>Ga0076929_100021_pt1 | contig 386274 bp, 357 predicted proteins | sample HotLakConUCCSL28_FD_87104 | JGI IMG/M metagenome (GOLD analysis project Ga0076929, IMG submission 87104) | Hypersaline microbial mat communities from Hot Lake, Washington, USA - Hot Lake Consortium UCC-SL28 (version 3) (version 3) | ecosystem: Environmental > Aquatic > Thermal springs > Hot...
GATACGCAGAACATAACCACTGGGTGGGTCAGTTCTCGGTGACAATGCCGGGTCAAATCTCAGTGGCAATCAACAGGCGCGGCTTGTGCTTGAAAACAGCAAAACTGCTGACCTTACCTTGACGCCTGATCGGGTCACACCCGGCTAATTCGGCACTTGCCATCAAACAGGGATATATAGAGTAACTTTGCCGATACTGCTGAATTTGCAGTCGCTTAGGGAGGGTATGCGGCGCATCGAATCGCTTGGGCGTGCAGTCATATGCCCCATCCACAATTGCCGCAAAATCACCCGAAACGGGACGGTAATTTCCCTACCAGTGCCGCATTTCTGCCCCGGCCAATAATCATGGTTAACACATCAAACAACGAGGCAGTTACCATGAAACCGACCCCGCAGACCCCTCGCCCCTCTTTGGCACTGGATGCGATTCTGTCCATCAAGGGCATGCCACGCCGCCTGAGCGAGCGTTACGACGCGCTTGAACTGGAACGTGACGAAGCCCTGCCCAAGCGCGGGCATATCAGACACTGACCGTCACACCCGGCAAATTCAGCGCGGTCAGAAGGTCGCGCACCTCTTGCCGGGCGGCGATATGGGACATGGTCATTGTCTCACCGCCGACATCTTTCAGGTCAAGCAATGTCAGGCCCTTGGGGAACAGTTCGCGGAAGATCACCCGCTCGCTGAAGCCCGGCGCAATGCGAAACCCAATCCGCTTGGCCAATTCTTCCAGCGCCGCGCCGACCTTGCGCTTGTTGTGCATGGCGGTGGTGCCCAGACGGTTGCGCAGCACGATCCAATCCAGCGGGCGCATCCCCGCTTCGGCGCGGGTTTGGCGCGCTTTCCAGACCATTTCGGAATAAATTGACGGGGCCAGCACGCGGCCCGTGTCCGGGTCCGTCCGGGCCAGCAGGTCAAAGTCGATAAAGCTGTCATTGATGGGCGTAATCAGCGTGTTGGCGACCGAATGCGCGAATTGGCTGTAGCGGGTATGTGACCCCGGACAGTCGATCAGCAGGAAATCAAACTGGTCCTGCGCGGCTTCCAGCACCGCGCTCATCCGGGCATCGGCAAGGTTCGCGCCCGCGGGAAGGGTGGCGGCATCAAGCTCTGGCAAGGGCATGAAGACGGGGCAAGGCAGATCATGCGCGTCCCGCGCCATGAAGGCACGACGATTCTCGATATAGCGGCCAAAGCTAAGCTGGCGCAGATCCAGATCCATCGCCGCCACGCGCCAACCCATCCGCGCCAGCGCAACAGAGACATGCATCGACATGGTCGATTTGCCCGACCCGCCCTTCTCATTGCCGATGGTGATGATATGCGTCACGTTTGTTCCCCGCTTGTTCGAAGGGCACACCTACGCCGGGCCGACGCTTGGTGCAAGCGGGCGGCAGGTATGAAAAAAGGCGCAAAGACCTGTGCCCTTGCGCCCCGTGTTTCGTTTCGGACCGGGTTTAGAAGCCCAAACCGGCGTATTTGTTCTTGAACTTCGACACACGGCCACCGGCGTCCATCAGGCGGGTGCTGCCGCCGGTCCATGCCGGGTGCACGGAAGGGTCGATATCCAGCGCCAGCGTATCGCCTTCGGCGCCCCAGGTCGATTTCATCTGGACAATCGTGCCGTCGGTCATCTTGACGTTAATCAAGTGATAATCGGGATGCGTATCTGCTTTCATGGTCGCGCTCCTCAGGCTTGGTCTTTTAGCTGACGGTAGTTGGTCTTTTCGGCGATACGCGCCGATTTGCCACGACGATCACGCAGGTAATACAGTTTCGCACGACGCACCTTGCCGCGGCGAACCACTTCGATGCTGTCGATATTGGTCGAATACAGCGGGAAGATACGTTCCACGCCTTCGCCAAAAGAGATTTTGCGCACGGTGAACGAGGCGGCAATGCCGGTTCCGTGACGACGGCTGATGCAGACGCCTTCAAAGTTCTGCACGCGCGAACGGGTGCCTTCGGTCACTTTATAGCCGACGCGAATGGTGTCGCCGGACTTGAAATCCGGGATGGTCTTGCCGAGTTCAGCGATCTGCTCGGCCTCTAGCTGTGCGATCAGGTTCATCGCATGTCCTTTCATATATCCGTGGTTTGCCCACGTCTTGATGATGCCGGTCAGAGCTCTGGTCTTCGACCGGGTCCACCGCAGTGCCCGCCAGAGAATGCCCAAACGTATTTATCCGCGCTGTTGACCCGGTTTGCCCCGACCGAAGCTAGGGGGCTGCACACGCCAAACAGGCCATAACCCGATTCCGGGTATGACAGCGCGGGCTATAGGCTTTTCGCCCAACTGCGTCAAGCGTTGGTGGGTATATCAAAGCCCGGCGGCGCAAGGGTGAAGCCGTCGAACCGAAAGCCGGGCGATACGGTGCAGCCGACCAGCGACCACTCCCCCATCGATTCGGCGGCCTGCCAATGATGCGGCGGCACGATGGCTTGCGGCCTGTGGCCCTGCATCACATCGCCCAGAACGGTGCGGTTGGCCGGGCCTTCGTCGCTGGCCGCGATGTGCAGCGCCAAGGGGCTTCCCGAGTGAAAATGCCAGATTTCGGCGGCATCGACCTTGTGCCAATGGCTGCGCTCTGTGGCTTGCAACAGGAACAAGATGGCGGTGCCTGCCGGGCGCGCATTGGCCTCGGCCTCGGCCATCCATGTCTGACGATACCAGCCGCCCTCTGGGTGAGGTTCCAGCCTGAAACGGGCGATCAACTCGGCAGCGGTGGTCATGATGCGTCCTTTCAGCCCAGAAGTGCGGTCAACCCGTCCCAAACCAGCTTGATGCCGACCAACCCGATCATGCCATACATCAGCGGGTAAAACACCTCTGCGCGCAGGTGTTTCACGATCCGCGCCCCCAGCAGGGTAGAGCCGACCGCCAAGGGCAGCAACACCAGCGCGCTTGTCAGCGTGGCCGTGTTGAACTGACCCAAGGCCGCATAAGGCACCAGCTTGACCACGTTCACGGCAGAGAAGAAAATGACCGTCGTCCCGGTATAAATACGCGGATCAAAGCCAAGCGGCAGGGCATAGACCTGAAAGGGCGGACCGCCCGCATGGGCGACGAAACTGGTAAAGCCCGCGACCCCGCCCCAGAAGGTGCCCCGCGTGGCGCTTTGCCCGCGTGGGGCGACCGGCCCGCCGCGCCGGTCCAGCACCATGCGCGCGACAAAGCCCAGCGCTACAATCCCCACCAGCAGGCGCACCATTGCTTCGGGCGTGTAGGCCGCCGTCAGGCCGCCCAAGGCGATCCCTAGCAACGCGCCGGGCAGTGTGTGCCACAGGGTTGCGCGGTCAAACCATCCGCGCCACGCCCAAAGGCTGACGGCATCCATCATCAGCAGCACCGGCAATAGCAGCGCCGCCGCTTGCACCGGCGACATGGCCAGCGACAGGATCGGAACGCCCATCAGCGCGAAGGCCCCGCCAAGCCCGCCCTTGGACAGCCCAACAAGAAAGACCGCGACAAGCGCCGCGGTCAGACTTGTAACATCGCTGAACAGGGTCAGACCGGCAACAGCCTGCATCAGCCAACCCGGTAATTCGGGCTTTCGCGGGTGATCTGCACGTCATGCACATGGCTTTCCTTCAGCCCGGCATTGGTGATGCGCACGAATTCGCAGCCGCCGCGCATTTCGGCCACGGTGGCATTGCCGGTATAGCCCATCGCCGCGCGCAAGCCGCCGACCATCTGGTGCAACACATTGCCGACAGAGCCTTTATAAGGCACTTGCCCTTCAATCCCTTCGGGCACCAGCTTGTCGCTGGCGGCATCCTTTTGGAAATAGCGGTCGGCAGATCCGCGCGCCATGGCACCAAGGCTGCCCATGCCGCGATAGGATTTGAAGCTGCGGCCTTGATACAGGATCACCTCGCCCGGTGCCTCATCCGTGCCAGCAATCGCACTGCCGACCATGGCGCAGCTTGCACCCGCCGCGATGGCCTTGGCGAAATCGCCCGACATTTTGATCCCGCCATCGGCGATGATGGGCACATCCCCCGCCGCTTCGGCGCAATCCATGATCGCGGTCAGTTGCGGCACACCAACACCGGCCACAACCCGCGTGGTGCAGATGGAACCGGGGCCAATGCCCACCTTCACGGCATCTGCACCGGCGTCGATCAGTGCGCGCGTCGCGGTCGCCGTTGCCACATTCCCCGCGACGACCCGCGCATTGGGCGCTTCGGCCTTGATCCGGGCAACCGCCTTGGCCACGCCTTCGGAATGGCCATGCGCGGTGTCAATCACAACCAGATCCACGCCCGCATCAATCAGCGCCATCGAGCGTTCATAGCCCGCATCGCCGACGGTGCTGGCTGCGGCCACACGCAAACGGCCCAGATTATCCTTGCAGGCCGTCGGATTCAGCACGGCGCGATCAATGTCGCGCAGGGTCAGCAGACCAGTCAGCCGCCCCTCTTCATCGGTGACAAGCAGCTTTTCAATGCGCCGCGCCTGCATCAGGCTGCGCGCTTCCTCGCGGTCGGCAGGTTCGCGCAGGATGGCAAGGTTATCCGCGCTCATCATAGCCTTGACCGGGGTCGAATCGTCGCTGGCAAAGCGCATGTCGCGGTTGGTGACAATGCCCAGCACGCGGCCCCTTTCGTCCACGACCGGAAAGCCGGTCACGTTATAGCGCGCTTGCAATGCTTTTGCGTCTTGCAGCGTCTGGTCGGGGGTCAGAGTGACCGGGTTATAGACGATCCCCGATTCGAACCGCTTCACGCGGCGGACGGCTTCGGCCTGTTCGTCCACCGTCAGGTTGCGGTGCACAACACCCATGCCCCCGGCCTGTGCCATGGCAATCGCCATCGGGGCTTCGGTGACCGTATCCATCGCCGAGGACAGCAGCGGAATGTTCAGGCGAATGTCCTTGGTCACAAACGTAGATGTATCTGCCGTGCTGGGCATCACCTTGGAGGCGGCGGGCACCAGCAGAACGTCATCGAATGTATATGCCTCGCGAATCTTCATCACCGCTCTCCTGATTTTGGTGTCACGCTTGGCACGTCCCCTTTTCATGCCTTGCACGAAAATGAAAGCCCCTAAGCCGTGGCCGCATTGGTCTTGGCCGCCAATTTGCCACCGGGCCACAGTTTAAAAACACGGTAGGCGATCAGCGGCACGATCAGCGTGGCCGCGACCAAAGTCACCCCGCCAATCGCACCCAGCGCGCCTTGGCCCTGCGACAGCGTGACCAGCGCCGAGGCAAAGGCCGCTAGCGGGAAGGTGAACGCGCCCCAAAGCGGCGAGAACCCGGCCAATGTCAGCCAACGCGCCGCGACCAGCAGCGCCACAAGGATGGACGCAGCCAACGCGCTAAAGGCATAAGCGGCGGTTTCCAGCCCGGCCCCGGCGGCCACCAGCGTGAACAGGCAGGCCGGGGCAAGATGGATGGCCAGAAGCGGGCGCAAGGGCGCGGGCGGCACACGGGCCAGCAATTGCCGCGCGCTAAAGCCCCAGATCAGGCCCGCGGGCAACAGCATAGACCACAAAAGCCACCGCGCGATATCGTGATACCCAAGCGCGTTCGCAGCCACCCCGCCAATGATGAAGCCGACGAAGCTAAGATGGAAAACCGGCGTGACCACGCGCCCTTCTTCGGGGCCGCGCAGCAGGGTCAGGATGATCGCGACAACCAGCCCCACATGCACCGCGAAGGCCGAAAGCGCCAGCGCCGTCGCCACGCCGCTGGCCATGGGGGCCAGCACGGCGGCAAAGAGCATCAGGCACAGGCTTGCCGCCGACAGGCCCGCCCGGCCCGGCAGCACGCGCAAATCTTCCATGAACGCCGTGGGTCGGCGCAACGGTTTGGCAAGGTAGGCCGCCAGTGTAAACAGGAACAGAAGCGAGGTCGCGCCAAGGATCAGATCGCCAATCGCGGGTGACACCCCGAAAGCCCCTGCCGCCGCGCGCCAACCCAGCCCCAGCCCGAACAGGCCCATGATTGGCGGAAACAACGCCGGCGGGGTGCGCCGCCCAAAGCCGGGTTTCGGAATTTCCAAAGGCGGGGGCAGCGGGCGGCGGGTTGTCATGCAGCTTGGTCTTTCAGATGGTCGGGCAAGGCGCGGTAATCGTCGAACCGGAACTGGTGATACATGTCTTCCGGGGCAGTTTGGCGGTAGCCCTCGGTGAACAGCCCAAAGCGCGCGCCGGCACGCGCGGCGGTCTCGGAATCCGTTTCGCTATCGCCGATATAGGTGATCTGGGACAGGGTCAGACCCAGCCCCGTGACCACAGCCATCAGGGGGGCGGGGTCGGGCTTGGCCACGGGCAGGCTGTCGCCGCCGATAACCACGGCAAACAGCTTCTCCCAGCCCAGATGCGCCAGCACCGCGCGGGTTGGCCCCAAGGGTTTGTTGGTGCACAGGCCAAGGGCGAAACCACTGGCGCGCAAGCCCTCCAGCACATCCACCACGCCGGGGTAAATGCGCGTATTCTCATGCGCGCGTTCGTAGAAATGCAAAAAGCGCTTGTGCAGATGGTCGGTGCGAGCGGGGTCATTGCCGCCCGTCACGGCATGCTCCATCCGCTCTACGAACACGCGCGCGCCACGCCCGACAAAGCTGCGTGATTGCGCGAAGGTGACCAATGGCAGCCCCTCGCCCTGCAAGACCGCGTTGGCGGCGGCGTGAATGTCGGGCGCGCTGTCAATCAGCGTGCCGTCCAGATCGAAGATGACCGCTTTCACACGACCGCCCCGGTCACGCTTTCAGCCGCAGCGCGTATGGCACGGATATTGGCGCCATAAGGCGCAGGGTCCGTAACCGACCCACCCTTGAACACGGCAGAGCCTGCGACCAACACATCCGCGCCCGCACGGGCCATGATGGGGGCGGTGTCGGGCGTGATGCCGCCGTCAATCTCTATGTGGATGGGCCGGTCCCCGATCAGCGCGCGCAGACGCCGCACCTTGTCAGTCATGTCGATGAAAGCCTGCCCGCCGAAACCGGGGTTCACCGTCATCACGCAAACCAAATCCAGCAGGTCCAGCAGGTTCTCCACCCCGTCCAGCCCCGTGCCGGGGTTCAGCGCCAGCCCGGCCTTGGCCCCGGTCGCACGGATCGCCTGCAACGTGCGGTGAATATGCGGCCCCGCTTCCATATGCGCGGTGATGATATCGGCCCCGGCCTTGGCAAAGCCTTCGATATATGGGTCCACCGGTGCAATCATCAGATGCACATCCATCACGCCGCGAATATGCGGGCGAATGGCGGCGCAGGTGGCCGGGCCAAAGGTAATGTTGGGCACGAAATGCCCATCCATCACATCGACATGCACCCAATCCGCGCCCTGATCCTCGACCGCGCGGCATTCGGCCCCGAAATTGGCGAAATCGGCGGCAAGGATAGAGGGGGCGATCTTGATGGCGCGGGAAAAGCTCATATGCGGACCTTCATGTCTTGAGTCGTGATTACGCGCCCGTATTACGCCCGTCGCGGGGCAAATGCACCCCCGCGCCCGATGCCGTGTTGCGACAAATATTCCCGCCCGCAGCCATTCGCGCACCAGACAAAAGCGTCCGCGCGGCGATTACACCGCAAATTTGGCCAGACGCGCCGCACGCAGGCGCGCGAAATCATCGCCAGCATGGTAGCTGGAGCGCGTCAGCGGCGTGGCAGAGACCATCAGGAACCCTTTGCCAAGCGCTGCCTTCTCGTAGCTTTTGAATTCTTCCGGGGTGACGAACCGGTCAACCCGGTGGTGGCGCGGGGTTGGTTGCAGATATTGCCCGATCGTCATGAAATCGATATCGGCGCTGCGCATGTCATCCATGACCTGCAACACGCCTTGGCGTTCCTCGCCCAAACCCACCATGATGCCGGATTTGGTGAACATTGTCGGGTCCAGTTCCTTGACCCGCTGCAACAGACGCAGGCTGTGGAAATAGCGCGCGCCGGGGCGCACGGTAGGATACAGGCCGGGCACGGTTTCCAGATTATGGTTGAACACGTCTGGCCGTGCGGCGACCACAGTTTCCAAGGCGGATGGCGCGCATTTCAGGAAATCCGGCGTCAGGATCTCGATCGTCGTGTCGGGGCTGCGGTGGCGCACGGCGCGGATGGTCTGTGCGAAATGTTCAGCGCCGCCATCGGCCAGATCGTCGCGGTCCACGCTGGTGATGACCACATGTTTCAGACCCAGCTTTTCGACCGCATGCGCCACGCGCCCCGGCTCGAACGCGTCCAGCGTGTCGGGGCGGCCGGTGGCGACATTGCAGAATGTGCAACCGCGTGTGCAGATCTCGCCCATGATCATCATCGTGGCATGGCCTTGGGACCAGCATTCGCCCACGTTTGGGCAGCCCGCTTCTTCGCAGACCGTGGTCAGCTTGTGTTCGCGCATGATCTTGTGGGTTTCGGCATAGCCCGCGCCGCCGGGGGCCTTGACCCGAATCCAGTCGGGCTTCTTCGGCTGCGCCTGCACCGGGCGATGGGCTTTTTCCGGGTGGCGTTGGTCGGGCAGTTTCAGGTCGCGCACGGGCTGTCCTCCTCAGAACTGTTTTGTCACATAACCCGGTTGGCAGGCAAAAACAACGCAAGCCCGGAATGCCGGATATGCATTGCGCTCATGTCGTGGGCGCAATTTGTCGCGCCTGCGCGATCAGCGCCTGCGCGGCCTGTTCGATATGGTCGGCCAATTCATCGAACCAGTCCACCTGAGAGCTGCCCGCACGGCGAACCAGCGTGATCTGGCGCGCGGGTTCAGGTGCATCGAACCGTTGCAGGGCCAGCGCGGGGGTGCCGCGTGTTTCCGTGGCCAGTGCGATCTCGGGCAGAAAGGTCAGGCCGAACCCCTGCGCCACAAGGCCGCACAAGGTCGACAATGACGAGGCCCCAAGATCCAGCCGGGTCTGGCGGCGGTCCAGCGCGCAAACCTCCAGCGCCTGATCGGCAAGGCAATGCCCCTCATCCAGCAACAACAGTTGGTCCGGCGGCAAACCGACCGGGCGCAGCGCTTCGGGGTTTGCACCCAAAGCGTCCAGCCGCGCGGCACTGCCTGCCAGCACGAAGCGATCCGTGAACAGCGGTTGCGCGATCAAGTCGGGCGCAAGGGGTGGGTCTGCCATGACAACCGCATCCAGCACGCCGCCGCGCAGACCTTCCAGAAGAGTCGCGGTTTGCGCCTCGCGCAGGCGCAACTCGCGCGTGATATCGGCGGCGCGCAAGGCCGCCAGCGTGCCCGGCAGCAGATAGGGCGCCACCGTGGGGATCATCCCGATGTTCAACTCGCCAAGGCCGCGGGCATGGCGGGCGTCGGCCTCCAACTCCATCGCCTCGGACAGGATACGATTGGCCCGGTCCAGCACGCTGCGCCCCGCGCGGGTCAGCCGCAAGTCGCGCGGGCTGCGTTCGATCAGCGCCGTTCCAAGGATGGCTTCCAGTTCCTTGATCTGCATGGACAGGGCGGGCTGGCTGACATTGACCAGCGCCGCCGCACGCCCGAAGCTGCGCGTCTCGGCCAAGGCGCGAAAGTAATGAAGTTGGCGCAGGGTAATCTTCATAAGCAAAAGCTATGCCCGACACAGGGGATGCAGGCAAATGCTTATGTCACCCGTCGATATCCAGCGCCAAGGCGTGAATGCGGCCAACAAGATCGGCACCCAGCGCGCTGTGAACGGCGCGATGGCGCGCCAGCCGCCCCATTTGCGCGAAATCCTCGGCGCGGATGCGCACGTTGAAATGGGTCTGCTCACCCTCGCGCCAGCCGCCATGGCCACGATGGCTTTCGCTGTCATCTTCGACCATCAGCTCCCGCGGGTGGAACGCTTCCTGCAATTTATGCTCTATTTCATCTCGAATCTGCATTCTCTGCCCGGTTCCTCTTCAATCATGCTGCAAAGATATCTAGTATCGGCGCTCCGAGTCGAAAAGCCCCGGTCGGGGGCTAGATGGACCGTTACCAAAGCGCAAGGCCGAGTATCTTATGGACCGCAAACCACTTTTCGAATTTGATATCAGAGCTTCGAGCGATAAGAAAAAGCGCGCCCGTGGCCGGCGAGGCATGTCCGGGGCTTGGGAAACATCAGTCCGGCAATGTGAGCACGAGGGCTGTTCCGAAGATGGGAAGTATCGTTGTCCGAAATCTCCCGACCAGTTGAACGAGTATTTTTGGTTCTGTAAGGACCATGCCCGCGAATACAACCTGAAATGGAACTATTTCGAGGGCCAGACCGAAGCCGAGATGATGGACGAGATGGAGCGCGACCGCGTTTGGGGCCGCGCCACGCAGCCGCTTGGGTCCAAGGATGAGCGGCTGGCATGGCAGCGCTTGGGAATCGAAGATCCGCATCAGGTTCTGGGTGACAATGCCACGCGCAACCCCGGCAAGAACAACCCAGCCGGGGGCACCCGCAAACTGCCCGCACCCGAACGCAAGGCGCTAGAGATTCTGGATGCCCGCGACAGCTGGAGCAGGACGGAAATCCGCAAGCAATACAAAAGCCTTGTCAAAGACCTGCACCCGGACCGCAATTCGGGCGCCCGGCATGACGAGGACCGTTTGCAAGAGGTTGTCTGGGCTTGGGACCAGCTTAAAGACAGCCGGTATTTCCGCGACTAGGCTGCCTGCCCGCGCCCCCAAATTGCAACGGTGGCCTTGGCTGCCGGCCTAGTTTGCCAAGCAGCATTTCCATGCGGTGAATAACCGACAGATCGCGCAAAACTTGCGCGGTCGCGGCATGAGATGGCGACAGGATGCGGCGGATCGTTTCGGAATCGGTCATGGCAGCTCCGTGGTCTGGGCAGAACCAGCGTGGCGCAGAAGGGTTTGCAAACCGTGAATCCCGGTGCAGAAAAAATGTCATGAAAACTGCAATCTTCGCGCGTTTCCCTCTTGCAGCCCGCCGCGCAATTCTCTAAATCGCACCACATAGAGAGCGGGCGTAGCTCAGGGGTAGAGCATAACCTTGCCAAGGTTAGGGTCGGGCGTTCGAATCGCCTCGCCCGCTCCAATTTTCCGCCAGAAAGTGACCACTACCCCACTGGGTCACTTGTGTTTCTGGCGGCGAGACAATTCACGATACAGTGCCTCTCGCGTGATACCAAGCTCGGATGCGACATGGTGCCATGCGCCCTTGGGCGGCATGGTATTGCCCTCGGTCAGCCATGCCGTCAGACGATCTGACACGCGCGGCAAAGTTCGGATTTCGGCGCGGGTTCGGGCGATTTGAACTTCGCGCGCCAGCCGTGCCGCCCAGAACGATGCAAGCGACGGGTCTTGCGCCATCCTTGTCAGGAATGTTCGTTTCGGCAGGCAGGCCACCCGGCTTGGCGCCGTTGCCACAGCGTCGCAATGATAGGTGTCGGAATAGGCCGAGGCTTCGGCCAAAATTTGCCCAGCCCGCGCATGTTGCAAAACCAAGGTCGCCCCATGCTGCGTATGCCGGTGCAGCGCAACATTTCCGGTTACGACCAAGAACACCCGTTCCGGAATGTCGCCCGCCCGGAACAGAACCTGATCTGCTTCAAGGCCCAGAACACAAGCCTGTGAGAAAAGCGCATGGATTGGATCGGGCATGATTGCGATCATACGAGCGCGCCGCTGCCGCTGCAACAAGGCACTTGGAAACACGGTATGGAGCGACGCCAATGAAACTTGTTCTGACACTGCTTGCCGTTCTGTGGCCGCTGGCAACTGCGGCGCAGCACAGCCATTCGGCCTATGCCGGGATGGAAAACCGCGACATCAAGTCCCTGTCCGAAAGCGATCTGGAAGATCTGCGCCGTGGCGCAGGGTGGGGGTTGGCGCTGGCCGCAGAACTGAACGGCGTGCCCGGCCCCGCGCATTTGCTGGAGTTGAAAGACCAGATCGGGCTGAGTGCCGAGCAGGTCCGCGCTATTGAAGAAATCTTCGCGCAGATGAAATCAGAGGCGCAGGCAGCCGGGGCCGAATTTATCGCCGCCGAACAAGCCATAGAGGCCGCGTTTCGCGCCGGAGACTTGTCGCCCGATACATTGCGCGCCTTGATCGACCGCTCTGCGGCTGCCCGCGCTGAACTGCGCTATATTCACCTTGTCCGCCATCTGGAAACACCGCCACTGCTTAGCGATACGCAGATCGCAGCGTATAACACGCTGCGCGGCTATGGCGCTGCAGACCCGTGCGATGCGGTTCCAGAAGGTCACGACGCCGCCATGTGGCGACGCCATAACAATTGCGACTGATTACCCTTTGGGTTTGAAGCCGGGTTTCGCGCCGGGTTTTGCCCGTGGCTTGCGCAGTGCCGCGCTGCCGCCTTTGCCCGGCGCCACAAAGCGTTTCGACGTGTCGCGCGCATCCGCAGCGGGGGGCTTTGGTTTACCCGCCGGTTTGCTGAAAGACGAGCTTTCCGGCTTGCCCTTGAACCCTTTGGATTTCGGCGCATCCGCGCGCGCTTTGCGGTCGTATTTCGCAGGTGCATCTGCGCGCTTGGGCCTGTCTTCGCGCGCAGCGGGAGCTGTGCGTTTCTCATAGGGTTTGACGGCCCCGTCGTCGCGCGGCTTGGGCTTGTCGCTGGCAGCGCGCTCGCCCTTCGGTTTGTCCCATTTCGGCTTTGGGCCGGTCGGGCGCTCGGCACGGTCCTCGCGCGGACGTGGTGCCGGGCGCTCGGCGCGGTCCTGCCGCGCGGGGCGCTCTAGCCGATCCCCGCGCTCTGGCCGGGGCGAACGCGGGGTCGATTGCAGGTCAGGCGCGCTATCCATCACGCGTGCGGTCACGCCATCTTCCAGCGTGCCGCCCTCGCCCAGACCGGCGATGAAATTGTCAACGCTTGCTGCGGCAATCTCGACATAGGTTTCCGAATCCTGCACGCGAATCGCGCCGATAGCGTCTTTCTCCAGCCCGCCGGTGCGGCACAAAAGCGGCAATAGCCAACGCGCTTCGGCACTTTCGGCGCGGCCCACGGACAAGGCCACCCAACGGCTGGGGCCGAAGGGAGCCTTCTCGCGCCGCGTGGGTTTGGTGTCGGCGGGCAACAGGTCTTCGGGGGCGGCGTGGCGCGACTGATACAGCCGCAGATAGGCCGCCGCGATCTGTTCGGGCGTGTAGCGCGCCAGCAGTTTCTCGGCGAAGGCGGCCTCTGTGTCGGAGGCTGCTTCGGACCAGACCGGATCGGACAGCAACCTGTCTTCATCGCGCGCAAGGATATCCTCGACCGAGGGCGCCTCGACCCATTCGGCAGAGATCTTGGCCCATTTCAGCAACCGTTCGGCACGCGCTTTGGCTTTGGGCGGAACGATCAGTGCCGAAATGCCTTTGCGCCCGGCGCGGCCCGTGCGCCCAGAGCGGTGTAGCAGGGTTTCGGTATTGGTCGGCAATTCGGCATGAATGACCAAGTTCAGCTTGGGCAGGTCAATGCCGCGCGCGGCCACATCGGTGGCCACGCAGACCCGCGCACGCCCGTCGCGCATGGCTTGCAGCGCATGGGTGCGCTCGGTTTGGCTAAGCTCGCCCGACAGGCTGACCACCTGCAAGCCGCGATTGGCCAGCCGCGCGGTCAGATGGGCCACCATGGCGCGGGTATTGGCAAAAACCAGCGCGCTTTCATCATGGTGAAAGCGCAGCAGGTTGAAGATTGCATTGTCCACATCCGATTGCGCCACGCGAACAGCCTGATATTCGATATCGCTGTGTTGCGTGCTGCCGCCTAGCGTGCTGATGCGTTCCGCGTCGCGCTGGTATTGCTGTGCCAGTTTGGCGATCATCGGCGGCACGGTGGCCGAAAACAGCAGCGTGCGGCGGGTTTCGGGCGCTTCGCCCAGCATGAATTCCAGATCCTCGCGGAAACCCATGTCAAGCATTTCATCCGCTTCATCCAGCACGACCGCGCGCAATTCGCCAAGGTCCAGCGCGTTGCGTTCAATGTGGTCGCGCAAGCGGCCCGGCGTGCCCACGACAATATGCGCACCGCGTTCCAGCGCACGGCGTTCGGTGCGCATGTCCATGCCCCCGACGCAAGACGCGACGACCGCACCGGTGCGCGCATATAGCCATGTCAGTTCGCGCATGACTTGGCTTGCCAATTCCCGCGTCGGGGCCACGATCAGCGCCAAGGGGGCCGCAGCCGGGCCGAACTGGTTCGCGTCCGCCAGCAAGGTCGGCGCAATAGCAAGGCCGAAGCCCACGGTTTTGCCCGACCCGGTCTGCGCCGAGACCAGCAAATCTCGGCCCACCAATTCGGGCGCGCTGACCGCCTGTTGCACAGGGGTAAGCGTGTCATAGCCACGCTCTGCAAGCGCCTCGGATATCGGGGTGATCATGGTCGGGGTGTTCCTTGGGGAAAATTGCGAATTGCGCATATGAATGCACAGGCGGGTGATTCGCAACCGAATTCGAAGATGTAAGAGCCTGTTTTTCTTTATGTTATTCACAGCGAGATTACAAGGTACAGCAACTCCACACTGCGTTATTGCGCAAGTCGCGCCTGAGGCGTGACTGCCCCTTACCCTGCTGATCTTCTTCCACGCGGGCGATTTCGGCGGTGCCGATGGCATCGAACCGGTTCATGAGTGCGATGCGGAGGTGGATGTGGATTTCAGCGGTGTATTGCAAAGGAAGCTTGAACAGCACGTTCATTGACAGGCAAAACTGGATCGCCACATCGGAAAAGATTGGCAGACATCAGGGTCGGCCTTGATGCTGCGCGCGCCAAAGCGTGCCAGTGTAGCCCCCCTTATCAGCGGGAACCAGCGCTTCCACAGCGATGTGTAGTCGCAGGGTCAGTTCGTCGCACGATAGCGGGCAGGAGATGGTTTGCCTATAGGGTGCGCCCAACAGCATGGATTCACGAAGTGAATCCCCGGTCGTCAGACTTTTGCAATAACGCCGCTGTGCTGCGCCCCTTCGTTATGGCAGCGCATCGAGCTAGTGCAACTGCGGTTCCATAAGGATGCAAACACCCCGCGACCTTCGACTATAGCCTTGCCTTGCGGCGCAACAACCAGTCGAAAATGCGCGTTCCATCAAGTCGGTTAAAACCCCAATGGGGATGTCCTTGGGGCGCATGATCTGCGCGTCAACATCTGGACATACCCGACCGCTTCCGAGAGCCGCTTTTGGGAAACGGTGCGTTCCATCCACCTGCCCGGCAACGCTGCCATTCGCCGAAACCTAGAACTGCCTAACTGAGGCTTAGACGACTTTGGCTTGGAGAGACTGTGAATAGTCAACAAGCCAATGAAACTGAAGATCGTTCTCGACCGATTCGGGGAACTGGCTGCGCAACAGTGTCACGGCTTGGATCGGTTTCAGGCCCGCTTCTATCAGGTGCATTGCCGCGACTAGGCCGCTACGGCCCGCACCATGTTGGCAGCACATGCCGACGGAACCGCCAGAGGCGAAGACCGCCGCAAAGGCCGGCGACACCCGGTGCCATGCGCGCAGGAAGGCGGGACCGGGAACAGAGTAATCGACGATCGGCATGACAATGCTGCGCAGGGCGCGGGCATCTAGGCTGCGCCGCAGCAGCGATATCGCCTTGGGCGGTAATTCCTTGGGCTGGGGCAGGATCACCACCAGCTTCGTGCCGGCTGATGCGACATGGTCCAGCGTGGCGTCCATCACGTCGGCAGAGATAAAGGCTTGACCCCGAAAATCTGTCTCCAGACCGGGGAACCCCATTGTGATGACCGTTCCGCCGTGCGGATGCGGGCAAATCGCGCGTACCGAAGTGTCATTCTGTGCAATGTCAATTGTCTGTGTCATGGCCGGGCCGAATAAGGGTATGCGCCCCGGCCAAAGAACCGAGGCGCACCAAGTTTGGGATCAACGGATCGGATAGGGATACATCAGGCCGCCATCTGCGGCCGCAGCGTTCGGCGTCTCTGCACGGTTCAGGGCAAAGGGCGTGTCGACGCCAAGGTGACGGTCGAACACCTCGCCATAAGATCCGACCTGCTTGACGATCTGGTAGGCCCAGTCCGTCGGCAGACCCAGCTTGGCGGCCATGTCGGTGGTGGCGCTGTCTGCGCCGAAGATGCGCTGCACAGCAGGCGGCTGGTTGGCGATATCGGCGACGACCGCGTCGATATTGGTCGAATTGATGCCATAGCTGTCTGCGTTCAGCATGACCTGAAAGCCCCAATAGAGCGCGGCCTCGAATGCTTGGTCGGGGCGCGCGACCAGGGTAAGCGGCTCGTTCGAGATGATTTCGGGCAGGATGACGTAATCGCCCGGCGTCGGTGCCAATTGGCGGTCCGCCGTCAGGGCGGTCACATCCGACGCGTAAACATCGCATTTGCCCGAGAAGAAGGCTTCAAGGCGGGCAGTCTTGTCGGCGATATTTTCGACACGGTAGGTCATCTCGCGCGCGCCGAACCAGTCGGCAATGTTCAGAAGCGTGGTCGAGCCGTCCTCGGCGCAGACGCTGGCACCATCGAGTTCGGTTGCGCTGGTAACACCAAGCGCACGGGGCACCATGAAGCCTTGACCGTCGAAGAAGGTCGTCACGACAAAGGCCATGCCCTCGTCTGCGTCGCGGGTGCCGGTGCGGGTGATCGAACGCGACCCCATATGCGCTTCGCCCGCGACGATGGTCTTCATCGAATCGGAAAAGCCGACGCCACGGATATCGGCCTTGCTGGCATCGCCCAGCACGGCTGCGGCGGCCATGCGGCAGAAATCAGCGTTGAAGCCTTGGAAGATACCGGTGCTGTCGGGCACCGAAAAGCCGGGCGCGGTCGGGCTGACCAAGCAGATCAGGCTGTCATTGGCCTTGATGTCGTCCAGGATTGGCCCGGCAAGAGCCGGAGTCGTCGCGGCGACGAGGATCGCGGCACTTGCGGACATGAGAGTCTTTGCGGCGGACATGGGAGTCTCCTGCGGTTTGAAAAGAGCGGCATACGTTGATGCCATAACCTGTATACAGGTGTATTTCATCAGATTCGTGACAGTCCGGCCGCGCCGTCAACGGCCCTTTGCGCCTTCGCTGCGGTGCAATTCGCGCCCGACCCATGACAAGAAGGCACAAGACAGCAGAAACCATATGCCGACAAAGGCATAGGCTTCGAGTGCGAATTGTCCCCAGCCTGGTTCGCTGAACGCCATTCGCGCAGTCGAGGTCAGGTCATGTATCCCAAGGACCACCACCAAGGACGTGTCTTTGTAAGCACCGATCACCGAATTCACCAAAGCTGGCAAGCTGCGGGTCAATGCCTGCGGCAGTAGGATAAACCGCATGGATTGCAGCCATGACAACCCCAGAGAGGCCGCGGCCTCTTGCTGGCCGACATGCAGGGATTGCATTCCGCCCCGCACATCCTCGGCAAAGTAAGAGGCATGAAAGAACACCAGCGCGATCAGCGTGGCAATGACCGGGCTGATCCGTGTATCCGGCGGCAGCGTAAGCGGCAGAACGAAGACACCGACGAATAAAACGGTGACCATGGGGAAGCCGCGCATCCCTTCAATATAGACGATGGCCGCGCGGCGCAGCACCGGCCAACGGGTCTGGTGGCGCAGAACAGCCAATACCACCCCCAATGGAAAGGCCAACGCAATGGCAATGACCGACAGGATCAAGAGAACCGGCATACCGTTCCAGCGCGACATGTCCACAGGTGCAAGTCCGGCAAAGCCCCCGCTCATCAACAGAAAGGATAACGGGATCACCGCACACCACATTGTCACCAGTGTTGCAGGGCCAAGGCCGCGCAAACGGCCAGTCAGACGAAGGCCCACCGCGACGGACAACGCCAACAGCGCGGCGCATACTAGCGCCGGGCGCCAATGCTCGGCAAAAGGATAGGTGCCGAACAGCATGAACCGGCTTTTTTCTACATAGAACCGCCAGCAAGCCCCTGTCGCCCCGGTGCAATCTTCCATCTGGCGCAGCGGCGAGACGGCCGAGAGCACGGCCCAATCCAACAGCGCCCAGACGACAAGCACCGCAAGCGTTGCGCTGACAAGTGAGACGAGGGCGTTTACCGGGGTTCCGGCCCATTCCTTCAACAGGTTGTCGCGAGTCGGAGGCGGCGGTGAGGGCGGAATCATTTCCCCCGTCCCATGCTGCGGGCGCGCAGGCTGTCGTTGAGATAATTCATCCCCCACGACGCCAAAAGGCATAGGCCAAGGTAAAGCCCCATTGTGATCAGCATCATCTCTAGCGGGCGAAAGGTCTGGTTGATGATCGTCCCGCTGACCGACATCAGGTCGGAATAACCCACCGCGATGGCGATGGAGGTGTTCTTTATCAGGTTCACATATTGGTTGATCATGGGTGGAATGACGATCCGCAGCACCTGCGGCAGAACCACGAAACGCGTTACGGAGCGTGGCGACATTCCAAGCGCCCGCGCGGCCTCTATCTGTCCTTGCGGCACAGACAGGATGCCGCCGCGCACAACTTCGGCGATCTGTGCGCCGTGATACAGGCCGAGCGTGAGCAAAACCACCACGAACTGGATCGAAAACCGGCCCCCGCCCTCGAAATCGAAGCGTTGGAACTGCGGCAGATCGGGCACGAGTGGCGTGCCGACCATAGCGCCGAAAAGGACCGGAAGTCCGATGACAGTGGCCAGAACGACCGGCAGGACCGGCACATCCCGGCCTGTGTCCCGCTTGATCCGGCCCGCATGACGATGCCACAGCACCGCAAAGGCGCAGGCCAGCACCAATGGCAACAGCAACCAAAGTTGCTTCGGATCTGGCGCGATCATGGGCAGATAGATCGAGCGATTGGTCAGATGGACCGGCCCGATAGAGACCGCCTCGCGCACCGAGGGCAAGCCGCGGACGGTCACGACATATAGCACCAGCAGCACAAGGATTTTGGGCAGGTTGCGAAACAGTTCGACATAAAGCATGGCAAAAAGGCGGCCCGCCGGGCTTGGCGTAACGCTGACAAGCCCCATCAAGACCCCAAGCACGGTGGCCAGAACCAGCGCGCAAAGCGCCAAGAACAGTGTGTTCAGCAGGCCCGCAAGGATCACCCGCCCATAGCTGTCAGAAGCGTTGGCGCGTATCAGGCTTTCGCTAAGATCAAATCCCGCAGTCTGGGACAAGAACCCATAGCCCGGCGTGATCCCGGCCGTTTGCATGTTCAGCCAAGTATTGATGCCAAGAACGGCAAGCCCTGCAATAATCACCCCAACAATCGCGATCCCGATCCAGTCGGGTGCGGCGCGACTTGGCGCGGGCGGACTGTGTTGCATGACCATAGCCTGTGAAGTAGCATAAATACGTTGCATACGTGTATACAGGCTTCATGTCGCGCCTGTGACAAGCGCTTGCCAGAATGAGAAACCAATGACCATTTACATTGCCAAGCCACGCGCCGGCGATATTGCAGATGCGATCCGAAAGCGGATTTGCCTGAATGTTCAGGACGGTCAGGCCATGCTGCTCGAAGGTGTTCTGGCCGAAGAGTTCGGCGTCTCGCGCACCCCGGTGCGTCAGGCACTGCAACGGCTGACCTATGAGGGGCTGATCGAAGTGCGAACCGGTGTCGGTTCAGTTGTCAGCCCATTGGAGCCAGCCCAACGCAACATGCATTTTCTTGTGCATCATGAATTGCTGGGCCTTGTCGCGCGATTTCCTGATGAGCCGATTCCGTCCCAAATCGCGCGGCGTCTTGACATGATTCATGCGCAGGGAAGCTCGGGTAGATCGGCGGATATCGAAAGCCTTTATGCCCTCTTCACAGAGTTCAACGCCCTGCTTTCGCAGATGATCCCGGACCCGATCATTGCAGATGCGCATCTTATCAGCGGCTGGCGGATCGTACGCTGGCTGCTTGCAGATGTCCAAACCGGCCAAGGGCGCTTGGTCACGGGGGCGTTTGACCGCATCTGGACCATGTGCCGCGACACTGGGAACGGCAAGGCAGCCTTTTTCCGCGAAGCGTCGCAGCTCATACTTTCCAAAAGGGCTTGATCCACGGATTTGGCGCTACCCGTGGAAGGGGCAGCGCTAGCAGCGATAGGGCACATCCCAAGTGGTTCCCGGCGGCAGACCGTATTGATCCGGAGCCGCCGGACCGAAAGCGCAGGAGATACCGACCGCCGCCAAAACGCGCGCAGCCACAGCCTCGGCGGCTGAAGGGGGAAATGCGCGCAGGTCGCTTTCGGGAAGGCCGACGATCACCAGTTTGTCGGAGCCGGTCCAGAACTGCGCGGCATAGGATAGTCCCTCATAATCAACCTTCACGATTGTGCCATGATCCGGCTCCGCCAACGTCTGCACCGAACTCGCAAAGAAAAATGTCAATATTGTCAGAAATATACGCATAGTCGCTTTATCCATGTCAGCCAGCAGACCCAAAATGGCATGCCGTTAACCGCAAATTTGCTGGATTTGATCGGTCTATCAAGTGTTTTCCGCCCTGCGCACTGCACAAGGTCAAGAAAGCACCCGAAGTTGGGCGGATTGGGCCGAAAGCCCGCCGCATTTGGGAACGGCACCCGCACGCTGCGGTCAAAAGCGATCAGCCCACCCTCTGCAAACGCGCACCCTTGGGTGACCCATGAACCGCGCCAGTCGCTGCTGGTAACAACACTATTTATAAATGAGGCATCAGTTTCAGAACAGCGCAGTCAGCAAGTTGCTTGGGGAATTCCGGGCTACACCGGGATCAGGAAATAGGTGATCGCAGGGAACGCCACCAATATGCCCACCCGAACCAGATCTGACGCCACGAAGGGCAACACGGCGCGATAGGTGTCGGTAATCCTCGTTTTCGGATCCATCGCGCTTATGACAAACAGGTTCATGCCGACGGGCGGGGTAATCAGGCCCACCTCGACCACGATCAGCACCAGAATCCCGAACCAGATCGCGGTCAATTCCAGATTGGCGCGCTCCAGCGCCAGCGCATTCACCCGGCGCAAGCCCAGCGCGCGAATTTGCTCACGCGTCAGTTCCGCGCCGGCGGCCAAGGTCTGCTCTATGCTTCGCAGCATGTCCGGTGCCAGTTCCACCCCCGCGCGGAACGCTTCGGCGGCCCGCATGGCGTGCAATTCGGCCATCGTGATGAAATTGAAATCCAATTCCATCATCACCGGCCAGAAGATCGGAATGGTCAGCAGGATCATTGACAGGCTGTCCATGACGCAGCCAAGGATCAGGTAAAAGCAAAGGATAATCAGCAGCACCATGAAAGGCGCATAGCCTTGCGCGCCGACGAATTCGGCAAGGCTTTGGGGCACCTGCGTCAACGCCAGAAAGCCGTTGTAGAACGCTGCCCCGAAGATGATGAAAAAGATCATCGCGCTGGACCGGGCCGTCACGATGAAGCTTTCAGCCAGCGTGGCGCGGGTCAGCCCGCCATTGACCCAAGCAATCAGCCCGGTGCCAAAGGCGCCCACGGCGGCGCCTTCTGTCGGGGTGAACCAGCCCGCATAGATACCGCCCACAACAAGACCGAAGACCAGCAATACAGGCCAGATCTTGACCAGCGCCGCCATGCGTTCCCCCCATGGCATGGGGGGGCGCAGACCGGCAGAGCCCGGGTTCACCCGCACATAGATCGAAATCACGATCACATAGCCGATGGCAGCCATAATCCCGGGGATGAATGCAGCCAGAAACAGCTTGGCAATGTTCTGTTCGGTCAGGATGGCATAGATCACCAGCACCACAGAGGGCGGGATCAGAATGCCCAGCGTGCCGCCTGCCGCCAGCGTCGCGGTAGAAAACCCGCCCGCATAGCCGTAGCGCTTCAACTCTGGCAGGGCGACACGGCTCATCGTGGCGGCGGTGGCCAGCGAGCTGCCGCAGATCGCGCCGAACCCCGCGCTGGACCCGATGGCAGCCATGGCCACCCCGCCCTTGCGGTGGCCAAGGAACCCCTCGGCGGCCTTGAACAACGCTTGGCTCATCCCGCCCAGCGTGGCGAAATGGCCCATCAGCAGAAACATGGGGATAATGCTAAGCGAGTAGCTGGCGAACGTGGTGTAGGTTTCGGTTTCCAGCCGGGCCAGCGGCACAAGCGAGCCGCCTGTCACCCAGATCAGCCCGGCAAGCCCCGTCAGGAACATGGCCAAACCAATCGGCACGCGCAGAAAGATCAGCGCCAGAAGGGCTGGAAACGACAGAATGCCGATCGTGATGTCACTCAATGTTCGGCCTCCCCGCCGTCACCGATTATTTCCTGACCGCGCAGCACTTCCAGCAAGCGCACCCAGACAATGTAAACCGCCACGACGACACCGGCCCAAGCGGCAATGCTGGACAGGGCATACGCCCACCAAACCGGCCATTCCAGCAGATAGGTGGTTTGCCCTGTGCCCATCCGCACCGATGTGGCCACCTGCAACCGCCACGCAATCAAGATCAGCGCGCCGGTCAGCGCAATTTCAATCAGCAGCCGAAGAATGCGGTTGCTGCGCGCGCTTAGAAACGCGGTGAACACATCCACCCGCGCATGACCAACGGTAAGTTGGCATAGCGGCAGAAAACAGAACAGCGCAAAAGCCATGCCCATTTCCGTAATCTCGTAATCGCCGAAAATGGGGCCAATGCCGGTGCCCAGCGCCCATGCGGCAAAGCCGGGCGCCAGCGCTTGCACGGTATCCGTGTGTAGCAGCGTATTCGCCTGCCGACCAAGGATCGACACGCAGGTCATAAGCACCAAGGCTGCCAAAGCCGTGCCGCCCAGCAGCGCCATGCCGCGTGCAAGTGCATAGATAAAACGGTGCATGCCTGAACTCTATTCCCGGTCCGTGCGCCAAGAAGGGCGCGCCGCGATGCGCGCGCCCTGCCCTTTTGTGCCAAGATCAATTCGTGGCGTCGTATTCGGCCATCAATTCGCGCGCACGGTCGATCAGCGCCTGACCGTCCTTACCGCGCTCTGCCATATCGGAAACCCAACGCTCATAGATCGGGGTGGACAGATCAACCCATTCGGACAGTTGGTCATCCGAAATGGTTATGATGTTATTGCCCATTTCATCTGCCATCTCGCGGCCCGGGGCATCATAATCCTGCTGCGTGCCGCCGGCAAAGACTGAAAACTCTAAGCCGGAATTCGCATCGATGACAGCTTTCAGGTCATCCGGCAACCCGTCATAGCGCGCCTTGTTCATGGCCAGCACGAAGGTCACGGTATACAGCATATTTCCGTCGAACTCTGTGTGGTTTTCCACCAGTTCCGGTATGCGCAACGAAGGTGCCACTTCCCACGGCATGACGGCCCCGTCGATTACCCCTTTGGACAGCGCTTCGGGCGATTGCGCAATCGGCATACCGACCGGCGTTGCCCCCAGCGTTTCCAGCAATTGCACGGTCAAGCGCGACGGGCCGCGCAGCTTCATGCCTTCCAGATCGGTAGGGGTTTCAACCGGGTCGGCAGAATGGATCACGCCGGGGCCATGCACCCAAGTTCCGATCATCTTAACATCGGAAAACTCGTCCTGCATCGATTCTTCATACATCTTCCAATAGGCATAGCTTGCCGCGCGGGCATCGCTGACCATGAACGGCAACTCGAACACCTCGGTGCTGGGAAAGCGGCCCGGTGTCAGGCCAACCACCGTCCAGATCACATCGGCCGTGCCGGACGCAGCCTGGTCATACAACTCGCCCGGCGTGCCGCCCAATTGCATGCTGGGGAAGCGGTCGATCTTGATCCGGCCATCGCTGGCGGCTTCGACATTATCCGCCCAGACGTCCAGAATATGCATCGGCACATTGGCCTGCGCCGACAGGAAATGATGCAGTCGAAGCGTGACATCCTGCGCGCTTGCGGGGGCCGCACCAAGCGTTATGGCCCCGACCACGGCACCGCCCATCAGCCCCAGCAGGGTTCTGCGATAGGTCATGTTTTCTCCTCCCATGGATAAAGTTGCATTAGCAACTATCAATTTGAAAGCACAAGACTGGCTTTCACGCCAGTGTTTTTTCGACCGATCGGTTGATTTTACGCCGACGCCACCCTCTCCCTTGCGCAGCCTGCCATGGGACGGCACTCTGTCCAAAGATTAAATTGAGGGCTGTCATGAACACGCAATCGCACAGCTTCGATACGATCCTGTCGCTTTGCCCACTGCGGTCGGGCGCCTTCATCGTGACAGTCTTTGGCGATGTCGTCCTGCCCGGCGATGGCCAGATGTGGATCGGTCATCTGATCGAACTTTGTGCCGATCTGCGCATCAGCGAAACCCTTGTGCGGACCTCTGTCTCGCGGCTGGTCACATCGGGGCAATTGGTCGGCACACGCAAGGGGCGGCGCAGCTTCTACGCCCTGTCACCCGGTGCGCGCGCCGAATTCGACCATGCGGCGCAGGTCATCTATACAGCCCCGCAAGAACGCCCGTGGCGGTTCCTGTTCTTCCCCGCAGGCCATAGCCCCGATGCGTTGCAAAAGTTGGGGATGGCCGCACTTTCACCGCAACTGGCCTTTGGCCCGGCGCGCGGGGCCGTGCCCGAAGGCGCGCTTGCCTTTACCGCCCATGCCGATGGCGCGCGCGCCGACTTGGCGGCAATGCTGGCACATGCTTATCCGCTAGAGGAATTGGCACAGGAATACCGCGCTTTTTGCACATTGGAGCAGGCGATTGCCGGCCTGCCCAAGCTAACCCCGAAAACCGCGCTGCAAGCCCGGCTGGTTCTGACCCATGCTTGGCGCCGAATCGCACTGAACGCGCCCCGGTTGCCCGCCAATCTGCTGCCAGAGGGATACCCCGAACCCACCGCGCGGGCTGCCTTCGGGCGCAGCTATCTTGCACTAACGGCTGTCGCAGAACCCCTAGAGGCCGATATTTTATCTATGGATTCCATAGCCCTAGATCAAAGACAGCGTGCATTTGCAGAGCGTCGCGCAGCGCTGTCCACGTCCGCCTGACAAAAGCGGCACAAAATGCGCATTATTTTTCTTCATTTTGTGACACGTTTCGGATAGACTGGCAGTAACGGTTGCATACCGCCTTGGGAGGGGCTGGATGACACAGGCTTTCATCTGCGACGCGCAACGCACGCCCATTGGGCGCTATGGCGGCGCCTTGTCATCCGTGCGCGCCGATGATCTGGCGGCAATCTCACTGCGGGCGCTGGTCGCGCGCAACCCGCAGGTGGATTGGGCCGCGGTGGATGACGTGATCCTTGGCTGCGCCAACCAAGCGGGCGAAGATAACCGCAACGTGGCCCGCATGGCGGCCCTGCTGGCTGACCTGCCGGTCGATGTGCCGGGCATTACCGTCAACCGACTATGCGCGTCGGGCCTTGATGCGGTGGGCATGGCCGCGCGTGCCATTCGCGCAGGCGATTGTGCGCTGATGCTGGCAGGCGGCGTCGAATCCATGAGCCGCGCGCCCTTTGTCATGCCCAAAACCGAGGCCGCATTTGCGCGCACGACTGCGGTCTATGACACCACCATCGGCTGGCGCTTCGTAAACCCCAAGATGGACGCGGCGCATGGCACACATTCCATGCCGGAAACCGCCGATCACGTGGCCGCCGAGTGGAACGTGTCGCGCGCGGACCAAGATGCGTTTGCGCTACGCTCACAAGCACGTTGGGCCGCGGCACAGAAGGCGGGGCGCTTTGTGGATGAGCTGTGCCCGGTCGAGGTGCCACAGCGCAAAGGAACCGCGCTGGTCATCGACCGCGACGAACACCCCCGCCCCGACACAAGCGCCGACGCACTGGCCAAGCTGCGCGGGATCAACGGGCCTGACCTAAGCGTCACGGCGGGCAATGCCAGCGGCGTGAATGACGGTGCGGCAGGGCTGCTATTGGCGTCAGAGGTGGCGGCAAACGCCAATGGCCTGACCCCGCGTGCCCGCGTGGTTGCCTGCGCCGCCGCCGGTGTCGCCCCGCGCGTGATGGGCATTGGCCCCGTTCCAGCAGTGCGCAAGGTGCTGGCACTGGCGGGGCTGACCATGGCCGACATGGATGTGGTTGAGTTGAACGAGGCGTTTGCCGCCCAAGCCCTCGCCGTCACGCGTGAATTAGGCCTGCCCGATGATGCGCCGCATGTGAACCCTAATGGCGGCGCAATCGCCATGGGCCACCCGCTGGGCGCATCCGGCGCGCGTATGGTGGCCACGGCCACATGGGAATTGCAACACCGCCAAGGGCGCTATGCGCTGTGCACCATGTGCGTGGGCGTGGGCCAAGGCGTGGCGCTGATATTGGAACGTGTCTGAGAGAGGAGAGCCGCGATGTATGCACAGATGGTGACATCCGAAGCGACGCAGGACGACCCCGAAAAGCTGGCCGCGTTCCAAGCGCGGATTGACGCGGGCGAAAAGATCGAACCGAAAGACTGGATGCCCGAAGGTTACCGCAAGACGCTGATCCGCCAGATCGGCCAGCACGCGCATTCCGAGATTGTCGGACAACTGCCCGAGGGCAACTGGATCACCCGCGCACCCACGCTGGAACGCAAGGCGATCCTGCTGGCCAAGGTGCAGGATGAAGCAGGCCACGGGCTATACCTGTATTGCGCCGCCGAAACGCTGGGCGTGTCGCGCGATGAACTGACCGAGGCGCTGCTGGCGGGAAAGATGAAGTATTCATCGATCTTCAACTACCCGACGCTGACGTGGGCCGATATCGGCGCAGTGGGCTGGCTGGTCGATGGCGCAGCGATCATGAATCAGGTGCCGCTGCAACGCACCAGCTTTGGCCCATATAGCCGCGCCATGATCCGCATCTGCAAGGAAGAAAGTTTTCACCAGCGCCAAGGCTTTGACATCATGCGCAAAATGGTAACCGGCACCAAGGCGCAACGCCGCATGGCGCAAGATGCGCTGAACCGCTTTTGGTATCCCAGCCTGATGATGTTCGGCCCTTCGGACAAGGACAGCGTGCATTCCGCGCAAAGCATGGCGTGGAAGATTAAAATGAACACCAATGACGAACTGCGGCAGAAATTCGTCGATCAAACCGTGCCGCAGGCCGAATATCTGGGCCTGACCGTGCCCGACCCTGACCTGCGCTGGAACGACGCCAAGGGTGGTTATGATTTCAGCGAACCCGATTGGTCCGAGTTCTTCGAGGTGCTGAAAGGCAATGGCCCCTGCAACGCCGAGCGTTTGGCCGCGCGGCAAAAGGCATGGGATGACGGCGCGTGGGTGCGCGAGGGGTTGATGGCGCATGCCGCCAAACGCCGCGCGGCACCCGTGGCCGCCGAATGAACAGGGGGCTTTGCCCCCTACGGCCTGCGGCCTACCCCCAGGATATTTTTGCAAGGATGAAAGGGTAAAGCGATGTCTTCGGAATGGCCCTTGTGGGAGATTTTCATTCGCGGCCAGCACGGGCTGAACCATCGCCATGTTGGCAGCCTGCATGCGCCCGACGCAGAACTGGCCATGCGCCACGCGCGCGATGTGTATACGCGGCGCAATGAGGGGGTGAGCATCTGGGTGGTGCCGTCCTCGGCCATCACGGCATCCAGCCCGTCCGAGAAAGGCCCGATGTTCGAGCCGTCGCAGGACAAGGTCTACCGCCACCCCAGCTTTTTCGACATCCCCGACGAGATCGGGCATATGTGATGGGCGCGGTGGTGGATCTGGACGCGGCCTTGGTCGAGGGGCTGTGCCGCATGGGCGACAGCACGTTGGTGCTGGGGCACCGGGTGTCGGAATGGTGCGGCCATGCGCCGGTGTTGGAAGAAGATATCGCGCTGGCCAATACCGCGCTGGACCTGATCGGTCAGACGCAGATGTGGCTGGGTCTGGCGGGCAAGGTTGAGGGGCGCGGGCGCAGCGCCGATGATCTGGCCTTTCATCGCGATGTCTGGGAATTTCGGAACTTGCTGTTGGTCGAGCGCCCGAATGGCGATTTTGGCCACACGCTGATGCGACAATTCCTGTTCGATGCCTGGCACCAGCCAATGCTGGCGGGGCTGGCGCAATCGGGGGACACGCGTGTGGCAGAGATTGCCGCCAAGGCTGGCAAAGAGGTGGCCTATCATCTGGAACGCTCGGCCGATCTGGTGATCCGGCTGGGCGACGGGACCGATGAAAGCCGCAACCGGATGCAAGCCGCGCTGGACACGCTTTGGCCCTACACGGGCGAGATGGTGACCCCAGACGCAACCGATATGGCACTGGCAGAGGCGGGGATCATGCCCGATCTGGCGGGTTTGCGCGCCACTTGGGACGCGCTTGTGCACGACGTGCTGGCTGAAGCGACGCTGGGCATTCCCGACAGCAGCTTCATGCAGAAGGGCGGCAAGCAGGGCCAGCATTCGGAACATCTGGGACATATGCTGGCGACCATGCAATTTCTGCCCCGCGCCTACCCGGACGCAACATGGTAGATGCTGCGCAAATCTGGGCGTGGCTGGCAGAGGTGCCGGACCCCGAGATACCGGTGATTTCCGTCACCGACTTGGGCATCGTGCGCAAGGTGACGCTGGAAGGCGACGCAGTCATTGTGACCGTTACGCCGACCTATTCGGGCTGCCCCGCGACGGCGGTCATCAATTTCGAGATTGAGCGCGCCTTGCGCGAGAAGGGTGTGGCACAAGTGCGGGTGCAGCAGCGCTTGTCACCGCCATGGACCACCGACTGGCTGACAGAGGCCGCGCGCGACAAGCTGCGCGCCTATGGGATTGCCCCGCCGGTGGACGGCACCGGGGCCACGGGCGTGGTGGCGGGGCGGGTGAAGCGGTTGACCGGCGCGGGTGTGGTCGTGGCCTGTCCGCGCTGCGGGTCCGCGCAGACGCAGAAGGTCAGCCAACACGGATCCACCCCCTGCAAGGCGGCCTATCAGTGCCGCGACTGTCTGGAACCGTTCGACTATTTCAAATGTATCTGAGGGCCCACGCATGAGCCGTTTCCACCCCCTGACCGTGACAGAGGTCGCCCGTGACACAAGCGACAGCGTGGTTGTGACCTTGCGGCCAGAGGATGCAGGCGCGTTCCAGTTCATTCAGGGCCAATACCTGACCTTTCGGCGCGATTTCGGCGGGCAGGAAGTGCGACGCTCCTATTCTATCTGTGCGGGGCTGGATGATGGCGCGCTGCGCGTGGGCATAAAGCGGGTCGCGGGCGGCGCGTTCAGCACTTGGGCCAATACGGATTTGAAACCGGGCGATGTGCTGGACGCGATGCCGCCGCAAGGCACGTTTCACACGCCGCTCGCGCCCGATGCGGCGCGCCATTACCTGATGTTCGCCGCCGGGTCGGGCATCACGCCTATCCTGTCCATCATCCGCACCGTGCTGGCGCGAGAACCGAAATCCCGTGTCACGCTGGTTTATGCCAATCGGCGCATCGCCTCTATCATGTTCCGGGGCGAGTTGGACGATCTGAAAGACCAATATCTCAGCCGCCTGTCGGTGCTGCATGTGCTGGGACAGGATGCGCAAGAAATTGACCTGTTCACCGGGCGGCTGGATACGGCCAAGCTGGAACGCCTGTTCACGCAATGGATTGATCTGAAAAGCGTGCATTCCGCCTTCATCTGCGGGCCAGAGGCGCTGATGCAGACCATCGCGGCATCGCTGCGCGGGCACGGGTTGACGGACGATCAGATCAAATACGAGCTGTTCGGCGCGGCGCAACCGGGCCGCGCTGCGCAGTGCGCGGTGGCCGCGTCCGATGCTACGGGCAAGACCTGCGCGCTGTCGGTCATCTTGGACGGAACAACACGCAGCATCGACATGCCGATGGATGGCACAACCGTGCTGGAGGCCGCACTTGGCGCAAAACTGGACGCGCCCTTTTCCTGCACGGCGGGGGTCTGTTCCACCTGCCGCGCCAAGGTGATGGAAGGCGCGGCAGAGATGGCCGTGAACCACGCGCTGGAAGATTACGAAGTGCGCGCAGGCTATGTGCTGACCTGCCAATGCACGCCGATCAGTGACCGGCTGGTCATAAGCTACGATACCTGAAAGGAACCGCCATGCTGGATGCACGCCAACCGAAGCGGCTGCAAAGCTACCTCTGCGGCGCATGGCGCGACGGGCGCGGGGCATATAAGCCGCTTTTGGATGCCGCGACGGGCGCGGTGGTCGCGGAAATTGATGCGACCGGCTTGGACATGGCAGAGGCGCTGGACCATGGCCGCCGCGCCGGTGCCCGCTTGCGCGCGATGACCGTGCATGAGCGCGCGCTGATGCTGAAAGCGGTCGGTTTGGCACTGCTGGAGCAGAAGGACGATTTCCACGCCCTGTCGCTGGCCACAGGGGCCACGCCGAAGGATGGCTGGATCGACATTGACGGCGGCATCGGGACGCTGCTGAACTATGCCTCGAAAGCGCGGCGGGACTTGCCCAATACCCGTGTGCTGACCGATGGGGCTGTCGAAAGTTTGTCGCAGGACCACAGCTTTTCCGCCCGCCATATCCTGACACCCCTGCGCGGGGTGGCGGTGCATATCAACGCGTTCAATTTCCCGGTCTGGGGAATGCTGGAAAAGCTGGCACCGAACCTGCTGGCCGGGATGCCTGCCATCGTGAAGCCCGCCAGCCAAACCGCGTATCTGACCGAATTGGTGGTGCGGCGCATTCTGGCCACAGGGCTGCTCCCAGAGGGCACGCTGCAACTGGTGTGCGGCAGCATTGGCGACCTGCTGGACCATGTGACGGGGCAGGATGTTGTTACCTTTACCGGGTCGGCGGCCACGGGGCAGATGCTGAAAGCGCATCCTGCGATCATCGGCAATTCCACCCGCTTCACGATGGAGGCCGACAGTCTGAATGCCTGCATTCTGGGACCGGATGCCGCGCCGGGTAGCCCCGAATTTGACCTGTTCATCCGCGAGGTGATGCGCGAGACGACCGCCAAAGCCGGGCAGAAATGCACCGCCATTCGCCGGGTGCTGGTGCCGCGCGCGGCTGCGGGCGCGGTGCGCGACGCGCTGGCCGCGCGCATGGCGAAGGTCGTGGTCGGCCTGCCCGGCGACACCTCCACGCAGATGGGCGCGCTGGCAAGTCTGGCGCAGCGCGATGATGTACGCGCGGCAATCGCGCGGCTGCAAGCGGGGGCAGAGATTATCGCGGGCACCCCCGACACAGTGCGCGTCACGTCGGGCGATGCCGAGCGCGGGGCGTTTCTGAACCCGGTTCTACTTTATGCGGATGATCTCTTGGGCGCGAAGGCCGTGCACGAGGTCGAAGCCTTCGGTCCGGTCGCCACACTGCTGCCCTATGACGACCCGGCGCAGGCGGTGGAGATCGCCGCACTTGGCAAAGGCTCGCTGGTGTCGTCGCTGTTCACCAATGCGCCAGAGGTCGCCGAAGAGATCGTGCTGGGCCTTGCCCCTTTCCACGGTCGGGTGATGATCGGCAACCGCGACAGCGCGAAATCCTCCACCGGCCACGGCTCGCCCTTGCCGATGCTGGTGCATGGCGGGCCAGGGCGTGCGGGCGGCGGCGAGGAATTGGGGGGCATGCGCGGCCTGCATCATTACATGCAGCGCAGCGCCGTGCAGGGCACGCCGCGCCTGCTGACCGCCGTGACGGGCGAATGGATGCAAGGGGCAGAGACCCGCGCGGACACGCACCCGTTCCGCAAATCCTTGGCAGAGCTACGGCTTGGCGACCAGATTGTGACCGCGCGGCGCGAGATCACGCTGGCCGACATTGAACATTTCGCCGCCTTCACCGGCGACACCTTCTACGCCCATATGGATGAGGACGCCGCCCGCGCAAACCCGTTCTTTGACGGCCGCGTGGCGCATGGATACCTGATCGTGTCTTTCGCGGCTGGGCTATTCGTGCAGCCCGATCCCGGCCCGGTTCTGGCCAATTACGGCATCGACAACCTGCGGTTCCTGACGCCAGTTTACCCCGGCGACACGCTTGGCGTGGTGCTGACCTGCAAGGCCATCAACCCGCGCGCCGATGGCGCTTATGGAGAGGTCCGCTGGGATTGCGAGGTATCCAAGCAAGATGGAAGTCTTGTCGCGCAATATGACGTGCTGACCATGGTGGCGATGGACTGGGCCGGTTAAGCGGCGCGCTGCACCGCTGGCAGGTCCAGCCACAGCCTGCCCCCATCATAGCCGCCGCGCACCCGAAAATCGGGGCGGCGCAATTCGGGAAACTCGCCTTCCCAATCGCGGAAGCGGTCTTGCGACACCACGCGCCCGCCATAATCGCGCGCCGCGCGCAGGATCATCGGGCAGGCGGGTTCGCCCTTGGGCACAACCATGACCTGTTCGTGCGGCAAGCCAAGACGTTTCGCCAGCTTGTAGTGGTTGCGATAGCGCCCTTCCAGCTTGTAGCCCACATTGGCATCGAACACGACACCGGGGGTATAGCCTTGTGCCTTCAGACTGGCGATCACCTCGCGCACGGGTTCGATATTGGGGGTATTGTCGCGCCAATGCATAACATTGGACCCGTCGACAAGAATGAATCGGGCCGCGCGCGTGGGTTTGTGTCGCCCCCGGCGCGCCAGAAGCGCCGCGCCAAGCAGGACCAAAAGAACAAGAAAGAAGATCTCTGGCCAATAGGCCAAGATCAGGCTGACAATTTCTGGCAAAGACATAATGGCATGAAGTTGTTCAATCTGAGATTGCACAAAGCTAGGGCACAATCGTGGCGAATTTATGCCCGGCCCGGCGTCGTAGACAGCAATCGCGGATCCACCCCGATACGGTCCAGCGCGGCATTCCACAGCCGATCAGCGGCGATGCCATAAAGCAACCCCGCATCGGCGCGGCATGTCAGCCAGCCGCCAGCGCGCAATTCGCTTTCCAACTGGCCCGGCCCCCAACCGGCATAGCCCAAGGCCAGCCGCACTTCGGCAGGTCCCTGCCCGCGCGCGATCTGGGCCAGAATATCCAAAGATGTGCTGAGTGCGGCGAAATCTGTCACCCCAAGGCTGGGATCGGCGGCATACACATCGGGCGTGTGCAGCACGAACCCCCGAGAGCTTTCGACAGGGCCGCCGAAATAGACCGGGTCATCGGCCTGCGCGGGCGGATCGCCCAAGCCGCTATACGCGCCCTGCACCGGAATATCCAAGGTTTGCAGCAGCGTCCCGAAAGTCAGATCGGGCAAGGGCTTGTTCACGATCAACCCCATCGCACCTTCGTCGGAATGCGCGCATAGGAAAACAACCGAATGCGCGAAACGCGGGTCGGGCATACCCGGCATGGCAATCAGCAAATGTCCCCTCAGGGTTTCAGCTTGGCTCATGCGGACAGGATGCCCCAGCAAAACGGCAGTTGCAAAGCCTCTGTTGCCGCGCGGTTGCCGGCAAACGCCGCTCTCGCCATTTTGTGACTTTCAATCCGCCGCCAGACCGGGGATGACAATCTCATGCTTACTTTGCGAAACATAACCGGCCTTGCCCTGTGCGCCGCGCTTTGGGCGACCGCCCCCGCCACGGCGCAAACGCTCCGCCCGTCCGATATTGTCGCGGGCGAAATTCGGCAGGGCTGGCGCACCGAGGATGGCACGATCATGGCCGCGTTGCATCTGCGGCTGGCGCGGAACTGGATCACCTATTGGCGGCATCCCGGCGAAAGCGGCATTCCGCCGCGTCTGGATTTGTCAGGGTCGGACAACTTGGCCGGTGCACGGCTGCATTGGCCCGCGCCGCGCCTGTTTACCAAAGCTGGCTACCTGAGCATTGGATACGCAGATGAGCTTGTCTTGCCGCTGGAACTGACACCGGCGCGCAGGGGCCAGCCCATTGGCCTGCGCATGGCGCTTAGCATCGGGGTGTGTGATGATGTCTGCATTCCGGTAGACATGGATTTCGCGGTCGCGCTGGATGGGCGCGGCGGGCCGGATCGCGCCATTCGGCAAGCGTTGGCGCGTCAGCCTGCAAGCGCGCGCGCGGCCGGTCTGTCCGACCTGAGTTGCGAGTTCCAACCCGCGCGCAAGGGCATGCATCTGACCGCGCGTTGGACCATCCCGCAGCAGCCCGGTGACGAATTCATCCTGCTGGAAATGCCGGACAGTGCATGGCGGGTGCAAACCATGCCCACAACCCGCGCGGGCGGGCAATTGTCAGGGCAGGCCATGCTGCACGCCCGCAAAGGACAGGTCGCCGCCATTGACCGCAGCGCCATTCGGATGACGCTTATCACCCAAGACGGCACGTTCGAACATCAGGGCTGTTCGCTGACCCGCTGAGCGCGGCGCTCTGCCAGCAGGACCGCAACTGCGCCTGCCACCCAGACCACCGCCAACAGCCCAGCCGCCCCACCAATGGCCAGAACAAGGGCCGTGCGCAGCGGGTCGCCCCATCCGGACAGCCCGGACAGCAGACTCGGCAGCGCACCGCTCCAGATGGTCCAGCCCAGTGTAACCGCCAGCCAGCCCATGACCCCCAGCGCCGCCACCCTTGGAAACTGGCCGATGCCGCCTTGCGGCTGTGTCAGTGCGCGCGACAGCGAGGTGAACAGCCGCCGCACATCATGCCCGATGGCCAGTAGCGCGGGCACCAGCAGCAGCACAATCACCATGCCAAAGCCAAGCCCGTAGACCAGCGTGATAACGGTCGGCTTCAGGAATGCCGCTTGGGTCGATGCCTCGAACAAGAGCGGCATCAACCCCAGAACTGTCGTCAGCGTGGTCAGGATAACCGGGCGCAAGCGGTCGCAAGCGGCGTCGATGATGGACGGAATCAGCCCACGGTCGCGGGCGTATTGGTCCACCGTCGTCACCAACACGATGGAATCGTTGATGATGATCCCCGCCATGCCCATGATCCCCACGATAGAGAACATCGACATGGCCATGTCCCATGACATATGCCCATAGATCACCCCGATCAGGCCAAAGGGGATGACCGCCATCACCACAAAAGGCCGCATCCAGCTGGAAAAGACCCATGCCAGTGTCAGGTAGATCAGGATCAGGCACAGCCCCAAGCCGATAGCGGCATCGGTCAGGAATTCGCGTTCCTGTTCGGCCTGTCCCGACAGCCGCGTGGCAATCCCGAAATCGGCTTCCAGAGCGGGCAGGATCTGGTTTTGCAGCGCCAAGGTCACTTCGCGCGCGCGGGCCGGGTCATCTTCGGACAGATCGCCCGAGACGGTCACAACACGCGCCCCGTTTTCACGCAGAACGCGGCTGAAACCCTGCCGTTCCGTGACCGACACAATGTCCCCCAGCAGCACATAATTGCCACTGGGCGAGCGCATTTGCATACTGTCCAGAAAATCGGCGGCGCGTTCGGTCTCTGGCAGTTCCACGCGCACACGGCCCGTGCGCAGACCGTCCGGGAAGGTCGCGGCTTCTATTCCCGTCAGCCGATTGCGCAACTCGCGCGCAAGGCTGTCTATCGTAAAGCCCAGCGCCTGGCCCTGCGGTGTCAGTTCCAGCACCAATTCGGGCTTGTCATAGGGTAGATTGTCATCAAGCCCGGTAATCTCGGGGTATGGCGCAAGTGCGGCGCGCAGCGCTTCGGACGCCGCTTTCAACGTTTCCGCGTCGCCCCCCGTCAGGTCCACCGACACCCCGTCGCCACCGGGGCCAGAGCCCCATGAGCGGAAGCTGAATTCCTCTAGCTGCGGATGGCGCGTGACCATGTCTTGCAGCTGTGATGCAAAGGCAAAGCTGGTAATCGGGCGCAGATCGGCATCGACAAGGTCGATAGAGATACCGCCCAGCAGGTCACCATCCTTGTTTTCGGCACTGGCCAGCGGACGGCCTGCATTGCCACCCACTTCGACCATGGCGAAGGTGATCGGGTTAATGCCGCTTTCGTCCTCTATCTGCGCGGCCAGTTCATCCGACGCACGCTGCAATTCGCGCAACATCTCTATCGTGTCGTCGCGGGTCGCGCCGTCATTCATGACGATATTGCCGGTAATCGACCCCTGTTCCGGCGGGTTGAAGAACCGAAACGGCAAGTCCCCCCGCACCAGATGGGCCGCTTGCACCGCCAAAAGCGCGACCAACCCGGCCAGCACCGGGTAGCGCGCCAGCACGACCAGTTGCATCAGCGGGCGGAAGGCGTTTTCGCGCATCCACCGAAAGCCTTTGTTGACCTGCCGCGACGGCCAGTCATACCAGCTTTCCTTCAACCCTGCGGCGATGGAGTGCGCCATATGGTTGGGCAGGATCAGAAAACACTCGACCAAGGACGCCAGCAGCACCGCGATCACGGTTAGCGGAATATCGGCAATCAGCGTGCCGAAACGCCCCCCCACAAGAATAAGCGCGCCAAAGGCCAGAACCGTGGTGACGGTGGCTGCAAAAACCGGCTGCGCCATGCGGGTTGCTGCGTTTTCCGCTGCCTGCGCCGGGGTTTCACCCAGCTCGCGCGCGCGGTAATCGGCGTGTTCGCCCACCACGATGGCGTCATCCACCACAATCCCCAGCGTGATGATAAGCGCGAAAAGCGAGATCATGTTGAAGCTGAGGCCCAGCATATACATGACCGCAATCGCCGCCATCATGGCCGCGGGAATGCCTGCCGCCACCCAGAACGCGGTGCGCGCGTTCAAAAACAGGAACAACAGCACCACGACAAGACCAAGACCCATCACCGCGTTGCTGACCAACAGGTTGATCCGGCCAGAGATGAACTCTGCCCGGGTAGAGACCAGTTCTATGCTGGTGCCTTCGGGCAAGGTGCGGTTCATCTGCTCGGCGATTTCCGCGACCTGCGCCTGAATGGCAATCGCGTCACCTTGTTGCGAGCGGTCCACCCGCAGCGTGATTGCGGGGTCGGGGCCAACGAAAAAGGCGCGGTCGCGGCTGATATCGCTTTTTTCCACGCGGGCAATATCGCCCACGGTCAGCACGGACCCGTCGGGCCGCGTGCGCAAGGCGACCTCTGCGATTTCTGTCGCAGAGCGGCGCTCAACCCCGGTGCGCACCCGCGCGGCCCCAGAGGCCACGTCGCCGGTCGGATCGGTGCTGACGGTTTCGGCAATCGCCTGCGAGATTTCGGCCATCGTCACGTCATGTTCGATCAGGTTGCGGCTGGGCACCTCGACCATCACTTCGGCACTGGCCACGCCGCGCACTGTGGTGCGGGTAATCCCGGCGTCATACAGCCGGGCCGCGAATTCGTCGGCAAAGCGGGCAAGCTGCTCGGTGGCCACAGGGCCGCTGACCACCACATTCGTTACGCGATCCGACCAGTTGGACCGGCGTGTTTGCGGGTCTTCCACATCTTCGGGCAGGTTCGAGATTGCATCAATCGCATCCTGCACGTCATTATTCGCGCGCGACATGTCCCAGCCGGTTTCAAACTCCAGCGTGAAACTGGCACGGCCTTCGCGCGATTCGGCGCTGACCTCTGTCACGCCCTCGACCGCTTGCAAAGCCGGGCTGACAAGTTCCACCACGGCGCGGTCGATATCTTCGGCCCCGGCACCGGGCCACGGGATATCGACACGGATGTTGTCGACCACCACATCGGGGAAGAACTGCGCGCGCATCTGCGGAATCGCGGCCAGCCCCAGCACGATCATGATAACCAGCAGCAGGTTGGCGGCGGTCTTGTGCCGGGTAAAATAGCGGAAAATGCCGATCGCCCGAACCGACAGGCGCTGACGATGGGAAGTTTTCTCTGCGCTCATGGTTTATCCCCCACGGCGGGCAGCGCCGCTTTCCAGCCGTTCCAGTGTTTGCGCGGGCACGCTGTCTTGCGACAACTGGGTAATCAGCCGCGCGCGCACCTGTTCGGGCATCCGCGTGTTGCCTTCGACCTGCGCAATCAGGCGCGCCCGGCGTTCGGGGTCCAGAGTGACCATGTTCGGCTCGTCTGGCTGCAACTGCCCGTCAGCGTCTTGCCGCAAGGGGCGCACCAGAATGCCCGCGCCCAGCATCGGGCCGACCTCGCGGACAACCTCTAGCCCGGCAAGCGCGCTGGCCTCGACGATCACGTCGTCGCCTTGACGGCGCAAAACCGTGGCGGGCCGGGCGCTCAGGCGGTTGTCGTCGTCAATCACCAACACCTCTCCGCCGACCGTGATGGCGCTGGCCGGAAGCAGCGCGACATCGTCCAGCGCAGGTTCGGACAGGCGCACCGTCACGAAATCGCCGGGGCGAAAGCCGCGCGGATTGGCCAGTTCCACGAAAACCTCGCGCCCGCTTTGGCCGGTGGTCACCGTGGCAGAGGCGCGCACCAAGCGACCGGGCGATGTTATTTCATACCCTGCCACTTCCAGTGCGATCCGCGCGTCAGCATCGCGCAAACGCCCGTCATCGTCGATCAGGCGCAGGTATTGCGCGGTCGACACGCGCACGGACACTTCCAAGGCCTCTGGGTCGATAATTCGGGCAAGTTGTTCGCTGGTGTTCACAAGCCGCCCTTCAACCAGTGAAACATCGGCCAAGGTGCCGGAAATACCCGCGCGAACGGTCGTGTCGGCCAAACGGCGTTCGGCCTCTGACACAGTAATCTTCTGGCGGTCCAAGGCCGTGCGCGCCTGATCGACGCGCGCTTCGGCGCTGGCCTGCGCCTGTTTGCGGCCCACCAAAGATTGGCGGGCAGAGGCGACAGCCAATTCTGCTTCTTCCAGCGCAGCTTCGGTGGTCACGCCGCGTTCGGTCAGGTCCAAGCGCCGCGCCAGCGCGCGCGCGCGCAGATCAAACTGTGCTTGGGTGGCTGCGACATCCTCTGCCGCAAGGGTCAGGGCGCGTTCGGCCTCTCGCAGCTCGGCATCAGCGCGGGCCAGATCGCTTTGGGCCAAGGCCAGTTCGGCTTCGGCATCTGCCGGGTCCACGCGGAACAGCATCTGTCCGGCCTGCACTTCTGCCCCGTCCTCGACGCCATCACCCAGTTCTATGATTCGCCCGCCAACGGGCGCGCGCAATTCCAGCGTGCGTTGACTGCGCACTTCGCCGAAAGCGGACAAGACAGGCTGCACCTGCCCCGGTGACACCGTCACGGCGCGCACGGTGAACACCCGTTCGCGCGCTTCGCCCCCGCGCCCGCCAGAGTCCTCTGCCCGGCTTTGAATGGCGCCGACCAAGGTTGCCCCGGCATAGGCCAAGGCCGAAACCGACACAGCGGCCAAGAACAAGCCCAAAAGGCTACGGGTCAGAAAACGCATGGCTACTCCAAGTTGGCTACACCCTTTACGCGCCGCGCGCGCAGATGGTTCAACCTGCTATAACGCCGCAGCCGGTCATTTCCGTCGCAAATGTTCGTCCAGACGGGGAAATATCTCGACAAAGTTACAGGGGCGGTGGCGATAATCGAATTGTTTGGACAGAATTTCGTCCCAAGCATCCTTGCAGGCCCCCGGCGATCCGGGCAGCGCGAACAGGTAAGTTCCCTGCGCAACGCCCGCACAAGCGCGCGACTGGATGGCCGATGTGCCGATCTTCTGCATGGAAACGATGGTAAACACCGTGCCAAACGCCTCGATTTCCTTCTCATAGACATCGCGGTGGGCTTCGACCGTCACGTCCCGCCCCGTCAGCCCGGTGCCGCCGGTGGTCAGGATGGCATCAATCCCGTCATCCGCGCACCAGTCGCGCAGTTTGGCCGCAATCTGGTCGCGTTCATCGCGGACAATGTCGCGCGCGGCCAGCAGATGGCCCGCCGCGTCAATGCGCCCGGCCAGCACGTCGCCCGATTTGTCATCGGCCAGCGCCCGCGTGTCGGACACGGTCAGCACGGCGAAACGCACAGGCATGAAGGGTTTTTCGGGGTCGATGCGGCTCATGGCAGTTCTCTCAGCTTGGCTTGCAGGGATAAAAGGTCGGCCCAAGCGTCGCGTTTGGCCGCCGGGTTGCGCAGCAGGTAGGCAGGGTGCAGCATCGGGATGGTCGGACGCCCCAGAACGCTTGTCCACTCCCCCCGCTCTTTGGTGATGCGCACGTCACGTTCCAGCAAAGTGCTGGCGGAAATGCGGCCCATCAAGATCAGGATGTCGGGGTCCGCCAATTCGATATGGCGCAGCACGAAAGGCCGCATCATCGCGCGTTCTTCGGTCGAGGGGTCGCGGTTCTGCGGCGGACGCCATGGCAGGATATTGGTGATATAAAGCGCCTTTTTCGGGTCCGGCTGGTCGCGGCGCTGGCCAATTGCGGCGAACATGCGGTCCAGCATCTGCCCCGCATCGCCCACAAAGGGCTTTCCGACACGGTCCTCTTCGCGGCCCGGCGCTTCGCCCACGATCATCACGCGCGCCCCGCGCATCCCATCGCTGAACACAAGGTTGCGCGCCCCGCGCTTCAACTCGCAATGTTCGAACGCGGCCATCGCGGCTTGCAGCGCATCCAGATCATGCGCTGCCTGCGCCATGGTTTGCGCATCCGCCACCGGGTCTGGCTGCGGGGCCTCTGCCAGCGGGGCTGCCGCGACCGGGGCAGGTTTGGGCTTTTCCAGCTTGGCGGGCAGGTCATACCGGTTAACCGGCGCATCGCAAATCGCATCGGTTGCGCCAAGCTCTGCCTGCCACGCCAGATAGGCGCGCGCCAGATGCCAGTCGTCTTGCCATGCCGATTCCATGCGCAACAGGTAGCGCGCCCGCGCGCCAAGGGAAAGCACGCGGTTTACCCTTGCCGCATGGGGGCTGGGTTTCTATACCCGTGGCGCTGTCCCATTGCGCGAGTGGCCCATGACATTTACCCAAGATCACCTTCTGGGCATTGAACATCTGCACCCGGTCGAGATTACGACTATTCTTGATCTGGCGCAGGACTATGTCGCGCTGAACCGCAGCGCCGAAAAGCATGGCCGCGCGCTAGAAGGCATGACCCAGATCAACATGTTCTTCGAGAATTCGACCCGCACACAAGCCAGCTTTGAATTGGCGGGCAAGCGTCTGGGTGCGGATGTGATGAATATGTCCATGGCGCAATCCAGCCTGAAAAAGGGCGAAACGCTGATCGACACCGCGCTGACGCTGAACGCCATGCACCCGGACCTTCTGGTGGTGCGCCATGGCAATTCCGGCGCGGTGGACCTGCTGGCGCAAAAGGTGAATTGCGCGGTGCTGAACGCGGGCGACGGCAAGCATGAACACCCCACGCAGGCGCTGCTGGATGCGCTGACCATTCGCCGCGCCAAGGGGCGGCTGCACCGGCTGACCGTGGCAATCTGCGGCGACATTGCCCATAGCCGGGTCGCGCGTTCGAATCTGATCTTGCTGGGCAAGATGGAAAACCGCGTGCGCCTTGTCGGCCCCGGCACCCTGATGCCAAAAGGGGTCGAGGAATTTGGCGTCGAGGTGTTCGACGACATGAAAGCCGGGCTTGAAGGCGCCGATGTGGTGATGATGCTGCGCCTGCAACGCGAGCGGATGGATGGGGGCTTCGTGCCGTCAGAGCGCGAGTATTTCCACCGCTACGGGTTGGACGCGGAAAAGCTGGCCTATGCCAAGCCCGACGCGATTGTCATGCATCCCGGCCCGATGAACCGGGGCGTGGAAATTGACGGCGCGATTGCCGATGACATCAACCGTTCTGTCATTCAGGAACAGGTGGAAATGGGCGTCGCGGTGCGCATGGCGGCGATGGACCTGCTGGCGCAGAACTTGCGCCGCCGCCGCGAACGCGACCGATTGCGGAGGATCGGCCATGAATGAGCAGATCGAAACCCGTCCCGACACCGACGACATTCCGCTGGAACCGGGCGAGAAACTGCTGCGCGAAATTCGGTCGGACAAAGGCCGCTACTGGCGCGATCATGGTGTGCTGGGCGTGCTGGGCATGGTCGGCGCGGGCGTGGTGCTTTGGGCCATCGGGTCGCCCTATGCCGCGATTGGCGCGCTGGGGGCGGTGCTGGCGCTGGCTGTGCGGGGCGCGTGGCTGTATACCGAGCAGATGAAATTCCGCTGGCGGCTGACCAATATGCGGCTGATCGGGCCGGGCGGGCGCAGTGTTTATCTGCTGGAACTGGACAAGGTGCGCCGCCTGATGGGCGATATTCAGGTTATCACCAAGGCGGGTGACAAATACCTGATAAAGCATATCGACCGCGCCGATCAGGTTGTGGCGGATATAGAAGCCGCGCGCCTGAAACGCTCCAAGCGCAAGGGAGTGTAAGCCGTGACGCAGATCACCCTGCACCCCGGAGAGCAGCTTGTCGCACGGGTGCCGCAGGACCGTGAAATCGCGATCCTGTTCGAAGCGCTAATGGCCAGCCTAGGGCTGATGGCGCTGACCGCCGGTTTTCTTGTATTCGATACCGTGCAGGGCAATGTGAAAGAAGGCTCTTCCATCGGCACGCTGGTGACGCTGGGCTTTCTGTTCGGCCCGATTGCCGCGCAACGGCTGATGCGGCCCATGCCGGTTTACTGGCTGACCGACCGCCGCCTTGTGCTGGACCAGAACACAGAGGTCGCGCTGTCGGACATTCGCCGTATCCGCGTCTGGCTGACAGGGCTAAACCTGCGCACCGACCGCCAAAGCTATGCGATCAACATGTTGGCCAACCCCACTGCCGTGGCCGCCCTGTTGCGCGACACGATTGCTAGATAAGGAAAACTGCTGATGCTGTGGTTTCACAATGCAAGGCTGATCGACCCAGAGGCCGGGACCGACACGCTTGGCGCGCTGCTGGTGCAGGGCGGTGCGATCATGGAACGCGACGGCCCCTGCCCCAAGGGCGCGCAAGCGGTCGATTGCGGCGGCAAATGCCTTGCCCCCGGCATTGTGGATATGGGTGTGCAGGTGGGCGAACCGGGCGCGCAGCACAAGGAATCGTTGCGCACTGCCGGGCTGGCGGCCGCGCGCGGGGGCGTGACAACCATCGTCATGCGCCCCGACACTGACCCCGCGATCGACACGCCCGAAGTGCTGGAATACATCACCCGCCGCGCGACCGCGCGCACGCCGGTAAACATCCGCGCCATGGCCGCGCTGACCCGCGACCGCGCGGGGCGCGAAATGGCCGAAATCAGCTTTCTGCTGGATGCCGGTGCCGTGGCCTTCACCGATGGCGACCGCGTCAGCACCGACACCAAGGTTCTGTCGCGCTGCATGGCCTATGCGCGCGGGCTTGGCGCGCTGGTCATCGGCCACCCGCAAGACCCCGGCCTGTCGAAAGGCGCTTGCGCCACCTCTGGCAAATTCGCGTCGCTGCGCGGGTTGCCAGCCGTGTCGCCCATGGCAGAACGCATGGGGTTCGACCGCGACATGGGTTTGGTGGAAATGACCGGCGTGCGCTACCATGCCGACCAGATCACATCCGCACGCACCTTGCCTGCATTGACCCGCGCGAAAGCGAACGGGCTGGATGTGACGGCGGGCATTTCCATTCACCACCTGACGTTGAACGAACTGGATGTCGGCAGCTACCGCAGCTTTTTCAAATTCACCCCGCCGCTGCGGTCAGAGGACGACCGCCGCGCCATGGTGCAAGCGGTGGCCGAGGGGTTGATTGACGTGATCTGCTCCATGCACACCCCGCAAGACGAGGAATCCAAACGCCTGCCATTTGAAGAGGCGGCGTCCGGCGCGGTGGGTCTGGAAACCCTGCTGCCCGCCGCGATGCGGCTGTATCATTCCGAAGGGCTTGACCTGCCCACCATCTGGCGCGCGCTGTCGCTGAACCCGGCGCGGCGGCTGGGTCTGGCCGGTGGCAGGCTATCCGCTGGTGCGCCCGCTGACCTTGTCCTGTTCGACCCGGATGCGCCCTTTGTGCTGGACCGCTTCACTCTGGCGTCGAAATCCAAGAACACGCCCTATGACGGTGCCCGGATGGAAGGGCGCGTGCTGGCGACCTATGTGGGCGGCGCTTGTGTGTTTGATGCCGCAGAGGTGCCGGCATGATCCCCGAACTGGTGACACCACTTTGGCTGCTGGGGCTTGTCGGGCTGGCCGCTTACGCGCTGGGGTCCATCCCGTTTGGCGTGGTCATCGCGCGGGTCATGGGCCTTGGCGATTTGCGCGCCATCGGCTCGGGCAATATCGGCGCGACCAATGTTATGCGCACCGGCAACAAAGCCGCTGGCGTTGCCACCTTCGTGCTGGACGCCGCGAAAGGGGCCGTCGCCGCGTTGCTGGCCGGCTGGCTGATCGGGCCGGATGCCGCACAGGTTGCAGCCCTTGCGGCCTTTATCGGCCATCTTTACCCGGTTTATCTTGGGTTCAAGGGCGGCAAGGGTGTTGCCACTTTCATCGGCATCACGCTGGCGCTGGCCTGGCCCGTGGGGTTGGCCACTTGCGCCACATGGCTTGTAACCTTCAAGGCCAGTCGCTACTCATCGCTCGCAGGGCTGACGGCTTGCGGCATGTCGTCAATCTATGCCGGGTTCTTGGGCTATCTGCCGATCGTGGCCGTGCTGGTGGTGGCCAAACTGCTGGTGTTCTACAAGCACCGCGACAATATCAAACGGCTTTGGAACCGGACGGAACCGCGCTTCAAAAAGGCGCGGTAACGCTCAGAACAAGGACCCTTGATCGGGCTTCAGCGTGGACGCTTTGACCGGTTTGGGCCGCTTGCCCGCCATTACGTCCAGCGTGCCATCCCGGAATTCCACCTTTAGCGTTCCAGCTTGCCCGGCGCGTGTTGCAGAGGTGACAACGCCGCCACCCTCCTCCCGCACCACCGCGTAGCCGCGCTGCAAGGTCGCTGGATAGCCCAGCGACTGGCGCAGACGTTCCAGCGAGGACAGCCGCGTGCCCAAAGCCTCCAGCCGGGCCGTGGCCGCGCGGTCGGCACGGGTGGCTTGGGTGTGCAAGCGCTCGCGTCCACCCGCGATCTGGGTCAGCAGCACCTCTGGGCGCAGCCGGGCCGCACGGCCAAGCTGTGCCGCGCACCCGTCCTGCCGGGCCAACAGCGCGCGGTCGGCCCGCGTGGCCTGTGCCACCAGCCGGTCGCGCCCGCGGTCGATCTGCGCCACAAGTGCCGTGGGCCGAAGCCCTGCCGCCGTCCCGCGCAGGTCTTGCCGTTTGCTTTGCAAGGCCGCGCGCAGGCTACCCGGCACCCGTTCGGCCCATTGGTCAAAACGCTGCAAGGCAGGCGCAAGCAAGGCTTCGGGTCGGGGAAGCGCGCGCCCAAGGTCGCGCAAGCGCTGGCGCCGCAGCGCCACGCTTTGCGCACCGCCCCGGACAAGCCGCGCGTTCAGGTTCGACAGGTGGGCGACCAGATCGGCATGAACCGGCACCGCGATTTCCGCCGCCGCCGTGGGCGTGGGCGCGCGCTGGTCCGACGCATGGTCAATTAGCGTGGTGTCGGTTTCATGCCCCACGGCAGAGATCAACGGAATCTCACTCGCCGCCGCCGCGCGCACGACGATTTCCTCGTTGAAGCCCCACAGATCTTCGATAGACCCACCGCCGCGCGCCACGATCAGCACATCGGGGCGCGGGATGGGGCCGCCCTTGGGCAGCGCGTTGAACCCTTCGATCGCGCGCGCCACCTGCGGCGCGCAGGCCTGCCCCTGCACCGCCACAGGCCAGACCAGCACATGCACGCCGAAGCGGTCGCGCAGCCGGTGCAGGATGTCGCGGATCACCGCCCCTTGGGGCGAGGTCACAACCCCCACCACCCGCGGCAAATAGGGCAGCCGCCGCTTGCGGGCTGCGTCGAACAACCCCTCGGCGGCCAATGCCTTGCGCCGCGCGTCCAGCATCGCCATCAGCGCGCCTGCGCCTGCGGGTTCAATGCTTTCTACTTGCAACTGGTATTTTGACTGCGGCGCAAAGGTGGTCAGGCGGCCTGTGGCGATCACCTCCATCCCCTCTTCCGGGCGGACGGTCATGCGCGCGACCTGCCCCTTCCAGCTTACGCCCGCGATCACGGCGCGATCATCTTTCAGGTCGAAATACATATGGCCGGTGCGCGCGATGACCACACGCCCCACTTCGCCCCGCACGCGCACACGGCCGAATTCGCCTTCCAGCGTGCGTTTTACCGCGCCAGACAGGTCAGACACGGTAAATTCGGGCGTGTTGCCCGGCATCTCGCCCTGTGGCTCGTCTATCAGGTCCATCCTGCGCGCCTTCGCTTGTCACCGCTTGGCGCACAGCCTAGAACGCGCGCAGGCAAAGGCCAAGAGAGGGCGCGCGATGAATATTCTGGTTCTGGGCAGCGGCGGGCGTGAACATGCGCTGGCATGGGCGATCTTGCAAAACCCCAAATGCGACCGGCTGATCTGCGCGCCGGGCAATGCGGGCATGGACCAGATTGCCGATTGCGCCGATATCGACATTTGCGACGGGTCCGCCGTTCTAGCCTTTTGCGAAGAAGAAGCGATTGATTTCGTCGTCATCGGCCCCGAAGCCCCTTTGGCCGCTGGCGTGGCCGACCGTTTGCGCGAAGCCGGGATCACCACCTTCGGCCCTTCAGCCGCAGCGGCGCGGCTGGAAGCGTCGAAGGCATTCACCAAGGAAATCTGCGCTGCGGTCAATGCGCCCACCGCCGCCTATGCCCATTTCACCGATGCGGATGCCGCCCGCGCCTATGTGCAGGCGCAAGGCGCGCCCATCGTGGTCAAGGCCGATGGGCTGGCCGCAGGCAAAGGCGTGATCGTGGCCATGACGCTGGACGAAGCTTTGGCCGCGATCGACACAATGTTCAGCGGCGAGTTCGGCAGCGCCGGGGCCGAAGTGGTGATAGAGGAATTCATGCAGGGCGAGGAAGCCAGCTTCTTCGTGTTGGTCGATGGCGAAACCTGTCTGCCCATTGGCACCGCGCAAGACCACAAGCGCGTGGGCGATGGCGATACCGGCCCGAATACCGGCGGGATGGGCGCCTACAGCCCCGCCCCTGTGCTGACCGATGCGATTGCCCAAGCCGCGCTGGATGACATCATCCGCCCCACCATGGCCGAAATGGCGCGGCGCGGCACGCCCTATCAGGGGGTTCTGTATGCCGGGTTAATGATCGAAAACGGGCGCGCGCGGTTGGTCGAATACAATGCCCGTTTTGGCGACCCGGAATGTCAGGTTCTGATGATACGGCTGGGCGCGCAGGCGCTGGACCTGATGCTGGCCTGCGCCGAAGGGCGACTGGACCAAGCCCGCGTCAATTGGGCCGATGACCACGCTTTGACGGTTGTCATGGCCGCACAAGGCTATCCGGGCAGCTATACAAAGGGCAGTGCTATCGGCGGGCTGGAAAACTGCCCCGAGGACAGCTCGCATATGGTTTTCCACGCAGGCACCTGTGCGGATGGGGGCCGCGTGCTGGCCAATGGCGGGCGCGTGCTGAATGTGACCGCGCGGGGGGAAACGCTGGCCGAAGCGCAGGCGCGCGCCTATGCGATGGTCAACAGCATCGACTGGCCCGAGGGGTTCTATCGTCGCGATATCGGTTGGCGGGCGCTCTGACATAAATACTCGTGTCGGAAAACTCAAACGCTCAAAGGCATGCACCCGCCTTAAACGAGCGGTTAGTTTTCAATAGGCTGACCGATAAATAACACTATCCCACGGCGTGAAGAATTCGGAATGTTCTGCGGGCGATTTCAGCCCGTCAGAACATCCCTTCCTGCTGGAAACCGTGGGGTTTTCTAGCGTGTTACGCTTATTGTGTACGAGTCTCCGGTGAATGTATTGCGCCATGAAAGCGTGTCACCGGCAACAGTCACCACGCCGCGTGATCCCAGTGCATTGGCATAACGGATCTGGTCGCCCCGCTGTGTCAGCTTGCCGTCCGAGTCAAAGGCGCCGGAAAAAGTATACGTGCCATCTGGACGCATAACCAAGGCCAGCGCTTCGGGCGCGCCGCGATCAGGGATATATTGACCGGTATAGGACCCCGCGAGGGCTGAAAAGGCGGGTGGTGCAGACGCCTGTGTCGTTTCGGTTGTGGCTGTCGTCTGCACGCACCCCATCATCAACATTGCCGGCAAGGCAATCGCAGCGATGGTCAATAAACTTCTACGTTCCATATGGTTCTCCTTCTTAAAATACTAACCTTGTTAGGAGACCCAAAGCAGCGTTCAGAGCAAGAAATTTCTGATCCGAGTTTCGCAGTTTTTGCCAGCCTGTCCAGTTCAGAACGCGACAGCGAACCTTGTGCGCCAGCCAAGAAAGCGCCGCGCCGGATGCGAACTGCTGCCGACCGAACCAAATCACGCTGGCAAGGACCGACCCCTATTCCACCACCAACATATATCCCGCGCCGCGCACGGTTTGCAGGTGGCGCGGTGATTTCGGGTCGCTTTCTATCTTGCGGCGCAAACGGGTGATCTGCACATCGACCGCGCGTTCCTGCCCGACCTCGCCGCCATGCCCGGCGCGGTCGCGCCCCAGATAATCGACCAGCGCTTCGCGGCTCAGCACTTCTCCGGGGTTCTGCGCGAATAGGCGCATGAGCGCAGCTTCGGTCTGGGTCAGGCGGATCGGGTCATCCCCGCGCTTCAAGACGCCCTTGTCCAGATCATAACGCAACGGGCCGATGAACAGCACCTGCGGGCGCGCAGGTTCCGTGACCTCGCCGGGCGAACGCCGCAATATCGCGTTGATCCGCAGCACCAATTCGCGCGGCTCGAACGGTTTTGGCAGGTAGTCATCCGCGCCCGCTTCCAGACCATCGATGCGGTCATCCGGCGCGCCGCGCGCGGTCAGCAGCAAGATTGGCACACTGCTGCCCTGCCGGATCGCACGGGTCAGCGCCATGCCGTCTTCGCCCGGCATCATCACATCCAGCACAAGCAGATCGAACGCCAATCCGGACAAAACCCGCCGCGCATGGGCCGCGTCGCGCGCCGTCGTTACCCAGAACCCGTTGCGCATAAGATATTTCTGCAACAGCGACCGAATGCGTGCATCGTCATCTACGACCAAAAGGTGCGGCGCGGTATCCTCTGGCATCAGCGACCGTCCTTCAGCGACTGGTAGGTGTGGCGGATGTCGTCATCCATCATCGCTTCCAGCACTTGGCGGAACCCGGCCACGGCTTGCGGCCCTGCCGCGCGATAGGCCGCACGCATTCGCACGCGCTGCACTTCGGCCAGCTTTCGCTCCAGCTCTTGTCCGGCATCGGTCAGAAACAGGTTACGCTCGCGCCGGTCGGTGCGGCCCACGCGGGCCTCTACCAGCCCGTCTGCGATCAGCCCGCGCAGCACCCGGTTCAGCGATTGCTTGGTCACGCCCAAGGTGGCCAGCAGGTTATTGACCGTTGTGCCATAGCTGCGGTTGATGAAATGAAGCGCCCGATGATGCGCGCGCCCATAGCCGTATTCCGCCAAAATGCGGTCGGGGTCGGCGGTAAACCCGCGATAGGCGAAGAACATCGCCTCTATGCCCTTGCGCAACTGTTCATCCGTCAGGAAAAGCAGATTCTCGCCACTGCTTGGGTTTGGTCCGGTTTGCACCATGCTTTGCCTCTCGCTGTGACAGCTTCGATCACTCTTTGGGCAATGTTATGTCAGCCTTGTTGACATTCCAAGACCGAATCGGTAGCAATCCTTGGAAATTGCGTAACTTTATGTCCGTATCGGACCTAATATGCGCAATATTTGAAAACTTTGGGCATGGAGGCACCGATGGCCGGCGCATATGACGACAGGGAAGGGTTTATCTGGATGGATGGCAAATTGGTGCCGTGGCGCGAGGCCAATGTGCATATCCTGAGCCATGCCATGCATTACGCCTCGTCGGTGTTCGAGGGCGAGCGCTGCTATGATGGCAAGATCTTCAAGGGGCACGAGCATTCGCTGCGCCTGCTGGAATCGGGCCGCCTGCTGGACATGCCGATCCCCTACACCGCCGAGCAGATTGACGCCGCCAAGGCCGAAGTGCTGGCCGCCAACAACCTGACCAACGCGTATGTGCGCGCGGTCGCTTGGCGCGGCGCGGGCGAAGATATGGGCGTCGCCGCCCGCCGCAACCCGGTCCGTCTGGCCGTGGCCGCGTGGGAATGGGGTGCCTATTACGGCGACGCCAAGATGCAGGGCGCGAAGCTGGACATCGCCAAATGGCGCCGCCCCTCGCCCGACACGATCCCGACAGCCGCCAAGGCCGCGGGCCTGTATATGATCTGCACCATGTCGAAACACGCGGCAGAGGAAAAAGGCTGCTCGGACGCGCTGTTTTACGACTATCGCGGCTATGTGGCCGAAGCGACCGGGGCGAATGTGTTCTTCGTAAAGGACGGTGAGGTGCACACGCCCATCCCCGATGCGATCTTGAACGGCATTACCCGCCAGACGGTCATCGCCATGCTACGCGACAAGGGGATGGTCGTGCATGAACGCCATATCTTGCCCGAGGAGCTGGAGTCATTCAGCGAATGCTGGCTGACCGGCACTGCCGCCGAAGTCACACCGGTGGGCCAGATCGGGAACTACCATTTCCAAGTGGGCCAGATCACCCGCGACGTGGCGAAAAGCTACGAGGAACTGGTTCGCGCCTAACCTAATACAGCCCGCGCATCAGATAATGCGCGGGCGCAAGTTCTCGTCCGGCACGCCCGGCACATCCCAAAACGCGCGTGCCTGTGGCGGCAGGTCCGCCATGGCGCGTGCCCAGTCGGCAGGCAGAATTTGGCGGCGAAGTGCGGCGGCTGTCGCTTCTATCGCGTTATCCGGCGTAAGGTTGTGATGCAGCCGCAGCGCCTTGACCTCTGCCACCAGATCGGCGCGCGGCCCGAACGGCAAGGGCGGGTCCATGGGCTGCCATCCCGCCACGAAAATGGCGCGCGGCACAGAAGGCAAAACGCTGGCAAAACCCAAGCCTTCGGCTGCTGTGACCCGTTTTCGGTAGCATTGGAACACCCCATCCACCGCCGTATAGGCCATGTTGTCCGAAATCAGGTTCATCCCATCCTTCACATCTTCCAAGAATGCCCGCCATTCTCGGCTGGCATGGCGATAGGTCCAGGGCATGGGCATCGCATCCCTCCCAATCACATCTTGCACGCCACGATGAAGGCGCGCAGGTCGCGGCCTTGGCTGGCGTGCCATTCGGTCGGATCGCAGGCGAATCCCGCCTGAGTCAAAGCCAACTCCAAATCTGCCGCCGTAAGCATTGTCAGGTAAGGCGCTTTACCCACCGCTTGCAGCATCGGGACCAGCCAGCGGATGTAAAACGGCGCTTGCCCCAGCATCGGCGTTTTCGAGATAAGCAGCCCACCCAACGGCAAGATCGCATGGATATGCGCCAAGGTGCCCGGCAAATCCCGCAGCAGGTGCAGGTAATTCTGCACGAACACGACGTCAAACTGCCCCGGCCCGAAATCTTCGGCCTGTGCCACCTGAAAGGACAGGTTCGCGACCGGGTCATTGGCCACACGCCCTTGGGCGATCTCTATCATGCCCGGCGCGATATCGGTCGCATGGTAGCTTTGCGCATGCGGGGCCAGCGCCAGCGCAGTCAGCCCCGTGCCGCAGCCCAGTTCCAGCACACGGGCGCCTTGCAACAATGGCGCGACCTGGCGCAGGGTCCGTTCATAGCCCGCGCTGTCCCCAATCTTGGCGCGGGCGTAGCGGGGCGCCATCTTGCTCCAGAAATCTGCGTCTTGCATGGCCACCCTTTCGATTTGGCAAAGCACTAGCAGAGCAGCGCCCGCGTTGGAATTGGCATCCGCTTGCGCCTGCGCTAGACCATGGGCATGATCCCGGTCCTCTACTCCTTCCGCCGTTGCCCTTATGCCATCCGGGCGCGTTTGGCGTTGGCGGCAAGCGGCGTGCAGGTAGAGTTGCGCGAAATCTTGCTGCGCGACAAGCCTTCGGCGTTTCTGGCCGCATCACCCTCTGGCACCGTGCCTTGCCTTGTCACCGGCGACGGCGTTCTTGATGAGAGCTTAGATATCATGCTCTGGGCGCTTGGGCAGTCCGACCCCGAAGGCTGGCTGGAAATGCCGCCATCGGGCCAAGATTGGATCGCCCAAAATGACGGGCCATTCAAGCACGCGCTGGACCGGGTAAAATACGCCAGCCGCTACCCTGAAAAGGATGCGCACACCTATCGGGCCAAGGCCTGCGCCCATCTTGCCACGCTGGACGCGGCCTTGAATAACTGGCTGTTCGACCACCCCACGCTGGCCGATTACGCCATCTTGCCCTTCATCCGGCAATTCGCATTCATCGACAAAACGTGGTTCGACGCGCAGCCTTGGCCGCGCCTGCATGCATGGTTGGCGCGTTTTCTGGCCTCGGATCGGTTTGGCGCTGTTATGGCCAAGCGCCCGGTTTGGGCAGAGGGCGCTGCGCCCCGCCTCTTCCCCTAGGGCGGCGCGCCCCTTATCTAGGTCAAAACGAAGGGTATGGGGCTTATGGGTATCGGTCGGTTTGCAGGTGACGTGTTACGGGGCGTGGAGGAAACCGCCACCCAAGTCGGCCATGCGATTGCCGGTGGCGCGTTCGACAATTCGCTGCGCTTGGGGGTAACGGGGCTGTCGCAGGCGGGCAAGACGGTCTTCATCACCTCGCTGGTGGCGAACCTGCTGGACCGGGGGCGCATGGGCGGGCTGCAAGCGGTCAGCGACGGCCGCATCGACGCCGCCTATCTGCAACCCCAGCCAGATGACACGATCCCGCGTTTCGAATACGAGCGCCATCTGGCGGCATTGACCGGCCCGAACCCGCATTGGCCAGACAGCACACGGCAGGTGGCGCAACTGCGGCTGTCCTTCCGAGTGCGCTCGGGCGGGGTGCTGGGGGGCTTGCGCGGTGCACGGGTGCAGCATCTGGATATTATCGACTACCCCGGCGAATGGCTGCTGGACCTGACCCTGCTGGACAAATCCTTCACCCAATGGAGCACAGATCTGCTGACCGCCATGGCGCGGCGCGGCTATGCGCAGGCCTTTCTGGCCGCATTGGCCAAGACCGACCCAGATGCCCCGCATGACGAAACCCGCGCCCAAGAGCTTGCCGCCAGCTTTACCGACTACCTTGGCGCGGCGCGGGCGGCGGGCTTGCCCGACATCTCTCCGGGGCGGTTCTTGCTGCCGGGCGATCTGGCAGGCAGCCCGGCGCTGACCTTCGCGCCCATGGCCCACAAAGGCCAGCGCGGCAGCTTGGGGCGCGAAATGGAACGCCGGTTCGAGGCGTATAAAACGCGCGTCGTGCGCCCGTTCTTTCGTGACCATTTCGCCCGGATCGACCGGCAGATCGTATTGGCCGATGTGCTGGGCGCAGTCCATGCCGGGCCAGATGCCGTAGCCGAACTGGGCCGCACCATGACCGAATTGCTGTCAGCCTTTCGCCCCGGTCGCAACGCGTGGCTGACCCGCTTGCTGGGCGGCAAACGGGTGGAACGCATCTTGTTCGCGGCAACCAAGGCCGACCATTTGCACCACGGCCAGCATGCAAAACTGACCGCGCTGATGGCCGCGCTGTTGCGCCAAGCACGCGACCGGGCCGATTTCGCTGGCGCCCAGACCGAAGCCATGGCCATTGCCGCCGTGCGCGCCACGGTCGAAGATCAGCGCCCACATGGCAGCGAGATGCTTGACTGCGTGCGCGGCACATTGGCTGACACCGGCAAACAGGCCGCGTTTTTCGCAGGCGACCTGCCCGAAGACCCGATGGCCCTGATTGGGCCCGCGCGGGACGGGGCAGCGAAATGGCTGGATGCCGATTTCGGGGTGATGCAATTCGCCCCGGTGGGCCTGTCCCGCCGCCCGGGCGACGGGCTGGCGCATATAAGGCTGGACCGCGCCGCGCAATTCCTGATCGGAGACATGCTATGAGCCGCGGGCCCACCCTGTTCGAGTTGGAGGACAGCGCGACGGAAACCCCGGCAACCGCCGCGCAGCCCCCCGAAGACGGGCCCCCAACAGGCGCAGCGATGCGTGCCACCCTCAGCTTGGGACGGCGGCGCATGACATGGCTGGGCCGTTTGGGCTGGGGCGCGGCGTTGGCACTTCTGGGCATGGCCCTGTCGATTGCGGCATGGGATTTCGTCACCGGGCTGATCGCGCGCAACCCGTCGCTGGGCTGGGTGGCGGGCGGGCTTCTCGCGCTGGTGGGCGTGGCCTGCCTTGGCGTGGCCCTGCGCGAATGGATGGGGTTTCGCCGCCTCGCGCGGTTGGATGATTTGCGCCAACAGGCCGACAGGGCGCGCAATGATGGCAACCGCAACACCGCATTGCGGCTTATGGCCCGCCTGTCCGCGCTTTATGCCAACCGCCCCGAGATGCGCTGGCACCGCGACAGGCTGGCCGAACTGGCCCCGGACCAACCCGATGCCGAAGGGCTGCTGCACCTATCTGAAACCACGCTTCTGGTGCCATTGGACCAAGCCGCCCGAGCAGAGGTCGAGGCCGCCGCGCGGCAAGTCGCGCTTCTGACCGCCATGCTGCCCATGGCGCTGGTCGATGTGGTCGCGGCGCTGGCAATCAATCTGCGCATGATCCGGCGCATTGCCGAAATCTACGGGGGGCGCGCCGGTGCGCTAGGCAGCATCCGCTTGCTACGCGGTGTGGTGGCGCATCTGTTGGCCACCGGTGCCGTGGCGGTGGGCGAAGATATGCTGGGATCTGTCGCCTCTGGCGGCGTGGTGTCGAAATTGTCGCGCCGCTTTGGCGAAGGGTTGGTGAACGGCGCGCTGACCGCGCGGCTGGGCATTGCCGCCATGAGCATCTGCCGCCCCCTGCCCTTCGTCGCTGCGCAAAAGCCGCGCACCAGCAATATAGTGTCGCGCGCAATCAGCGGCTTGTTTGACAGGGGTTAACCTGCACTGGGGCCCAAAATCCGGCCCAAGGCTGCGCGGATCGCGCTTTCATCTTCCCAAGCCAGCCGCACAGGCAGCGTCATGACCTTCTGACGAAAGCGGCGCGGCAGGCGCACGGCGTCTTTTTCGGTCGTGACCATCTGCGCGCCCAGCGCCTTGGCCTCGATCTCTAGCCGGGTCATCAACGCATCACTCAGGGGTTGATGATCCGACAGCGCCTCTGCGCGCAGCAGCACAGCCCCTTCGGCGCGCAAAGTGGCAAAGAATTTCTCTGGCCGTCCGATACCCGCGAAGGCCAGCACGCGCTGGCCCTGCCATGACAGCCCCATGGCAAGTGGTTTCAGCGCCGCGCCAAGAACCGGAACCGGGTAATCGGTGCCCTTACGAAAAGCCGCGACCTGGCCCGCCTCGCCAATGGCAAGGATCATATCCGCCCGCGCCAAGCCTGCGGCCACCGGTTCGCGCAGCGGGCCTGCGGGCAAGACCCTGCCATTGCCAAAAGCCAGCGCGGCATCCACCACCACGAGTGACAGATCCTTGCGCAAGGCCGGATCTTGGAACCCGTCGTCCAGAATAAGCACCTTTGCACCGGCCGCTTGGGCCACCTGCGCGGTCGCCGCGCGATCACGCCCAACCCAGACCGGCGCGAAGGCAGCCATCAGCAGTGGTTCGTCGCCCACATCCGTGGCGCTGTGCTGGCGTTCATTCACTTGCACCGGACCGGTCAACCGCCCGCCATAGCCGCGCGACAGGACATGCGGCTGCACCCCCATGGCCTGCAACATCTGCACAAGCGCAATCACCGTGGGCGTTTTGCCAGTGCCGCCAATATTGATATTACCCACGCAGATAACCGGCACCCCCGGCGCAAAACGCGCAGGCTGCGCGACACGCCGCGCGGTCGCTGCGGCGTAAACCAGCCCGAGCGGTGCCAACAGCACGGCCATGACAGACCAAGGACGGAACCAGAAGGCAGGTGGTTGCATGGCATCAATCCCGGTTTGCCGCCAACAGGGCGGTGACAAGGGTTTCGGTCGCTTCCGAGCCTTCCGACACAACCTGCCAGCCGCCATGCGCCATTTCTGCGGCGCGCTCGGGGCGCAAGACGCTGCGCATCATCGCGCCAAGGGCATCGGACCGCGTAACACGCCGCGAGGCGCGCCGCTCTGTCAGCATATCGAAGGCAGCATCGAAGCGGCCACTTTCGGGGCCGTGGACGATGGCGCAACCCAGCCCTGCGGGTTCCAGCGGCGAATAGGTGCTGCCGGTGCTAAAGCTGCCCCCCATATAGCACGCCACCGCCAACCGATACCACAAGCCGCGCTCCCCTTCTGTATCGGCAATGTAAACCTGCGTTTCGGGCAAAAGCGGGTCATCGCGCGAGCGCAGCGCCATGTTGAACTGATGCGCGAAACGGTCATACAGCGCCGGGCCACGCATCGGGTCGGAAGGATGCAGGATCAGCGCCAGCCGATGGGTTTCGCGAAGGGCTTCGTGCTGAACGGCAATGACCTGCTCTTCTTCCTCGGGCGGGACACCCGCAGCCAGCCACACGGTGCGCTGGCGCAAGGATTCGGCCAAAGCCTCGCGCTCTGCCTCGTTGCACTTCAGCGCAAGCGGCGCTTGCGCCAGCGCGCCGATAACAGACATGCGCTCCCCCGGCACGCCTGCGCGCTGCCATCGGTCTTGCCAAGACTCGCGCGCCAGAAAAACATGGTCCACGCGGCCCAGAACCCGGCGCGTATGGCCCGGAAGGACGGACCATAGCCCGGTTACACGGGGTGCAGCCATTTCTGCCAGCAAAACACGCGTATTCTGCCGCCGCAGCCGCAGCACAAGCCGCGCCGCCAGCGAACGTGTGGCTAGTAGCGCTGTCGCAACCCGCGCCCCCCGCCCCAGCAGGCGGGCAAGCTGCGCCCCGTCATCTTGGCAGGCGACACATAAACGGCGCGGAATTTCCGGCGGCGGCGTGCACCCGACCGGAAAGCTAAGCACCAGCCCAACAGCCTCATCCGCCTGCAAAACGGCCTCTGACAGCGCCGCGAGCTTTTCCAAACGGCGCGGCGTGTCGCAATGCAGCCATAGCAAGGGGCTACCCAACCCGGCAATCAGGCCAAGGTCGGGATATTGCGCCGTCTGTTCTACATGGCCGGTCACCCGTGCTGCTCTCCTGCTCTGACGCTGCGCCGATTATCCCAGCTTGCGCGCCAACAGGTCAGCGTGCAAGGCAGGACTGGCGGCAATGACCCCCGGCGCGCGCGGCGTTGCGGTGTTAAACCGCAGCGCAGCGCCAGTTTCGTCGCTAACGCATCCGCCGGCCTCTGCCACAATCAGCGCGCCGGCGGCAATGTCCCAATGCCATGCTGGCTTGAAGGTCAACATCGCATCGAAAGACCCATCCGCAACCAGCGCCATGCGCCACGCAAGGGCGGGGCGAAAGAACCGTTCGGCCATAGGCGCGCCGCCGGGCCAGAACCCGGCCTCTAGCTGGCTGCGCGCGGCCAGCACGCGCGGCACGTCCGCAGGCATAGCCACATGAATCGGGGCAGCGTTGCAGAACGCGCCCTGCCCCAACGCCGCGCTGTAGGTTTGCCCCAGTCGAGGCAAATGGATCGCGGCGGCAATCGGGCGCCCGTCTTCGACAAGGCAGACAGGGTGGGCGAACCCGTCCTGCCCGTCCAGATACGCGCGGGTGCCATCCAGCGGGTCGACGATAAATATCCGCGACCGGCCCAAGCGGTCCGGGCTGTCGGGCGTTTCTTCGGACAACCAGCCATGATCGGGCCGCGCGCCCAATAACATGTCCCGCAACGCGGCGTCGATTTCCAGATCGACCTCTGACACCGGGCCTTGGCCTTGGCCCTTGTCCCAGACACGCGGAGCGCGCCCGAAACGGCGCAGGGCAATCTCGCCCGCCCGTTCTGCCGCCTGTATGACCAGCTTCAGGTCATCAGTCGCCTGCAAGGGTCATCCCCTCGACCAACAGCGACGGCACCACATGCGCCAGATGTGGCCGCGCATCATTGGCCGGGATGATCCGGCCCAGCATGTCGCGCAGATTGCCCGCGATGGTGCATTCGTTGACCGGATAGACGATTTCGCCGTTGTCCACCCAAAAGCCGCTGGCCCCGCGCGAATAATCGCCCGTATTGGGGTTGATGGTGGACCCGATCAGCGACGTCACCAGCAGCCCGGTGCCCATCTGTGCGATCAGGTCTGCGCGGCTGGCGGTGCCTTGGGTCAGCGCCCAATTTGTCGTGCCGGGACTGGGCGGGGACGAGGTGCCGCGCATGGCGTTTGCGGTGCTTTCCATGCCCAGCTTGCGGGCAGAGGCGAGGTCCAGAACCCAACCTTGCAATACCCCATCGGCCACAAGGTTACGGGCGCGGGTCGGCAGCCCTTCGGCATCGAACGGGCGCGAGGCGCTGCTGCGTGTTCGGTGCGGGTCTTCGATCAGCGACAGGCACTTGGGCAAGACCTGCTCGCCCATGGCCCGCAGCAACCAGCTGGACCCGCGGGCGATTGACACGCCGTTGATGGCGGCCACCAGATGACCGATCAGCCCGCTGGCCACCCGTTCGTCATACAGCACCGGATAGGCCCCGGTTTTCGGGCGGCGGGCCCCATGGCGCGCCACGGCCCGTTCGCCGGCAAGACGGCCCACCGCTTCGGGCGCGGGCAGATCGGCTTGGAACACCCGCCCTTCGCCGCACCAGTCGCGTTCCATCGCCGTGCCTTCACCGCTGATGGCCACGCAGCTTGTGTGGCGCGACGTGCGCGCATAGCCGCCGCTGAACCCATTGGTGGCCGCCAGCCAAATTGCCTGCTGGCCATAGGCGGCAGAGGCGGACTGAACCTGTGTCACGCCGTCAATTGCTAGGGCGGCGGCCTCTGCGCGGCGCGCGTCCTCTTGCAGCATGGCCGGGTCGGGGTCGGCGGTCGGGTCGAACAGGTCCAGCCCGTCGGCGCTGCGCAACATGGCAAGGCGCTGGCTATCGGCCAGACCGGCATAAGGGTCTTCGGGCGCTTCGCGGGCCATGGCGACCGCGCGCTCTGCCATGGCCGCAAGCGTTTCTGGCCGCGTGTCGGACGAAGAGATACAGGCCTGCCGCTGCCCGACAAACACCCGCAGACCAATCTCCAACCCTTCCGAGCGTTCGGCCTGTTCCAGACCGCCCTTGCGCACATCTATAGAAACAGAACGCCCCTCGACAGCCAAAGCATCGGCGGCCTCTGCCCCCGCCGCTTTGGCCGCGCGCAACATGGCCTGAGTCAAAGGCGCAAGCGGGGCGGTCGGATCATCACTGTGCATCGGGCATTCCTTTTGTGCGGGCTTGCCCCTGATCTAGTGCGATCCGGCAGAAATTGGAATGCCGCCCCGACCCATTTTGCGCAGGTTCCGGGTCGGCAGGGGCGGGTGTGGCAGCGTAATCCGCAACTCTACACCAAGGAGCGCGCGCCGATGACCACCCTGACCCTGCTGCTATTTCTGTTGCCGCTGGCCTACAGCCCCGGACCGGGCAACCTGTTTTTCGCGGCACATGGCGCACGGTTCGGTTGGCGCAACTCTCTGCCTGCGCTTTTCGGCTATCACGCCGCAACGCTGGCTGCGGCCCTTGCGGTGGGTGGCGGCCTGCTGGTTGCGACCGGGCCGGACACGGCCCGGCTGCTGCTATGGGTTGGCAACGGCTATATATTATGGCTGGCGCTACGGCTTTGGCGCGCCAGTGCGCTGCCCCTGCGGACAAACACCGCACATGCCGGCCTATGGGACGGTGCAGCGCTGCTGGCCCTGAACCCAAAGGCGTGGGCGATCATGGCCGCGCTTTATGCGCAGTTTCCATCCGCAGACTGGCACACCGTGGCATGGGTTGCGACCGTGTTCACCCTGAACAACGCGGTTGCCTTCATGCTCTGGACCGGGCTTGGCCAAACCCTGCTTGCCCGCATCCAAAACCCGGCGCATTTGCGTAGGATCAACAAAGGCTTTGCCCTGCTGCTTGCTGCCGTCGCCATCTGGGTGGCGGTCAGCTAAGCGCTACCACCAACCGCGCCGACAATTCCGCAATTGCTGGTCATACATGACCGCACGGCTGGCCACGCGGTCCGCCACCTGCAACAACCAAGGCTTGGAGTTGTAGCTGCCGCGCGAAAACCCGGTATGCCCGTCATGATAGGCCAGATACAGATTGCGCGCGTCGTTCAAGGCAATCCCGTTACGCTCGCGCGATTTGTTGGAATACCACCCCACGAAATCGGTTGCATCCCGAATATCGGTGCGGTCCGCGCGGCGGTTGCCCGTTTCGCGACGATATTCATCCCATGTGCCGTCCAGCGCCTGACTATACCCCATTGCGGAGCTTTGACGCCCCAGCGGGATAACACCCAGTGCGTAGCGCACCGGGGTTTGCGCATCGCCGATAAAGCGGCTTTCGGCATGGATAATGGCTGCCTGAACGGCAACCGGCACACCCCAGCGGCGCTCTGTAGCCCGCATGGCCGCGAAGTATTTCGGTCTTTCGGATTGCATTGCGCAAGCATCATCCAGGTTGCGCGGCGCCGAAAACTCTCGACCGCCACATGCCGACAGCAACACCGCAACCGCGATGATCAAAGGAAATCTGCTCATGTCTGCCTCGATTTTTGACAGGATTCTAACGGTTCTGGCCTGAAAAGTAAGCCCCCAACTGTCCCAAGCCCTGCCATGGTGGCGAAAACGTGACCGTTTTTCCCCACCCTGCGACCTTTACCAACCGTTCAGACCCTCATGCTAAAATCCAAGACGGGTAAAAAGGTGGGTGAACATGGCACGTTCTGACAATGTCAGGCCGATCATCATCAAACGCAAAAAGATCGTTGCGGGGGGTGGGCATCATGGTGGGGCCTGGAAAGTAGCTTATGCAGATTTCGTGACGGCAATGATGGCATTCTTTCTAATGCTGTGGTTGCTCGGTTCGGTCACGGATGACGAACGCAAAGGGATCGCGGATTATTTCTCGCCGACCTTCGCTGTCGACAGCCAATCTTCGGGGGGCGATGGGGCGCTTGGGGGGTCTTCCATTTCAACCATTGCCTCTCTGACAGACGAAATCGCCACCGCCGAAGCCTACCAAGCGGAATCGCAGGCGCTGCAAGATGTCGCCGATCGGTTCGCCGCCCTTGCCGGGGAAAGCGCGCAGGCTGAACAATTGCTGAAACACGTTAACATCAAGCTTACAGATGAGGGGCTTGTGTTCACCGTGTCGGATCTGCCCGACGCGCCGCTGTTCAACCCTGACGGCGCAAACCCGCGCCCGGTTCTGCGCCAACTGCTGCACCTGCTGACGGAAGCCATGCGCATCGTGCAGAACCCCCTTGCCATAGGCGCGCATTCGCAAGCCTTTCCAGCGGTTCTGCGCACCAATCCGGTCTGGGAGCTGACGCTTGCGCGCGCGGCTGCAACCCGCCAGCTTCTTCTGGACACAGATTTCACTCCCGAACGCCTAAGCAGGGTGACAGGCCATGCCGACAGATCCCCGGCCTTGCCTGAAAACACCATGGCAGTCGGGAATAACCGGCTGGAACTGATATTGCTGCGCAGCATCCAAGCGTAAGGCGCGATTAGGGATAAATTAAGCCGCGCCGCCGATAGTCATGGGAAGAATCACCAACCCATGACGGAGCGGCCATGAGCATTACCTCTTCCCTGAACGCCGGTATTTCGGGACTGCGCGCCAATGCGAACCGGCTGTCGACCATTTCCGACAATATCGCGAATTCGGCAACCTATGGCTACAGACGGGCGCAAACCTCGTTTCATTCAATGGTTATTGGCAGCGGCCTCGCCGATCAGGGCGCCTATAGCGCCGGGGGTGTCAGAACATCCACCTTGCGGCTTGCCGACCAAGGGGGCGCGCTGATTGGCACGCAGAATGCAACTGACATCGCGGTCAACGGGCGTGGCTTTCTGCCCGTCACATCAGAGCTTGGCGCACAGTTGCAAGATGGCACGGCGCCAATGCTTCTGACGGCCACAGGGTCTTTTCGGCAGGATGCAAACGGGTTCTTGCGCAACCCGGCAGGAATGGTCCTCATGGGCTGGCCAGCGGGCGAAGATGGCATTGTTCCGCCCAATGTACGCGACAACAGCAGTGGTCTGCGCCCGATCCAGATCGCGATGAACCAACAGGCATCGTTCCCGACCAGCCGTATCACCATGCCGGTCAACCTGCCTGCCAGCGACAGCGCGCCAAGCGCGCTTGGGGACCCATCGATTCTGTCCATCGCCTATTTCGACACGCTTGGCTTGCCCGGAACGCTGGAAGCGACCTTTCAGCCGACCGGAACGGCCAATACTTGGACAATGAGCATTGAAGACCAAGCAAGCGGCACGACCGTCGGCGAATACGAGTTGGTTTTCGACACCAGCCCCGGCAGCGGCGGCACCCTTGCCTCTGTGACAGCCTTGGGCGGCTCGAACAGCTATGACCCGGCAACCGGCAGCGTCAACCTGACGGTTGGGGTGCAACAAATCAACATGCAGCTTGGGCGTCTGGGCGAACCAGGTGGCGTAACGCAACGCGGCTCTACCTTTTCTCCGGCTGGGGTCACACAGGATGGCTTCGGCGCGGGCGATCTGATCGGGCTGACGATTGATGCCAGCGGCAATCTGGATGCTGTCTATGATCAAGGTTTCCGTCGCACGCTCTTCCGCGTGCCCTTGGTTGATGTCCCCAATCCGAATGGGCTGACATCGGTAAACGATCAATCCTTCCAAATTTCCCGCGAAAGCGGTCCGTTCTTCCTTTGGGACGCGGGCGATGGCCCCGTCGGCGAATTCGTGGGCTTCGCCCTTCAGGAATCCGCGACAGATGTCGCAGAGGAATTGACGAACCTGATCCAAACCCAACGCGCTTATTCGTCGAATGCGAAGGTCATCCAAACCGTCGATGAAATGTTTCAGGAAACCAACAACATCAAGCGTTGATCCAACCCAACACATGACATGAGGATGCGATGAGCCTTGGACTAGCAACAAATGCCGCGATGGGCGGTCTGCGCATCACGACCCTCGGCACCCGCCTTGTTGCCGAAAACCTCGCAAATGCCGATGTCGAAGGCTATGGGGTGCGCAATCTTGTGCCGACAAGCCTGTTGGTGAATGGGCGCGACCTGCCGGTGCAACGTGCCGTGAACCCGGTGCTTCTAGGTGCGGCGCGGTCAGCAGATTCCATGCGTCTGCATGCCGAAATCCGGCAAACCGCCATCGCCGAACTCGAACGTGCCTATGGCGTGCCAGGCGATCCCGGTTCTTTGAATTCACTCGTCGCGGCGCTGGATTCCAGCCTGCATCAAGCAGTGTCCACGCCGGATTCGGACGCAGCACTTCAAGCGGTCGCACAGAACGCAAGCCACCTTGTCACAAGGTTCAATACCCTCGAAAAGACCGCCCAATCCATCCGCCAGAACGCGGATGATGCGGTCGCCGCCGATGTTGCAAAATTGAACACGGCTCTTGACCAGGTTGTGGCGCTGAATATCGAAATCCAGCGGCAGTCCCTTCTGGGGGGCAACCCACATGGCCTGATGGACGAGCGGCAGCGCGTTACCTCCGACATCTCCGCGATCATACCAATTACCGAAATCCCGCGTGACAATGGGCGCATCATGCTTCTGTCTGCCGACGGGCAGGTTCTGGCCGACCAGACCCGCGCAGAATTCGGCTTCACGCCCACAATTGGCATCACCGCGGGCGACTCGGTAGCGAATGGCGCACTGTCGCCGGTATCGCTCAACGGACGTGCCTTGGCCCCGGCCAGCCCGGTCTTGGCCAGCGGAGGGCTCGGGGGCCATCTGGCCGTCCGAGATGAGATCGCGCCGCGTGCGCAAGCGCAGCTCGACACACTCGCCCGGGACCTTCTGAACCGCTTCTCCGGCCCGAGCGCAGACCAAAGCCTTGCACCGGGCGAATTCGGATTGTTCGCACTTGATGGAACAACCACATTGCCCAGCATGCCAGACGGGTTGGCCGGACAACTGCGGCTAAACGCGCAGATTGATCCGCAGGCCGGCACAGGGCTTTGGCGGTTGCGGGCTGGCCTGAATGCCCCGTCCCCCGGGCCGATTCTGGACGCTACCGGTCTGGCCAGACTGTCAGCCGCGCTGTCGGGCGCAACCACCCTTCAGCCCGGCACACCATCGCGCAGCTTTACCGAGCATATCGCAACACAGGTATCCGCCCTTGCGACAGCGCGGCTCGACGCGGACAGCACCCTTACCTTCGCGAACGCCAAGCACGCGACCTTGCACGAAGATCTTGCCGCGCAAGGTGTAGACACTGATCGCGAGATGCAAAACCTGCTCACGCTGGAACGCGCCTATTCAGCCAATGCGCGCGTCTTGTCGGCAATCGACGAAATGATGCGCAACTTGCTGGAGATTTGACATGATCCCTTATGGAACCGGCGACTTGAGCCAGACCTTGATGCTGCGACGAATTGGCGGCGGATTGCGGCAAGAAATCGCACGCGTGAGCGCCGAAATCGCAAGTGGCCAAAGGTCAGATCCCGCGCGCGCCTTGGGTGGAAACCTGATGCAGCTTGCAACAATAGAGCACGGGCTGGTGCAAGCGGACCGCTATGCAAGCTCTGCCAAATTCGGGGCAACCCTGTTGGCAAGCCAGCAAAATTCAGTAGAGCAGATCGGCATTATCACCGAACGGCTTGCGCCCGACCTGCGCATGTCAGCGCAGCCGACCAGCCCCGATGCGCTTGGCGCAGCAGCGGCCAGAGCGCGGGCCGGGTTCGAAGATGCGATCGGCCTTCTGAACACAAAGGTCGCGGGGCGCTACATTTTCGCCGGAATCGACGGGGATCAGCGCCCATTTGCCGGGGCACAAGACATGCTCGACTCTATCACAGCGGGCTTGCCGGCCAACGCGACACCTGCCGATGTCACGGCCCATGTCACGGCATGGTTTGCCGATGGTGGTCCATTCGAAGCGCTCGCCTATCAGGGGGGGCCTGCCCCAAGCAATTCGATAGATCTGGGTGATGGCAACAGCTTCCGGCTAGACACGACCGGCGCCAGTCCGGGGATTCGCGATACGCTCGCCGCCATGGCCTTGGGCGCCATGGCCGAAACGCTGTCTGCGCAGATGCCGCTTGCCGATAGGCGCGCGCTTCTGGCGGCCGGGTCAGAGGCAATGACCGCGTCAACCGACGGACGGATCGCAGCGCAAGCGAATATCGGCGCGCAAGAAGCCCGCGCAGCGAAAGCCCTTGCGCAAGCTGAAGCAAAATCAGCCTCCTACAAGATTCTGCGCACCGAATTGCGCGCAGCAGACCCCTATGAAAACGCTATGGCCCTCGAATCGGCAGCCCAGAAGCTGGACGCGCTTTACCTTGTCACAGCGCGTTTGTCGCGCCTATCCTTGACAGAGTATCTGCGATGAGATGCGGCATTCTCGGACTACTGGTGTGCGTGCTTGCACTGACCGCCCATGTCGCGCACGCGACCGTGCGGTTGAAGGACATGGTCGAATTCGACGGCGTGCGTGGGAACGATTTGCTGGGATACGGGCTGGTCGTCGGGTTGAATGGCACCGGCGACGGGCTGCGCAATGCCCCGTTCACCGAAGACATGATGACGAATATCCTTGAACGCCTTGGCGTGAATGTCACGGGTGAGCAGTTTCGCCCCAAGAATGTTGCCGCCGTAATTGTCACCGCAAGCCTGCCTCCCTTCGCACGCGCCGGCGCGACACTGGATGTAACTGTCTCGGCCGTGGGCGACGCGACCAGCCTGTTGGGCGGCACGCTGGTCATGACGCCGCTGAACGGTGCAGATGGCACGATCTATGCCGTCGCTCAGGGCAGCATACTGGCCGGGGGGGCCGTTGCCGAAGGCGCCGCCGCACGCGAAACCCGTGGCGTGCCAACGGCTGGCATCATTCCCGGCGGCGCGCGGGTTGAACGCGAGGTCGATTTCGCGCTCGACAGCCTGAGCGAGGTCAGGCTGGCATTGAACGTGCCTGATTTCTCGACAGCGCTTCAGATAGAGCAGGCGATCAACCGTGAATTCGCCGTTCACGCCGCGCGGATGACCGACTCGGGGACGGTGATTCTACAGGTGCCCAAGACTGGCGCACGCTCTACCGCGCACGCGCTTGCGCGGATCGAAAACCTGCGCATCGCCCCTGCCAGCAAAGCACGCGTTGTTGTCGATCAGCGTTCGGGAACGATCGTCATGGGCGCTGACGTGCGAATCAGCCGGGTTGCCGTTGCACAGGGTGGGCTGACCCTGCGCGTGGAAGAACGTCCTCTTGTTGTGCAGCCGAACCCCTTTTCGGATGGCGAAACCGTCGTCGTGCCGCGGACCGCCGCTGAACTGGAGGACGCGCCACCAGTGGCTTTGGCCGAAGTCGAAGGCGGGACATCGCTTTCCGAGATCGTTGCAGGGTTGAACGCGCTTGGGGTCGCACCTCGGGACATGATTGACATTCTAAGCAGCATCAGCGCGGCAGGCGCGCTGCATGCAGAATTGGTGGTCAGATAGCCGGGGCATTGCCCCAAAAGCACCCAGTCAAAGAAACAGATGCGGGTTGAAAATATGCATTGGCCTGCGCCGCGAAATCTGGGAAGCCCTTGGATATGACTGGCAAGCGCCCGACCGCAGCGCCCCCCATGGTGAGCGTTATTTTGCCCTGCTACAATGTGGCGGAATATATCGGCACGGCCATCGACAGCCTGAAGGCCCAGACCTTCGAGAATTTTGAAGCGCTTGTGGTCAATGACGGATCGACCGACGCCTCTGCCGATATCGTGCGCGCCGCGATCGCGGGCGATGCCCGGTTCCGACTGCTGTCCCAACGCCGGCAAGGGCTGTCAGGCGCGCGCAACACCGGTCTGAACCAAGCATCCGGCACCTATGTCGCATTTTTGGATGGCGATGACTGGTTCGCACCAGAATTTCTGTCGCACATGGTCAGGACGCTTGAAGAAACGGGCGCGGATTGGGCGGCCTCGGCGCTTTGGCTGGAGTTTGACACAGGATCAAGATTTGCGCATTCCGCGATCCATGGCGCTCCTGACATCACCGGAGCGGCGCGCGCTTGTCACCTTGACGATGCCCGCATGGTCGCGCGACATTTTCCGTCGGCTTGGAACAAGCTATACCGTCGGGATTTCATAGGCGACCTCAGGTTCGTACCCGGTGCAGTCTATGAGGACCACCCGTTCTACTGGGCCTTGGCCTGCCGGTCAGATCAGATGTGGTATGTGCCAGAGCCGTTATATCATCATCGGCGCGGCCGGCACGGGCAGATCACCGCGCAGGGCGACCGGCAGATTTTCGAGCAATTCGACCGTTTGGACGAAGTGCGCGCATTGATGGATAGCGCCGGCATGCCGCATCGTCGCTGCGCCTTGTCTCGTTTGGCCACGCGGCTGGTTCATGAACGGTTGCAACCTGTCACCGATCCGGCCCTGCGGCGCGCTTTTATTGACCGGGCGGGTGCGTATTTCGCGGCGCATGATCTGACTTGGGATTGGGACGGTGCATCTGACATAGACCTGCGCCCCGGCCCCGAGATATCGCCATCGCTGCGCTATACGGTGCTTGTGCAGGCAGGCGACGGCGCAGACCAAACACGGCGCGCACTTGCAGCACAAAGGTTGCCCCCGACAGGTGTTCTGGAATTGGCGGACGGACCTGTGGCAAAACTCTTTGCCCAAGCCCGACCCAGCATCCAAACGCCGTGGTGCGCCATTCTGAAAGCGGGCGACACGCCTTTGCCGGACTGGTCGGCCAAGATGCTGGGTGCATTGCAAGAGCCAGCTGATGCAACCTTGGCAGTCTGCGCGGTCACACGCGGCGCGCAAGGTTGGGACCCCGGTTTTGCCCTGCCGGACCTGCCCTGCCCGGACCCGGCCGCGCTGATATTCGCCACCGCGCTGCCCCCAAGCGCCAGCCCGGATGGCCCGGATTGGGCCACCGGCCTGCGCTTCGCGGTCGCGCATGGACCGACGAAAACCGCGCGGGTCGAGGACGCGATGATGGTGCTGGCACCGCGCCCAACGGACAGCCCGCGCGCGACAGTGCGAACGCTTCGGCAGATGGTGTCAAGCGGATTGGTGTCGCCCCGTCAGGCGGCGGCGCTCTTCGCGCATCTGGCACAGCTGGCCGTGTCTGCGCAAGCCGGGCGCGCAAGGCGGGTCGCACATGCCCTGATCTGGGGGGTTGCAAGGCGCGCGGGCCGTTTACCCAAGCCACCCCAAGCTGCGCATATCGGAAAACGCCTGCACCGCTTGTTATAACTTGCGGCCAGTGCAGGGGGCTTAGAACAAGCTTGGACGCCCGGGAAAGAACTCTTGCCGCAGCAATTCGTTCTGGGCCGCGTTCTTTTTGAGAATCTCTGCGCGCTGGGCGTCTGTCAGGGTCAGGGGTGTGCGTTTGCGCCGAAACTTGAGCAAGGTCTGCAAGGCCACACGATACACCGGATGCATGTCGCCGCCGCGCGCTTGGCGTGGCAGGATGCGGTTCAAGGCTCTGCGAATGGCGACCTCCTCTGCCGACAGGGCTGTATTCACCCGCCCCGGGCGTTGCAGGCCATCGGCGTCAATCCCGGTGTGATGGCAGAAATCCGCCAGCAGATCTTCATTTTGCAAAACGTCCCGCGACAGAATACGCACGACAAGCCGATCCTTCCCAACGGCCTGCACCCAGCGATCCACCGGCACATGCAAGTTGATCTTTCCGCCGGTCGCAACATGCTGTGCAAGACTATGCGAATGCACGCGGCGGATCGCTTCGGAATAGCCGCTGAGAACCAGTTCGTCTTGAGCGCGCAGATAGAGCACATATTGCACCTGCACGAACCTTTCGCTCAGAAACCTGTCAAGTGCCCGAATTTGATCGACACTGTCCAGCCATGCGAAAAGATGTTCGCTGGACCCCACGAAAACCTCATGCCCCTGTCGCGCCGCGAGCGTTTGTGACAGATGCGTGGCATAGCGCTTTGCGTAATCCCGCAGATCCTGCACGGTATGCAACCCCAGAAGATTGCGCTCAAATTCCGGTTGGATGGCGTGCCCCACCGCGCTTAGCCCGATGATCGGCAATTCGAACTGGCTGCCAAATCTAGGATCGAACCTGTCATAAAGCACGCCCTGCCGCGACAGTGCCGCCGCGTTCATGCCCAAGAATGCCTGTATGGTGGATGTGCCCGATTTGGGCATCCCGATATGAATGACGGCTTTCATTGCGCGCCCTTGTATAATTTTTCCAGCTCTTGGGCATGTGCCGCGATCCCGGTCGGAATGCGCGCGTGTTCCCAATAGCCAGACAGATCAACCTGCCCCGCCATGACCCGCGCCAGCACACACGCGAAATCGGCAGTGTCGCCCGCGCGAAACACCAGATCGCGCGTGCCGGGCAGTTCCTGTGCCCCGCCCCTGTCAGAGGTCATCAGCGGGATATGCCGTGCATGAAGTTCCAGCGCAACTTGCGGCAGATTGTCTTCCCATAAGGGCGGCACGATGCCGATATCGGCCTGCGCCACGATCCTGTCCAGATCGGCTGCGGCATAGCCGTCATGCAAGGTCAGCCCGGCCAGCCTTGGCCGAAGCCCGCGCAGGCGCGCCATGACCTGTGCCGGCCCTTTGCGGGCGGCTACGGTCAGATGCAGGCGGGCAAGGGTCTGGTCCGGCAGGGCTTCCAGCGCGCTGAGCAGGAAGAAGAACCCTTTATCCGCACGCATATAGCCAAGGTAGATCAGCCGAAGCGGATCGGCCCCAAGCGGGCGCGGGCGCGTGCGGCCCCATGCTTCCGCATGGCGCGTGCCGATGTAACAGGTGCGCGCCTTCGTCACGCCAAAACCCTGCGCAATGTCGCGGACACGATCGGACACCGCCAGAACCTCGTCGCAATATTGCTCCAGAAGGTTGACCATTTCTGCGCGGCGCTTTGCGTAGTCCGGTGCCGCGGTGTCGGGCCGGTCAGGTGCAGGCAGGGCCGGTTTGCGCCCCCGCACGGCTTTCAGCGCTTGCCATCCGGCAGATAGGGCCGGTCGCAGCACACGGTCATAAGGCCAGCTTCCCGCCGGTGCGCCAATCCGCGCGAAAGCCGTTTCCACCGCATAGGCGCGCCGCACCGCAAGCGGGTTCGGCGCCACCGGCAGGCAAGTGCGGCAGCGCGCGCCATTGTCGTAGTCAGAACAATGTGCGCGCTCTTGCCACCACAGGTTCACCTGCGGGCAGAACGGGTAGTAATTATGCAGCGACAGCACGAAGCGAGTATTCGGGAAATCGCGGCGCAACGACAGCACCCGCGCTGGCAGCCCTTCAAGGCCGTGGAAATGGATCACATCATAGGGGCCAGTTTGCAGCAGGAAATCGCGGAACAATGCCTCTGTCGCGGGGTTCGCGATCTGCGCTGCCGCCGCGAATTCGGCATGTGACGGGGCAACAGGCCGCGTGTTGACGAATTCGAACCGTCCCGGCCCACATGCCTGCCAGCGCGGTTTAGCCCGGGACGAAAGGTCATAGACCATTCCCGCACTAAGCGCCGCACAGTCATGTCCGCCCGATCTGCGCTGCTCGTCCATCAGAGCCTTGGCATAGATCCTGACACCGCCCCCCCGCGCTGCGGGGTCGCATGGATCTACCCAGTTGTAATGCAGAATACGCACATGCCTGCCCTTGGGCGAATACCCGATACCCTAAGTTTCCCTAGCCCAGCGCGGCCCGGCTGCGCAAGACCGACCGTCCCAATGGCAGAGGCGGGCAAAGGATCAAATCGTCTTCAAAGACCATGCTGTTGCCCGAATTGCACCGCATGGCCGCGCTGCCCGGCCGCCATTCTAACCCTTGGGTGAATACATGGGTGGTGGGATGTCGTTGCATCTTGGGGGCGTCTATCAGACAGGCGCCGACGCGTTGGACATTGGCGTGTCCGACAGCGAGATCGTGACCAATCAAGCCGGAACGTTCGTAATCTTGAGCAGCGGTGCGGCCGGTGGGCTAAGCGTGTATCGGCTGTTGCCCGATGGCGGCTTGGCCCTGCATGACATGCAGGTCTTTCCCGACGCTTTGCAAGCGGGCTTGATGCCCAACGTAGCCATGGCCGAAATTGACGGCGCGCCGGTTCTGTTCGTCGGCGGCACCGCAGATCATGCCTTTGGATACAGTCTGCAACCCGATGGCGGGATCGGCGCTTTGCAGATGGTCGAATGGCACGCAATGGCGGACGCGGCGGGCGCGAACGCGCCCGGTGCGTTGCAGGCGTGGGGGCAGATTTCAGCCCAGACAGGGATGGGGTTTCACGCGCCCATCGCCACCGACAACCTGATTGCGGCACATAACTTGTCAATGCCAAGCGTTGACTATGTACTCTCGCTGGACGGGTCATCAGGCGAGCTGTTCAGCCACAGCGTCTGGTCGGGAACGATCTACACGCAGGTTGCCAGCCTTGGTGCGGCCGATGGGTTGGCCCTGAGCAACCCAACCGCCATGGAAATCGCCAATCTGGGCGGCGCGGCTTATGCGATCATTGCCTCTGCCACCGGGTCGTCGCTGAGCGTGATCAAGGTTGGACCGGATGGCAGCCTGACCCCGACGCAACAGCTTGTCGACACCGCCAGCACGCGGTTCGCCAATGTGCAAGACCTAGCATTGGTGCAAGAGGGCGATCATGTCTTCGTTCTGGCCGTCGGTGCGGATCATGGGGTCAGCCTGTTTCGCATGATGCCCGATGGGCATCTGGTGTTCACGGAAGCGTTCAACGATGACATGGGCGGTTCGCTGAACACGCCCTCTACAATAACCGCCTCGATCCAGAATGGCGTTTTACATGCCTTTATCGGCACGCAGCACACATCCGCCATGGTGCACCTGCAAGCGGGGCACGCCAACCTTGGGCAGGTCGCCAGCAGTTCCAGCAATGGCGCAGACCTTCTGACCGGGGGCAGTGGCGACGACATTCTGATGGCGTGCTCTGATGGCGACACGCTGATCGGCGGGGCCGGACAGGACATACTGTCTTCCGGTGCCGGGCAAAGCACGCTTTCAGGCGGCATGGGCAATGACCTGTTCGTGATCCGCGCCAACAGCACGCGGGTCACGATCACCGATTTCCAGCCCGGATCGGACCGACTGGACATGTCCGACCTGCCGATGTTGCGCAATTTGGGCCAACTCGCGATCACCAGCACGCCCACCGGGGCAACCATCAGCTTTCGCGACACAGAAATCATCCTGACCGCGTTCAACACCGCCCCACTTAGCCTGCAAGACATCTTCCCCAACGGGCTGTATGGGCCGGACAGCATTTTGATTATCGCGGGCGAAACGGAACCGGTTCCGTCACCTTTGCCGCCGGGGCTAAGCCTATTGGGCACCAATACCCATGACAGCATTCTAGGCGGCGAAGGCAACGACACGATCAGGGCTGGGCGCGGCAATGATACCGTACGCGGCGGCGATGGCGACGACCTGATTTATGGCGACAATGGTCACAACCGTCTGTGGGGCGGCAATGGCAATGACACGATCCATGGCGGGCCGCGAAATGACATGATCGGCGGCGGACCGGGCAATGACCTGTTGTTCGGGGGTGACGGAAACGATACCATCTATGGCGGCAGCGGCGACGATACCATTCATGGCGAAGGGGACGACACCCGATTATGGGGCATGGGCGGCAATGACCTGATCTATGGCAGCACCCTTGGCGGGCGTATTGGCGGCGGGGGCGGTGATGACACAATTTATGGCGGACCGGGCAATGACACGATCTATGGTGGTGCGATTGAGGGAAATGACTATGTCGATGGCGGGGCGGGCGACGACGAAATCTGGGGCATGGACGGCAACGACACGCTTATCGGTGGGGCCGGAAATGATTTCATCGGCGGCGGTCGCGGGGATGACCGGATACATGGCGGACCGGGCGACGACACGGTGCGCGGCGGGCCCGGCGCGGATACGTTCGTTTTCCTCGATGGCGAAGAAACCTTGCTGGTAGAGGATTTCGCCTATGCCGATGCGGACATACTGGAACTGGACAGTGCGCTCTGGGGCGGCGGGCTGACCGCATCGCAAGTCGTCTCGATCTATGGCGCGGTCACACCAGCGGGGCTGGTGCTGGATTTCGGCACCGGCGACGTGGTCACGCTGGCAGGCTTGTCGGATTTGCCCATGCTGGCCGACTATATCCAGATTGTTTGACCCAACCGCATTGACACCCTGCTCGCTTCCCCCTAATGCACGCCACGCGCAGGCCATCGGGACTGCGTATTCGTTGGTGTTGGTGGCTCCCGCAAGGGAAGGCCTGTCACCCGCTGCGCGGGGAAGGACAACGCCCTTCATAGCCTGTCTTGGGCACATAAAGAAGGAGATCAGACGGTGACCAAACGCACCTCTGCCAAGTATAAAATTGACCGCCGCATGGGCGAAAACATCTGGGGCCGCGCCAAAAGCCCCGTCAATCGCCGCGACTACGGCCCCGGCCAGCACGGCCAGCGCCGCAAGACCAAGCTGAGCGATTTCGGCATTCAGCTGCGCGCCAAGCAGAAGCTCAAAGGCTACTATGGCGACCTGACCGAAAAGCAGTTCCGCCGCATCTATGCCGAAGCCGAGCGGATCAAGGGCGACACCGGTGAAAACCTGATCGGCCTGCTGGAACGCCGTCTGGACGCCGTGATCTACCGCGCGAAATTCGTGCCGACCATCTTTGCTGCGCGTCAGTTCGTGAACCACGGCCATATCACCGTGAACGGCCAGCGCGTGAACATCCCCAGCTACCGCGTGAAAGAAGGCGACGTGATCGCGATTCGTGACAAGTCGAAGCAACTGGCCATCGTGCTGGAAGCTGTTGGACTGGCTGAACGTGACGTGCCCGATTATGTCGAGGTCGATCACTCCAAGATGACCGCGACCTTCACCCGCACCCCGTCGTTGGCCGATGTGCCCTATGCAGTGCAGATGGAACCGAACCTCGTGGTCGAATTCTACGCGAAGAACTGATCTTCGCCGCACCGCAATTCCCGAAAGCCCTGCCCTTCGCGGCGGGGCTTTTTACATGGCCAACCCAGCAGCACCTGCAAGCCCTGCGGCCAGCACCACGGCCCAAACAGGCAGTCGCCAGACCTGCAAGGCGACAAAACAGGCCAGCGCGAAACCGAACTGCCAAAGGCTGCCCACCGCACTGGTAAACACAGGGTCATACAGCGCCGCGCCCAAAATGCCGACCACCGCCGCATTCGCCCCTGCCATACCCGCGCGCACGGCCTGCACGCCGCGCAGGGCTTGCCAGAAGGGCAGAACACCCACCAGCAGCAGAAAGCCCGGCGCGAAAATCGCCAAAGTGGCGATACATGCGCCCGTCAGACCACCCAGCCCCCCCAGATAGGTTGCAAAGGTAAACAGCGGGCCAGGAATAGCCTGCGCCGCCGCATAGCCCGCCAGAAAATCGCCGTCGCTGACCAAACCGGGCGCGACCAGTTCCGCCTGCAACAATGGCAACACCACATGCCCGCCGCCAAAGACCAACGCGCCCGCACGAAACATGCTATCGGCAAGTGCAATACCCGCGTTGTGATCTGCCAAAAGCGGCAGGCCGATAAGGCCCAAGGCGAACAGCGCCAAAGCCGCAAAGGCAACCGGGCGCGCGACTGGAATATGCAGGCCGCCCTGCCCTGTGCCCGTATCCAGCCTAAGCACCGCGCCGATCAGCGCTCCCGCCACGATTACCGCGACCATCGCCCATGGCCCTGCCAGCAGGCCTAAGGCCAGCACCGCGCCCACGGCGATCGTCGCGCGCGGCCCATCCGGGCAAAGCGTGCGCGCCATGCCCAGCACCGCTTGCGCCACCACCGCGACCGCCACCAGCTTCAGCGCCGCGATCACGCCTGTCAGCCCGGCCAGCCCCGCGCCCAGTGCCACGGCCAGCATGATAATCGCCGAGGGTAGCGTAAAGCCGACGAAAGCCGCAACCGCCCCCAGCCAGCCCGCGCGCATCAGCCCCAGCGCGAAACCCACCTGGCTAGAGGCCGGGCCGGGCAAAAACTGGCACAGCGCCACCAGTTCGGCATAATCCGCATCGGTCAGCCATTCGCGGCGGGTCACGAATTCCGCGCGGAAATAGCCGATATGCGCGACCGGACCGCCAAAAGAGGTCAGGCCAAGCCGCAGGAACGCGCCGAAAACCTCTGCCGATCGTAACAAATTCCTACCCCTTGTCCGGTGCCTGTGCGCAACCGGTGCGCAGACTGACAATAAATCCCGAAAACACCTTAACCTTGCGCCCGCTTGCATGGAATGCCGCTTTGGCGCAGGCTATCTTGCAGGCATGACAATCTTCTAACGCCAAAGGACGCACCGTGGCCCGCGACCATATCCGCTTTCTGCTGAACGACCGAGAGGTGATGCTGAATGGCATAAGCGCAACCGCCACGTTGCTGGACCATCTGCGGCTGTATCAGCGCCTGCGCGGCACCAAAGAGGGCTGCGCCGAGGGCGATTGCGGTGCTTGCACCGTGCTTGTGGGGCGCATCGAGCGCGGCGCGTTGCGCTATCAGCCCGTGAATGCCTGCATCCGCTTTCTGGCATCCTGCGACGGCTGCCATGTGGTCACGGTTGAACATCTGCGCGGGACAGATGGCGGCCTGCACCCGGTGCAGCGCGCCATGGTGGAGCATCACGCCAGCCAATGCGGGTTCTGCACGCCCGGTTTCGTGATGGCGCTTTATGCGTTGTGGATGGCAACACCGCACCCGACAGAGCCGGAAATCGAACGCGCGCTGCAAGGCAACCTGTGCCGTTGCACAGGCTACGCCCCCATCATCCGCGCGGCGCGGGCCATGGGCGCGCTTGGCACGACCGATCCGCTGATGGAAGAACGCGCGCAGGTGGCCGCGCGGCTGGCGGCATGGGCCGATGGCACGCAGGTGGACATGACCAATGGCCAAAGCCGCGCAATCTTGCCTGCCACGGTCGAGGATCTGGCGCAGGTGCTGGACCAGCACCCCGACGCGCGTATCGTCGCGGGGGCCACCGATGTGGGCCTGTGGGTCACGAAATTTCTGCGCGATCTGCCGGTGGCTGTGTTCATCGGGCATCTGGACGGGTTGCGCGCGGTCACGGAAACCGCAGATGCCCTGCATTTTGGCGCGCTTGTCAGCTACGAGGATGCACGCGCGCCCTTGCTTGAGCATTTCCCCCATATGGCCCGATATTGGGACCGCATCGCAGGCTGGCAAGTGCGCGCCATGGGCACGCTGGGGGGCAATATCGCCAATGGCTCGCCCATTGGCGACACGCCGCCGCCCTTTATCGCTTTGGGCGCGCGGTTGGTGCTGCGCAAGGGGGCGGCGCGGCGCGAGATGCCGCTGGAAGAGTTCTTCCTTGATTACGGCAAACAGGACCGCGCGCCAGGCGAGTTCGTGGAAACCATCATCCTGCCCAAACCCGTGCCCGGCACGCTGCACGCAGCCTATAAGCTGTCGAAGCGACGGGACGAGGATATTTCGGCAGTCGCACTTGGCATGGCCCTGACCGTGGCAGATGGCACGATTACCGGGGCAAGGCTGGCCTTTGGCGGCATGGCCGCAACGCCGAAGCGGTCGGCGCAAACGGAGGCGGCGCTGACCGGCCAGCCCTTCACGCTTGAAACCCTGCAAACAGCCGCCAAAGCCCTGCCGCAGGATTTCGCGCCGCTCTCGGACATGCGCGCCAGTGCCGCCTACCGCATGAAAGCCGCGCAAAACCTGCTGACGCGCTTCTGGCTGGAACACTCGGGCGAAGCGGCGGCATTGGAGGATGTGCAATGAAAGACGCAGATCGCATCACCGGTGCGGCACATGACAGCGTGATCCACGATTCCGCCGTAAAGCACGTCACCGGGCGCGCGGAATATACCGACGACATCACCGAACCCACGGGCTGCCTGCACGCCTATATCGGCACCGCGACGGTAGCGAAGGGGCATATCACCGCGTTGGACCTGTCCGCCGTGCGCGCGGCCCCCGGCGTAGTCGCGGTCCTGACCGAGGATGACATTCCCGGCCACAACGACATCTCGCCCACTGGCCTCAATGATGAGCCGATCTTTAGCCGTGACGTGCAGTTCCACGGCCAGCCCCTGTTCGCCGTGGTGGCAGAAACCCGCGATCTGGCCCGCCGCGCCTGCACCTTGGCCAAGATCAGCTATGACCGCGCCGACCATGCGACCGACATCGACGCCGCAGAGGCCGCCGGATACCCCGACGTGACCGCGCCGCTGACGCTGGCGCGTGGCGACGCGGAAAGCGCACTTGCGAAAGCCCCGCACCGCATTCAGGGCCGAATGCGCGTAGGCGGGCAGGACCACATGTATCTGGAAGGGCAGATCGCGCTCGCCATTCCGGGCGAGGATGACGAGATGGTGGTCGTCGCCTCTACCCAGCACCCGTCCGAAGCGCAGCACATGGTCGCCCATGCTTTGAGCGTGCCCGCGAACGCGGTCGTGGTGAATGTGCGCCGCATGGGCGGGGGTTTCGGCGGCAAGGAAACCCAGATGAACCTGTTCTGCACGGTCGCCGCTTTGGCGGCGCGTGCCACGGGTCGCGCTGTCAAGCTACGCCCCGACCGCGATCAGGACATGGAGATTACGGGCAAACGCCATGATTTCCGCATAGATTACGATCTGGGATTTGACGAGGACGGGCGCATTATCGCAGTTGATGGTATGTTCGCCGCGCGCTGTGGCTGGTCATCCGACCTGTCCGGCCCCGTGACCGACCGCGCGCTGTTCCATGCCGACAATGCCTATTACTACCCCCATGTGCGCCTTCGGTCGCGCCCGATCCAGACCAACACGGTCAGCAACACGGCGTTTCGCGGCTTTGGCGGCCCGCAAGGGCTGATCGCCGCCGAACGTATGATCGAGGAAATCGCCTATAAGCTGGGCCGCGACCCGCTAGACGTGCGGCGCGCGAATTTTTATCGCGAGGGGGCGGATGTAACGCCCTACCACCAGCAGGTGACGGACAACATCCTGACGCGGCTGGTGGATGAGTTGGAGGCGTCCAGCGACTACCAAGCGCGGCGCAAGGCTGTCTTGGCTTTCAACGCGAAGGGGGGCGTTATCCGCAAGGGCATCGCGCTGACGCCGGTGAAATTCGGCATCAGCTTTACCGCGACATGGTATAATCAGGCGGGCGCGCTTGTGCATGTCTATTCGGACGGCTCCATCCACCTAAACCACGGCGGCACGGAAATGGGTCAAGGCCTGTTCACCAAGGTCGCGCAAGTGGTGGCAGAGGCGTTTCAGGTGGACCTGTCGCGCATCAAGATCACCAAGACGACCACGGAAAAAGTGCCGAACACTTCCGCCACCGCCGCCAGCAGCGGGTCGGACCTGAACGGTATGGCCGCGTTGAACGCGTGCGAGCAGATCAAGGCGCGGCTTGTGGCCTTCGCGGCAGCGAAATGGGGCGTGGCCGAGGATGCGGTGCAATTCCTGCCCGGTCGCGTGGCGGTGGGTGCGGAGATTCTGACCTGGGACGCTTTCATCAAATCCGCCTATATGGCGCGGGTGCAGCTATCGGCGGCGGGGTTCTATAAAACCCCCGACATTCATTGGGACCGCGCCAAGGGGCAGGGCCGCCCCTTCTACTACTTCGCCTATGGCGCGGCCTGTTCCGAGGTAAGCGTGGACACGCTGACGGGCGAGTCGCGCGTGGACCGGGTGGATGTGCTGCATGATGTGGGCCGCTCGCTGAACCCGGCGCTGGATTTAGGGCAGGTCGAAGGCGCGTTCGTGCAGGGTATGGGGTGGCTGACCTCGGAAGAACTGGTTTGGGACGCGGAAGGCCGTCTGCGCACCCACGCCCCCAGCACCTATAAGATTCCACTGGCCGGCGACCGCCCGCGTGTGTTCAACGTGGCCTTGGCGGAATGGTCGGTGAACCCCGAACGCACCATCAAACGCTCCAAAGCCGTGGGAGAGCCGCCCTTCATGCTGCCCGTTTCGGTGTTTGAGGCAATCGGCATGGCCGTGGCATCGGTGGCCGATTACCGCGAATGCCCAAGGCTGGACGCACCCGCCACGCCGGAACGCGTGCTGATGGCGGTGGAGCGGTTGCGCGGATGACCCTGCGCGCTCTGTTGGAAAGAGATTCGCCTTTGGTGCATCTGCGACTGAGCGCGGTCGCAGGATCGGCCCCGCGCGAGGTGGGGGCCGAGATGGTTGTGTCGGGACATGCGCAGGCGGGGACCATCGGTGGCGGACAGATGGAGTTTCGCGCGGTGGCGCGAGCACGCGAGATGTTGGCCATAGGCACCGCACAAGACAGCCTGACCTTGGCGCTTGGGCCGGATATCGGCCAATGCTGCGGCGGGCGGGTGACGGTTATGCTCAGCGTGCTGACCCCGGACGCCCGCGCGGCCCTGCTGGCACGGCTTGAAAGCGCGCAAGCCCCAACCGTCATGATCTTGGGCGCAGGCCATGTGGGGCGGGCATTGGCGCAGGTCTTGGCCCCGCTGCCCTGCCGCGTGGTGTTGGTGGACAACCGGGCCGAGGAACTGGCGCAAGCGCCCGCCAGCGCCGATCACCGCCTGACGCCGATGGCCGAGGCCGAGATTGACCATGCGCCGCCCGGCACGGCATTCGTGGTCACCACCCATGACCATGGGCTGGATTTTCTGCTGACCCTTGCGGCGCTGAAGCGCGGCGATGCCGCCTATGTCGGGCTGATAGGGTCCGCGACCAAACGCGCGCGGTTTACCCGTTTCGCGCAGGACCACAACACCGACGCATCGGCGCTGACCTGCCCCATAGGTGCGGCGGGCCTTGGCGACAAGCGGCCAGAGGTCATCGCCCTGATGGCCGCGCAAGAGATTTTCGCCGCCTTCGCGCGCGCAACCAAAGGAACCCCATGACCCAGACCCTGATCCGCGCGCGGCTGCTGACCTTCCACCGCGAACCGCAAACGCCCGATGACGAGGGCGCATTAACCTATATCGAGGATGGCGCGCTGCTGGTCGAGGACGGCATGATCCGCGCCATGGGCGAGGCGCGCGACGTTGCAGCCCCCGAAGCACAAATCATCGACCACCGCCCGCATCTGTTGATGCCGGGGTTCATCGACACCCATCTGCACTTTCCGCAAACGCAGGTCATTGCAAGCTGGGCGGCAGAATTGCTGGATTGGCTGAATGACTACACCTTCCCCGAGGAAACGCGCTATGCCGACCCTACGCTCTGCGCCAAAATGGCCAGCGCTTTTCTGGACCGGCTGACGGACCATGGCACCACCACGGCTGTTGCCTATGCGTCGGTGCACGCAGCCTCTGCCGAAGCACTTTTTGCCGAAGGCTTGAAGCGTGACATGCGGCTAATCACAGGCAAGGTGATGATGGACCGCAACGCGCCAGACGCTTTATGCGACACGCCGCAATCAAGCTATGATGACAGCAAATCCTTGATCGCGCGTTGGCACGGCAAGGGGCGCTTGGGCTATGCGATTACCCCGCGCTTTGCCATCACCTCGACACCTGCGCAGATGGAAGCGGCGCAAGCGCTGGCGCAAGAGCACCCAGATTGCCACATCCAGACCCATTTGAGCGAGAACCACGCCGAGATCGCACTGTCCTGCCAGCTTTACCCGGATGCCAAGGATTACACCGACATCTACGCCCGCTATGGGTTGCTGCGCGGCAACAGCCTGCTGGGCCATTGCATTCACCTTAGCGACCGCGAGATCGGCGCGCTGGCAGAGGCCGGTTCCAAGCCCGTCTTCTGCCCCACGTCGAACCTGTTTTTGGGGTCGGGCCTGTTCAACGATGCCAAGCTGCGCGGGGGCGGGCTGACCAACGCCATCGCCACCGATATCGGCGGCGGCACCAGCTATTCCCTGCTGCAAACTTTGGCAGAGGGCTACAAGGTGCTGCAACTGCAAGGCCAGCGGCTGCACCCCTACCGCGCGTTTCACTGGATTACGCGGGGCAATGCCGTGGCTTTGGGGCTGACCGACCGCATCGGCACGCTGGAACCGGGCACAGAGGCCGATTTCGTCGTGCTGAACGCCCACGCAACCCCCGCAATGGCGCAGCGCATGGAACGTGCGCGCGGGCTGGCGGATGAATTGTTCACCCTGCAAGTGATGGGCGATGACCGCGCCGTGGTGCAAACCTATGTGGCCGGGCAACAGCGCAAAGCAGCCTGACACAGCCTTGCGCTTTTTGCTTGGTTTGGCGCGCAGAGTTGCGCAAAGTCTGGTCAGGCGCATCATGCGCTGTTTGAGTAACCAGTGCGAACACCATAATAAGGAGCGAACCATGGGACGTCGCGACGAATTGATTGAACGATATGCCTCTGACCTGAAAGAAAAATGCGGTGTCACGCCAGATATGGACCTGTTGCGCAAGGTCACGATTGGCTGTGGGCCATCCATTTACAACCCCGATGCCAGCACCGTCGCCGGCTCGCAAGAGCATGAGTTGGAAACGGTGCGCAAGAGTTTCCTTGTCAAGAAACTGGGGCTGGCCGATGGGCCGGAACTGGACAAGGCCATAGACGCCGTGATCGAGCAATACGGCCGGTCCGAGCGCAACAAGTATCGCGCCGTGATCTACTATCTGCTGACCAAGCATTTCGGCAAGGAAGCGGTCTACGGCTGACCCGTCATTGCCGAAACTTTTAGCTGTTATCCGGCTTGCCTTGGAGCGGTTAATCGACGATCGTGGGATATCTGGTCAGGACGACCGGGCTTACGATCCTCTCGTGACGTGAAGGGCACGCGGGTGAGATGTTGGGCCCCGGTCACAACCGGGGCCCCTTTCCCAGAATTTGATCGCTTGGGGCGCAGTCCAGACAACGCCTAAGTCATGTCTCGTTTAAACCATTTTCCTTTTGTTTAAACCAAGCCTATTACACGCCGCCACGCGGACAGCTTGAATTCGCATGACCTGTGGCCCACATTCAGACATGTTCGGCATCCGCGTGCCGACCAGACAAAGGATATATACGTGACCGAATTGAGCAGCTATCCCGTCCTGCCCCTGCGCGACATGGTGGTGTTTCCGCATATGGTCGTGCCCCTGTTCGTGGGCCGCGACAAATCCGTGCGCGCGCTCGAAACCGTGATGAATGACGACAAGCAGATCTTGCTGGCCTCTCAGGTGGACCATACGCAGGAAGACCCCGCCAGCGGCGACATATACCGCGTGGGCGTTCTGGCGAACGTGCTGCAATTGCTGAAGCTTCCTGATGGCACCGTCAAGGTGCTGGTCGAAGGGCAGCGCCGTGTGCGCATCACCGAGTTCACGCGCGAGGACGGGTATTTCGAAGCGCTTGTGGCGGAAATGCCGGACACGGCCGGGCCTGATGATGAAATCCACGCGCTGATGCGGTCGGTGCAGAACGAATTCGAACGCTACGCCAAGATCCGCAAGAACATCCCCGACGAAGCGCTGGCGGCCATCGCCGACGCCACCGACCCCGCACGCTTGGCCGATCTGGCCGCTGGGCACTTGGGGTCGAGCGTGGACAAGAAACAGGCCATCCTTGAAATGACGGCGCTGAATGCGCGGCTGGAAGAGATTTACGCCCAGATGCAGGGGGAACTTTCTGTCCTGCAAGTGGAGCGCAAGATCAAGACCCGCGTCAAAAGCCAGATGGAGCGCACGCAGCGCGAGTATTACCTGAATGAGCAGATGAAAGCCATTCAGAAGGAATTGGGCGACGGCGAGGACGGCCAGAACGAACTGGCGGAACTGGAAGCCAAGATTGCCGCGACCAAGTTTTCCAAGGAAGCGCGTGAAAAGGCCGAAGCCGAACTGAAGAAGCTGAAGAGCATGTCGCCCATGTCCGCCGAAGCGACCGTGGTGCGCAACTATCTGGACTGGATGTTGTCCATCCCGTGGGGCGTGAAGAGCAAGGTCAAGAAAGACCTTGGCCGCGCGCAACAGGTGCTGGATGCCGACCATTACAGCCTAGACAAAGTGAAGGAACGGATCGTCGAATACCTGGCGGTTCAGTCGCGCTCTGCCAAGCTGAAAGGCCCGATCATGTGCCTTGTCGGCCCTCCGGGTGTGGGTAAAACCAGCCTTGGGCGCTCTGTGGCCCGCGCAACAGGGCGCGAATTTATCCGCATCAGCTTGGGCGGCGTCCGTGACGAATCCGAGATTCGTGGCCATCGGCGCACCTATATCGGGTCCATGCCGGGCAAGATCATCCAAGCGCTGAAAAAGGCCAAAACGACCAACCCGCTTATCCTGCTCGATGAAATCGACAAGATGGGACAGGATTTCCGGGGCGACCCGGCAAGCGCCATGCTGGAAGTGCTGGACCCGGAACAGAACGCAACCTTTGTCGACCACTATCTGGAAGTGGAATACGACCTGTCCAATGTCATGTTCCTGACCACGGCCAATAGCTACAACATGCCGGGGCCGCTGCTGGACCGGATGGAAGTGATCCCGCTGTCGGGCTATACCGAAGATGAGAAGCTGGAAATTGCCCGCGCGCATCTGCTGCCCAAATCGGTCAAGAACCACGGGTTGAAGCGCGGCGAATTGACGATTTCCGACAATGCGATCACGCAAACGATCCGGCTGTATACCCGCGAAGCCGGGGTGCGGAACCTTGAGCGCGAGTTGAACAAGATCGCGCGCAAGGCCGTCACCAAGATCGTGAAAAAGGAAACCGACAAGGTGATCGTGGCGCGCGACAACCTTGAAGATTTTCTGGGCGTGCCGCGTTTCCGCTTCGGCTCTGCCGAGAAAGAGGACCAGATCGGCGTTGTCACCGGCCTTGCATGGACGCAAGTAGGCGGCGAATTGTTGCAGATCGAGGGCTTGCGCCTGCCCGGCAAGGGCCGGATGAAAACCACCGGCAAGCTGGGCGATGTGATGAAGGAATCGATCGACGCGGCCAGTTCTTTCGTGCGCTCTATCGGGCCGGAAATCGGCGTTTTGCCACCGCGCTTTGACGCATGGGATATTCACGTCCACGTCCCAGAGGGGGCAACCCCCAAGGACGGGCCAAGTGCTGGCGTGGGGATGGTGACATCCATCGTGTCGGTGCTAACGCAGATCCCTGTGCGTAAGAATGTCGCCATGACCGGCGAAGTTACGCTGCGCGGCAATGTTCTGGCCATCGGTGGCCTGAAAGAGAAGCTGCTCGCGGCCCTGCGCGGCGGCATCGACACGGTGCTGATCCCGCAGGAAAACGCCAAGGATTTGCCGGAAATCCCGGACAATGTGAAGGAAGGGCTGACCATCATTCCGGTGGGCCATGTCCGCGAAGTGCTAAAGCATGCGCTTGTCCGAACCCCGGACCCGGTGGAATGGGATGCCGAAGCCGATGAGGCCGCCCGCCTTGCGCGCATGGCCCCAAAGCCGGACGAGGCCGCAACGCGCCCGGCGCATTGAACAGCGACCGGCCCCGTAATGCCAGCTTGGCATGGCGGGGCCGGGTTTCGCGCGAAAAGGGCTTGCGCTGCCCAGACGGCGGCGCTATCAGGCCCGTCGTGGGGCGATTAGCTCAGCGGTAGAGCGCTTCGTTCACATCGAAGATGTCAGCGGTTCAAATCCGTTATCGCCCACCATTTCCTTTTTTTCCGCTATAGGCCCTGCCTTGCCCGCGCGCGTGGCGGCTGTCTTGATATGCAAAAGGCCCGGTCTTGCGACCGGGCCTTTGCGTTTTCATGAACGGGCCGGATCAGCGGCTACCGAACTCAGGATATGCTTCCATACCCAGTTCCGACGTGTCCAGACCGGTCATCTGGTCTTCGTCGCTGACGCGGATACCCATCACCATTTTCAGGATGAACCAGAAGATGCCGGAAACCACGAACATGAAGGCACCAATCGCAACGATCCCGTAGATTTGCGCGCCAATGCTGGCATCGCTGTTCGACAACACCACGGCCAAGGTGCCCCAGATACCGGCGAACAGGTGAACCGGAATGGCACCGACCACATCGTCAATCTTCATCTTGTCCAACATCGGGACGGTGAAGACCACGATCACACCACCCACGGCACCGATCAACGTGGCCAGACCAAGGCCGGGGGCCAGCGGTTCTGCCGTGATCGATACAAGCCCAGCCAGCGCGCCGTTCAGCACCATGGTCAGGTCGACCTTCTTGTACAGAACCTGCGTCAGGATCAGCGCGGCAATTGCACCACCGGCAGCCGCCGTGTTGGTGTTGGCGAAGATGCGGCTAACATCGGCAACGTCGCTGACAGTGCCCATGGCAAGCTGCGAACCGCCGTTGAAGCCGAACCAACCCAGCCACAAGATGAACATGCCCAGCGTGGCCAGCGGCAGGTTCGACCCCGGCATGACAGTTACGCGGCCATCTTTGCCATATTTACCAGCCCGCGAACCAAGGATCAGAACACCGGCCAAGGCTGCCCAACCGCCTGCGCCGTGCACGATCGAAGAACCGGCGAAGTCCGAGAAGCCAGCTTCGGACAGGAAGCCGCCGCCCCAGCTCCAGCTTGCCTGAATCGGATAGATCAGGCCGGTCAGGATGATGACGAAAATCAGGAAGGGCCACAGCTTGATGCGTTCAGCAACGGCGCCCGAAACAATCGAAGCGGTTGCGGCACAGAACATCAGCTGGAAGATGAAGTCAGACCCGATAGATGCATAGGTCACGTCGTTCAGGTCGTCATAGGCCACGCCAACAGGTTCCAGAGACGTCGACGAGAAGCCGCCCATCCAACCCTCGATGATCCAGCCATCGCCCGGATACATCAGGTTGAAGCCGACAACGAAATAGGCAATCGACGCCAACGAGAACAGCGCCACGTTCTTGACCAACTGCATGGTTGCGTTCTTGGACCGGACCAGCCCGGTTTCCAGCATGGCAAAGCCCGCAGCCATGAAGAATACAAGAAAGCCACCCATCAGGAACAGCAGCGTGTTCATGATGAAGACCATTTCGGAATTTACGCGTTCAGCGCTCAGCGCTTCGTCCTGCGCGAGGCCGAGTGTCGGCACAAGCGCCGCCGCGGCCACAATGGGAAAGAGTTTCTTGAGTTGCATCAGCATTTGTCCTTTTTGAACTGGGTCCACGAAATCAAAGCGCGTCTTCGCCGGTTTCACCGGTGCGCACGCGCGTGGCTGACGCCAGATCCAGCACGAAGATCTTGCCATCGCCGATCTTGTCGGTTTTCGCGGTTTTTTGCAGGGTTTCGACCACCTGATCGGCCATCGCGTCGCTGACGCCGATTTCCAGTTTCAGCTTTGGCACGAAATTCACGGCATATTCCGCGCCGCGATAGATTTCGGTATGCCCGGATTGTGCGCCGAACCCCTTGATTTCGGTCACCATCATGCCGCGCACGCCGATAGAGGTCAGCGCTTCGCGAACCTCTTCCAGCTTGAACGGTTTTATCGCCGCAATGATATATTTCACGGTGTCATCCCCTTTCATCCACGTTGTCGGCCAATCGCAGCCTCACCCCGTAAACAGAAAGTGAAGCGCGGATAGGCTCAACGATCGGGAGGTGTTTAAACGCCGCTATGCAGCAATATCCGAAAAAGAGTGCACAAATTTATATCACTGCATATTTTTTGGGCATACCTTGCACGAGAACGCCCGTCCCATCGTTACAAATCGTGGTGGCAGCGACCGGAAATACAGCGAGTCGGCCTTGGCACAGTTCTGCGGTGTCGCGCCGAAGGTGGTGGAAAACAGCTTCCGCCCGTGGCAAAAGGTTAAAAATGTTTTCAAAGCCGATCCACGGCAAACAGGCATAATTACAGATGAGCAGCGCCAGACCCCCCCGGAAAAATCTTGTCGCACCGCGCCGCGCCGCGCCGGGCGCAAAACCGTCGGCGGGCAAAGCTACCGCACGCAAACCCGCAAGATCGGGCAAACCCAAGGGCGGCAACCCGATCTCGCGGTTTTTCAGGGCAGCACTGACACTGATCTGGCGGATCATATGGGGCGTGGCGTGGCGCGGCACCGCAGTGGTGGTGCTTATCCTTGGGCTGGCGACATTCTATTTCTACACCACGCTTCCCCCGTTGGCAGAGATGCTCGACAACCGGGCGCAAGGCTCTGTGACAATGACGGACCGCAACGGCGAGGTCTTTGCTTGGCGCGGGGAAACCTTCGGCGGGGCGATCACGGCGGCCAATGTCAGCCCACATCTGAAAAACGCGATCGTCGCTACCGAAGATCGTCGGTTCTACCGGCATTTCGGCGTATCGCCTCGCGGGATTGCCGGGGCGATCCGAGCAAACCTGTCTGACGGGCGCGGCGCGTTTTCCGGTGCGGGCGGGTCCACCATAACCCAACAGGTGGCCAAGCTGTTATGCTTGGGCGTGCCCTATAATTCCGACACATGGAGTTCAGAGGCCGAATACGAGGCAGATTGCCGCCGCGGCACGCTATGGCGCAAGATCAAGGAACTGCCCTACGCCTTCGCGCTGGAAGCGAAGTTTTCCAAGAAAGACATCCTGACAATCTATATGAACCGGGCCTTCCTTGGCGCGGGCGCACGCGGGTTCGAAGCCGCCGCACAGCGCTATTTCGGGCGCTCTGCAAACGAGGTCGGCCCCGCCGAAAGCGCCATGCTCGCCGGTCTGTTGGTCGCGCCATCCTATTACGCGCCCACCCGGAACCTAGAGCGCGCGCAACAACGCGCCGCCGTTGTGATAGAGTTGATGCACGATCAGGGGTATCTGGATGCCCATGAATATGCAGAGGCCCGCGCGCATCCGGCCACCTTGTCGCAACGCGCCGAGAAACAGCAAGGGATCGCCTTTGCAGACTGGCTGATGCTGGACGCCCCGGCATATCTGGCGCGCGAAACCACCGAAGATGTGATCATGCGAACCACCTTCGACCCGGATTTGCAGGCAGCGACAGAAGCCGCCGTGGCAAAGGTCTTTACCGAGAAGGTCCGCGACGATTCAGAAGCACAGGTCGCCGTCGTCGTCATGTCCCCCGATGGCGCAGTGCGTGCCATGGTCGGTGGCAGGCAATCGCAAACCGGTGGCTTCAACCGCGCGGTGCAGGCGAAGCGGCAAACCGGCTCAGCCTTCAAGCCGTTCCTGTTCGCGGCCGCGTTGGAAAACGGGTTCCAGCCTTTCGACATTGTCGAGGATGCGCCGCTGACCATCGACACGCCCGGGTCTGGCCCATGGTCGCCGCGCAACTATGATGGCGAATTCCGGGGCTTTGTCACCATGTCCGAAGCCCTGACGGAATCGCTGAACACACCTGCCGTGCGGATTTCCGAAGCCATGGGGCGCGACCGCGTGCGCGAGGTGGCCAATGCCTTTGGGCTGCGCAGCGAATTGGCCGAAGGGCCGGCGCTTGCACTTGGGGCGTCCGAGGCCAACCTGCTGCAAATGACCGCCGCCTATGCCGGTATTCTGAACGGCGGCAGCGCGGTTCGGCCCTATGGCATAGAGGAATTGAAGCTGCTGGGCGATTCGACCCCGCTTTTCGGGGTCTCTAGCGGCATCGGTGAACGTGTCATTTCAGAGCGCTCGGCCCAAATGCTGACATGGATGATGAGCCGCGTGCTGGAAGAAGGCACCGGGCGACGGGCTAAACTGCCAGACCATCAGGCCGCCGGAAAAACCGGGACCACGCAAGCCGCGCGCGATGCGTGGTTCATCGGGTTCACCGCCGATTATGTCGCCGGGGTCTGGATGGGCACGGATGACAACTCGCCGCTGACAGGTGTTACCGGCGGCGGATTGCCCGCCGACATCTGGCGCGAAACCATGATCCGCGTGCATGAAGATCTGCCCCCGCGCCCATTGCCGATGATCGCGCCCGAAAGCCCGCGCTCAGAGGCTACGCCGCGACCTGCGCAATCCGCCCCGCGCACCGCCCCGCTGGATGACGCGATCCGCGGCATTCTGGGGTCGATATTTGGCGGAAATTAAGCGGCCACCGGAAAAAACACGCTGGTCACAACTGCCGGTTCAGGGTGCTGTCGTATCTGCCAACCCGATTACGGCGCAACGCCGATCAGGCTGGCCACAGCCAGCCGCGCCTTGTCGACAAGCGCGACATAGCTGCCGAGCGGGGCATCTAGGGCGGGCAGAGATTGCGCCAGCATAGGGGCAGCCAAGTAAAGCGCGGACATGATACATGCCAGCCCAATAGGCAGGATCAGCCCGCCAAGAAAGCTGCGCTTGCGGGCCGATTGCGTCTGCGGCAGGCCAGACTGCCCCCCGCGTCCGCTGTCGATCGGCTCCAGCGTAGAGCTGATATCATCTATATCGGGCAGGCGTGACGCCCCGCCGCGCGGATGTGCAGAGCCCTCGACAGGCCCGAAAAGCCCAAGTTCTTCCTGCATTTCCAGCGAGGATGCTTCTTGCGCGCGCTTCGCGGCTTCGAATTCGGCTTCTTTGCGCAGCACTTCTGCGACAGACGGGTCAAGCGAGCGCGCCGCGGGGGCCGGGTTGGCAGGCTCTGGCGCAGCGGTATCGGGCTGCGAAGCGGCTTGGGGCGGCTGCGAAGGGCCGTCGCTTGTCTGGGCATCGGGCCGGGGCCGCGCGGGGCGCGGCGAACGCTCGGCTTGCTGGCCGTCCGGCTGAGGGCGCGACGGGCGCGGCGCGGCTTCCGGCTTTTGCGCAGGGGGCGGCATTGTGCCATCCTTTGCTTGACCCGGCTGGAACCAGACCGTGCTACAGGCAGAACACTGCACTTCTGTTCCTTCGTCGGGAAGTAAACTGGCGTCTACCTCATATTGGGCGGTACAGTTCGGGCATACCAGACGCATAGTCACTCCACCTCGACGCCATATCTGCCATTGGCGCGTTACATCAGATGTTGTAGCAAGCCTACCAGCACCTTCCAACAAGGATTAGCGTTTTTTGCCAGTAAGCCGCCCTGTCCCACAACCGGGACACATATTTCAACGTGAAGAATGATCGAATTTCAAGACGTCGCACATGATTACGGTGGAGGCGCGCTGTTCGAAGGCGTGACCATTGCGCTGGAACCGGGCAGCTTTCACTTTCTGACCGGCCCCTCGGGCGCGGGCAAAAGCACGTTTCTGAAACTGTGCTACGGCGAATTGCTGCCCAGCCGCGGCACGGTTGCACTGCAAGGCACGAACCTGCGCCAGATGTCGCGCGATGCGCTGGCAGAGGCGCGCAATTCCATTGGCATCGTGCATCAGGATTGCCAGTTTCTGGACCATCTGGACATTCGCAGCAATGTCGCGCTGCCGCTAAGTGCCACGGGCCGCAACGTGTCAGAGCGCGATGTCGATGATCTGCTGAACTGGGTCGGGCTGAAAGCGCAGGCCGATGCCTTGCCGCCCACCTTGTCGGGGGGCGAACGTCAGCGCGCGGCCCTTGCCCGTGCGGTAATCGCCGCCCCGCGCGTGTTGCTGGCGGATGAACCGACCGGCAATCTGGACTGGGACATGTCACAACGCTTGCTGTCGCTGATGATCGAGTTGAACCGCATGGGCACAGCCGTTCTGATTGCAACGCATGACATGAACCTGATCCGCACGGCGAAATCGCAGGTCTCTGCACGGGTTCTGCGCATTGCCGGGCGCAAACTGCAAAGCGCGGGGTCAGACCTGTGAGCACGATCTCGGACCGGATTGTTCCTCGTAGCGGGCACGGCGCATGGCTGGTCTGGCTGGGGGCAGGCGCGATGGCCTTCCTTGCGGTATTCACACTGGCGCTGTCGGTTTCTGCCGAACGGCTGGCCGATAGCTGGTCGGCGGCGCTGGCCCAATCAGCAACCGTGCGGATTTCCGCCCCCCCTGCCGAGTTGAACGCGCAAACCGATGCCACACTGGAAGTGCTGCGCACCACGCCCGGCATTGACGACGCCCGCGTGATGTCAGCCCAAGAACAGGCCGATCTTCTGGCAGTCTGGCTTGGCCCCGATCTGCCGCTGGATGCGCTGCCCCTGCCTCGCATGATCGAAGTGTTTGAAAGTGCTGAAGGCCCGGACCGGCAAGGCTTGCGCCTAAGGCTAAGCGCCGAAGCCCCCGGCGCGATTTATGACGATCACACGCAATGGCGCCGCCCGCTGATCGAGGCCGCCGCGCGGCTACGCGCGCTTTCGCTGCTGGCACTGGCGCTGATTGGCGGCGTGACCGGCGCAATCATAGCACTGGCGGCAAGTGCGGCGCTGGCGTCGAACGCACAGGTTATCCGGGTGTTGCGTCTGGTGGGGGCGCGCGACCGTTTCATCGCCCGTGCCTTTGTGCGCCGCATGACGCACCGCGCCGCCCTTGGGGCCACAATCGGCACAGCGCTTGGGATGGTATCGGTAATGGGCTTGCCAAGCCTTGGGCCAGAGGCAACAAGCGGGCTGGGGTTTCAGGGCGCAAGCTGGCTTGCACCCCTGGCAATCCCCATTTTGGCGGCGCTGGTGGCATGGGCGGCGGCCATGGCGACGGCTTTTGCCGTACTAAGAGGAGTGACCTGAATGCGACACGCGGTGCAATATCTTCGCTCGGTGCTGTTCATCGGGCAGATGTATCTGGCCATGGCGGTGGTGGCCGTGGGCTTTGCTCCTTTCGCGATGGTGCGCCGCGACATGGCGCTGAAAGCCTGCCACACCTATTGCCGATATGTGCGTTGGACCGCCGGTTGGATGGTGGGCCTGCATATCGAAATTCGTGGCGAGGTGCCACATTACCCCGCGCTTGTGGCCGCAAAGCACCAAAGCTTCTGCGATATCCTCATGATTTTCGGGGCCATGCCGAACCCTCGCTTCGTGATGAAAAAGCAACTGATGCGCACGCCGTTTCTGGGCTGGTATGCGAAATGGCTGAACTGCATCCCGGTTGACCGTGGCGCAGGCGGCGCGGCGATCCGCGACATGCTGGCCCGCGTGGAACAGGGCCGCGAGCTTGCCGGGCAGATCATTATCTACCCGCAGGGCACCCGTGTCGCGCCGGGCGACCACAAACCGTATAAGGTCGGCTCTGCGGTGCTATACGGCCAGTTGGGTCAGCCTTGTGTGCCGGTTGCCACAAATGTCGGGCTGTTCTGGCCAAAGCGCAGCCTGTATCGCAAGCCCGGCACTGCGGTGGTCGAATTTTTGCCGCCCATCCCTGCGGGCCAGAACCAGCGCGATTTCTTGGTGCAACTGGAAGCGGTGGTCGAAAGCCGTTCGAACGAATTGATGGCAGAGGCCGGGTTCACCCTGCCTGCCTGACTATGGTACTGCGTCAATCCACGCGCAGCGCCCGCCCGGCATTCAAAAGACCGCCAAACAGGCCCAAGGCGCGTTGCAGCGTGGTCCCAGCAGCCATGGTCGCCAACACAACATCGCCATCTTGCAATTGGAACTGGTCAGCGGCGAACAAGCGCTCGGCATGTGTCAGGTCAAAGCTGAACACGACCTTGTCGCGGCTTGGCCCATGCGGTCCCAGTGCGGTTCCGGCGGGGTAGCGCCGCAAGATCAGCAGGCCACGCGGATCGGCCCGATTATCGGCAATACCCCCAATGACCGACAGGGCCTGCAAGGCGCTCAGCTTTTCAGAGGGGAACGGGAACATGCGTTGCCCCCCGGTTGCCCCCAAAGAGGTAAAACCGCGCGCGTCGGGGCGGATCATCACACGGTCCCCACCGCGCAAGGCAACATCCAGTTCCGGGGCTTCCAGCACGTCCTCATAGGGCATCCGATAGACGGTCCCGCCGCGCGTAATCATGATCTGCGGGTTTCCAGTACTGTCGGCAACCCCACCGGCGGCGCTGACAAGGTTCAGCACTGTCAGGTTCCGCTCTGCCAAGGGAAAGGTGCCCGGATTGCGGACACCTTCCAGCACATCGACCGAATTCCGCCGTCCGGCATGCGAAGTGATCTGCACCTGCGCCGACGGGATAACCGTGCTCAGACGTTCCTGAACCCGCGTGCGCGCGACCTCTGGCGCCAATCCTGCGACATGGACCTCTTCGACATAGGGCAGAACGATATGCCCGGATGGCGACACCGCCAGATCGGGAATGTCTGCATAGCGTTGCCCGGCACTGGTAATCAAAGAAGCGTCTTCAGTGGTCCAGACGCGCACGGAAATGCGGTCCCCCGGTGCAATTTTCTGGCTGGTCACACCAGCCCCACGGCTTGGCCAACGGCGTTTCGGGCGTGGGTCTGTCACCGGCCATGACGCGATTTCGTCCAGCGATTCGGGCGTGACCTCTATCAGGGTGAAATCCGCATCTGACGTCCCGTCGCCAGCATCCGCCCCAGAGACGATCTCGGCTTTGCGGGCAGAATCGCGCGCGACAGCACAGCCCGTCGCCAGAAAAGCTGTTCCTGTGCCCAACAGGGCGCGGCGAGAAATCTCAATCATGTCTGTCCTGCCGTCTCAGGCGCGGGTTCAAGCGGTCCCCAGCGGAAGCCCCGAACCACACACTCCGCTCGGAGCTACATTATCCAAAGGCCCGGTGCGGTCAACTACTCGCAGCAGTTGAACTACGACGATAGAAGGGGGCGCAGGCTGACGAAAAATGGCTTATGCTATCAATTTGTGACAGTTGCGGCGACGACATGCGCTCCGATATGATAACAGTTGGACATTTGACACAACAAGGCAGCGGGATGATCCTAGTCATCGACGATCATCCGCTGTTTTGCGAAGCCTTGCAGATGACCCTGTCAGAGTCGTTGGGCCTGCCGCAAGTGGCGACCGCAGCAACGCTGGATGCAGGGCTGCAAGCCCTCGCCGCAGGCCCCATGGCCGATGCCATTGTGTTGGATCTGAACTTGCCCGATGTGGCCGGATTGGACGGTCTGACCCGCCTTCGCAACATGGCCCCCGGTGTGCCGGTGGTGGTCGTGTCATCCATGTCGGATGACCGCATCATCGCCGCCGTCATGCATGCTGGCGCGGCAGGGTTCGTGCCCAAACATAGCCCGCGCGACGCTTTTGTCGCCGCTATTGGCACCGCGTTGCAAGGCGGCACTTACACGCCAGACGGTTACACAGCCCCCAGCGCCAGCGCGCCAGAAACTGCCGAACGCAGCGTCATCGACCGGTTGGCGGACCTGACCCCGCAACAAGCGCGCATCCTGGCGTTGGTTTGCGAAGGCTACCTGAACAAACAGATCGCCTATGAACTGTCGATTACCGAAACCACGGTCAAGGCACATGTGACTGCGATCTTGCGCAAGCTGGGCGCGCAAAGCCGCACGCAAGCGGTGCGCATCGCCAATTCAGCCAGCTTTGCCGAGATCTTGCGGAAATAGCGGCGGGCTTGCCTTGCCTGCGTTATGACGTAGGCTTGCCCCGTCGGGGCAAAAAACGCAAGCAAGGGGGGGGGCGGCGCGAATGACACGACCGGGCATCATGCGCCGCGCGCAATCCGTGCGGCCCAAGACCGCAGATGCGATTGCCGAAGTCCTGATCGGGCTTGCCTCAGAGGACTTGGCGCTGATCGTGCTGTTCGTGGGCGAAGGGCATGACCTGCGCCAGATTGAACACGCGCTGGCCGACCTGCCAGAGACGGTTCACCTGATGGGCTGCACCACGGCGGGCGAAATCGGCAAGGGCGGCTATCTGGATCACAGCATCACCGCGCTTGGCCTGCCGCGCGACCTGTTTCGCGTGGCCGTCGGGTCGGTCCCGACCCTGAGCGCCTTTGACCCGGAACGCGCCCGCACCATGGCTTTCGATCTGCGCGCGGGGCTGACCTTTTCAACCGCCGATTGGGCGAACGAGGTGGCCTTTCTGCTGACGGACGGGCTGTCGCTGATGGAAGACCAACTTGTCTGGACCCTGTCCGAAGCTCTGGGCCAAAGCCCGCTTGTCGGCGGCTCGGCAGGTGACGGTTTGCGCTTTGGCCAGACCTTCGTGCTGGTCGATCGTCGCTTTCAGACCAATACCGCCGCGCTGGCGGTGCTACGCACGCCCTGCACCGTGACGGCCTTTCGCTTCGACCATCTGGAACCAACCGAGCACCGCATGGTTGTGACAAATGCCGACCCCGCACAACGGCTGGTGCTGGAAATAAACGGTATGCCCGCAGGCCCGGAATATGCGCGCATTCTGGGCAAAGATCCCGGCCAGCTGTCACCGTTCATCTTCGCCGCAAACCCAGTGGTCTCAAAGGTCGGGGACGCCCATCATGTTTTGGCCATTCAACGGGTGGAACCGGACGGAACGCTGCGTTTCTTTTCCGCAATCGAACGCGGGCTGGTGCTGCGGCTTGCCCAAGGCACCGACCTTGTGGCGCATCTGGACCGCGCCTTGGGCGGGTTGAGCGCCGGCGGCGTGACCCCCGACATTCTGGCCTGCGACTGCATTCTGCGGCGGCTGGAGGCGGAGAATACCCAAACCGCGCGCGCGGTGTCGGATGTGCTGGACCGGCATGGTGTGACCGGGTTCAATACCTATGGCGAACAGTTCAACATGGTGCATGTGAACCAGACCTTTACCGGGCTGGCCTTCTACCCGCCCGATTCGGGCGATGATCTGGCCGCCTACGGGGTGGAATGATGCTGCAAGACCTGATTGACCCCTCCTTGCCGCTGGCCGAACAGAATGCGCGCCTGCGTGCCATTCTGTCGGCGCTGATGGACCGCGCGGAACGCGGGCAGATGCAAAGCCGCCCGATGGGGCAACTGGCCCATGTTGTAGCGCTGGAACAACAGGTGCGCACCCGCACCCGCGACCTTGCCGAAGCCCTCGACAAGTTGCGGGTCACACATGCACGGCTATCGCAGGCCGAACGCGACGCGGTGAGCGCGCGCAACAGCCTTGTCGATGCGCTGGAAGCCATGGGCGAAGGTTTCGCCATGTTCGATTCCCGCGACCGCCTGACCATGTGGAACAGCCAGTTCTGCGCCGCCCTGCCCGACATCCGCGCACAATTGGCCGCGGGCCTGCCATTTCGCGATTATGTGCACATGGTGTCGGACAGTGACAGGATTGGCCTGACCACCGTGTCAGAGCGGCGCGATTGGGCCAAACGGCGCTTGCAAAGCCACACACGGCGCAACGCCAATTTCACGGTGCCGCTGGAAGGCGATCATTGGTTGCAGGTCAGCGAACAGCGCATGAATTCCGGCGGCACAGCCGTTATCCAAACCGACGTAACCGCCATGGTGCGCACTGAACGGCTGGAACGCGAAAAACTGCTGGATGAACAAGCGCAGATGGTACGCGCTACTCTTGACCATATTGACCAAGCGGTGCTGATCTTCGATGCGAAAGCCCGGCTTGCTGGCTGGAATCGCCGCCTGCGAGAGGTTTTCGCCCCGCCCAGTGCGCTGCTAGCCAGTGGCACGCCCTTTACTCAGGTGCTGGATGACCTGATGCGCCGTCGCCAGTTGGGGCAGGGTCGCATACGGCAGGTCTTGACCGATTGGGTTGATGGCCCGGCCTTGCGCCCGCCGCTGGGTTTGGACATCGTGCAAGAGGATGGCACGGAACTGCACCTGTCGGCGCAGGCCATGCCCGACCGCGGCTTTGTGATGTCCTTCAACGACCTGACAACCGAACGCCGGGCTATTGCGGAAATGCACCGGCTGAACGAAACGTTGGAAGCCCGCGTGCAGGCCCGCACCATGGAACTGGAAGCCGCACGCGATGCCGCCGAACGCGCGAATGCCAGCAAATCGCGGTTCGTGGCCAGCGCCAGCCATGACCTGTTGCAGCCGCTGAACGCGGCCAAACTGTTCCTGTCTTCGCTGGCCACGCTGGAGAACACGCCTGCGCAAAGCCGATTGGTCGACCGCGTGCAAAGCGCCTTCACCAGCGTAGAGGATATTCTTGCCGCATTGCTGGACCTGTCGAAGTTCGACATCGGCGCGGCGCGTGCCCGGCGCGAGGCTGTCCCGCTGGCACCGCTTTTCGCGCGCCTGCGGGACGAATTTCAGCCCATGGCCGACAAGCGCGGGCTGCGACTGGTGGTCATGCCCTGCGCACAGGCCGTGCGCAGCGACCCGGTCTATCTGAAACGCATCTTGCAGAACCTTGTGTCCAATGCCCTGCGCTACACACGGACAGGGCGCGTGCTGCTGGGCGCACGGCGCTGCGGCGCCAATCTGCGGCTAGAGGTGTGGGATACCGGTCCCGGCATTCCGCCCGACCAGCAGGCAGAGATTTTCAAGGAATTCACGCGCCTGAACCCCGCCACCGAGACGGGCATGGGCTTGGGGCTGGCGATTGTTGAACAGGCCTGTGCGCTTTTGGACCACCCGCTGACCCTACGCTCGCGGCTGGGTCATGGCACCGTGTTCGCGCTGCATGTCCCGATTGCGCTGGCCGAAACGGCGCTATCGCCACGCCCCCCCGGCCCAGAAACACCCCCCGGCGTGTTGTCCGACATGCTGGTTCTGGTGGTGGAAAATGACGCCACCAGCCGCCGTGCGCTGATGGGTATATTGGAAGACTGGGGCGCAAGCCCAATCGAAGCCACCTCGCTGCCCGATGCCCGCGTGCAGATCGCAGCGCTGGGGCTTGCCCCCGATGTCATCATGGCCGACCATCAACTTGATGGTGGCGCGACCGGGCTGGCGGCCATCGCAACCTTGCGCAGCGAGCATGGGGATATACCCGCCATCCTTGTGACGGCGGATCATGGCCCCGCTTTGATGGAGCAGGCCCAAAATCTGGGCATACCGGTCATGACGAAACCGCTTGCCCTACGACGCTTGCGCCGGGCGCTACAGCAGGTTCCGCAACTGCGCGGCGGACAGAATAAAACTGCACAGCGCGCCAAGCGTGGCGATCACAGCTATTGGCTACAACCCGATGATTAGAGCACGTCGCGCAAAAGTGGTTCCCAGTTTTGCGCAAAAAGACGTGCAATCATAAAAGGTTAGAGTGCGGCGCGTGAATGCGAATGAACGCGACGCGCTCTAAAGCGCCTGCAACAGGGCCGGCGTCGGCCAGCCATCGGCGGGCAGGCCAAGCTGCGCCTGCACATCCTGCACCGCCGCGCGGGTGTTCGCGCCCAGAATACCGTCAACGGCCCCAACATCGAAGCCGCGCGCAACAAGCCTGGTTTGCAATTGGCGCATCTGGTCCTGGTTCAGCCCGGTTTCCGGGTTTCCGGCCTGATACACCGGCGCACCCGTCAGCCGCGTGGCAAAATAGGCGGCGGTGGTGACGTAAATGAAACTCTGGTTCCATTCGAACAGCGTGCTGAAATTGTCGAACACCATAAAGGCCGGGCCACGATGGCCCTGCGGCACTATGATAGAGGCTTGCAGATCGCCCTGTGGCAAGCTGCCATGCGTGGGGTTTATGCCCATGCCTTGCCAGTCAGACACGCTCATCTTCGTGCGCAGGCCGGTGCGGGTCAGGTCCATACCTTGGGGCAACGCGACCTCATGCATCCACGGTTCATTCGCGCGCCAGCCCTTGGCGCGCAGCATCGACGCGCCCGACATGATCGCATCGGCGGCAGAGGTTTTCAGCGTGATCTGCCCGTCGCCATCGCCATCGACTGCGTGGTTGATAATGTCCGAGGGCAGCTTTTGCACCATACCGATCTCACCCGCCCAAGCGCCGGTCATGCTGCGCGGGTCCAGATCGCCCCGGCGGTGCATTTCCAGCGCCGCGAAAACCTGCGGGCGGAACAATTCCGGGCGACGGCAATCATGCGCCAGCGTGACCAGCGCATTCACCGTGTTGAAATCGCCCTGCACCGCGCCGAAATCGGTTTCAAACGCCCAGAAGGACAGCAATATGCCGGGGTTCACCCCGAATTGGCGTTCGGCCGCATCAAAAACCGCCCTGTAACGCTCGTAATTGCGAATCCCGTTATCCAGACGGTTCTGCGAAATCAGCGCGCGCGAGAAATCCAGAAACGGGCGCTGGAAGATGCCTTGTCGCCGGTCGGCAGTGATGACCGCAGGATCGCGGCTGACACCGGCGAAAAACCGGTCCACCAAGGCGCGGTCATAGCCCATGCTGACAGCTTCTGTTTTCAACCCGCCAATGAAACTGCCGAAATCGCCGCCACAGCTTTGCGCCTGCGCCTGGGTGCCGATCAGTGTTGCCGCAACGGCGAGTGTTTTCAGAAAATGCATTTTCTGCTCCATGCTAATTTTTCAGCACGTTAACGGATGGGCACGGCTATGGGAATTGCTATCAAAGCCACGCCAGCAAGACAGCGGCGACAAAGCCACTGGTCGCAAGCAGCATCAGGCCCACCGCAAGCGACCCAAGGTCTTTGACATTTTTCGCCATCTGCGACCATTCGGGCGACAGGTGGTCTGCCAGATCCTCTAGCGCGGTGTTGATCGCTTCCATGGCCAGCACCAGCGCGAACAGGAACAGGGCAACCAGCCAGTGCCATGGCTCTGCCCCGCGCAGGGCGAACAGCACCGCCACGACCGCAGCACCGCCAATTTCCAGCCGCGCGGCGGTTTCCCCCCACAAACGGCGCAGCCCTGCCAGCGAATAGCCCGCGGCATCGACAATATGCAGCAAACCGCTGCGTGGCCGCGCGCGTTTCGGGGGCTTGTCCTTGTTAGCTCGGGTCACACATGATCCTTCAACCGGGCAAATGCCGGTAATGGTAGCGCGTGATGTGCTGCATCCCGGCGCTTTCATACAGCGCGCGGGCGGTGGTGTTGGCCTCTGTCACTGCCAGCGCCAGCCAATTGGCCCCCTGGCCCTGCGCCCAGTGCGCGGCCCCATGCAGCATGGTCCGCGCAGCCCCTTGGCGGCGATAGGCGGGGGCAATTTCGACCGCGTGCAGCATGGCGATACCATTGTGAATAGCGCAGAAACCGCAGCCCACTGCGCGGTCCGACAGCCGCGCAATCAGCCCGGTCTTGGGGCCAGTCGCGCGGTCCATCACAGCCAGCCGCGCCGGACCAATACCGCCTTCGGACCAGATTTCGCGCATGATCGCCAAGGGCGGCCAGATGTCAAACAGGCTGACATGCGGCGGCTTTTGCGCCAGATCGGCCACAGGCGCGGCATAGATCAGCGTCGGGTCCAGAATGCTGTAGCCAAGTGCTGCCAGATCGGCATCAAGCGCGCTTTGCTCTGCGCGCAGCATGGCCAGCGCGCCCTTGGGCATCAGGCCGGCAAGACTGGCCGCGCGCGCCGTGTCATCGGCGCTGGCGGCTGAAACACGCTTGCCGCCGCCCGCACCGTCCCGCAATGTCCAGCCGTCTTGCTGCCAGACCCGCGCCGCAGGCCATGTGGCGGCAAGCGCCGCCATGCAGGCCGGGCCGTCGATCATGCCACCGCCTCTGGGAACTGCGCGCAAAGCGCGACCATGACCGCGTCGACCTGCGCCTTGTCGGCCCCGCGCACCACCACGTTGACGGCAAACGCCCCGTCGCGCTGGAACGGGTAGCTGCCGATCGACACGTTTGGATGGGCGCGGGCAAGGTCGGACAACGCGCCCGCGATCTCTCCCTCGCCGCGCCGGATGCACAGGGTCTGGCTGTAAAGCGCCGCCCCCCCCTGCAACCCCGGCAACACAGACGCGACCATGGCCTGAAACACCGCAGGCACGCCGGCCATGACATGCACATTCCCAAGGCTGAACCCGGGGGCAGAGGACACCGGGTTGTCGATCAGCGCCGCGCCATCGGGAATGCGCGCCATGCGCAGGCGGGCGGCGTTCAGTTCCAACCCGGTGCGCTGGTAATGCGCGGCCAAGATCGCGCGGGCATCGTCGCGCACGCCAATACCCACACCAAAAGCCGCCGCCACCGCATCGGCGGTGATGTCGTCATGCGTGGGGCCAATGCCGCCCGAGGTGAAGACATGATCGTAACCGCCCCGCAGCGCGTTCAACGCGGCCACGATGCGCGGGGCCTTGTCGGACACGATGCGCACTTCTTCCAGGTCAATGCCCACACGCGCCAATTCGCCCGCAAGGTAATGCATATTGGCGTCGCGCGTGCGCCCGGACAGGATTTCATCGCCAATCACGAGCATGGCGGCGGTGGGGTTTGGCATGGCGGCTCCTCCGGTTGTTATCTGTGTATAGAAGCGCGGGCAGGCGGTTTCAAAGCCTTATCAATGCGCCAGAAGCTGCCCAAGGAATTGCTTGGCCCGGTTGCTGCGCGGGGCGCTGAAAAACTGCTCTGGCGGGGCGGTCTCGACAATCTCGCCTTGGTCCATGAACACCACACGGTCGGCCACACGCCGCGCAAAGCCCATTTCATGCGTGACCACGATCATGGTCATGCCATCGCGGGCCAGATTTTCCATCACCTCTAGCACACCGGCAATCATTTCCGGGTCCAGCGCAGAGGTGGGTTCATCGAACAACATGATGCGCGGCTGCATACACAATGCCCGCGCAATGGCCACGCGCTGTTGTTGCCCACCCGACAGTTGCGGCGGGTATTTCCCGGCCTGCTCGGCAATACGCACCTTGTCCAGATATTCCATCGCCAGTTTGCGCGCGGCGTCACCGCGCATGCCGCGATTGCGCATCGGGCCCAGCGTCAGGTTGTCGAGGATGGTCATATGCGGGAACAGGTTGAAGCTTTGAAACACCATGCCGACCTCGCGGCGGATGGCTTCGATCCCTTTCATGCCCGGCCGCACCTCTTGGCCCGCCACGCGGATACTGCCTTGCTGGTGTTCTTCCAACTGGTTGATGCAGCGAATAAGCGTGGATTTGCCCGACCCGGACGGGCCGCAGATAACGACCTTTTCACCCTCTGCCACGCTAAGATTGATGTCATAGAGCGCCGAGAAGTCGTCATACCATTTGCACAGGCCGGAAATCTCGACCAGCGGGGGGTGTGTCATGGGGAAAGCTCCTAGCGGCGGGCGCGGCCTGCGCGGCGTTCCAGCCGGGCAAAGACGAAGGCAAACAGGTAACAGATCGCGAAATACATGCCGGCGACCAAGATCCATGTCTCGAATGTCTTGCCGGTTGTGGCGGCAACTTCGGTGGCCAGAAAGGTCAATTCCTGCACCGAGATAAGCGAAATGATCGCGCTGTCCTTGATAAGCGTGATGAATTGCCCCGCCAATGGCGGCAGGATTTTGCGAATGGCCTGCGGAAAGATGATGTCGCGCAGCAGGTTGCCGCGTGACAGGCCAATCGCGCGCCCCGCTTCCCATTGCCCACGGTCGATGGATTGAATTCCCGCGCGCACGATTTCGGTAATATAGGCCGCTTCGAACAGCGCCAGACAGATCAGCCCAGACAGGAAATTCGTGAACAGCGCCGGTTCGCCAAATGCGAAACGAAAGAAAGCGTTATCCACCCAAGGGCTGTCGCGGTCGATGCTGTCCAAACCCAGAGCCGGGAAAAGCTGGCTGGAAATGAAGAAGTAGAAGATGAAGATGAACACCAAAGGCGGGATATTACGGATCAGTTCCACATAGGTGCGGCTGATGATGCGCAATGCCAGCGTGTCGCAGGTGCGCCAATAGCCCATGACCAGCCCGATGATCGCGGCCAGAAGGGTGCCCCAGAAGGCCAGCCGGATCGTGGTGAACAACCCTTGTAGCAACAGATTGCTGACCCATTGGCCGGTTTCACCATCAATACGCGCGACAAAACCCAGAACGCGCGACCAGTCCCAGTTATAGACCAGCACGGAATTGACCCGCCACGCCACGAAAACCACAGCCGCCACGACAAGGCCGAACAGGGCCATGTCCAAAACCGTCAGGCGACGGCGCGGCAGGGGCGGTGGGGTGCGGCGGGTCAAAACAGGTTACTCTGTGGCGACCACGTCCATCCATGCCTTGCGGCCCGAGAACCAGTAATCATGCCGCTCTTCCAGCCAGCCGTTTTCCTGATTCACCAGAATCCAGTTGGAAAAGAAATTCAGCGCGTCCGGGTCGCCCTTGCGCAGCGCAAAGGCCTCGTTGCCGCGGGCGAGGTATTCGCCACCGAAGGCCAGTTCAATGGTGCCCGCGTTATCTTCAACCCAGAAGGCAGGTTCGGGCGCGCTGGCGATGATGGCATGGGCGTTGCCGTTCAGCACCTCTTGCAGGGCTTGGGCGTTGTCATCGAATTGCAGGATATTGGCGCGCGGGAAACTGGCGGCCAGCACATCGCAGCCCACCACGCCCCGGCGGCAGACAAGGTTCACCGAGGTATCGTCAAAATCTGACATGTCGGTGAAATCGGCGGTCAGTTCGACATTGGCCGCCAGTTGGTTGCCGGAATTGGCATAGGGCGCGGTGAAGTTCACGGTCAGGTTGCGCTGCGGCGTGATCGACATGCCGCCGATGATCACGTCGAACTTGCCCGCCAGCAGCGCCGGGATGATGCCTGACCACGCGGTCGGCACGAATTCAACCTCGACGCCCATGTCTTCGGCCAGCTTGGTGGCCACGTCAATTTCAAAGCCGATCAGCTCGCCTTCGGTGCTGCGCATGGCCCAAGGCACGAAGGTGGACATGCCAACAGTCAGCGTGCCGCGTTCTTGAATTGTGTCCAGAACGCTTTCTTGGGCTTGGGCGGCGGAGGACAGCACGGCGCCCAGCGCCATCGTGGCCGCGATGGTCATGGTTTTCAGGGATGGAAATGTCATGGGTATACTCTCTGGTTGGTTACCGTTTGGGCTTGCTCAGGATGTGCTCGAACAAGGTGATTGCAAAAGACAGGCTCACCGTCAGAACCAGATAGATCCCGGCGACAATGAACCAAACCTCAAAAGCCATGAATGTGTTGGACACAAGGTTCAGCCCCTGCGTGGTCAATTCCGCCAGCGCAATGACACTGACAATAGCCGAATGCTTGATCGTGGAAATCAGCAAGCCCGTCAGCGGCGGCAGGATCAGCGGCATGGATTGCGGCACGATGATGTAGCGGTATTTGTCCCAAGTGGTCAGGCCGACGGCATCGGCGGCCTCATACTGGCCGCGGTCAATGCCGCGCAATCCGCCGCGAATGATCTCTGCGGCGAATGACCCCTCGTAGAAGGCAAGGCACAGCACCCCCGCCCAGAACCGGTCGATCCCGATGATCGGGGCCAGCACGAAATAGACAAGGAACAACTGCACCAGCAGCGGCGTGTTTCGGATGGCTTCCAGATAGGCCGTGGCCAGAATTCGCGCGGCGAAAGAATTCGACAAGCGCGCCAGCGCCGTGACAAACCCGATACCAATGGCCAACGCCCCCGCGATTGCCGCGATCTCTATGGTCAGAAGCAGCCCGCGCACCAGCGGGCCCCAGATGATTTCGCCATCGATCATACGGAAAAAGAACGGTTCGACCCGGAACCATTGCCAGCGGTACTCCATGGCGTCGATTCCACGCCAGACCAACCAGCCCAGCGCCCCGAAAACCAGCAAGGCCTGTGCGACCTGCCAGACCACCCCCGCGCTGCGCCCTGCGTTGAAACCGACTGGCGGCCTGTCCCGGTTTTCTGCCAAAGCCTTGTTCATCCTGCCTGGCCGATCTGTCACGTCAAACTTACAGTTACCGGAAATGCCGCAGCGCGGCTACCCGGAATCTGGCCTATCTTCCGAAACCCGGCACATGTGCCTGCATTCCGGGCTGTCAAGGGCAGGGTCAGTCCCACCCCATCTTGGCCAGATAGCCTTCTATCAGCGCGGTGTCGGACGGGTTGTTCAATTCCCAAAACACGGCACCGGGGGCCGACACTTCGACCACGCGCACGGGGTGGCCGTTTTCCAAAAAGCGCAATTGTTCCAGCCCTTCCAGCGCTTCCAGCGGGCCGACCTCCCAGCCCATATACGCGTCAAGCGCCGCGCTGCGATAGGCATACAGCCCAACATGGTGGAACACCGGCACCACGCCATCGACCACACCGCGCCCGTTGGTGAAGGGGATCACCTCTTTCGAGAAGTAAAGCGCTTGGCCCAGCCGGTTTGCCACAACGGTCGTCGCCCCCACGCGCCCGGCGGCACGGTCGGCAATGAAGTTTTGCACCGCTTCCCCGTCGCAGCGCAAGATGGGTGTGGCAATGCCGCACTCCGGGTCTGCCTGCATGGCCTGCACAAGGGCGGTCACGAAATGCGGCGGCGTCAGCGGCGCGTCGCCTTGCAGGTTTACGATAATCTCGGCGCTTATTCCGGCGTTCTGGACGGCTTCAGCCACACGCTCGGTGCCGTTTCGACAGCGCTCATCCGTCATAATCACGTCAGCACCAATGCGCGCGGCTTCTTCCGCGATGCGGCTGTCATCGGTCGCAACATAAAGCGCCGCCGGCACGCCCATATCCGCGACAGCGGCGCGCCCAGCCTCGACCGAGCGTTGCAACAGCGATTTCACCTGCCCCGACGCCCCGCGCAACGGGGCCAGCGGTTTGGCCGGAAACCGGGTAGAGGCATAGCGCGCCGGGATGATGATGGCGATGTCGGTCATACGGCCAGCCCTTTGGCCAGCGCATCGAATGCACGAAGCTGCGCGACCAGCCCTTCCATCTGGTCCACTGGGATCATGTTCGGACCATCCGACGGCGCGTTGTCCGGGTCTTGATGCGTTTCAATGAACAGCGCCGACACGCCCACCGCACAGGCTGCGCGCGCCAGAACCGGCGCGAATTCGCGCTGCCCGCCTGATGTGGTGCCCTGCCCGCCGGGTTGCTGCACCGAATGCGTGGCGTCAAACACCACCGGGTAGCCCGTCTGCGCCATGATCGGCAGGCCCCGGAAATCGCTGACCAAGGTGTTATAGCCAAACGACGTGCCCCGGTCACACAGCATGATCCGCTCGTTTCCGGTAGAGGCGATCTTCTCGGCCACGTTGCCCATGTCCCAAGGGGCAAGGAACTGACCCTTCTTCACGTTGATCGCAGCACCCGTTTCGCCCGCAGCCAACAAAAGGTCGGTCTGGCGGCACAGAAAGGCCGGGATCTGCAACACATCGCAAGCTTGGGCGGCAGGCGCGCATTGGCGCGCGTCGTGCACATCAGTCAGCACCGGGCAGCCGAATTCGTCGCGGATTTTCGACAGGATCGACAACCCCTCCTCCATCCCCAACCCGCGCTGGGTGCTGATGGACGAGCGGTTCGCCTTGTCGTAGCTGGCTTTGAAAATGAAGCGCGTGCCGGTGGGCGCGCAAGCCTCGGCAATGCGCGCGGCCATCATCCGCGCGTGGTCAAGGCTTTCCAACTGGCAAGGCCCCGTTATCAGGGCAAACGGGTTTGCGGCCCCGATCTGAATATCGCCAACCGTGACAATCCGTGCAGTGCTCATAGGTCTGATCCTTTGTCGCTTGTGCCCCGTTTTTGTGGCGCAAGGCCGCGCTTGTCCAGCCCCGGACGGGGCTACAGTTCTTCCACCAGCACCACACCCTCAAGCGACTTGACCGCGCCTTTCACCTGCGGGGTGATCGCGTAGTGCTGGCCGGTGTCGATGTCGTATTCCTGCCCGCGTTCGGCATCTGTCACGCAAAACCACAAAGGCCCGCGCGCTTGGCCCTTCCCATAGCGCGCCAACAAGTTGGCCACAGCGCCAATGGCATCGGGTGTTTCCACATGCACGCGCAAACCCGCCGCGCCCGCATCGGCCACGACCGCATCAATCGGTTGAATGCCGCGCGCCAGCAGTTTCAGCGTGTCGGCCTCCATGGTTGCTTCGACCGAAATGACCACGTTCTGACCCGGTTCCAGATATTGGCGGCCCGCTTCCAGCGCTTCGGAAAACACCGTCACTTCATAAAGGCCCGTAGAATCGGACAGCTGCACAAAGGCAAAGCGATTGCCCCGCGCCGATTTGCGTTCCTGCCGGGACGACACGGCACCTGCAATCCGCGCGGCAATGCCACCACCCTTGGCCTGTTTTTCAATCTCGGCCAGTGTCAGCACCTTCTTGCGTTTCAGCGCGCCCGCGTAATCATCCAGCGGGTGACCAGACAGGTAAAACCCGATGGCTTGGTGTTCGGCGGCCAGCCGTTCCGTGGGCAACCAATCGTCACATTGGGCCATGCGGGGTTCGGGAATATCGGTGCCCGCTTCGCCAAATAGCGACACTTGGTTGGAGGCGCGCGCCTCATGCACGGCGGCTGAATAGGTCACAAGCGCATCCAGACTGTCGAACACCCGGCGGCGGTTGCGGTCCAACTGGTCGAACGCGCCCGCCCGCGCCAGCATTTCCAGCGCGCGTTTGCCGACGCGTTTCAGGTCCACCCGGCGGGCCATGTCGAACAGCGTGGCAAAGGGTTTGTCGCCGCGCCCATCGACCAGCAGGCGCATGGCATCGACGCCCACGTTTTTCAGCGCGCCGAGAGCATAGACCAGCGCACCGTCCTTTACATCGAACCGCGCGCGCGAGCGGTTCACACATGGCGGGATCACAGCAATATTCAGCCGGTCCACTTCGCGCTTATAGACCGCAAGCTTCTCTGTCAGATGAATATCGCAATTCATGACACCGGCCATGAACTCGACCGGGTAATTCGCCTTCAAATACGCGGTCTGGTAGCTGACAACCGCATAGGCGGCGGCGTGGGATTTGTTGAAGCCGTAATTGGCGAATTTCTCCAGCAGGTCGAACACCTCGCCCGCCTTTTTCTCATTCACCCCGTTCTCAATCGCGCCCTTCACGAATTTCGGGCGCTCCTTGGCCATCTCTTCGGCAATTTTCTTACCCATCGCACGGCGCAACAGGTCTGCGCCGCCAAGCGAATATCCCGCCATGACCTGCGCGATTTGCATCACCTGTTCTTGGTAAACGATGATGCCTTGGGTTTCCTCCAGGATATGGTCAATTGACGGGTGGATGGATTCGAGCTTTTTCTGCCCGTTCTTCACCTCGCAATAGGTTGGAATATTCTCCATCGGGCCGGGGCGATACAGCGCCACAAGTGCCACGATATCTTCAATGCAGGTGGGTTTCATGCGCCGCAGCGCGTCCATCATGCCAGAACTTTCCACCTGGAACACGGCCACGGTGCGCGCACTGGCGTATAGGTCATAGGTCGCCTTGTCATCAAGCGGGATGGCGGAAATATCCAACGTCACCCCGCGCCGTTTCAGCAGGTCGACCGCGTTTTGAATGACCGTCAGGGTTTTCAGGCCCAGAAAGTCGAACTTTACCAGCCCCGCCTGTTCGACCCATTTCATGTTGAACTGCGTGGCGGGCATATCAGAGCGCGGATCACGATAGAGCGGCACCAACTGGTCCAACGGGCGGTCACCGATCACAACGCCTGCCGCATGGGTGGACGCATTGCGCAACAGCCCTTCGACCTTTTGCGCATGGGTCAGCAGGCGGTCGACCACCTCTTCCGACTTGGCCATCTCGCGCAGGCGCGGCTCATCGGCCAAGGCTTTTTCAATGCTGACGGGTTTGACCCCTTCAACCGGGATCATTTTCGACAGTTTGTCGACCTGTCCGAACGGCAATTGCAGCACGCGGCCCACATCGCGCACGGCAGCTTTGGACAGCAAAGCACCGAAGGTGATGATCTGACCAACCTTGTCATGGCCGTATTTGTCTTGCGTGTAGCGGATCACCTCTTCCCGGCGATCCATGCAAAAATCGATGTCGAAATCGGGCATGGACACACGTTCGGGGTTCAAAAACCGCTCGAACAGCAGCGCATAGCGCAACGGGTCCAGATCGGTGATGGTCAACGCATAAGCCACAAGGCTGCCCGCACCCGACCCCCGGCCCGGCCCCACGGGAATATCCTGTTCCTTGGCCCATTTGATGAAATCGGCCACGATCAGGAAATAGCCGGGAAAGCCCATGCCCTCGATGATCCCCAGTTCAAACTCCAGCCGCTTTTCGTAATCTTCGACTGGGGCGGCATGGGGGATCACGGCCAGACGCGCGGCCAGCCCCTCGCGGGCTTGGCGGCGCAATTCCTCGACCTCGTCCTCGGCAAAGCGGGGCAGAATAGGCGCGCGTTTCTCGGCCTTGTAGGCGCAGCGGCGCGCAATCTCGACCGTGTTTTCTATCGCTTCGGGCAGGTCGGCAAATAGCGCGGCCATTTCCTCGGGCGATTTCAGATAATGCTGCGGCGTCAGGCGGCGGCGCGGTGCGGATTGGTCCACATACGCGCCTTCCTTGATGCACAGCAGCGCATCATGCGCCTCGAACATGTCGGATTTGGGGAAATAGACATCGTTCGTGGCCACCAGCGGCAGGCCCATCTCATATGCCATTTCGACAAACGGGCGCTCGGTCAGGCGCTCGGCTTCCATCATCTGACCGTCATCGCCCGCGTGGCGCTGCAATTCAACATACAGCCGGTCCGGGAAAGCGCGCGCCAGCCGTTCCAGAAGCACGCGGGCTTTCGGCATCTGGTTGGTCTGGATCAATTTGCCCAGCGCCCCTTCAGCCCCGCCAGTCAGGCAGATCACGCCGCCTGAATGCGTCTCTAGCTCCTCTAGCGTGACCTGAGGCACGGGGCGGTCCTTGGGCAGATATAGGCACGAATTCAGCGCCATCAGGTTCATGTAGCCCGCCTCTGACTGCGCCAGCAGAACCACGGGCGCGGGCATCCGGAGCTTTTCGCCGGGCGCGGGCGGATCATAGGCAACCGAGACCTGACACCCCAGAATCGGCTGCACCCCCATGCCCGACGCCAGAACCGAGAACTCCAGCGCCGCGAACATATTGTCGGTATCGGTCACGGCAATCGCCGGATAGCCCTTTTCCGCGCAGGTTTTCACCAGCTTTTTCAGCGGCACCGCACCTTCCAGAAGAGAATATTCGGTATGGGTGCGCAGATGGATGAAACGAGGGGCTTGGGTCATCTGCTTATGTTACCGCCGCCAGTCGCAACACAAAAGATGCAATGGCCATCTGACAGGCATTTTCCCAGACCGGGCGAAAAGCGCGCAGCTTTCGCTTGCCCTTGGCGCGTTGTCACGGTTTGTTATGGCACGGTTTCGCGCAACACGGGGTTCCCGCACAGATGACAGACGCCACACCCTTGTTGCAGCTTTCCGGCCTGACCAAGGCCTATCCGGGCGTGGTCGCAAATGACGATGTGTCCTTCGACATTGGGCCGGGCCAGATTCATGCGCTGCTGGGCGAGAATGGTGCAGGCAAATCGACTTTGGTCAAAATGATCTATGGTCTGGTTAAGCCCGACGCGGGCGAGATGCGGCTGCGCGGCGCGGCCTATGCCCCCGGCCAGCCATCGGACGCGCGCAAAAGTGGCATTGCCATGGTCTTTCAGCATTTTAGCCTGTTCGATGCGCTGGACGTGGCCGAAAACGTGGCCCTTGGCATGGAGAACCCGCCGCCCCTGCGCGATCTGGCCAAGCGTATCCGCGACGTGTCCGAAGCCTATGGCCTGCCATTGGACCCGGCGCGCTTGGTGGGCGAATTATCGGCAGGCGAACGCCAGCGTGTCGAGATCATTCGCTGCCTGCTGCAAGACCCCAAGCTGCTTATCATGGACGAACCCACCAGCGTTCTGACCCCGCAAGAGGTGGACATCCTGTTTCTCACTCTGCGCAAGCTGGCGCACGATGGCACGGCGATTCTGTATATCAGCCACAAGCTGGATGAGATTCGCGCGCTTTGCTCGGAAGCAACCATCCTGCGCGGCGGCAAGAAGGTCGCCACATGCGACCCGCGCGAGAAATCGGCGCGCGAACTGGCGGAACTGATGGTCGGCCAGCTTCTGACCCCGCCCGAACGCCCCGAACGCCCCTTTGGCGATGTGGTCTTGCAGGTAGACGGGTTGTCGCTGGCGTCGAACAATCCGTTTGGCACCTCGCTGAAAGACATTCACTTCTCCCTGCGCGCAGGAGAGGTTCTGGGCATTGCCGGTGTCGCGGGCAATGGGCAAGACGAGTTGTTGCTGATGCTGTCGGGCGAATTGCAAAGCCCCTCGGACCGCGTGCGCCTGCGGGGCCAGCCGGTCGGGCATCTGGGGCCGAACGGGCGGCGCGCCTTGGGGCTGGTCGCCGCGCCCGAAGAACGGCTGGGCCACGCTGCCGCCCCGGATATGAGCCTGACCGAAAATGCCTATCTGTCGGGTGCATATCGCAAAGGGCTGGTCCGGAACGGATTTGTCGATTGGGCCAAGACCCGCGCTTTCGCGGAAGCGGTGATCACACGCTTCGATGTGCGCACGCCGGGGCCGCATGTGGTGGCCCGCGCGCTGTCGGGCGGCAATTTGCAGAAATTCGTCATTGGGCGAGAGATTGAACAAAACCCGGCGGTGATTGTCGTGAACCAGCCCACATGGGGCGTCGATGCCAGCGCCGCCGCGACCATCCGCCAAGCGCTGCTGGACCTTGCCAGCCAAGGTGCGGGCGTGGTTGTCATTTCCCAAGACCTTGATGAACTGCTGGAAGTGGCCGACAGTTTCGCCGCGCTGAACGAAGGCCGCCTGACCGCGCCGCGCCCTGCCAAGGGTCTGACCGTCGATGCAATCGGGCTGATGATGGGCGGCGCGCATGACATGGACGTGGCCGAGGGAGCAAGCATATGATCCGGCTGGAAAAACGCCTCGCACCCTCGAAACGCGCGCAATATCTGAACCCGTTTCTGGCGGTTCTGCTGACCATGATCGCGGGCGGATTGATGTTCGCAGCCCTTGGCAAAGATCCGGTCGCGGCCATCCGGCTGATCTTTTTCGACCCGATCTTCTCGGAACAATTCGGCAGCTATTCGCGCCCGCAACTGCTGATAAAATCGGCCCCCCTGATCTTGATCGCGGTGGGGCTGGCCATCGGGTTCCGCGCGGGTATCTGGAATATTGGCGCGGAAGGGCAATACATTATCGGGGCTTTGTGCGGCGCGGGCGTGGCGCTGGCTTTCTACCCGGTCGAGGGGTGGTATATCTTTCCGCTGATGGTGATCGCGGGCGCCTTGGGCGGCTTCCTGTGGGCCATGATCCCCGCCATTTTGAAAACACGGTTCAATACCAACGAAATCCTCGTCTCGTTGTTGCTGGTCTATGTGGCCGAGCGGCTGCTGGCGGGCATGGCGCTGGGGCTGTTGCGCAACCCCGATGTGGCAGGCTTTCCCGGTTCGCGCGATTTGCGCCGCTATGAAAGTGCGCATAATGCCGACCTGATCGCCAATACCGGTATGCACTGGGGTGTTGTCGCAGCCATGATAGCGGTGATTTTCGCTTATGTGATGATGACCCGCCATAGCCTTGGCTACCAAGTGCAACTGGCGGGCCAAGCCCCGCGCGCAGCCCGCTTTGCAGGTGTCTCGCCCGCACGGCTGGTGGTGATCTGTCTGGGCATCTCTGGCGTTTTGGCAGGGCTTGCCGGTATGTTCGAGGTCAGCGGCCCTTCCGGCCAAGTGCGGATCGACTTTGCCAGCGGCTACGGTTTTACCGCCATCATCGTGGCATTTTTGGGCCGGTTGAACCCCATTGGCATTGTGTTGGCAGGGCTGCTTTTGGGGCTGACCTATATTGGCGGCGAGCTAAGCCAGATGATGCTGCAACTTCCCGGCGCGGCCATTCAGGTGTTCCAAGGGATGCTGTTGTTTTTCCTGCTGGCGCTGGATTTCCAGACAAATTACAGGCTGCGATTCACGAAAGGGGCGCGCGCATGATCCTTGGCTCTATCCAACCTGCCGTTCTGATCGCCGCGCTGATGGTCGCGGCCACACCGATCCTGCTGGCCGCCATTGGCGAATTGGTGGTTGAAAAGGCAGGCGTGCTGAATCTTGGCGTGGAAGGCATGATGATCCTTGGCGCGGTCGCGGGCTTTATCGTGGCGGTGCAGACCGGCAACCCGGCCTTGGGCTTTGTCAGCGCGGCGGTGGCAGGGGGGCTTTTGGCGCTTTTATTCGCGCTGCTGACGCAGGCGCTGATGGCCAATCAGGTCGCCTCCGGCCTTGCACTAACGCTGTTCGGGCTGGGGCTGTCGGCGCTTCTGGGGCAAGCCTATGTCGGCATTTCACCCCCGCGCACGCCCAAGCTGGACCTTGGCCCGTTGTCGGACATCCCGTTCTTTGGCCGCGCGTTTTTCAGCCATGACGCGTTGGTGTATCTGGCCATTGCCATCGTTATCGGCGTCTGGTGGTTTCTGAAATACAGCCGCGCCGGATTGATCCTGCGCGCAGTGGGCGAAAACCATGACGCGGCGCATGGGCTGGGCTACCATGTGAAACGCGTGCGGGCGCTGGCGATTGTGTTTGGCGGCGCCTGCGCGGGGTTGGGCGGCGCCTACCTGTCGCTCATTCGCGTGCCGCAATGGACCGAAGGCATGACCGCGGGCGCAGGCTGGATCGCGCTCGCGCTGGTTGTGTTCGCAAGCTGGCGGCCCTTCCGCGCGCTGGCCGGTGCCTATCTGTTCGGCGGAATTGTGGTTTTGCAACTGAATCTGCAAGCGGCGGGCGTCAAGATACCCGTCGAATACTTGTCAATGTCGCCTTACCTGATAACCATCGTTGTGCTTGTTTTCATCTCGTCGGGCAAAGCGCGCGGGTCGCTGAACGCACCCGGATCGCTGAACCGGCCTTTCCATGCCTCGGGCTGAGGCAACTTGCTGCCAAAACAGGGAGAAACACCTAAATGACCCTCAAATCCATCCTCGGCGCGGCCACCGCGCTTGGCTTGGCGCTTGCCGCGCCGGCGTTTGCCCAAGACCCGACCAAGGTCGGCTTTATCTATGTCGGCCCCATCGGCGACCATGGCTGGAGCTATACGCATGACCAAGGCCGCCTGGCGGTCGAAGCTGAATTCGGCGACGCGGTGGAAACCACCTATGTCGAAACCGTGGCCGAAGGCCCCGACGCCGAACGTGTCATGACGCAGATGGCGCTTGGCGGCGCGGATATCATTTTCGCCACGTCCTTTGGCTATGGCCCGGAAATGAACAATGTCGCCGCGCGCTTCCCTGACATCAAATTCGAACACGCGACCGGCTACATTCAGGAACAGCCCAATGTCAGCCTGTATAACGCGCGTTTCTACGAAGGCCGCGCTGTGATCGGACATATCGCGGGCAAGATGACCGAAACCAACAAGATCGGCTATATCGCGTCGTTCCCGATTCCCGAAGTCATTATGGGCATCAACGCTGCCTATCTGGCTGCCAAGGCCGTGAACCCCGATGTCGAATTCTCGATCATCTGGGCCTATTCTTGGTATGACCCGGCACAAGAAGCCGCCGCCGCCGAAGCGCTGATTGAACAGGGCGCGGATATCATCATGCAGCACACCGATTCCACCGCGCCGCTGACGGTTGCGCAGGATGCGGGCGTCATGGGCTTTGGCCAAGCATCTGACATGTCGGGCTTTGCACCGGATTCGCACCTGACCGGCATTGTCGATGTCTGGGCGCCTTATTACATTGAGCGGGTCAAGGCCGTGATGGACGGCACATGGGAACCTGTCAATGTCTGGCACGGCATTGACGAAGGCATGGTCGGCTTCGCACCCTTCAGCGACAAGATCCCGGCAGACCTGCGCGCCGAGGCCGAGGCCATGATCGCCGCCATCGCAGATGGCAGCTTCCACCCGTTCACCGGGCCGATCAACCGTCAGGACGGCACGCCGTGGCTGGCCGAAGGCGAAGTGGCCGATGACGGCACGCTTCTGGGCATGGATTTCTATGTCGAAGGCATCACCTCGGAAATTCCGAACTGATCCAACACTTTAGGACAGCGTTGCAACCCCCGGCCCCGGCCGGGGGTTTTGCTTTAGGACGACATCAACGTATCTATCCAGTCAGCCTGTGCCATGGTCGCCCTGTAACCTTCATCAATTGCCTGTGACGCTAGGTGAAACTGCATGATATTCATATGCGCCAGCCGTGCCGAGATCAGGACATGGGGCGCATCCGCCGCAAGCCTAGCGCGGCGGATCTGGTCGCTCATCATGTCAATCGTGGCATTGATCAAGGCCGTATAGCTGGGCGGGTTCGGGTCTTTGGACGGGGCCTCATTGGTGCCGGATCGCCAGAACTGCGTCAGCGCATCCGGCAGTTTCTCTGAAACTTGGTCGACCATCTCTGAGAAATCCGGCAGTCCCGGCCAATCCTGCCCCGGCGTCCAGAACAGCCCTCCGGTGGCGGCATTCGGGTTCACGGCAACAACCACCCGGACACCTGCGGCAGTCAAAGGTGTGATCGGCACCGGGTTCACCACTCCGCCATCAATCAGCCAGCGCCCGTCGATGCATACGGGGCTGAGAATACCCGGAATGGCGACGGATGCGCGCGTGGCGCTTGCCAGCGGACCCTCTTGAAGCCAGACCTCTTGCCCGCTGGAAAGATCGGCGGCCACGGCTATGAAAGGCAGGCTTAGATCCTCTATCCGGCAATCAAGGCCGATTTCTTCCAGCATCTTGGCAATACTTGTGCCACCGACCAGCCCACCCCCGGTCAGCCGCATATCGATCAGCGACCAGACGCGGCGCGGGGTTAGCGCGCGCGCCCAATCCTCTAGCGCATCCAGTGCGCCGCCAGCATAGGCCGCACCAACCAAAGCGCCCATGGAACTGCCTGCGACCACATCGGGCCGCACGCCCATCTCATCTAGCGCGCGCAACACGCCGATATGGCACCACCCGCGCGCGCCCCCTGTGCCCAAGGCCAAGCCCAGTTTCGCAGTCATATCGCCCCCATGCTGCTGGTCGGATTGGGGGCATAATGCCTCCGCACCTCTGTGCTTGCCAGCCTTGATTGCCATGCGCTAAGTCAGCGGCTGAAAGGACATCTCATGCCCCCTCCCCCCCGTGCATGGCAGCGCATGCTGTCTGGTCGCAGGCTGGACCTGCTGGACCCGACGCCCGTAGACATCGAAATAGAGGACATCGCCCATGGCCTTGCCTTTGTCCCGCGCTGGAACGGGCAGACCAAGGGTGACTGGCCCTATTCCGTGGCTGAACATTCGCTGCTGGTGGAACGGATTTTCACACGCGCGGGCAAAGCACCGGAACCGCGCTGGCAATTGGCAGCCCTGCTGCATGACGCGCCGGAATATGTGATCGGGGACATGATTTCGCCGGTCAAGGCCGCGGTTGGCCCGGATTACGGCGCGCTAGATGCGCGCCTGAGCGCCGCGATCCACATTCGGTTCGGTCTGCCTGCCGCGCTGCCCATGGCCATTAAACGCCGCATCAAAGCGGCGGATAAAGTGTCGGCATGGCTGGAAGCCACGCAAATCGCCGGATTTTCGGAACCAGAAGCCAACCGTTTTTTCGGCCGCCCCGATGCGGCCGTGCTGCAAGGTCTGTCGCTGGACCTGACACCGCCCGCCGATGCGCGGGCACGCTTTCTGGCGCGCCACGCGGAATTGCTGGCGCAGCTTTAGCCCTTCATCCCGTCCCAGAACCCCTTGACCTTGTCAAAGAACGAGTTGGACTCGGGATTATTTTCGGCGCTGAGCTTCTCGAATTCTTCCAAAAGCTCTTTTTGCCGTGCGGTCAGGTTTACCGGTGTTTCTACGGCCAGTTCAATCAGCATATCCCCGTGGCCCGCCCCGCGCAAAGCCGGCATCCCTTTGCCGCGCAAGCGCATCTGGCGGCCCGACTGACTGCCCGCTGGCACCTTCACGCGCGAACGGCCACCGTCAATGGTCGGCACCTCAACCTCGCCGCCCAGGGCGGCACGGGTCACGCTAACGGGCACGCGACAGAACAGCGTCGTTGCGTCGCGCTTGAACAGCGCGTGTTCAGCGACGTTTACGAAGATATACAAATCCCCCGCGGGCCCGCCGCGCAGGCCCGCTTCGCCTTCGCCGGACAGGCGAATGCGGGTGCCGGTTTCCACGCCGGCCGGGATGTTCACCGACAGATTAGCCTCTTTTTCCTTGCGCCCCGCGCCACCGCACGCCTTGCACGGGTTCTTGACGATTTGGCCCGCACCGCCGCAGGTCGGGCAGGTGCGTTCCACCGTAAAGAAGCCCTGCTGCGCGCGCACCTTGCCCATGCCCGAACAGGTCGGGCAGGTAACAGGTTCTGCACCGCCCTCTGCGCCGCTGCCGTGACAGCTGTCGCATTCCGACAGGCGCGGCACGCGGATGGTCTTGCGGGTGCCCGCATACGCCTCTTCCAGCGTGATCCGCATGTTATAGCGCAGGTCGGAGCCGCGGCTTGCACGCGAACGGCCACCACCGCCACGCCCGCCGACGAAATCGCCGAACAGGTCTTCGAAGACATCGGAAAAGGCACTGGCGAAATCGCCATTGCCGCCACCAAAACCCGGATGGCCGCCGCCACGCTGCCCGGCACCCATACCGCCATCGAACGCGGCATGGCCGTAACGGTCATAGGCCGCTTTGCGTTCCGGGTCTTTCAGCGCATCATAGGCTTCGTTGATTTCCTTGAACTGCGCTTCGGCATTGGGGTTATCGGAATTGCGGTCGGGGTGCAGTTCCTTGGCCTTCTTGCGATAGGCTTTCTTGATCTCGTCCGCCGATGCGGACCGGCTGACACCCAGCAGGTCGTAGAAATCTGGCTTGGCCATGGCTGTGGGCTCCGAACACGGGGACCGGCCCGACCCTAGTCAGACCGGTCCTGTTTGCTTAGCGGACAGGCTTACTTGCGCTTGTCGTCTTCAAGGTCTTCGAAATCGGCATCGACGATGTCTTCGTCCACCTCGCGCGGGCCATCATCATCCGACGCATCCGCACCTTCGGCCTTTTCAGCCTGCGCCTTGTAGATCGCCTCGCCCAGTTTCATCGACGCTTCGGTCACGTTCTGGATGCCGGACTTGATCTTGCCCGCATCTTCGCCTTCCAGCGTGTCTTTCAGCGCGACAATGGCCAGTTCAATCGCCTCGACCGTGGTCGGGTCCACCTTGTCCTTGTATTCCTCAAGCGATTTCTCGGTCGAGTGGATCAGGCTTTCCGCTTGGTTCTTGGCTTCAACCAGTTCACGACGCTTCTTGTCGGCTTCGGCATTTGCCTCTGCGTCTCGCACCATCTGTTCAATATCCGCATCCGACAACCCGCCAGAGGCTTGGATCGTGATCTTCTGCTCGCGGCCCGTGCCCTTGTCCTTGGCGGACACGTTCACGATGCCGTTCGCGTCAATATCGAAGGTCACTTCAATCTGCGGCATACCGCGCGGCGCGGGCGGAATTTCTTCCAAGTTGAACTGGCCCAACATCTTGTTGTCTGCGGCCATTTCACGCTCGCCCTGGAACACGCGGATGGTCACGGCGTTCTGGTTGTCCTCTGCGGTGCTGAACACCTGCGACTTCTTGGTCGGGATGGTCGTGTTGCGGTCGATCAGGCGGGTAAACACACCGCCCAAGGTCTCGATGCCCAAGCTCAGCGGCGTCACGTCCAGCAGGACCACATCCTTCACGTCGCCTTGCAACACACCCGCCTGAATGGCGGCACCCATGGCCACCACTTCGTCGGGGTTCACACCCTTATGCGGTTCCTTGCCGAAGAAGCTGGTCACTTCTTCGATCACCTTGGGCATACGGGTCATACCGCCGACCAAGATCACCTCGTCAATGTCACCCTTGGACAGGCCCGCATCTTTCAGCGCTGCGGCGCAAGGCTTCAGAGAGTTCTTGATAAGGTCGCCCACCAGCGATTCCAGCTTGGCGCGGGTCAGCTTCATGACCAAGTGCAGCGGCTGGCCGGTGTTCTTGTCCATCGAGATGAACGGCTGGTTGATTTCCGTCTGCTGCGACGAGGACAGTTCAATCTTCGCCTTTTCTGCCGCTTCCTTCAGGCGCTGAAGCGCCATCTTGTCGGCGGTCAGATCGACCCCGTTCTCTTTCTTGAACTCGGTTGCAAGGTAGTTGACGATCCGCATGTCGAAATCTTCACCACCAAGGAACGTGTCCCCGTTGGTCGATTTCACTTCGAACAACCCGTCGTCGATTTCCAGAATGGTAATGTCGAACGTGCCGCCACCAAGGTCATAAACCGCGATGGTCTTGCTGTCTTTCTTGTCCAGACCATAGGCCAACGCGGCAGCGGTCGGTTCGTTGATAATGCGCAACACTTCCAGACCGGCGATTTTACCGGCGTCTTTGGTGGCTTGGCGCTGCGCGTCGTTGAAATAGGCGGGCACGGTGATGACCGCTTGCGTGACCTTCTCGCCCAGATAGCTTTCGGCGGTTTCCTTCATCTTTTGCAGAATGAAGGCCGACACTTGGCTGGGGCTATATTTCTCGCCGCGCGCTTCGACCCATGCATCGCCATTGCCGCCGTTGACGATGGCATAGGGCACAAGGTTCTTGTCCTTCTCGACCTCTGCATCGGTCAGGCGGCGCCCGATCAGACGCTTGACGGCGAAGACGGTGTTTGTGGGGTTGGTCACCGCTTGGCGCTTTGCGGGCTGGCCGACAAGGCGCTCATCTTCCGTAAACGCCACGATGGACGGCGTGGTGCGCGCGCCTTCCGCGTTTTCGATAACGCGGGCTTGGCTACCATCCATGATGGCAACGCAAGAGTTGGTTGTTCCAAGGTCGATCCCGATGACTTTGGCCATATGCTTCATCCTCTTCTTCAAGCGATGGGGCAAAGAGGTCCGACGCGGCCCCTGCTTGCCCGAATGTCTGCCCATCTGGGCGGTTGAGGCGTATATAGGAAGGGTCCGTGGGGCCTGCAACCGTCACAGCTTTGTGAAATTTGCCTAAGCATGTAAAATTATGCCGCCAGCCCGCGCCCCCGCAGCAGCGCATCCACCCCCGGCATACGGCCCCGGAAGGCGGTGTAAAGCGCCTCGGCCTCTTTGCTGCCACCGGCGGACAGGATAAAGCGTTCCAGCTTGCCGGCCGTTTCCGGGTCGAACGCATCGCCCGCCTCAACGAAAGCATCGAAGGCGTCAGCATCCATCACTTCGGACCACATGTAGCTGTAATAGCCGCTGGAATAGCCGTCGCCCGCAAACACATGCGCGAAATGCGGGGTCGCGTGGCGCATCCGAATGGCTTGGGGCATGCCCAAAGCGTCCAGCACTTCGGCCTGTTTTTGCATCGGGTCAGAAGGCGGCGGGCCTGCGTGAAATTCCAGATCCACCATGGCAGAGGCGACATATTCGACGGTCGAAAACCCTTGGTCGAAATTCTGCGCACCCAGCAGGCGTTCCAGCAGATCCTGCGGCATCGGTTCACCCGTTGTCACATGGCGGGCGTGCTGCGCCAGCACTTCGGGCACCTCCAGCCAATGTTCGTAAAGCTGGCTGGGCAATTCCACGAAATCGCGGGCCACCGACGTGCCGGAAATAAAGCCATGCGTCACATCCGACAACATCTGATGCAGCGCATGGCCAAATTCATGAAACAGCGTGCGCGCGTCGTCATAGGACAAAAGCGCCGGGTCGCCCTTGGCGAAGTTGCAGATATTGACAACGATTGGCCGCACATCGCCGCCCAGTTTGCGCTGGCTGCGCATGGTTGAACACCACGCCCCCGACCGCTTGGACCCGCGCGCGAAATAGTCACCGATGAACACGGCCATGTGGCGGCCTGCGCGCGTAACCTCCCACGCGCGGGCGTCGGGGTGGTAAAGAGGCACGTCGAGGGCGCGGAACTCCAGCCCGAACAGGCGGTGCGCGCAGTCAAAGGCCGCGGCGATCATGTTGTCTAGGCTTAGATATGGCTTCAGCGCCGCCTCATCCAGATCATGTTCGGCGCGGCGCAGCTTTTCCGCGTAATAGCGCCAATCCCACGGCTGCAAGGGGCTAGGCTGGCCATCGGCGTGCAGCATCGCTTCCAGCTTTTCGGCATCCGCCACCGCCTTGGCGCGCGCGGGCGTCCAGACCTGCATTAGCAAATCGCGCACCGCCTGCGGAGTGCCAGCCATTTCGGTTTCCAGCTTGTAATCGGCAAACGTATTATAGCCCAAAAGCTTGGCGCGCTCGGCGCGCAGGGCCAGCACCTCTGCGGCGATGGCGCGGTTGTCAGTCGCCCCGCCATTTGCACCGCGCGCCGCCCAAGCGGTATAGGCCCGCTCGCGCAGGTCGCGGCGGGTCGAGAATTGCAAGAACGGCACGATCAGCGAGCGTGACAATGTGATGACATGTCCGCTCAATCCACGCTCTTCTGCCGCCGCGCGAGCACTTGCGACCACGAAATCCGGCAAACCCGACAGATCATCGACCGGCATGACCCAATCGCGTTCATCCGCCAGCAGGTTTTGGGTGAATTGCGTGCCAAGACTGGCCAAGCGCGATTTCACTTCTGTCAGCCGCGCGGCTGCGTCCCCCTGAAGCGCCGCTCCTGCACGCAAGAACATGCGCCGATACAGCATCAGCACGCGGTCTTGTTCGGGATCCAGCCCCAGCGTATCGCGCGCGGCCCAGAGCGCCTCTATCCGGTCGAACAGCGCGCGGTTGTTGATGATCTCGGACGAATAGGCCGACAGCTTGGGCGATAGATCACGCTGCAAGTCTTCGCGCGCGGGCGTGCTGTCCGCGCCCGCAAGGTTGAAAAACACACCCGCCACGCGGTCCAACAGCGCATCCGCCTGTTCCATCGCTTCGATCGTGTTGGCGTAGCTGGGCGCCTCCGGGTTGTTGGCGATGGCCGCATAGGCTGCGCGCCCTTCGGCCATGGCGGCGTCGAAGGCGGGCGCAAAATGGTCATCCGTGATCTGCGCAAAAGGGGGCAGTTCGAAATCGCTGTGCCAGTCGGCCAGAAGCGGGTTGGTCATGATCGGCCCTTTTCATGCTTGGGTGCCGCACAAGCTAGGGCCGATGCAAGCCGGGTTCAACGCGGTTCTTGCGCCTCTGTCTCTGCTTCTGCCGCTTCGGCTGCTGCCTCTGCCTCGGCTTCTGCATTCTCGACGGACCAGACCGCCGCTGCCTCTACCGCCACGGGCGAGGCCGAGGGCAGAACGCCAAGGTAGCTTTCGGTTTCTTCCGCCGTGGGTGCCGCACGCTGTGTCATGCGGTATAGGGCATAGAGCGCAATCGCCCCGAAGGCCGCCGCCTGCACGAACCAAAAGCTCATCGCGCCGAAATGCTCCATCGCGGCACCTATCACCAATGGGCCAAGGATGGCCCCCAATCCGAAGGTAAACACCAAGCCGCCCGACGCGGCGGCCATATCCTCTGGCGCAAGGGTGTCATTGGTGTAGGCCAAAAACAGCGAATACAAAGGCGTCGCCACACCGCCTGCAAAAAATGCCGCGACCAGCATGTAGCTCACGCCCCCATTCGTGACAAAGCCCAAGGCACAAGCCCCAACCCCCAGCGCCGAGACAATGGCGATCAGCTTGCGCCGGTCCATACGGTCGGACAGCCAGCCAATCGGGTATTGCAATATCATCGCGCCGCCAAACAGCGTTGCGACCAGCAGCGCAATCTGATTGGCGCTTAGCCCAATTTCATTGCCGAACACCGCCGCCATGCCGGTTTGCGCGGCATAGCCCGCGCCCAGCAGGAAAATGCCCACCGTCCCAAGCGGAGAAGCCTCTAGCAGCGCACGCAACGACATGGGCCGCGACACGTCGGCGGCGGGCACCGGTGTGGCCGACAGCAGGATCGGGCCAAAAGACACCGACACAAGGATTGACGCGCCAATAAACAGCGCCGGGCCCGCCGCGTCGCCCAGCGCCAAAAGCCCTTGCGCCCCAATAATGCCCATGGTCTGCGCGATCATATAGGCCGATAGCACCTTGCCCCGGTTTTCGTTGCTGGCGGCATTGTTCAGCCAGCTTTCGGCGGCAACATAAATGCCCGACATGCAGAACCCGATCAGGATACGCAGGATCGTCCAGAACCATGGGTCCGCCAGCAGCGGAAAGGCGATCAGCGCCGCCGACATGAAACTGCCCAGCGCGGCAAAGACCCGCACATGCCCAACCCGGCGGATCAGCACCGGCGTATACCGCGCGCCCGAGAGGAAGCCCATGAAATAGCCAGAGGCCACGATGGACAATTCCAGCGCCGAGAAGCCCTCTACGCCGCCGCGCAGGCCGATCAGGGTAAAATGCATACCATTGCCCAGCATAATCAGGACAATGCCCAAAAGCAGCGCCCAGACGCCGGAGAACACCTGAAACATGCAAGGAACCTTTCGCGCGATCTTGGGCCAGACCTAGCGCGGCACTTGGGGCATGACTAATGCTGCACCGCCGCATAAATGCCCGGAACCGACATGCGCGATGCGACTTTGCGGCACAGGGCCGCGCAAACGCCTTCGGGCAGGGGCACCGCACAAGGCCGCCTTTCGCGCAGCGCCAGTCGGTGGTTCGCGGCGGCGGAACCGGCAAAGCTTGTTGCGCATGGGGTCGATAGGTTATGCCGCGACAAACACCACGGACCCAAAGGGAAAACCATGCGCATTCTGTTCACCGGCGGCTCTGGCAAGGCAGGCCGCCACGCCATCGCCTATCTGCTGGAACAGGGGCACCGGGTGCTGAACCTGGACCTGACCCCGCTGGACCTGCCGGGGGTGGACAACCGCATCGCGGACATCACCGATGCCGGGCAGATGTTCGACGTGATGCACAGCTATGCGGGCTTTGACGAGTTGGACCCCGGCACAGGTGTGCCCCGCTTCGATGCCGTGGTGCATTTCGCCGCCGTGCCGCGCATCTTGCTGCGCAGCGACAACGAATGTTACCGCATCAACACCCAAGGCACCTATAACGTGCTGGATGCAGCGCTGAAAATGGGTGTGCGCAAGGTGATCTTCGCATCCTCCGAAACCACCTACGGCATCTGCTTTGCCGATGGCACCCGCAACCCCGACTACCTGCCGATAGACGAAGACCACCCCACCATCCCCGAAGACAGCTACGCCATGTCCAAGGTCGTGAACGAGGTCACGGCGCGGTCGTTTCAGCGCCGGACAGGCGCCGATATTTACGGTCTGCGCATAAACAACGTGGTGGAGCCGCCTGAATATGCGCGCGATTTTCCGGGCTATGTGGCCAATCCCGCCAGCCGCAGGCGCAATATCTTCGCCTATATCGACGCGCGCGACTTGGGGCATATGGTGGACTGCTGCCTGCGCACAGACGGGTTGGGCTACGAAGTGTTCAACGTTGCCAATGACACGCATTCGGTGGGGATGACGACGGATGATCTGCTGGGCGCGTTTTACCCAGACGTGCCGGTGACGTGCCGCCTTGGGCCGGAAGAAAGCTTCTATTCCAACGCCAAGGCCAAGAAAATGCTGGGGTTTTCACCCCAGCATAACGATTGGCGCAACCTGTTGGGCGGCTAGGGCCTAGCCGTCCTTGCGGATGGTGGCATTTTCCGGGTCATAGGGGCTGTCACAGGTGACGGTCGCGTCCCACAACTCGTTGAACATGCGGACCTTCAGCTTAGTCCCTTCCACCGCCAGATCGGGGCGCACATAGCCCATGCCGATGGATTTGCCAAAAGCGACCGAATAGCCCCCCGATGTCAGACGGCCCACTTTCGTGTCGCCATCATACAGCGCCTCGCGGCCCCATGGGTCGGCGTCGGCTGGTCCGTCAATCAGCAGCGTGCAGCATTTCGACCGGATGCCGGTTGCCTCCATCGCCGCTTTACCATGGAAATCCTTAGACATATCAATGAAGCGCGGCAGGTCGGCCTCCATCGGCGTCGCATCGCGGCCCAGCTCATTGCCAAAGGCACGGTAGGATTTTTCCTGCCGCAGCCAGTTCTGCGCCCGCGCGCCGACCAGCTTTAGGCCCACATCCTCGCCCGCGGCCATGATCTGGTCGAACAGGTAGGTCTGCATCTCGATCGGATGGTGCAATTCCCAGCCCAGCTCGCCCGTATAGGCCACGCGCACGGCGCGGACCGGGCACATGCCCAGTTCGATATTGCGCCATGACAGCCACGGGAAGCGCTTGTTCGACAAGACCGTGGACGGGTCCGCATCTTTCACCAGCTTGGTCAGCAGATCGCGCGATTTCGGGCCAGCGACCGCGAACACACCCCATTGCGTGGTGATGTCGTGAATATCGATCCAGCCGAATTCGCCCATCTTGTCTTGGGCGGCTTTCAGCAGGTAGTCGCTGTCATAGGCGGTCCAAGCGCCCGCAGAGATCAGGTAATATTCATCCTCTGCCAGCCGCACGATGGTGTATTCGGTGCGCGTGGTGCCAGTGGCGGTCAGCGCATAGGTCAGGTTAATGCGCCCGACCTTCGGCAGCTTGTTGCAAGTGAACCAATCCAGAAACTGCGTCGCGCCCGGCCCGCGCACAAGGTGCTTGGTAAAGGCGGTGGCGTCGATCATGCCAACACCTTCGCGGATAGCTTTCGCTTCCTCGACCGCGTATTGCCACCAGCCGCCCCGGCGGAAGCTGCGCGCGGCGTGATCGTCGAACCCTTCGGGCGCGTAGTAATTGGGGCGTTCCCAGCCATTCACGCAGCCAAACTGCGCGCCGCGCGCCTTCACCCGGTCGTAGCAGGGGGCGGTGCGCAAGGGGCGGCAGGCTTCTCGTTCCTCATCCGGGTGGTGCAGGATGTAGACGTGTTCATAGGCTTCTTCGTTCTTGCGCGCGCCGTATTCGGTGGTCATCCAAGACCCGAAGCGCTTGGGATCAAGCGAGGCCATGTCGATCTCGGCCTCTCCTTGAACCATCATCTGGGCAAGGTAGTGACCAGTGCCGCCCGCCGCCGTAATCCCGAAGCTGAACCCTTCGGCCAGCCACATGTTGCGCAAGCCCGGCGCCGGGCCGACCAGCGGGTTGCCATCGGGCGTGTAGCAGATCGGGCCGTTGTAATCGTCTTTCAACCCCACGGTTTCGGACGACGGAATCCGGTGGATCATGGACATGTATTCTTCCTCGATCCGTTCCAGATCCAGCGGGAACAGATCGGCGCGGAAGGTATCGGGCACGCCATATTCGAAACAGGCGGGCGCATTGCGTTCATACGGCCCCAGAATCCAGCCGCCGCGTTCTTCGCGGACATACCATTTCGCATCGGCATCGCGCAAAACCGGGTGTTCGGGGTTGGATTTGCGATACTCGACCAGCGCCGCGTCAGGTTCGGTGACGATGAACTGATGTTCCACCGGGATGGCGGGCATTTTAATACCCAACATCTTGGCGGTGCGCTGTGCGTGGTTGCCGGTGCAGGTGACGACATGTTCGGCGGTAATTTCAAACTGCTCATCAGAGGCAACCAGATTGCCGCCCTTTTCCACCATGCGCGTGCAGGTCACGACCCATTCCGACCCGGTCCAGCGGTAGCCATCCACCTGCACCTTGCGCACGATCTCAACACCGCGCTGGCGGGCACCCTTGGCCATGGCCTGCGTCACATCGGCGGGGTTGATGTAACCATCGGTCGGGTGGAAGATCGCGCCCTTCAGGTCTTCGGTGCGGACCAGCGGCCACCGTTCCTTGATCTGCGCAGGCGTCATCCACTCGTAAGGAATGCCCACGGTTTCGGCGGTAGAGGCATAGAGCATATATTCGTCCATACGCTCTGCCGTCTGCGCCATGCGCAAATTGCCAACCACGGCAAAACCTGCGTTCAGCCCGGTTTCTTCTTCCAGCGTCTTGTAGAACTTCACGCTGTAGTCGTGGATATGGCTGGTCGCATAGCTCATGTTGAACAGCGGAAGCAGCCCAGCGGCGTGCCATGTGCTGCCAGAGGTCAGCTCGTCACGTTCCAGAAGCGTGGTCTGCCAGCCCGCTTTCGCAAGGTGATAAGCGACAGAGGCCCCGACGGCCCCACCGCCGACAACAAGGGCTTTGACATGGGTTTGCATGGGCGCGGACTCCGGCAAGGGTAAACTTGCGCCTGTCTTCGCAAATCGCCGCACGCACGGGCCTTGCCGTGGCGACGCTACGCAGCAGAAAAACGACGCGCCCATGACAGGCGCGCCATGTCTGGGCGTTTAGCGACCGAAATCGGCCATATCGATCACCCCATCGCCATTGCGGTCGATCATGGGGAACAGCCGCTCACTGGCCGCCGCGAATTCGGCAGCGGTCACTTGCCCGTCGCCATCGGTGTCGTTAAACGCCAATCCCATCGCGTCGTGAATGATCTGGCCCGGCCCGTTGCTGCCATACCCGTCACCCTTGCCTTGGCCCTTGCGCTGCTCAGCCTCTACCGCCTCTCTGTCGGCAATCGTCTGGGCCATGTTCTGCAACTCTGCCGCGTCCAGCACTCCGCTGCCATCCAGATCGAACATTTCGAACAGGCTGGCGCGGCGTTCTACTACATCAGCGGGCGTAACAGCACCAGTGCCCGACATATCCCATTCCGCGATAAAGCCTGCGCCCGGCGTGCCATTGCCTTGGGCCAAGGCAGGCAGCGGCAGAAGCAGGGCGGCGGCGAGGATGGTAAGTTTCATGTGTCGTTTCCTTGTTTGTGACAGTCATACAAACGCATCTGTCCTACTGTTCCGTCTTGACAGAGTGTCGCAGCTTGGCAGCGGGCGCGGCGCGCCGTAAAAGGCAGAGACAAACACCGGGGGGACTGGATGGAAATTTGCCGGACAAAGGCCGCGATCCGGGCTTGGCGCAAGGCTGCGGGCCATGTCACGCTGGTTCCGACCATGGGCTTTCTGCACGACGGCCACATGTCGCTGGTGCGCCGTGCGCGGGCCGAAGGCGGCAAGGTTGCGGTGTCGATTTTCGTGAACCCCACGCAGTTCGGCCCGACCGAAGACCTGTCCACCTACCCGCGCGACGAGGCCCGCGATCTGGAGATGCTGCGCGACGCTGGCGTCGATGCCGTGTTCATCCCCGACGTGGCAGAGGTTTATGACCCCGCCGCCCAGACCATTGTTGAAACCACAGACCTGGCCAAGGTGCTGATCGGCAAACTGCGCCCCGGCCATTTTCGCGGGGTGGCAACGGTGGTGACAAAGCTGTTCAACATCATCCGCCCCGATGCCGCCGTGTTTGGGGAAAAGGACTATCAGCAATTGGCGGTCATCCGCACCATGGTGCGCGATCTGGATATGGATGTGCAGATTATCGGCGGCCCGATCATGCGAGAGGCGGACGGGCTGGCCATGTCCTCGCGCAATGTGCGCCTGACACCAGAGGACCGCGCCGCCGCCCCCGTTCTGGCCCGTGCGCTGACCGAGGCCGCCGACATGGCCCCGGCCGGCGTGACCGCATCGCGGCTGCGCAGCCATGTGCGCGCTACGCTGGAAGCCGAGCCGCGCGCACAGGTGCAATCGGTCGATATTCGTGATGCCGAAACACTCGAAACCATTTCCGGGCCGCTGACACGGCCCGCCGTCATCCTGCTGGCGGTCAAATTCGGTCAGGTGTTCCTGATCGACAACCGCGTCGTTTCCCCGAAGGAGAGCACATGAGCGCCCAAGCCCCCATCCGCCGCATCACCGCGCCCCAAATCCGTGCCCGCAAAGGGGGCGAGCCGATCGTGTCGCTGACCAGCTACCACGCGCATACCGCCGCGATCGTCGACAAATACGCCGATTTCATTCTGGTGGGCGACAGTCTGGGCATGGTCATGCACGGCATGGACAGCACCATCGGCGTGCCTTTGGACCTGATGATAATGCATGGCAAGGCGGTGGTGCGCGGCACCCAAGCCGCTCTGATCGTGGTCGATATGCCCTTTGGCACCTATGAGGAAAGCCCGCAAATGGCCTTTCGCAACGCCGCAAAGATCATGAAAGAAACCGCCTGCGGGGCCGTCAAGCTGGAAGGCGGCGCGCGCATGGCCGACACCATCCGCTTTCTGTCGGAACGCGGGATTCCGGTCATGGCGCATATCGGGCTGACGCCGCAATCGGTGAACACGATGGGCGGCTTCAAGGTGCAGGGCCGGGATGAAGCCGCTTGGGCCACGCATATCGACGACGCCAAAGCGGTCGCAGAGGCAGGCGCTTTTGCGCTGGTCGTCGAAGGCGTGGTCGAGGAACTGGCCGACCGCATCACAGCGGCGGTGGATATTCCGACCATCGGCATTGGCGCATCGAAAAATTGCGATGGGCAGATATTGGTGCTGGAGGACATGCTGGGCCTGAACCCGCGCGTGCCGAAATTTGTGAAAATCTACGGCGATCTTGGCCCGGCGATAGAGCGCGCGGTGTCGGCCTATGCCGAAGAGGTCAAGGACCGCAGCTTCCCCACGCCGGACAACGTGTATAAATAGGCCATGCCCCGCCGCATTGCGCTATTTTCGCTGTTGGTGCCGGATTACGATGCGGCTTTGGCGTTCTTCACCGGCATCGGCTTTGAGTGCCGCGAAGATACCGATCTTGGTGGCGGCAAACGCTGGGTGCGCATTGCGCCGCCGGGCGCGGAAACCGAAATTCTGCTGGCACGCGCGGTGGGTGCGCGGCAACATGCCGCCATCGGCGATCAAGGCGGCGGGCGCGTCTGGCTGTTTCTGGACACAGACGATTTTGACCGCGATTATCGCGCCATGCTGGCCAAGGGCGTGTCGTTTGAAAGCACCCCGCGCGATGAGCCTTATGGCCGTGTTGCGGTCTGGCGCGACCCTTGGGGCAACCGTTGGGATCTGATCCAATTTACGCAGGCCGATCGCAGCGGCACCGCGACGCTTTAATGCGCCGGAACCGACACCGGGTCCAGCAGCGTGCGCCCGCCGTCGATGGTCACGATCTGCCCCGTCATAAAGGCCGCGGCATCCGAGGACAGGAATTGCACGGCTTCGGCGGCTTCGGACGCAGCGCCGATCCGCCCCATCGGGGTATGGTGCAGAATGCGGTCGCGGTAGCCATCATTCGCCTGCATCTGGTCTTTCAGATTGGCACTCATGACCGACCCAAGCGCCACCCCGTTCACCCGCACCCGTGACGCGGCCAAAGCCACCGCCATAGAGCGGGTCATCTGGTCCAGCGCAGCGGATGCGATGGAATAGGCCATCAATTCGGGCTGGGTGCGCCGTGCGGCAATAGAGGACAGGTTGACGATGGACCCTGCGGTCTTGATATCCGTGTCATCCTCGGCTTGGGCGATCATGCGCTTGGCGACAAGCTGGCTCAGTTTCAGGCTGGCCAGCAGGTTTTGCTGCAATGCCTCTTCGACGGTGTCGCTTTGGTCATCCAGCGGGTCAGAGCACACGCATTGCCGCGTTGCATTTATCAGAATATCCACGCGGTCGAACGCATCGACCGTTGCCGATAGCAGGTTGGCGATGGTCAGACGCTCGCGCAGATCGCCGGCGAAAAAAATGACCTTCTCATCAGCGCCCGACATCGTGGCGACTTCGGATTTCAGTTTGCCCTCATCGCGGTCGGCCATAACGACATTCGCACCCTGATCGGTGAAATGCCGGGCAATCGCCAGACCAACACCATTGGCCGACCCGGTGATGATGGCGGTCTTGCCAGAGATCGAAAAACTCATCGTTTCACCCTGCGCGGTTGCTTGGCGTGCCAGACACGGAAGCGGTTATCTTCTTCCAGCACCGTCAGATGCACGAACCGATCTTCCAGCGCCTGCTCATACGGCAAATGCCGGTTGGCGACCAGCCATAACTGGCCGCGTGTGCCCAAGGCGCGGGCCGCATTGGCAATAAAGGCCAGCCCCAGTTCCGGCCGCGCGTCGCGCCCAACGTGGAAGGGCGGGTTCATCACGATCCCGCCAAGCGCATCGGGCAGCGCGAAACCCGTCGCATCGGCCCAGTGAAATTGGGCGCGCGGGTCGGGAATGTTCTGGCGCGCGGCGTCAAGCGCGTCATGCTCGGATTCAACTAGATGCAGCACCTCTGGCCCCTTGCGTGACAGGATCGCGGCGGACAGATACCCCCAGCCCGCGCCGAAATCGGCCATGCGGGCGGGCAATTCGGGCGGCAATGCGCGGGCCAGCATGGCAGAGGCCGGATCGACCCCATCGGCGGAAAACAGGCCCGGCGTTGTCACCATGGGGCCAAATTCGGTCGAGACACTTTGTGCCGCCCCCGCCCAATCTGAAAAATCTGCGCCACGCGGGTCGAACCAGATCAGCTTGCCATGCGCTTTTGAAATGTTGGTCACAGCCACCCGCGTGCGCAGGGCTTTCAGGATGGAATCGATTCCGTCGGTCTTTTGGCCGTCAACCAGAACCATCTGGCGTGCCAAACCGGCGGCCTGCGCGATCAGCATCAGGGCGTGGCCCTTGGCGCGCGGCAAACAGACCAGAACGGTCGGCGCGGGCTGCGCATGGACACCAACATCATGGCCCGCCGCCGCCAGCGCGTCATGGTCGGGCCGGAACCCCTGCACCAGATGCAGGCGGTCAACGGTCAGCGGCGCGAAGCTTTCACCGGCATGTGGCCGCAGAACGGTAACTGCGCCATCGGGCAGCACCAGCCCCTCGTCCATGGCATGGCCAAGGCGCTCGGCGCGCGGGGCCGGAGCGGCCAAGGTCACAGGATTATGGGGCATAAAGCGCAGTTATTCTTTTTCAAGCGTGCATTGCAACGGGTGTTGGTGGCGGCGCGCGAAATCCATCACTTGCGCAACCTTGGTTTCCGCCACCTCATGCGAGAAGACGCCAACAACCGCAACGCCCTTTTTATGCACCGTCAACATGATGTCGAAGGCCATCGCGTGGGACATTGCGAAAAAGCGTTCCAGCACATGCACGACAAATTCCATTGGCGTGTAATCGTCGTTCAACAGCATGACCTTATACATAGGGGGCCGCTGGGTGCGGGTTTTCGTCTTGGTGACGACCGCGCCATCATTTTCCGGTCCATCACCCTCTGTCATGGTCGGTGCAAACTGCATCACGCTCTTCCGCTTGGTTTGTATTGGCTGATATAACGGGGAATATAGGGCAAGTCACCCCTCTGAAAACCCTTGGCAGGAGCCGAAATGGACAGGATCACGACCATCGGCTTCGACGCGGATGACACTCTGTGGCACAATGAACGCTTCTTTCACATGACACAGGAGCATTTCGCGGGGCTGTTGGCAGAGTATACCGAGCGCGCCACCCTGATGGCCCGCCTGCTGGACGCAGAGAAGCGCAATCTTGCGCGCTATGGCTACGGCATAAAGGGGTTCATGCTGTCAATGATCGAAACCGCGATAGAGGTAACGGATGGCCGCGTGCCGGGATCGGTGATCTCTGACATCCTAAGCGCGGGGCAGGACATGCTGCGCCACCCGATCGAATTGCTACCCCATGCCGAAGAGAGCATCCGCGCGCTGGCGCCATCACACCGTCTGGTCCTGATTACAAAGGGCGACTTGCTGGACCAAGAGCGCAAGCTGGCGCAGTCGGGCCTGGGCGATCTGTTCGACGCGATAGAGATCGTGTCGGAAAAGACACCCGACACCTATGCAAGAATTTTCGCCCGCCATGGCGACGGGGCCGAACACGCGCTTATGGTCGGAAACTCGCTGCGGTCAGACGTGGTCGCCCCGATCATGGCCGGGGCTTGGGGCGTGCATGTGCCGCAAGGGCTGGAATGGGAAATCGAGCGCGCGGACCCGCCCCGCGCCCACCCGCGATTTCGCGCGCTGCACCATTTGGGAGAGTTGCCCGATCTTGTCGGCTGGATCGACGGCTGCTGACGCAGCATCTTGCGGCCAATCTTGGGCAGACCGCTATACTTGCGCAAAAAACATTAAGAATTGTCCGAAACATGTTGAATAAACATGCTTTTCCATTGTTCGCGTTCATGATACCTTAAACCAGAGCAGTAAATAACCGCGCAAAAACAAGCGGACAAAAGGTAGAGGCATGAATATGCAGGCGCAGATCATGCGGCGCATGGGGCTTGGCATTGTGGTGCTGGCATGGACGCTTGTGGCCGCACTCTTGCCGCTGTCGGCTGCGCCCTATGCCGCCATGGTAATGGATGCCCGCAATGGCGAGGTGATCCATGCGCGCAATCACGATACGAAGCTGCATCCGGCATCTTTGACCAAGATGATGACGCTGTATCTGGCGTTCGAGGCTGTCAAACACGGCGAGGTTGGGCTGGACACCAAATTCAAGGTCAGCCGCCGCGCAACGCTTGCCGAATGCGTGTGCCTTGGGCTTCGCGAAGGGCAGCGGATTTCTTTACGCCACCTGATCCGCGCCGCAGCCTTGCGCTCTGCCAATGACGCCGCTGTCGTGATTGCCGAAGGCATTTCCGGCAGTGTCGAAGCTTTTGCCGACCGCATGACCCGCACCGCCCGCGCGATGGGTATGCGCAACACCACCTTCAAAAACCCGCATGGCCTGACGCAAGCTGGCCACGTCTCGACCGCGCGGGACATGACCATTCTGGGGCGGCAGTTGTTCTTCGACTATCCGCAATATTTCAACATCTTCTCGCGCCGTTCGGATTTTGCGGGCGTGGGCAATGTGCCCAACACCAACCGCCGGTTTCTGGACGCCTATAGCGGCGCGAATGGTATCAAGACCGGGTATACCCGCGCCGCCGGATTCAACCTTACGGCATCGGCACAGCGCGGGTCGAAGCATATCATTGCCACCATGTTCGGCGGGTCGTCCACCGCCGCCCGCAATGCGCGGGTCGCCGAATTGCTGGATATGGGCTTTAGCCGCGCCAAGTCGCGCGTGGCGGTGCGCGCACCGGCAACCCCGGCCTATCAGGGGCGCGACATGCTTGTCGCCAGCCCCCGCAATGGCGATGACGACCCCAATGCCGGGGCCAAGACCATCCGCATCGTGACCGCCGTGCGCACCAGCCTGCGCCCACGCGCCCGCCCTGCCCCGCAACTGTCCGAAGATATGCTTGTGGCCGTTGCCGAAGGCGTCGATGTCTCGATTTCGGAAACGGCGGCGGAATTGAGCCTTGCAGAACTTGCCCCCGAAGCGCTGGATGTCAGCCCGCCCCCGCGCCCGGTAGCAGACGGCGACGCTGCCGAGATTGCCGAAACGCTGGATACCACCCTTGCAGAAGCCGCGGGTTTCACACTGGCCGCCCCTGAAGATTTGGCCGCGCTATCCACAGATGCCGATATCGAAGCGCTGGATGCCGCAGCGACCGACCAAGACGCGGTTGACCCGGTCGCGGATGCGACGGACACGACAGAAATCGCGCAAGTGACGGACACGTCAGAGACCCTCTCGCTTCTTGCCACCGAAACACAGGTCGAGTCTGATCCGCTGCCACAGCCCGCAGTGGTCGCACAGAATGAAGGCCCCGCGCCCGACATGCTGTGGACCGGCGCGCCCGAATCCTTTCTGCCGGCACCCATCGGCACCGACATTGACCTGAACGCCGAACCGACTGTCTCGACCGCGCCAGAGCTTCCGGCGGAAACCGGCATTATCCTGACCCGCAGCGCCGTAACCGACGAAGAACTGGCAACGGCCATGGTCGCTGAACGCTTCGCCGCTTCGGAACCGCAGGTTATCAGCCGCGTCTCGACCTCTGACGCTGGGCGGCTTTGGGGCGTGTCGCTGGGCGCGTTCAACTCTCGGCACGATGCAGAGCGCAGCCTTATCACGGTGCGCATGGCCGAATCGCAGGCGCTTGCCAGCGGCATCAGCCGGATTAGGCAGGTCAAAGGGCGGTTCGAAGCCAGCTTTGCCGGCCTGACCCAATCCGAAGCCGACCGCGCCTGTGCAAGGCTATCTGCGCGCGGGATGGATTGCGCAGTCGCAACGCCGTAGGGCGCGGCCTAGCCCAGTTTCGTGACTACGCGGGACCGTTGCACCGCAAGGATACCCGCCATAATGATCGCGACACCGATCACGTCATAAATGCCAAGGCTTTCGCCCAGCAGAACCGCCGCAACCGCCACCCCAAAAAACGGGTTCAGGAAGTGGAAGGTCGCCGCGCGCACCGCACCAATGCGCCCGACCAACAAAAACCACACCCATGTCGCGGCCAGACCCGGTATCAGCACCGTATAGCTGAAGGCCGCGCCAAGCTGCCATGACCATTGCACTTCGAAACTTTCCAGCGCCAGTGCGGGGCCAGCCAGCAGCACCGACCCGACCAGCATTTGCAAGCCCACGATCATCAGCAGGTTGCTACCGCCTGCCGACGCGCCGCGCACAGATAGGGTCGCCACCGTCAGCGCGATGACGCCCGCCACGCAAAGCGCCACGCCATACAGGTCCACCCCGCCCCCCATGCGCGCACCCATGATAAGGGCCACGCCGCCAAACCCGGCAGCCAGCCCCGCAATACCCAAGGGCCGCAAACGCTCGCCTGCAAAAGCCCATCCGGCAAAGGCCACCAGAAGTGGCATAGAGGATGCGATGATTGCCGCCAGCGAGGCTTCGACCGTTTGCATGGCGATGAAGTTCAGCCCAAGGTAAAGCGCGTTCTGCGACAGTCCGAACACGGCAATGGCCCGCCATTGCGCGCGCGTCAGGGCCCATGTCTGGCCCAGCGCCCGCGCGAGCGCGATGCCGATCAGCCCGGATATCAGAAACCGCAACGACAGCGACATCAGCGGCGGTGCATGATGCACGATAACCTTGGCCGATGCGAAAGCCGAAGACCACATGAAGGCAAAGGCCAGCCCCATCATCAGCGCGCGAATATCCATGCCCTGCCCTTTCGTCGGCTTGCTGCACATGTGAACCGATACAGGCTGCCTGTCATGGTTTCCAGCGGGCTTTCGCAAATTCGCGATCATCGCCGGTAAAAGGTATATTCAAGATTTCATATTTACCGCATTGCGCAGGGCAATTTGTCGGGTATTGTGCATGTGTTGTCCGGTATCCAACCGAATTCTGACGACTGCAAGCCAAGGAGGAAAAGGACCCCATGAAGCTTAAAGCCGCCGCCCTAGCCGCATTCTGCGCCCTGCCACTGACCGCGAATGCCCAAGCCACCGGCGATGCCGCCGCTGGCGAAAGCAATTTCCGCCAATGCACGACCTGCCATGGCATTGCTTCGCCCGATGGCGAGGTGACCCACCGCGTTGCACCCACCGGCCCAAACCTCTGGGGTGTCGCCGATCGCGTGGCCGGGTCTTATGATGGTTACAAGCGTTTTTCCAAAGCCATGGTAGCTGCGGGTGAGGCCGGGATCACCTGGACCGAAGAAAACTTCGTCGCCTATGTTGCCGACCCGACCGGCTATCTGCGCGAAGTGACCGGCGATTCGCGCGCACGTTCGAACATGAACCACCGTCTGCGCGGGTCTGCCGAAGACATCTACGCGTATCTCGCACAGTTCGGCGCCGAATAAGCCGCCGGATGACAGATTACCAAAAGGGGCCGCATGGCCCCTTTTTCATGCGCGGCTGTTAGCCGTTCTCGCACAGAATATTGCCCGCCAGATAGAGCGAGCCGCAAATCAACACCTGCGCGGCGGGGTCTTTTGCGGCAATGTCCTGCAAGGCATCCAGCACGCTTTTGCCCTCTACCGCGTCGATCCCGACGGCGCGCGCGGCCTCTGCCGTGGCTTGCGCGCTAAGGGTAGCGGCTTCTCCGGGGATAGAGACAGCGTAAAGCTGGCGCGCATGAACGGCCAGCGGGGCCATGAAGCCGGACACATCCTTCGTGTTCAGCATGCCACAGATAACCCAGAGCGGCTGGTCGCCCTGCGCCTTCAGCGTGGCGGCAATTGCTTGGCCCGCCGCCGGGTTATGCCCGCCATCCAGCCAGAGCGTGCCTTGCGGAAGCGCATTGACCAGCGGGCCGTGGCGCAGGCGCTGCATCCGCGCAGGCCAATCTGCGCGCGTGACGGCGGCCTCGGCCCCGGCCCCGTGGCCCAACGCGCGCAACGCCGCAATCGCGGTTCCGGCATTTTGCACCTGATGCGGCCCGGCAAGGCGCGGCAACGGCAGGTCCAACAGGCCGGTTTCATCCTGATAGACCAGCCGCCCGGCTTCGACCGTGACATGCCAATGCTGGCCTTGCACCATCAGCTGCACGCCCAGACGGGCGGCGCGCGCTTCGATCACATCAAGCGCGTCATCCCCTTGGGCCGCAACCACACAAGGCACGCCGCGTTTCATGATGCCGGCTTTCTCGGCCGCGATCTTGGCAAGCGTGTTGCCCAGATATTGCTCATGGTCCATGCTGACGGGGGTGATGATCGTCAGCGCAGGCGCATCGACCACATTGGTCGCATCCAACCGCCCGCCAAGCCCCACTTCCAGAAGCGTGTAATCGGCGGGGGTGCGGGCAAATGCCAGAAGCGCGGCGCAGGTCGTGATCTCGAAATAGGTGATCGGGTCCGCGCCATTGGCCTGCAAGCATTCGTCCAGAATGGTGCTAAGGGCGTCCTCGGCGATCAAATCGCCCGCCAGCCGGATGCGTTCGTGAAACCGCGCCAAATGCGGGCTGGTATAGGCATGGACCGTCAGCCCCACCCCTTCCAACCCGGCGCGGATCATGGCCTGCGTGCTGCCCTTGCCGTTGGTGCCTGCAATGTGAATGACCGGCGGCAGGCGGCGTTCCGGGTGGTCCAGCGCGGCCAGCAAGCGCCAGACACGGTCCAAAGTCAGGTCAATGATCTTGGGGTGAAATTCCATCATCCGCGCCAGCAGCGCGTCAGAACCCGTGGTCATGTCAAACCGCCGGTGCAGGTGCGGGTGCGGGCGGCGGCGGCAGGTCGCCATGCACAACGGCGCTTTGCCCGGTCAGCATACGCAGGATGGTGGCGATTTCTACGCGCTGTTCCTTGCGCGGCGTGACGCGGTCCAACATGCCGTGTTCCAGCAGGTATTCGGCACGCTGAAACCCCTCTGGCAATGTCTCGCGGATGGTCTGTTCAATCACCCGCGGCCCGGCAAAGCAGATCAGCGCGCCCGGTTCTGCGATCTGCACATCGCCCAGCATGGCGTAACTGGCGGTCACACCACCGGTCGTCGGATGCGTCAGCACTACGATATAGGGCAGCCCCGCTTCGCGCAGCATGTCTATGGCGACGGTGGTGCGCGGCATCTGCATCAGCGACAAGATGCCTTCCTGCATGCGCGCACCACCAGCGGCGGAAAACAGCACCAAGGGCAGCTTGCGCGCCACGGCATGTTCGGCGGCGGCAATGATCGCATTGCCCACATACATGCCCATCGACCCGGCCATGAAGCTGAAATCCTGTGCCGCGGCAACCAGCTTGGTGCGCAGCACTTCGCCCTCTACCACCAGCATCGCCTCTTTCTCGCCGGTGCCTTTTTGCGCGGCTTTCATCCGGTCAGGGTATTTTTTCTGGTCGCGGAATTGAAGCGGGTCGGGCAGGGGCGCCGGAACCTCAATTTCCTGATACAGCCCGCCGTCGAAGAACCCGGCAAAGCGCTCGCGCGGGGTCAGTGCCATATGGTGGCCGCAATTGGTGCAGACCTGCTGGTTGTCGGTCAACTCTCGGTGGAACAGCATCGTCCCGCATTCGGGGCATTTTTCCCACAGGTTTTCCGGCATCTCTCTTTTGTTGAAGAAAGAGCTGATCGTGGGGCGAACGTAATTGGTGATCCAGTTCATGGGGCGTCCCTGCGCAGGCTTTGTGCCGAAATAAGCAAAGCCTGCGGTAATTGCAATCAGCGACCCCGCAGGTAACGCCGCAGAACAGCCCAAACCACCAGCAGCCCGACCATATCGACAAGAACCAGCCCGAAGACTGTAGAGGGCTCGCTCAGCGAATACGGCAAACGGAACAGCGCGATACCGTCCAGCGCCTCTCCGGTGGTGAAGATCAGAATGGCCAGCAGATTATTGCCGAAATGCATACCCCATGCCAGCCCCAGCGATCCGCTGCGCGCCGTCAGATCGGCCATCAGCAGCCCGAAAAACCCGGTCAGCCCCACCAGCAACCATGTGCCCTGCCCCATCTGTTCGGGGGCGTAGTGCAACAGGCCGAACAGGACGGATGGAAACACGAACGACACCCAGCGCGCCACGAAACGCGCGGCAAGCTGTTGTTGCAGATAGCCGCGAAAGACGATCTCTTCTGCGCCGGTCTGCACCAGCAGACCCAGCAACATGGGAATAAGAAAAACAAGCCATGTCGCGAAGGGCACCCCGGGCATCAGCGTGCCAGAGGCCAGAAGCCACAGAATGCCCGGCAGCGACACCACAAGCAACACGCCAAAGGCCACGCCAAAATCGCGGATCAGCAGGTCACGCGGGCCGAACAGACTGGCGATAGAACGCTTGTGCACCCAGCGCACGGCGGCAAAGCTGCCAAGGACAAGCCCCGCGAAGGTCATCAGCAAAACCAGAATAGAGACAGGCGACGATCCGACCCCCATCTCTCCCAAGGCCCGCCCTGCGCCGGAAACGCCCACCGCAAAGGTCACGCCCAGCCCGATCACCGCCATCCACACAAGGTAGATCAGCAAGATCAAGCCAACCCCCAACAGCAGCCGCCAAAGTTGCGGGCGCAACCGGGCCGGGGCAACAAATCTATCCTGAGCTTGCGAAAACGGCATCGGGTCTGTCCAATCGGGGCAAGAACTTCTTATATGTCGGGACTAGATAGGTCCTACCTTTCTGCTTCAAGCAAATACCGGGACCAAGCGCAATCAACTCTGGAGCAGCGATGCCCTCGATCTGGGTCTTATTGGTGTTCGTGGTACAAGCCGCCTTCGTCTTGCGGGCGTTGTTGCGGTCTGGCCTGACGCCCTCGGCCCGACTGGCATGGGTCACGATCATCCTTGCGCTGCCGGTGGTCGGGCTTGGGGCCTATGCGCTTTTCGGCGAAATCCGCATGGCGCGCGCCCAGCGCGAACGCATCCGCGACATCCGCCACCGTCTGAACGCCGCGCAGATCGGACAAGACAGCCCAAGGGCAGAAATCAGCGGTCCTGCGCGTCCGGCTTTCGCGGCCGGGCAGGCCACCAGCCAGTTCCCGCCGGTCGCGGGCAATCTGCTGACCTTGCTGCCAGAGGGCGACGCCATGATGAATGACATCATCAGCGCCATAGACGCCGCGCATGACCATGTGCACATGCTGTATTACATCTGGTTGCCCGATGACACCGGCACCCGCATGGCGCAGGCCCTGTGCGGCGCGTCTCGCCGCGGCGTTACCTGCCGGGTTCTGGTGGATGACCACGGCGCGCGGCACCTGATACGCTCGGCGCTGTGGCGGCAGATGGCAGCCGCAGGCGTTGCCTTGCAACGCGCCGCCCCCTTGGGCAATCCGTTCATCAGCCTGCTATTTGGCCGCATCGACCTGCGCAATCACCGCAAGATCGTGGTGGTGGACAATCGCCTGTCATGGGTCGGCAGCCGCAACTGCGCCGATGCCGCCTTTGCCATCAAGCGCCGATTCGCGCCTTGGGTGGACATCCTTGTCCGGTTGGAAGGGCCGGTCGTGCGCCAACAACAGGCCGTGTTCGTGCAGGACTGGATGACGCATCACGCCGAAGACCTTAGCGCCACCCTATCCGCGCCCCTTGTCGACGCACCACCCGGAGCCGTGACCGCGCAAGTCATCTCGTCCGGCCCCGACGATGTGCAAACCACGCCAGCCGATGCGCTATGCGCCATGATCTACGCCGCGACCGAGCGGCTGACCATGACCACGCCCTATTATGTTCCCGACCAGTCGCTGCATGTCGCGATCTGTTCGGCGGCCGAACGCGGCGTGGCGGTCAACTTGGTCTTGCCCGCACGCAATGACAGCGCCATCGTGGGTGCCGCCAGCGAAAGCCTGTTGCCCGAATTGCTGCACGCGGGCGTGCACGTGCATCTGTTCCGGCCCGGCCTGATCCATTCCAAGATCGTGACAGTGGACGGTCAATTCGCCATGCTGGGCACGGCCAATCTGGATCACCGCAGTTTCGACCTGAACTACGAAAACTCGCTGCTGCTGGCCTGCCCGGCGTTTACCGCTGAATTGGACATGCGCCAACAAAGCTATGTTGACCGCGCAACGCCGCTTGACCGCGCCGATGTCGCGGCATGGCCGCTTTGGCGGCGGTTGCGCAACAACACCATCGCGCTGGCCAGCCCGCTTTTGTAAAAAAGCGCCCCCGCGTGGGAGGACGCAAGGGGCGTTAGGATGTTGGGAGACTGTTGTTAGAAGACGGCGGGCGCGCCGAATATTACCGGCGCACCCTGTATGTATCAGCGCCTTATGGCAGCGCGGGGATTTCAACCGCGGGCATTTCGCCGGTCAGCGCGTGCAAGAAGGCCACGATCGCGTCGTTTTCATCTTCCGCGAATTCCCGGCCCAGCATCTGGTCCGCCATCAGGTTCACCGCGTCATGCAGGTTGTCGACAGACCCGTTGTTGAAATACGGGTAGGTCACAGCCACGTTCCGCAGCGTCGGCGTGCGGAACGCGAATTTGTCGTATTCGTCGCCGGTGACAAGGAAGCGACCTTCGTCCTTGGAACTGGGCAGCTCGAACCGATAGTAGTTGCTGTCGGTCAGGGCCGGGCCATTGTGGCAAGCCACGCAACCTGCATCGACGAACAGTTTCATGCCTTCGACCTGCTGGTCGGTCATCGCCTGCACGTCACCGCGCAGGAAACGGTCCAGCGGCGAATTCGGCGTGTTCAGCGTCCGCTCGAAAGCGGCGATGGACAGCGCCACGTTCTCGGCGCGGATCGGATCGGCATCGTCGGGGAAGGCGGTTGCGAAATGCTCTTGGTAGACCTCGAATTCCTTCAGGCGCTGGATGGCTTCTTCCAGCGACATGTTCATTTCCACATCGGCCTGAATGGGGCCAAGCGACTGGCCTTCCAGATCAGGCTCGCGCCCGTCCCAGAATTGCGCGCCAAGGAAGCCCGAGTTCAGCACGGTCGGCGTGTTGCGGTTACCCACTTGGCCAGCATGGCCGACAGCGCGGTCGATGCGGTCCGTCCAGCCCAGTGCCGGGTTGTGGCAGGTCGCGCAGCTAATCACGCCCGACGCGGAAATGCGCGGTTCAAAGAACAACATCCGGCCAAGGTCGATCTTGACTTGGTCCATGCTGTTATCGGCCGGGATCGGCGGCAGATAGGGCAGCGGCTCGAAGAAATCCATATATTCGGCGATATCCTCGGCATGGACAGCGGTTGCGCCAAGCACAAGGGCAAGCGCCGTTGCACCAAGCCGGGGAAGGTTGCGGGGGGTCATGTCAGCCTCCATATGCGATCGTTTCCTGACGGTCCTGCGGCACCTGCCGCAAAACTTTCGCGCGTCTGAGGTAACTATAGCGTGAGGAATCGGGGCGCACCTTGACCCAGATCAAACCTTGGAATGATTATAAATTAAACATCGATGATAGATGATTTATCACATCACAGGTGGCCATGGGCGGATCGCATCTGCCGTGATCCAGGCCTGAACCCAGTCGGGCAGCGCGGGGCTATCGCCTGTATGCCCCAACCGGTCCAACACCTGCGCTGGCGGCACAATTCCCTTGGCGCTGGTCACGGCAGAGCGGATCAGAATGTGATTGGCGCATTCCGCGCCCTTCCACATCGACTGTTCGGTATAAATGAAGCGCGCGTCCCAGCCTATGCAACGGCTGCGCATCTCGAACCGTTCAAAGGCGCGAATTCGTTTGCGGTAGCGCGTGGAATTGCCCGCAACCGTAATGCCCCAGCCCTGCGCGCGCAGCACATCGCCCAGCCCGGTGCGCATGGCCATGGGAATGCGGCCCAGATCATACAGCGTCAGCGTGCGGCCATTGTTCAATTCAACCCATGGGTCCAGATCCCACGGCCAGCAGCGGTGGTGCGAGACATGCGTGTCCAACAGGCCCAAACGGGGGGCGTTGCGGTATTTCAGCATTTGGGCGGCGAAACGCAGGAATGGATACATCGGGTGTCCTTTCGTCGACTGCGTCGCGCGCTTGGGCGGCAGGGTCAAGCCCCGCCCCAACGTAAACCAGCCCGTCACAGGCTGTGCAGGCAAGACAGGATTGCCGCGCCGAACCGGTCCATGCGCGCCTGATCCATGCCCTTTATCCGGGCAAGCTCGGCATTATTGGCGGGCCGTCGTTCGGCAATGGCGCGTAATGTGGCGGGCGTCAGGGTCAGCAGCTTGTCGGTGCCGCCCGCGCCGCGTTCCAAGCCGCGCGCAAGTTCGGCCAAGTCATCGAACAGCGCGCCCGCCTCTCGCCCGGCCAATTTGCGGCGCTGCGGGTGTTGCGCGTCGGGCATGGCACCGGTGATGACGGCCAGAAACTCTGCCCCGTAGCGTTCCAGCTTCGTCGCCCCCACGCCAGAAATCCGCGCCATCGCATCCATGCTGTCGGGGCGATTTTCCGCCATTTCGACCAGCGTGCGATCTGTGAAGATAACATAGGCGGGCACGCGCGCGGCTTCGGCCAGCGCGCGGCGTTTGGCCTTCAACGCCGACAAAAGCGGCGCGTCTTCGTCCGAGACCAGCGCTTTCACCGCAGGTCCGTCGCGCGCGGCGGTGATCGTGTCTTCGCGCAGGGTGATCTCGGCCTCGCCCCGCAATATGGGGCGCGCCGCTTCGGTCATGCGCAAGGCCCCGTGCCGCTCGGCATCGGGGCGGACCAGATCGCGCCCCATCATCTGCCGGAACACCGCCTGCCATTTGGCGCGGCTTAACTCGCGCCCCACGGCGAAGGTGGGCAAATGGTCATGCCCGCGCGCGCGCACCTTGTCTGTGGCATTTCCAGTCAGAATATCGACCAAGTGGCCCACGCCGAACCGCTCGTCCGTGCGCAGCATGGCCGACAGCGCTTTGCGCACAAGCGTCGTGGCATTGAACTGCTTGACCGGGCGGGCACACAGATCGCAATTCCCGCAAGGGTCCGACGCTTCGCCGAAATAGGAAAGCAGAACCTGACGGCGACAGCCCAACGCCTCTGCCAGCCCCAGAAGCGCGTTCAGCCGCACATGGTCCGCCTCGCGCCGTTCCGGGGGGGCGGGGCTTTCATCTATCTGCGCGCGGCGCAGGCGAATGTCGTCTGGGCCATACAGCGTGAACGTGTCGGCAGGCGCGCCATCACGGCCCGCGCGGCCAATCTCCTGATAATACGCCTCAATTGACTTGGGCAGATCGGCATGGGCGACCCAGCGAATATCGGGCTTGTCTATGCCCATCCCGAAGGCCACGGTGGCGACCACGATCAGGTCATCTTCGCGCTGGAACAGTTCTTCCACGGCGCGGCGCGTATCCGCCTCCATCCCGCCATGATAGGCGCGGGCGTTATGGCCCGCTTCGCGCAGTCCTTGGGCAAGCGCCTCGGTGCGCGCACGGGTCGCACAATACACAATGCCCGATTGTCCGCGCCGGGCGCTGGCATAGGTCAAGATTTGCCTGCGGGGGCTGTCCTTTACGGTGAAGTTCAGCGTGATATTCGGCCGGTCGAAGCCGCGCAGAAAGATATTGGGGCTGCGCCCGTCGAACAGGCGTTTCAGGATTTCGGCGCGGGTTTCGGCGTCGGCAGTGGCGGTAAATGCCGCCATGGGCACATCCAAAGCGCGGCGCAGATCACCGATGCGCAGGTAATCGGGGCGGAAATCATGGCCCCATTGGCTGACACAATGCGCTTCATCCACCGCGATCAGGGTGCAGCGCGCGCGGCGCAACAGGTCGATGGTGCCGGATGATGCCAACCGCTCTGGCGCAATATACAGAAGCTTCAACGCACGCCGGTCGATGGCGTCGAACACGGCGTCCCGTTCGGCTTCGGTATTGCCAGAGGTTAGCGCGCCTGCGGCCACGCCCAATTCCTGCAAGCCGCGCACTTGGTCGCGCATCAGCGCAATCAGCGGCGAGATGACCAGTGTCATCCCATCGCGGCATAGCGCGGGTAGCTGGAAGCACAAGGATTTGCCGCCGCCCGTGGGCATCAGCGCAAGCGTGTCATGGCCTTCTGCGACAGAGTCCACGATCTCTGCCTGACCGGGGCGGAACCCGTCAAAGCCGAATACCTGTTTGAGGATCGCCTGCGGGTCAGCGCCCTCAGAGGAACATGGCTGCATTGTTGGTGATGATGATCTGAAGGGCATAAATGGCCAAAAGTGCGACCAGCGGCGCAAGGTCGATCCCGCCCAGATCCGGCAGGAACTGGCGGATGCGGCGATACACCGGTTCGACCAAGCGATTGATGCCATCCCAGATTGACGCCACGATGGGCGAACCCAAACTCAGCACGTTGAAATTTATCAGCCAGCTCAGGATGATATGGATGATGATGATGAATTGCGCCACGTTCAGCACAAGCAGGATAATCTGAAGAATCGACAGCATCTTGAGCCTTTTTCGTTGGGTTGCGCCATAACTAAGGGCGAAGGCGCGCAAGAGCAACCATTTCACCCGTCTGGACATGGGCGACGCAATCACTAGGTAAGGGACGTTGCCACACAAGGACACCCGAATGCTTGTTATCCTGTCACCTGCCAAGAAACTGGACTGGACCGCCCGGCCCGATGCCACCACCCAGCCCGACTTTCAGGCCGATGCGGTCGCGCTGGCAGATATCGCGCGCGATCTTGGCGCGCCGGGGTTGAAAAAGCTGATGCATATCAGCGACAAGCTGGCAGAGCTGAATCTTGACCGGTTCAATGCGTTTCAGGCCGACCCCGCGCCAGAGGCCATGCGCCCCGCCATCCATGCCTTCGCGGGCGACACCTATACCGGGCTGGATGCCGGGTCGCTGGACCGCGATGCGTTGGACTGGGCCAAGGGGCATTTGCGCATTCTGTCGGGCTTGTATGGCCTTTTGCGCCCGTTTGATGCGATGCAGCCCTACCGGCTGGAAATGGGCAGCCGTCTGAAAACCGCCAAGGGCAAATCACTTTATGACTATTGGGGCGACCGAATTTCGCAGGCGCTGAATGCAGCGGCCACCGACGTGGGCGCGTCGGTGATCGTGAATTGCGCATCGCAAGAATACTTTGGCGCGGTGGACATGGGTGCCTTGCGCCCGCGCGTCGTGACCCCGCAGTTTTTGGACAGCAAGGACGGGGCAGAGCCGAAGATCATCAGCTTTCATGCCAAGAAAGCGCGCGGCGCGATGGCACGCTTCATTCTGGAAAACCGCCTGACCGACCCTGCCGGGTTGCGCGACTTCGACACCGGTGGCTATGCTTTCGTGCCAGAGCAGTCGACACAGGATCGACCGGTTTTCCTGCGTGAAAGCTGAAATCGTCGGGCGCTCGGTCAACTTGGCGTTATCCAGCATTGAGCGGGCAGGATTCCGGTTCATACTCGGATATAGATAGGCTTGTCGGGATACGGCCCGCGCAGACACTATTAGCCATGTGCGGTTGCCCCGCGCCTGTTATGGGGTATAGCCGCTGACCATGTTCAACCAAGCGGATACGCTGGCAGACGGCACAGAGCACAAGACAGGGGCAAAAATTACCGTGTCACCAGAAGTGGCCGAAACAACCCATGCGCAGCACCGCCCCATCCAAGACCTTCTGGACACCGTGCGCGGCGCGGTCGATGGGCCAAGCATTTCCTTTGGTGACATTCTGCGCGCGATGGATGCCCGCAGTCAGCCCGTATTGCTGCTGCTCCCCGCATTGATTCTGGTGTCACCTCTTAGCGGCATTCCGGGCCTGTCATCGCTGGGCGGGCTGACAATTGCGCTGGTCGCGGGGCAGATTCTGCTGGGCAGACCCGCGATCTGGCTGCCCGGTTTCTTGCTGCGACGTCAGCTTCCAACTGCGCGGCTAATCTGGGCCTTGTCCAAGTTGGAACGCGCTGCGGCCTTCATCGACCGCAAGACCAGCACACGGGCGGAATGGGTGTTCGGCTTTCCGGGGCGTCACCTTGCGCTGCTTATCTGCATGGCCTGCGGTCTTATCATGCCGTTTTTCGAACTCGTGCCCTTTTCGGCGACCACCTTGGCAATCGTCGTCAGCATTCTGGCCAGCGCGCTTGTCATTCGTGACGGGGTGCTGGCCGCGATGGGGCTAAGCGGCTTCGGGTTTGCCGTGCTCTTGATCGCAAAACTCGCGGCCACCTGACCCTGCGCGCCGCTATTCCGCCGCGCGCAAGGGCAGTTCTGGTTCCAATTCCGGGTCGGGCGCAACAGTGACAGGGCGCCGCGCAGGCAGGCCCGTATCCCAGATCAATTCTGTATCGCGCACGCGCGCCAGCTTTTTGTGCAACTCCCGGTCGCGCCGCGCGGCACTGCCGCCTTTGGCAAACAGCCAGCGCAGCCCCAATGCACCGCGATAAGCGCCTTTCTCTATCCAGACGCGCAGCGCCAGCATCGCGGGCGTCAGCATCAGCGTCAGCACTGTTGCCACGCCAAGGCCGAACACTACCGCCGTGGCCAATTGCTTCCACCACAGCGCGGTCGGGCTATCTATGCTGTAGCCGCCATTGGCGAAATCCAGACTGATCCCCAGCATCATCGGGGTCAGGCCCGCCATGGTGGTGATCGTGGTCATCAAGACGGGACGAATCCGCGCCTCGACCGTGCGGATGATCGCTTCGATCCGCGGCATGATCTTGGCATAGCTTTGATAGGTGTCGATCAACACGATGTTGTTGTTCACCACAATGCCCGCAAGCGCGACAATCCCGGTGCCTGTCATGATGACAGAGAAGGTCTGCTCCATCACGATCATGCCAATCAGCACCCCGGCACTGGACAAGATCACCGCCAGCAGCACCAGAACCGAGTTGTAGAAGCTGTTGAACTGCGTCAGCAGGATGACAAACATCAGGCCCAAGGCCGCACCAAACGCATAGATCAGAAATGTCTGGCTTTCCTGTTGGTCTTGCTGCTCGCCCGTCCATTCCCAGCTTACACCGTTGGGCAGCTCGGCCTCGGTCTGCAACCAGTTGGTCAGGGTCTCGATCCGCTCTGTCGCGTTGATCGGGACCACACGCCAGTCATTGCGGGCAATTTCGGCGCGCAGGTCGGTGGCGCGGTTGAACGCCTCTGACCCCGGCGCGTGGTCATCCGGATGCGTATCTGCACGGTTGACGACGCGCACGACATTGCCATCGGCATCGACAATCTGTTCCAGATTGGGGCGCACATCTGCTTTCACGTCGAAATACCGTTGCTGGTCGATACGGTCGATCCGCGACCGGCTGGAGACGGTTTCCGTCGTGATGAAATTGGATAGTGGCACCATTCCGAAATTCGTCTGCACGCGCAGGGTTTCCAACGTGGACAGCAGACGGTCACGTTCAGGCAGGCGCACGCGAATGTCGATTTCCTCTTCCGAGGTGTCGACGCGCATCGTGTCCAGCAACAAGCCACGGGTGACAAGCTGCACCATCCCGCCAATGGTCTGCACATCCGCCCCGAAACGGCCCGCAACCTCGGTATCGACATTGATCTGCCAGTCAATGCCCGGCACCGGGCGGGTGTCTTCCAGACCGAACAGGCCCGCAGTGTCACCAAATTTCGCGCGCACCTGCTCGACCGCAGCTTCCAAACTTCCGAAATCTTGCCCCGTCAGGCGCAGATGAACGGGCTTGGCCCCTGCCGGCCCACCGGACTGGATCAGCGTTTCGGCATAGATGCCGGGAATGTCGGACAGCCGTTCCTGCATCCGCTCGACAATTCGCGAGCCGGACATTTCTGGGTCATTGGTCCGTGCCTGCCAATGGGTCAGTTCGAACTGAACCTGTCCTACCGCATCATTCGGGGCACCCGTCCCGCCGGTATTGGTGTTCAGCCCACCATCCCCGGCAAAGGCAAAGACGGATTCCACACCCTCGGTGTCGATCGCAACCTGTTCGGCCTGCCGCACCAAGGCGTCCTTTTCGGCCAGCGACAGGTTGCCACGCGCGCGGATATAGATGATCCCCTGCTCGGGTTCGGTTTCGACGAAAAACTCGACCCCGCGGTTATTGGCACCGTAATACTGGAACACCGACATCACGAAGGCGAACACCGCCACAACCGCCACGACCGGCATCACCGGGTTGCTAACCAAGAACTTGGCCAGCCAGCCAGTCACCCCGTAATGGCGGCTGGCGTCGATGGATTTGGGCTGGCGGCGAATGGCAAGCGCGCCAAAGCTGACAGAGACGCCGATGGCGGATACCATCATCAGGGCGGCACCGGGCAGAAGCTGAAGGGCCGTTTGCGCGGCTTGCGTGCCGCCGGTCAGGTAGCCGGGGTTCAGCAACAACATTGCGCCCAGCCACATCCCAGCCACGGAAAGCGCGGCAAAGGGCAGGCGCAGCAGCCATGGCAGGCGGCGCAACCCGTCCGACATCTGGCCCACGCGGCGTGCCATCCGGCCCGTGACGCCCCCCATGACCGGCAGGAACACAAGCGCCACGATCAGTGACGCCGTCAGCACGAAGATAAGCGTCACTGGCAGCATTCCCATGAACTCGCCCGCGACACCGGGCCAGAACAGCATGGGCAAAAACGCGCAAAGCGTTGTCGCAGTAGAGGCAATGACCGGCCAGAACATGCGTTCTGCCGCGCGGACATAGGCCCGCATTGGTCCGTCGCCTGCCGCAATCCGTTTGTCGGCATATTCGGTCACAACCACCGCGCCATCGACCAGAACACCCACGGCAAGGATCAGACCGAACATCACGATATTCGACACCGCGACGCCCATTATCCCCAATAGGATGAAGCACAACAAAAATGATGCCGGGATCGCGAACCCCACCAGCAGCGCCGAGCGCGTGCCAAGCGCCGCAAGCACCACGATCATCACCAATGCAATCGCGGTCAGCACCGACCCTTCTAGCTGCGCGACCATTTCATCGACCTGCACGGACTGGTCCAGCGCCGTCGTGATCTGGATGGAATTGCGCAATTCTGCGTCCCAACTGGCTTGTTCCGCCTCTATGGCTGCACGTACCGCGGCAACCGTGTCGATCGCGTTGAAGCCCTTGCGCTTGACGACCTGAATGGCAAGGTTCTCTTCGCCGTTGAAGCGGGCGGTGCCTTCGCGGTCCGCGAATGTCATGCGGATTTCGGCCAGATCACCCAAGGTGACAATCGAATCGCCATTCACCTTGACCGGCAGCTTATAAATGTCCTGCGTTGTCTCGAAGGTTGACGGCACGGTGACAGAGAACGCGCCGCTCGCGGTTTCGACCTGCCCTGCGGCGACCAGTTGGTTGTTATTGCCAACCACCTGAATCAATTCACCCGCCGTCACATTATAGGCTTCCAGTTTCAGCGGGTCGATCAGCACCTCGACCATCTCGTCCCGCGCACCGGCGATTTCAGCTTCCAGAACGGAATCCAGCGCCTCTATCCGGGTTTGCAGGTTGCGCGTGGCATTCACCAGCGTCCGTTCGGACACGTCGCCCGACAAGGCAACGATCACGATGGGAAATTCAGAGAAATTGATCTCGGTAATGGTGTAATTCTGGGCGCCTTCGGGAAATTGGGCTTCCGCGCGGGTCATGGCGTCGCGGATATCGGCCATGGTTTCGGATTTATTCCAGCCGAATTCGAATTCCAGAACCGCCGCGCCGATCCCGTCGGAAGAGAAAGCCCCCAGGTCTTTCAGCCCGTCCAGCCCGGCCAATTCGGTTTCCATGGGCTTGACGATGGCATCTTCGGCATCAACCGCGTTGATGCCGGGAAAAGGCACGGTGATGATAACGGCGGGCACTTCGATATCCGGCTCGCCTTCCTTGGGCAGGCCGAAATAGGCGGCCGCCCCGGCGCCCAAGGTCATGGCCAGCAGGGCCAGCACCATACGGGCGTGGGTCGCGGCCCAAGAAACGATACCGATCATTGCGCGGCCTCCTCGCGCCATGTCACTTCGACCATGGCCCCCTCGCGGGTAAATTCTTGCCCGACGATGATCGCCCCAATTTCTTCGGGCAACCCGGCCAGCCACATACCATCTTCGGTATCACGCAACACGGTCGCGGGCGCGAAGCTGACATGCCCATCCTCATCCACCAAGCGCAGGCCCAATTCGCCCGCGTCGTTCAAGGTCAGCGCAGAGGCCGGAACCAAATGCCCCTCGCGCGAATCAGCCGCGATCATGATGTCGGCGCTCTGGCCGTCACGAATGCTGTTATCGGGGTTCGGCACGGTAATTTCCACGCGGAAGGTGCGGGTCTGCGGATCGGCGGACCGGGCAATGAATGTGACCTCTCCGACCACTTCGCGCCCACCTGCAAGCCGGGCACCGGCACGCGCGCCTTCGGTCAGCCGCGCGACTTGCAATTCATTGGCAAAACCGACCAGCTTCATCGGGTCCAGCTGGATCAGGGTCGCGCACAGCGCGCCGGGCTGCAACAGGCTGCCCAATTCCGCCGTATCGCTTTCCAACAGCCCATCGAACGGGGCGTGCATGACCAGACGCGCCATCTCTTCGACCGCGCGGTCCAGACCAGCTTGCGCGGATTGCAGCGCGGCGCGGGCGTTGGCAAGGCGCGTTTCCGAAGCAAAACCGCCCTCGCGCAGCCCTTCGGCGGCGCGAAAGTTGATCTCTGCTTCGCTTAGGCGCGCGCGGGCCTCATCCAGCGCGGCGCGGCGCACACCCGGCGCGACTTCGCAGAGCGGCTCGCCCGCGGCAATGCGCGCGCCACGGCGCAACGGTTCTGACACGATCAGCCCAGATGTTTCAGACCGCACTTCTACGGAGCGCGGCGCTTCGGTCCGCCCACGCAAGACCACACTGCTGTCCACGGGCTGCGCGACCGACCGCATCGCGACCACCTTGACCAAATCGCGCGCCGGCGCGTCATCGCTCTGAGCCTCTGCCTCGGTGACAACACCGGCAAAACTGAACAGGGCGCCCCGCTCCATCACCAGCAGGTAGAGAGCAGCCACCACGGTCAAAGCCGTTATCAAGGGAAAAATGCGCATTGCCGCCTCATGGTCCAAAACTGTCCGCCTATATAGACGTGATACGCTAGACTGACCAGTTCAGATTTGTTTCGCAGGCGCAGAATCGTGCGCCGCTCTCTTTTTGGCCATAGCCGCTGTGTTGTGCGGTTTCGATTGGCGGGGCTTGGCAATTACCCCTGCTTCACGCTAAGACAGCGCAAGACCAAGCGTAAAGGTGTCCGACGTGAGCAATCCGGAAAGTTTCATCGACGAGGTGAGCGAAGAACTGCGGCGCGACCGGGCTATGCAGTATTTGCGCAAATACGGCTGGATCGCTGTTGTGGTGGTTGTGCTGATCGTTGGCGGAACAGCATGGAACGAATGGCGCAAGGCCAGCGCGCAAGCCAGCGCCGAGGCGTTTGGCGAAAGCGTTCTATCCGCGCTTGAAAACAATGACACGGCGGACCGCATTGCGGTCTTGGCGGACATAGAGGCAACAGGCGCACAGCAAGGCCTGTTGCAGCTTTTGCGCGCCGGGGAATTGCTGGAAACCGACCGCGTCGCCGCGCTGGACGCGTTGGAGGCCGCGGCACAGGATGACAACCTGCCCGACGCCTACCGCCAACTTGCCGCGCTCAAGCGGGTGATCGCGGGGCAGGGCGTTCTTCCCTTGGAGGAACGCCAATCGGTCGTTGCGGGTCTGGCACAAGCGGGCCAGCCCTTTCGCCCGCTCGCGCTGGAACAAAGCGCCTTGCTGTCATTGGAAGCCGGGGACGAAGCTGGCGCTATCGCCATTCTGCAAGACCTGCTGGAGCAGTCCGACGTATCAGAGTCCCTACGCCAGCGCGTGACCCAACTTTTGATCGGCCTGGGTGCCGAAACCGGCGCCGCGTAACGCGCGGGCAAAGCAAGATAGGAGCCTGAGGTGAGATTTTGGACATCCACAACCTTGCTTGCCATGGCACTTGCCGTGTCAGCCTGTGACCGCGAATTCATCCTTGAGGGGGAACGCTTTCCGTTGCGCGCGCCTTTCGCGGAAGATGCAGGCGAAGCACCCGCCAACCGTGCCGCACCGATCAATCTGCCCGGAACGCAGGTCAACGCCGCTTGGACCCACCGCCTTGGCACACCTAACACCCGAATCGAGCATCCTGCGCTTGGCGCGGCGCTGACCCAGCAATGGGAAGCCCCCATCGGCCAAGGAGATGAACGTCGCCACCGCATTACCGCCGAACCGGTTGCAGCGAATGGCATGATCTACACGCTGGACAGCCGCGCGCAGGTGACTGCAACCAATACATCTGGCGCCACAGTCTGGACGCGTGATCTGACCCCAACCGCCACGCGCAGCGCCGATGGCGCTTCTGGCGGCGGGCTGGCATTGGCCGATGGCAGGCTTTATGTCACCTCGGCCTTTGGCAGCCTGACAGTGATGGATGCGGCAAGCGGCGATGTGGTCTGGACCAAAGCATTCGATGCCCCGGTCACGGCCCCGCCGACAATCGCGGGTGACAGGGTTTATGTCGTGGCCGCCGACAGCACGGCATGGGCGCTGGAAACCCGTGACGGCAAGACAGACTGGCAGTTGCCGGGCACGCCGTCCGTCTCTTCCATGGTTGGCGGCGCGGCTCCGGCGGTCGCCGGCGCGCTTGTGCTGCTGCCGACACCGGCCGGAGAGTTGATCGCCGCACGCCGCGACACCGGCATGATCGAATGGCGCACCAACATTGCGGGCACGCGGCTAGGCGTGGCCTATGCACAGGTCAAGGATATTACCGGCGATCCTGTTATCTCTGGCAACAGCGTGATCATCGGCAACCAGTCCGGCCGCGTCATGGCGCTGGACCTAAACGATGGTTCGCGCCTGTGGACCGCAGAAGAAGCGGCCTATGGTCCGGTTTGGCCGGTGGGCGGTTCTGTGTTCCTGATGTCTGACCGCAACCGCCTTATCCGGCTGGATGCCGCCACTGGCGAATTTATCTGGGGCCAGCCCCTGCCCCTGCACACCACCGAGCGCGAGCGCAAACGCGCCGAGATTTATGCACATTTCGGCCCGCTGCTGGCGGGTGGGCGCCTGGTCGTGGCCTCTAGCGACGGTTTGATCCGCAGTTTCGACCCGACCGATGGCAAGCTTCTTGACGAGGTTGACCTGCCGGGCGGCGCGGCCAGCGGGCCCATTGCGGTGGGTGGTTCGCTCTATGTCGTTTCAAAAAGCGGGAGCCTGCTGGCCTATCGCTAAGCTTTGCGCTATAGCGCGCTCTTTGACAGGCCCCGCCCGGTGCGGGGCCGTCCTGCGTTTTATCCCCGGAGGGATTCATGAGCTTCACCCTCGCCATCATCGGTCGCCCGAATGTCGGCAAATCGACCCTGTTCAACCGGCTTGTCGGCAAGCGGCTGGCCTTGGTCGATGACCAGCCCGGCGTCACCCGCGACCTGCGCGAAGGGGCCGCCAAACTGGGCGATCTGCGTTTTACCGTGATCGACACGGCCGGGCTGGAAGACGCCACCGATGACAGCTTGCAAGGCCGGATGCGCCGCCTGACCGAACGCGCGGTGGACATGGCCGATATCTGCCTGTTCCTGATCGACGCGCGCGCGGGTGTCACCGCCAGCGACGAAGGACTGGCCGAGATCTTGCGCAAGCGCGGGCGCAACGTGATCCTTGGCGCCAACAAGGCCGAAGGGCGCGCGGGCGAAGCCGGGCTGCTGGATGCCTATGCGCTTGGCCTTGGCGAACCTTTGCGCCTGTCTGCCGAGCATGGCGAAGGGATGGACGAGCTTTACCACATGCTGCGCCCGCTGGCCGAGGAATTCGAAGAGCGCGCCGAAGCCACCGCCCCGGTGGTGGACCTTGACGTGTCTGATGACGAGGACGCCCCTGACCACGCCCCCAGCGCCGCACGGCCCTTGCAAGTGGCCGTGATCGGGCGGCCCAATGCCGGTAAATCCACCCTGATTAACAAGATCTTGGGCGAAGACCGCCTGCTGACCGGGCCAGAGGCCGGGATCACGCGTGATTCAATTTCGCTGACGCTGGACTGGATGGGCACGCCCACCCGCATTTTCGACACGGCGGGCATGCGCAAAAAAGCGCGCGTTGTCGACAAGGTGGAAAAACTGTCTGTGGCCGATGGCTTGCGCGCCGTGCGCTTTGCAGAGGTGGTCGTGGTGCTGCTGGATGCTGCGATCCCGTTCGAATCCCAAGACCTACGCATTGCCGATTTTGCAGAAACCGAAGGGCGCGCGGTGGTTGTGGCGGTGAATAAATGGGACTTGGAAGATGAAAAACAGGACAAGCTGAAAGAGCTGCGCCACAAGTTCGAAAAGCTGCTGCCGCAGTTGCGCGGTGCGCCGATGGTCACCGTATCAGCCAAGACCGGCAAGGGGCTGGACCGCCTGCACGCCGCCGTGCTGCGCGCGCATGACATCTGGAACCGCCGCATCGGCACCGCCAAGCTGAACCAATGGCTGGAAGCGATGGTCACGGCGCACCCGCCACCCGCGCCGGGGGGTAAGCGGATCAAGCTGCGCTATGCCACGCAGGTCAAGACGCGCCCGCCTGCCTTCGTGGTCATGTGCTCGCACCCCGAAGACCTGCCCACGGCCTATACGCGCTATCTGGTCAACGGGCTGCGCGACAATTTCGACATGCCCGGCACGCCGATTCGCATGTTCATGCGGTCGCAATCCGACAAGAACCCCTTCAAGGGCCGCAAGAAGGCTCCGCCATCCAAGTTGCGCAAACATCTGGAAGGGCGGCGGGACGACTAATCGCTTGCAATCCGTGGTGGCTGGTCGCGCAAATACATCGGCCCGCCGGTCCAGCGCGGAAAGCCGAAGGCGTTTATCATCACCACGTCGATATCCTCGGCCCGCGCGGCGATGCCTTCGCGCAGGATGGCGTCGCCTTCGGCCTGCATGACCGACAGAATGCGGGCCATAATGGCTTCGGCGGCGAATGCTTGCCGCACAATCCCTTTGCGCGTGGACTCGTCCAAAATCACGCGCTCCACCTCCGGGTCCGGCAAGGGTTCGCCGCTGCTGTAATCATACCAGCCGCGCCCCGCCTTGCGGCCAAAGCGCCCCGCTTCGCATAGAATATCAGGTATACGAACGTAATTTGCCGGGCGCTTGCCCTCGGCGGCGCGGCGTTTGCGCATGGCCCATGCTATATCCAGCCCGGCCAGATCCTGCATTTGATAAATACCCATGGGAAAGCCGAAATCAACCATGGCAGCGTCGATCTGCCATGGCAGTGCGCCCTCTTCCAGCATGTATTCGCAGTCCGCACGGTAGGCCGACATAATGCGATTTGCGATGAACCCGTCACAGACACCGGCAAAAACAGTGATCTTGCCCAAGGCCTTGGCCAACGCGGCCCCGCTCGCCAACGCATTATCCGACACCGCATCCGGCACGACAATTTCCAGCAATTTCATGACATGCGCCGGAGAGAAGAAATGCAGCCCCACCAGCCGCGACGGGTCCGCCATGGTCGCGGCCAATGCGGTCACATCCAGATAGGACGTGTTGGTGGCCAGCACGCAATCGGGCGCGGTGACGGTTTCAAGCTGCGCCAGAACGGCGCGCTTCACGTCGAAATCCTCGAACACGGCTTCGATGGCCAGTTGCACGCCCGACAGGTCGGCGGCGTTTGACGTGGCGGTGAAGGCATTAAGACAGGCCGCGTGTTGGCCCGTATCGATCACCCCGCGCGACAGGCTATCTTGCAAGATGCCCGTCACGCGGGCTGCTGCGGCCTCGGCGGCCTCCGGCGTTTGCTCCAGCAAGGTCACATACCGCCCCGCAAGCAGGCAGGCGGCGGCAATCCCCGCGCCCATGGTGCCACCGCCAACCACGCCCACGCGGTCGGGCGCGGGTGCGCTTATACCCTTCAGCCGGTCTAGCCGCCCTGCCCCGCGTTCGGCAAAGAAAACATGCGCCAGCGCCTTGGATTGCGGATCGTCGCGCAGGCGCAGGAAGGCGGCGCGCTCTGCCGCCAAGGCGTCAGACGCAGGCAGGGTTAATGCGCGGCGCAAGGCGGCAATCGCTTCCTTCGGCGAATTCCGGCCACGCGCGCGCGCGGCCAGCTTGGCCGCCAATCTGTCAAATGCCGCAGGGTCGGGGTTCAGAACCGGGCGCGCCAGAACCGGGCCGGGATCGGGACGATCCGCCAGCGTTGCCCCGAATCTCAGGGCCGCATCCAGCAGATCGGCATCTGCCAGCGCATCGACCAAGCCCATGTCCTGCGCTTGCATAGCCCCAACGGGCTTGCCACCGGCCACCATGGTCAGGGCATCTGCGGCCGCGATTACGCGCGGCAAACGCACCGTGCCGCCCGCGCCGGGGATCAGGCCCAATGTCACCTCTGGCAAGCCCAGTTTGGCGCTACGCAGGGCAACCCGGTAACGGCAGGCCAAGGCCAGTTCCAACCCACCGCCCAGCGCGGTGCCGTGAATGGCCGCAATCCACGGCACGCGCGCGCCTTCGATCTGCGCCAGAACATCGGGCAAATGCGGCTCCATGGGCGGTTTGCCGAATTCGCGGATATCCGCCCCCGCCACGAAACTGCGCCCGGCGCACAGCAACACCACGGCGCGCAAGCCCAGCATCGCGTTGGTCTGCGCCACCGCGTCTGCAAGCCCCGCGCGCTGCGCTTGGCCCAGCGCGTTCACCGGCGGGTTGTCCAGCGTTACGCAGGCGATATCGCCTTCTTGGGTGACGGAAACGGTCATGGCACGTCCTGCAAGATGGCGTCGGTCAAGGGGCTGGCCGGGTCGGCCATGGCGGAGATCACGTTAAAATGGTGGAAATCGCCATCCACCACCAGCCGCGTGCCGGGCCACGCCTCTCGCATTAGCGCGGATTGGCGCAAAAATTCAGGGCGTTCATGCCCGCCAACCCAGACTGTAAGATGCGTGCCGGGGCGCTGCGGCTGCAAGGCAGGGCTTTCGGCCTGCGCCATGTCAGGGGTTAAGCACAAGATATCGTTCATCTTTGTGTGCAGCAACGGCCGCAGGTCGTGCAGGCCAGAAATCGACACGGCCCGTTCCGCCAGATCGGGCTGGTCGGCGCACAGCATCCGCGCCACCAGATGCCCGCCCGCCGAATGCCCGGCCAACCGCACCGGACCGGGCACCTCTGCCCGCGCGGCCGCAACCGCGCGGGCGATCTGGGCCGTCATCTGGGCCAATGTCGCCTCTGGCGCCAATGTGTAGCTGGGCAGGGCCATGGCCCAACCGCGCGCGACAGCACCCTGCGCCAGGTGCGACCAAGTGGACTTGTCGAACGCCTTCCAATAGCCACCATGAACAAAAACGGCCAACCCTTTGGGCGCGCCGTCCGGCAAGAACAGATCAAACCGTTCGCGCCCGCCCGGCCCATAAGGCAGGTCAAACCGCGCATGCGCCGTCGCGCGATAGTCGGCGGCCAATGCCTGCCAGCGCCCAGGATACTCCGACCCGCCGGGAATATGCGCGCCGTTCTCGAACGCGGCGTCCCAATCTATCAGCCCGGTCATGCACCCCTCCCCGGTTCATCGGCCAGCTTATATTTCAAGCCTGAAACATCAAGACCCAAGCGCCGCAACATGGTGGTCGAACTCTGCGCGCGCGCGCGCCCAGACCCCCGCATTCAGCGCATCAAGCGCCAGCAAATGCGGCAGAAGCTGCGCCGCGAAATCTTCGGACGCTTCCAGCGGCAGCAATGACGGCAGATTGTCGATCGCCATCACATCCAGCACCGGCGCGCCATGCACCCGCAAGACGGGGCGCGCCCAATCGGTTGCATGTGTGTAGACCTTGACCGGAGAGAAATCGGATGTCGGGTCGCAGGCGATATCGCCGATTACCCGCAAGGCGCGCGGGGCCGTCACTGCCGCAGCTGGCACGAAAACCGGCGTGCCCGGCATGGCAAGGATGCAGTTCAGGAACACATCATGCGCCAGCACCTCTGGAAACGGGCCGCCTGTGGCGGTTTCCGCCTTGTCCCATGCGGTAACCGATGCACCGACCGCCGCGCATAAATCGGCGGCCCCCCGGCCCACACGGCCCAACGCGCCAATGACCAGAACACGCGGCGGGGTCAGCCCTGCCAGCGCCTGCGACACAGCCGCAACCATAGCCGTTTGATCGGCAAATCGGGCCACCGGGGCACAGACCCCGCCACGCGCCTGCGCGGCATAGGCCAGAAGCGACACCGCCGCCCCGGCAAACCCGGCCCAATACCCAAAGGCGGCAACCCGACGCCCAGAATCGTCTGTCAGGTATTCCAGATCATAGAGCGCCCCGCCGCCGGCCCGAAACCGGCGCAACAGGTCTTGTCCGGCGGGCTGCCCCTTGAACGCATGGCCGAACATGATGTGACGGTGCCGCAAGGGGGGGCCATCTTCCGGCAGCTCCTTCAGCCCGAAGATGATCGCATCCTCGGGTGCGCCGGGCCAAGCGGCGCAGTCGGCCCGCACGGCCCCCGCGCGCAGATAAGGATCAATCGGCACTGCAAGCTGCGGGCTGTCTTCTATCGTTACGCGAAAGCCCTTGGCGCGCAACTGTGCCACACCTTCGGGCATAATGCCAATCCGTTCTTCCTGCGGGCGCTGTTCGGCGCGGATCCAAAGATGTGTCATGCTCTCCCCGTTTGTCAGGCTTTGAGTTTGGGTAACGCGGCGCAAGAGAAGCCGCAAGCTGGCAAGCAGTTGGTAACATTTTCACGCTATTAAGGTGCCTACCAGCCAGAAAAGGACATCACATGCAAATGACACTCGGCGAAGCAGGCGGCGCCCTTGTGATCGAACTACGCGAAACCCGGCTGGACGCCGCTGTCGCCATTCGTTTCAAGGATGCGATACGCAGCGCGACCGCGCATCCGGGCAGCCCGGTTATTCTTGACCTTGGAAAGGTCGAATTCATGGACAGTAGCGGCCTTGGGGCGATTGTGGGGGCCATGAAGCTGCTTGGCCCGGAACGCCCGTTGGAAATTGCAGCCTTGTCGCCCGGTGTGCGCAAGGTGTTCCGACTGACACGGATGGACACAGTCTTTCGCATTCACGACCGCGCGCCAGATGCGCAAGCCCTTCCCGCCGCCGGGTAAACGGGAAGGCAACATACCCGCCCGAAGTGCCGCGGCCAGAATTGGAAACGACCGATGACCCAAAGCGATCGAACGCCTCTGCCGGTTTTGACCTCCTGCTGCACCAGCTCTTTGCAAGATGTCCGCGTCTTGCTTGTGCGGGCCGACACATTCTTGCGCAGCAATGGCGCACCGTCCGCCTGGGTTGAAGATATGAACATCATCCTTGCCGAAGTTCTATCGAACATTGCACGGCATGGGTTTAGCGACCATTCGGGCCGAATTGACCTGGAAATACGGCTTGGCAAAAATGAACTGTTCTGCCGTGTCAGCGATACGGGCCGCCCTTTCGACCCCAGCCAGTTCGGACACACCTCGCCCGAACCGGCCCGGCTGCGCGAAGGGGGCTACGGCTGGTTCTTGATCCGCAGTCTGGCGCGCGCCCTGACCTATCAACGGGTCGGCGACACCAATTGCCTGACTTTCTGGGTACCGGTCGACCACAAATTGCCGGTGGCGGAACTCGCGGACTGAGACATGCCTCCCCGAGAGCTTTTTGAGCGATTAGACGCCGAATTCGCAGGGTTGGCCTGCTTTGCACCCAGAAGACGCAGACCACCCCACTTGCGATTTGGGGTCAGTTCATCTCTATTTGCAGCGGGTAACGGCCATTATGGAATTCGCCAAACAGCTCATACAAATCCGGATGCTCCACCGGTTCGCCCGACTCGTCGGGCAGCAAGTTCTGCTCTGACACATAGGCGACATAGAAGCTATCTTCGTTCTCTGCCAACAGGTGGTAGAACGGCTGGTCCTTCCGCGGGCGGCTGTCCTCGGGGATGGCATGATACCAATCTTCGGTATTCGAAAATTTGGGATCGACATCGAAAATCACCCCGCGAAACGGGTGTTTTTTATGTCGCACCACTTGGCCCAAGTGGTATTTCGCCCAAGTTTTTTCCATCAGCGCCTCTGCCGCTCTCCTAGCGCGAAACCGCCACCAGAGTCCATGCCATGGACCACGTTTCGCGGAAACAGTTTGTGACATGGCGCGTGACAAACCCAGCCGTGCAGCAGGCTTGCGAAATAATATTGCGCAAACAGGTCAGTTTGGCACATTGCAAGACCGCAGACCCGTGTTACAAGCGCAATGTTAGGCGTGTGAACTATGGTCAAAGCACGCAGTGTCAATGACAGAGGAGCACCTATGACCAACGTAGTTATCGTATCCGCAGCCCGCACGGCTGTCGGGTCTTTCGGCGGCGCTTTCGCCAATACCCCCGCACATGACCTTGGCGCGGCCATTCTGGAAGCGGTCGTCGCACGCGCGGGAATCGACAAATCCGAAGTATCGGAAACCATTCTGGGGCAGGTTCTGACCGCCGGTCAGGGCCAGAACCCCGCACGTCAGGCGCATGTCAATGCGGGCCTGCCAATAGAGTCCGCCGCTTGGTCCATCAATCAGGTTTGCGGCTCTGGGCTGCGCGCGGTCGCGCTGGGCGCACAGCACATCATGCTGGGCGATGCCGCGATCGTGCTGGCCGGTGGTCAGGAAAACATGACCCTGTCGCCCCATTGCGCGCATATGCGCGCAGGCACCAAGATGGGCGACATGAAAATGATCGACACCATGATAAAAGACGGGCTGTGGGACGCGTTCAACGGCTACCACATGGGCCAGACCGCTGAAAACGTGGCCGAGAAATGGCAGATCAGCCGCGATGAGCAAGACGCCTTCGCCGTCGCCAGCCAGAACAAGGCCGAAGCCGCGCAAAAGGCCGGCAAGTTCAAGGATGAAATCGCGCCTTTCACGGTGAAAACCCGCAAGGGCGATATCGTGGTCGATACCGACGAATATATCCGCCACGGCGCGACCATGGAAGCGATGCAAAAACTGCGCCCCGCCTTCACCAAGGACGGCTCTGTGACCGCCGCCAACGCGTCCGGTCTGAACGATGGCGCCGCTGCCGTCATGCTGATGAGCGCGGAAGAGGCCGAGAAGCGTGGCCTGACCCCGCTCGCGCGCATCGCCAGCTACGCAACCGCCGGTCTGGACCCGTCTATCATGGGGGTCGGCCCGATCCATGCCAGCCGCAAGGCGCTGGAAAAGGCCGGCTGGAAGCCCGAGGATCTGGACCTGATCGAAGCGAACGAAGCCTTTGCCGCGCAAGCCTGCGCCGTGAACAAGGACATGGGCTGGGATCCGGCCAAGGTGAACGTGAATGGCGGCGCAATTGCCATCGGTCACCCCATCGGTGCTTCGGGTTGCCGCATCCTGAACACGCTGCTGTTCGAAATGCAGCGCGCGGATGCGAAAAAGGGTCTGGCGACGCTGTGCATCGGTGGCGGCATGGGTGTGGCAATGTGCCTCGAACGCTAAAGCGAAAAGGCGTGCGCAATATTCTTGCGCACGCCTTGCTAGTTCGATAGCAAATATTACACACGGAAAAACCTAGAGAGGGGGACATCATGGCAAGAGTGGCATTGGTCACAGGCGGATCGCGCGGCATTGGCGCAGCGATCTCTAAGGAACTGAAAGACAAAGGCTATACCGTTGCGGCAACCTATGCTGGCAATGACGAAGCCGCAGCGAATTTCACCGCCGAAACCGGCATCAAAACCTACAAATGGAATGCCGCCGATTATGACGCATCCAAAGCGGGCATTGCGCAGGTCGAAGCGGACCTTGGCCCGATTGACGTGGTCGTGGCGAATGCGGGCATTACCCGCGACGCGCCCTTCCACAAAATGACGCCAGACCAGTGGCGCGAGGTGATCGACACCAACCTGACCGGCGTGTTTAACACCGTCCACCCCATCTGGCCCGGCATGCGCGAGCGCAAATTTGGCCGTGTGGTGGTCATCAGTTCCATCAACGGGCAGAAGGGCCAATTTGGTCAGGTGAACTATGCCGCGACCAAGGCGGGCGATCTGGGCATTGTGAAATCGCTGGCGCAAGAGGGCGCGCGCTTTAACATTACGGCGAATGCGGTTTGCCCCGGCTATATTGCGACCGAAATGGTCATGGCCGTGCCGGAAAAGGTGCGCGAATCGATCATCGCGGGGATCCCTGCGGGCCGCTTGGGCGAGCCAGAAGAAATCGCGCGCTGCGTGGCCTTCCTTGTGTCGGATGATGCGGGTTTTGTGAACGGGTCTACGATCAGCGCCAACGGCGCGCAGTTTTTCGTGTAAACAACCGAAAAACCAAACAAAAACGGCCCGCTTAGCGGGCCGTTTGCAACTTTCAGACGCACGTCATGCGTGCGACAGGCGTTCGATTTCTTCTTTCAGGCGTAGCTTTTGCTTTTTCAGCTCTGCAATTTCCAGATCGCTGCTACCGGGGCTTCGCTGGATCATGTCGACCTTGTCAGAGAGGTGCGCGTGTTTCGCGCGCAGCGTGGCAAGATGCGAGGTTAATGACATTTAGGTGTCCTCCTTCTCTGATTGCGACAGTTTTATTGCATCACAGCAATCGCCACCTGTCAGCAAAAATCGGTGTGACCGGGCCGCGACTGCGCTGAAAAATGCCACCATCCTTCTCAGAGTGTTTACACCTGCACCGTCTGTGCCTGCTGCGTGCCCACATCGAAAACCCGCTTGTAACGCAGGATTTCCGCATCTGGCCCCATCGCCTTGTTCGGATTGTCTGACAGTTTGACCGTGGGTCGCCCATCGGCACAGATCGCCTTGCACACCAAGCTGAACGGGGCCAGCCCATCACCTTCGGCCAAGCCCCGGAAATCATTGGTCAACAAGGTGCCCCAGCCAAAGCTGACCTTGACCCGCCCGAAGAAAGCGCGGTGCAGCGATTGAATGCGCTCCACGTCCAGCCCGTCCGAGAAGATGACAAGTTTCTCGCGCGGGTCTTGTCCATGGTCCTTCCACCAGCGAATCGCGGCTTCTGCCCCCGCTTCCGGCGCCCCCGAATCAATGCGGATGCCGGTCCATTCGGCCAGCCAATCGGGGGCACGGTCCAGAAACCCTTGGGTGCCGTAGGTATCGGGCAGGATAATGCGCAAATTGCCGTCGTGTTCGGCCTGCCAATCGGCCAGAACGCGGTAGGGCGCTTGCGCCAGTTCCGCGTCATCGCGCGCCAAGGCGGCATAGACCATGGGCAGTTCATGCGCGTTGGTGCCTATGGCCTCGACCTCTCGGCGCATGGCGATCAGGCAGTTCGAGGTGCCGATAAAGCACCCTCCCAGCCCTTCCATCATCGCCTGCACGCACCAATCCTGCCATAGAAAGCTATGTCGGCGGCGGGTGCCGAAATCGGCAATGCGCAATCCGTCCAGCCCTTGCAGGGCCTTGATCTTTTCCCAGACGCGGGTCATCGCGCGGGCATAAAGCACCTGCAATTCAAAGCGTTTCATCTGGCCCAGAACAGCCCGCGAGCGCAGTTCCATCAGCACCGCAAGCGCCGGAATTTCCCAAAGCATTGCTTCGGGCCAAGGGCCTTCGAATGTCAGCTCATACTGGTCGCCCACACGTTCCAGATGGTATGGCGGCAGTTGGAAGCCTTCGAACCATTCCATGAAATCGGGTCGAAACATCTGGCGTTTGCCATAGAACGTGTTGCCACGCAGAAAGGTCGATTCGCCGCGCGACAGACGCAGCTTGCGGATATGGTCCAACTGTTCGCGCAATTCGCCTTCGTCGATCAGCTTGGCCAGCGGCACATCGGTGGCGCGGTTAATCAAGCTGAAGGTAACGCGCGTGTCGCGGTGATTGGTGAACACCGACTGGCACATCAGCAGTTTGTAGAAATCGGTGTCAATCAGCGAGCGGACAATCGGGTCCAGCTTCCAGCGGTGGTTATAGACGCGGGTCGCGATATCCATCGGTCAGACCAGTTCAACACCAGCGGCGCGCATGTCATCCAGCGCGCGCGCCATGGACCCGTCAAGATCAATGCCGCGGCAGAGGCTGGTCAACACCCGCACCTTGAAGCCCAGCTTGGCCGCATCCATCGCGGACCATGCCACGCAGAAATCGGTGGCCAGCCCGACAAATTCCAACTCTGTCAGGCCACGGGTGCGCAAATAGCCTTCCAGACCCGTGGGCGTGGTCTGGTCATTCTCATAGAACGCCGAATAGCTGTCGATCTGGCGACGAAACCCTTTGCGGATAATCAGATCAGCGCGGTCGGTTTCCAGACCCGGATGAAACGCCGCGCCCTGCGAGCCTTGCACGCAATGGTCCGGCCACAGCACTTGTGGACCATAGGGCATGTCAATCATCTGCATGGGCGCGCGCCCCGCGTGCTGGCTGGCGAAAGAGCTGTGGTCAGCAGGGTGCCAATCTTGCGTCAGGATCACGGCCTCTGCCTCTGCCATACGGGCATTCACGCCGGGTACGATCTGGCCGCCCTCGGCCACGGCCAGCGCGCCGCCGGGGCAGAAATCGTTTTGCAGGTCAATCACGATCAGGGCATGGGACATGGCGGCTCTCCTTTTGTGATAGGGCTAAGGGGCAGGCGCGGGCGCGTCAATGGCGGCTGTCTTGCGCACGGGCGCGGCGCGCAGTAAAGCGCGGGCATGTATACCGTTGCCGCACTCTATCACTTCACCCGGTTCGAAAACCCTGCCGCGCTGAAAGCGCCGTTGGCCGCTTTATGCTGCACCAACGGTGTGAAAGGCTCGCTACTGCTGGCGGGCGAAGGGATCAACGGCACCATCGCAGGTCGCCGCGAGGGGATCGACGCGGTGCTGGCGCATATCCGCGCGCTGCCGGGATGTGCTGCGCTGGAGTGGAAAGAAAGCCACGCCCCCGACATGCCCTTTGGCCGCATGAAAGTGCGCCTGAAGCGCGAGATCGTGACCATGGGCCAGCCCGATGTGGACCCGCGCGCGGGCACTGGCCACTATGTGGATCCTGCCGATTGGAACGACCTTATCAGCGCGCCCGATGTGGCGGTGATCGACACGCGCAATGATTACGAGGTTGCCATCGGCACGTTTGAAGGCGCGATTGATCCGGGCACAAAGGCATTTGGCGAGTTCCCGCAATGGTGGGAAGACAACCGTCACCGCTTTCACAACAAGCGGATTGCCATGTTCTGCACCGGCGGCATTCGGTGCGAAAAGTCGACCAATTACCTGCTGGGGCAAGGGGTGCAAGAGGTTTACCACCTGAAAGGCGGCATCCTGAAATATCTGGAAGAGGTGCCGGCAGAGCAAAGCCTGTGGCATGGCGCGTGTTTCGTGTTCGACCAGCGCGTGTCGGTGGAACATGGGTTAAAGCCCGGCCCGCATGTCATGTGCCATGCCTGCCGCCGCCCGCTTTGGCCCGAAGACACCAAGCGCCCGGAATATGAGGACGGCGTGCAATGCCACCATTGCGTGGACGAATTCACGCCCGAACGCCGCGAGGGGTTTCGCGAGCGCCAGCGCCAGATTGCCTTGGCGGTCCAGCGGGGCACCCTGCATATGGGTGGTTAAGGTTCCGAATCGTTATGTTATCGATAACATTGGTAAGATTATTTATTCACTCTGTGCGTGGCGTATGGTCTAACACATCGCGCGGGCACTGACTGCCCAACAAAACAAACTCGGGAGGAGTAAGAATGGATCGTCGTTCCTTTTTGAAAACGTCGGCGCTGGGCGGGTCTGCCGCTGCTGCGTCCACACTGGCTGCGCCTGCTGTGGCGCAGGGCCGCATCACATGGCGCATGGTCACCACTTGGGGCAAGAACTTTCCCGGCCTTGGGACTGGTGCCCAACGGTTGGCAGACCGAATCACAGCTGCATCTGACGGGCGTTTGACAGTAGAATTGTTTGCTGCTGGTGAAATCGTCCCAGCCTTGCAGTCCCTTGATGCTGTCATAGACGGGTCGGCCGAAATGAGCCACGGTGCCTCCTACTATTGGCAAAACAAATCGGTTGGCTTGTCCTTCTACACGGGTGTCCCTTTTGGAATGACTTCGCGTGAATTGTCCGCGTGGGTGCGCTTTGGCGGCGGTCAAGAGATTTGGGACGAAATTTATGATCAGTTTGGACTTGTTGGGTTGTTGTCGGGAGATACCGGCACTCAAGCGGGTGGATGGTTTGCGAATGAACTGACTGGTCTTGCCGATATACAAGGCCTGCGCTTCCGCACGCCAGGCCTTGGTGGTCAAGTTTGGCAGAAGATGGGCGCTTCGGTCACAAATGTTGCACCGGGCGAGATTTTCCCAGCCTTGCAGTCCGGCACCCTTGATGCAGCAGAGTTTGTCGGTCCTTACAATGATCGCGCTTTTGGGTTCCATCAGGTGCGAAAGCACTATTACACGTCGTCTTTCGTCGAGCCGGGATTGGCGACTGAGGTCGCAATCGACAAGGCCAAGTTCTTAGATCTCCCGAGCGATTTGCAGCAGATAATCCGAGACGCGGCGCAAGCCGAATATGACAATATGCCGTCGGAATTCTACTACAACGATCCGATTGCGCTTGATGATATTGTCAAGAACCATGGCGTCATCGTTCACAAAGAATTCCCCGAAGAGATCATCGTCGCTGGTGCCAAAGCTGCGCGCGAACTTCTTGAAGAGATCATTGGTGGGGCTGATGCACTCACACGCAAAACTGCGGACAGCTATATCAAAGCGTTCAACCTTCTTCGCACGCGCACGCAAAATACCGATCAGACTTTCGCCCTCGCACGGGAGAAATATTTCGACATTTCGGACCTTGGCTAAGGCCATCCGCTACAATAATCCCGAAGGCCCCGGACATGATCCGGGGCCTTTTGGGCAATCAAGCACCCGATCACGAGGGCCAAGATGACCGCACTCGCCACCTTGATGAAAGCGATTAACGCGCTGAACCGACTTGTCGGCAACATTTTCATGTGGTTGTCGGTGGGGATTGTGCTGGTCTGTTTCTGGGTCGTCGTGGAACGCTACTTGTTCGCCAATACGCGGCTGTGGATGCAGGATTTGTATCCATGGATGAACGGGGTGATGTTCACCTCCGTTGCGGGCTACGCGCTGTATCGGAATGACCATGTGCGCGTGGATATCTTCTTTCGCCCGGCCAGCACGCTGCGCAAGGCATGGATGGACCTGCTGGGTGTGTGCATCTTCCTGATGCCCTTCGCCGCCGTGGTCTGGATCTATTCGCTGACCTTCGTGAACCGGTCCATCGGGTTGCTCGAAGCTTCGCCCAACCCCGGTGGTATGCCCGGCCTGTTCGTGCTGAAAAGCTTCATTCTGGTTTTCGCGGCGCTGATCGCCCTGCAAGGCGTGGCCATGGCGATCCGGTCCATCCTGATTATCGCGGGCCGCGAAGACCTTGTGCCGCCCGACTACCGCTACCAATACGAGTTGGAGAAAGCCTGACATGGATCCGGTATTGATTGGCGAGATCCTCGCCGGGACAATGTTCCTTGGCGTGATCGGCTTTCTGCTGCTGGGCTTTCCGGTAGCATTTACGCTGGCGGGCACGTCCATTCTGTTCGCCTTTGCGGGGCTGTATTTCGGGGTGTTCGACATGTCGAACCTGCGTTCGCTGGCCGGGCGCTACACCGGCTACATGCTGAACGAGGTGTTGGTCGCCGTGCCCTTGTTCATCTTCATGGGGGTGATGCTGGAACGCAGCAATATCGCGGAACAGTTGCTATCCACCATGGGGCGGCTGTTCGGCGACATGCGCGGCGGGCTTGGAATTTCGGTCATCCTTGTGGGCGCGCTGTTGGCGGCCAGCACCGGCGTTGTGGGCGCAACCGTGGTCACGATGGGGCTGATTTCGCTGCCGGCCATGTTGCGGGCCGGGTATGACCCGAAACTCGCGTGCGGGTCCATCTGCGCCAGCGGCACGCTGGGCCAGATCATCCCGCCCTCGACTGTGCTGATCTTCATGGGCGACATGATCGCGGGCATGCACAGCCAGGTGCAGATGAGCCTTGGAAATTTCGCGCCCACCACCGTTTCGGTGGGCGACCTGTTCGCAGGCGCGTTCATTCCGGGGCTGGTGATGGTCGCGCTCTATATCGCCTATATCCTGTTCAAGGCCGTGTTCGACCCCGAAAGCTGCCCGGCCACCCCCATCCCGCCAGAGGAAAAGGCAGGCTTGGGGCGCGAGATCGTGACCGCGCTGATCCCGCCCTTGCTGCTGATTTTTGCGGTTCTGGGGTCCATCCTTGGCGGCATCGCCACCCCGACCGAAGCTGCGTCAGTCGGTGCCGTGGGCGCAACGCTGCTGGCCGGCCTGCGCGGACGTCTGAAGGCGCAAATCTTTGTCGATGTGGCGCGGCGCACGGCGGTCATCACCTCTATGATCTTCATCATCCTGTTCGGCGCGTCGGTCTTTGCCATCGTGTTCCGCCAGATGGGCGGCGACGATCTGGTGCATGAATTCCTGTCGGCCATGCCGGGCGGCGCATTGGGCGCGATGATTACCGTCATGGTTCTGATGTTCGTGCTGGGCTTCATCCTTGATACGTTCGAGATCATCTTCATCGTGCTGCCCATCACCGCGCCGACCCTGCTGATGCTGGGGGTCGATCCGGTCTGGCTGGGCGTGATGATCGGGGTCAACCTGCAAACCAGCTTCCTGACTCCCCCTTTCGGCTTTGCGCTGTTCTACCTGCGCGGGGTTGCGCCCAATTCGGTGACGACCGGCATGATCTACAAAGGTGCGGTGCCCTTCGTTCTGTTGCAGATCACGGCCATCGTGCTGCTGTTCATATTCCCGCAGCTTGTGCTGTGGCTGCCCGGGGTGCTGTTCTAAGGTTTTGACTTTGGCTTTGGGCGCGCCATTTGCCGCCCAAAGCCAAAGAGGACAGCATGACCTTACCCGCCCCGACGCGTGCTGCGGCACTTGCGCATCTTGCCGATTTCACGCCACATATGGGCACGCGCTACGCCAAGCGCCGCAACACCGATTACGGGCCGGGGCGGCATGGCGCGGTGTCATGTCTGTCGCCGCATATCCGCCGCCGCTTGGTGGCAGAGGATGAAGTGATCGCCGCCGCTCTGGCCGCGCATGGCCCGGAAGGGGCCGAGAAGTTCATTCAGGAAGTGGTCTGGCGCAGCTATTTCAAAGGCTGGCTAGAGCAGCGCCCCACCACTTGGGACAGCTACCGCGACGGGCTGGAGCGCGATTTCGAAACACTGGCGATTGACCGCAAATTGCGCGCACAAGTACAGGCCGCGACCGAAGCGCGCAGCGGCTTGGCCTGTTTCGATGCCTGGGCCAGCGAACTGCTGGAAACCGGCTATCTGCACAATCACGCCCGGATGTGGTTTGCATCTATCTGGATATTCACCTTCGGCCTGCCATGGCGTGTGGGCGCGGATTTCTTTCTGCGCAACCTGCTGGATGGCGACCCGGCATCGAACACCCTTGGCTGGCGCTGGGTCGCAGGGCTGCACACGCGCGGCAAGACCTATGCCGCGCAGGCGTGGAACATCGCTCAGTTCACTGACGGGCGCTTTGCCCCGCGCGAGGCCGATCTGGCCCCCGACGCCCCCGCGCTTGTACATGAGGAGCCGGACGGTTTGCCTTCCCGTCTGGGCCTGCGCGCCCCGGTCGTGCCGGACCTTTCCAAACCCACCGCCCTGCTGCTGACCGAAGAGGACTGCACCCCAACCCTGCCCGAAGGGTTGAACATTGTCACCACCGCCACGCTTGCGGCCAGCCATCTGCGTTCACCCGAACCGGTTGGCGACCATGTCGCCGCGTTCGAACGCGCCGCACTGCACGACACGGTGCAACGGCTGGGCCATAACGCGGTCAACATGCGTGCGGGCCTGCCCGGAGATCTGGCGAAATGGGCCGCGCAGGCCGGTGCGCGCCAGATCGTCACGCCCTTCGTGCCACGCGGGCCGCTGCGCGACTGGTTGAACAGCGCCACACCCGCGTTGGAAGCACATGGCATTACGCTGGCCGAGATGCAGCGCGACTGGGACCGCCATGTCTGGCCCCATGCCACCGCCGGGTTCTTCAAGGTGAAAACGAAAATCCCCAGCATACTGGGCACTGCGGGCTTGCTTTGAGGGGATCATGGTGAGCCGGCAGGGGTTCGAACCCTGGACCTACTGATTAAAAGTCAGTTGCTCTACCGGCTGAGCTACCGGCTCACTCTGAAGCCGCTACTTAGAAAAGCCGCGTCACAGGGTCAAGGACAAAAGCCACATGCGCGCAATGTTTTCTGGATGCACCGTGGCGCGGGGCTGGTCAGGCCGTAAACCCGTCGCTATATGGCGCGCATGACCAGCACGGCCCAAACATTTATCAAGATGCACGGCGCGGGAAATGATTTCGTCGTGATCGACTCGCGCCATCATGCGGGCGGGGTGATGACATCTGCGCTGGCGCGCGCCATTGGCGACCGGCATCGCGGCGTGGGCTTTGACCAATTGGCGGAGCTGCGCGCGGCGGATGATGCCGATCTGACACTTGATTTTTGGAATGCCGATGGCTCTCGTGCCGGGGCATGTGGCAATGCAACGCGCTGCGTGGCGGCGATGGTCATGGGGCAGACCGGCGCGCAAAAACTGACCATCCGCACCGCGCGCGGGCTACTGCTGGCCGAAAACCGCGACGGGCAAATCTGGGTCAATATGGGTGCGCCGGTGCTGGACTGGCACAGCATTCCGCTAGCGCATGCGTGCGATACACTGCATCTGCCCCTGCCCGGCGACCCGGCAGGGGTGGGCATGGGCAACCCGCATTGCGTGTTCTTCGTGGCAGATGCAGACACAGCCCCTGTGGCAGAGCATGGCGCCCAAGTCGAACATGACCCGCTTTTCCCGGAAGCAACCAATGTCGAATTCGCGTCGGTGGTTGCCCCCGACCACCTGCGCCTGCGGGTGTGGGAGCGCGGCACCGGCATAACGCTCGCCTGTGGGTCCGGGGCCTGTGCCACCGCAATCGCCGCCCATTTGCGCGGCCTGACCGGGCGGCAAGTGACCATCACCGCCGATGGCGGCGCGCTGATGGTCGATTGGCGCGAGGATGGCGTCTGGCTGACCGGGCCCGTCGCCACGGTTTTCACCGCGACGCTGGCCGCAGGATTCGGCGCATGAGCGCGCCGCGCTTTACCACGCTAGGCTGCCGCCTGAACGCCTATGAGACGGAAGCCATGAAACGGCTGGCCGAAGATGCAGGCGTGCGCGATGCGCTGGTTGTCAACACATGCGCTGTCACGTCAGAAGCCGTGCGCAAGGCGCGTCAGGAAATCCGCCGCCTGCGCCGCGACAACCCGGATGCGCCCATTATCGTGACAGGCTGTGCGGCACAGACCGAACCAGAAACCTTCGCCGCCATGCCCGAAGTGACCCGCGTGATCGGCAATGCAGAAAAAATGCAGGCCGCGACATGGGCCAGCCTGACCCCGGATCTGATTGGACAGACAGAGCGCGTCATGGTCGATGACATCATGTCGGTGCGTGAAACCGCCAGCCACCTGATCGACGGGTTCGGCACGCGCGCCCGCGCCTATGTGCAGGTGCAAAACGGCTGCGATCATCGGTGCACCTTTTGCATCATCCCTTATGGGCGCGGCAATTCGCGGTCCGTGCCTGCCGGTGTCGTGGTCGAACAGATCAAGCGGCTGGTGGCCGAGGGCTATCTGGAAGTGGTCCTGACCGGCGTGGACCTGACAAGCTGGGGCGCGGACCTGCCAGCCCAACCGCGCTTGGGCGATCTGGTGCGCCGCATTCTGCGGCTGGTGCCTGACCTTGCGCGCCTGCGGATATCATCCATCGATTCCATCGAAGCCGATCCCGCCCTGATGGACGCCATCGCCACGGAACCGCGCCTGATGCCGCATCTGCACCTGTCCTTGCAGGCGGGCGACGACATGATCCTGAAACGCATGAAGCGCCGCCACCTGCGCGACGACGCGATTGCCTTCTGCCAAGAAGCGCGCCGCCTGCGCCCCGATATGGCCTTTGGCGCCGATATCATCGCGGGCTTTCCGACCGAAACGGAAGCCATGTTCGAAAACTCGGTCAAGCTGGTTGAAGACTGCGGGCTGACATGGCTGCATGTCTTCCCCTTCAGCCCGCGCAAGGGCACGCCTGCTGCGCGGATGCCGCAAGTTAATGGTGCCGCCATCCGCGACCGTGCCGCACGGTTACGCGCCGTGGGTGACGCTGCGGTTGCGCGCCATCTGGGCGCACAGGTCGGGACCACGCACCCGGTGCTTATGGAAAATCCGCGCATGGGGCGCACGCCGCAATTTGCCGAAGTGGTATTCGGTGCCGATCAACCCGTGGGCCAGATTGTGCAGGCGCGGATTGCCGGGCATGACAGCGCGCAATTGACCGCGGGCGCATAACCCCGTCAGGGTTCGGTCATCCCCTTCAACCGATACAGCACATCCAACGCCTCTCGCGGCGACAGCGTGTCGGGGTTTACTTCTGCCAAGGCATCCAGCACGGGCGAGGGTTTCGCGGCCGCAGGTGCCGGGGCCTGCACGGCGGAAAACAGCGGCAGATCATCGATCAGCGCCTTGGGCGAATTGCTGCGCGCACCATCTTCCAGCGCCGCCAGAACCTCGCGCGCGCGCGCGATCACCGGCGCGGGCAGACCTGCCAATTTGGCCACTTGCACGCCATAGCTGCGGTCGGCGGCACCGCGCCGCACCTCGTGCAGGAATACGACATCACCGTCCCATTCCTTGACCGCAACGGTTGCATTCTGCACACCTGCCAGCCGGTCTGACAGGGCCGTCATTTCATGGTAATGGGTGGCGAACAGCGCGCGGGTGCGGTTCACATCGTGCAAATGCTCCAGCGTCGCCCAAGCGATTGACAAGCCATCATAGGTGGCCGTGCCGCGCCCGATTTCATCAAGGATCACCAAGGCGCGCTCATCCGCCTGATTGAGGATTGCCGCCGTTTCGACCATTTCGACCATAAAGGTCGAGCGCCCGCGCGCCAGATCGTCGCTGGCGCCCACCCGGCTGAACACTTGGCTGACCATCCCGATATGCGCGGCGCGCGCGGGCACCCAAGCACCCATCTGCGCCAGAATGGCGACTAGCGCGTTTTGCCGCAGAAAGGTCGATTTACCCGCCATGTTCGGCCCGGTCAGCAGCCAGATGGTCGCACCGTCGCCCGCCGACAGGTCACAATCATTGGCAATGAACGGCGCGCCTTCGCGCTTCAGCGCAGCTTCCACCACCGGGTGACGCCCGCCTTCGATTGCGAAGGCACGGCTGTCATCCAGTTTCGGCGCACACCAATCGCCCGCACGCGCCAGATCGGCCAAGGCGGCGGCCAAGTCGATTTCGGCCAAGGCCCGCGCGGCCTGCGACAGTTTGGCGGCGGCATCCAGCACCTGCGCGCGAAAGCCGTCGAACAGGCGCTTTTCAATTTCCAACGCCTGCCCGCCCGCGTTCAGAATGCGGGTTTCCATTTCGGACAGCTCGACCGTGGTGAAGCGCACCTGGTTTGCGGTGGTCTGGCGGTGGATGAAACGGTCCGACAAGGGCGGGGCCAGCATCCGTTCGGCATGGGTGCTGGTCACCTCAACGAAATAGCCCAAGACGTTGTTATGCTTGATCTTGAGCGACCCGATGCCAGTGTCTGCCGCATAATCGGCCTGCATGGCGGCAATCACGCTGCGCCCTTCGTCGCGCAGGCGGCGTGCCTCGTCCAGATCCACGTCATGGCCGGGGGCGATGAAACCACCATCGCGGGCCAAAAGCGGCGGTTCCGCGACCAAGGCGGCATCGAGCGCATCGTGCACGTCATCATGTCCCAGAAGTGCCGCGCGCGCTTGACCCAACAGGTCGGGCAGGCCCGCCACATCCAACATCGCGGCCAAGGCACCTGCCTGCGCCAAGGCTTGCCGCACCGCGCCCAGATCGCGCGGGCCGCCCCGGTCTAGCGATAGCCGTGACAAAGCACGGTCCAGATCGGGTACCGCTTTCAACGCAGCGCGCAGATCGGTGCATAACCGCGACTGGCCGTGCAGGAAGCTGACGCAAGCCTGCCGCGCCAGCGCAACATCTACCCGGCGCGCGGGCGCGGAAAGCCGCCGCTCCAGCAGGCGCGCGCCAGCGGCGGTGACAGTCCGATCGATCACCGCCAGAAGCGAGCCATCACGCCCCCCCGACAGCGCCTGCGTCAGTTCCAGATTGCGGCGCGTGGCGGCGTCAATCTGCACCGCGGCATCGGCACTTTCCACCGTGGGGGGCTGCAAAAGGGGCAGCTTGCCGCGCTGCGTCAGGTCCAGATAATCGACCAGCGCGCCCAGCGCCGCACGCTCGGGCCGCCCGAATTGCCCGAACCCGTCCAGCGTCTGAACGCCGTAAAGATCGCACAACCGCCGCTCGGCGGACCCACTGTCGAAACTGGCGGGTGCCAGCGCGGTCAGCGCCGCGCCCATATCTTCGATCACCGGGCGCAGCGCCTCTGCCATCGGGTCGGCCAGCAACACTTCGCGCGGGGCCAACCGCGCCAGTTCCGGCCCAAGCCGTGCGCGGATGCAGGGCATGACCCGCACTTGGCCCGTGGAAATATCGGCCCAAGCCAGCGCGCCCGCGTCGCGGATTTCGGCATAGGCAGCCAAGAAGTTATGCCGCCGCGCATCAAGCAAGCTGTCTTCGGTCAGGGTGCCGGGGGTGACAAGGCGCACGACCTCGCGACGCACAACCGCTTTGTAGCCGCGTTTCTTGGCCTGTTCGGGGCTTTCCATCTGCTCGGCAATCGCCACGCGAAAGCCCTTGCGGATCAGCGTGAGCAGGTACCCTTCGGCGGCATGATGCGGCACGCCGCACATGGCGATATCATCGCCCTGATGCTTGCCGCGTTTTGTAAGCGCAATATCCAGCGCCGCCGCTGCCGCGACCGCGTCATCGAAGAACAATTCGTAGAAATCGCCCATGCGGTAGAACAACAGCGCATCGGGATGCTGCGCCTTGACCTCCAGATACTGGGCCATCATGGGGGTGACGGTCTCGCTCACGCAGGCGCTCCGGGTAAAGACGGTGGCGTGGACAGTAGCGAAACCGACAGGGGGATTGAAGGGGGCTTTGCCCCCGCCCGGCCCATTCGGGCCGGACTCCCCCAGGATATTTTTGCAAGGATGAATGGGCGCAGGTTAGGCCGCGATCATCTCTGCCTGACGGACGATTACCTCGGCTTGTTTGATGGACGCGATATCGACCAAGCGGCCCTTGTAGACGGTCGCACCTTCGCCGCGTGCCTTGGCCTGTTCCATCGCATCAAGGATTTCGCGCGCCTCTGCCACGGCGGCCTCTGACGGGGTGAATACCTCGTTGGCAAGCGCCACTTGCTTGGGGTGGATCGCCCATTTGCCGACCATGCCCAATGTGGCCGAACGGCGGGCCTGCGCGCGAAAGCCGTCATCATCGCTGAAATCGCCGAAGGGGCCATCGACTGGCAGCACGCCATTGGCGCGGCACGCGGCAACGATTGCCGATTGCGCCCAATGCCACGGGTCGGACCAATATTGCGCGCCTTCGCGCAGCATGTAGTAGTTTTCCTGCGTGCCGCCGATGCCGGTCGTGGCCATGCCCATAGAGGCGGCAAAATCTGCAGCGCCAAGGCTCATCGCGGTCAGGCGGGGGCTGGCGGCGGCAATTTCAGCCACGTTGGTGATGCCGGCGGCGGATTCGATGATAACCTCGAACCCGATAGGTTTCTGGCGACCTTTCGCGGCCTCAATGGCGGTGACAAGCGCGTCCACGGCATAGATGTCGGCGGCGCAGCCCACCTTGGGGATCATGATCTGGTCCAGCCGCTCCGCGCCTTGTTCCAGCAGATCAACCACGTCGCGATACCAGAAGGGGCTGTCCAGACCGTTGATCCGCACCGAAAGCGTCTTTTTGCCCCAATCCACGTCATGCGTGGCGGCAATGACATTCGCGCGCGCGCTGTCCTTGTCAGAGGGGGCGACCGAATCCTCTAGGTCCAGATTGATGACATCGGCGGCGCTGGAGGCCATTTTCTCGAACAGGGCCACGCGCGAGCCGGGGCCAAACAACTGGCAACGATTGGGGCGGGCAACGGGTGCGGGTTGCAGACGGAAGCTCATGATGTGACCTTTCAGGACAGGAAATGTCGAAACGATGCGAAATTTTGGTATATTGTTGCATACCGCCATGCAAGGATTTTTCTGCGGCTGCACGAATTGCGCCGCGTTGCGGCATAACGATTGGTGGAATATTGCGCAAAACGCGAAATTTTCGTGAATTCCTGTTTATAGTAAAGCAAAACCTTCGAAATTCACGACAGTTTCCCCCTTGGATGAAGTAAAGTTCGACACACACGAACCTGCGACCTGATGGAGCCATCGATGATCCAGACCCCCTATCTGCTGTTCTTGGGCGATGCACCGGACCCGTTGGCCGCAAAAGTGGCCCAAGGGATCAAGGATTGGCGGCCCGATTTTGCCTTGGGTCAGTTCCGGATGGAGGGTTGCCGTGCCGATATGAAGCTGCCCGACATGACGCTGGCAGAGGCAAAGGCCGCAGGCGCGAAAACACTGGTCATCGGGGTCGCGAACCGGGGCGGAGTAATCTCTGCGGCGTGGAAAAAGGTGCTGATCGCGGCGTTGGAGGAAGGGTTCGATCTGGCATCCGGCCTGCACAACCTGCTGCGCGACGAGCCGGACCTGAAAGCCGTAGCAGAGGCCACGGGTCGCACCCTGCACGATGTCCGCGTGCCATCCGTGCAATACCCGATCGCCAATGGCGAGAAGCGCCGCGGCAAGCGGTGCTTGGCGGTGGGCACGGATTGTTCGGTGGGCAAGATGTATACCGCGCTGTGCATGGAACGCGAGATGGTCGCGCGCGGCATGAAGGCCAGTTTCCGCGCCACCGGGCAGACCGGCATCCTTATTACCGGCGATGGCGTTCCGCTGGATGCCGTGATCGCGGATTTCATGGCCGGGTCTGTCGAATGGCTGACGCCGGATAACGACCCCGATCATTGGGATCTGATCGAAGGGCAGGGATCGTTGTTTCATGTCAGCTATTCTGGCGTGACGATGGCGCTGATCCATGGTGGCCAGCCCGATGCGCTGATCCTGAGCCACGAACCCACGCGCACCCATATGCGCGGTTTGCCGGGCTATGGCCTGCCCTCGCTGGAAGTGCTGCGCGACACGGCGCTGGCACTGGCGCGGGTGGCAAACCCCAAGTGCCAAGTTGTGGGGATTTCGGTCAATACGGCCGCATTGGATGATGAGGCCGCATTGGCCTGCTGCGCCGAGATCGAAGCGCGGATGGGCCTGGCAACGGTGGACCCGTTCCGCCATGGGGCCGGACGGTTGGTCGATGCTTTGGGAGCGGTTTAAGGGGCTTTGCCCCTCTGGGGCCTGCGGCCCCATTCACCCCAGGATATTTGGGCAAGGATGAAAGGGGACAGGGTGTTTCGGGTTTTCCAGGATCGCTTTGCCTTGGCGGAAGTTTTCACCATCGCGCGGGGATCGCGGACCCATGCGGATGTGTTGCGTGCAGAACTGGTGCGGCACGATATAGCCGGGCAAGGCGAATGCGTGCCCTATGCGCGCTATGGCGAAACGATGGCATCTGTGCATAAGCAGATTGCAGGGCTGGCGGACGCGGTGGATCGGGCAGAGCTGCAAGCCGCCCTGCCCGCAGGTGCCGCACGCAACGCCGTGGATTGCGCATTGTGGGACTGGGAGGCAAAGCGCACCGGGCGCCCTGTCTGGGAATTGGCCGAGCTACCCGCGCCAGAGCCGGTTGTGACCGCGTTCACCTTGTCCCTGGATAGCCCTGACAAAATGGAAGCCGCCGCGCGCAAACATGCGGCGCGCCCCCTGTTGAAGATCAAGCTGGGCACGCCAGAGGATATGCCGCGGCTGGAAGCGGTGCGCCGCGGCGCGCCTGCAACGCGGATCATCATTGATGCCAATGAAGGCTGGGATGCCGATATCTATGCCGATCTGGCCCCGCATTTGTTGCGGCTGGGGGTGGAGATGGTCGAGCAGCCCCTGCCCGCCGGCCAAGATGACATGCTGGCCGAAATTGCCCGCCCGCTGCCGGTATGCGCGGATGAAAGCTGCCATGACCGCGAAAGCCTGCCGCGCCTGCGCGGCAAGTATGACATGGTGAACATCAAGCTGGACAAAACCGGCGGTTTGACCGAAGCGCTGGCGCTGCGCGAGGCGGCCCGCGCCGAAGGCTACCGCGTGATGGTGGGCTGCATGGTCGGCAGTTCGCTGGCCATGGCCCCAGCGGTGCTGGTCGCGCAAGGTGCCGAAATCGTGGACCTGGACGGCCCGCTTCTGCTGGCCGAAGACCGCGATCCGCCCCTGCACTACGACAGCGCAGGCGTGCATCCTGCCTTGCGCACGCTCTGGGGTTGACTACTCTTTCCCACGGCTTGCGCATAGGCTAAGGACAGCCCAGCCGCCACAAGGAGAGCCAGATGCCGCGTTATCGTTCCCGCACCACCACCCATGGCCGCAACATGGCAGGCGCGCGCGGATTATGGCGCGCAACGGGCATGACCGACAATGATTGGGACAAGCCGATCATTGCCATCGTCAACAGCTTCACGCAGTTCGTGCCGGGCCATGTGCACCTGAAGGATCTGGGCCAACTGGTTGCGCGCGAAGTGGAAAAAGCCGGCGGCGTGGCCAAGGAATTCAACACCATCGCGGTGGATGATGGCATTGCCATGGGCCATGACGGGATGCTGTATTCCCTGCCCTCGCGCGAGGTTATCGCGGATGCGACCGAATACATGGTCAACGCCCATTGCGCCGATGCGATGGTCTGCATTTCCAACTGCGACAAGATCACACCGGGTATGTTGATGGCCGCGATGCGGCTGAACATTCCGGCCGTCTTTGTTTCTGGTGGCCCGATGGAAGCGGGCAAGATAGAGATCGACGGGCTGGAAAAGGCGCTGGACCTTGTAGACGCGATGGTCGTCGCCGCCGATGACAAATACACCGACGCCCAAGTGCAGGCGATTGAAGAAGCCGCCTGCCCGACCTGTGGGTCATGTTCGGGCATGTTCACCGCCAATTCCATGAACTGCCTGACCGAAGCCTTGGGACTGTCGCTGGCGGGCAATGGCTCTACCCTTGCGACCCATGCGGACCGTGAAAAGCTGTTCAAGCGCGCAGGCCATCTGATCGTGGAAAACGCCAAGCGCTATTACGAGCAGGATGATGCCAGCGTGCTGCCGCGCAACATTGCCAGCTTCAAGGCGTTCGAGAATGCCATGTCGCTGGATATTGCCATGGGCGGGTCCACCAACACGGTTCTGCACCTGTTGGCCGCCGCGCATGAGGGCGGGATCGCTTTCAGCATGGCCGATATAGACCGACTGTCGCGCCGCGTGCCCTGCCTGTGCAAGGTAGCACCGGCCAAGGACGATGTGCATATGGAAGATGTGCACCGCGCCGGGGGCATCATGTCGATCCTTGGGCAGTTGGACAATGCAGGGCTGCTGCACCGCGATTTGCCAACCGTGCATAGCCCGACCATGGGCATGGCGCTGGACATGTGGGACGTGTCGCGCACGCAAGACCCGGACGTGCACCAGTTTTACCGCGCTGCCCCCGGCGGGGTGCGCACCACGCAGGCGTTTTCGCAGGCAAACCGCTACAAGACGCTGGATACAGACCGCGAGAAGGGTGTCATCCGCAGCAAGGAACACGCCTTCAGCCAAGATGGCGGTCTGGCGGTTCTGTTCGGCAATCTGGCGGAACAAGGCTGCATCGTGAAAACCGCAGGCGTGGATGACAGCATCCTGAAATTCAGCGGCCCCGCGCGGGTGTTCGAGTCTCAGGACGACGCGGTTAGCGGCATTCTGACTGGCAAGGTCGTGGCGGGCGAGGTGGTCATCATCCGCTATGAAGGGCCGCGCGGCGGGCCGGGAATGCAGGAAATGCTGTATCCGACCAGCTATCTGAAATCCAAGGGTTTGGGCGCGGCTTGTGCGCTTGTGACCGACGGGCGCTTCTCGGGCGGCACGTCGGGGCTGTCGATCGGCCATGTCTCGCCAGAGGCAGAGGAAGGTGGTTTGATCGGGCTGGTCGAGGATGGCGACCTGATCGAGATCGACATCCCCGAGCGCCGGATTGAGCTGAAGGTCGATGATGCGACCTTGGCCGAGCGCCGCGCCGCGCAGGATGAAAAAGGCTGGAAACCGGCCAAGCCGCGCCCGCGCAAGGTGTCGACCGCGCTGCGGGCCTACGCGGCGCTGACCACATCGGCGGCCATGGGGGCCGTGCGCAAATTGCCTGAAGGATGGTGAACCGAATGACCCGCATCGTTTATGTGAATGGCGACTACCTGCCCGAAGGCGAGGCCAAGGTGTCGATTTTCGACCGTGGCTTCCTGATGGCCGATGGCGTCTATGAAGTGACGACCGTCCTCGACGGCAAGCTGATCGACTTTGACGGGCATTTCACCCGGCTGGAACGGTCGCTGAATGAGTTGGACATCGCCAACCCGATGGACCGCGACCAATGGCTGGAAGTGCACCGCCAACTGGTCGCACAGAACGCGGTCGATCAGGGCATGGTCTATCTGCAAGTGACGCGCGGCGCACCGGGCGACCGGGATTTCATTTTCCCCGACCCCGACACAACTGCGCCCACGGTCGTGCTGTTCACCCAGTCGAACCCCGCGCTGGTCGATAGCCCGAAAGCGCGCAGGGGCATGAAGGTCGTGACCATAGACGATATTCGCTGGGGACGGCGCGACATCAAGACGGTGCAACTGCTTTACCCCAGCATGGGCAAGATGATGGCCATCAAACAAGGCGCGGATGATGCCTGGATGGTGCAGGACGGCGCGATCACAGAGGGCACGTCAAACAACGCCTATATCATCAAAGATGGCAAGATCGTCACGCGGGCGCTGTCGAACGACATTCTGCACGGCATCACCCGCGCCGCCGTGCTGCGCTTTGCGCGTGAAGCGCAGATGCAGGTCGAAGAGCGCAACTTCACCGTGGACGAAGCAAAAGCAGCGGATGAAGCCTTCGTCACCTCTGCCAGCGCTTTCGTGATGCCAGTGGTGTCGATTGATGGCGCCGAACTGGGCGGCGGCGTGCCCGGTCCTTTGGCCACCCGCCTGCGCGAGATTTACATCGAAGAAAGCCGCAAAGCCGCGATCTGACGGGCAACCCATGACATGCCGCATGGCTTTGCCTGCGGCATGTGCCCGGCCTACCAGACAACGCTGCGGTCGCCCGCGGCAATGATCGGATTGTCGGCCATGGTCACGCCGGGCACACGCACCACGATCCGGCCATTATCGGTAATCACCAGACCGTCCTCGCCATCTTCAACAACAATCTCGTGCGGCCCATCGGTGTCATCGGCCGTATCAACCCAGTTATATTCCAAGAAGTCCTCTTCCGGGTTGAAGTCGGTAATAATCGTCGGGCCTGCTCCTTCGGTGCCAAAGCCGTAGACCACAAACTGATCTTCGCCTGCGCCACCTGTCACGGTGTCGCCCAAGCCAGCCAGCAGGTTGTCCCTGCCCTCTCCACCAAAGATAGAGGTTGCGCCAACACGGCCCCGCGCTTCGGGACCGTCTTCGAACAAGGCGAACCCGGCACCGGCCAAGCGGTCGCCAATATCGGCGCTGTCACCGCCGATCAGCGTGTCCTCGCCATTCCCGGCAACTGCTGTCACCCAACCCGGGCCGTTAGAGCCATCAAACACGTCATCCCCATCGCCCAGCACGACCTGATCGATTTCTTCAAAGGTGACGGCGGGCCAACTGCCATCGGCCGGTTCTACCGTGATGATGCCCGTTTCGGCCACAGTGACGCGCATGTCCGCCGAAAGCTGCGACATGTCCAGCACGCTGAAGCGGTCACCGCCGCCAAAATTGCCGCCGCCTTCGAATTCGTCGGTCAGCAACAGCCGCACATTGTCATTACCCGCATCCTGATAAATCAGCCCCGGGGCCAAAGTTGTTTCGCCCTCCGAAGCGCCGATCACGGCCACGTCAATCTGGTTCAGCAGATCCTCTGGCGCAAGATCGGCAAACCCTTCAAGATGCGCCATGGGAACGCCATTTGCCAAAATCACCACGGCGCTGCCATCGTCGCTACGTTCTGCGGTCAGGCTTACACGGCCGTCAAAGTCGATGGGATCGCGCGCACCGTCTGGTGCCCCAAGTTCGGTGCGGAAAATCTGATCGAATGAGTCCTGAAAGCTGCGCTCTAGGTCAATGACAAGCCGATCTTCGTCGGGGTTGAAGTCGCGGATCAATGGCGGGCCCAGCGGATCCCCATACACGCTTTGCATATTGTCATTCTCGTCCAGCCCACCGGGTGAGATGACAAAACTATCCGTGCCATTGCCGCCGACCATGATAGAGCCGCCCGAACTAACCAGCACGTCATTGCCCGCACCGCCACGCATGACCTGCTCAGAGCCGGAATTGGATACATTCTCACCAAGAATGAGATCGTCGCCGTCGCCACCATACCCGTGGTCATTGTCCAGAACGAGCAACAGATCGTTTCCGGTCCCGCCATTCAGGCGCACGCCGAATTCCAGAAAGCCGACAAGCGTGTCGTTGCCACCAAAGCCGTTATAAACGCTCACATCGTCGCGCGAGTTGATCAGGTCGTTGCCGGGCCCGCCCTGACCGGTCATGCCGGGGTCGTTGTCCGGATTGTTGGGAGTGTCGGGATTGTCGTTTGGCCGAGGATCATCATCCGTGTCGGCAGCATCATTCCCTGAACCGCCGATGAAGGCGAGCGCACCAAAAGCGAACAACAAGGCAAGAAGACCCGTTCCAAACATCTTTAACCCCAAAAACTAAAACTAGCAAAATCTTAACCGTAGAGGCATGATTGGCAAGCCAGTTTCAGGCCCAGCCACCGGCTTTCCCCGTGATTGGTTCGGCAAGCACGACAATCGCAGAATTGGTTAATGATTGTTTATAATTTCCAGATGAATATCGGAAAATTTCCAGCCCGATCACCGTATGGAAAGGCATCCGGCCACAATGTCGCCATTATGCAATGAAGCGATTCGAACTGGGTTTTCAAATTGCGCGCAGATCTCGTCCGGGGTGATCCGGTAAGGGGCGTTCGTGAAACGGTCACGGTCACGCGGCGCGGTGCCGCATGGCAACTCTGCCTGCGCTTGCTGACTGCGCTCGCACCTTATATGGGCAGCCAGTGAATATAGGTCGCTGGCGCGCTGATCGTCGCGGTAGTCGCGGCGCGCCTGTTCCGGGCCGCCGACCTGCCACAGTCCAAGCGCAATCACCACAAGCGTGAAAGGCACCAGCAATTTGCGCAAAACCGGCTGCATCATGGCTCTGCCAGAAAATCGCGGAACCATGCGATGACCAGCAATGCCATGACCACCACCAGCGCGACTTTTGCCATGAATTGCGCGGTCACAACACCGGTCAATCCGGCATAGACCACCGCGACCGCAGCCCCCAACAGGGCCAGCGTGGACAAGAACAGGGTCAGCGCACCGAATTTCTGGCGCAGCGGTGTGCGGCGTTGGCCCGGATCGCGGACAAGCCCGCGCGCGGCGCGGCGGTCCAACCACAAGAACACCGGCAAGGCAACGATCAGCACCGCGATGGACCAGCGCATAGACCCTGCATTTCCAAAACTATGACCGCCCCGCAACGGGTCGGGCAACCACGCCTCGATCAGGTCGAAACCCAGTTGGACTAGGTTATAGGTGATTGTCAGCAAGGCCACGAACATCAGGCCATACAAGACCGCCTCTTGCCCGCTGGCTTGGGGCTGGGGGCGTGGCACGGGCACGCCAAGCCCCTGATCCGACCACCCATTCAGCGCGGCGGTCACTTCCGCAGATGACCAGCCTTCTGCCAAAAGCGCCTTGCGCAAAGCATTTGGGCCATGCCCGGCGCGCAAGCCGTCCTGCACAAAGGCCGCCAGCTGTTCCGAGGGCTTCACCCGTCAGCCCTTGGCGCCGACATTCTCGGCAAAGGCCTTGTCAAAAGCGGCCTTTTGCGCGGCGTCGGCTTCGGTCTGATGCTTGGCCTTCCAGTCGTCATAGGGCATGCCGTAAATCGCTTCTCGTGCGGCGTCCTTTGTCATGTCCAGCCCGCGTTCCTGCGCGGCTTCCATATACCAGCGTGACAGGCAGTTGCGGCAAAAGCCGGTCAGGTTCATCATGTCAATGTTCTGCACATCGCTGCGCTTGTCCAGATGGGCCAGCAGCGCGCGAAAGGCGGCAGCCTCCAGCTCTGTGCGGGTGGTGGTGTCCATGTGCGATCCTCCGTTATATAGTCAAAGGTGCGCGTTCGCGCGGGGCGGGTCAAGCGCGGCAGGCTTGCTTTTTCAGTCATAATCGGTAGATGTTTGCGCTAACGAATTCTTCCTGACATCAGGCCCTGTCATATCAGGGCCATATGCCGTCAGGCACGCAAAACCAGAGAGGACAGCCCATGACGCCTTTGCGCCGTCACCGCATGATAAAGATCGTCGCCACGCTTGGCCCGGCCTCATCCGATTATGACACCATTCGCGCCCTGTTCGAAGCGGGCGCTGACGTGTTCCGACTGAACATGAGCCATGGCACCCATGACGACATCGCCGCGCGGCATGCGATCATTCGCAAGATCGAAGCTGACACGGGCCGCCCGATAGCCATTCTGGCCGATCTGCAAGGGCCGAAATTGCGCGTGGGCGTTTTCGCGAACGAAGCGGAGGAACTGGTCGAAGGCGCTGCGTTCCGGCTGGACCTGACCGACAAGCCGGGCGACGCAAGCCGCGTGACCTTGCCCCACCCGGAAATCTTTGCTGCGCTGGAACCCGGCGCGGACCTGCTGGTCAATGACGGCAAAATTCGTCTGAAAGTGAACGACTGCGGCAAGGATTTCGCCAATTGCACCGTGACCGTGGGCGGCACCATTTCCAACCGCAAGGGAGTGAACGTGCCGGACGTGGTTTTGCCGGTCGCGGCCCTGTCAGACAAGGACCGCAAGGATCTGGAATTCGTCTGCCGTCTGGGCGTGGATTGGCTGGCGCTGTCCTTCGTGCAGCGCGCCGCCGACGTGGCCGAAGCCCGCACGCTGGCGCAGGGCCGCGCCGCGATCCTGTCCAAGATCGAAAAACCCGCCGCTGTCGCAGCCTTTGACGAAATTCTGGCCGTGTCAGACGGCATTATGGTTGCGCGCGGCGATTTGGGCGTGGAACTGCCGGTGCAAAACGTGCCGCCTATCCAGAAACGTCTTGTCCGGCGCGCCCGTGCCGCCGCCAAGCCGGTAATCGTGGCCACGCAGATGCTGGAATCGATGATCGAAAGCCCCATGCCCACCCGCGCCGAAGTGTCGGACGTGGCCACGGCAATTTACGAAGGGGCGGATGCGATCATGCTGTCGGCAGAATCGGCAGCGGGCGATTACCCGATCGAGGCCGTGCTCACCATGGACAATGTCGCGCGTGAGGTCGAAAGCGATCCGACCTACATCGAGATCATCGACGCGTCGCGCAAGAACAAGCACAGTTCCATCGCCGACGGCATCGTGGCCGCCGCGCGTGAACTGGCCGAGAAAACCGATATTGCCGCGATCTGCTGTTTCACCGAATCTGGTACCACAGCCAGCCTTGTTGCGCGTGAACGTCCGCATGTGCCGATTCTGGCGCTGACCCCCATCACCAAGACCGCGCGGCGCCTGCAACTGGTCTGGGGCGTGCATTGCGAGGAAGTGGCAGAGGTCGAGCGCTTTAAGAAAGCGGTCATCAATGCCGTGCGTGTGACCCGCAAATACGGCTTCGGCACGGAAAAGGACCAGATCCTTGTGACCGCGGGCATTCCGTTCAACCAGCCGGGCACCACGAACATCTTGCGGGTCGCGCCCTGCGCAGAACACTTGATCGTGTCGGGCGAACCCGAGTAACCTGTTCCCCTACCGACAAGGGGCAACATGGATACCGGGATCATCTTTCTGCTGGGTGTTTATCTTGTCCCGTTGGCACTGGTCAGCGCCGTTGGGGCTTGGGCCGATGGGCGCAAGCCCTATGTCGCGCTTGGGCTGGGGGCTGTGGGTGTCGGGCTGGCAGTGCTGGCGTCAGTTCTGCGCCCGGATGGCAGATACGGATTGCGCGACATCCCGGAACTAAGCGCGGCCCTGATCGTTCGACTGTGGCAGGCGTTCTGACCCTTGCACCCGCGCGGTTTCTGGTTTACTGCGCGGTTTCCATTCGAAGGGGCGTCCGGCCGTTGTGGCATGCCGAGTCGCCCCCCTGACCGAAGAAGGAGTCGGAAATGCCCAAGATGAAGACAAAATCGGGCGCGAAAAAGCGCTTCTCCATGACCGCGACCGGCAAAGTCAAAGCCGGGCAAGCGGGCAAGCGGCACGGCATGATTAAGCGGACGAAGAAATTCATCCGCGACGCGCGCGGCACCACCCTGCTGTCAGAGCAGGATGCCCGTATCGTCAAGACCTACATGCCCTATAACCGGTAAGGAGAGCGGAACATGTCACGCGTTAAATCCGGCACAGTCACCCACGCCCGCCACCGCAAGGTCATCAAGGCCGCCGCTGGCTATTATGGCGCGCGCTCGCGCAACTTCCGCACCGCCACGCAGGCCGTGGACAAAGCGAACCAATACGCCACCCGCGACCGCAAGGTGCGCAAACGCAACTTCCGCGCATTGTGGATTCAGCGTATCAACGCTGCTGTCCGCGCTATCGACCCGACCCTGACCTATTCGCGCTTCATCAACGCGCTGATGCTGGCCGGGATCGAAGTGGACCGCAAGGTTCTGGCCGATCTGGCCGTGCACGAGCCTGAGGCCTTCGGCCAGATCGTGGAAAAAGCAAAAGCTGCCATGGCCTAAGCGCCAGCACAGCGAACCCCAGAAACCCCGCCCGGCCCAGCGCCCGGCGGGGTATTTTCATTACCCGCGCCCGATATAGGGCATGGCCGTGGCCATGATGGTCATGAATTGGACATTGGCATCCAACGGCAGGCTGGCCATATGCAGCACCGCATCGGCCACATGCTGCACATCCATCACTGGCTCTGCGCGCAGGCTGCCATCGGCTTGCGGCACGCCGCGCGTGAAAGCGTCGGTCATCTCTGACGCGGCATTGCCAATGTCGATCTGCCCGCAAGCAATATTGTGCTGCCGCCCGTCCAGCGACAGCGTTCGGGTCAGCCCGGTGATCGCGTGTTTCGTGGCGGTGTAGGGCATCGACCCCACCCGCGGCACATGCGCCGAGATTGACCCGTTGTTGATGATCCGCCCGCCTTTGGGGTCTTGTGCGCGCATCATGGCGTAGGCCCCGCGCGCGATCAGGAATGCGCCATCCAGATTGACCGATGCCACGCGCCGCCAGTCTTGCCACGAAATATCGGCAATCTCTGTCGCGGGCAGGCCAAGCCCTGCATTGTTGAACGCAACATCCAGCCGCCCGAAGCGGTCACGGATTGTCGCGAACAGGGCATCCACGGCGTCTGGGTCCGATACGTCACAGGGGTGAGCCAGCATCTGCCCCGGTGCGGTGTCGGCCAGCGCGGCCAGCTTGTCGGCAGAGCGCGCGGCCAGAACAACCTTGTGCCCGGCCTGTGCGAAGGCCAGCGCACAAGCCCGGCCAATGCCTTGGCTTGCGCCGGTAATCAGAACGATTTTCGGGTCTGTCATGCGGGGTTCCTGCTGCCTGTCGTGCAGCTGAAGGTCTCGTCAGCGCCCCCTCTTGTCAACTTCTGCCGTGATGTTGAACAACAGTGCCGGCAGATCGCCGTCAAAACGCATATTGCCAAGGATCACGGTCGTCTCTGCCCCGGTATCGTCACGGACAACCCATTGGCGCAGTTCGGTGGGCTGCGCCGAAAAGACCAGCCGGATCGACCCGTATTGCGGGTTCTCGGGGTCTTGGGCGACCACGGTGGTGGTGGTGCCATCATCCATGTGGTCAACGATCATGTCGCGATTGCCGAAATCGACAGTCTCTTCCAGAATCAGGTTCAGCGGTGTTCTGCTTAGCGGGTACTGGGTTGGTCCTTGGTTGGACCGCCCATCGAAGATTGCGACTTGCCCGCCACCGGCCATGACAAGGCTTTCTTCCGGCGGGTCATATTCGAACCGCACCCGCCCCGGGCGGCGAATGTAAATCCGCCCCGTGGCCAAGCTGCCATCTGGGTTGATCTGGGTAAACTCACCCTCGGCCGTGGTGAAACTGTTGAAATAGCGCGATATCTCATCCAGCGGGATACGATCGGCCAAGGCGGGACGCACCAGCGCAAGCGCGGGCACGGACATAAGCAGGGAACGACGCGTGATACTCATGTGCCTTAGATAGCGGTTTTTTCGCTCTACGGAAGACGAGATGCGCTCACGCCGCCACACAAGGCAGAGAGTTGCCGACAAGCCGCCGCCCGCCCCCCGAACCCGTGCGCCACGCGGGGGTCATGGCGGGGCGCGTTACCCCTGCTCTGGCACCAGAATCTCGCGCTTGCCGACATGGTTGGCAGGGGTGACAAGCCCCTCGTCTTCCATCTGTTCCACCAGACGCGCGGCCTTGTTGTAACCAATCCCCAGCTTGCGCTGGATGTAGCTGGTCGAACATTTGCGGTCTTGGATGACCACCTGCACGGCCTGATCGTAAAGCGCGTCCTCGCCCGTCGTGTTGCCGCCAAGGCCCAGAACCGCGTCGATATCGGCTTCCTTGTCGGATTCCGGCCCTTCCACCACGCCGGATTTGTAATCGGGCGGCCCGAAGGATTTCAGGTGGTTGACGACCTCTTCCACTTCTTCATCGCTGACGAACGGCCCGTGAATACGGTTTACGCGTCCGCCACCTGCCATATACAGCATGTCACCCATGCCCAGAAGCTGCTCGGCCCCCTGTTCGCCCAGAATGGTGCGGCTGTCGATCTTGCTGGTCACCTGAAACGAAATCCGCGTCGGGAAGTTCGCTTTGATCGTGCCGGTAATCACATCGACCGAGGGGCGCTGCGTGGCCATGATAAGGTGGATGCCCGACGCCCGCGCCATTTGCGCAAGGCGCTGGATGCAGGCTTCGATTTCCTTGCCCGCAACCATCATCAGGTCGGCCATCTCATCGACCACGACAACGATGAAGGGCAGGATCTCGGGCGCGAATTCCTCTGTCTCGAACACCGGATCGCCGGTTTCATCGTCGAACCCGGTCTGGATGGTGCGCTTGAACATCTCGCCCGCGGCCAAAGCCTCGCGCACGCGGCCATTATAGCCGTCAATATTGCGCACGCCCATTTTCGACATCTTGCGGTAGCGCTCTTCCATCTCGCCCACGACCCATTTCAGGGCAACGACCGCCTTTTTCGGATCGGTCACAACCGGCGACAGAAGGTGCGGAATGCCGTCGTAGACAGACAATTCCAGCATTTTCGGGTCGATCATTATCATCCGGCATTCATCCGGCGTCAGACGATACAGCAGCGACAAGATCATGGTGTTGATCGCAACCGACTTGCCCGACCCGGTGGTCCCCGCGATCAGCAAATGGGGCATCTTGGAAAGATTGGCGACAATCGGCTCGCCGTCAATGCCCTTGCCCAGCGCCAAGGGCAGGCGCATGTTGCTATCGCCAAAATCGCGCGCAGCCAAGATTTCGCGCAACACCACCTTTTCGCGGTGCGCATTTGGCAGTTCAATCCCGATGATCGACCGTCCCGGCACGGTAGACACCCGCGCCGACAGCGCCGACATGGACCGCGCGATGTCGTCGGCCAGACCGATGACACGGCTGGCCTTCAGGCCCGGCGCAGGTTCCAGTTCGTATTGCGTGACCACGGGGCCGGGACGAACGCTGACAATCTCGCCGCGCACGCCGTAATCATCCAGCACCGCTTCCAGCATGCGGGCGTTTTCCTCCAGCGCGTCATCGCTGAGGGTGAAGCGTTCAACCTCTGACGGGTTTTGCAGCAAGCCCAGCGGCGGCAGCTCGAAACCCGGCGCATCTTGGTCGAAACGGAAGGCGGGTTCGGCTTCGGCCTTGGCTTGGCGCGAAGGCTGCGCTTTGCGCCCGGCTGGCGTCACAACGCGGCGTTGCAACACATGAGCGCCAGAGCGGGCAGCCGCAGCAAACGGTTCGGGTTCGGCGCTAAAGGGCATATCGGGCGCATGGTGCGCCGCAGGCTCTGGCGCATGGAGCGTGTGCGCGGGGGCGGCGGCGCGCATCCAATCGGGCATGGGCACGGGCGGCATATCCGGCGACAGGCTGGCGGAAAGCTGCGCGGCAAAATGCGGCTCCGCAACAACTTGCGGCGCAGGGTCCGGCTGCGGTTCCAGTCGCGGCTCGCTAGGGCGCTGGTCGCGGTTGAACTGGAAGACAGGCTTCGACGGCTTGCGGTGGCGGATCGCATCTGCAATCCGCGAGCGAATATGCTCGCCCTCGGGCGCATGGGCAGCGGCCGCGCTTTGTGTCAGGGGCGGTTCGATCAATTCTGGCTCGGGCATGGGGGCCGGGCGCGCGCTTAGCGATTTCAGACGCGCCAGCAGGCTGGGACGTTCGCCAAGCTCGTCATGGTCATCCGCGTATTGCGCAGGCGCAGGGGTGTTCAACTGCGGCTCTGGCGCGCGGTGTGCCGTGACCGGCGGTTGCGCAAAAGCGGGCGTGGCGCGGATAACAGGTGGCGCGCGACGCGCGGCAACAGGGGCCACCGACAGGGGCGGCTCTTGCCAGTCGTGGGTCTGTGCAGGGGCTTGAGGCGGCATTGCGGCTGCGGCTTCGCGCTGCATAGCGCGCGCTTGCACTTTTTGCCGGGCATGGTCCAGCATCGCCCCGCCAGCGCGCTGCGCGCTTTTCACACCCTGCCCGACACCGCCCCGCAACAGCACGACAAGCCCGGCATATAGCAGCACGATCCCCGATATGGTGAAGGTCAGGAACCGCTGCATTTCCCGCCATGACACGCCCAGCACAAAGCCAAAAATTGCCATACTGGCAACCAGCATCAACAGCGACATCAAGCGCACGCCTGCGCCCGCGCTCATTGGCAAGGCATTGACCACCGCGCCCAGCACCGTGTCACCGAACACGCCGCCCAAGCCGGTCACGGGCTGCCAGCTTTCACCCGGCACAAGCGTTGCGCACCAGACCGCGGCGACCGCCAGCGCGATGGGCAGGAACACAGCGCGCGCCATCAACTGTTCATGCCCGCGCGCCAGCACAAGCCGCAGACCCCACGCCGCCGTGAACAGCACCAGGCCCCAGCTTGCCCAGCCAAGGATCACCATCAAAGGCGCGGCCAGAGTGGCCCCCACGCGGCCCAGCGAATTGCGCACCGGCTCATCGGACGCGGCCATCCAGCCGGGATCATCGGGGGTGTAGGACCCAAGCATCACCGCGAACAACATGGCCAGCCCCACCAAGCACAGCCCGACCAATTCGCGCCCGCGTTTCTGCACCAAGGCAGACAGGTTGCTGTCCAAAAGCGGTTCACGTTGGTTGATGTTGTAGGATGCCATCGAAAGACCTCTCAGCGATACAGACAGTCGCGCAAGCGGATCAGCGCGGCTTGTATTTCATCTATCGGCGTGACCATCGCCACTCGGACGAACCCTTTGCCGGGGTTCTGGCTATCAACATCGCGCGCCAGATAAGCCCCCGGCAGCACGCGAATGCCGGTTTCCCGCCAAAGCTGCAACGCGGCGGCTTCGCCATCGGGCACGGGCAACCACAGGAAAAACCCGCCTTCCGGCCCCAGGTAACCCGGAACATGGGCAAAAACCCGGTCCGCCAGCGCGTATTTTTGCTGGTAAAGCGCGCGCGACCGGTCGACATGCGCCTCGTCCGCCCAAGCGGCAGCGGCGACATGCTGCAAGGGTTCGGGCAGCGGTGCGCCCGCATAGGCGCGCAACTGGCGCAGGCGGCGGATGCTGTCCGGGCCGCCGGCCACGAAACCGGAACGCAGCCCCGGCAGGTTCGACCGCTTCGACAGCGAATGAAAGCTGAGCACGCGCTCAGGGTCGGCACCCATCCGGGCGGCAATTTCTAAAGCGCCGGGGGGCGGGGAACTGCGGTAAATCTCGGAATAGCATTCGTCCGCGAAAATGCGGAAATCATGCTTTTCAGCCAATGCGATCAGGTCGCGCCAATAGGCGGCATCGGCCACAGCACCTTGCGGGTTTGATGGCGAGCAGACATAGGCAATCGCCACACGGTCCAGCAGGTCAGGGCCAAGCGCCGCATAATCGGGCAGATAACCGGTTTCCGCCGTTGCTGGCACAAAGACCGGTTCTGCCGCCACGGCCAAAGCGGCGACAGCATAGACTTGGTAAAACGGGTTCGGCGTTAGAATGATCGGACGTTGGCCGTTCTTTTGTTCCGGGCAAAGCGCCAATGCGGCATTGAACAAGCCTTCGCGCGTGCCGTTCAGCGCCATGATCTGATTTTGCGGCAAGGCCACACCGTAACGCCGCCCCAGCCATGCGCTGATGGCGTCCAGCAATTCGGGGATACCCTCATTGACCGGGTATTTGGCGAATAGATGCGTGTGCGCCTGCAACACCTCGTCCAGAAACGGCGGCATCTCGTGGCGCGGTTCGCCAATCGTCATCGCCACGACCGCGCCGCCGGGGGCGTGATGGTCGAGCAACGCGCGCAAGCGCGGAAACGCGTATTCAGGCAGGTTCGAAAACCGCTCTGGACCTTGCATGGACTGCCTCTGTGTTTCGGGATCTTTTGCCCCGATGTTGAATGCAGAATAGCGCGCAGACGCGTTTGCGTCCAGCATCTTGGATGAAAGCTGCGCCATAACCCCGCGAAATTGTGGTATTTTCGCAGGATCTTTGCCACCTACCAGATATAGCGGCACATAGCCCGCGCAAACCCTAGCTCTAGCCGCGCACCACGGATTCCGCTGCGACACCCAAACGCAACAGGCGGTCCTCCTCCATCGGTCCGACCATCAGGCTGATCCCGGCAGAGGGCGTATTTGTGGGCAATGTCAGCGCACATAGCCCCAGCATGTTGGCGATGCGCGTGTTGCGCAAGGTCAGCAGGTTTTCGGTGGTGTAATAGGCCTCATCCGCCAGCAGGCGCTCGGTATTGGGCGGCATGTTGGGTGCGGTGGGCAGCAAAACAGCATCATAGCCCGCAACCTGCGCCAGATAGCGTTTGCGCAGCCCGTCCAGGCTGGCCCAGGCTGCGCTGTAATCGGCGGCGGAATGCTCTGCGCCCGAACGGAACCGCGCCAGAATGGGCGGGAACACCGCTTCCGGTCGGGTTTCGATCAGGTCGCGCCATTCGGCCCAAGCCTCTGGCGTGTAGATGATGGCGGATAGGGCCAGCACCTCCTCCACCACTGGCAGCTTGGCACGGGTCAGGGTAGCGCCCGCGTGCGCCATGCGGTCCGCCGCATCCTCGAACGCCCGCGCGGGTTCTGTGCGAATGCCGTCGAAAGGCACGCCGTCAAGTACCAGAAAGCGCCGCCCGGTCAGGGTTGCTCCGCGCAGATCGGGCGGCACGCGGCCTTCCAAGGTGGCCAAGAACGCGGCGCAATCCTCGACGCTGCGGGCCAGCGGCCCAACCGTATCAAAGCGGCGCGCCAGCGGCACGACGCCCTCAAGCGGCAGGCGGCCATGCGTGGTTTTCAACCCGACAAGGTCATTCCATGCCGCCGGAATGCGCACTGACCCGCCCGTGTCGGACCCGACCCCCAATGCCGCAAGCCCGAAGGCCACCGACGCTGCCGCCCCGGACGACGACCCGCCGGGTGCGGCGCCATGGTCATTCACGCAAGGTGGCGTGGCAGTGACAGGGTTCACGCCAAGCCCGGAATAGGCAAATTCGGTCATATGGGTTTTGCCAAGGCAGATCGTGCCCGCCTGCCGCGCCACCCGCAGCACCTGCGCATCGCGCAACGGAATGCGCCCGGCCAGCAGGTCCGACCCTGCCGCTGTAGGCGTGCCCGCGCTGTCAAACAGGTCTTTCCATGACAGCGCCACCCCGTCCAAAGGCCCGCGGCGCACCCCGTCACGCGCGCGATCGCGCGCCGTCATCGCTTCCAGCAGGGCGCGTTTTTCGGTCACGGCGGAATAAATGCGGTCGCGCAACGGATCCGTGGCAATTTGTGCAAGATAGGCTTCTGTCAGGGCAAGCGGGCACAGCGCCCCCCGTTCGATCGCGCGCCCCTGCGACACCGCGCTTTTGTTCAGCCAATCCTGCATCATCCCCCCGGACTTGAAATGACATCCTGTTATGTCAGGCTATTTGTGGCAAGATGACACCGGAACGATCAATATGCCACATGGACTTGCGGCCAAGTCTGCCGCATATCTGCTACCATGAGTTATAACACCGATATCCTGATCGTGGGCGGCGGGCTGAACGGCCCGGCCTTGGCCTTGGCGCTGGCCAGCACCGGGCAGAGCGTAACCGTGGTCGATGCACTGCCGCGCGACATGCGCGCGGACCCCGAGTTCGACGGGCGCGCCTATGCTTTGGCGCTGGCCTCTATCCGGGTGCTGGACGGCATCGGCTTGTGGTCGCATGTGGCCGACCACGCACAACCAATGCTAAAGATCGTGGCCAGCGATGGGCGCGCAGGCGAAGGTGCCGCGCCGTTCTTTCTGGCCTTCGACCATGCAGAAATCGAAGAAGGCCCGATGGGCCACATGCTGGAAGACCGCTATTTGCGCCCGGCCCTGCTGGCCGCGATGGATGCCGCCGGGATTACCCAGCTTTCCGGCGAAACCGTGGTCGCGCAAACCGTGGATGAGCGCGCGGCGACCGTGCAGCTTGCCTCTGGCCGCAGTCTGCGCGCACGCCTGCTGGTGGGCTGCGACGGGCGCGACAGCGGCACCGCCGCGCGCGCCGGAATTCGCCGCACGGGGTGGGATTATGGCCAGACCGGGCTGGTCTGCGCGGTCGAGCACGACTTGCCACATCACGGCACGGCGCATCAGTTCTTCATGCCGCCGGGTCCGTTGGCCATTCTGCCCTTGCCGGGCAATCGTTCATCCATTGTCTGGAGCGAGACGACCAAACGCGCCGCAGAAATCGCCGCCATGGGGGATGCCGCCTATCTGGACGTTCTGCGCCCACGCTTCGGCGATTTTCTGGGGGATATCGCCTTGGCAGGCAAGCGCTATGCCTATCCGCTGAAATTGACCATCGCCAACCAGTTCATTGCGCCGCGCCTTGCGCTGGTGGGGGACGCTGCGCATGGAATGCACCCGATTGCCGGGCAAGGGTTCAATTTCGGGCTGCGCGATATCGCGGCCTTGGCCGAGGTGATCGCAGACGCCGCGCGCCGCGGCGAAGATATCGCCAGCCCGCTTGTCTTGGAACGCTACCAGCAATGGCGACGCTTCGACACGATGGTAATGGCCGTGGGCACGGACAGCGTGAACCGGCTGTTTTCCAACGACAACCCGCTGTTGCGTGGTATTCGTGACATCGGGCTTGGGGTGGTCAACGCAGTTCCCGCCTTGCGCCGGGCCAGCATCCGCGAGGCGGCTGGCCTGACGGGGGATCTGCCGCGCCTGATGCGCGGTTTGCCGATTTAAGGCAAATCGCAGGTCAGTTTGCGCGCCATGGCCTAAGCACCGCGGATCGGCGGCGGTTGGTCAATGGACAGGGGCGGAAGCGCCCCATCCCATGCCGAAACCCGCACAAGCGTTGTATGTGCGCTGTTGCCTTGGCTTAGGCTGGAACATCCGACATCGCGGGTCAGCGCGTTTGGGTTGCCCGCACGTTCCAACCCAGTTTCATCTGGCCCGGTTTTATCTGGGTCAAACCACGCCCCGGTCGGCAGGGCCACGCAATCCGGGCGAATGCCGCTGGTCAGGCGCAGCCCTGCAAGGCACGCACCACGCGCGTTCCACAGCTTGACCACCGCCCCCTCTGCAAGCCCCGCAGCCCGCGCGGTATCAGGATGCAAATAGCACGCTTCGCGCCCGGCGATCTTGTCAGATTGCGATTCGCACCCACGGTCATTTTGCGAATGCAGACGCGTGTCAGGCTGGCCCGAAATCAGGTGCAGCATACCTTCCGGCGCAGTCAGCAAAGATTCGAACGGCGGCATCCATGCCGGATGACCGGGGCAATCGGGCAGATTTGCCCGGGCAATTGCGCGGTTGAACAAGGTGATCTTTCCGCTCTCGCTGGGCAAAGGGTGCAGGTCCGGATCGGCGGCAAAGTCGCGCAGAAACACGCGCGCCTCTGCGGCATCGGGCATGTCGAAGCGCCCCATCTGGCGGAAATGGTCAAAGCCCGGCAACGTGACCCCATGCTGCGCCGCCTGCGCGATCGCGCCATCCCACAGCCAACGTAGCCAACCCTCGGCGGTGCGCCCTTCGGTAAAGGCCTCTGCAACCCCAAGCTCCGCCCCGATCCGGCGCAGAATCTCATGATCGTCCAGCGCCATGCCCACCCGGTCCATCCGTTGCGACATGTAGATCAGCGACGGGTCGCGGCGCGACAACATCAGGTCATCACGTTCCAGTGGCGTGGTGGCGGGCAGCACGATGTCGGCCCGCCGCGCCGTGGCGGTCCAGCTATGGTCCTGCACGATGACGGTTTCGGGGCGGCGCCATGCGCGCTCCAGCCGGAACAGGTCTTGGTGGTGGTGAAACGGGTTACCCCCTGCCCACCAGACCAGCCGAATATCCGGGTAGGTCCGGTCCGTTAGGTTGTAACGGTAGGGCGCACCGGGCTGTTCCAGCATATCGGCAATGCGCGCCACGGGTATGAAATCTGCCACCGGGTTGCGCCCCTGCGGCAGCGAGGGCCAATCATACAGCTTCGCGGGCCGGCCCACGGCCGTTGTGGACCCGTAGCCAAAAGCAAAGCCTGTGCCCGGTTGCCCGATCCGGCCCAGCATGGCCGCCAAGGCCAGCCCGGCCCAAAGCGGCTGCTCGCCATGGTCGGCGCGCTGCATACCCCAATTCAGCGCAATCATGGTGCGATGCGCCGCCATGTCACGGGCCAGCGCGCGAATACGTGCTGCGGGCAGGTCGCAGATGGGCGCGGCCCAATCGGCGGTTTTCGCCACGCCATCGGCAGCCCCGCAAAGATAGTCGCGAAATTCGGGCCATCCGCTGGTGCAGCGGGTCAGGAACGCGTCATCCTGCAAGCCTTCGGCCCAAAGCGTATGGGCCAGCGCCAGTATCAGCGCGGTGTCGGTCCCCGGCCGAATGGCCCACCAATCGGCACCCGGATAATCACTCTCTTGCGGAGAGACATTGACCACCCGCGCGCGCATCTGCCCCAGCCAATGCGCCACCTCGTGCCCCGCAGTGCCCGAGGAATTGATCTGCGCAGTCCGCGGTGAAATCCCGCCAAAGGCCACCAGCAAGCTGCAATGCTCTGCCACCAGCGGCCAACTTGTCTGACCATCCTGCACCGCGCGGTTGCTAAGCCCCAGAACATGCGGAAACAGCACTTCGGCGGCCGCATGAGAATAAGTGTCGCGCGCACTGACAAAACCACCGCACAGGTTCAGGAAACGGCGCAACTGGCTTTGCGCGTGGTGAAAGCGGCCCGCGCTGGCCCAGCCATACGACCCCGCAAAGATCGCGCCATTGCCGTGCGTCTCGCGCACGCGCGCCAATTCTTGCGCGGCCAGTGCGGCGGCACGGTCCCATGACACGGCCACGAACCCGTCGCGCCCGCGCCCAGCGCCGCCATCACCCGCCAACCAGCCGTCGCGAATTGCAGGCGTCAGGATACGGCTGTTGCGGTCACGCGCCGCACTCAGCCACCCGCGCCCAATGCGGGCCGGTGACGGATCATCGGCGATGGGGGCCAGCCCGTCCCCGTCAAACTGGTAAGCCCCCCAATGGGACGCAGTATAGCGCATTGTTCTTGACCCTTGTGGCGTGATCTTTCGCCTTGCACTTCGCCCGGTTCAAGCAAAGGGTCAATCCGTCTTTCAATCAGCGGCAGGCGCGGTCTGCACAGCTTGACAGGCCAATCTGGGGCGCAAGCTGTTACCCGCAACCGCGCCCCAGCTTTCAGTTGGTCAGTTCCGGCACTTGGCGGGACGCAACACATAATGGCCGGGCTGCGCCAAGTTGCGAATTTCTTCGTAAACCGCGGGGTAGTGCACCCGCACGACCTGCCGATTCTTGCCCTTGCCGCGATATTCCAGCACCGTTTCAGCACGTTTTATCAAGCGTTTGCTGTATTTGTATTCCGGGGCAACATAAACCGTTTCGTAGCATTCCTGAACGTGACCTTCCCATGCTGCCGCCGGTGCCGAGAAAAACGGGGCCATGGCCAAAGCCAAGGCCGGAAGCGCGATTCTTGTCATTGATACATCTCCTGAAACAAATTTTTACATTTACCGCCGCTGCCTCGCAGCACTGCAAGAGGCATGGTCTTCTTCACCAAGATCAAGCAGTTGGAAAATGCTAGCACCAGCGTTTCAGGCAGGCAACTGATCTGGCGTGGTTAACCAATTGTTAGGGCTGACGATGCAAACTGCGGCGCATGACACAAGCATCCCCAGGGTTTCAGGACTTCGGTCTGCCATTGTTTTCCAAGGCCCCTGTGGCGCAGGCGGGGGCACCTGAAAAACCTGTCGCCGCGCGCCAACCGTCTTATCTGCGCGACCACCGCAAACGCTTGCGCGACCGGTTCATGGCCGGGGGCGCACAGGCCATGCCGGATTACGAATTGCTTGAGATGCTGCTGTTTCGTGCCATCCCGCGGCAAGATGTCAAACCACTTGCGCGCGAATTGATCGACCTGTTCGGCGATCTGGCCGGGGTCATTTCCGCGCCCGAAGCGCGATTGCGCAAAGTGTCGGGCATTGGCGACGCGGTTCTGGTCGAGTTGAAATTGGCCGATGCCTGCGCGCAGCGCATGGCCCGCGCCCGAATCATAAACCGCCCGGCAATTTCAAGTTGGGCCGCCTTGCTGGATTACTGCCATACAGCGATGTCGCATAAGGAAACGGAAGAATTCCGCGTGCTGTTTCTGGACCGCAAGAACACGCTGATCGCGGATGAGGTGCAAGGCAGTGGAACGGTGGACCATGTCCCGGTTTACCCGCGCGAGATTATGCGCCGCGCGCTAGAACTGAACGCAACCGCGCTGATCCTTGTGCACAATCACCCTTCGGGTGATCCGACACCTTCTCAGGCAGATATCGCGATGACAGAGCAAGTGAAGCGTGCCGCGGAATGCCTGTCCATTACGTTGCACGATCACCTTGTCATCGGCAAATCCTGTGAAATCAGCTTTCGGGCGACGGGTCTGATATAACCAGTTCCGGTGCGTCGGTTTCCTGCGGCGCATCCAAAGACAACAGCACATCGGCCGGTGGCGGCGTTGCCGTATCAAAAGGAAGGTCCATAAGCACGAAACCCGCGCCATTCGCGCAATCAGGCATCGCCACCGACACCTCTTGCGAGGTCCCGGCATCCGGGCCGTGCGTGGGCAGAATGAATGCGGTCATGTCTTTGCCACAGGTCGCGTCGGTGACCGCCAGTTCTAGCTGCATGCGCGACGTTGACGCTTGCGCCAAAGGCACGGAATAAACCTGTGCCAGCAACGGTTCCAGCGCGGTGCTGTCGCCCAAGGCCACAAGGAACGCATCCTCCAACTCTGGGTCAAACGGGTTCAGGGCGTGGATATGCCCCGGCTCGCCGTAGTCTGCGCCACGATGATAGGCATGTAGCGCCACGGCATCCGGCCCGGTCCATTGCACGACCATCCGCGCATAAAGGTCAAAATCGGGAACCTGCGTTTGCGCTTGCAACAAAGTGTCATCGGACATGAACGCATCGACAGCGGCTGTCTCTGCCAGCGCGGGGATATAGGCCGCAAACACGCCAGCATTGTCCAATGTCGCCGTAAAGGCCAGATCCGCATGGCTGATAACCACGCGTTCATTGGCGCTGCACGGGGCGGACAGGCGAATTTCGATCAACCCGTCGATTGCGGGCGCGGCGGTCAAACTTGCGTCACATAGTGGTGTTTCGGTCGCAGGCGTTGCATCTGCGAAGGTCAGTTCCGGTTGGAACCCGTCCTGCACGCTTGGCACAGTGGCTGGGGCGGTCGAGCGGTCCAACGCCGAGAATTCAAGCTCTGGCGCTATCTCATCGACCTTGTCGGCAGACCCGAAGGAATTGACCACGCTGGCCCCGCGCACTTCGTCCGGGGTTTCGGTAATCATCCCGCCTGCAAGTGTTTGCTTGTCGCCAAGAAACTGCCCTGCCAGAAAAACCGATGCCGCAATCGCCGCGACAGAAACCGCAGCCCCGCGAATAATCAATTGCCGATCCATCGTCACACCCACTATTTCACCTACACTCAGGCTGACGTGGGAATCTGGCAGGAAAGGGGCCAAAGCTTGGCGCTTCGGCGTTATAGCGCCGAAACCGGTTCAATCCGACCGTTTCTACAGAATTTGTCCGTGGCAGTGCTTGAATTTCTTGCCCGAACCGCAAGGGCACGGGTCGTTCCGGCCCGGATTGCCCCATGTCGCCGGGTCGCTTTCGTCGAACCCATCCACCAGCGGACTGGGCGCGGTTCCGCCATTCTCTTCGGCAACACGCTGGCCTTGTTGCTGCAAGGCCATTTTCTGCAACATCTGCTGTTGTTCGGCTTCGGTCAGCGGGCGAATACGCGCAAGATATTGCGTTACATCCTCGCGCAACGAATTCAGCATCGATTCGAACAGGACAAAACCTTCGGCCTTGTATTCGTTCAGCGGGTCTTTCTGCGCATAGCCGCGGAAGCGCACCGCAGAGCGCAGATGGTCCAGCGTCAGCAAATGTTCGCGCCATTTGCGGTCGATGGTTTCTAGCAGGATCTGCTTTTCCAATGAACGCAGCGTGTCGGGCGTGAACTGCTCTTCTTTCTGCGCCATCAGCGCATCAGAGGCTTCGGCCACACGCTCGCGCACCACGTCCTGATCGACGCCATCTTCTTCGCCCCATTCGGGCGCGGGCAGGTTCAGCCCCATCTTGTCGCGCAACGCGGCTTGTAGCCCCTCCATGTCCCATTGTTCCGAATAGGATTTGGGCGGCATGAATTCGTCGATCAGGTCGTCAATCACCTGGTGGCGCATGTCGCCGGTAATCTCTGACAGGTCATCGGCCTGCATGATCTCACGCCGCTGGTCGAAGATGACCTTGCGCTGTTCGTTCATGACGTTGTCGTATTTCAACAGCTCCTTGCGCATGTCGAAATTGCGCGCTTCGACCTTGGCCTGGGCTTTTTCCAGCGACTTGTTCACCCATGGATGGACGATCGCCTCGCCCTCTTTCATGCCAAGCGTGGACAGCACCTTGTCCAGACGTTCGGACCCGAAAATGCGCATCAGGTCATCTTCCAGCGACAGGAAGAAAACGGACCGCCCCGGATCGCCCTGACGCCCGGACCGCCCGCGCAGCTGGTTGTCAATCCGGCGGCTTTCGTGCCGCTCGGTGGCCAGCACGAACAGCCCGCCCGCGTCTTTCACCTTTTGCTTTTCGTCGGCAACTTCGGCTTCAATCCGGGCGCGTGTTTCCGCGGGGTCGGCCTCGGGGTTTGCGGCCAGGGCCTGCATCACGCGCATATCCACATTGCCGCCCAACTGAATGTCCGTGCCGCGCCCGGCCATGTTGGTGGCAATCGTGACCGCGCCCAAACGGCCCGCATCGGCCACGATCTGCGCTTCCTGTTCATGCTGGCGCGCGTTCAACACGTTATGGGTAATACCGGCCTGTTTCAGCATGGCCGACAACTCTTCCGATTTCTCGATAGAGGTGGTGCCGACCAGAATAGGCTGCCCTTTGTCATGCGCCGTGCGAATTTCCTCCAACACGCCTTGCAGCTTTTCGGCGGCGGTGCGGTAGACTTGGTCGTCTTCGTCCTTGCGCGCGATCGGCAGGTTGGTCGGAATTTCAACCACGCCAAGGTTGTAGATTTCGCGGAACTCCGACGCTTCGGTGCTGGCGGTGCCGGTCATGCCCGCCAGCTTTTTATACATGCGGAAATAGTTCTGGAAGGTAACAGAGGCATAGGTCACGTTTTCCGGCTGGATGGCCACGCCTTCCTTCGCCTCGATCGCCTGATGCAGCCCTTCGGACAAGCGGCGGCCCGTCATCATGCGTCCGGTGAATTCGTCGATCAGCACGACCTGACCATCGCGGACGATGTAATTCTGGTCCTTGTGGAACAGTTTATGCGCACGCAGGCCTTGGTTCACATGGTGCACCAGCGAGGTCGCTTCCGGGTCGTAGAGCGACATGCCATCTTCCAGCATCCCCGCATCGCGCAGGCGCTCTTCGATGAACTCGTTACCCTCTTCGGTCAGCGTGGTGTTGCGCAGCTTTTCGTCCAGCGTGAAATGTTCCTCGGTCAGGCCGGGGATCAGCGCGTTGACCTTGACGTATAGTTCCGAGCGGTCATCGGCAGGGCCGGAAATAATCAGCGGGGTGCGCGCTTCGTCGATCAAGATCGAATCGACCTCATCCACAATGGCAAAGAAATGCGGGCGCTGGTTCATGTCCTCCAGCCGCATCCGCATGTTGTCGCGCAGGTAATCAAAGCCCAGTTCGTTATTCGTGGCATAGGTCACATCGGCGGAATACGCGTCTGGCTTCTCTGAATCGGGCTGCTGCGAATAGACAACGCCCGTGCGCATGCCAAGCTTCTCGAACACCTTGCCCATCCAGGCGCTGTCGCGCTTGGCAAGGTAGTCGTTCACCGTCACGACATGCACGCCTTGGCCCGCCAATGCGTTCAGATAGGCGGGGAAGGTGGCGACCAGTGTCTTGCCCTCACCTGTTTTCATCTCGGCAATATTGCCTTGGTGCAGGAAGATGCCGCCGATCAACTGCACATCAAAGGCACGCAGGCCCAGTGCACGGCGCGCCCCTTCGCGGCAGTTTGCGAAGGCTTCGGGCAGCACATCGTCAAGGCTGGCGCCCTCTGCCACACGGGTTTTCAACTCTTGTGTCTTGGCGATCAGGCCGTCATCGGACAGCGCCTCGAACTCCGGCTCCAATGCGTTGATCTTGTCGACAAGCGGGCGCACCGCCTTGACCTTGCGGTCATTCGCCGTGCCAAAGATCTTTTTCGATACTGCCCCAAGACCCAGCATGCTCACTCCACCTTTCGGCGCTTGCACGCGCCTCTGACCAAATCGTCATTGCCGTTGACCACGCGCCGGGGTTGTCGGCACGCGCAGGCTTCCATAGAAGGGCAGGTGAACCGCACGGCCCCGAGCATCGCAGAACCTTGGCAGCGATGTAATGGGCGGCCATGAGATAGTCAACAAAGCGCACCTTGCCTGCGCAGAATGGAGAGCCCGATATGGTCAGTTTTTTGCGAACATTGCCCGCAGCCGCCCTTGTTCTAGGACTTGCCGGTCCGGTCACAGCCCAAGACAGCGACCCGGAAACGGTTGTCGCCACCGTGAACGGGGTAGAGATAACACTGGGCCATGTGCTTCAGGCCCGCACCAGCTTGCCCGAGCAGTTTCAGGACATGCCGATGGAGTCGCTGTTCGAGCCGCTGGTGGACCAGTTGATCGACCAGACCGCGCTGATGCAATCGGTTGACGGAACCCTGACCACGGCAGAAGAAGTTGCGCTGGAAAACGGGCGGCGTGACTTCATGGCCAATACCGCCCTGACCCGCGCCGCCGAGGCCGCCGTCAGCGAAGAGGCGATTGCCGAAGCCTATGACGCCTTTGTCACCGAATTTGACGGGCGCGAACCCACGCCCGAATTCAACGCCTCGCATATCATTGTCGAAACCGAGGAAGAAGCGCAGGCCCTGCGCACGCAACTGGACGAAGGCGCAGATTTTGCCGAGCTGGCGCGCGAGAACTCGACCGACGGTGCCGCGACCAATGGCGGCTCTTTGGGCTGGTTCGGTCTGGGCGCGATGGTGCCGGAATTCGAAGAGGCGGTCACCACGATGGAAGTGGGCGAGGTCAAGGGCCCCTTGCAGACCCAATTCGGCTGGCATCTGGTCGTTTTGAACGACACCCGCATGTCCACCGCGCCCGAATTGGACGAGGTGCGCGACGCGCTGGTGCAGAACATTCAGCGCGAAGCGGTGGAAGCGGAAATTGCCCGCGTGACCGAAACCGCAGAGATCACCCGCAACATGGACGAGATCGCGCCCGAAACACTGGAAACGCCGGACGCGCCGGACCAACAGTAGATTCTGGACGAGGTTTCGCAGAGCGTGTAACGCTTGGCACAGACCGCCGGCCCCTTCGCGGGCCGGCTTTTTCATGGGGATGCCGATGGGCAAGAAGAAAAAGCTGAAAGCCAAGGTCAACGCGCTGAAAGCACGGCTGGCCGCGACCGAAGCCGCGCTGGCCGGTGCGGCCAAAGCCGCGCCAACCGTGTCGCCGCTGGCGCCAGACGCCTTCCCCAAGCTGCCGGTCATAGCCGGTGCGCGTTTTGCCACCGCGATGGCCGGTGTGCGCTATGGCGGCCGGACCGACGTGATGCTGGCGCATCTGGCCCCCGGCACGGTTATGGCGGGCACGTTTACCCGGTCAGCCACCCGCGCCGCCTCTGTGCTGGATGCGCAGGCCAAGATCGGCGCGCACAGCCCGGAAGGCGCGGCCATTCTGGTCAATTCCGGCAATGCAAACGCCTTTACCGGCGCGGCGGGCGATCGGTCGGTGCAGGCGATTGCCGGGGCCGTGGCAGAGCGTCTGGGCCTGCCGGCTGCGCGGGTCTTTACCTCGTCCACCGGGGTGATCGGCGAAGCGCTGCCGCATGAGCGCATTACCGCTGCGCTGGACACGCTGGCAGATGCGCTGCACGAAGACGCGCTGCCCGATGCCGCCCGCGCCATCATGACCACCGACACCTACCCCAAGGGTGCAAGCGCCAGCGTGACCATCGACGGTGAAACCGTGCAGATTGCGGGCATTGCCAAAGGTTCCGGCATGATCGCGCCCGATATGGCGACGATGCTTGTCTATATTTTCACCGATGCCAAGATCACCCAAAGCGTGCTGCAATCCATCGTGGCGCGCGGCACGGATGCCAGCTTCAACTGCATCACGGTGGACAGCGACACATCCACATCCGACATGCTGCTGGTGGCCGCAACCGGGGCCAGCAACGCGCCGCTGATTGATGACATGACAAGCGACAACGCCAAAACCTTTGCCGCCGCGTTGAACGGCGTCATGCTGGACCTTGCGCATCAGGTTGTGCGCGACGGCGAGGGCGCGACCAAATTTGTCGAGGTCGCCGTATCCGGCGCGCGGTCAGATGCCGATGCCCGCCGCGTGGCCTTGGCCATTGCCAATTCGCCGCTGGTGAAAACCGCCATCGCGGGCGAAGATCCCAACTGGGGCCGCGTGGTCATGGCCATCGGCAAATCGGGGGCAGAGGCCGACCGCGACCGCCTGTCCATCCGCTTCGGGCCGCATCTGGTTGCCTATCAGGGGCAGGTTGCGCCCAGCTATACAGAAGAAATCGGCGCCAGCTACATGGAGGGCCAAGAGCTGGTGATCGGCGTGGACCTGCGGCTAGGCGTGGGGGCGGCCAAGGTCTGGACCTGCGATCTGACCGACCGGTATATAGAAATCAACGCGGATTACCGCTCGTGAGAATGGTTCTGGTATCTGCCGTGGCGCTGATCGACGCGGACGGGCGTGTGCTGCTGGCCCAGCGCCCGCCGGGCAAACCCATGGCAGGGCTGTGGGAATTTCCCGGCGGCAAGGTCGAGCCCGGAGAAACCCCAGAGGCTGCGCTTATCCGCGAATTGCACGAGGAACTTGGGATTGAGACATGGGGTTCCTGTCTTGCTCCGCTGACATTCGCCAGTCACAGCTATGACGACTTCCACTTGCTGATGCCGCTATTTGCCTGTCGCAAATGGGGGGGGCAGCCGCAATCGCGCGAAGGGCAATCCCTGAAATGGGTGCGCCCCGAACGCTTGCGCGACTACCCAATGCCCGCAGCCGACCTGCCATTGATTCCCATCCTGCGCGACTGGCTGTGAGCTTTGCACCCGGTGCGGAAACAGTGGCGCGGCTTTAAGAAAACCGTTTCACGATAAAACCATCTCAAGATTTTGCGCCGCCCAAAAGTGGCACAAATGGGGCAAAACTTGGTTAATGCCCGTTGGCAATATCTCACCTCATGGTAGTTTTTTAGTAACAAAAAGGGATTAGGAATGCTTGCAACCATCGGTATCAGCCGTCACGTCCAAGCCCAAGGCATTCTGGTGAAGCGCTTGGCAAACGGCATGATCGTTATTCGGGCAGGTCAGAAGGTGCTGACCGGTCGCCCGATCTCCAAGCGCGTCGCCTGAACACCGGCGCGTGGTTTCTACTCAAAAGCCCTGGCCACCTTGGCCAGGGCTTTTTCAGATCCTCAAGGTCACTCGATCTCTCGCGCCTCGTCCACAAGCATAACGGGAATTCCGTTGCGAATCGGAAAGGCCAGATGGGCGGGGCGCGAAATCAGCTCTTGCGCCGCCGCGTCATACCGCAGCTGGGCCTTGGTGATCGGGCAGACCAAGGCTTCCAGCATGTGACGGTCAAACCCGCGCTCATCTGGCGTCATTGCATCGCCTCGCCTTCGCCGCCATGCAGGGCAAATTGCATTAACGTCACCAGTGTTTCCCGCCGCGTGGCCAGCGACGGCGCTTCCAGCAGTGCCTGCTTTTCGTCGGGTTCAAACGGACACAACATAGAGAGCGAATTGATGAGCATTTCGTCATCCGCTTCTTTCAGGCTGCTCCAGTCCGTTGACAACGCATGATGCGTGAAAAACCGTTCCAGCAGGGGAAAGAACTCTTCCCGGTCAAAGCCAAGATCCGTTTCAGCCGCGCCGCAATCGCGAGCAAAATCGGACCACTCTACCTCTGCGCGGCGATAGGGCGTGAACCCCGCCACTTCCTGACGCACCCGAAACCGGGAAATTCCGGTCAGGGTAATCATGTAGCGCCCGTCCTCGGTTTCGGAAAAAGCCGTCAGGCGCCCCGCACACCCAATGCTGTGCCACCGGTCCGACCCGTCCGGCACGTTGCGCGGCTGCACCATCCCGATCAGACGGTGCGGTGTTTTCATGCAGTCTTCCAGCATCGCGATATAACGCGGCTCGAATATGTGCAGGGGCAACCGGGCGCGCGGCAACAGCAGCGCCCCCGGCAAGGGAAAGACCGATATAAGGTCCGGGAAATCTTTGATCCGCGTCATGCGTGTCAATCTAACCCGAACCGGCCTTCAGGCAAATATCATAGACGATAGCTTGCGACGCCCTTTCGCGGCCAAAGGATCATTCGGCTTAAGCGCATCGAAAATGGTGAAAAGTTGCGCCTTTGCCGCGCCGTCATTCCATTCACGGTCACGGCGGAACAATTCCAGAAGCGTGTCGATGGCCTCTGCCACCTGCCCGGCGGCATATTGCGCCTGCGCCAGATCGAACCGCGCCTGATGGTTGTCGGGGTTGGCGTCGACCATCGCGCGCAAATCATCGACCGGGCCCGCACTGGCGGCCTGCTGCGCCAAGGCCAGCTTGGCGCGTGCGGCGTCCACATCCGGCGCGCTGGCGATGGCCGCGGGCGCGTTGGCCAGCAGCGCCTCGGCCTGCTCCAGATTGCCCGCCGCAATATGGGCCCGCGCCAGACCGCCAAAGGCGCGCGCGTTTTCCGGCTCTTCCGACAGCACGGCGGCAAAGACTTGGGCCGCATCTGTCGCCGCCCCTTGGTCCAGCATCTGATCGGCTTCGTCCAGCGCCGCGCCCAGCCCGCCATCGCCCGCCAACGCAGCCAGTTTATTCACGAATTCCTTCAATTGCGAAGGCGGCTGCGCGCCTTGGAACCCGTCCACCGGCTGGCCCTGAAAGAAGGCATACACGGTCGGAATGGATTGCACCCGCAACTGCCCGGCCACGGCCTGATTCTCATCCACGTTGACCTTGACCATGCGCACCTTGCCGCGCGCAGCCTTGACCTCTGCTTCCAGCGCCGGGCCAAGCTGCTTGCACGGCCCGCACCACGGCGCCCAGAAATCGACAATAACCGGCACCTCGCGGCTGGCCTCTATCACATCGGCCATGAAGTTTTGGTCGGTTGTATCCTTGATGATGTCGTCACCCGCGCCACCGGCGCTTTGCCCAAATTCCAGCATCTTGGTCCTCTTGGTCCGAAAAATTCGCGTTGCGATATATATGGGCGCGACCGGCCCGAAACGAAAGGGCGCTTACAGGTCGAAACTGGCAAAAACCGGCGCGTGGTCGGAGGGTTGCTCCCACCCGCGGGCTTCGCGCAACACGCGAGAGCCATGCCCCGCCGCCGCAATATCGCCGCTGGCCCAGATATGGTCCAACCGGCGGCCCTTGTCGGCGGCGTCCCAATCGCGGGCGCGGTAGGACCACCACGAATACAGCAAGCCCTCTGGAATATCGGCGCGGGTCACATCCACCCAGCCACCCGCCTCTTGCGCATTGGTCAGGTGTTCCACCTCTATCGGCGTGTGCGACACGATTTTCAGAAGCTGTTTGTGTGACCAGACGTCATCCTCGCGCGGGGCGATGTTCAGATCCCCCACAAGGATGGACTTCTCTGGGCGGTTTGCCCTGAAATGATCGCGCATCTCTGTCAGCGTATCCAGTTTGTGGCCGAATTTCTCGTTCACCTCTCGGTCGGGCACATCGCCCCCCGCCGGGATATAGCAGTTATGAATGGTCACACCGTTTTCCAGCGTGGCGGCCACATGGCGCGCATCGCCCTTGCCGCACCAGTCGATATGCCCTGCATCTTGCAACGGAATGCGCGACAGGATGGCGACACCGTTATACCCTTTTTGCCCGCGTGCGGCCCAATGGGTGTAGCCCATCGCCGCAAACAGCTCGAACGGAATTTTCTCGACCGGGGATTTGCATTCTTGCAGGCACAGCACATCGGGCGCTTCGTCGCGCAGCAGCTTTTGCACCAGCCCGGCACGCAGGCGGACAGAGTTGATATTCCATGTAGCAAGCGTAAAGGGCATCCGGTCTCTCCTTTTGCACCCTTACATGCACGCCTGCCCGCATGCCGACAAGGGCGCGAATTGATACATCTGGACAACACCGTTCCGTTTCTGCTCTGTTAGCGGCACACCGTTCCACGCTTCGGCACCCGCGTGGAACGCGATGAGGGAGGAACAGGGTATGCCAAGCCAGCCAACCCCGGACCTGTCGCCGCAGGTCTCGGACGAGGTCCGCAAAACCACATGCTACATGTGCGCCTGCCGCTGCGGGATAAACGTGCATATGAAGGGCGGCAAGGTGGCCTATATCGAAGGCAACCGCGATCACCCGGTGAACAAGGGCGTTCTATGCGCCAAGGGCAGCGCCGGGATCATGCAGCACAATTCGCCCGCCCGGCTACGCGCGCCCTTGAAGCGTGTTGGCCCGCGCGGGTCCGGCAAGTTCCGAGAGATTAGCTGGGAAGAAGCCCTGCAAACGGCGGTCGATTGGCTGAAACCCCTGCGCGACACCGCCCCGGAAAAGCTGGCATTTTTCACCGGGCGCGATCAGTCGCAAAGCTTTACCGGCTGGTGGGCGCAAGCCTTTGGCACGCCCAACTGGGCCGCGCATGGCGGGTTTTGCAGCGTGAACATGGCGGCGGCGGGCATCTACACCATGGGCGGCGCGTTCTGGGAATTCGGCCAGCCAGACTGGGACCGCACCAAGCTGTTCATCCTGTTCGGCGTGGCCGAAGACCATGACAGCAACCCCATAAAAATGGGCTTGGGCAAGCTAAAGGCACGCGGCGCGCGGGTCATTGGCGTGAACCCGATCCGGTCGGGCTATAACGCGATTGCCGATGACTGGGTCGCCATCACCCCCGGCACCGATGGCCTGTTCATCCTGTCGTTGGTGCATGAACTGCTGCGCGCGGGCAAGATCGACCTTGGCTACCTGATCCGCTACACCAACGCGCCCTATTTGGTAAACGCCCATGACGGGCCGGAAAAGGGGCTTTTCCTGCGCGACGCAAACGGCAAACCCATGGTGCGCGACCGCCGCACCGGGCAGGCCGTGGCGTGGGACACCCCCGGCATTTCCCCGGACCTTGGCGCGGGGGTAGAGATTGGCGGTGTCACGCACCTGCCCGTATTCCGCCATCTGGCTGATCGCTACCTGTCGCCCGATTACGCGCCCGATGCGGTGGCCGACCGCTGCGGCATCCCCGCCGCCCGCATTCGCGCCATAGCCGCTGAAATCGCGCGTGTCGCGTTCGAGGAAGAGATCACCATCGACCAGCCCTGGACCGATTTTCGCGGGATCAAGCACGACAAAATGGTGGGCCGCCCCGTGGCCATGCACGCCATGCGCGGGATTTCGGCCCATTCCAACGGGTTCCAGACCGCCCGCGCGCTGCATATGCTGCAAATCTTGATAGGGTCTGTCGAAAGCCCCGGCGGCTTCCGCTTCAAACCGCCCTACCCCAAACCGCCAGAGGCGCACCCCCGCCCCCATGCAGGCTACACGCCGGGCCAGCCGCTGGATGGGCCGCACTTAGGCTATCCGCTGGGGCCGGAACATCTGCTGCTGGATGACGCAGACCAGCCCAAACGCATAGACAAGGCATTTTCATGGGACGCGCCGCTGTCCGCCCATGGTCTGATGCATATGGTCATCAGCAATGCCCATGCGGGCGATCCCTACCCGATCGACACCCTGTTTCTGTATATGGCGAATATGGCATGGAATTCGTCCATGAATACCAGCGCCGTCATGGATATGCTGACTGACCAGAACGCCGACGGCAGCTATAAAATTCCGCGCATCATCTATTCCGATGCCTACGCTTCCGAAATGGTGGCCTATGCGGACCTGATCCTGCCAGACACGACCTATCTGGAACGGCACGATTGTATCTCGCTCCTCGACCGCCCGATTTGCGAGGCAGAGGCGCTGGCCGATTCCATCCGCTGGCCTGTCACCGAACCCGACCGCGATGTGCGCCCCTTCCAGAGCACGCTGCTGGAGCTTGGCGCACGGCTGGGCCTGCCCGGCATGGTCACGGATAGCGGCGCGCCCAAGTTCAAGGATTACGCCGATTACATCACCCACCACGAACGCCGCCCCGGTGTCGGGCCGTTGGCGGGCTTTCGTGGCAATGGCGACGGCAAGGGCCGCGGCGCCCCCAACCCTGACCAGATACAGCGCTACATCGAAAATGGCGGCTTCTGGATCGACCATATCCCGGCAGAGGCGCAGTTCTTCAAGCCGTGGAACGCAGCCTATCAGGATTGGGCCGTGGCGCGCGGCATCTATGACAGCCCGCAGCCCTATCTGTTCAATCTTTACTCCGAACCCATGCGCAAGTTCCAGCTTGCCGCCGAAGGGCATGGCCACCGCCAGCCCCCTGACCACCTGCGTGCGCGCCTGCGCCAGACGATGGATCCGCTGCCAATCTGGTATCCCACCTTTACCGATGCAGCCACCGACCCTACGGAATACCCCCTTCATGCCCTGACGCAACGCCCCATGGCGCATTACCACTCATGGGGCAGTCAGAATGCGTGGCTGCGCCAGATACATGGTCACACGCCGCTTTACGTCTCAGGCGAAATCTGGGCGCAGCACGGCTTCCAGCAGGGCGACTGGGCGATCCTCACCTCGCCCCATGGCCGCATTACCCTGCCCGTGGTGCGGATGGATGCGCTGAACGGCCGCACCGTCTGGACATGGAACGCCATCGCCAAACGGCGCGGCGCTTGGGCGCTGGATGACGACGCGCCAGAGGCCACCAAATCGCAGCTCTTAAACCACCTGATCCACGAATTGCTGCCGCCCAAGGGCGACGGGCTGCGCTGGGCCAATTCCGACCCGGTCACGGGGCAAGCGGCATGGTATGACCTGCGCGTGCGGATCGAAAAAGCGCCCGCAGGCCAGAGCGTTGCCTACCCAGACACGGGCCACCAAGACAGCCCCGTGGCGCCCGCCCCGCGCAATCTGGCGCATGTGGTAAAGGACTAGGCCGATGCAGCTTCATCTTGCCCCAAATACTCACGACACAACACTGACCAAGGGCGCAGCATGACCCGAACGCTCTTGCTTATCTTCGCCTTCATCGCGCTGATGCTTGGGTCATTCATCTGGTTCGTGGCCACGTGGAACCCGGACGAGCGCGCGCCCATGTCAATGGTCCCCGCCCAAGTGGAGCGCGCCGCATGACCAGCCTGCCCACCAAAACAGACCGCAAACTGGGCCTTGTCATCGACCTTGATACCTGCGTCGGCTGCCATGCCTGCGTGATTTCCTGCAAGGGCTGGAACACGCAAAACTATGGCGCGCCGCTGTCGGACATGGACGCCTACGGCGCGGAACCCGACGGCACCTTCCTGAACCGCGTCCACAGCTTCGAGGTGACGCGCGACGCAGCCCCGCCCATGGTCGTGCATTTCCCGAAATCCTGCCTGCATTGCGACAACGCCCCTTGTGTCACGGTCTGCCCGACCGGGGCCAGCTACAAGCGATCCGAAGATGGCATCGTGCTGGTAAATGAAAGCGCCTGCATCGGCTGCGGCCTGTGTGCATGGGCCTGCCCCTACGGCGCGCGCGAAATGGACGGGGCAGAAAAGGTAATGAAGAAATGCACCCTCTGCGTGGACCGCATCTATAACGACAACCTGCCAGAGGAAGACCGCGAACCGGCTTGCGTGCGCACTTGTCCGGCAGGCGCGCGGCATTTTGGCGACCTGTCGGACCCCGAAAGCGATGTGTCGAAACTCGTGGCCGCGCGCGAGGGGTTCGACCTCATGCCCGAACAAGGCACCGCGCCCGTCAACAAATACCTGCCCCCGCGCGAGCGCGACGCGCTGGATATCCCCGACCTTGCCAGCCTGTGCGACCCTGCTCCCGAAGCGACGGGCTTCCTTGGCTGGCTGGACCGCGCGCTGGAGAAGCTTTGACATGCATCCCGCCCCGTCGCTGATTATCTTCACCACGCTCTCTGGCCTTGGCTTTGGGCTGCTGGCATGGCTGGGTTTTGGCCTGACCGCGCCCACGGGCTTTGCCGCGATCGTGTTTTTCGGGCTGGGCTATGGGCTGGCGGGGATTGGCCTGATCGCCGCCGCCTTCCACCTTGGCCACCCCGAACGCGCGCTTTTGGCATTCACGCAATGGCGGTCAAGCTGGCTGTCGCGAGAGGCGGTTTTGTCCGCCGCGACGCTGGCGGTGATGGCCCCTCATGCCGCCGCGTCGGCATTCTGGAACACCCCTTTGCCCGTGCTGGGCTGGCTGGGCGGCGCGCTGTCGCTGGCCACGATCTTGGCCACCGCCATGATCTACGCGCAAATCCGCGCCGTGCCGCGCTGGCACCATTGGTCTACCCCGCCGGTGTTCCTGCTGGCCGGGCTGGCAGGCGGCGCGCTTTTGGCCGCCAAGCTGACGGTTGCGCTATGGCTAATGCTGGCGCTATCCATCGCCATGGTCGCGCATTGGGTCGCGGGCGACCGGCGCTTTGCGTCCTCGGGCAGCGATGCGGGCACGGCGACCGGCTTGGGCAAACTGGGCAAGGTGCGCCTGCTGGAGCCCCCCCATTCCGGCCGCAACTACCTGCTGCGCGAAATGGTGCATATCGTGGGCCGCAAACACGCGCACAAGCTGCGGCTGATCGCGCTGGGCCTTGGCGCATTGGCCCCGGCGCTGTTGCTGATGCTGCCTGCCAGCTATGCCGCCGCATTCGCGGCGCTGGGCTTGCATATTGCGGGAATGCTGTCGCAGCGCTGGCTGTTCTTTGCCGAAGCCGAACATGTCGTGGGCCTGTATTACGGGCGGTGACAGCGCGAAAGGGCCGTGTTAACCTTGTTCAAGGTATAAGTGCGCAAGGAGTAATGCGATATGAGCCTTTTGAAATCCCTTACCGACATGGTTTTGAACGCGGGTGGCCAAAAGGCCGGTCTGCTGGACTCTGTCATGCAAAACCCCAAGCTGATGGAAGGGGTCATGGGCCTGCTGTCCAAGGACAGCCCGGTTGGCGGCGTGCAGGGCCTGCTGGCGCAATTCCAGAATGCGGGCTTGGGCGACGCGGTGCAAAGCTGGCTGGGCGAAGGCCCGAACAAGCCCGTGGCGGGCGCGGATATTGAAAAGGCACTTGGCGGCGATGTGCTGCGACAGCTTGCCGAGAAGGCCAACATGGCCCCGTCAGAAGCGTCGGACGTGCTGTCACAGGCGCTGCCCGCCATGATCGACAAACTAACCCCGCAAGGTCAAGCGCAGGACATGGATTTCGGGTCGCTGCAATCCATGCTGGGCGGTTTCCTAAACGGCAAGCTCTGAACCGATTGACGGTTTTCAGCGCCGGGTGAACCTCGTAAACTCTGGCCTCTACTGGTCAGGGCAAGAGGCGTGACATGGCAAAACCGATCATGCAAAGGTTACAGGCGCAAGGCGTGCGCCTGACCGACCAACGCCGGACCATTGCCGCCGTTCTGGAAGACGCCGACGACCATCCCGATGTGGAAGAATTGCACGCCCGCGCTAATGCCCGCGATGCGCGCATTTCGCTGGCAACCGTTTACCGCACTGTCAAACTGTTCCAAGAAGCGGGCATTCTGGACCGTCTGGAATTTGGTGATGGCCGCGCCCGGTTCGAAGACAGCCAGCGCGCCCACCACGACCACCTGATCGACATGGACACGGGCGAGGTGATCGAATTCATCGACCCTGACATAGAAGCGCTGCAAGAAAAGATCGCGCGTCGGCTAGGCTACAGGCTGGAAGGGCACCGCCTGGAATTGCTGGGCCGCAAGATCAAGGACTAATCGCGCGACCTAGCAAAGCGCGCCGTGCGCTCTTCCAGCCGGTCGGCCATGGCGCGCCGTTCGGCGGCATCCATTCCCGACACTCGGACCAGCAACGCGCCTTCCAGCCGATCGCCAATCTCCAACAGCCGCATTTGCGCCACGTCCAGCCCGGCGCGGAAGCGGTCAGTGTCAAAACGCTCTGCCCGCAAGGCATCCAGCAATTCTGCCCGCGCGGCGCGCAATTCGGCATGATCGCGCGCGCCGCGAAACACTTCGTGGCCTTCGCGGTGCATGTCGCGGCGCGCGTCGTCAGGCAGCGCGCTAATAGCGGCGCGCATCAGGCTGCCATCCGGGCCACCGCGCAGCGCCACGCCACCAATCATGCCAATCAGCAAAAGGTTCAGCGTGACAGAGACGACCAGCGCCCATGTTTTCCAGCGGCCCGGTGCCTTGGCTGTTTGCGTCATTGCAAGAACCCCATTTCCAGCGGGTCATCCACACCGACCAGCGGTGCCGTGACCTGTTCAAACACGCCCAGCGCGCCATCCATCCAGACCGGCGCATCGTAAACCGACAGGGGCATCACCAACCCCAGATAAAGCCCGGCCAGCGTGGCCCCAACACCGCCCGCAACCGAGGGCATGGCCCAGCCCTGTGCCCAAGCCAACAATTTTGCGCGCCATGTCGGGCCGGCGGCGCTGGCAAGTTGCGCTTCGGCATCGGCCAGAATGCGGGCGCGCAAGGCATCGGGCAGATCGGCAGACCGCCCGGCTTCGAAAAACAGCGCCAGATCGTCGTCAGATGTCTTCCGCGTCATATCCCAACTCCTCTCTTCGGCCGCTCAGCAAAGCGGTCAGTTTGCGTTTGCCGCGCGCGGTCAGGCTTTCGACCGCTTCCACCCCCACCATCAATATGGCGGCAATCTCGGGGTTCGACAGCCCCTCTATGTGGCGCAGGATCACCGCTTCGCGCTGCCGGTCCGGCAGTTGTGACAGCGCGGCATCCAGCGCCTGCGCGCGGGCATCTTGCATCAGGCGGGCATCGGCCCCAGCCGCATCATCGGGCAGGTCGGGCATGTCGGGCACCATCGGCTTGCGGCGGCGCAAACGGTCGGTGCACAGGTTGCGCGCCACCCGGAACGCCCAAGTCGAGGGTTTGGCATGCCCCGCATCCCATTCCGGCGCGATTCGCCACAGCCGCTACATGGTGTCTTGGGTAACGTCCTCGGCCTCGGATCGGTCCCCCAACATGCGGGCGGCAAAGCGCAACAGGCGCGGGGCCAACAGGTCTGTCAGCGCCTGCGCCGCGCGCAGATCGCCTTGCGCGAACCGCGCCAGCAACTCGGCTTCGTCCTGCTCTGACAGCACCTGTCATCCTTCCATCGGGCGGGGCACCCTGCCCCACCCGCATTCACAGCGCTCAGTTGCGGCCCCAGCCGCGTTTGCCACGCTTCTCCATACGCTCTGCCATGCGGTCGGTGAAGGCCGCGTATTCCTCGGCATCGACCACGCCATCGTCATTCGCATCAACCCGGTCGAACATGCGCTGGCCCATCTCGGCACGGTCGCGCTCGGCGTCGCCGCGCAGGCGGCGCGTCATGTCATCGCGCAAGGCTGCCATGCCGTCGCGCAACTCGTCTTCGCTTAGCAGACCGTCTTCGCCCGCATGCTCCATCAACTTTGCGCGAATCTGCGGCATCGGGTCGGCGCGGCGCGCCTCGGCGAAAGCGGAAAGGTCATCCATCGTGATGCCGCCGCTGGCATCGCGGTCAAGGTCTTCGAAGCTGGGCAGAGCGCGCGGTCCCATACCGCCAGAGCCATGCGCATAGCCAGCCCCCACGCCAAGGGCAATCGACAGGGCCAAGGCAGAGATCATTGTCTTTTTCATGGTCGGCATCCTTCATGTTGCGCGGCCCCTCTGGCCGCCTGATACATGTTCAACGCAGGCCGCGCCCGGTTCCGTCGCGGAAAATTCGGGCAGGCAGCAAGCAGGATCTTGCGACACGCTGACGCAAATTCGGTATTATGGGTGCATTTTTAAACACAGGGGCGTATGCGTTGCGCGTAAACAGGAGCGCGCGTATGACCCTCTCGCAGATCGACACTATCGCAGACGACGAGCGGCCCTTAGGCCAAGCCATGCTGCGCGGCATTCGCTGCAAATGCCCGGCCTGCGGCGCGGCCCCCATGTTGCGCGCCTATCTGAGCGTGCGTGACACCTGCCCGGCCTGCGGCGAAGACCTAAGTCACCAGCGCGCCGATGACGGCCCCGCCTACCTGACCATGCTGGTCACGCTGAAAACGGTCGTGCCGCTGATGGTTTATGTCATGTTCAACCACAACATGAACCCGACCTTGCTGTTCGCGCTATCTGCACTGCTGCTTGTGGCTATGACCCTCTTTCTTCTGCCCCGCTTCAAGGGCATGATCGTGGCGTTCCAATGGGCGAAACGCATGCACGGGTTCGGGGATGACGCAAAGCACTGACACGACAGTCATCCGTGACGCGGCCACCATCATCCTGCTGCGCCAAGGGCCGGACGGCCCTGCGGTGCTGATGGGGCAACGGGGCGCGACTGCGGCCTTTATGCCCGACAAATTCGTCTTTCCCGGCGGCGCAGTGGATGCCACGGATGCGCTGGTGCCCGTGGCCATGCCAGAGCCATGCCGCACCCGAATGGCCCAAGGCCACGCCAACCCCGACGCATTGGCCGCCGCCGCCATCCGCGAGATGTGGGAGGAAACCGGCCTGATGATGGGCCTGCCCGGGGACTGGCCCGATGCGCCCGCTGACTGGGCCGGGTTCGCCGCGCATGGGTTGCGGCCCGATGCCGGGGGCCTGCGCTTTGTCTTTCGCGCCATCACCCCGCCGGGCCGCCCCCGCCGTTTTGATGCGCGGTTTTTTCTGGCCGATGCGGGTGCCATCGCAGGCGATCTGGACGATTTTTCGGCCGCGTGTGAAGAGTTGTCGCACCTGCATTGGGTGCCGCTGGCCGAAGCCCGCAAGCTGAACTTGCCCTTCATTACCGAAGTGGTGCTGGCCGAAGTGCAGGCCATGGCCTTGGGCGAGGATCTATCCGCCACGGTCCCGTTTTTCGACAATTCGACCGGCGTGTCGACCTTCCGGCGGATTGCCTGACCCCGCAAGATGAAAAAAGTCCGGGCAAGTTATGCCCGGACAGTCCAACAGGGAGGAACTCTGCGTCATAACCCCGACGCAGGAGGGATCTGGAGAACAATCATCCTATTACACTAACATTGCTATCGATTCTGGCAACAATAAGACTGTCACGTGACCGTCATGAGGCCAGACGATACCCGCCCGATTCCGTGACCAGAAGCGACGCGTTCGAAGGATCGGGTTCGATTTTTTGCCGCAGCCGGTAGATATGCGTTTCCAGCGTATGCGTCGTGACGCCCGCGTTATAGCCCCAAACCTCGTGCAACAGCACATCGCGCGGCACCACGCCTTCAGGTGCGCGATACAGGAATTTCAGGATATTCGTCTCTTTCTCTGTCAGGCGAATCTTGCGGTCTTTCTCGTCGATCAGCATTTTCTGCGCGGGCTTGAACATATACGGGCCAAGCTGGAACACGGCGTTTTCCGATTGCTCGTGCTGGCGCAGTTGCGCGCGCAGACGGGCCAGAAGGATCGGCAATTTGAATGGCTTGGTGATGTAGTCATTCGCCCCGGAATCAAGGCCCAGAATGGTATCGGCGTCCGAATCATGCCCCGTCAGCATGACAACGGGCGATTTGAACCCGGCCTTGCGCATGCGCTTGCACAGCTCGCGCCCATCTGTGTCGGGCAGGCCCACATCCAGCACCGCAAGGTCAAACTGGCCGGCGCGCACCTGTTCCATCGCGGCAGCGCCATCTGCGGCTTCGAACACGTCGAATTCGTCGGTCATGACCAGTTGCTCCGCCAGGGCCTCGCGCAGGTCGTCATCGTCATCCACCAAAAGGATACGGTTCAGCTTGGGCATGGTATCGGTGCTCCATTCGGGTTGCTTTGATGGATATGTCGGTGCGCGCCCCGCAACTGCAACAAATGCTACAGACCGGTCACGCCCATGTGTCGTATTTGCAGGTTTTGTTTCAATTTCACCGCAAGCGGACTAGATGTCTTGAAACGGGAAAGGGGCAGGCATGGCGTTCGGGCTTTCATTGGTGGAACGGATCAACCGCGCGCGGGCGGATTTGCGGCTTGGTGTGCCGATTGTGCTGTCCGGAGCGCAGGGTCCGGCACTGGTCATGGCAGCGGAAACCGCGACCGCCGACCGGCTGGACGCCTTGCGCGACCCCGGCCTAGTGCTGGCGATCACCCGCCACAGGGCCGAAACCCTGAAAGCCCGCCCCTATGACGGCGATCTGGCGCGCATCATCGTGCCGCGCGACGGCGGGTTGGGCTGGTTGCGCGCCATGGCAGACCCCGCTGACGACCTGCGCCACCCGATGAAAGGCCCGTTCCACTGCGCCCGCGACGGCACGGCAGACCTGCACCGGGCCGCGATTGCGCTGGTGAAAACAGCGCAGCTATTGCCAGCGGCATTGGTGCTGGAAAGCCCGCCCGCCGCGCTGATTGCGGGCAATGATCTGACCGAACTGCCCTTTGACCTGTTGGCAGAGGCGCTGGCCCGCGAAAGCCAGCTTGCCCCCGTGGTCAATGCACGTCTGCCCATGGTCGCGTCACAAGCTGGGCGCGTACACATCTTCCGCCCACGCGACGGCGGGGAAGAACATTACGCCATCGAAATTGGCCAGCCCGACCGCACGAAACCGGTCTTGGCGCGGCTGCATTCGGCCTGCTTTACCGGCGATGTGCTGGGCAGCCTGAAATGTGATTGCGGGCCACAGTTGAACGCGGCCTTGGCGCAAATGGGGGCCGAGGGCGCAGGTGTGCTGCTTTACCTGAATCAGGAAGGGCGGGGCATTGGTCTGGCAAACAAGATGCGCGCCTATTCGCTGCAAGATCAGGGCTTTGACACGGTCGAGGCCAATCACCGCCTTGGCTTTGAGGATGACGAGCGCGATTTTCGCATCGGTGCCGGGCTGTTGCGGCAGATGGGATTCGGTCAGGTGCGTTTGCTGACCAACAACCCGCGCAAGGTCGATATGCTAAATGCCCACGGGCTAAAGGTTGTTGACCGCGTGGCCCTGCGAGTGGGCGAAACCGCACAGAACGCGCGCTATCTTGCAACCAAGGCTGCGAAATCGGGGCATCTGCTGTGACGCGTTTTGACATGGTGCTGACCCGGCAAGGGCTGCGCTTTCGGGGCCGCTTGTTCCGCTGCACCATCGGCCGCGGCGGCATCCGCACAGACAAGCGCGAAGGCGACGGCGCCACGCCCACCGGCACGCACCGAATAGTCGGCATGCTGTATCGGCCCGACCGCATGGCCCGCCCGACCGATTGGGCCGTGCCCATCGGCCCGCGCGACCTGTGGTCGGACGACCCAAAGCATGAGGATTACAACCTGATGGTCCGCGCGCCCTACCCATTCAGCCATGAAAAGCTGCGCCGCGCCGATCCGATGTATGATCTTGTTATCCTGACCGGCTGGAACTGGCCGCGCGCCGAGCGCGGGCGCGGCTCTGCGATCTTTATCCACCAATGGCGCGGGCAAGGGCGGCCCACGGCGGGCTGTATCGGGCTGGACCGGGGCGATTTACGGCAAATCGCCCGCGGGATTCGCTATGAAACGCGGCTGATTGTGCCGGATCATCTGGCCAACGGCTAGACATTGGCCCGCTTAGGTTGCGCGGCGTGTCATGCCACCTTGTCGCCCAACCCCGAAATTGCCTGAATCAGGTTGTCCTCTGTCACCTCTTGGGCGGTGAACTCGCGCATGATACGGCCGCTGAACATGGCAACAATCCGATCGGACACGCGCAGCACCTCTGGCATTTCCGAACTGATGACGATGACCGCGTAACCTTGCGCCGCAAGCTCTCGGATCAGGTTGTGGATTTCCGATTTCGACCCCACGTCGATGCCGCGCGTGGGTTCGTCCACGATCAGCACATCGGGGCGCATGGACAGCCATTTGCCAATGACGATCTTCTGCTGGTTCCCACCCGATAGGTTCTTCACGGTCTGTCGCCAGCCCGGCGTGCGAATATCCAGCTTGTCGCGGTATTGGTCGAAAATCGCGATTTCGGCCCCGTCGCTGACGAAAGGCCCCGCCGTCAGGTCATCGACCTGCGGCAAGGTCATGTTGTCGCGGCAATTCATACCCAGCACCAAGCCCTGATCCTTGCGGTCCTCTGGCACAAGCGAAATGCCGTGGCGCACAGCGTCGATGGGCGACTTGATCTGAACCTCTTGCCCGTTGATCCAAATCTGCCCGGCCGAGGGCGTGCGCAGCCCAAAAATGGTTTCGGCAATCTCTGTCCGGCCCGCGCCGACAAGCCCGTAGAAGCCCAGCACCTCGCCCTTGCGCAGTTTGAAGCTGACATCTTCGAACAGATCGCCGCAGGCCAGCCCCTGCACTTCCAGTGCAACATCGCCCAAGTCATGGGTGACAGGCCTGCGCGACAAATCCAGACTGCGCCCGATCATCATCTTGGTCACGGCATCTTCGTTGGTTTCGGCGGTGGTCACCGTGCCCCGATACTGCCCGTCGCGCAAAACGGTGATGCGGTCGGTGATCTTGAAGATCTCTTCCATCCGGTGCGAGATATAAATGATCCCCACGCCCTGCTTTTGCAGCCCGGCAATCACCTGAAACAAAACCACCTTTTCGGAATCGGTCAGCGACGCGGTGGGTTCGTCGAAGATGACCGCGCGGGGCGACACGGTCAGCGCGCGGCCGATCTCGACCATCTGTTGGTTGGCAAGGGACAGGTCGCCCACGCGGGTTTTCGCGTTGAACCCGACATTGAGCGTTTTCAGGATGGCGTCTGTCTCGGCATATAGCTTGTCCCAATCGACACGCCCGAAACTTTTCAGCGGCAACTCACCCAGAAAGATATTCTCGGCCACGGTCAGTTCACCGGCAAGGCTCAGCTCTTGGTGGATGAACACCACCCCCAAGGCCTTGGCCTGTTTGGGCGAGGTCATGGTGACGGGTTCTTCGCCAACAAAGATCTGCCCTTCATTGGGGGAATGAATGCCGCCCAGAACCTTCATCAAGGTGGATTTGCCCGCGCCATTCTCGCCCATCAGGGCGTGCACTTCGCCGGGGCGAACATCGAAAGACACGTCATCCAGTGCGCGCACGCCGGGAAAGGTTTTGACAATGCCCTCAAGGCGTAGAACCGGTGTTTGCTCGGTCATATCTTCAACTCCCCTTGGCCCTGACGGTTCAATTGGCGGTCCAAGACCAGCACGGCGATCAGAATCAGGCCGATCACAAGGTTCACGGTCTGCGTGTCGGCGCCGATATGGCCCAAGCCCTTGCGCAACAATTGAATGGCAATCACGCCCCCAAGGGTAGAGATGATGGACCCATATCCCCCTGCCAGCTTGGTGCCGCCCAGCACGACGGCGGTGATGGCCCATAGTTCATACAGCATCCCGTCATTGGGGTTTACCGACCCGCTTTCAGAATAGAACACAACCGCCGACAATGCGGCCAGAAAGCCGATCAGTATGAAGTTCCACAAGAAATGCGGACCCACGCGGATACCGGCATTCACCGCCGCCTCTCGGTTGTTGCCAATGGCATAGGCGTTGCGGCCATGAACGGTTTTGGTCATCAGCAGCCACAGCACAAGCGCCGTGCCCAGCAGGAACCATGTCGCGGTATGTAGGCCCAGAAACTGCGCTTCGGCGAAATCGACCAAGGTCCAGTTCAGGTGGCTGGTGGGTTGTTCACCGTTGAACATGAACACAATGCCTCGAAAGCCCAGCATCGCGCCCAGCGTGACGATGAAGGCATCGACCCCGGTTTTCCACACAATGATGCCGTTAATCGCCCCCATGATAACCCCCGTCGACAGCGCGAACAGCCATGCCAGCAGGATCGCCCAATCGCCCAAGTCCTGCATGAAGGGCCATGTCAGGCTTTCCAGCAGGACAATGGCCGCAAGGGCAAAGGTTGCCCCCACGCTTAGGTCGATATTGCCGTTAATCATGATAATCGTCATGCCCAGCGCGATAATCCCGATAGGGGCGGATTGCTTCAGCACCAGAAGCATGTTGTCCACGGCCAGAAACGGTTTGTCAGAGGACGACAACACATCGCCGATGACAGAGAAAAACACCAATTCCAGCAGGATGAAGCCCCAGATCGCGCTGCGTTTTAGTAGGTCTTTGCGGTTGGTCATGTCACAGCGTCCTTATGCAATCGGGGACCACAAACGGCCCCGCTTGGCGGCGACATCCAGCCAGACGGCAAGGATGATGATGGCCCATGTCACGATGTACTGAACGTAGAAATCCAGCCCCACCAACAACAGTCCGTTCTGGATAAACCCAAGGATCAGCACACCGATCACGGTCTTGAACACGGTGCCCGACCCGCCCAAAAGCGACGCCCCGCCAAGGATGACAGCGGCCAGAACCTCTAGCTCCATCCCCTGCCCCACGGTGTTCTGGCTGCCCAAGCTGCGGCTGGCCTGCAACAGCCCCGCCACGGCCACGCAGAACGCGGAAATCAGGTAAGTATAAAACACCACCCGCGCGCGCGGGATGCCGGAAAAGGTTGCCGCCTGTCCATTGCCGCCCACGGCATAGACCTTGCGCCCGAACGGGGTTTTTGCCAGCAGTATGGCCAGCAGCGCCGCCAAGGCCGCGAGAATCAGGATCGGCACGGGAATGCCCATGATGCGTTCCTGCCCGAAAACCGAGAACCAAGTTTCTGACTTTTCGGCAATATCCATGTTCTTGCCGCCCGACCATGTCAGCGTCAGCCCATGGATGGCAGACAGCATTCCCAGCGTTACGATCAAGGAATTGAGCTTTAGATACCCTACCAGAAACCCGATAAACGCGCCCAGGCACAAGGTCAGCGCGAACATGGCCGGGATGGCCAGCGCCGGGCCGATCTTGTCGTGCAAGTCCAGCACTACGATGGTGGAAAACGACATCATGGACCCCACGGACAGGTCCAGATTGCCGCCGATCACCACGAAGGTGACGCCCAGCGCCATGACCCCCAGAATTGCCGAGGACCGGATCACACCCGCGATATTGTCGACCGCGATAAACCGTTGGTTGGCCAGCGCGAAGCCGATCATGAACACCGCAAAGGCAATCAGAATGCCCTGTTTGCCCAGCAGCCTGCCGATATCCTGCTTTGTCATCTGCATTTGCTTTCCTCCCAAAGGCCGCGCTCAGACCAGCGTCATGCCCCCGTCAATCATTATGATCTGGCCAGTCATGTAGTCGCTGTCACGAGAGGCCAGAAAAGTTGTCGTTCCGGTAATGTCATGTGGCGTGGCAACACGCCCTTTCAGAATGTCGGCGGAAAACTCTTCCATTGCCTGACCGGGCCGTTCGGCGGCACCAATGGCCATCAGGTCTTGGTCGACCTGCTCCCACATTTCCGTGGCGACCACGCCGGGCGCGAAACCTGTCACGGTAATATCATGCGCCGCCAAATCGCGCGCGCCCGATTGAGTCAGCGCCACCACGGCCCATTTACTGGCACAATAGGGTGCCACGTTACCAAAGCCCTGACGGCTGGCAATGCTGGCCGTGTTCACGATCTTGCCGCCGGTGCCTTGCGCGATCATCTGGCGCGCGGCTTCCTGCATTCCGATCAGGCAGCCCAGCCCGTTTATGGCCATGATGAAATTCCAGTTATCTTCGGTCACATCCAGAAAGTTCATCGGCTTGTTCACGCCGGCATTGTTGAATTTCACATCCAGACGGCCAAAGCGGTCCACGGTATGCGCAATCATGGCGCGGACCTGGTCGCGGTCGGTCACATCCACGGCGGCGTGAGCGACCTTTGCGCCCGTCGCTGCGGCGCGGGCGGCGTTTGCATCGGCCACTTCCTGCACCTTTGCCGCGTTGATATCGGCAAAACAGACATGCGCGCCTTCGTCCAGAAGCGCCTCTCCGATTGCGCGGCCTATGCCCTGCGCAGCCCCTGTCACGATACAGGACCGTCCTGCAACACGCGCCATGTCGCCCTCGTCGGTTATGTGTGGAAAAGTGCCAAAAAACGCGGGGCAGCCTTGGCCGCCCCGCGCCCCCTGGGATGGATCAGAACACCGGCTTGGTGAACTCGTCCATGTTGTCTTGGGTGATCTTCGGCGTGTCGAAATAGTTCAGGAACGGCACGTCTTCGCCGCTCAGCACGTCGATGGCGGTTTGCAGCGCGGCCTCGGCATCATCTACCGGGGACTGGTAGATTGACCCCCAGTAGTCGCCGTCGGCCATGGCGTCATAGCCCACGGCGAAATTGGTCGCGCCAACGAAGATGATCCCGTCGCGCCCGGCATCTTTGGCCGCGTTCAATGCGCCAACGCCCATGTTGTCGTCACCCGCGTAGACGCCATCAATGTCGTCATACTTGACAAGGAAGGCTTCCATCACCTGCTGAGATTTTTCGCGGTTCCAGTCGCCCGGCTGGGTTTCGACCAGCATCACGTTAGGGCAGACTTCGGGCAGACGATCCTCGAACCCCTTGGCGCGTTCGATTGCGGTGGTGTAGCCCGGCTGACCGGAAATCTGCACCACGCGGGCCTCGTCCTCGATCCCCATATCGGTGAACTTGTCACACATGATCTCTGCCGAGCGGGACCCTTGGGTGATGTTGTCAGGGCCAGAGAAGGACGCCACAAAATCGAACCCGCTTTCGGCAATGTTCGAATTGGTGACAATGACCGGAATATCAGCCTGCGCCGCGCGGCGCACAGCCGGGATCACGGCTTCGCCATTCGTCGGCCAGATGATGATTGCGTCCACTTCCTGTTGAATCAGGTCATCCATCTGCGCCAGCTGGCGCGCCACGTCGCCGCCGGCGTCCAGAACGACCGCGTTCACGTCCGGGTTTGCTTCGGCGGCGGCAATGAAAGCCCGCTCATAAGTGGTCTGATAGCTGTCAACACCCACGTTGTTCTGGGTAATGCCGATATTCATGGTGTCTGCACTTGCGGCGGCACCGATCAGCGCCGTGCTGCACGCCAAGGCCAGTTTTGCTGTTGTCTTCATATCGTTTTCCTCCCGTGTGAATTCGTATGCGATCGCAAGCCTCCCAGCATCGGAGCACAACAGGCTCTGACCGAACGCCCCTAGAGTCATCGCGATTCTGGCGCGTCATGCCTCTGACAATTTATCAACTTTGGATAGTTTTATTATCATTTTGGATTTTTTGGCGATATTTTTGGCATCCGATTTGAGCGAATTCAAACAGGAGAGATCCCATGCGCGTCAGATTGCCGCCAGACCAACACTTAGATTTTGGGAAAATGAAACACAGCACGGCACGAAATATTCAAACCGGACAATCCGTGGCAGTCCAGCCGCGCGATGCTGCTGTGGCCTTGAACGACCCCGATGTGGACCGGGTAGCTGATTTTCTAAGCGATCTTCTGGTCGAGTTGGACAGCGGGCTAGAACCCAGCACGCCCAACCCGCATTTGCGGATGATCCTGCACCTGATGCGCAGCCATTCGGAAGGGCGGATCGTCTCGCCCTCGTCGCTGGTTGCCTCTGCGGGCGTGCCCTATGCCACGGCCACCCGCAAACTGGCAGAGGTGGAAGCAGCTGGCCTGATCGACCGCCGCGCGCGCACCCGCACCGGAAAAAGCCATTCCTTACACCCCAGCGCCAACCTGCTGGAAGGGTTCAGCCAATTGGCAGACCGCATCGACCGGCTTGCACGGCAGTCCTTTGGTCTGGCCGGGCCAGCACCCGAAACCACGGATTACTATTTCGGCGGATCATACCAGCCCGGCCGCGCCGCCATTGCCCCGCCGCGCGCCCTGCCAGAACCGCTGAAACTGTCGGGGGGTTTGCGCATTCTGGTGCATGGCGACCCGACCTTCATGGTCATGGAAGGGCTAAAACGCCAATTTGAACAAATCGTTGGCACCACCATTCATCAGCGTGCTTTCAGCATCGACCGGCTGCGCGAAGAAGCGTTGCGCAACGCCGAACGCCCCAAAAGCCGTTACGATCTGATCGCCGTGGACCTGCCTTGGGTGGGCGAGTTCGTAGAGAAGGGCGTCATCCGCCCGCTGGACGGGGTTATGGACGTGGCGCGACTGGACCCGGCCGATTTTCACACAGCCGGGTGGCGCGCTGCGCATTGGGACGGTCGCCCCTACGGCGTGCCCAGCCAGACCACGCCGGAACTGATGTTCTACCGCAAGGACTGGTTCGCCAATGAGGGGCTGGAGCCGCCCACAACCACAGATGCCGTGATCGCCGCCGCGCGCCAGTTGCACAACCCGCAGCGGGGCCGCTACGGGGTGGCATGGAATGCCGCGCGCGGCACGGCGCTGGGGCATACATTCATGATGACCTGCGGTGCCTTCGGCCAGCCGATAATCGATATGCCCCGCATTGCTGGCGGGTATGACACTGACCGTCTGGCGCAAGGCGGGTTCACCCCAACGCTGAACACCGATCGCGCCCTGGAAGCAGCTGATTACCTGATGCAGCTTCTGGATTACTCACCGCCCGATATTCTATCCATGTCATGGTATGAGAGGGTGCGCCCCTACGGTGCGGGCCATGTGGCCATGGCCTATGGCTACACGCTGCTGGCCCCGTATTTTGAGCTGAACGAAAACAGCCCCGCGCATGGCAATACCGGGTATCTGCCGCATCCACATGGGCCGAAAGGCAACCCGATTGCGCCGGTGGGGGGTTATGTTCTGTGCGTGCCGGCCAATCTGGCGGAAGAGCGCATTGACGATACTGTCGAAGCGCTTGTCACCTTCACCTCGCCCGGCGCGCAGAAGCTATACGCCCAGAACGGCAGCCGGACAGAGCCGCGCTATTCCGTAGGCGCAGACCCAGAGGTGCGGCGCTTGTCGCCCATTTTCGGGCTGCTGGACCAGATGTCATGGCGTGACGAGCTGCAATTCTGGCCGCGCCCGCCGATTCCGCAAGTGTCGGACATCATCGACCTGTGCGGGCGCGAGCTGCACGACATGCTGCGGGGGATCGTCACCCCGCGCGACGCCTTGGACCGTGTGCAGTCCGAGGCAGAGAAAATCCTGAAATCCAAGGTCACTTAGGGAGGACACCATGGACCCCAACCGCCTGAAGGGCAAAAACATCCTGATTACCGGTGCCGCGCGCGGCATGGGTGCCGCCAATGCCGAAGCCTTTGCCGCCCAAGGTGCCAATGTCTGCCTTGGCGACCTGTCGCTGGAAGAAGCGCAAGAGGTGGCCGACCGCATCAACGCCGCCGGAAACGGCAAGGCCATCGCGGTCAAGATGGATGTCACCAAGCGCGAGGACAACGCCGCCGTCGTTGCCGCCACGGTTGACGCCTTCGGGTCCATCAATGTCGGCCTGTTCAATGCGGGCCTGAACAAGCCCCGGTTCTTCATGGATATCGATGAAGACAACTGGGACATGATCATGAATGTGAACACCAAGGCGATGTGGCTGGGCATGCAAGAGGTCGCGCGCCAGATGATCGCGCAAGGCCCGCAGGACAAGCCCTATAAGCTAGTCAATGTCGGCTCTATCGCCAGCCGCAAACCGCTGGTGGATGTGACGGTTTACTGCACCTCGAAATACGGCTGTCTGGCGCTGACCGAATGCGGCGCGCTTGGGCTGGCGGAACATAACATTACCGTCAATGGCTACGCGCCCGGCGTGGTGGTCACGCCGCTATGGGAACAGCTGGACAAAGATTTGGTCGAAATCGGCTTCAAGGAACGCGCGGGCCAAGCCTATGACGACATTGTCGCGAACAATCTGGTCATCAAGCGCGTGTCCTACCCCAAGGATGTGGTCGGCACGGCGTCGTTCCTATGCTCCGATGACAGCGACTACATGACTGGCCAGATGATCTCTATCGATGGTGGCTGGGTTACAAAGTAACCCGTTGTTTTTATTTGCTTCCTACCCATGAGCGGGCGTGCCTTGCACACCCGAAAGGAGACCTTCATGACACGCGCCCTGATGCCGAACCTTCTGACCCCGCAAGACCTGAAGCCCAATTGGGAATGGCGTGATCGCTTGCCCGCTTGGGGCCATACCTCGGTCGATTTCGAACGCCGGGTCGACCATGACCGCCTGCGCCGCTACCGGCTGGCGCGCACCCGGCAAAGCTTGCAGAACTCGCCCGCCGGGTCGCTGCTGTTGTTCGATGTGAACAATATTCGCTATGTCAGCGCCACCAAGATCGGCGAATGGGAACGCGACAAGATGTGCCGTTTCTGCCTGCTGACCGGCGATGACAGCCCCTATGTGTGGGATTTCGGCTCGGCTGCCGTGCACCATCAGCGCCATTCCGACTGGCTGGAACCGGACCATTGCTTGGCCGGTGTGGTCGGTATGCGCGGCACCATCCCGCCCGAATTTGGGCTGATGAAGAAATACGCCAAGATGATCGCCCAGCTCATCAAGGATGCGGGCATGGCCGATATGCCGGTGGGCGTGGATTACGCCGAAACCGCTATGTTCCATGCGCTTCAGGAAGAAGGCATCAAGGTCATCGACGGCCAGCAGATCATGCTTGCCGCGCGCGAAATCAAGAACTGGGACGAGATCCAGCTTCTGACGCAGGCCGCTGCGATGGTCGATGGCGTCTACCACATGATCTACGAAGAACTGAAACCCGGCGTGCGCGAGAACGACATCGTGGCACTCTCGAACAAGCTGCTGTATGAGATGGGGTCGGACGATGTGGAAGCGATCAACGCCATTTCAGGCGAGCGGTGCAACCCGCATCCGCATAACTTTACCGACCGGCTGATCCGGCCCGGCGACCAGTGCTTCTTTGACATTCTGCAAAGCTATCAGGGCTACCGCACCTGCTACTACCGCACCTTCAACGTGGGCCGCGCAACACCGGCGCAGAACGACGCCTATGTGAAGGCGCGTGAATGGATCGATGCGTCGATTGCCATGATCAAACCGGGTGTCACCACCGACAAGGTGGCCGAAGTCTGGCCCACCGCGGAATCCTTGGGCTTCCCGAACGAGGATGCCGCCTTCGGGCTGCAATTCGGCCACGGTCTGGGGCTGGCGCTGCACGAGCGGCCCATCATCAGCCGCGCGGTCAGTCTGGACCACCCGATGGAAATCCAGACCGGCATGGTCTTTGCGCTGGAAACCTATTGCCCCGCCGCCGATGGCTATTCCGCCGCCCGGATTGAGGAAGAGGTGGTCGTCACGGAAACCGGTTGCGAGGTGATCAGCCTGTTCCCGGCCGAAGAATTGCCGATTGCGAACCGCTACTGATCGGGCGTGGAAGGGGGGCTGTCTGCCCCCCATCCGGCCCAAGGGCCGGATTCCCCCCGAGGATATTTTTGCAAGGATGAAACAAGCGTCCCTGCGGGGGCTGAAGGGATAAGCCGATGGCCAAGGCCAAGACCAATACCGAAGACTACTTGCGAATGTATACCCAGATGGTGCGCATCCGCACCTTCGAGGATAACGCGAACCAGCTTTACCTGTCCGCCAAGATGCCGGGCCTGACGCATATGTATTCCGGCGAGGAAGCGGTGGCCGTGGGCATTTGCGAAGCGCTGACGGATGACGACCGCATCACCAGCACCCACCGGGGCCACGGGCATTGCGTGGCCAAGGGCGCGGAATTCAAGGAAATGTTCTGCGAGTTGCTGGGCAAGGCCGAGGGCTATTGCCGGGGCAAGGGCGGGTCAATGCATATTGCCGACCAAAGCCACGGCAACCTTGGCGCGAATGCCATTGTCGGCGGGTCCATGGGCATTGCCACAGGGTCCGCCCTGCGCGCCAAGCTGCAAGGGTCAGACGACGTGACCGTGTGTTTTTTTGGCGACGGCGCGACCGCGCAAGGGCTGTGGTACGAGGTGATGAACATGGCGGCACTCTGGAAGCTGCCGGTCATCTATGCCTGCGAGAATAACGGCTATTCCGAATACACCAAGACAGAGGAAATCGCCGCCGGGTCCATCACCGCGCGGGCCGAAGCCTTCGGGATCGAAAGCCACCAGGTCGATGGGCAGGATGTGCTGGCCGTCAATGAACTGACGCAAAAGCTGGTCGCCCGTGCGCGCAAGGGGGAAGGGCCGTTCTTCATCGAGTTGATGACCTATCGCTACCACGGCCACCATGTCGGCGACATCAACCGCGAATATTACCGATCCAAGGACGAAGAAAAGGACTGGAAAGACAACCGCGACCCGATCGTGCGGTTCCGGGGCTACTTGGTCGAACAAGGCATCGCATCCGAGGAGGAGATCGAGGCGATCAATGCGGCGGTCGAGAAGGACGCAGCCGATGCCGTCGCCTATGCCGAAGCTGCCGCCTACCCCGATGTGTCCGAAGTGGACATGCATATTTACGCCGCCTGAGGAGGAAAGATCATGCGCGAGATTACCCTGTCGCAGGCCGTAAACGAGGCGATTGCCGAGGAAATGCGCCGCGATCCGACCGTGTTCCTGATGGGCGAAGATGTGGCCGAGGCGGGCACGCCCTTCAAGGTGCTGTCGGGCCTTGTCGAGGAATTCGGAACCGAGCGCGTATTGGATACACCGATTTCCGAACCCGGATTCGTGGGCATGGCCGTCGGCGCCGCGATGACCGGCGCGCGCCCCATCGTGGACCTGATGTTCGGCGATTTCATCTATCTGGTCATGGACCAGCTTTGTAATCAGGCCGCCAAGCAACATTACATGTCGGGCGGCAAACTGACCGTGCCGATGGTGTTGCGCACGAATATGGGCGCGACGCGCCGCTCTGCCGCGCAGCATAGCCAAAGCCTGCAAGCCATCGTGGCGCATATTCCGGGGCTGAAAGTGGCCATGCCTTCATCAGCCTATGAAGCCAAGGGGCTGATGAAAACCGCCATCCGCGACAATAACCCGGTGGTGATTTTCGAAGACAAGCTGATGTATCAGGACAAGGCCCCTGTGCCGGAGGAGGAATATCTGATCCCCTTCGGCCAAGCGCATATCAAGCGCGAAGGGTCCGACATTACGCTGATCGGCACGTCTTCGATGGTGCAGGTGGCTGAAAAAGCCGCCGAGATGCTGGCCGCCGAAGGCATAAGCGCCGAGGTCATCGACCCGCGCACCATTGTGCCCTTGGATGAAGCAACGTTGCTGGACAGCGTAAAGAAAACCAGCCGCGCGATTGTCATAGATGAGGGCCATCAAAGCTATGGCGTAACCGCCGAGATCGCATCGCGCCTGAACGAAAAGGCATTCTACCATCTGGATGCACCTGTGCTGCGCATGGGGGCTATGGATGTGCCGGTGCCGTTCAGCCCCGCGCTGGAAGATATCACCGTGCCGACGCCCGAAGGCGTGGCCGCGAATGCGCGCAAGCTCTGCGCAGGAGAGATGATCCATGCCGCATGATGTGACAATGCCTCAACTGGGCATGGCGCAGGACGCGGGGCGTATCGTCGCCTGGCTGAAAGCGCCGGGCGACGCGGTTGCCAAGGGCGATGCCCTGTTCGAGGTCGAAACCGACAAGGCCACGATGGAGGTAGAGGCGCAGGCTTCGGGCTACTTGACCGGCGTTCTGGCCGATGAAGGCGATGACGTGCCTGTGGGGCAAGTGATCGCGCGCATCTCCGACAGTGCCGAGGATGACAGCCCTGCGCCTGCTGCCGCCCCGGAAGCCGCGCCTGTAAGCGACGCCCTGCCAGAGGGCCAACAGATCACCATGCCGCAGCTTGGCATGGCGCAAGATAGCGGGCAGATGGTGGGCTGGCTGGTCGAACTGGGCGCGCAGGTCGGCCCGGATGATCTGCTGTTCGAGGTCGAAACCGACAAAGCCACGATGGAAGTGCCCGCAGGGGCCAGCGGCTATCTGGCCGCGACCTTGGCGCAGCCGGGAGAGGATGTGGCCGTCGGCGCACCCGTGGCGATCCTGACCGCAGAGGCGCCGGAAAACCCCGTTGCGCGCGCGGCAGCAGATGTAGGCCCATCATCGCCCCCCGCCCCGGTGCCACCCGAACCAAAAGCCCCGCCACCCAGGGCCGCGGAAGCCGCAACACCCCCCAAAGCGCCGGTCCCAAAGGGCGGGCGCATTCTGGCGTCGCCCAAGGCGCGGCGCTTGGCATTGCAACAGGGGCTGGACCTGTCGCGCTTGGTAAAAGCGGGCCACCCGCAGCCTTATCATGTCGCCGATCTGGAGGTGCTGCGCGCCCTGCCCAATGCCGCGGCCCCGCAGGCCGCAAGCCAAACCAGCCGCCGCCTGACCGCACGGGTCAAACACCCGGCTTTGGACGTGTTCCTGAACTGGGCGCAGGCGCAAGGGCTGGACAACCCCGATGCCGCCTTGGCGGGGCTGCTGGGCAAAGGGCATGTCGCAACGTTGGGCATAGAGCGGGCAGGCCGCCTGCAAAGTTTCACCATCGCGCACCGCCTGTCGCAGGTTGCCGAAACCCAAGACGCGCCCGCCCTGATCTTGCGCGATCTGCGCGACAGTTTCGTGCAGGACGTGGATCTCGGGGCAGAGAATACGCCCGTGCTGACGCTGCTGCCAAAAGGCAAAGGGCTACTGCTGGTGCTGGAATGCGCGCCCGACCACCTAAGCGCGGCAGACGCAATCGAGCTTTTGAACACTGTTGCAGGACGCGTGGCGCAACCGCTTCGCCACCTGCAGTAAAGGGGACCGACATGGACCACACCGATCTTTATATCAACGGCGCATGGGTGCAGACCGACACGCGGTTTGACGTCATCAACCCGGCAACCGAAACCGTTCTGGCCTCTGTCGCCAGTGCCGAACTCGAACATGCCGACGCCGCGCTGGACGCCGCCGAAGCCGCGATGGCCGATTGGGCCAAGCGCACCCCGCGCGAACGCTCGGAAGTGCTGCGCCGCGCGTGGGAGTTGATGACCGCGCGGCTGGATCACTTCGCGCATCTGATTACGCTGGAAAACGGCAAGGCAGGCGCGGACGCACGGGGCGAGGCGACCTATGCCGCCGAATTCTTCCGCTGGTTCGCAGAGGAAGCCGTCCGCGCCGATGGGATGATTACCCATGCCCCCAGCAGCGGCGCGCGGATCATGGTGCAGCACAAGCCCGCCGGGCTGGCGGTGCTGATTACGCCTTGGAACTACCCCGCTGCGATGGGCACACGCAAGATTGCGCCCGCGCTGGCGGCAGGCTGCGCGGTCATCATCAAACCCGCGTCAGAGACGCCGCTGACCATGCTGGCGCTGATGCCGCTTCTGGCAGAGGCCGGCGTGCCGCCCGGCCTTGTGAATGTGCTGCCCTCGAAGCGCACGGGGGCGCTTGTGGACCACATGCTGCATGACCCGCGCGTGCGGGTGGTCAGCTTCACCGGGTCCACCGGTGTCGGGCGCACATTGCTGAAAGGGGCCGCCGACCAAGTGTTGAAACCGGCGATGGAACTGGGCGGCAACGCGCCCGTGCTCGTGTTTGACGATGCCGATATGGATACGGCAATCGAGGGCACGATGCTGGCCAAAATGCGCAACCTGGGCGAGGCCTGCACCGCCGCGAACCGCATATACGTTCACGCCGACATTGCCCCAGAGTTTACCGCCCGGCTGACCGCCGCCATGTCGGCGCTGAAACTGGGTGACGGCACCGACCCGTCGGTCGATGTTGGCCCGCTGGTGAATGCCGCAACCCGCGACAAGGTGGCCGCGTTCGTGGCCGATGCCGTCGCCAAGGGCGCCAAGGTCGAGTGCGGCGGCGTGGTGCCAGAGGGCACAGGCTATTTCTACCCGCCGACCGTGCTGTCGAACGTTCCCGAAAACGCCGATTGCGTGCAGGATGAAATCTTTGGTCCGGTTGCCGCGATACAGACCTTTAGCGACCAAGAAGACGTGATCGCCCGCGCCAACAACACCGAATATGGGCTGGTCGCCTATGTGTTCTCGGGCGATTTCAAGCGCGCGTTGCAGGTCTGCGAGCGGTTGGATTACGGCATGGTTGGCCTCAATCGCGGGTTGGTCAGCGACCCGGCAGCCCCCTTTGGCGGGACCAAGCAATCCGGGCTGGGCCGCGAAGGCGGGCATGAGGGGATGCTGGAATTCATGGAAACGCAATATATCTCGGCCAGTTGGTAAGGGGGCATCATGGACCTGAAAGCAAGCCCCAGCACCAAGAGCTACGCCGCCAACAAGGGCGTTGATCTGGAAGAACTGGCCCGAAAAACCGGGCGCAGCACCTTGGGCCGAGAGGATGTTGACGCACACCTGGGCGGCAACGCACCTGCCATGGGCGGGCCGGACCAGTCCCGTTATTGGGCTGTGGACCATGCCGCGCAGGGGCCTGTGTCCGAAGAACCGCTGTCGCGCATGGCCAAGGTTGCCGCCGCGAACCTGAGCGCGGCACATGCGTTGATCCCGCAGGTCACGCATCATGACCGCGCCGATATCTCTGCGGTGGATGCGTTGCGCAAAGCGTGGCGCGCAGAGGCGCAGGCGCGCGGGCTAAAACTGACCGCGCTTGCGTTTCATGTCATGGCGCTGGCGCAGTGCTTGCGCGCGTTTCCACGGTTCAACGCTTCGCTTTCCGCCGATGGTGAGACGTTGATTCTGAAAGATTACGTGCATATCGGCATCGCCGTGGACACGCCCCATGGCTTGATGGTGCCGGTTATCCGCAACGCAGACCGCAAAGGGCTGTGGGAGCTGTCCGCCGAAATCGCGGACTTGGCCGCCCGCGCGCAGGCCCGCAAGATCGGCCCGGATGAGATGGGCGGCGCGTCCATGAGCATCAGCAATCTGGGCGGCATTGGCGGCATTGGGTTTTCGCCCATCGTCAACCCCCCGGAACTGGCGATTCTGGGCATCACCCGCACCGGAACCGTCACGCTCTGGGAGGGCGACACCCCCCGCCCGGTGCCGATGGTGCCGCTGGACCTGTCCTATGACCACAGGGTTATCAACGGTGCCGATGCCGCGCGGTTCATGGCGCGCTATTGCCAGCTTCTTGCAGACCCGCGCAATATGATGGTCTGAGATGTTGCATGGCCCGCGCGCGCTGCCCTGACGGTTCGATTACCCGGCCACGGTAAGGTGCCCCAGAATTCCCGGTTCAGGAGGCCCGACCATGTCAGAGCTATCGCCCCGCCTTGGGCTGCCGTTTTTGTTGCCCGCGCAGGCTCAGAAACACGTCACGCATAACGAGGCGCTGGAGACGCTTGATATCGTCGTGCATCTGACGCTGGAAGGGATCGCGGCTGTCACTCCGCCGGTCAGCCCCGGCACCGGGCAGGTCTGGGCACTGGGCACCGGTGCGACTGGCGATTGGTCGGGCAATGACGGGCGGTTGGCGGCATGGATGGGCGATGCGTGGCACTTCATCACGCCGCTGCCGGGGTGGTGCGCGGCAATGGGCACAACGCTATACATCTGGGACGGCACCGCATGGCAAATCGCAGCGCCTGACAGTCTGAACAATATGACGGGCATAGGCATCAATGCCAGCGCCGATGCGGTGAACCGGCTGGCGCTGTCCTCGGAGGCCAGCTTGTTCACGCATGATGGCGCGGGGCATCAGGTCAAGATCAACAAGGCGGGGGTGACGGATACCGCAAGCCTGTTGTTCCAAACCAACTGGTCGGGGCGGGCCGAACTGGGGACAGCAGGCAATGACGATTTCAGCCTAAAGGTCAGCGCCAATGGCAGCGCGTGGCACGAGGCGATGGTAATCGACGCCGCCAACGGTATGGCCAGCTTTCCCGCCGGTCTGGACGTGAACGGCACGCTGACCGGGACCGCCGTGACCCAAAGCGCAACCGATACCAGCGCGGACAGGCTGCTAAAGGTCGGCGATTTTGGGCTGGGTGCCATGACGCCCCCGGCGGTGTCGGACCTGACAACCGCCCTTGCAGCGGGGTTCTACAGCATTCCCGATATGGCCACGGCAACAGGCGTACCCGCAGGCCAAAGCGGCGCGGGCACGCTGCTGGTCATGGGTGCCGCGGCAGGGGCCACCTTTCTGCTGGGATTGCCGGTTGCCAGCGGGGCCGCGCAAGGGTTCTGGCTTGGGTCGCGCGCTGCGGCCACGGGGGCGATAACTTGGTCGAAACTTTGGACCTCTGCCAATACCACGGTCGATGCCAACGGTTTTCTGCGCGAAGCCTAAGCCGTGTCAGCCAAGGCGCATCAATTCTTCATGGCGCGCGATGGCGGTCTCGATATCGTCGAAGAACTCCAACACGCCATTGTGCAACACCAGCCCGCTGTTGCAGAAATTGCGCATGTCCGACATATTGTGACTAATCATGATGGCGTCGGCTTGCGCCATGCGGGCCTTGAACACTGTTTGGCTGCGTTCGCGAAAGCTTTTGTCGCCCGCGCCTGTGACCTCGTCAATCAGGTAGGTGTCAAAGGGAATGCCCATGGCCACCCCGAAGGACAGGCGCGACTTCATCCCCGCAGAATAGGTGCGCCAAGGCATGTTGAAATGCGTGCCGATCTGGGCGAATTCCTCGACGAACGCGGCTAGGGAATCCGTGTCGACGCCGTAGCACCGGGCCAGAAACCGCGTATTCTGAAGCCCGGTCATGTCGGGGTGAAAGCTGTTCGCGCCACCGATGGGCCACGAAATCTTGCCACGTCGGATGACATGGCCCGCCGTGGGCTGCATGGTGCCCGCGATGATCTGCATTAGCGTGGATTTCCCCGCGCCATTGCGCCCCAGCAACCCCAAGGACCGGCCCGGCGGCAGATCCAGTGTCAGATCTTTGAAAACGGTATGCTTGCCGCCCGGAATATCGAATGTTTTGCACAGGTTCTGAAGCTGGATCATGCGGCCTCGTCAGCCCCGGTCGCGCAGACTGTAATAGACCAGCGCGCCCACGGACCACGCCAATAGGCCGAAAAAAGCCGTCAAGGCCACCAGCAACAGCTTGCGCGGATACTCGTCGGTTTCTGCGGCCGTGGGCGCGATAAAGGTCGCCAGATACAGTTGTTGCCGTTCCGCCGCTGCACGGGCCTGGTTCAACGCGGTCAGCGACACATGGTAGATTTCCTCGGCGAATTGCACATCAACGCGCAGCCCTTCATAGGTTGCCAGCAAGCTGGGATAGCTGTCGTCATCCTGCGCAGTGCCGTTGCTAGAATAGCTGGCGCGTTCCCCCGCGATGCGTTCCTCTATGGCCCGAATGCGGCGATCAAGCTGCCGCACACGCGGGTCACTGGCATCGGTGGCTTGCAACAGCAAATCAAGATCGACCATCGCCTGCGCAAGCTGCTGCTGCAAATTTGCGACCACACCCATCCGCCCCTGAATATCGGCTTGCGGATCTAGGATCTGGGTGCGGGCCTGAAATGCCACCAGCGCCTCGCGCGCGCTGCGCAAATCGGTCAGGGCCTGTTCCAGATCGGCCTCTGCATTGGCGATACTGTCGCGGCGGGCCTGCGCGTTCAGCGTGTTTATCATGGCTTCGCTCTGGGCCACGATCTCTCTGGCAATCCGTTGGGCCATGTCCGCGTCGCGCGCGCGCACCTCCACCATGATAACGCCCGAGGACTTGTCATAGGTGATCCGGGTCATCTGCCGCCAGAAACGCGACAGTTTCTCGATCGTGACATCGGGCGGGATGGAATAGACCGGGTCCAGCGGCCAGAACTGGGTGTAATGGCCGACAAGGTCCAGCTCCGCATCAATGCGCCGAACAATTTCCTGACTCTGGATAAACTCGAACAACAGGTCGGAATTGCTGGCAGAGGGCGTGCCCAGAACCTGCGACAGGCCGCCCAACATCTGGCCTGCTGACACGCTTTCGTCCTGCCGCACCACAAAGCCGGTCTCTGACGCATATTGCGGCTTCGCCAGAACGACCAGATACAGCGATGTCAGCAGCACCGGCAGGGCCACCATCAGCAAAAGGCTTATAATCAGGCCCTTGTGACGGCTGCGCAAAACCGCATGTTTCGCCATCTTCTGCGCAAGCGTCTGGACCGGAGTTTGCGCCGCCGGGTTGTGCGTTGGGGCCTGCGTGTTCAAAGCTCCGAACCTGCTTTGCTTGCCAGATTGATTCTAAATTTAATTATCTACATACTTGCGGTTGTAAAAACCAGCGCAGAGACGATAAGTGCCCGGCACGCCGCCTAAAATCGACAACTTGCCGCTGCCAGCCACAGAAAGCCCGGCCGTGTCGGCCCTGCGGTGCATTGCGGCGCTGATGCTTCGAGAGATGGGCACGCGCTATGGTCGACGTCCCGGCGGCTATGTCTGGGCGGTGCTGCAACCGCTGGGCATCATCATCATCATTGCTTTCGCATTTTCGCTGATCGCGCAATCGCCCGCGCTTGGCACCAGCTTCTTGTTGTTCAAAGCGACCGGGATGCTTGTTTTGCAGACCTTCAACGCATTGGGCAGCAATGTCGGGCGCGCCATGAACTACTCGCGCGCGCTTCTGTTCTTCCCGCGGGTCAGCTGGATAGACGCGGTGATCGCGCGCTTCCTACTCAACGCGCTGGTGTCATTGGCCGCGGCGTGCATCATCCTTGTTGGCATCATCCTGTTCGAAGACCTGAAAACCGTGCTTGACTGGGGACAGATTTTTCTTGCGGTGGTGCTGATCTGTGCGTTGGGATTCGGCATCGGGTGCTTGAATTGCTACCTGTTCCAAAGGTTCCCGGTCTGGGACGACATTTGGGGTATCCTGACAGCCCCTCTTTTCGTCATTTCCGGGGTGCTGTTTCTGTACGAAGACCTGCCCCCCTTTGCGCAGGATATCTTGTGGTATAACCCGATCATGCACATCACCGGGCTGATGCGAGAGGGTTTCTACCCGGTCTATTCGCCCGGCTATATCTCTGTTGCCTATACCGCCGCCTGTGCCTTGGTGCCGATGGTCATCGGGCTTTTGTTGTTGCGGCAGTATCACCGCGACCTGCTTTACAGATAACCCCACGCCAATGCTGCCAGCGGTCATTCGCTGTGCTATGGTCTGGATATGTAGTCACATCAGGGGCGTGCCATGCGGTCGGTTTTTCATCTTGCGACACATAGTTTGCAGGGGGGCCATGCGGTGCATGGCGCGCGGCGCAAAGCCCCCCTTCTTGGGCTGATTCTGGGGGCCGCGCTGGTCTGGGCCACGCAGGCCACCGCCCAAGACAACCCCTTGCCCCCCCGATTTGCCACAATGCTGGACAATACCGACCTGCCGGGCGGCGACCTGATGCCGATATTCAACACCAATCTGGCGCAATGCCATGCCGCTTGCCTGCGCGATCCCGAATGCACGGCCTTCACGTTCAACCAGCGTGCGGGCGCGTGCTTTCCCAAATCGCAACCGGGTGCGGCAGTGCCGTTCGAGGGCGCGCTGTCCGGGCGTATGACCGAACACGACCGCGCCACGCAAACCCGCGCGGCGCAAACCCGTGCCGACCTGACATTCCTTTCGGCTGCCGACCATGACCGCGCACGCGCACAAGCCGAAACCATGGCAGAGCGCTATTACGCCAATGGCATGCGCGAAGCCGCGCTGCTAGAGGGCGCGACCGGAGACCGCGCGGTTCTGTTCACCGGCGCTGCCGTGACCGTCGCAGATTCGGGCGCGGCGTGGCTGGCCCATGCAAACGCGCTTCTGGCGCAAGCCGCCCGCGACAACCAGCCCAGCGCAGATCTGCAACGCCGGGCAATCCTTGCCGCGACCAATGCCGCGCTGCGTCTGGACAGCCCCGCGCCCGCGCTTGTCACCTTGGCCGATGCATTGGAAAAACGCTTTCGCGGAGAAGATGCCTTGGCCGCGATCCGTCTGGCAGAGGCCCTGCGCCCCGGCATCGCCCCCGATCTTCTGACGGAACTGCGCGACAAATACGGCTTCCGGCTGCTTTCGCATGATGTGGACAGCAGCAGCGCCGCGCCGCGCATTTGCGCAAGATTTTCCGAACCGCTTCTGGCCAATCGCGATTACACGCCTTTTCTGGCGGGGGATGTGCGCGGGTTGGTGCCAGAGGTCGACGACCGCCAGCTATGCCTGACCGGCGTTGACTATGGCGCGCGCTATGACATCCGCCTGCGTGCGGGCATGCCCGCAGCGGGGGGCGACACGCTGGCGCGCGACCTGCCCTTGGCCGTCTATATCCGCGACCGCGCGCCCTTGGTGCGCTTTCCGGGGCGCGGCTATGTGCTGCCCGCCACCGGGCCGCGCGCCCTGCCGGTGGAAACGGTCAATGCCGACAGTTTGGACCTGACACTTTACCGCATTTCCGACCGCAACCTAGTTGCCACTATCCGCGACGGCAATTTTGCCCAAGCCCTAGACATGTGGGAGGGCGAGCGCCTAACCGAAGATCTAGCCGAACAAATCTGGCAGGGCAGCGCCACGCTTTCGGGCACGCTGAACCGCGAAACCCGCTCGCGCCTGCCCTTGGCCGAAGCCGGAACGCTGCAACCGGGCGCTTACCTGCTGCAAGCCGCCGTGCCGGGGCGCGACCCGTATCAAACGGCCCCAGCCTCGCAATGGTTCATGGTGTCTGATCTGGGTGTCAGCAGCCTGTCGGGCAGCGACGGGTTGCATGTGGTGGTGCAAGCACTCTCGACCGGGCAACCCGTGGAAGGCACCGACGTGGCGCTGGTCGCGCGGTCAAACCGTGTGCTGGGGCAGGCCGTGACCGATGCGCAGGGCATGGTGCATTTCCCTGCTGCGCTCGCCGCAGGCACAGGCAGCGCCGCGCCCGCGCTGATTACCGTTGCGAAAGGCAAGGATACGACCGCGCTGTCGCTGAAAGACCCCGAATTCGACCTGTCCGATCGCGGCGTCGAAGGGCGCGCAGCCCCCGGCCCGGTGGACATGTTCATCGCCACCGATCGCGGTGCGTATCGGCCCGGAGAGGTGATCCACGCCACCGCCCTTGCGCGCGACGCCCGTGCCGCGGCCTTGCCCGGCCTGCCGGTGATCGCACGGCTTATGCGGCCCGATGGCGTGGAATATTCCCGCGCACTTAGCACCGACGACCGCGCGGGGGGCCACGTGTTCACGCTGCCGCTTGGGGCCGATGTGCCGCGCGGCGCGTGGCGGCTGGATATGCTGTCGGACCCGGATGCCCCCGCGCTGGCCAGCGCGCGGCTGCTGGTCGAGGATTTCTTGCCCGAACGGATCGACTTTGACCTGTCGCTTTCCGCTGACGGCCCGGTGAATTCGCTGAACCCGCCGCATCTGGAAATTGCCGCGCGCCACCTGTTCGGCGCTGCCGCCGAGGGGTTGGAATTGTCCGGCAGTGCCATTTTGCGCCCCGCCACAACACGCGACGGCTGGGCAGGCTATGTCTTTGGCCGCCACGATCAACGGGTGGACCCGCAGCGCTTTCCATTGGGCGCTGCTGTGACCAATGCCGAAGGCCGCCTGTCGACCCGGCTTCTTTTCGAGGATGCCACCTTCGATGCGCGGCCCTACACGCTTGAGCTGACCGCCACGCTGCTGGACGGGGCCGCGCGGCCTGTGGAACGCAATCTGACCGCGCCGGTCGCCGCCACGCGCCCCATGATCGGCATTCGCCCGGGTTTTGACGACACGCTTCCCCAAGGGGCCGAAGCCGTGTTCGATCTGGCGCTGGTCGGCACGGACGGGCAGGCCATGCCGGGTGCGCTGGCGTGGCAGGTCGACCGTGTGGAAACGCGCTACCAATGGTATAGCGTCGATGGCCGCTGGAACTGGGAACCCGTGACCGAGCGCAACCGCGTGGCCGAGGGGTCGCTGGACGGCACCGGGCAAATTGCCGTGCCGTTGGACTGGGGCCAGTATGAGCTGCGCGTCACCCATGACGGTGCGGACTATGCCAGTGCCTCTATTCCCTTTGCTGCCGGATGGTATGGGGCCACGGCAGGGCGCGACACGCCCGACCGGCTGGCCGTGGCGCTGGACCGCGACGCCTACCGCCCCGGCGACACCGCGCGCCTGCGCCTGACCGGCGAAGGCATGGCGCTGGTCAGCGTGCTGTCGGACCGGGTGATCGACATGCAACTGGTTGAATTGGCAGGAGAGTCCGAAATCACCCTGCCCGTGACCGATGACTGGGGCACAGGCGCTTATGTGACCGCCAGCCTGCTGCGCGGCGCCGACAGCGTGGAAGAGATGCCCACCCGCAGCATGGGGCTGGCCCATGCCGCAATTGATCCGGGCGCGAAAGCGCTCAGCGTGTCGATTGATGCCCCAGAAGCCGCCGACCCGCGCGGACGGATGGAAGTGACGCTGACGTCAGACAGCGACGGCCCGGTCTATGCCACGCTTGCGGCGGTGGACCTTGGCATTCTGACGCTGACGGATTTCGACAGCCCCGACCCGGCGGCGCATTACTTCGGCCAGCGCCGCCTTGGCGTGGCGCTGCGCGACATTTACGGACGGCTGATAGATGCGCGGGCGGGCGCGATGGGGCAGGTGCGCTCTGGCGGCGACGCATCGGGCATTGACCGCGCTGGCCCCGCGCCGACCGAGGCGCTGCTGGCGCTGTTCGAAGGGCCGATCACGCTGGAAAATGGCCAAGCCACCGTCGGGTTTGACCTGCCCGCCTTCAACGGCACGGTGCGGCTGATGGCGGTGGCATGGTCCGACACGGGCGTCGGCCAAGCCAGCACCGATGTGCTGGTCCGCGACCCGGTCGTGGTGCAGCCCAGCCTGCCGCGCTTCCTGACGCCCGGCGATACCAGCCGGATGCGGCTGGAGCTGACCCATGCAACAGGTGTGGCAGGCGAGATGGCGCTGCGCGTGACCGGCCATGGCCTTGGCACTGTGCCAGACAGCGTAACGCTGGCAGATGGCGGGCGCGCCGTGCTGGATCTGGCGCTCTCCCCCACCGCCTTGGGCGATCATGCCTACCGCGTGGACCTGACCACGCCAGAGGGCCGTGTCCTGACCCGCGAAGTGACGTTAACGGTGCAACGCACCGACCCGGACATCGCGCGGTCGTCGCAATTCGTGCTGGCCCCGGGCGAGAGTTTCCGCTTTGACGCCAACGCGCTGGATGGGTTGCGCGACGGCGCGCGCGCCACATTGGTTGCAGGCGCGGGTGCTGCACTGGACCTGCCCGGCCTGGTGCAACGGCTGACGGGCTACCCTTATGGCTGCACCGAACAACTGGCCTCTGGCATCCAACCGCTGCTACTGGCATCGGGTGCGGCAATAGAGCTGGGGCTTGTCACCGAACCCGAGGCGCAAGCGCGCATTCAATCCGCGATCGACCGTATCCTGACGCGCCAATCGCGCACCGGCAATTTCGGGCTGTGGGGCGCGGGCGGGTATGACCTGTGGCTTGATTCCTATGTCACCGATGTGCTGACCCGCGCGGCGGACCAAGGGGCAACGGTGCCCGATACCGCGCTGCGCATGGCGCTCGACAACCTGCGCAACGAGGTGGCACAGGCGGGCGAGCTGTACGACAACGCCGCCGCCATTGCCTATGCGCTTTATGTGCTGGCGCGCGCGGGCGAAGCGGCAATTGGCGATTTGCGCTATTATGCCGACACGTTGGCCGAAAAGTTCGACACGCCGCTGGCCGCCGCGCAACTGGGGGGGGCGCTTGCCGCCTATGGCGAGCAGGCCCGCGCCGATGCGATGTTCCGCCAAGCTGCCGCGCTGGCCCAAACCAACGGCGCGCAAGGCTACCGCCGCGATTATGGCACGGGCCTGCGCGACCGCGCAGGGCTTTTGGCGCTCGCCTCCGAAGCGGGCAGCGGCGCGGTGGACCGCGTGCTTTTGGCGCGGCAAATTTCGCAGCGCGGGGCGGTGCATGAATTGTCCACGCAAGAAGCCGCGTGGTCGCTGCAAGCTGCCGTGGCGCTTGCAGCGGATGGCGGGGGGCTTAGCGTCGATGGTCGCGCGGTCGCGGGCAATGTGGTGCAGCTTTACGATGGTAGCGCGCGCCGCATCACCAATACCGGGGACGCGCCAACGACCGTGACGCTAACGGCCTTCGGGGTGCCAGATGTCGCCCCGCCCGCCCAAGGCAACGGCTACGCCATAACCCGCAGCTACTACACGCCAGAGGGCGCGCCTGCCGATCTGGACAGCCTGCGCGTGGGCGACCGGCTGATCGCTGTGCTAGACGTGCGGCCTGATCGCGGCATTGCCGGGGGTCGGCTGATGGTGGATGACGCGCTGCCCGCAGGGCTGGAGATTGACAATCCCAACCTGCTGCGCAGCGGTGATATTCGGGCGCTGGACTGGCTGAACCTGCACGGCGCGGCCCAGATGACCGAAGCGCGCAGCGACCGTTTTCTGGCCGCCGTGGACTGGACCGAAAGCGCCCCCTTGCGGCTGGCTTATGCGGTGCGCGCGGTGTCACCGGGCGATTTTCACCACCCGGCCGCGCAGGTCGAAGATATGTATCGCCCCAGCCTGCGCGCCATCACCGACACGGGCCGCGTGACCATCGCGCCATGAGATGGGCGCTTTGCCTTGTCGCGGTCTGTGCCACCGCGGGCTGGTTTGTGCTGGACCGCTGGGTGGCCACGACCGATCTGCCGCCCCTTGCCCCGGCCACTTCTGCCGAAGTGCTGGCCGAAGATGGCACGCTGCTGCGCGCCTACACGGTCGCAGATGGGCGCTGGCGGCTGGCGCTGGACCCCGCCCGCGTGGATGCAACCTATCTGGCCATGCTGCTGGCCTACGAGGACCAGCGCTTTCACAGCCACATGGGCATTGACCCCGTGGCGCTGCTGCGCGCCGCGTGGTCGGCGGTGCGGACAGGGCGCATGGTGTCGGGTGGGTCCACCTTGACCATGCAGGTCGCGCGGCTGCTGGAGGACGGGCCAACCGGCACATGGGCAGGCAAGGCGCGGCAAATCCGGCTGGCCTTGGCGCTGGAGCGGCGCTTGGAAAAGGACGCGATCCTGTCGCTTTACCTGCACCTTGCCCCGATGGGCGGCAATCTGGAAGGGCTGCGCAGCGGGGCGCGGGCGTGGTTTGGCAAAGACCCCGCGCGGCTGACACCCGCGCAGGCCGCGCTGCTGATCGCGCTGCCGCAATCCCCCGCCGCCCGCAGCCCCGACAGCCACGCACATGCCGCGCGCCTAGCCCGCGACCGGGTGCTGGAGCGCGCGGTGGTTGCAAACGTGCTGACCCGTGCCGAAGCGGATGCCGCCAAACGCGAACCCGTGCCCAGCGCGCGCCGCGCCTTCCCGGCGCTTGCCCCGCATCTGGCGGACCGGCTTGTGGCCGCGCATCCGGGCCAAAGGCTGCACCGCACCACGCTGGACGCGACCCTGCAAGCGGCACTGGAACAGGTGGCCGAAGATACCTTGCGCGATCTGCCGCCGCGCGCCGGGATAGCGCTGGTGCTGGCCGATGCACAGACGGGCCGCGTTCGCGCCCATATCGGCGGGGCCTATGGCGATGACGCGCGCGGCGGGTTCAACGACATGACACGCGCCCTGCGCTCGCCCGGGTCCACGCTGAAACCGCTGGTCTATGGCTTGGCGTTCTCCGACGGGCTGGCGCACCCCGAAACGCTGGTCAATGACCGCCCCGCCAGCTTTGGCGGCTATGCGCCGCAGAATTTCGACGGGCGGTTTCGTGGCCCGGTCTCGGTGCGCGAGGCGTTGCAACTCTCGCTGAACCTGCCAGTGGTCGAGATGACGAACACGCTTGGCCCCGCCCGGCTGATGGCGGCGTTGCGCCGCGCGGGGGTGGCAACCGCGCTTGACGGGCCACCAGGTTTGGCCGTGGCCTTGGGCGGGGTGGGCCTGTCGCTGGACGGGCTGGTGCAGCTATACGCCGGGATCGCGCGGGGCGGGGCGGCAGTTGCCTTGCAGAGCACGCCCGGCCCGGTGCAAAGCGGCGCGCAAGTGATCGGGGCCGAAGCCGCTTGGCATTTGGGGCAGATCTTGGCGCGTGCCCCGCGCCCGGCCCATCTGCCGGGCTGGCCCTTGGCCTTCAAGACCGGCACATCCTATGGGCACCGCGACGCATGGGCCGTGGGCTTTGACGGCAGCCACGTTGCCGGCGTCTGGATTGGCCGCGCCGATGGCACGCCCCTGCCCGGCACATTCGGGCTGGATGCCGCAGCCCCCGTGCTGTTCGAGGCCTTCGCGCGCCTTGGCCCGCGCCCAGAACCCTTACCACCCGCCCCGCCGGGCACGCTGGATGTGGCGCATTCCCAGCTGCCCGCGCCCCTGCGCCGCTTCGGCCCGCAACTGGCCATGGATGCCGATGCGCCGAAACTGGCCTTCCCGCCCAAAGGCGCGGCGCTGCGCCCGGTTGGGGGCCGGGTGCTGGCGCGCGTGGACCGCGGCCGCGCGCCCTTTACATGGTTCGCCAATGGCGCGCCTGTGCTGACCCGCAGCCATGAACGCGAGGCGCACCTGCCCCTGCCCGGCCCCGGCTTTGTCACACTGTCGGTGGTCGATGCCGCAGGCCGCGCGGCCCGGGTAGAGGTAGAGTTGCGTTAGGATAGCGCCGCATGCGTGATCTGTGCGGGCGCGCAGATCAAAGCCGTGCCGCCAGCCGCGCGCCTTGGTCAATGGCGCGCTTCGCGTCAAGCTCCGCTGCGACATCGGCCCCGCCAATGACATGGGCATAGGGCAAAGCATCTGCCAGATCGCGCAACGGGTCTTGCCCGGTGCACAGCACGATCGTGTCGGCGGGAAGCAGATGTTCCCCTCCGTCGCGCTCTACCACCAGCCCATCTGCGGTTATGCGCTTATAGGCCATCCCGCCCAGCATGGTCACGCCTTTGGCGGCAAGGCTTGCGCGGTGAATCCAGCCCGTGGTCTTGCCCAAGCCCTTGCCGGGTTTGCCCGGTTTGCGCTGCACCAGCGTTATGTCGCGTGCGGGGGGCGTGGGCTGCGGGCCGTCCGGGGCCAGCCCGCCGGGGGCCTCCGCAGGGTCGCTCACACCCCATTCGCGCTGCCACAAGGACAGGTCCAAAGCGGCGCTTGGCCCCTGATGGGCAAGATATTCAGCGACATCAAAGCCAATACCACCCGCGCCGACAACCACCACGCGCGCGCCCACGGGCGCTTTGCCGCGCAACACATCAAGGTATCGCAGCACATGGGAAGCATCCTGCCCCTCGATCTGCGGATCGCGCGGGGTGACGCCGGTGGCGATGATGACCTCGTCATAACCTGCCAAGGCGGCAGGGGTGGCGCGGGTGTTCAGGTGCAGCGCAATTCCAGAGCGGTCGAGCATGGTCTGGAACCACGCGACCAACCCGTGGAATTCTTCCTTGCCGGGAATGACGCGCGCCATGTTCAACTGTCCGCCAATGCGGGCGTCAGCCTCTAACAGGGTCACATCATGCCCGCGCTGATCGGCCACCAGTGCGGCCATCAGCCCGGCGGGCCCGGCGCCCACCACGGCAATGCGTTTGGGCGCATCGGTCGGGGTATAGCGCAGCGCGGTTTCGTGCCCGGCACGCGGGTTGACCAAACAGCTAGAGATCTTGCCTTGAAACGTATGGTCCAGACAGGCCTGATTGCAGGCAATGCAAGGCGCGATTTCGCGGGCCCGCCCCGACGCGGCTTTTGCCACGAAATCGGGATCGGCCAGAAAGGGCCGCGCCAGTGACACCATGTCGGCGGCACCGCTTGCCAGCAACTCCTCTGCCAGTTCGGGTGTGTTGATCCGGTTCGAGGTGATGACAGGTATCCCCACCTGCCCCATCAGCTTGCGCGTGACCCAAGCCCAGCCACCACGCGGCACCGAGGTGGCAATGGTGGGCACCCGCGCTTCATGCCAGCCAATGCCGGTGTTGAGGATGCTGGCCCCCGCGGCTTCTATTGCCTTGGCCAGTTGCACCACCTCATCAAAACTCTGCCCGCCCGGCACAAGATCAATCAACGAGATGCGGTAGATCACGATAAAATCGGGGCCAACGGCGGCGCGCACGCGGCGCACCACCTCGACCGGCAGCCGCATCCGGTTTTCATAGGCACCCCCCCAGCGGTCAGTGCGGTGGTTGGTGGCGGCGCATAGGAACTGGTTCAGGAAATAGCCCTCGGACCCCATCACCTCTATCCCGTCATAGCCTGCCTGCTGTGCGCGGGCGGCAGCGGTGGCAATATCGGCGATCTGTTTCTCGATCCCGTCCTCGTCCAACGCGCGCGGCTTGAATGGGCTGATGGGCGATTTGAGCGCCGAAGGGGCAACGCAATCGGGGCTATAGGCATAGCGCCCAGCGTGCAAAATCTGCATGGCGATTTTGCCGCCTTCGGCATGAACGCGGTCTGTGACCAGCCGGTGGTTGGCGATATCCTGCGGCGTATACAGCCCCGCCGCACCGGGGAAAACACCGCCTTCGGCATTCGGCGCCATGCCCCCCGTCACGATCAGCCCGACACCGCCGCGCGCGCGTTCGGCGTAGTATTCGGCCACGCGCGCCCAGTCGCCACGTTCTTCAAGGCCCGTATGCATGGACCCCATCAGCACGCGATTTTTCAGACTGGTATGACCAAGATCCAGCGGCGCAAGCATATGGGGGTAGGTTGGCATGGGTTTCCTCCGGCTAGATGGCAATCCTAGCCGCGGCCCGACGCGTCGGTCCAGCGCAACGCGGCGTCAATAGCCGGTCATTTCCAGATAGCCGCGCCCTTGGTGGCTGCCGGTGACGGTAATCGGCCCTTCCCAATAGCTGACCGTCAGGTCCATCCAAGATTGCGGGTTCACAGGTTCGGTCCGCAAGGCAAGCCCCTGTTCCGGCCAGTCGATGCGCCAGAGCACGGGGATCTCGCGGCCTGCGACACGCTCGGTCCCCTGCGGGGTGAAGGACAGCGCGCCATCGGGCAAGGCGGTGGCCTGCCCCTGCGGCGTAATCCATGTACCCGCCGTAAAGGTCTGCTCGCCGCGCAACTGAAAGCCCATCAGCCGGTGGCCATCTTCCAGCACGATGGAAAACCAGTCCCACCCGGTCTGGTCACTGGCCAAGGGCTGGCTGGACCATTCGCGGTCAAGCCATGCCTGCCCCGTGACAGCAACAGGCCCATCGGGCAGGTTTAGCGTACCCTCGACCGTGTAGAAGGGTTGGGAATAATAGTAACTGGCCTGCCCCGCGGCGGATTTCACGGAATATCCGCCCGCGCCATGCAGCACCAAGGGGCCTTGGGCCTGCATACGCAGATCATAGCCGAAATCGGGGCCGGTGGCGGCAATCTGCAACGCGGAATAGGCATCGGCCCCCTCGGGGGCGATGCTGGTCATATGCCAGTCGTCAATCCACGCCGTGAAGGGGTCGGCCTGCGCGCCGGCCTGACCGATGCCGCCGCGTGCAAAGCGTTCGGCGCTGAAATGGCGCTCTGGCGTGGTCAGCCCGGCATGGCCCATCCAGACTTGCGGGCTGTCCCAACCTTCCGCGTCGTAGGGTGCAAGGGCGGAACGGAACAACGTCCATTGCGCGCCGTAGTCGCGGCCATCCGCGCCCTGCAACGTGGCGGTCAGATACCACCATTCGATGCGATACTCCGGGTGCGGGCCGTGATCGCGCGGGAATTGCAATGCGCGGCCGCGTTCGGGAACGGCGAACCCGTCTGCGTCGGTCCCAAGGCCCGCGAACCCTTGCGCCAAAGCGGGTGGGGCCAGAAAAAGCGCGGCGATCAAAACCTTAACGTTCATTGGCAAACACCCTGAGCAATGGTCCCCCGCCCCCGCGCCATAGCCGCCATGCGGGCCAAGCGCTGGCCGCCAGCATCGCCAACCCCGCCCAAAGCGCCAAGCGCGCCCAATCGGCGGGGAAAACCTGCAACGGCAAGCGCCAGCCAAAAGCCTGCACGTTGATGACCGCCAGCAGCACCTGCGCCAGCATCAACCCAACGGGCAGCGCCAGAACCATGGTCAGCCCCGCCAGAACCAGCGCGCGGGCCAGTTCCAGCCCCGCCAAGTGCCGCACCGTCAGCCCCATCGCCCATAAGGGCGCAAGCTGCACCAGCCGCAAGCCCGACAGCGTGACCAACGTTGCGAACAATGCAAGGGCCGCGACCGACAGGGTCAGCACGTTCAGCGCGCCGGTAATCAGGAAGGTGCGCTCGAAGATTGCCAGTGACAGCGCCTTGGCCTGCGCCTGATCGGTGATCGCTTGGGCGCTTAGCCCGAATTCATCCAGAAGTGCTGCGCGGGTAGCGGCGGGGGCGTCGGTGCGGATGGCCAGTTGCCGCGTGGGCGTGTCGGGGTAAAGCCGGTCGAACCAGCTTTCGGTCACGATGGTTTGCGCCAGCGGGTTGCCGTAATCGGGATAAACGCCAAGGATCGGCACATCGCCCGCACCGGGTAGCGCCACGCGATCACCCGGCCACAGCCCCGCGCGGCGGGCAAGTTGCTCGTTTATCAGCGCGCCTTGTTCCTTCGCCAAACGGTCCCACGGGTCTGGCCCGGCCTGAATCAGCGGCCAGTTGTCGCGGAACGTGGCATGGTCGCGCATGGCAAACACCGCGCCGGGCTGGCCTGCAAGCGTGGCCTCGACCCGGCGCAGCGGCAACACGGCCTGAACGCGCGGCGCTAGAAAATCCTCTAACGCGACGGCTTGCGCGGTGTCGCGCGGGGTGATGGTCATCTCGGCCACCAGCCGCTGGTCCAGCCAGCCAATGAAAGTGGCGCGGAAACTGGCCACCATCGTGCCCACGCCTATATTGGCGGCCAGCGCCAGCATCAGCGCCATCAGCGCCAAGGACAAGCGCGGCAGGTTCTGGCGGCTATCGGCCCAGAACCAGTGCAGCACCGGCGCACGTGCCATGGCTGCGGCCCCGCGCAAGCATAGCGCCAATACGGCCGGGGTTAGCAAAGCCGCCGCCAAAAGCGCCGCTGCCAACAGTGCAAACCCGGCAAACAGGCCCCGCCCGAACAGGCCCAGCGCTATGGCCAGCACGGCCAACAGCCCCGCGCCCAGCACCTGCCAGCGCATCGCCCGTCCAGAAGCCATGGCCCATGCGCGCGGCTGCGCGGGCGCTAGCACCGGCATGTGCCACAACCGCCACAGCGCCTGCCCCCCTGCTAAAGCGGCCCCGGCGAACGCCATGGCCAGACCCGCCAGCGCCCAGACCGGGCTGAATTGCAAACTGCCCGGCACCGGCGCGCCATATAACCCGCGCAAGGTAGCGGCCACGTCGGGCAGCAGTGCCGCCGCCATGACATAGCCCAAGGCCAGACCCGCCAGCCCTGCCAGCAGCGCGAAGACGGCCAGTTCCAACGCCAAGGCCAGCGTCAGCGCGCGCAGCGACACGCCAAGGCTGCGCAGGGTGCGAAACAGGGCGCGGCGTTGCTCGAACGCCAGCCCAACGGCGGAATGCACAATGAACAGCCCCACCGCAAAGGCCAGCGCGCCGAACGCGGTCAGATTCAGGTGAAAGCTGTCGGTCAGCCCGGCCAGTTCCGCGCCCGCTTCGGGCTGGCTCAGGCGCAGCCCGTCGAGCATGGTTCGCGGCACGGGGCCGGTCAGCAACAGGTGGCTGATCTGGCCCGCCATGCCCAAAGCGTCTTGCGCGGTGCCAATATCAACCAGCACGGTGCCAACTGGCACGGCTTGCGACGCGCTTAGCGCGATGTCGGTTGCGCCAATCTCGGCCAGTGTTTCGGGATGTGCAAAACCGTCGCCCGACAGGAAGCCTTGCAAATCGCCATCGGCCAAGGCAGCGGCGGTGCCGGGGGGCGCGGTCAGCGGGTCAATTCCCAGCAGGGTCACACGGGCATCGCCGAGCATGACCCGCCCTTCCACCACCGGCGACACCAGCACCCCCGCGCGGCGCAATTCGACGAAACGCGCCTGCGGTAGCTGGCCGGTCGCGCTGTCCAGCCGGGGCGCACCGTCTTCTGACACCAGCGCCGCGGCGGTTGCATAGGCCCCGCGCGCCTGCGTGTTCAGCGCCTGCACACCCGACCACAACGCTGTCGCCAAGGTCAGGCCCGCAAGCAACATGGCCAGTTGCACTTTGTTGCGCACCCAGTGCGACAAAAGCGCAGCCAGCGTCATGCCAGACGCCCCCCGCGCAACAGCACTTTGCGGTCGCACATATCGGCCAGCCGCGCCGAATGCGTGACAAGCAGCAATGCAGCGGCTTGGGCGCGGGCCAGTTCCAGCATCAGCGCGAACACGGCATCGCCCGTCGCTTCATCAAGGTTGCCGGTTGGTTCATCCGCCAGCAGCACCTTGGGGCGCGCGGCAAGGGCGCGGCCAATGGCGACACGTTGTTGCTGCCCACCCGAAAGCTGCTCGGGGTAGCGCGCCAACAGGTCCGACAGGCCCAACCGCGCGGCCAGATCGGCGCAAAAGCCCGCGTCATGCACGCCCGCAAGCCGGGCCTGAAAGGCTAGATTGGCCCCAACGGTCAGCGACGGCACAAGGTTGAACTGCTGAAACACCAGCCCCACCGTGCCGCGCCGCAGCTGCGCGCGTCCGGCATCGGGAAGCGCGGCCATGTCCTGCCCGCCGACCAGCACGCGGCCCGCATCCGGGGTTTCCAGCCCGGCGGCAATGTGCAGAAGCGTCGATTTGCCGCTGCCGCTTTCGCCGGTCAGCGCCACCACGCGGCCCGCATCCACCGACAGCGACACGCCTTGCAGCACCGGCACCGGGCCTTCGGTGCTGGCAAAGCTCTTGCGAATATCCTCTAGCGCCAGAAGCGACATGCCATTCCCTGCGACTGTCTTGCCGCGCAAGGATAGCCCGCATCCGGCGGCAAGCAATGTCAGCGCGGCGAGCGTTTGGCCAGAATGCGCTGAAGCGTGCGCCGGTGCATGCTCAGCCGCCGCGCGGTTTCAGATACATTGCGGTCGCATTGCTCATAGACACGCTGGATATGTTCCCATCGCACGCGGTCGGCGGACATGGGGTTTTCGGGCAGATCCGGCATTGCTTCGCCATCGCCCAGCAAGGCGCGCACCACGTCATTGGCATCGGCCGGTTTGGACAGGTAATCTGTCGCGCCGATCTTGACCGCCGCGACCGCAGTCGCGATTGCGCCATAGCCAGTCAGGACCACGATCCGGGCATCTTCGCGCTTGGCGCGCAGCACTTCGACCACATCCAGCCCGTTGCCGTCTTCCAGCCGCAGATCGATCACGGCATAGGCGGGCGGACGCGCGGTTGCGATGGCTTTGCCAGCGGTCACGGTTTCGGCGGTTTCCACGGCAAAACCGCGTTTTTCCATGGCGCGCGCCAGACGTTTCAGGAACACCTCGTCGTCATCAACAATCAAAAGCGACGGGTCAGGGCCAAGGTCTAGTTTTGCAGCTTCGGTCATCGTGCTTCCCTTTTGGGTTACACGATAGTTAGGCCGCGCGGCAGGAAAGGTCAATTTGAACCGGGTTTACCCCGGTTCAGGTGCCGGTTCTTGCATTGTCAATGAAGCAGGCCACACGATCGGCCATCTCTTCGGGCGTCGCTTCGCGGCGGAACAATTCGACAAAACCATGCCCCGGCAGGTTTAGATAGGTAAAAGTGGAATGATCGATGAGGTAGAATTCGTCATCCGTTTCCTGCACCGCGTAATAGGCGCGGTAGGCGCGCGCAGCGTCACGGATCTGCTGTTCTGTCCCGGTCAGTCCAATCATGTCCGGGTGCAAGAAGCTGACGAATTCGGAAAGTGCTTCCAGCGTATCGCGCCCGTGGTCCACAGAGATGAACACCGGCGTCACGTCATAGCCGCGCTCTGTCAGCGCGTAGACGGCCTCGGCATTGCGGGCAAGGTCGTAGGGGCAGACATCTGGGCAGAACGTGTAGCCAAAATACAAAAGCACCGGGCGATCCGCGAAATCGGCTTCCGTCACCTGCTGGCCGGTATGGTCTGTCAGGGTAAACGGCCCGCCAATGGCGCCGCTGCCACCCGCGACAGAGGTTTCACGGCATTGCGCGAACTGCCCTTCTTCGGGCGCGAAAAACACCATTCCGCCCAAACCGCCCAGAACCAGCGCCAGAAACCCGGCGGCCAAAATGGAATATTTGCGTAGCATCTGCGCACCCCTGTGACTTGCTGACGCTTGATGCCAAAGCGTCGCGCGCGTAACAATCCCCTTTCCCCAAGATGTGACAACGCGCCCCCATGGACCCGACCTTCGGAGAGATCACGCAAGACAACCGCACCGAATGGGTGCGGCTGCGCACGCTGACCTATGTGCGCATTGTCGCGCTGTCCGGCCAGGTCGGCGCGCTGGTGGCCGCGCATATGGCCTTTGGGTTGCGCTTTGAAACGGGGCTGGTCGCGCTGGTGGTGGGCGCGGCAGGTGTTTCGATCCTGCTCGCGCTGTTCCTGTTTCCGGCCGCCAAGCGCCTGTCCGAAACCGAAGCGTCGCTGACCTTCCTGTTCGATATCGCGCAATTGACCTGCCTGCTGTATCTGACCGGCGGCATCACCAACCCGTTCGCGCTGCTTATCATGGCACCGGTGGCGGTGGCCGCCATGGCGCTGCGGCTGCGCACCACCTTGCTGTTGTCGCTTGTGGCCATTGCCCTGATTACGCTGGTCAGCCTGACATATCGGCCCCTGCGCTTTGTCGATGGCACCGTTCTGGAAATGGTCCCGATCCTAGTTTTCGGGCATTGGGCCGCAATCGTGATCGGCATAGCCTTTCAGGCGTTCTACGCCCAACGCGTGGCGGCAGAGGCCAATTCCATGGCCGATGCGCTTCTGGCCGCGCAAATGGCGCTGTCGCGGGAACAGAAATTGACCGACCTTGGTGGCGTCGTGGCGGCCACCGCGCATGAACTGGGCACGCCCTTGGCCACGATCAAGCTGGTCAGCGCCGAGCTTGTCGAAGAACTGGCCGACCGGCCAGACCTTGCCGACGATGCCCGCTTGCTGGTGCAACAGGCCGACCGCTGCCGCACGATCCTGCAGTCCATGGGGCGCAGCGGCAAGGACGACACCCATATGCGCCGCGCGCTTCTGGAAGCCGTTCTGCGCGAAGCCGCAGAACCGCATCTGGACCGCGGCAAGCGCGTGCATTTCCTGCTGGACCCGGCAAAAGATTGCGAAACGCCGCAACCGCTGATCCAGCGCCGCCCCGAACTAATCCATGGTTTGCGCAACCTGATCCAGAACGCGGTGGATTTCGCCGCGTCCGAGGTTTGGGTCACCGCATGTTGGACCGGGCAAAACCTGCGCATCCGTATCTTCGATGACGGGCCGGGCTTTTCGCCGCAAGTGCTGGGCAGCATCGGGGAGCCGTTTATCGGGCGCGGGCGCGATCCGAATCGTCCCAAACGCCGTCCGGGCTATTCCGGGATGGGGCTGGGCATGTTCATTGCCAAAACGCTTCTGGAACGCACCGGCGCGCGGCTGGAATTTTTGAACTGCGACGGGGCTATCAAAACCCTGCCCGGCAACCCGGTCCTGCATGGCGCGCTGGTTGACCTGACATGGCCCCTGCCCCGGCTGGCGGTGGACCCACGCGCGGCCTTGGGCGAAAACATGCGCGTCGAAAGTTAAACCGCCGCGCTTGAAAGAACTTGATTGGACAGGCGTGACGATGCTGACTACCTTTGCAAAACAAACATCCTGAAAGGCCCCGCCATGCCTGTCCCCCTTGCTCCGATTGCCGCCACCGCCGCGCGTTATGGTGCCATTGCATTGGCCGGATATGTTCTGGCCCGGCAGATGGAACGGGGCCGCGTCGATCAGCGCGCCGAAGACGCGTTTGACGACCTGCCCGAGGGGCTGACCGGCCAGCACGCGCGCGACCGCCAGCAATGGAACATGGCCGGGCGCTTTCGGCGCGTGGTGCGGCTGGGAACATCCGGCCCCGGCGTGGAAATCGACGCCAGCCTGTTGGGTCGCATCCGGTTGCGCCGGGTATGAGCGGGCTGACGCTGTATCATAGCCCGACCTCGCCCTATGTGCGCAAGGTCATGGTGCTGGCCCATGAAGCGGGGGTGATAGACCGGATCGCGCTGGTCCCGGCCTCTGGTACACCGCTGGACCCGGGCACGGTGCCCGTGGGCGCGAACCCGCTTGGCAAAGTGCCGGTTCTGACACGGCCCGATGGCGGCGCGCTGTATGACAGCCGGGTGATCTGCCGCTATCTGGATGCGTTGGCGGGGAACCGTTTCTATCCCTCGGGGCCACGGCAGTGGGATTGCCTGACACTGGAAGCCACGGCAGACGGCATTCTGGATGCAGCTTTGCTGATGGTCTACGAATCGCGCCTGCGGCCCGACAGCATGCAAATGCCCGAACTGGTTGATGGCCAATGGTCCAAGATCGCGCGCAGCGTCGCGCTTTTGGAAGAGCGCTGGCTGGCCTATCTGGCCGGGCCGCCCTGCATGGGGCAAATCGCGCTGGGCTGCGCGCTGGCCTATGTCGATTTTCGGCTGCTTACGCGCGATTGGCGCGGCGCTGCGCCACAGCTTGCCCAATGGCAGGATGGCTTCGTGCAGCGTGACAGCATGACCGCCACAGCACCGCCAAGATAGCGCAAACCTGCCCAAAATGCGGTAACTTCACCGCAACTGCGACACAAGTGCGCGCTTTGAAAGCTGGACGCACCTTTGTTTCCCCGCTAAATGCAATCCCGAGGGGCCGCATTCCGACGTGGCCCGCTTGGTAATTGCAGCCCTCGTACCCATTGAAAAGGGAGAATGCTCGTGTCCCACGCAGATGACCACGATAGCACACGGCGGGATTTCATCTATTACGCAACCGCAGGCGCGGGTGCCGTGACTGTTGGCGCAGCCGTCTGGCCGCTCGTCAATCAGATGAATCCTACGGCCGACGTGCAAGCCCTGTCGTCTATTTTTGTTGATGTCGGCGGTCTTGAACCTGGCAGCCAGTTGACCGTCAGCTTTCTTGGAAAGCCGGTCTTCCTGCGCCGCCGCACCGCCGAGGAAATCGAAGCCGGGCGCGCCGTGAGCGTGGAAGACCTGAGCATCGACCGGGAATCGCGCAACCCCAACAAGCCCGGCACCGATGCGTCCGACGCAAACCGCACCATGGATGACGCTGGCGAATGGCTGGTCATGACCGGTGTGTGCACCCATCTGGGTTGTGTGCCTCTGGGCAATGGCGCGGGTGACTTCGGCGGCTGGTTCTGCCCCTGCCACGGGTCGCATTATGACACGGCTGGCCGCATCCGTCGCGGACCGGCCCCGGAAAACATGCATATTCCGGTGGCAACTTTTGTTGACGAAACCACCGTCCAGCTTGGTTAAAGGAGAGAATACATGTCTGGTATTCCACACGACCATTACGAGCCGACCACCAACGCCGAGAAGTGGATTGACAAGCGTCTTCCTATCGTCGGGTTGATTTACGACACCATCATGATCCCCACGCCCAAGAACCTGAACTGGATGTGGATCTGGGGCATCGTGCTGATGTTCTGTCTGGTGTTGCAGATTGTCACCGGCATCGTGCTGGTCATGCACTATACGCCTGACGCTGATCTGGCTTTTGCCAGTGTAGAGCACATTATGCGCAACGTGAATGGCGGGCATATGCTGCGCTACCTGCACCAGAACGGCGCGATGCTGTTCTTTGCAGCCGTTTACATCCACATCTTCCGTGGCCTGTATTACGGCAGCTACAAATCCCCGCGCGAAGTGACGTGGATCATCGGGATGTTCATTTATCTGGCGATGATGGCAACCGCATTCATGGGCTATGTTCTGCCCTGGGGTCAGATGTCTTTCTGGGGTGCAACTGTTATCACCGGTCTGTTCGGGGCGATCCCCGGCATTGGTGAAATGCTGCAAACTTGGCTGCTGGGCGGGCCTGCCGTTGGCAATGCGACGCTGACACGCTTCTTCAGCCTGCATTACCTGCTGCCCTTCGTGATTCTGGGTCTGTCGATCCTGCACATCTGGGCCTTCCACACCACCGGCAACAACAACCCGACCGGTGTCGATGTGCGCCGCAGCTCGAAAGAGGAAGCCGCGAAAGATACGCTGCCCTTCTGGCCGTATTTCGTCATCAAGGACCTGTTTGCACTGGCCGTGATCTTTGCCCTGTTCTGGGCGCTGGTCGGCTTTATGCCGCAATTCCTTGGCCACCCGGACAACTACATCGAAGCCAACCCGTTGGTGACGCCGTCGCATATCGTGCCGGAATGGTATTTCCTGCCCTTCTACGCAATCCTGCGCGCCTTCACGGCAGATGTCTGGGTGGTGATGGCGGCCAACTGGCTGTCCTTCGGGATCATCGACGCCGCGTTCTTCGGGGTTCTGGCCATGTTCGGCGCGATCTTCGTCATGGCGCTGGTGCCGTGGCTGGATCGGTCCTCGGTGCGGTCGGGCCGTTACCGCCCCATGTTCAAATGGTGGTTCTGGCTTCTGGTCGTCGATTTCTTCGTGCTGATGTGGGCAGGCGCCATGCCGGCGGATGGCATCTATGGTGTCATATCGCTGATCGGGACGACCTATTGGTTCGCGTATTTTCTTGTGATCCTGCCAATCTTGGGCGTGATCGAGAAACCGCTGCCGCAGCCCGCCACGATCGAGGAAGACTTCAAAGCCTCGATCAAGAAGAAGTCCAGCGGCGGCAAGGGCCCCTCGCCCGAACCGGTCCCGGCTGAATAAACGACGGAAATTGGAGAGATAGAATGTTCAAGAAACTCGCCGTTTCCACGATCACGGCAGCCTTGCTTGCCAGTTCTCCGGCCCTTGCGGCCGGGGGGCTGGGGAAGATCACCGATTACGACTTTTCGTTCGAAGGCCCTTTCGGCACCTATGACCGTAACCAGCTTCAGCGCGGGCTTCAGGTCTATACGGAAGTGTGCTCCTCGTGCCACGGGCTGGAAAAGGTTGCTTTCCGCAACCTGAGCGACCCGAACGGCCCGGAACTGCCCGACGACCAGATGCGCGCCTATGCGGAAATGTTCGAAATCTGGGACCCGGAATTGCGCGACTGGCGCACCGCCACCGCGCCAGACCATTTCCCCGAATCGCAGTTCGAGGGCGCACCTGACCTAAGCCTGATGGCCAAGTCGCGTGTCGGGTTCTCTGGTCCCTACGGTCTGGGCATCAACCAGCTAATGAACGGCATGGGCGGCGCAGAATACATCGCGTCCTTCACCAACGGCTTTAACGGCGACGAGAAATTCGAAGCCGGGTCGATGTTCTACTACAACGAGGCTTCGTCAAGCTGGGTGTCGATGGCACCGGTGCTGTATGATGACGGGGTGGAATATGCCGATGGCACGACCGCGACCGCTGATCAGCAGGCGCAAGATGTCGCCGCTTTCCTGATGTGGGCCGCAGAACCCAAGATGGTTGAGCGTAAGCAGGCCGGGTTCGTCGGTGTCATCTTCCTGTCGGTTCTGGCCGCATTGCTGTATCTGACCAACAAGCAGCTTTGGGCGCCCATCAAGCGGGCCGCCAAAGAAGACTGACGGACCGCCACCGCGATCCTGAAAAGCGCGCCCCATCTGGGCGCGCTTTTTGCTTTTCAGCCGGTGGCAGCAGGTGTAGCTGTTACGCAAGCTTAACCTGTGAAAGATCGGATCATGTCGGACAATCTGCGCGGCGCCCTGCTGATGACCTTGGCCATGGCCGGGTTCGCGCTGGAAGACATGTTTATCAAGCTTCTGTCCGGGACAATCCCGGTCGGGCAAATCCTGTTTATGCTAGGGGCCAGCGGCGCCTTGGTCTTTGGGCTGTTTGCCAACGCAAAGGGGCAAAAACTGTTCTCCGCCGATATGGCCAGCCGCGCCATGATTATCCGCAATATCGGAGAGGTCGTGGGCACGGTCGGCTTCGTGCTGGGTTTCGTGCTGGCCAGCTTGTCCACGGCCTCTGCCATTTTGCAGGCCACACCGCTGGTCGTAACATTGGGCGCGGCGCTGTTCCTTGGCGCGCAGGTCGGCTGGAAACGCTGGATGGCCATTCTGGCGGGCTTGTTCGGTGTCCTGCTCATCGTGCGGCCCGGCATGGCGGGGTTTGAGCCTGCCTCGCTCTGGGCCGTGATCGGCGTGCTGGGGCTGGCCACGCGCGACCTTGCCACCCGCGCCGCGCCCATGCGCATCTCTGGCTTTCAGATGTCGGCTTGGGCCTTTGGCCTGATGGCCCCCACTGGCCTTGCCATGATGTGGGTCATGGGCAGTCGCGCGGTCTGGCCCGAAGGGCTGCAACTGGCTTATCTGGCCTGCACGCTCATCATTGGCGTGATTGCCTATTACATGGTCGTCGCAGCCATGCGTGTGGGCGACATCCCGGTTGTCACGCCCTTCCGATACACCCGCATGGTCTTTGCGCTGTTCGTGGCCTTGCTGGTTTTTGGCGAACGCCCGGACACGCTGACCTATATCGGCGCCGCGATTATCGTGGCGGCTGGCCTGTTTACCCTGTGGCGGGAAACGCGCCGCCCTTCCCTTGGGCGCGCCAGACAGGTATAGCAAGCGCAACCAACTTGCCAGCGCATAGGGACAGAGCATGAGCATTATCATCGACGTAATCGGCCGCGAGATCCTTGACAGCCGGGGCAACCCGACCGTGGAAGTGGATGTCATTCTGGAAGATGGCACCATGGGCCGCGCCGCCGTGCCCTCGGGTGCCTCGACCGGCGCGCATGAGGCGGTAGAGCGCCGCGATGGCGACACATCCCGCTACATGGGCAAGGGCGTGCTGGAAGCCGTCGCCGCCGTGAATGGCGAATTGGCAGAGGCGCTTGTGGGCTTTGACGCGACCGAACAGGTCGCCATCGACGCCGCCATGATGGAACTGGACGGCACCGCCAACAAGGGCCGTCTGGGCGCGAATGCCATTCTGGGTGTGTCCATGGCCGTGGCGAAAGCCGCCGCTGACTACACCGGCCAACCGCTGTTCCGCTATGTGGGCGGCACCTCTGCGCGCACCTTGCCTGTGCCGATGATGAACATCATCAACGGCGGCGAACATGCCGACAACCCGATCGACATTCAGGAATTCATGATCATGCCGGTCGCGGCAGATAGCATTCGCGACGCGGTGCGCATGGGTGCCGAAGTGTTCCACACGCTGAAAAAGGAACTGCATGCGGCAGGCCTGTCCACCGGGATTGGCGATGAGGGCGGCTTTGCGCCGAACCTGTCCAGCACCCGCGACGCGCTGGATTTCATTCTGAAAGCCATTGAAAAGGCAGGCTACACGCCGGGGCAGGATATCTACCTTGCGCTCGACTGCGCCTCGACCGAGTATTTCAAGGGCGGCAAGTATGAGATGGTGGGCGAAGGGCTGTCGCTGAGTGCGGCCGAGAATGTCGACTATCTGGCCAAGCTATGTGACGATTACCCGATCATCAGCATCGAAGATGGCTGCGCCGAAGATGACTGGGACGGCTGGAAACTGCTGACCGACCGTCTGGGCGACCGCGTGCAATTGGTGGGCGACGACCTGTTCGTCACCAACCCGGCGCGTCTGGCCGATGGCATCGCCAAGGGCTGCGGCAATTCGCTGCTGGTGAAGGTGAACCAGATCGGCACGCTGACCGAAACCCTGGCCGCCGTGGACATGGCCCACCGCGCGCGCATGACCTGCGTCATGTCGCACCGCTCGGGCGAGACCGAGGATGCGACCATTGCCGATCTGGCTGTCGCCACGAATTGCGGGCAGATCAAGACCGGTTCGCTGGCACGGTCTGACCGGTTGGCCAAGTATAACCAACTGATCCGCATTGAAGAAATGCTGGGTGAAACGGCGATCTATGCAGGCCGGTCAATCCTGCGCTAATCCCTTGTGGCGCGCGCGGGCGGACCTGCGCGCGCTTACAAACTATTAAGCCGAATCAGCTAGCGTAAGTGACTTAAGCTGTTTTCCGTGGAACCGGAGGGCCAAATGTCACTGTTACCGCCCGTCATACCCAGTGCTGCGCCCCTACAGGCGCGCGACATGTCGGCATTGGCTGTGACCGCAGCCCAGCGCGCCACCCCCGCGATCAGCGCAACCCAAACGCAGGCCGCCGTGCAACAGGCCAAGGCCGGAACCCGGACAGAGCTGCTGAGCACACGCGACCTTGTGCCGGTAACAGACAAGCGCAACCGCCTTGTCGGCCCACCGCCGACATTCGATGTGAACCTGCTACAGCATATCCGCGAAACCCGAAACGACCCGCCGGAAGTGGCAGCATCGCTGGAACCGCAGGGCGCAGACCCCGATGGCGCGGTTCGCGCCATTGCGGACAAGAACGGCGCAGCAGACACGGTCAGCACCGCTTACGGGCAACTTCTACAGTCTGGCGCATCTGCCAACCCGGCAGACAGGATGAATGCGCGTTTGTGATCTGCACGCGCCTGACCACCGCAGGCATTAGAGCACGTCGCGCAAAAGTGGTTCCCGGTTTTGCGCAAAAAGACGTGCGATCATAAAAGGATAGAGTGGGGCGCGTGTGAATGAACGCGACGCGCATTAAAAAGCCCCGGACCAACATCCGGGGCTTTCAGATTTTTACAAAGGAACAGGCTTATTCGGCCTGCTCTGCCGCAATCTCTTCGCCGGTTTCCTGATCGACCATCTTCATGGCCAGACGCACCTTGCCGCGATCATCAAAACCCAGCAGCTTGACCTTCACCTCTTGGCCTTCTTTCAGCACATCCGACGGGTGGTTCAGGCGACGGTTTTCGATCTGGCTGACATGCACCAGACCATCACGCTTGCCGAAGAAATTCACGAAGGCACCGAAATCGACCAGTTTCACCACGCGGCCTGTGTAGATCTTGCCAACTTCCGGCTCTGCCACGATCGAATAGATCATGTCATAGGCGCGTCTGATGGCCTCTGCATCGCTAGAGGCGATCTTGATGACACCATCGTCGTTGATGTCGACCTTCGCGCCCGACACTTCCACGATCTCGCGGATAACCTTGCCGCCCGTGCCGATGACTTCGCGAATCTTATCCGTCGGCACCTGCATGGTTTCGATCTTGGGCGCATATTGGCTAAAGCCCTGCGGCGCGGTCAGCGCCTTGGCCATTTCGCCCATGATATGCATCCGCGCGTCCTTGGCTTGCGCCAAAGCCTGCTCCATGATCTCGAACGTGATGCCCGCAACCTTGATATCCATCTGCAAGGACGTGATGCCTGCTTCCGTGCCTGCGACCTTGAAATCCATGTCGCCAAGGTGGTCTTCGTCGCCCAGAATGTCGGTCAGAACGGCAAAGCGCCCGTCATCTTCCAGAATCAGGCCCATGGCCACACCGGCAACCGGCGCTTTCAACGGCACGCCCGCATCCATCATCGACAGCGACCCGCCGCAGACGGTTGCCATAGAGGACGACCCGTTCGATTCCGTGATCTCGGATACCAGACGGATGGTGTAGGGGAAATCCGTTGCCGCAGGCAGAACTGCCTGCAACGCGCGCCATGCCAGCTTGCCATGGCCCACTTCGCGCCGTCCCGGAGGGCCGAAGCGCCCAACCTCGCCCACCGAATAGGGGGGGAAGTTGTAATGCAGCAAGAAGCTTTGCTTGCTGGTGCCGGTCAGCGCGTCGATGAATTGTTCATCATCGCCCGTGCCCAGCGTGGTAACGCACAAAGCCTGCGTTTCGCCACGGGTGAACAGGCTGGACCCATGCGTGCGCGGCAGCAGGCTGGTTTCGGCCACGATGGGGCGCACGGTCTTGGTGTCGCGCCCGTCCACGCGGGGGGCACCGTTGATGATGTCGCCCCGCAGGATGGAGGATTCCAGCTTTTTCAGCGCCGACCCAAGGTTCGCATCAGCCAGTTGCTCTTCCGTCAGCGCGGCTTTGATCGCGTCGCGCGCGGCAGCAATCGCCGCCACACGTTCTTGCTTGTCGCGCAGGGCGAAGGCAGCACGCATCTGGGTTTCGCCAGCGGCCTTCACGGCGGCATACAGGTCCGAGTAATCCGGGGGCGTAAAGTCGAACGGCTCTTTCGCGGCGTCTTCGGCCAGGTCGATAATCAAGTCGATCACCGGCTGAATGCTGTCATGCGCGAATTTCACCGCGCCCAGCATTTCGGCTTCGGTCAGCTCATAGGCTTCCGATTCCACCATCATCACGGCGTCCTTGGTGCCCGCGACGACCAGATCAAGGCGCTGCTCGGCGTTTTCGCGCAGCTTTTCCATGTCTTGGCATTCGGGGTTCAGGATGTATTCGCCATTGGCATAGCCCACGCGCGCAGCGCCAATCGGCCCCATGAAGGGCGCGCCGGAAATGGTCAGCGCGGCGGAAGCGGCGATCATGGCGACCACGTCGGGTTCATTGACCAGATCGTGGCTCAGCACGGTGCAGATCACCAGAACTTCGTTCTTGAAGCCCTCGACAAACAGCGGGCGGATCGGACGGTCGATCAGCCGCGAGGTCAGGGTTTCCTTGTCGGACGGGCGCGCTTCGCGCTTCAGGAAACCGCCGGGCACCTTGCCGGCTGCGTAGTATTTCTCAACGTAATGCACGGTCAGCGGGAAAAAGTCTTGCCCCGGCTTGGCCTCTTTTGCGAAGGTCACGTTGGCCATAACGCTGGTTTCGCCCAGCGTGGCAATGACCGACCCGTCAGCCTGACGGGCAATCTTGCCGGTTTCCAGTGTCAGGGTTTCTTGGCCCCACTGGATGGATTTCTTGGTAATGTTGAACATACGTCATTCCTCGTCGGAGCACTTCCGGGCCCTTCCCGGATCTCCTGATGTGTATGGCGGCCCCATTGCCGCCGACCCCAATCCTTGTGCATCACGCCGGGGCCGAAGCGTCACGTCTCAGATAGGCCGTGCCATACAGGAAAAGCGGCTACGGGGGAAGTGGGGGAATTTGACAGTAAACCGCGCGCCAAGCGCGCCAATTCACACCCAGCGGGCGAAGGGCGGTAGGCTCATCAACACGGCGTCGGGGTCGTGCCCGGTTTGCAGGCCAAACTTGGTGCCCCGGTCATAGACAAGGTTGTATTCGGCATATAGCCCGCGATGGATAAGCTGCGTTTCCTTGTCCGCATCCGTCCACGCCATGCCGCGCCGCCGGTCCACCTGCGCCAGAAATGCGGGCAAAAAGGATTTGCCTACATCTTGGGTAAAGGCAAAGTCAGCGTCCCAATCGCCGGTGCAATAATCGTCGTAAAAAATGCCGCCCACACCCCGCGCGCGCTTGCGGTGGGGGATATAGAAATACTCATCCGCCCACTCCTTGAAGCGCGGATACAGATCCGGCCCATGCGGGTCGCAATGCGCTTTCAGCGTGGCGTGAAAATCGGCCGTGTCCTCTGGGTATTCGATGCAGGGGTTCAGGTCGGTGCCGCCGCCGAACCACCACGCGCCCGGTGTCCAGAACATGCGGGTGTTCAGATGCACGGCGGGGACATGCGGGTTTTGCATATGCGCGACCAAGGAAATGCCGCTGGCCCAGAAGCGTGGGTCACTGTCCAGCCCCGGAATTTCCTTGCGCGCGGTCAAGGACCGCTGCGCCGCGTCGCCCAACTGGCCGTAAACGGCAGAGACATTCACGCCGACCTTCTCGAACACCCGACCGCCGCGCATGACACTCATCAAGCCGCCGCCTGCGTCGGAACCGTCGGGCGCGTGGCGCTTGGTATCGGTCACCTCGAACCGCCCGGGCGCGCGGTCGGACATGGGCCCGGTGCCGTGGCTGTCCTCGACCGCCTCGAACGCCGCGACAATCTGGTCGCGCAGCGCGCGGAACCATGCAGCGGCGCGGGCCTTGCGGTCGTCAAAATCAGGATCGGTCATCGGCAAGGTTCCTTGTAGCTTTGCCTTGATGTGCCACGCGGGGGACCGCATGACAAGCTGGGTTTACAGATGTCACCGGGGCAGGGCCTGCGACATGACCTTTTCAACATTGGCCCCGCGGGCGCGGGCGCTTGCCTCGACCGCCTGTTGCAGCGCGGTGTTGCGGGCCAATAGGCGCCGAAAGCGCGCTTCATCCAGCGCAAACAAGGTGCAATGCGTGATCGCGCTGACCATGGCGCGGCGCGGTTGGCCGGTCAGCATTCCCAGATGGCCAAAAAACTCGCCCCGGCCCAGCCGCAATTTCTGCCCGCGGCGTTCCATCTCGACCGCGCCAGAGGCGATGAAATACACCGAGCGCGGCACTTCCCCCTTGCGGATCAAAACCTTACCCGGTTCGACATAATAGGTGGTCAGCGCGCGGGCCAGACGTTTATGGGCATCGGCGGGCATGTTGTCGAAAACGGGAAAGGCGCGCAGGAATTCCTCGCGCTGCAAGGCGAAATCCAGACGCGGCCGCTCATCCAACTGTTTGCGGGCCGCATCCAGCTTGGTGCGCAACGTGGCGTGCAATTCGCGCCCGATCAGCCCATCGGCAAAAAGCGTTTCATATTCGCGCTCTTCCAGCCGCAGCGAGGTGCGGCGCAGGAAGCGGCGTTCGATCTCTTCGGCATAGCCGGGATATTGCAGGCGCAGCCCCTCGATGGCACTGGCGGTTTCCTCGGCCCGGCGGCGCAGCAATTCGTGCAACAGATCGGCCACGCGTCGGCCATGAATGCGGCGAATCTTGCCCGCGATAAAGCCGTGCAATTCCTGCAAGACAAGCTGTTGGTTCAGCAGCAGTTCGAACCGGTCGGCGGTCATGGCCTCTAGCGGGCGCGACCAGCGCAGCCGGTTGTTCAGCCACACCGCGACCCGGTAGCGCCCACCAAAGCCCAGCGCGCGCCGCGCGGTGCTGCGGTATTCGTTGCGCCCGCCCAACCGCGTGCGTTCGATCAGGCCGTCAACATCGGACAGCATCCGCTCGACCAACCGGGATGAGAAGAGCTGTTGGCGGAAATGCTCGATAATCAGGTCGCGCTCGCGCCCGGCCAGCGCCACCAGCCCCAAGGTAATGCGGTCGCGGTCCGGAATATCGACGCTTTCGGCATCGGCCACCGCCCCGTCCAGCCGCCCGGCAAAGCGCTTGGCCTCTGACCGAATAACATCGGGCGTCAGTTGATAGTCGCGCGCGCTGTCCGACACGGCCTCGCGCACGTTTTGCAGCGCAACGGCAATGACCTGCCGCGACAGTGCCTCGTCCAGCGCGGGCAGGCGGTTCAGCCCCAAACGCGCGATCATCCAGCGCAAGGTCGTGCCCTGCACCAGCAGCGTGAACAGCGTGAAGCCGGTGGCAAGAATACCCACCTCGCGCTTGATGGCCGGGGGCACCAGCGCGCTTTCCGTGACCGCCAGCGCCAGCGCCAGCGTAACCGCACCGCGCAAGCCCCCCCATAGGATGGCCGCACGGTAGCTTGGGTCCACCCGTGGCGACAGGCGCATCCGGCCCAGTAGCGGTAAAACCCCGAACAGCATGACCGCGCGCGCCGCGATGGCCGCAACCACGATCACCCCGATCAGCAACAGATCGCTTGGGCGCAGGTCGCCCATCAGGCGCGGAATAAGCAGCGCGGCCAGAATGAAGATGAACGCCCCCGCCCAATAGGCCAGAATATCCCAGACCTCTCGTAGGTAGCCCCAGCTTGCGGGCGTCAGGCGGCTTGGACCGGTCAAGTTCAGCACCAGCCCGGCCACGACCACCGCAATAACGCCAGAGGCCCCGGCATATTGTTCTGCGACAATATAGGTCAGGTAAGGCAAGGCCACGCTGACCGACACTTGCGCGCGCGGAAAGGTTGGCAGCACCGCCATAAGTGCAATGGCAACGCGGGCAAAGACCCAGCCCAGCACCACCCCGCCGCCGATCAACCACGGAAAGGTCAGGGCCGCCTCTTGCAGGGTCGGGTTGGGCACGCCCAGCATGACAAAGGTCAAGAAAAACCCGAATAGCGCAATCGCGGCGGCGTCGTTCAGCAGGCTTTCACCTTCGACAATGCGGGTCAGACGTTGCGGCGCGGCGATGTTGCGAAAGATGCTGACCACGGCAGACGGGTCCGTGGTGGACACAACCGCGCCAATCAGCAAACAGGCCGCCAAGGGCAGGCTGGTAAACGGCGTCAGCGCATAGCCGATCACCACGGTAGACACCAGAACCGCCCCCACCGCCATCAGCAGGATGGGAACCCAGTCATCCAGCATCCGCCGCGCATTGACCACAAGCGCGACCTGAAACAGCAATGTGGGCAGCAGAATATACAGGAACACGTTCGACCGGATCGGCAAATCCAGCAGGCGCCGCACCACCGGGCTAAGCGTGTCCCCAAGGCCAGAGGTGGACAGCGTCAGCGCCACCGCACCGATAAGCGCGCCCATGATCGCCAAGATCACTGTAAAAGGCAGGCGCAGACGCTCGGCCAGCGGCTCTGACACGCCGATAACGACAAAAAGCAGCGCCACCGCGCCGGAAAAAGCGATGATATCCATGGGGTTTAGCCTAACGCACTGGCCAGACGAATGGAACGCGGCACAGGCTTATTCAGCCGCAAGCGCCACAGATTTGCGGTCGTTGCGCCCGATCTGGGCCAAGGCGGCCACGATATCATCCATCAGCGCCTGAAACGCGGTAAAACCGGGATTTGGGGCCACGCGCGCCTCGTCCAGATACAAGCCGCGGTCAATTTCCACCTGCACCACATGTTGCCCGACCGACGGCAACCCGTAACGCTGAGCGACATAGGCCCCGGCAAAGGGTGCATTGCGCGCCACGCGCAACCCGGCAGCGGTAAAGATGGCGGCAACGGCATCTACGATCTGGCCATCGCTGGACGCGCCAAAGCGATCGCCCAGTACCACATCGGGCCGGGTGGTGTTGCGCAGCATCACCGCGTCGCGCGGCATGGAATGCATATCGAGCAGGATCGCGCGGCCCATGTCGTGGACATGGTCGGCCATCAACTCTGCCAGCTTGTCATGGTAGGGTTGCCAATAGCTGCGCAAACGGTCCTGCGCCTGCATACGGCTGATTTTCCCCGAATAGATGGCCCGCCCCGCGGCCACGACGCGCGGAATAACCCCCAGCCCGGAACTGATCCGCGCATTCATGGCCCGCACGGTCACACCGGAAATCAGCGCCGGGTCAAGCTCGCTTGCGGCGCGGTTGTAATCGACATAGGCGCGGGGCACACCGCCCAGCAGCACATGCGCCCCGGCAGCAGGGGCAGCACGCAGAAACATGTCGACATAGGCATCTTCGGACGACCGCAAGGCCAGTTCATCCAGTTGCGACGCTTGCAGAAACTCGGCAGGATAGTCACGCGCGGAATGCGGCGAAGCGAACAAAACCGCAGTCGTCGCCGGTTCCGCCGGTATGAAATGAAAAGCGTGCATCCGATAATTCCTTGTCATATCGGGTTATAGCGCGAATTTCCCGGTGCGAAAGCCCTTGATCCCGCCCGCGACTCTATTTATAGACCCGTTTCACAGACGCGGTCTTGGCCCGCGTCCCTTTTGTTTGGGGCGCATGTCAGTCCAGTCGGGCGCGTAGCTCAGTGGTAGAGCACTACGTTGACATCGTAGGGGTCACAAGTTCGAACCTTGTCGTGCCCACCATTTCACCCCTGCCCCGGCAGGACAAGATTACAGGCAGGCGCACGCGCGCCGCGAGAAGGAGAAGACCGATGAAGGTCAAGAATTCGCTCCGGTCGCTCAAGCAGCGCCACCGTGATTGTCAAATCGTGCGCCGCAAAGGCCGCGTGTATGTCATCAACAAGACCCAGAAGAAATTCAAGGCACGTCAGGGCTGATCTTTCGCCCCGTTGTCGTGATTTGGCGCCGCCCTGTCGTTCAGGGCGGCGTTTTTCTGTGCCGAATCAGTAGCGTCGTGCCATGTCAGAGCCTTTGCCAGATCCCGCCCCGGTGCCCTTGTTGCGCCTGTCCGACCGCCCGGACTGGCGGTATCTGCTGCGCGATTTCTACGAATTGTATCGGCACCTGCCCGCCGGTGGCAGCGCCAAGATTCGCGCGCATCAGCGCGGGGTGCGTGAGCGGATCGCAAAGGTCATCAAGGCCAACCCGCCGATCGCCGATCTGCCGCCGATGGAAAAACCCGTCACCAAACATTTCCGCCGCGCGCTTGACCAAGGGCGCGAAGCCCAGCACGCCGCCTTCATCCGCACGATTGACGCGGTGCACGAGCGACTGCAATGGCAATATGGCTACGAAAAAGTGCCGCGCGGGCTGGAACAGAAATACGCCTATGCCGAACTGGTCGGCCCCACCGGCCCGGTTGTCACGAACGAGGTGATCCTAGGCCTGGTGCTGTTCGCGCCCGGCTGCACCTATCCGGCCCATGCGCATGATGGGATTACCGAAAGCTACCTGTGCCTGTCTGGCGCGGTATCGGAAAACGACCAAGGGGTGTATGCGCCCGGCTCGCTGATCTTCAACCAGCCGGGGCAGTTGCATCGCATTACTGTGGCCGACCACGAGCCGTCGCTGCTGGCCTATGCGTGGATGGGCGCGACCGAAAAGCTGGCGAACCAGAAAATGGTGTTCAGCCGCGCGCCGAAAACCCCGCGCTAACCTTCGGTAAAGCGAATAAGCCGCGGCAGGCACAACCGTTTCAGATCATAGTTTTCAACAATCGTCTTGCGCGCTGCCGCCCGGCGCGCGGCAAAGCGGGCTGGGTTGCCCAGCGCCGCGATCAGCGCGTCCGACCAAGCGTCAATATCGAAGAAATCGACCAACTGGCCATTTACGCCATCGACCACAACTTCCTCGACCGGGGCGGTGCGCGACGCGATGACATGCGCGCCCATGGCCATCGATTCCAGCAGCGACCACGACAGCACGAACGGAATGGTCAGATAGGCATGGGCGCGCGAAATCTGCACCAGCGTGACAAAGTCGCGATAGGGCACACGCCCCAGAAAATGCACCCGCTCCAACCCCGGCGCGCCTGCAATTTCCGACAGGAATCGGTCTTTCCATGTGCCTTGCGGCGGGGCCATGCCATAGCTGACCCCATCACCGCCGATAATGACAACCTGCGCGCCGGGCCGCGCGGCCAAGATTTGCGGCAAGGCGCGGATAAAGATATGCGACCCGCGATAGGGTTCTATATTGCGGGTCACATAGGTCAGAACCTCATCCCCCGCGCGCAAGCTGCGGCCATTGGGCAGCGTGAACTGCGCGGCCGGGTTAGGGACCAGCAAATCGGTATCCACCCCGTCATGGGTAATGGTGATCTTGGCGCGCAATTCGGGCGGGAAGGTGTCGGCCTGCCATTCGGTCGGGGCAAGTGCCGCATCGGCCTGCACCATGGACAGCGCCAGATGCGATTGCCGCGCGATCACGCCAAACCCCGCAAACGGGTCGGCGCTGCTGAATTCCGGGTCAAACCCTACATCCAACCCGGTGGTGCCATAATAGAATTCGGCATAGACCAACAATCGGGCCTGCGGGAAAATCTCTGCCAGGAACAGGGTTTCGCCCCAACCGCTATGCCCGAAGATCACATCGGGCACGAACCCCAGTTTGTCGCGCAACTGCGCCGCCGCGCGGCCCACGCGGTGCGCGCGGTCGGTCATGGCCATATAGGTCGTGGCCAGCCGCGCTTGCCCTGGCTTGGGGGCCGGATCGGGCATGGGGTAGCGATAGGTTCGGATCGGGCTTTGCTGCTGGTTGCTCTCGGCAGTCAGGGCCACCACGTCATGCCCGCGCGCGGCAAGGGCAGGGGCCAAATGCTTGAACTGGGCCGGAAAATTCTGATGGACGAACAGAATTTTCACGCAGTCACCCCGTCAATCGGCGCCGATAGCGGTCATGTCGAAGGCCGCCGCCAAAAGCGCGCGGGTGTAATCCTGTTGCGGCGCGTCAAACACCTGGTCGACCGGCCCGCTTTCCACGACATCGCCCTGCTTCATGACCACAACCTTGTGCGACATGGCCCGCACCACCCGCAGATCGTGGCTGATAAACAGATAGGCCAGCCCGTGGCGGCGCTGCAAGTCGCGCAGCAATTCCACGATCTGCACCTGAACGGTCATATCAAGCGCAGATGTCGGTTCGTCCAGCACCAGCAGCTTGGGCCGCAGGATCATGGCGCGGGCGATGGCAATGCGCTGGCGCTGCCCACCGGAAAACTCATGCGGGTAGCGTTCCATCGTGGCGGGGTCCAGACCCACCTCGGTCATGATCTCTGCCACCAATTCGCGTTCCGACTGCCCGGTGGGACTGCCATGCACGCCCAAGCCTTCGGAAATGATCTGTTCGACCGTCATGCGCGGGCTAAGGCTGCCGAACGGGTCTTGGAACACGATCTGCACATCGCGGCGCAGCGCCCGCAGATCGGCAGATTTGCGGCCCTGAATATCGGCGCCGTCAAACCAGATCGGCCCTTCGCTGGAAATAAGCCGCAAAATGGCCAGCGCCAGCGTGGTCTTACCCGACCCGGATTCGCCGACCACGCCCAAGGTCTCACCCGCGCGCAGGGTCAGGCTGGCGCCGTTCACGGCTTTGACATGCCCAACCGTGCGGCGCAGGAAACCGCGCGTTATAGGAAACCAGATGCGCAAACCATCGGTGCGCAACACCTCTGCCGCGCTATCGGGGACGGGGGGCGGCGTGCCGTGCTGTTCGGCGGCCAGTAGCTTGCGGGTATAGGGGTGTTGCGGTGCGTCGAAAATTTCCGATGTTTTCCCCTGTTCCACGATTTCGCCCGCTTGCATCACACACACCCGGTCGGCAAAACGGCGCACGATGTTCAGGTCATGGGTGATGAACAAAAGGCTCATCCCCTCGGCGCGTTTCAGATCGACCAACAATTCCAGAATTTGCGCCTGAATGGTCACATCCAGCGCGGTGGTCGGTTCATCCGCGACCAGCAATTCGGGGCCGTTCGCCAACGCCATTGCGATCATCACGCGCTGCCGCTGCCCGCCCGACAACTGGTGCGGATAGGCCGACAGGCGGCTTTCGGCGTCGTGAATACCCACCTTGTTCAGCAGGTCCAGCACGCGCGCCCGCGCCGCCGCCCCCGACAGGCCCTGATGCAATGACAGGCTTTCCGCGATCTGTTTTTCAATCGTGTGCAGCGGGTTCAGCGAGGTCATCGGCTCTTGGAAGATGAAGCTGATGTCATTGCCGCGCACCTGCCGCAGCTTGGCCGCAGGCGCGCCCACCAGTTCCGCGCCCTTGAAGGTTACAGAGCCCGCCACCTGCGCGGCATCGGGCAACAGCCCCACGCAGGACAAGGCGCTGACAGATTTGCCCGACCCCGATTCGCCCACGATCGCAACGGTTTCGCCCTTGTCCACATGGAAGGACACGCCGCGCACCGCAGGCACGGGCTGACCGTCTTGCCGGAAGGTCACGGTCAGATCTTGCACGTTCAGCAGGCTCATCGGAACGTCTTTCTGGGGTCGAACGCGTCGCGCACCCCTTCAAAGATAAAAACCAGAAGCGACAGCATGACCGCAAAGGTGAAAAAGGCCGAGAACCCAAGCCATGGCGCTTGCAGGTTGTTCTTGGCCTGAAGCGTAAGTTCGCCAAGCGACGGGGCCGAAGACGGCAGGCCAAAGCCCAGAAAATCCAGCGTCGCCAAGGTGCCGATGACCCCGGTGATGATGAAGGGCAACATCGTCAGCGTGGCCACCATGGCATTGGGCAGAACATGGCGGAACATGATGCGCGTGTTCGACACGCCCAGCGCTTTCGCGGCGCGGATATATTCAAAGTTCCGCGCCCGCAGGAATTCAGCACGCACCACGCCGACCAACCCTGTCCAGCCAAACAGGGTTATCAAGAACACCAATAGCCAAAAATTCATCGCGACCATGCTGGAAATGATGATGATGATGTAAAGCGACGGAACAGAGTTCCACAGCTCGATCACGCGCTGAAACAGCAGGTCCAACGCGCCGCCGAAATAGCCCTGCACCGCCCCCGCCGCGATCCCGATGGCAGAGCTGAGCGCGGTCACGACAAGCGCGAAGGTTATCGACAGCCGGAACCCGTAGATAATCCGCGCCAGCACGTCGCGCGCGGTGTCATCGGTGCCCAGCAAGTGCCGGTCATCGGGCGCAGAGGGCGCCGCACCGCCGATCTCGTTCACGGTATCGTAGCTATAGGGGATGGGGGGCCAGATCATCCAGCCTTGGGTAATCTCTGCCCCGTCAACAACGCCTGTTTCGGCCTGCGCGCTGGCCTCTTCCGGGTCGTCAAAGCACAGCTCCGCGCCGCCTGCGCGGATCAGGCATTGCACCACCGGGTCGGTATATTGCGCTTCGGTGCGGAAATCGCCGCCAAAGGTGGTTTCGGCGTAGAAATTGCCGATGGGGAAGTAATAGGCCCCTTGATAATTGATTACGATGGGCCGGTCATTGGCGATGAATTCCGCGAAAAGCGAAACAAAATACAGCGTGCCAAGTATAATCAGCGACCACCACGCGCGGCGGTTGGCCTTGAAATTTGCCCAACGCCGTTGGTTCAGCGGCGACAGCGCAAAACGGCTACGGGTTTGGGTGCGCGGCGGGAAATTTGTCTGGTCCATGGCGTCAGGTCTCTCGCGACTCGAAATCAATTCGCGGGTCGATCCAGACATACATCAGGTCTGACAGCAGACCCACGACCAGCCCCAACAGGCTAAACACGAACAAGGTGCCGAACATGACCGGGTAATCACGGGCCACGACGGCCTCGAACCCCAGACGGCCCAAGCCATCAAGCGAGAAGATGGTTTCAATAATCAGCGAACCGCCAAAGAACACGCTGACGAACACAGCCGGAAAACCCGCGATCACGATCAGCATGGCGTTGCGGAACACATGGCCATACAGCACGCGGTTTTCCATCAGCCCCTTGGCGCGCGCGGTCATGACGTATTGTTTGCGGATTTCATCGAGGAAAGAGTTCTTGGTCAGCAGTGTCAGTGTTGCAAAAGCGGCAATGGTGGATGCGATCACAGGCAAGGTAATATGCCAGAGGTAATCCAACGCCTTGCCGATGGGCGACAACTGGTCCCACACCTCTTGCGGAGAGGTCAGGCCCCGCGCCGGGAATATCTGGTAATACGACCCCCCTGCGAACAACACCAATAGCAGGATTGCGAACAGGAAACCGGGGATCGCATAGGCCACGATAATCAGCCCCGACGTGAATGTGTCAAACCGCGTTCCGTCGCGCGTGGCCTTGCGAATGCCAAGCGGAATGGAAACCATGTAAGCGATCAGCGTAGACCACAGGCCCAGCGTGATCGACACGGGCAGCTTTTCCACCACCAGATCAACAACCGAAATGGACCGGAAGTAGCTTTCGCCAAAATCAAACCGCATATAGTTCCACATCATATGCAAAAAACGTTCGAGCGGCGGTTTGTCGAAGCCGAATTCGCGTTCCAACTCTTCTATAAATTCGGGTGGCAACCCGCGCGCGCCGACATAGCGTTCGTTTTCCATGGCGCCCGCGTTCACATCCGCGCCGCCCCCGTCGAAAGCCCCGAATACATTGCCTTGCCCTTCCATGCGGGCAATCACCTGTTCGATCGGGCCGCCGGGCACGAATTGCACAAGGAAGAAGTTTATCAGCATCACCCCCAGCAGCGTGGGGATGATCAGCAGCAAGCGTCGCGCGATATAAGCGCCCATGGGTTACCTCAATGCGCCAGAGGCGCGCAGTTCTTCGGCGCGGTCCGCGTCATACCACCAGAAATCCAACTCTCCGGTGGAAAACGGCGGGATGGTTTCGGGGTGTTTGAAGATATCCCAATAAGCGACCCAGACCGTATCGTTATACCATGCAGGCACCATGATAAGTTCATGCCGCAGCGCGCGGTCCAGTGCCATCAGCGCCGCATCCCGTGCTTCGGGGGTGTCGGCATCCAAAGACGCGTCGATGATTGCATCCACCAGCGGGCTGGCCAAGCCGGCAGGGTTGAACAGGCTGAATTCGGCGGTTTCCGACCCGAAGCGCTGGTGCAGCCCGGTGCCCGTGTCCATGAACGCACCATACTGGTCGAAGATCATGTCATAGTCGCGGTTGCGGCGGCGGTCGGTGTGCTGGGCCGCGTCGATACGCTGGAATTGCGCGTCAATGCCCAACTGCCGCAAGTTCTGCGTGTAGGTTTCGACAATCGAATCCATCGTGGCGGACCCGGCAGAGGATACCGGGATCTCGATCACCATCTGCCGGCCATCGGCATTGCGCAAAGCGCCTGCGTCATCCACGGTCCAGCCCGCTTCTTCCAGCAGGCCGCGCGCGCGGCGGATGTTGCGACGGTCGGCCAATCGGTTGGCATTGGACAGATGCGGCATCCGGGCCGGTTCCGTCAGCATGGCGGGCGGCACCAGATCACCCAAGGATTCCAGCAATTCCAGTTCCAGACCCTCGGGCGGGCCATCGGCTTGCAAGCGGGTGCCTTGGGTGTAGGACGCGCGCGGCTTGAACAGCCCGTATTGCAGGGTTTCATTCGTCCATTCAAAATTGAAGGCCAGAGAGATCGCTTCGCGCACGCGGGCATCGGCGAACATCTCGCGCCCAAGGTTGAACACAAAGCCGGTGGGCGTGGGCGGCAAGCCGGTTGGCAATTCGTCGCGCACGACATGGCCGCGCTCTATGGCCGGGAAATCGTAACCGGTCGCCCATTGGCGCGAATTGTTCTCGGCCCGGAAGGTGTAAATCCCGCTTTTGAACCCTTCGAAGGCCGCCGCCCCATCGGCAAAGTACTCGATGCGAATTTCATCGAAATTGTGCCGCCCCACATTGTTGGGCAGGTCCGCGCCCCAGTAATCCGGGTCGCGCTTGTAGGTGATGGAGCGGTTCACCTCGAACTCATCCAGCATGTAGGGGCCGGAGCCGGGCGAAATTTCCATGCGCGATTCGTCCAGCCGCGCGCCGGTCTCCTCATACCAAGTTTTGGAAAACACTGGCGTGCTGCCCACCTGGTCAATCAACGACCGGCGCGATATGCCATCGGCAAAGGTGAATTTCACGGTGTAATCGTCCAACGCCTCGGCAGAGAGAACGCGCTTGCTGACCGCTTGGCTGTAGGACGGCAGGCCCTGTTCAATGAACAGGTTATGGCTGAAGACCACGTCATGCGCGGTCACGGGCGTACCGTCTGAAAACCGCGCTTCGGGCCGCATGTGGAAGATGACCCACTCCTTGCTGGCCGGATATTCCACCATATGCGCCAGTAGCCCGTAATATTCGCCATAAGCATCTGCCGGGGCCATGCCGCCACCCATGGGTTCCGCGGTTTCCAGCAGGCTTTCATATATCGCCGATGACAGCGCGCCCGCCCGCCCCTTGCGCGAGAAGGGGTTCATCGAATCGAACGTGCCTTGGGCGGGCAGCGCGATCGCCCCGCCCTTGGGCGCGTCGGGGTTGACGTAGTTGAAATGCGTGAAATCTTCGGGGTAGCTCAACTCGCCATAAAAGGAATACCCATGCGCGCGAATGATGTCGTCATCTTGCGCGGCCAAGGGCGCGGCCCCAAGTGCAAGCGCAAAGACGGCGACGCGGGTCATACGGTGAAACATCGGCAACTCCTCCTGCTGGCCCCGTCTGACGCGGGGATTTGGGCTACTATTCAGGTTTTCCGCGCCCCTGTCGACACGCGCGGATCATTTCACAAGGTATTTTGATCGCGGTTGATAAAAAGCAAACAGGCCGCCCGCAAAAACGGACGGCCTGTTGTCACGCGCGCGGCGTGTAATCAGCTTTGGCTTTGGATATAGGCGATCAGGTTGGCACGGTCCTGCACATCGCCAATGCCGCGAAAGTTCATCGACGTGCCTTCGGCGCTATTGGCCGGGGATTCGATGAAAGTGTTCAGGTTTTCGGGCGACCACACCTCGCCCACCTGCGCCAGAGCGCCGGAGTAGTTGAACCCGTCCACGCTGGCGATGTCACGATCCACAACGCCATGCAGGTAAGGGCCGACACCGTTGCGCCCGGCTTCCAGCGCGTGACAGGCGCGGCACTGGCCCCAGACCTGCGAGCCAGCATCGGCATCGGCGACTTCGAACGCTTCTTCAAATGTCAGTTCGGCGACCGGTTCTGCATCCATATCCTCTTCGCCGGTATCGATGGCATAGGCTTGGGGCGCATCGGCGTTGCGGGGCACATACAGCGCGCTGGCAGCCCATTGGCCCAGCAGCAGAACCAGCAACGCACCGCAAAGCGAAGCCACAGTTTTGGTAATCACCATCGTGTCGAACATAGCGCAGTCCCTAAACCAGAGATTTTGGCGGTATGTATCCGCTTCCCATACTCGGTTTCAAGCGATAGTTACCGCGACGAAACGTCGTTTCGGGCGAATTTGACAGATGCGAGCGGAAACATGACCGGCAAGATCGCTTTTCAAGGAGAGTTGGGCGCCTATGGCCATCAGGCCTGCGCCGACACGCGGCCCGATTACGACCCGTTTCCCTGCGCAACGTTTCACGACACGATGGAAGCAGTGCGCTCTGGCGCGGCCGATCTGGCCATGGTCGCGGTCGAGAATTCGATCTATGGCCGTGTGGCAGATGTGCATTCGCTGCTGCCCGAAAGCGGGCTGCATATCGTGGCCGAAGCCTTCGTGCGGGTGCATGTGAACCTGCTGGGCGTGCCCGGTGCCACGCTGGACCAAGTGCAAGAGGCGCATGGCCACCCGGTAATCCTGCCGCAATGCTCTGGCTTTCTGCGCGCCCATGGCATTCGCGGCGTGGTCAGTTCCGACAATGCCCGCGCCGCGCGCGAAGTTGCCGAACGCGGCGACCCGACCCATGCAGCGCTTGCCAGCGAAATGGCCGCGCAGATCTATGGGTTGCAGGTTCTGGCCCCACAGATTGAAGACCGGCCCGATAACACCACCCGCTTTCTCATCATGGCACAAGAGCCCGACCTGTCGCGGCGCGGCGATCACGGCATGATGACCAGCTTCCTGTTCCGCGTGCGCAACATTCCGGCGGCCCTGTATAAGGCAATGGGCGGGTTTGCCACCAACGGGGTGAACATGGTCAAGCTGGAAAGCTATATGGTGAACGGGTCGTTCACCGCGACCCAGTTCTTTGCCGAGATAGAGGGCCACCCGGACGACGCCAATGTCAAACTGGCGCTGGACGAGTTGCGCTATTTCACATCCTACCTGAATATTCTGGGCAGCTACCCGGCAGACCCGGCGCGGCGTTAACCGATCACGCCGACCGGCCCAATCGCGCCCGTTTGCGCGCGCTGCATAAGCACTTGGTCCAGCAGCACGCAGGCCATCATTGCTTCGGCCACCGGCACCGCGCGAATGCCCACGCAAGGATCGTGCCGCCCCTTGGTGACAACGCTGTTGGGGCTGCCGTCGCGCAGGATCGACTCGCGCGGGGTGGTGATGGAACTGGTCGGTTTGACAGCAAAGCGCACAACCACATCCTGCCCTGTCGAAATACCGCCCAAGATACCCCCCGCTTTGTTGCTGCGATAATCCGGGCCATCCGCACCCATGTCGATTTCGTCCGCGTTTTCCACCCCGGTCAGGGCGGCGGCATCCATTCCCGCGCCAATCTCGACCCCCTTGACCGCGTTGATGGACATCATCGCGGCGGCGAGTTCCGTGTCCAGCTTGGCATAAATCGGCGCGCCAATGCCTGCGGGCAGCCCCTTGGCCACCACTTCGATGGTGGCGCCAACGGAGTTGCCATCGCGGCGCATGGCGTCCAGCGCCCTGGCCCAATCTTCGGCGGCTTGTGCATCGGGCACCCAGAACGGGTTGCGCGCGATCTCTGACTCAACGAACCGGGCGCGGTCAATATGGTGCGGCCCCATCTGCACCATGTAAGCCAGTATATGCAGGTCGGGCAAAAGCTGGCCCAGCACCGCGCGCGCCACGCCGCCCGCCGCCACCCGCGCCGCCGTTTCGCGCGCAGAGGACCGGCCACCCCCGCGCGGGTCACGCAGCCCGTATTTTTGGTAATATGTTATGTCGGCATGGCCGGGGCGGAACGTGTCGGCGATATTGCCGTAATCCTTGCTGCGCTGATCCACGTTGCGGATCATCAACTGAATCGGCGTGCCGGTGGTGCGGCCCTCGTAAACCCCCGACAGAATTTCCACCGCGTCGGGTTCGCGCCGCTGCGTTGTGTGCCGGTTCTGCCCCGGTTTACGCTTGTCCAGCCATTGCTGGATCATGGCTTCATCCAGCGCCACACCCGGCGGGCAACCATCGACTGTCGCCCCCAAGGCAGGCCCATGGCTTTCGCCCCATGTGGTCACGCGAAACAAATGGCCGAATGTGTTGAAGCTCATCGAATTTTACCGGTTTTTCACGGTTAATGGGACTACATTGCTCTGGGAGTGATTGGAATAGGTATTCCATGTGGGTGTGTAATCTTCAGATTGATTGCCCCAAACGGTCCATCCATCGCGCGGGCCGCGTGCAAATAATTCCAAGCGATTCCCGAAACTACACCGCTCAATCAGGTCATATTGTTCGTCCGGCTTGCGGCTGTGCTCGCGTTTCTGCGTGACAAGAATATTTTCTTGCGACCGACCCGGCGGCAGTGTCCGCGCATTCTTGCCGCGCACCCCGAACAGCAGAACTTCCGTGACGTTGCGAAAATAGAACCCCACGCCGCGCCGATCTGGCCCACCATCTTTGCGCACCTTATACCAGACAAGGTTGCTTTTGTAACTGAAACCCCAATGCTCCATCACCTTAAGTCCCTCGGGCAAAAGAGCGTTTGGAACCCAAAGATAAAGATGCGCCGGTTCTCCGGCCAAGGCTTCGACCGGCATATCGCAAATCTCTTCCAACGACAGGGTTGGATAACGTGACAAGCGCTTATGTTCCGGTGCCATTTTGCCAGTGCGATTCTGAAACTGCCAAGGCGGGTCAGCAAGAATTGTCTGAAACTTCTGCCCTCTCAGTGTGTCGAGCAGATCGTCTGCGGCGCTTTTCATGCTTCGTCCTCTACATACAGGCTTGGTGAGATGCCAAATACCAAAAGAGGGCATCCAGCAGCACCACCACCTTCGATCTTCGGCAGCAATTTACTCATATGCGTTGTTGAGGCTCCATATGATGATCCTCGCCCAAGTTTCTTAAAAATATCTTGTAATTCGTCGCAACGTGTCACGATCACCCCAACGCTTACTGCCCGCAGGTCGAACAACAAACGAAAGTTGTTCAAATCACGATCGAAAAACGGGTCCTTGTTGTTCCATTCAATCTCTAGCGCGACCTCGTTGCGATAGCAGTCAATCTGATGTGTCGGTGAATCCAGCCGCACCCCGTCCAACAGGACGCCGGTCTCGAATTTCTTCTCAATCCAACCTCTTTCATACAAAAAGTCATCTATGAAGCCAGAGACCTTACTCTTGCTCCCACCACCCGTTGCAATCCAACTTTTCCGAAGCCTGAATGCCCCAAGAACATCGAGGATATCACGCCACTCTTTTGGATAGTCGGACGCAAGAATTGCGCTGGCATGCCGCCATTCATGCACTTCGTAGTGCTGTCTTACGAAATCGGGCAGACGGTCATGCAACATTTAGGGAGTCCTATACTACACACAACACTATTTGGTTCTTGTTTCGCTTGCAACCAGACAGCTTGCCGCGACCGTGCAAAAGCGTTACCTCTCCCATCACCTCGGGGTGCCCTTTGGGCTGAGATGTGCGAAACGCATGAACCCGTTGAACCTGAACCGGTTAAGACCGGCGGAGGGAAGGGACAGGGCGCATCGCGCCCGCGCTCATCTCCGCCTGTCGTGAAGAATGGAGATTGAGACATGAAATCACCCCTTTTCGCGGCGGCATTCCTTGGCTTGGCAGCATCCGCCCAAGCCCAGACATTGACCGTCATTGCGCCCGATTATTTCGGGTCCGAATGGGGCCCTGGCCCCGCCATAAAGGAGGGTTTTGAGGCCCGCTGCAACGGCTGCACGCTGGAGTTTCGCACCGGCGATGTCATGTCGCGGCTGCAACTGGAAGGCGCGCGGCTGGAAGGCGACGTGGTTATCGGGCTGAACACCGACACCACCTTGCGCGCCCGCGAAACCGGGCTGTTCGTGCCGCATGGCCAGCCGCTGGACGCGCTGACCCTGCCGATCGACTGGGAGGACGAGACCTTCCTGCCCTTCAACTGGGGCTATAACGCCTGGGTCTATGACAAGACCCGCGTCGAAAACCCGCCCACCAGCTTTGCCGAATTGCTGACCCGCGAGGATATCTCGCTTGTGTGGCAAGACCCGCGGTCATCCGGTGCAGGGCTGGCGCTGCTGCTTTGGGTGGACCAACTGTATGGCGAGGACGCGGCAGAGGTCTGGGCAGCCCTGTCGCGGCAGACCGTGACCGTCACCGCCGGATGGTCCGAAGCTTACGGCCTGTTCACCGAGGGCGAGGCCGACATGGTCATGAGCTACGCCACATCGCCCGTCTATCACATCGTGGCCGAAGAGGATGACAGCAAGGCCGCCGCCATTTTCGAGGAGGGGCATTACCTGACCGCCGAGGTGGCGGGAATCCTTTCTGGCGCGGCGCAGCCGGATCTTGCCGCCGATTTCATGGCCTATGTCCTGTCGGCAGAGTTCCAGCAGATGATCGCCTATGCCAACTGGTCCTACCCGTCGGCCCTGCCGCGCGCGGACTGGCCAGAGGTGATGCGCGACCTGCCCTTCCCCGAAACGCCCATTCGGTATGACGAGGCCAAGGCAGAAAAGCGCCGTGGCCCAGCATTGGACTTGTGGTTGCAAGGCATGACCCGGTGACAAGCGCCCGCACCATGACCCTTGCCATGGCAAGTGTCGTGGCGCTGTGGTTGCTGGCGTTGAATTTCGGCGCGCTGGGGGCAGTCGCCTTGCGCGCCGAAGGGCTGACAGGCTTGCGCGCGGCGGATTGGGCCGCCGTGCGTTTTACGCTGCTGCAAGCGTTTCTGTCTGCGCTTTTGTCGGTTGTGCTGGCGATTCCGGTCGCCCGCGCCTTGGCACGGCGCCAATTCGTAGGGCGTGGCCTGCTGATAACGCTGATGGGCGCACCCTTCATCCTGCCCACGCTGGTCGCGGTGCTGGGCCTGCTGGCGGTGTTTGGCCGCTCTGGGCTGGTGAACGATGCGCTGGCGCTGGTCGGATTGGGGCCGGTCAACATCTACGGGCTGCATGGTGTGGTTCTGGCGCATGTGTTCTACAACCTGCCACTGGCCACCCGGATCATCCTGCAAGGCTGGGCGGCAATCCCGGCGGAACGGGTGCGGCTGGCAGTTTCGCTTGGGTTTTCGCCTGCCGACCGGTTGCGCCATCTGGAAGTGCCGATGTTGCGAGAGCTTGCGCCCGGCGCGTTCCTGCTGGTGTTCCTGATCTGTCTGACCAGCTTTGCGGTGGCGCTGGCGCTGGGCGGCGGGCCGCGTGCAACAACTGTTGAACTGGCCATCTACCAAGCGTTCCGCTTCGATTTCGACATGGGCCGCGCCGCTGCGCTGGCCTTGCTGCAATTCGCGCTCTGCCTTGGCGCTGGCGTGCTGGCGCTGCGCGTCGCGCTGCCCTCTGGCATGGGCGGCGGTCTGGACCGCCCGCTGCCGCGCATGGACTATCGCTCCCATGCCGCGTGGGGCGATAGCCTGCTTGTCACGCTTGCCGCGCTGTTCCTGCTGGTGCCGCTGGCGCTGATCGTGCTGCGCGGCGCGCCGCATCTGGCCAGCCTGCCTGCACCTGTCTGGCACGCGACCATACGCTCGCTTTGGGTGGCGCTGGGGGCCACAGCACTGACCATCGGCTTCGCGCTTGTGCTGGCCCATGCCATCCTTGCCCTGCCGCGTGCGGGCGCGATGGGCCTTGAATGGCTGGGGCTGGCGGCGCTGGCGGCGTCGCCCTTGGTTATCGGCACGGGGCTGTTCCTGATGCTGCGCCCCGTGGCCGACCCGCGCGACATGGCGCTGGCGGTGACCATGCTGGTCAATGCCGGGCTGGCGCTGCCCTTTGCGCTGCGGCTGATCCTGCCTGCCTTGCGCGACAGCCACGCCACGCAAGGGCGGCTGGCGGCATCGCTGGGCTTGCACGGGGGGGCACGGTTGCGGCTGGTGACACTGCCGCGCCTGCGCCGCCCGCTGGGCTTTGCCGCCGGGTTGACCGCGGCCTTGTCGATGGGCGACCTTGGCGTGATCTTGCTGTTTGCCGATGCCGAACGCGCCACGCTGCCCATGCAGCTTTACCGCCTGATGCAGGCTTACCGACAGGATGACGCGGCAGGCGCGGCGCTGTTGCTGTTGCTTTGCAGCCTTGCGCTGTTCTGGGCATTCGACAGATGGGGGCGCACCAATGCTGCGGCTTGAGAACGTGACGATCCAGCAAGGCGGGTTTCACCTGCGCGCGGATTTTGCCGTGCCGCAAGGCGCGCATGTCGCGGTCATCGGGCCGTCAGGGGCCGGAAAATCGACACTTCTGGGGGCGATTGCCGGGTTCGTGCCGCATGCCGGGAAGATCGCGTGGCGGGGCGCAGCCCTGCCGCAAGACCCCGGCGCGAGGCCCGTGTCGATCCTGTTTCAGGATAACAACCTGTTCCCGCATCTGAGCGTTTTCGACAATGTCGCCTTGGGGCTGAAACCGGGGCTGCGGCTGTCGCCGCGCGAGCGCGCACAGGTATCAGATGCGCTGGCCCATGTCGGCCTTGCGGGGATGGAAATGCGGCGCCCGGCAGAACTGTCGGGCGGGCAACACAGCCGCGTTGCACTGGCGCGCACGCTGATTCGCGCGCGGCCAATCGTATTGCTGGACGAGCCTTTCGCCGCGCTTGGCCCGGCGCTGAAAGCCGACATGCTGGCATTGGTGGCCCAGATCGTGGCCAAGACCGGCGCGACGCTGCTGATGGTCAGCCATGACGTGGCCGATGCGCGGGCGATCTGCGACCAGACCGTGCTGGTGGCAGAGGGAGTGGCACACCCGCCGCAAGGGACCGGGCAGTTGCTGGACAATCCGCCACCCGAATTGCGGGCCTATCTGGGGTAGCCGGGGGTTTATCAGGGGCTTTGCCCCTCTGGTCCCTGCGGGACCATTCACCCCAGGATATTTTTGCAAGGATGAAAAGGGGCAGGTCAGGCAGAGTGTCGGGCGCCGAAAATGGCAGAGCCGACGCGCACATGGGTGGCACCATGGGCGATTGCGGTTTCGAAATCGTCCGACATGCCCATGGACAGGCCTGTCAGACCGTTGCGGGTGGCGATATCCGCAAGCATCTGGAAATGCGCGGACGCGTCTTCGTCCACCGGGGGAATGCACATCAGGCCCAGCAAGGGCAGGTCAAGGGCGCGGCATTCGGCGATCATGGCATCGGCATCGGCTGGCAGAATGCCGGCCTTTTGCGGCTCTGCCCCGGTGTTGACCTGCACGAACAGGCCGGGACAATGGCCAAGTTCCTGCGCCAGACGCGCAAGGGTGCGGGCAAGTTTGGGACGATCCACGGAATGGATGATGTCGAACAGCTCCATCGCCTGGCGCGCCTTGTTGGTTTGCAACGGCCCCAACAGGTGCAATTCGACCGGGCCGAAGGTGTCGCGGAAGCCGGGCCATTTGCCCGCCGCTTCCTGCACGCGGTTTTCGCCAAAGACACGATGTCCGGCTTCCAACACCGCGCGCACACGCGCGTCGGGTTGCACCTTGGACACCGCGATCAGGCTGACAGCGCCGGGGGCGCGGCCTGCCTGCGCCTCTGCGGCAGCGATTCGCGATTGGATATCCTGCAATGACATAGCGAGCCTTCAGTTTCCGATGAACACGCTTTGGCCGCGGCGCGGGTTGGATGTGTCAGAGCCGAGTTTGTCGAGGTCCAGCTCTGCCCCGAAACGCAACCCGCCATCGGTTTCGCCCACGAATTTCAGCTTGAGTTCGGTGCGGGCATAGAGCCGCGCTTCGGCGCGGTCGCTGCCCGGTGCGGCGGCGGGCCGGTCCCAGACCACGCCCATGCGCGTTTCGCCCCGCATGGACAGGCCGGGCGTGTCGGCATGTGCCGCAGGAAGCAGAAACAGGGGCAAGAGGAACGCCGCTTTACGCATATCAGCGGGCCAAGCTGCGCACATCGTCACTGGCACCGATGAACACGCCACCCACGCCATCCAGCGCGGCAGATGTGGTTTCGCACGCGGCAAGGCCGAGCGTGACAAGCAGAAGAAGACAAAGCTTTTGCGCCATACGGTTTCACACCTTTTTCCAAGCGTGGCGGAAAGAGTAGGGCAAAGCGTAAGCGGCGAAAAGGGCAAGACGGTCAAAAAAGAAAAGAGCGGGCGCAAGGCCCGCTCTTTCCGACGTTCAATCCGGGTTGGATTAGAACTTGAAGGACAGACCGAAATCGGCGAGGGTGGCGTCAGCAGTACCGTCGCGCGCGATGCCGCCGACCAGTTCAGCACCGCCGCCCAGATCGTAGGCAGCGCCCACGCCGAAGTTTGTATCTTCGTCGGTGTCGCGAGATGCGAAAGCGGTGACGGTGGTTGCGTCGAACGAGCCGGAGACCGACAGACCGTAGGAGTCGCCGTCAGTGCTGTGGTCAGCGTAGATCGCTTTCACGGTCAGCATGTCCATGCTGTAAGCGGCCGAGATGGACACTTGATCGGGGCCGCCGTCTTCGTCTTCGTAGCCCAGACCCACGGTGAAGCCTTCAAAGGAGTAACCAGCTGCGATGCTGATCACGCGGTCGCTTTCGTCGATCTGGCCGATGCCTGCAGCAATGCTGAAACCGTCGATGCTGTATTCATACAGAGCGCCCGGTGCGGTGCCGATGCCAATGTATTCGATCTCGTTCAGATCCTCCAGACCGGTCAGGCCAACGCCGTCAATCTGGCCGACGATCGCGTCAGCTGCGCTGTCAACGTCACCCATCGACAGTTTGCCGAATTCGCCGGAGATGAACACGGTGCCAGCTTCGCCACTGTCTGCATCGACAGCATCTTTAGCGCCAAATTTTGCGCCGAAAGCCAGACCGCCATCGGTTTCACCGGACATGGTGAAAGTGACGCCCATTTCAGTGTTGAAGGACAGTTCGTCGGTTGCACTGCTGTCGTAAACGATACCCATCTGTGCCGAACCGGACAGTGCAACCTCTGCAGCTGCAACGCCTGCCGACATGACCAGTGCGGTCGAAGCAAGAAGAAGCTTTTTCATTTTGTTACCCTCGTTGTCTTAGGTGTTCCTCGCCTCACCATAGCGGCGAGGTCTGAGCCTGTTTCATCCTTTCGCCCTGTTTTTTCAAGCGCAAGCGCCAGCCCTTGGGCCAATGCGCCCGAAATGATGCAGAATTGTCACGCAATCGGCCAAGCGCAGCGATGCTGCCAGCTTGCTCAGGCCTTGTTCCATGCTTTCGAACGGGCTACAGAAGGGCAACGCTATATAGGGGCATTGCAATGGGTTGGAACGGCATTTCGCGCGGGGGCATTCTTTTGGGTGCGGCACTGGTCTTGTCCGGGTGCAGTGGCGGGTTCGGCTTTGGCAATTTCCTAAGCGGCGGCGAGCGGTCACGCGAAGCGGCAGCCGAGATACACGAGGACGCGCGCGAACGCCGGGGTAATGCAGACAGCTCCACCATCTGGGACCTGTTTTCGAACGCGCAGCCGCCCTCTACCACGGTCGAGGTAAACAAGTATTTGTGGAATGCCTCGCTAGAGGTGCTGGATTTCCTGCCGGTGCAATCGGTCGACCCGTTTTCGGGCGTGATCGTCACGGGCTATGGCACACCGCCGGGCGGGGGCCGCGCCTACCGTGCCGCCGTGCTGGTGAATGACCCGGCGCTGGATGCACGTTCGCTGAACGTGGCCATCATGACGCGCGGCGGCCCCGCCAGCCGCGAGACGATTCGCGCCGTGGAAGACGCCATTCTGACCCGCGCGCGCCAGTTGCGCATTCAAGACCGCAACCTGTAGATTCTGGACCTTCGCCAAACACAACGCTACAGATGCCGGGTCGGTCGCGCCCGGCATTTTGCGTTCAGCCCCAAGGAAGTGACATGTCCCAAGCCACAGACGCGCGTTACCAGCCGCAAGCGTTGGAACAGAAATGGCAAACCGCATGGGAGCAGGCAGAGGTGTTCACCGCCCGCCGCGACCCCGCCAAGCCGAAATATTATGTGCTGGAGATGTTCCCCTACCCGTCCGGGCGCATTCATATGGGGCATGTGCGCAATTACACGATGGGCGATGTGGTGGCGCGGTATAAGGCCGCGCAGGGGTTTTCGGTGCTGCACCCGATGGGGTGGGACGCCTTCGGTATGCCTGCGGAAAACGCCGCCATGGAGCAGGGCGGCCACCCCAAGGACTGGACCTATGGCAATATTGAGGTGATGCGCGACCAGATGAAGCCCTTGGGCTTGTCGATTGACTGGAGCCGCGAATTCGCCACCTGCGACCCGGAGTATTACGGCCAACAGCAGGCGATGTTCATCGACATGCTGGCCGAGGGGCTGGTCTACCGCAAGAACGCCGTGGTGAACTGGGACCCGGTGGATATGACGGTTCTGGCCAATGAGCAGGTGATTGACGGCAAGGGCTGGCGGTCCGGCGCAGAGGTGGAACGCCGCGAGCTGACGCAATGGTTCTTCAAGATTTCCGATTACAGCGCCGAATTGCTAGAGGCGATTGACGGGCTGGCGGACTGGCCCGAAAAGGTGCGGCTGATGCAGCGCAACTGGATTGGCCAGTCGCGCGGGCTGCAATTTGCCTTTTCCACGGTGGATGCCCCCGAAGGCTTTGACCGGATAGAGGTGTATACCACCCGCCCCGACACGCTGATGGGGGCAAGTTTCGTCGGCATCTCGCCGGATCATCCGCTGGCCAAGTATCTGGAACGGCACAGCGCCGAGGTGGCAGCCTTCGTGGCCGATTGCCGCAAGATCGGCACCACAGAGGAAGCCTTGGAAAAGGCTGAGAAAAAGGGCTTCGACACCGGTATCCGCGTGCGCCACCCGTTCGATGATGCTTGGGAATTGCCGGTCTATATCGCCAATTTCATCTTGATGGATTACGGCACCGGCGCGATCTTCGGCTGTCCGGCGCATGACCAGCGCGATCTGGATTTCGCCAATAAATACGGGTTGCCGCACCCGGATGTGTTTGTCGGGCTGGAAGATGACACGCCGGTAGAGGCGACCGCCTTCGTGCCACCGAAGACCGAGAAGGTGCGCTATATCCGCGGCTTCGCGGGGGAAGAGGTGCAAACCGGGGCCGACGCAGTCGAAGCGGCGATTGCCTTTTGCGAATCGCGTGGCGTGGGCCATGGCGTGACGCAATACCGCCTGCGCGACTGGGGGCTGAGCCGCCAGCGCTATTGGGGCTGCCCGATTCCCGTGGTGCATTGCGATGCGTGCGGCGTGGTGCCAGAGCGCAAGGAAAACCTGCCGGTTCGTCTGCCCGATGACGTGTCCTTCGACCAACCCGGCAACCCGCTGGACCGCCACCCAACATGGCGCGATTGCGCTTGCCCGTCTTGCGGTGCCCCCGCACGCCGCGAAACCGACACGATGGATACATTCGTCGATTCGTCATGGTATTACGCGCGCTTCACGTCCCCCCGCGCCGCGACGCCGACCAATGCCGAGGATGCGGAATACTGGATGAATGTCGACCAGTATATCGGCGGCATCGAACACGCGATCCTGCACCTTCTGTATTCCCGCTTCTTCGCCCGCGCGATGGTGAAAACCAGACATTTGCCGGAAAGCGCGAAAGAACCGTTTGATGCGCTGTTCACGCAAGGGATGGTGACGCACGAGATTTACACAACCACCGACGCCAAGGGCCGCGCGGTCTATCACCTGCCGGAAGATGTTGAGGACGGGAAACTGAAAGCCACAGGTGAACCCGTGCGCGTCATCCCCTCCGCCAAGATGTCGAAATCCAAGAAAAACGTGGTGGACCCGGTCAACATCATCAGCGCTTTCGGGGCCGACACCGCGCGGTGGTTCATGCTGTCCGACTCACCGCCCGAACGCGATGTGGAATGGACCAGCGCCGGGGCAGAAGCGACCTATAAGCACCTGAACCGTGTCTGGACGCTCTGCGACAAGGTAGCCGCCATGGAAATCGGCCAACCCTCGGACGCCGACACTGTCCTTTTGCGCGCCATGCACCGCGCGATTGATGCCGTCACGAAAGCGGTGGAAAACTTCGCCTTCAACAAGGCGATTGCCGAGCTTTACGCCTTCACCAACACGCTGTCGAAATCGCAGGCATCGGGCACCGCGCAAGTGGCGGCCATGAAAACCCTCGCGCAACTGATGGCCCCCATGGTGCCGCATCTGGCCGAAGATATCTGGGCACGTCTGGGCGGCACAGGGCTTGTGGCGCAAGCCGCCTGGCCCAAGGCCGACCCCGCCATGCTGGTGGCCGATTCCGTGACCCTGCCTATCCAGATCAACGGCAAACGGCGGTCCGAGATCACCATCGCGCCCGACACGCCGAAGGAAGAGGTTGAAAAACTCGCCCTTGCGGATGATGCTGTCGTCAAGGCGCTGGCGGGCAACCCGCCGCGCAAGCTGATCGTGGTGCCGGGGCGGATCGTGAATGTGGTTGTCTGACAGACGGGCTTTCCTTTTGGGCGCATTGGCGCTGGCAGGCTGCGGCTTTACCCCGGCCTATGCCCCCGGCGGGCCGGGTGCGGCGCTGCGCGGGCAGGTGCGGGCCGATGACCCGACCGATTCGCTGGGCTTTGCCTTTGTCGGCGCGCTGGAAGAGCGGTTGGGCCGGCCCCAGACCGTGCGCTATGCGCTGTCCTATACCATCACCACGTCAGAACGTGGCGCGGCCAGCGTGGTCGGCGTGGGGGCAACCCGGATCGCGCTTCTGGGCCGTATTGACTACGCGCTGACCGACACGGCCAGCGGCGAAACCGTCGCCTCTGGCAACCTGCGCAATGTGACGAATTATTCCACCACCGACAACCAGCTTGCCACCCAGCGCGCCCGAGAGGATGCAGAGGAACGGCTGATGCGCATTCTGGCCGATCAGGTCGCCACACGCCTGCTGGCTGCCATGGCGGAATGAAGCTTAGCCCTCGCGATTTCGCGCGGCTTGTCGCCAAGCCCGACCCTGCGCTGTCGGGCGTGCTGATCTATGGCCAAGACGCGATGCGCGTGGCGCTGAAACGGCAGGAGCTGATCGCCGCCACCATCGGCCCGCAAGGCGAAGGCGAAATGCGGCTGGACCGAATGGCCGGGGCAGAGTTGCGGCGCGATGCGGCACAATTGCTGGACGCGGTCAAAGCGCAGGGGTTTTTCCCCGGCCCGCGCGTGGTGTTTCTGGACAGCGTGACCGATCAGGGCGCCGAAGCTGTTCAGGCCGCGCTGTCGGAATGGCGGCCGGGCGACGCGCAGATCGTGGCGACGGCGGGCGCGTTGAAAGCCAGTTCGAAACTGCGCAAGCTGTTCGAAGGGGCAAAAGCCGCCGGGGCCGTGGCCATCTATGACGACCCGCCCACCCAGCAAGAGATCGAGGCCGAACTGACCCGCGCGGGCCTGAGCGACATCAGCCCCGATGCCATGCGCGACCTGACGGCACTGTCACGCCTGCTGGACCCCGGCGATTTTCGCCAGACCTTGCAGAAAATTGCGCTGTATAAGCATGGTGATGCCACCCCTCTGACCCCGGCAGAGGTTGCCGATCTGGCCCCCGCCAGCCACGAAGCCGCGGTGGATGACCTGCTGCATGCCGTGGCAGAGGGCGAATCGGCCAAGATTGGTCCGCTGATGGTGCGGCTGCACGCCCAAGGGGTGGCAGCGGTCACGCTGGCCATTATGGCCATGCGCCATTTCCGCAGCCTGCACGCCATGAATTGCGATCCCGGCGGCCCTTCGGCGGGTATTCAACGCATGAAGCCGCCCATTTTCGGCCCACGCCGCGACCGTCTGTTGCGGCAGGCCCAAGGCTGGGGGCTGGTGCGCTGCGAGGCCGCGCTTGCCACGCTGACAGAGGCCGATCTGACCTTGCGCTCATCCTCCAACGCGCCCAGCATGGCGGTAATGGAACGCGCGCTGATCCGTCTGGCGATGATGGCGCGCCGGTAGGAGAGTCGCGATGTATACCGTCATCGGCAAGGCCAACAGCCGCGCAACACGCGTGCTCTGGGTGCTAGAGGAGCTTGGGCTGGGTTACAAACACATCCCCGCCGCACCGCAATCCGAAGGGGTGGTCAGCTTCAACCCGGCGGGCAAAGTGCCGGTCCTGATCGAAGATGGCACGCCGATCACCGATTCGACCGCGATCATCCAGTATCTGGCCGACAAGCATGGCGACCTGACCTTTCCGGCGGGCACACTCGACCGCGCGCGCCAAGACAGCCTGACCCAGTTTCTGCTGGATGAATTCGATGCAGCGCTGTGGATGGCCGCGCGGCATTCCTTCGTATTGCCCGAAGAACTGCGCCAATCCGCGATCAAGCAATCGTTGATCTGGGAATTCACCAACAGCCAGAAAACACTGGTGCAGCGCATGGGCGATGGGCCGTTCCTGATGGGCGACCGGATGACCGTGCCCGATGTGATCCTGACGCATTGCGGGCAATGGGCCCGCATCGCGAAATTCCCGGTGCAGGAAGACCGCCTGACCGCCTATCTGGACCGCATGTTCGCAAGGCCCGCGCTGCGCAGGGTGATGGAGATGATGGGGTGAGCGGTTGTAAAGCCAGTAAAGACAGGGCTGCACCGTGCATGGTCCGCTATCACTCCATACATCTGAGATGTGCAGCCAAGAAAGTTGGATTCTTTCAATGGCTTAGCTAAGATATTGGAATCTATCTGATATTTTAAATTGGGCGTTGACAAGTTTTCCACAGAGTTATACAATTAATAGGCATTTAGGCCGCTGCCCAATGCTATAGAGCCATGCGCGACACGGTGATATTCTGCCGGCCGTAGCACCACCAGCGGGTGGGAGCGCATTGTGGGGTTCCAGGCAGGCCCCACCGCATGGCTACTCATACCAGCCGTCTCTGATTCGTTTGGCCTTGGACAGCAGGGATTTAGTTTGTCTTGGTGATGTTCGGTGAAGCGTTTTAACATAAGTCCGTCTTCGATCTACAGTAACTTTCAGGACCAACTTGTAGCGTCGGCCCTCAAATAAGAAGGTTGCAACTGCGTGAGTGTTACGATCGTCACTGAGCCAAACACCAGAGAATAAGATTATAGGAATAAGCTGAATATCAGCATGAGTAATGTGATCACCATGCTTTTGAATTATGTGTTTCAATGACTCGCTAGAAAGAAAAACAGTATCACGTGAACATCCTAGATATTTTCTAACTTCGTGAGGGACCGTGCCTACCTCTAACTCTGGCCTGCGTGCAGCTGCGAGTTCAATGAGATCGGTTTCTGTAATTCGGATCAAATGCAATATTTCCTCTAGCAGGCAAATTCCCACCACTCCACTTATTGATGTCAGAAGCAATAGCGCCAGTCTACAAAAGTTCCTCAGTGCTTGTTCCACTTCAATGGTGCAACCCTCACGCCATCGTGACGCCCCACATGAAACACATCCCACCTCTTGCGCGTAATATCTTAAAACGTCCCTCAACCATCGGAGGCCCCCACATGCGGCTGACCACCCTTTTCGCCACGCTGATTGCAGCGTTCTTCACCGCCCTGCCTGCCATGGCGCAGACCCAGACCGCGCTGGTCGCGGGCGGGTGTTTTTGGTGCGTGGAATCCGATTTCCGCCGCGTCGATGGCGTGACGGATGTGCGCGTGGGTTTTGCGGGCGGCAGCCAGCCCAACCCGGAATACAAAGAGGTCGCCAGCGGGCGCACCGACCATCTGGAGGTGACGCAGATCACCTTTGACGCGGGCCAGATCACCTATCGGCAGGTGCTGGACCTGTTCCTACGCTCGATCGACCCGTTCGATGCGGGCGGCCAGTTCTGCGACCGGGGAATGCAGTATTCCACCGCCATTTTTGCCACGCCCGACCAGCAGCCCATCGCGCAGGCCGCCATTGCCGCAGCAGAGGCGGAACTGGGCAAATCGATCGTCACGCCGGTGCGCGATATGGCCACGTTCTACGAGGCAGAGGAATTCCACCAGAATTACGCCAATAGCGAGGAACGCACCCTGACCCGCTTTGGCTGGATCGCCCGCAAGGATGCCTACAAGAACTACCGCGAGGCTTGCGGACGCGACGCGCAGGTGCGCCGCATCTGGGGCAGCGACGCGCCGTTCGTGGGCGGCTAGGCTAGCGCGGCGTCTATCTCTGCGCGTGTGGGCATGGCCCCGGCTGTGCCTGCGCGCCCCACTTGCAACCCGGCCGCAGCAGAGGCAAAGCGCATCGCATCTGGCGGCGACATGGCCGCATCCAGCGCGGCGGCCAAAGCGCCGGTAAAGCAATCGCCCGCGCCAGTGGTGTCCAGCACCTGCTTGGCCATGGCGGGCGCATGAATTTCCGGCGTGCCGCGAGCGTGCCAGCAGGCGCCCTCGGCACCCTTGGTCACGATTACGGTCTCTACCGGCAAATCCTCGAACGGCAGGCCAAGCACATCTTTCAATTGCGCAGCCTCTACCGCGTTCAGAACCAGAATATTGGTGAAGGCCAGCACGGCTTGCGCGGCAGCGGCATCAAACGGGGCGGCGGAATAGACAACCTCCATCCCCAGACCCATTGCATATTCGGCAATCTGGGCCACATGCGCAGTTTCATTCTGGATCAGCAGCAGATCGCCCACATCTGCCCCGTCCAGTGCGGCCTTGGCCTGCGCAAGGTCAATCGCATGGTTCGCGCCGGGATGGATGACAATGCTGTTTTCGCCCCCCGGTTCCAGCAGGATAATGGCGTGGCCCGTGGCCTCTGACACCAGCTGCACGCCCGAAACATCGACCCCGTATGCCGCAAGCACCGCTTCGGCCCCGCCAGCGCCAACGGCCCCGATATGGCGCACCTTCGCCCCCGCCCGCGCCGCGGCGACGGACTGGTTTGCGCCCTTGCCGCCCAGTTCCACCCGGTAGCTGGCCGCAGCCAGCGTTTCGCCCGGGGCCAGCCTGTGGGGCAAGGTGTAGATGTGGTCCTGATTGATTGAGCCGTAGCAATAAACCGTCATTCGCCGTCCCGCATTATAAGCACATGTCCCCCTGCCAGCGCAGGCTGGCCTGTTCGGCGCGCAGGCGCTGCACTGCGGCCTGTTCCGCGCTAGCATCGACCGGCACGCGCCGCGCCGCGCGCGGCTGTTGCACATGGTCGGTGCACAGCAATTCGGGCAAATCGCACAGCCGCAGCACTGTCTTGCCATCCTGCGCCGGGCGTATGCGGTAGCCGCGCGCGAGGGCACGCTCGCGCTCGACAATCTCTGCTGTCACCTCGGCCAGACGCTGGGCGCAGGGCGATGGCGCGGCACAGGCGGTCAGCACCAGAGGCAAGATCAGGACAGTCCATTTCATACCCGCCTTCTACCACATCGCCTGCGACCGCCCAGAAAAAACCGTGTCCCCTTTTTTCCACGGCCAAAGCGGCATACATCTTGGGCACCCGAAGGCAGGAGCGCCCATGACCGACCCCCAAAACCCCGTCTTGCAATTTATGCTAACGCGCCGCTCGCGCCCGGCCAAGCTGATGCGCGCCCCCGGCCCTGACCGTGCGGCGCTGGAACCCCTGTTGCAAGCCGCCGCGCGCGTGCCTGACCATGGCAAGCTGGAACCGTGGCGCTTTGTCGTGCTGCAACAGCCCGCAGGCGCACGGGTTGCCCAACAGATCATGAATTACGCACATAACAAGGGGCTAGAGGGCGAAAAACCCGCCCGCGCCTTTTTGGACAGCCCGGTTTGCGTGGCCGTCATCGCCAGCCCCAAACCATCCGAGAAGATCCCAGAACTGGAACAGACCCTGTCCGTGGGCGCGGTCTGTCTTGGGCTGGTGAATGCGGCCTTGGCCACCGGGTGGGGCGCGAATTGGCTGACCGGCTGGCCCGCGCATGACCATGCGCTTATGACCGAAATCCTTGGTCTGGCGCCGCAAGAATGGGTCGCGGGCTTCATCCATATCGGCACGGCAGACAGCGCGCCCCCCGACCGTCCGCGCCCGGACATGGACGCGATCACGCAATGGGTGCAGGCGTGATCCTATCCTCTTACGCCCATGCCATTGGCCAGTTGCGCGACCCGCAGTTTCGCCGGGTCATCTGGTTTGGCGTTGCGCTCGCGGTGGCGCTTTTGTTTGCCATGTATGCGCTGGTATTGCTGGCAGTGCAGATATTCGTCCCCGGCACCCTGACACTGCCCTTGGCAGGAGAGGTGTCGGGCCTGCAAACACTGCTCTCTATCGGGTCGCTTCTGGTCATGCTGGGGCTGTCGGTGTTCTTGATGGTGCCGGTCGCCTCTGCCTTTACCGGGCTATTCCTTGAAGACGTGGCCAACGCGGTTGAGCTCAAATACTACCCAGGCCTGCCCGCTCCAACGCCAGTGCCCCTTGCCACGGCACTGACCGATTCGCTGCGCTATTTCGGCCTGCTGGTCGCGCTGAACCTGCTGGGCATGGTAGTATTCGTGTTTTCGGGGGGCTTGGGTTTCGTGGTGTTCTGGGGCATCAACGCGTGGCTGCTGGCGCGCGAATATTTCACCATGGTCGCCCTGCGCCGCCACCCGGCGGCAGAGGCCCGCGCCCTGCAACAGCGCCACCGCTGGCGGCTATGGTTTGCTGGGATGTGGCTGGCGGTGCCGCTGTCCATCCCCATCCTCAACCTGCTGATGCCGGTGGTGGGTGCCGCAGCCTTCACCCATATGTATCATCGGGTTCAGGGCCGCAAACCGGGGTCGTCGGCTACCGAACATCTATGAAGGTTTCGACAACATTCATGCTGACCACGCCCGACAGGATTATTCCCGAAATCACCACGAAAGCGCCGGTCGCCCAATAGGTGGTAATTCGCGCGGTCTTTGCCATTTGCGCGTTTTCAGGGGCAGAGGAATGCGTGCCCGGCACGACATCGCCAGCCTCTCCTTGCGTGCGCGTGCGCAAGGGCAGCACGATGAACAGGGTCAGAAACCACAGCATGGCGTATAGCACGATGGCCGACATGATGCTCATCAGACTTGCTCCAACTCGACCAGGCAGCCGTTAAAATCCTTGGGGTGCAGGAACAGAACCGGCTTGCCATGCGCGCCGATCTTCGGCTCTCCGGTGCCCAGAACACGCGCGCCGGTCGCCTTCAGCTTGTCGCGCGCGGCCAGAATATCCTCGACCTCGTAGCAGATGTGGTGGATACCGCCCGCCGGGTTCTTGTCCAGAAAGCCCTGAATCGGGCTGTCCTCTCCCAATGGGTATAACAGTTCAATCTTGGTATTCGGCAGGGTGATGAACACTACCGTCACGCCATGGTCGGGTTCGTCCTGCGGCGCGCCCACTTCGGCACCCAAGGTATTGCGATACTGCTCCGCTGCGGCCTGCAAATCGGGCACAGCAATGGCGACATGGTTCAGGCGTCCGATCATGGGGTGTCCTCCGTTTTCCCACATATGCGGCATGCTCGCCCCCCATGGCAAGCCAATCCGAAGCGACAGCACGCCGCAACCCCCGGCCGTTTAACTCGATCTTAGGCTATCCGCGCTTGAATAAGCCCCTGCCATGGAGGGATGCCATGAATACCGAATCGACCACCGTTGCCCCGCAACTGGCACCCGTGCAGCCGCATCAACGCGGCGGCACGCTGCTGCTGGTGGAAGACAGCCGTTTGACCGCCGATTACATCCGTCTGCTGTTTCGGGGCGCCGCAGGGCGCTTGCGCCGGGCCGATTGCCTGCTCAGCGCGCGGCGGCATATCGCGCTATACACGCCAGATGCCGCGATCATCGACCTTGGCCTGCCCGATGGCTCTGGGCTGGACCTGATTTCCGAAATGGCGCGGCGACTGCCTAGAACCAAGCTAATCATCGCCACCTCTGGCGACCCAGACAGGGAAGAAGACGCGCTTCTTGCCGGGGCCGACCGCTTCTTGCCCAAACCCTTCGGCACGGGGGCGCAATTTGCGCAGATGCTGGCCCCGGTCTTTCTCGGGCTGCGCCCCGCAATAAAGGGCGCACAGCCGCCAACACATGCCGCGCTGCGCGACGATCTGTATCTGGCACTCGACCTGCTGAATGGCGTGAATGCGCGACCTGCTTATGCCGGGCAATTCATCGCACAACTGGCCTGCATGACGGGCGATACCGCGCTGGAACACGCAGCGCAAACAGGCGATCGCGCAGAAATCACGACGCTGCTGCGCAACCGCTTGCGGGCACTGCCCCTGATCTGACGGGGAAGGCTACGCAAAACGGGCAGCCTCACCACCGTGAAACTGCCCGCCTGTGCCGCAAATTTGCGCGTTTAGTCTTTCGGGGCCAAGCGCAGACCCAGATCGCGCAACTGCTCGTTCGTGGGGTCGGATGGCGCGTTCAGCAGCAAATCCTCGGCGCGCTGGTTCATCGGGAACATGATGACCTGACGGATATTCGCTTCGCCCGCCAGCAACATCACGATGCGGTCAATCCCAGCCGCGCAGCCACCATGCGGGGGCGCGCCGTATTTAAACGCCTTGACCATGCCGCCAAAGCGCTTGTCCACTTCGGAATTCGGGTAGCCCGCGATTTCAAACGCGCGATACATGATTTCCGGCTTGTGGTTGCGGATCGCGCCCGACAGCAGCTCATACCCGTTGCAGGCCAGATCATACTGGTAGCCCTTGACCGCCAGCGGGTCGCCCGACAGCGCATCCATCCCGCCTTGCGGCATGGAAAACGGGTTATGGCTGAAATCGACGCGTCCATCGTCGGTTTCCTCGTACATCGGGAAATCGACGATCCAGGCGAAGGCGAAGCGGTTCTCGTCGATCAACTTCAACTCGCGCCCGATCTCGTCACGCGCTTTCCCGGCCACACCCTCGAATTGCGCGGGCTTGCCACCGAGGAAGAAGGCCGCATCGCCCTCGCCAAGACCCAACTGCTGGCGGATGGCTTCTGTCCGTTCCGGGCCGATATTCTTGGCCAAGGGACCAGCGGCTTCCAGCCCGTCATCTCCCGCGCGCCAGAAAATATATCCCATCCCCGGCAAGCCCTGTGCCTGCGCGAAAGCGTTCATCCGGTCGCAGAACTTGCGGCTGCCGCCACCGGGCGCGGGAATGGCGCGAATCTCTGTCCCGTCATTTTCCAACAGCTTGGCGAAAATCGCGAAACCGGAGCCGCGGAAATGCTCGGACACGACCTGCATTTCAATCGGGTTGCGCAGATCGGGCTTGTCAGTGCCGTATTTCAGCAGCGCCTCTGCATAGGGAATTTGCGGCCAGTCGGCGCAAGCATCGACCTTGGCACCGCCGCCGAACTTTTCGAACACGCCTTGCAGCACAGGGCCAATAGCGGCGAATACATCATCCTGCTCGACAAAGCTCATTTCCAGATCAAGCTGGTAAAAATCGGTGGGCGAGCGGTCAGCGCGCGGGTCTTCATCGCGGAAACAGGGCGCGATCTGGAAGTAGCGATCATAGCCCGACACCATGATAAGCTGTTTGAACTGCTGCGGCGCTTGCGGCAGCGCGTAGAACTTGCCGGGGTGCAGGCGCGAGGGCACAAGGAAATCGCGCGCGCCTTCGGGGCTGGATGCGGTGATGATCGGCGTCTGAAACTCGCGGAAATTCTGATCCCACATGCGACGGCGCATTTCGGCCACCACGTCCGAGCGCAGCACCATGTTGCGCTGCATCGTCTCGCGCCGCAGGTCCAGAAAACGGTAGGACAGCCGCGTTTCTTCGGGGTAGTCGGGTTCGCCAAACACCGGCAACGGCAGGTCATCGGCGGCACCCAGAACCACCATGTCGCGGGCATACACCTCTATCGCGCCGGTTTTCAGCTTGGTGTTGACCAAGGACGCATCGCGCGCCTTCACCACGCCGTCAATGCGCACGCAATATTCCGCGCGCAGCTTTTCGATGGCGGCAAAGGCCGGGCTGTCGCTATCGGCCAGCACCTGCGTGATGCCGTAATGGTCGCGCAGGTCAATAAACAACACGCCGCCATGATCGCGGATACGATGCACCCAACCCGACAGGCGAACTGTGTCACCCACATTGGCGGCGGTCAAATCGGCGCAGGTATGGCTGCGATAGGCGTGCATGGGAAACCCTTCCTTGCTCTGGCCTGCGCGATACACCTTTTGCGCCGCGCAAAGTCAAGGGTCTCAGGTCCAATGCATGCCCGCATCACCCGTCAACACAGCATGTGCCATGGTCAGACGCTCTGGCGGCAGGTCCAATGCGGCGGCGGCCTCAAGCGCCGTTTCGTCGCGCATCATCACGAAATCAAGCGCGGCCCCACCAAGCCCGGCATCGGGCGCGCCCCCCTGCAATGCGGCGCGCAACGCATCGACATCGGCACCCGTCGCCGCCAAGAACACACCCAGAAGATCTTCCTGCGCGCATAGCCAGAGCAAAACTTCTGTTGCGATATCCTGTGCTTGCACTGTCTGCATCTGCCACCCGTAGCAATCGACCCAAAACTTAAAGGGTTTGTTAACCAATTCGGCGCTATCCTCCGCCATAGTAATTTAACATCGGAATATGAGTAAATGGCAGGGCGAATTCTAATTGTAGATGATTTATCGCTGAATCGGACGGTTCTGCGGGGCAAACTGATGTCTGCCTGCTACCACGCGATCACGGCCAGCGGCGGCCGCGCAGCGCTAGAACTTGCGCGCAATGAAAAGCCGGATCTTGTGTTGCTGGACTATCACATGCCCGACATGGACGGGCTGGCCGTATGCCAAGCTTTGCGGGCCGACCCGGTAACACGCGACATCCCCGTCATCCTGTTTTCCGCGACGGCCGATCATGCGCATCGCCTTGGCGCATTGGCCGCCGGCGCAGATGATTTTCTGGCAAAACCGCTGGACGAGGCGTATTTGCTGGGCCGCATCCGCAGCCTGTTGCGCAGTGTCGCGCATCGTGACGAATGGCGCCGCCACCCGAATACCGCCTTGCAAGCCGGGCTTGCCGATCCGGCCGGTCTGTTTGCGCCGCAGCCCCATCTTGCGCTTTTGACCGGCCAGCCGAACACCTTCGCCGTCTGGCGCTCTACAGTGTCGGCCATCTGGCCAGAGGCCCGGCTGACCGCCGCGACCGTTCCAGACGCGCTGCGGCTTGACGCGCAAAGCCAAGTCCCCGATCTGTTCATCCTGTCGCCCGACGCGCTGGAGCATGCAGGCCTGCATGTGATTGCCGAATTGCGTTCACGCGCCGCCACACGCCATGCCGAGATTTGCCTTATCCTGCCGCCCTCGGACCGTGCCAATGGCGCAATGGCGCTTGATCTGGGCGCGGCAGATGTCCTGACCTTGCCGCTGGACCGCGCGGAAACCCGGCTGCGGCTGGAAAAGGTCATTGCCCACAAGCAATTGGCCGATGCCCAGCGCCGCACGCTGGAACGCCAGCTTGGCCTTGCCGCCTTCGACCCGCTGACTGGCTTGCACAATCGCAACCACGCGCTCATGCAACTGGACCGCGCCATCACCCCCGATAGCGACAGCTTCGCCTTGCTTTTGATCGACCTTGACCATTTCAAGGAAATCAACGATCGGCACGGCCATAATGCGGGCGATGACATTTTGCAGCAGGTCGCCCGGCGCATGCAGCAAGACCTGCGGAAATCTGACATCCTGTGCCGCTACGGGGGCGAGGAATTCTTGCTGGCCATGCCCAACACGGACCTTGCCACGGCCAGAGAGGTTGCCGAACGGCTGCGCGCCCGGATTGGCGATGCCCCGTTTCAGTTGCGCAATTCCGATCTGCGGCTGCGTGTAACCGCATCTATCGGCGTTTCTGTGCACCGCGCGCCCGAACACCCGCTGGCCGGAGAGATGTTGAACCAATTGCTGGAAGGGTCCGACAGGGCGCTGCTGCGTGCCAAACATTCGGGCCGCAACAAGGTTGTCACAGCGCGGGCCACCGCCGTAGCCTGAACCGTCAGGCCGCGCACGGCGCCAAGCGCAACCCGCCTTCGCGTTCCAAAAAGGCCACGATGGCATCAACCCCGCGTCCCTGTCGCAGCTCCGCCATTACATAGGGGCGCGCGCCACGGGCGGCGCGGGTGTCAGATTCCAGCAGGTCGCGGTCAACACCGACATGGGGGGCAAGGTCGGTCTTGTTCACCACCAGCATGTCAGAGCGCGTCACCCCCGGCCCACGCTTGCGCGGTATGTCCTGCCCGGCGGCAGTGTCGATCACATAGATCGTCAGGTCAGCCAGTTCGGGGCTAAAGGTCGCCGCCAGATTGTCGCCGCCAGATTCGATCAAGACCAGATCCAGATCGGGAAACTGCGCTGTCAGATCGGCAATGGCCGACAGGTTGATCGACGCATCCTCGCGGATCGCGGTATGCGGGCAGCCACCGGTTTCGACCCCGCGAATGCGTTCGGCGGGCAGCACCTGCGCGCGCATCAGCGCCTCCGCATCCTCGCGGGTGTAGATGTCATTCGTCACCACGGCCATCGAACAGCGCCCGGCAAGGGCGCGGCACAGATGTTCTGTCAGCGTCGTCTTGCCCACGCCCACCGGGCCGCCGATACCCACGCGCAAAGGTCCGTTGCTCATGTCTTGAATATCCTTACATCCAGAGTTTCATGCGCCATGGCGTGCAATTCAGCGCGAAACGCACCGCTTGCCAAGGTGTCGAGTGTCGCGCCCGCCGCGCGCTGTGACAAGGCAGCAATGCGGGCGTGTTGCGCCGCCAGCACCTTTTGCCCCGCCGCCTGCCCCAAGGGCACGAAACGCACCGCGGCAGAGGTCAGGTTGCTGGCGAATGCGTGCAAATACACCGCGATGACGGTTTGCGCAGGCAATCCCAGCGCACCTGCCGCGCGGCCCACGGCCACGGGCAAGGCTTCGGCCACGGCATCCGCCTGCCCCATCTGCCCGCGCGCCATGGCAAAGGCCGCGCCCTGCTCGGTCGTCTCTTGCAACCGTTCGGCGCTGCCTGCCAGCGCGCGGGCGGTTTGGTTTAACAAGTCGAAATCTGAACCGGGCCGCAACGCGCAGGCCAAAAGCACCGCGTCATTCCAGCCGGTGCCGTGGTCCAGAATGGCCGACAGCCAAGCGCCAAATGCCTTGGCGTCAGCCACGTCCCCCACGCTGACCGCCTGTTCCAGCCCGTGCGAATAGGCAAACGCCCCGGTCGGAAAGGCCGGGGACAACCATTGCACCAGCGACAGCAGCGCCGTTGCGTCAGGGGTGGTGGTCATGTGCATGGTCATGGTCATGCCCGTGGCTATGCCCCATCGTGCGGCCCATGCCATAAGCGCCGCCTTCGGGGGTGAAAGGCCGCGTGTCGCGGCTGACATCCGCGCCCAGCTTGGCCAGCATTGCTTCCAGCACATGGTCTTGCCGGATCACAAGGCAATCGGCGGCAATCTGGCAGGGCGTGTGCCGGTTGCCGATATGCCATGCCAGCCGCGCCAGATCGCCGCGCACCACCAGCACGGGTTCGGGCGCGGCCTGCACCGCAATCTCGCGCCCGTCTTCCAACACAAAGGCTTCAACGCCCGTCAGGTTCGTCACCTCTGGCAGATCCACCAGAAAGCCCCGGCCAGAAGCCGCGACCAAGCGCTTGCGGCGCAAGAAGCGGCCTTCATAATCCAGCGCGACCGTATCGCAGGCATGGTGCACATGGCTGTGGATGCGCACGGCATTCGGGTAATCGTCCATCATGGCCCCTCAGAACAAGAAATAGCGCTGCGCCAGCGGCAATTCGCGGGCGGGCTCGCATGTCAACAGCTCGCCATCGGCGCGCACTTCGTAGGTTTCCGGGTGAACATCTATCTGGGGTGTGGCCGCGTTCAGCACCATGTCGGATTTGCCAATATTGCGCGTGCCGCTAACCGCCAGAAGCTGCTTTTCCAGACCCAGCCTGCCCCGGATCCCATCGGCCAGCGCCGCGCCGGACACGAATGTGACCGCGCTGTTCAACCGCGACCGCCCATAGGCGCCCCACATGTTGCGGGTGTAAAAGGGCTGCGCGGGGATGGACCCGTTCGGATCGCCCATCTGAGCCGAAACAATGACACCGCCCATCAGCACCATTTCGGGCTTCGCGCCAAAGAAGGCGAAATTCCACAGGCACAGATCGGCACGTTTGCCGACCGTGACCGACCCGATATGTTCCGACACGCCATGCGCAATGGCCGGGTTGATGGTGTATTTCGCCACATAGCGGCGCACGCGCAGATTGTCATTGTCGCCCGTTTCCTCGGGCAACCGCCCGCGCTGTTTGCGCATTTTATCGGCGGTTTGCCATGTGCGAATAATCACCTCGCCCACACGCCCCATGGCCTGACTGTCCGAACTGATGATCGACATCGCGCCCATGTCGTGCAGGATATCTTCAGCGGCAATCGTCTCGCGCCGAATGCGGCTTTCGGCAAAGGCCACGTCTTCGGGCACCTTGTTGTCCAGATGGTGGCACACCATCAGCATATCCAAATGTTCTTCGATCGTGTTGCCCGTATAGGGCCGCGTCGGGTTGGTCGAGGACGGGATGACGTTCTGCGAGCTGACCACTTTCAGAATGTCCGGCGCATGGCCGCCCCCTGCCCCTTCGGTGTGAAACGCATGGATCGTGCGCCCGTTGATCGCCGCCAGAGTGTTTTCGACAAAACCCGATTCGTTCAGCGTATCGGTATGAATCATGACCTGCACATCCATCGCGTCGGCCACGCTTAGACAACAGTCGATGGCGGCGGGGGTGGTGCCCCAATCCTCGTGCAGTTTCATGGCGCAGGCCCCGGCGCACACCTGTTCTTCCAAAGCGGCAGGCAGCGCCGCGTTGCCCTTTCCGGCAAGGGCCAAGTTCATCGGAAACGCCTCGAACGCTTGCAGCATCCGGCCAATATGCCACGGCCCCGGCGTGCAGGTGGTGGCGAGCGTCCCATGCGCAGGGCCGGTGCCACCGCCCAGCATGGTGGTGATACCGGATGCCAGCGCGTCCTCTATCTGCTGCGGGCAGATGAAATGGATATGCGCATCCATGCCGCCTGCGGTCAGGATCTTGCCCTCGCCCGCGATCACTTCGGTGCCCGGCCCGATCACGATGGTCACACCCGGTTGCGTGTCGGGGTTGCCTGCTTTGCCGATGGCGGCAATCAGCCCATCACGCAGGCCCACATCTGCCTTGTATATGCCGGAATGGTCCACGATCAGCGCATTGGTAATAACCGTATCCACCGCCCCTTGGGCGCGAGTGCGCTGGCTTTGGCCCATCCCGTCGCGGATAACCTTGCCGCCACCGAACTTGACCTCTTCACCATAGATGGTCAGGTCGCGCTCGACCTCTATGATCAGATCGGTATCGGCCAGCCGCACCTTGTCGCCCGTGGTGGGGCCGAACATGTCGGCATAGGTGCTGCGGTCTATGCTGGCTGGCATGTCAAAGCGCCCCCATGATCTTTTGGTTAAATCCATAGACCACGCGGTCCCCACCATAGGGCACAAGCTGCACATCGCGGGTCTGGCCGGGTTCAAACCGCACGGCGGTGCCTGCGGCAATATCCAGCCGGTAGCCGGTGGCGGCTTCGCGGTCGAACTGCAAGCCGGGGTTGGTTTCGGCAAAATGGTAATGGCTGCCCACCTGAATGGGGCGGTCGCCGGTATTGGCCACGCTTAGCGTGATCGCCTCTGCCCCCGCATTCAGGATGATCGTGCCGGGCGCTGCAAAGACCTCTCCGGGGATCATGCATCAGCCCCCTATAACCAACGCCGCGCCGCCCAGCGCGATCAGACCACCAGCCACACGCGTGGCGATCAGCCCAAGGGGGCGCGCGGCCAGAACGCCAAAGGCCACGCCCGTGCCATGCAGCAGCGCGGTCGCGCTGGCAAACCCGGCAAGATAGGCCAGCGCGCTCGCCCCCGCCATTTCGGACCCATGCGCATGGCCATGGAACAGCGCCAAAGCGCCGACAATCGCCGCCGCCACGGGCAAAGCGACAGGGCGGGCAAGCGCGGTCAACCCGCCCAAGGCAAGGATTGACGCAAGGATCATCGGTTCAACCAGCGGCAAGGGCAGCCCGGCCAGTGACAGCACGAACCCAACCACCATTGCCCCCACGAAAGCAGCAGGCAAGGCCCACAGCGCGCGCCCGCCCAGCACCACGGCCCAAAGACCAACCGCAACCATGGCAAGAACATGGTCAAGCCCCCCAATTGGATGCAGGAAGCCGGACAGGAAAGAGCCTTCATTCCCATGGCCCGGATGCGCAAAGGCGGGGCTGGCAAGCAAGAGGGGTGCGGCAAAGGCAATCGTTCGGGACATTTTCATACGGGGCGCTCCTATTTAGCGAATGGGGTGATGGACGGTCACAAGCTTGGTGCCGTCGGGAAAGGTCGCTTCGACCTGAATCGAATGGATCATCTCTGCGATCCCTTCCATGCAATCCTCGCGGCGGATGACATGCGCGCCCGCTTCCATCAGCTCGGCCACAGAACGACCGTCGCGCGCCCCTTCGACCACGAAATCGGAAATCAGCGCCACCGCTTCGGGGTGGTTCAGCTTTACGCCGCGCGCGTGGCGGTTGCGGGCAACCATCGCGGCCATGGAAATCAGCAGCTTGTCTTTTTCACGGGGGGACAGGTTCATCGGTTCCTCGGCAGGTTACATCTGCCACACACGCGGCGGCGGGGCACCGCGCCGCAACACATGCAGCAAAGACAGGATCTGACGGCGCAGGGGCCAGCCATCGGCAGCCAGCAGGCGGATCACCAGCTTGCCGTCATAGGCGCTGGCGGCAGCTTGCGTGCCATGCGACAGCGCGGCCCGCACGGGGCCAAGCGCGTCGCCGGCCCCTTGCGCGCATAAAACCAGCGTTGCAAAGGCGCGCGCGCCGCCCAAGATCGCGCTTTGGCCGGGATGGGCCAACATGGCCGTGTCCAACACCATGGGTTCCAGAAACACCGGCACCCCGCCGCGCGTGATGCGGCGGTGGTCGCGCAAATGCAGCGCGCGCACCTCCTCGCCCATGGCGGCGCGGCCCAGAACAACGCTTTCCAGCAGCAGGCACCCGGCATCTGGGGCAAGGCGGATATGCGTGTCGCGGTCCAGATCGCTGCGGTCGAACAGAATGGTTTCCTGCGGCAACCAATCCAGCCAGCAGCCCGCGCCCACATCATGGGCAACCCGCACATGGGCGGGGCCAGCATTGGCACGATAAGCGCGTTCGGCGGTTTGGGTGGTGGCGGTGACACGGGCACCATCTGTCAGCGTGACGGCGTAATCCAGCCGGTCGCCGCTGGTCAGCCCGCCAGAGGTGTTCAGAAACACCACTTCCGGCGCGCCCGAAATGCGCGGCAATTGCGCCTTGGCCGACCCAACCTGCCGCAACTGGCCAAGCCGCGCGCCGGCGAATGCCACACGGGCATCGCCCGCGCTGCGCTGCATCTTCACCTGTTGCCCGGAATCAAGCATGGCGCCCCCTTTACCCGACCCATGGATAAAGGCTGCACCGCCCAGCACAGGGGTGACCCCGCCGCAGACCAAAACGCGCCGCCTGTTTGCACAAGAAACAGGCGGCGCGCGTTGGGTTTGGTTATAAATTGGGCAGTTTAAGAATTAGGCAGGGGTAGACGAAACACCCACATGCGCCGGGCGCAGAAGCTGGTCATGCAGCATAAAGCCTTCGGCCATGACCTGAATGATCTGCCCTGCCTTGTAATCGGGCACAGGGGCTTCGAACATGGCCTGATGCAAATGCGGGTCAAAACGGTCGCCAACCTCTGGGCAAATGCGCGTAACCCCATGTTTTTGCAAAATGGCGGTCAGCTCGCGCAGGGTCAGTTCCACCCCTTCGACCAACCCACCGGCGGCCGCGCGGGTTTCTTCGGTGGCGGCATTCAGCGCGCGGGCAAGGTTGTCATAGACCGGCAGCATGTCGCGCGCGATCTTGGACCCGCCATAAAGCTGGGCATCGCGACGGTCTTTCTCGGCGCGTTTGCGGCTGTTTTCGGCCTCCGCCAAGGCGCGGATCATGCGGTCACGCATCTCGTCGCGCTCGGCTTCGGCCTGCGCAAGTCGCGCTTCCAGTTCTGCAACCGGGTCAAAGCCCTCTGCCGCGTCGAGTGCCGCTTCCTCGGTGTCGTCAATATGCGTTTGTTCTGGCTCTGCCATCGTCTTCCTCAATCTGCGCGGTGTGTGTCTGTCAGCAAGCGCCCGACAAGTTGCGCGGTGTAATCCACAATCGGCACGATTCGTCCATAGTTCAGCCGTTTCGGGCCGATCACCCCGACCGCGCCAATGATCTTTCGGTCCGTGTTCATATAAGGAGAAACAACCAAAGTTGAACCCGTCAGCGAAAAAAGCCGGTTCTCTGCGCCAATAAAAATGCGCACCCCGTCGCCCTGTTCAGTCAGTTCCAGAAATTCGGTAATGTCGCGCTTGCGTTCCAGATCGTCGAACAGGGTGCGGATGCGGTCAAAATCCTCGGCGCTGGCGTCATCCAGCAGGTTCGAGCGGCCGCGCACGATCAGGCGCTCTTGCGGCTCGCCCTCGTTTTCCCAAACCGCCAGACCCTGTTCCACCAGCGTTTGCGCAAGCGTGTCTATCTCGCGGCGGTTCTGCGCCAACTCACGCCGGAACCGCGCCAGAAGCTGCGTCACGCTGGCCCCTTCGGTCATGGAATTCAGGTAATTTGCCGCCTCGCGCATGGCTGACGGGGTCATCCCCCGTGGCGGTGTGAAAATGCGGTTTTCGACATGGCCATCGGTGAACACCAGAATGACCAATGCACGGTCCGCCGACAAGCTGACGAAATCGATATGCTTGATCGCCGCTTCATGCTTGGGCGACAAAACCAGCGAAGCGCCCTGCGTCACCCCGCTTAGCGCACCGCCGATCTGTTCTAGCATCGTGCCCATGTCACGCTCGTTGCTGCCCATGGTCTGGTCCAGCTTGGCGCGGTCGCCTTCATCCAAGGGCGACACTTCCAGCAGCGAATCCACAAACACCCGCAATCCCAGATTGGTTGGCACGCGCCCCGCAGACACATGCGGACTGTCCACTAATCCAAGAAATTCAAGGTCTTGCATCACGTTCCTGACGGTCGCGGCAGACACTTTCTCGCTCAGGCCCCGTGTCAGCGTGCGCGAGCCGACAGGCCCGCCCGTTTCCAGATAAGATTCTACCACGCGGCGAAACACCTCGCGCGAGCGGTCGTTCATCTCTGCCAACAGTTTCGCGGTGTCGCGTGGGTCCGACATTCTATTAACCCCTTGGGCGGAACAGCCTGACAGCACTGTAAAATCACCGCTTTTTCAAGCCCAAACAGCTTGCATTGCGCCGTGCCCGCCTTGTATCCGAGGGCAACCCCATGAAAGGACATGTGATGCGCCCCTCTGGTCGAGATCTAGACACGATCCGCGAAATTTCAATCGAAACCAATGTGACCATGCACGCCGAAGGATCGTGCCTGATTTCGATGGGCAACACCAAGGTTCTGTGCACGGCTTCCTTGGAAGATCGCACGCCGCCCTTCCTGCGCAACACCGGCTTGGGCTGGGTGACGGCGGAATACGGCATGTTGCCGCGCTCCACCAACACCCGCATGCGGCGCGAGGCAGCATCTGGCAAGCAACAGGGCCGCACCGTGGAAATTCAACGCCTTATCGGGCGGTCTTTGCGCGCTTGCGTAGATCGTTCAGCACTGGGCGAGCGTCAGATCACCATTGATTGCGATGTCATCCAAGCCGATGGCGGCACCCGCTGCGCCGCCATTACCGGCGGCTGGGTCGCGCTGCGTCTGGCCGTGAACAAGCTGCTGAAAGCGGGCGATGTGGTCAGCGATCCGATCACCGACCATCTGGCGGCGGTCAGCTGTGGTATTTATGCGGGCCAGCCCGTGCTGGATCTGGATTATGCCGAAGACAGCACTGCCGGTGTGGATGGCAATTTCATCCTGCTGGGCAGCGGTCGCATGGTCGAAGTGCAGATGAGCGCAGAGGGCGCGACCTTCAGCCGTTCGGAAATGGACCAGCTTCTGAACCTGGCTGAAAAGGGCGTGGGCGCGCTGGTCGCCGCGCAGAAAGCCGCAATTGCATGAGGCAGTTCACCGAAAAAACGCTTCTGATTGCCACGCATAACGCGGGCAAGCTGGAAGAGTTTCGCCAGATCATGACGCCTTTGGGCATAACCGTGACCTCTGCGGCAGAGCATAACCTGCCGGAGCCCGAAGAAACGGAAACCACCTTTGTTGGCAATGCCCGCATCAAGGCCCATGCGGCGGCCAAGGCCACCGGCCTGCCCGCGCTGGCCGACGATTCCGGGTTGGAAGTGATGGCGCTGGATGGTGCGCCCGGCGTCTACACTGCCGATTGGGCCGAAACCCCGACCGGGCGCAATTTTTCCATGGCCATGGAAAAAACCCATGCCAAGCTGATCGCCGCAGGTGCCCCCCAACCGTGGCAGGCCCGCTTTTGCTGCACGCTGGTTCTGGCTTGGCCCGACGGGCATGACGAAGTCGTCGAAGGCCATGCGGCCGGCCAATTGGTCTGGCCCCGCCGTGGACAGGATGGGCACGGCTATGACCCCATGTTCCAGCCCGCCTTTGAAACCCGCACTTTTGCCGAAATGTCGGCAGATGAGAAGAACCTCCTCTCCCACCGCGGCAAAGCCATTGCTGCCCTAATGAAAGCCTGTTTCACGTGAAACGCATCTCTACAGGTTCCCCGTTCGAAAAAACCATGGGTTATTCCCGCGCCGTCGTAAAAGGCGATTGGTGCTTTGTCAGCGGCGTGACCGGCTACGATTATGCCACCATGACCATGCCCGAATCCGTCGCCGACCAAGCGCGCAACTGCTTTGCCACCATCGCCAAGGCACTGGCCGAGGGCGGCTTTTCCATGGATGACGTGGTGCGCGTGCAATACACCCTGACCGATGCCGCGCTTCTGGACGACCTGCTGCCTGCCTTGGGCGAAGCGATGGGCGACATCCGCCCTGCCGCGACAATGGTCATCGCGGGGTTGATAAAGCCGGAAATGCTGATCGAAATCGAAGTCACGGCCTTCAAGGGCTGATGATGGATGACTGGCAGAATGGCGGCTTCGGCCTGTATGTTCATTGGCCCTTCTGCCAGGCTAAATGCCCCTATTGCGACTTCAACAGCCATGTCAGCGCCCATGTGGACCAATCTGCATGGGCGCGCGCCTACCTGTCAGAAATTGACCGCCTTGCGGCGGAAACCGGCCCGCGGGTTCTGAACACCATCTTTTTCGGCGGTGGCACGCCATCGCTGATGAACCCCGAACTGGTCGCCGCAATCATTGACCGCGCCCGCGCCCGCTGGCCTGCCGCGAATGATCTGGAAGTGACGCTAGAAGCCAACCCCACATCGGTGGAAGCGGGCCGCTTCCGCGCCTATGCGCAGGGCGGGGTCAACCGGGTTTCTGTGGGAATTCAAGCGCTTAATGATGCGGACCTAAAGCGTCTTGGCCGCATGCATTCGGTCGCAGAGGGCCGCAAAGCCTTCGACATTGCGCGCGACGCCTTTGCGCGTGTCAGCTTCGATCTGATCTATGCGCGGCAATACCAGACCCTTGCGGCATGGGAGCAAGAGCTGACTGAAGCCCTATCCATGGCCGTCGACCATCTGTCGCTTTACCAACTGACGATAGAGCCGGGAACGGCCTTTGGCGCGCGGGCCGCCAAGGGCGGGCTGCACGGCCTGCCGGATGATGATATTGCCGCCGATATGTATCTGGCCACGCAAGACATTTGCGACCGGCACGGCCTGCTCGCCTATGAGGTCTCGAACCACGCAAAGCCCGGCGCACAGTCGCGCCATAATCTGATCTATTGGCGCTACGGCGACTATGCCGGAATTGGCCCCGGCGCGCATGGGCGGCTAACGCTGCACGGCACCCGCTGGGCCACACAGACGCCGCTGATGCCGAATACATGGCTGAACCAAGTGAATAGCCAAGCCTGCGGAGAGGCCGCGCGAGAGGCGATCCCCCCAGAAGAGCAAGCGCTTGAACACATTATGATGGGGCTGCGGCTAAACGAAGGGCTAGATATGGACCGCTTCACCCGGCTGAACGGTGCAGCACTGCCCCAAGCGCGAATCGATTCGCTGGCAGAACAGGGGCTTGTCACGGTCCATGAAAACCGCCTGACCGCCACGCCACACGGGCGCGCGGTGCTGAATGGCGTGTTGCGCGAATTGCTTACCTAGGCGTTCCAAGGATGGAACAGAGCTTATCCAACTGGTCCATATTCTTGTAAGCAACCATCACCCGACCCTTGCCGCCGCCATCATATTCGATCGAAACCTTCATGCCCAAAGCGGCAGACAGGTCATTTTCCAACGCCTGCGTGTCGCTATCCTTACCTTTCGGGCGCGGCTTTGCCTTGTCACCACTGGCGGGGCGCTTCATCAGGGCTTCCACCTGACGGACCGACAAACCCTCTGCCACGACCTTGCGCGCCAAAGCGCCGGCATCATCCGCCGTAACCAGCGCGCGCGCGTGGCCTGCACTCAATTTTCCATCACGAACAAGGGCTTGCACCTCTTCCGGCAGGTTCAACAAACGCAAAAGGTTGGCAATGTAGGAACGGCTTTTGCCAAGCACCTCTGCCAGTTTTTCCTGCGTGTGCCCAAAGCGTTCGATCAGCGCACGGTAGCCCTGCGCCTCTTCCACAGCATTCAGATCAGCGCGCTGTATGTTTTCGATAATCGCAATTTCCAGCACTTCCGTGTCTGTAAACTCGCGCACAACAACCGGCAATTCATGCACCTGCGCGCGCTGCGCCGCGCGCCAACGCCGCTCACCCGCGACAATCTCGTAGGATTCGCCCTTTTTCCGCACCACCAAAGGCTGGATCACGCCCTTCTCGCGGATTGAGGCTGCCAGTTCTGCCAAGGCCGTTTCGTCAAAATACCGCCGTGGCTGGTCCGGGTTTGGCACAAGCGATTCGACCGGCAAGGTCACGATTGGGCCAACCGCGGCAGCGCTGGCCTGCTGTTCCAAGGCAACATCGGCCATAAGCGCCGACAATCCGCGCCCCAAGCCACCGCGTTTTTCTGCTTTTCGATCCATTACAACGCCGCCCCTTCTTGTTGGCGCTTGCCATGCTTTGTCATCAACTCGACAGCAAGCTCTCTATACGCGACCGCGCCTTTTGACTGCGGATCATATTGCAACACCGGAATGGCGTAAGAGGGCGCTTCGGACACCCGCACATTGCGCGGGATCATGGTTTGCAGCACCAGATCGCCCAAATTATCGCGCGCATCTGCTTCAACCTGCTGCGCAAGGTTGTTACGGCGGTCATACATGGTCAGCAAGATACCCTCTATCCGCAAATTGGCATTGGCGGTTTCCCGCAATTCCCGGATGCTGAGCATAAGCTGCGACAGCCCTTCCAGCGCAAAAAACTCTGCCTGCAAAGGCACTAGCACGGAGTGCGCCGCAACCATGGCATTGACGGTCAGCAAATTCAGCGAAGGTGGGCAGTCGATCAGAATATAGTCAAAATCTGCCGAGGTGATCGCCGGTTGGCGCAGCGCGTCTTGCAGCAGGTAAGTGCGCCGCGCGCGCGACATCAGCTCTATATCCGCAGAGGACAAATCCGTTGTCGCAGGCACCACCCAAAGCGGGCTTTCCCCAATCTGCCGCATGATTTCTGCCGCTGGCACATCGCCAAAGATCAGGTCATAGGTGGTGTGCCGCCGCGTGCTGCCCTCTATCCCCAACCCGGTAGACGCGTTGCCCTGCGGGTCAATGTCGATCAGCAATGTCTTCAGCCCCGCTTCCGCCAAGGCCGCGGCAAGGTTGATTGCGGTTGTGGTTTTGCCAACCCCGCCTTTCTGATTCGCAATCGCAATGACCCGCGTTTTCGGCTGGCTAGACACGTTGGATATCCTTCAAGGCTAAAATGCGCGCCGATGCATCGGTCGTGCTAACATGACTTGTCACTTGAAAATGCCACTCTGCGCGCGCCGCTTCAAGCTCTGCCGCGTGGTTTTTGCCTTTTGGCAACAAAGCGCACCCGCCCGGGGCAATGTGGCGGGCCACAAGAGGTAAAAGCTGCGGCAACGGCGCCAGCGCGCGGGCGCTTACAATCTGAGCAGAAAGCGGGGCAAGCCGTTCCGCGCGTTCTATGCGCACGGTCAGGTTCAGGGCGAATTCCTGTTTGCACACAAGCAAAAAGGCGGCTTTTCGTTTGTCGCTTTCAACCAGCGTAAAGCTGCAATCCGGCATCAACTCTAACGCAAGAATCGCACAGACAATACCGGGCAAGCCACCGCCAGAGCCAAGATCAGCCCATGTGGTTGCAGTGCGGTCCGCATGGTCGAAAACCTGCATGGAATCAACAACATGCCGTTCCCAAAGATCACTCAAGGTTGACGCTGCAACAAGGTTTATCCGTGGGTTCCAGCGGCGCACAAGGTCAGCATAGGCATGCAGCCTATCCAATGTTTCACGTGAAACATTGCTGCTGGCTGAATGCAGATTCATGCCCTAGCCCGGCTGGGAAGGGACTGCACACGCGCCAACACAAGCACCAAGGCTGCTGGCGTCATTCCGTCTATTCTGCCGGCCTGCGCCATTGTTTTGGGCCTTGCGCGCGACAACTTCTCGGCCAGCTCCCGCGACAACCCATTGATTGTGCGATAATCTATACCATCGGGGATCGCCCGGGCCTCATCCGCGCGGAGGGACGCAATCTGGTTTTCCTGCCGTTGCAAATAGGCAGCGTAGATCATCTCTCGACCAAGCTGGGTGCGCGTCTCGGCGTCAATCGCTGACAGTTCCGGCTCCAGAACCTCTAGCACGTCAAAGCCAAAGCCCGGCAGCCCCAACAGGTCAAGCGCGGTGCGACGGGTGCCGTCCTCGCTAATCTTGTAGCCAGCGCGCCGCAACTGCGCGGGGGTATAGCTGTGGGCACGCAAGGCCTCTCTGGCAGATTCGAGGCGTGCGTTCTTTTCCTGAAACGCAGCGCGCCGCTCCTCACTAATACAGCCATGCGCCAAGCCAAGCGGCGTAAGCCGTTGATCCGCATTATCTGCGCGCAAGGACAGACGGTATTCGGCACGCGACGTGAACATGCGATACGGCTCTGACACACCGCGCGCTGTCAGATCATCGATCATCACACCAATATAGCTATCTGCGCGGCTAAACTTCAGTGCGTCTTGCTCCAAAGCCAAGCTTGCCGCATTCAGTCCGGCAACAAGCCCTTGGGCGCCCGCCTCTTCATACCCTGTCGTTCCGTTAATCTGACCGGCCAAGAACAATCCGGGCATGGCCGACAATTGCAATGTCAGATCCAGCGCGCGCGGGTCGATATAGTCATATTCAATCGCATAGCCCGGTTGCAGGATTTCAACGTGCTCCAACCCCCGAATGGTGCGGACATATGCTTCCTGCACCTCTGCCGGAAGCGATGTCGAAATGCCGTTGGGATAAACCGTATCATCGTCCAACCCTTCGGGTTCCAAGAAGATCTGATGCGACTCCTTATCGGCAAATCGGGTGATCTTGTCCTCTATCGAAGGGCAATACCGTGGCCCGACACCTTCTATATGGCCACCATACATTGCAGAACGCGACAGGTTCTCGCGCACAATTTGGTGCGTGTTTTCATTGGTATGGGTAATCGCGCAGGAAATCTGCGGCGCGATTGTCTGCTGTGTCAGGAAAGACATATAGGCCGGGTCATCATCACCCGGTTGCTGTTCCAAACAGTCCCAATCAATGCTGGACCCCCGCAAACGCGGTGGTGTCCCGGTCTTCAAGCGCCCCATCGGCAAATCAAGCCCGCGCAATTGCTTGGCCAAAACGGTCGATGCCGCATTGCCCATACGGCCCGCAGCAAAGCTATGATCGCCGATAAAGACCTTGCCGCCCAGAAACGTGCCGGTTGTCAGCACCACGGCTTTCGCACTCAAGGCACTGTCAGAGCCAAGCTGAACACCGACAACCTTGCCGGATTTCACGTCCAAGGCGGTCACCTCAGCCTCGATTACCGACAGGTTGGGCTGGTCAGCCACGATACGGCTGATTGCGTGGCGGTAGCGGGCGCGGTCGGCCTGCACGCGCGGCCCTTGAACGGCCGGACCTTTGGACCGGTTCAACAAGCGATACTGGATCGCCGCATAATCGGCGGCGCGCCCCATAGCACCATCAAGCGCGTCAATTTCACGCACAAGATGGCCCTTACCCAAACCGCCAAAGGCCGGGTTGCATGACATCACGCCAAGGTCATCTTTGCGGAACGTAACCAAAGCGGTCGCTGCGCCCATGCGGGCTGCGGCCAATGCCGCTTCCACACCAGCATGACCGCCGCCAACAACGATTACGTCAAATTGTTTCACGTGAAACACTCCTACTTGCCGATGCAAAAGCTGCTGAAGATATCACCCAAAACATCTTCAACATCGACCGCGCCAATCAGCGAATCAAGCGCATTAATCGCAAGACGAATATCCGCCGCCACCAGTTCTGCGATATAATCCTGTTGGGTGATTTTATCAATCGCGTCGGACAGCGCGACAAGCGCCTGTTGCATGGCCTGATGGTGGCGTTGACGAATAGTAACCCCGTCGCGCGCCGTCATGTTGGAAAGCCGTTCGGTAATCTGCGCCAACAGCCAATCCAACCCTTGCCCGGTATGCGCCGAAATTCCATCTGTGCTGCCTGTCAGGTCCGCCTTGCTGCGGACGACAATATCTTGGTCGGACAGGGTTGTTGGGGCCGAAGGGTCGTCGGCAGGGTGCAGGATAATCCGCAAATCCGCCTGCTCTGCGCGTGCCCTGCCCCGCGCTATGCCGATGGCTTCGACCTGCTCTGTCGTCTCACGCAGTCCGGCAGTGTCCAGAAAGGTCACGGCAAAGCCCCCGACATCCATACGCACTTCCAGAACATCGCGGGTCGTGCCGGCAATGTCGGAAGTGATCGCCGCGTCCCGACCAGCCAAAGCGTTGAGAAGGCTAGATTTTCCGGCATTCACTGGCCCAACCAAGGCCACTTCGAACCCCGATTGCACGCGTTCACGCGCGCGCCCGCCCGCCAGTTCGTCTTGCAGCTGCACCACAACGGCGCGCAGTTCAGACAGGATCAGCGCATCAAAATTGCCGACATCTTCCTCGACAAAATCGATTGATGTTTCGACCAGCGCAGCCGCCTTGACCAAATGCGCCCGCCAGCCAGCAACAACGCGCCCAATGGCACCGTCCAGCACACGCAGCGCCTGGCGGCGTTGGCTTTCGGTTTCTGCCTCTAGCAGATCGCTCAGCGCCTCGACCTGGGTCAGGTCCATCATGCCATTGTCCAGCGCGCGGCGGGTGAATTCGCCGGGCTGAGCCAGCCGCAAACCGTAATCCGTGGCTAGGCAGCGTTCCACCGCGGCAACGGTCGCCATGCTGCCATGGACCATCAATTCAGCCACATCTTCGCCTGTAAAGCTGGCCCCGCGCGCGAAACACAGGACAAGCGCCGAATCCAGCCGTTCGCCTTCGCCGTCGCGCAACATGCGCAACCCCGCTTCGCGCAGGGGTGGCAGCGGGCCTGCCATGGCGCGCGCAACATCATGCGCGCGCGGGCCGGATATGCGGATAACAGCAATGCCCGATTTTCCACGGGCCGAGGCCAGCGCGAAAATCGTGTCCATGGCCTTAGGCGTTCATCGAATCGAAGAAATCGCTGTTCGTCTTCGTCTGTTTCAGCTTGGAAATCAGGAATTCGATGGCGTCTGTGGTGCCCATCGGGTTCAGAATGCGGCGCAGAACAAAGGTTTTTTGCAGATCGTTCTTGTCGATCAGCAAGTCTTCTTTGCGGGTGCCGGATTTCAGAATATCCATGGCCGGGAACACGCGCTTGTCGGCGACCTTGCGGTCCAGCACGATTTCAGAGTTACCGGTGCCCTTGAATTCTTCGAAGATCACTTCATCCATGCGAGAGCCGGTATCGATAAGCGCGGTTGCGATGATCGACAGCGACCCACCTTCTTCGATATTGCGCGCCGCGCCAAAGAACCGCTTGGGGCGTTGCAGGGCGTTCGCATCCACACCGCCGGTCAGCACTTTGCCCGACGACGGCACAACGGTGTTAAAGGCGCGCCCAAGGCGCGTGATAGAGTCGAGCAAGATCACCACATCGCGCTTGTGTTCTACAAGGCGCTTGGCTTTTTCGATGACCATCTCTGCCACGGCCACATGGCGTGTGGCGGGTTCGTCGAAGGTCGAAGCGATCACCTCCCCCTTCACCGAGCGCTGCATATCCGTCACCTCTTCCGGGCGTTCGTCAATCAACAGCACGATCAGGTAACATTCAGGGTGGTTCTTGGCGATGCTGTGGGCAATGTTCTGCAACAACACGGTTTTACCCGTGCGCGGCGGGGCCACGATCAGCGCGCGCTGGCCTTTACCCAAGGGCGACACAAGGTCGATAATCCGGGCAGAACGGTCCTTGGTGGCGGGGTCGTCGGTTTCCATCCACAGACGTTCATCCGGGTAAAGCGGCGTCAGGTTATCGAAATGCACCTTATGGCGCGACTTGGCCGGGTCATCGAAATTGATCTGCGTGACCTTGGTAATCGCAAAATATCGTTCATTTTCTGACGGAGCCTGAATGACGCCTTCGATCGTGTCGCCCGTGCGCAGCGAATACTGCCGGATCATATCGGGAGAGACATAGATGTCATCGGGGCCGGGCAGATAGTTCGCCTCGGGCGCGCGCAAAAAGCCGAAACCATCTTGCAGCACTTCCAGCACACCTTCGCCGGAAACCTCCCACCCCTCCTCTGCGCGTTCCTTCAGGATAGAGAACATCATCTCGCCCTTGCGCATGGAGGGCGCGTTCTCGATCTCCAGCTCTTCGGCGAGGGCCAACAGTTCTGCGGGGCTTTTCGCCTTCAGATCGGACAGGTTCAGCCGTTCGATTTGGTCAAGGTCAGTGTCGAGCATGAAAAATCCAGTTCGCCCGCAGGCATTACGGGTCAGTCAAAGGTCACGATGTGTCACCGGAAGCGCATTCCGCCGGACGGCAGAGCACTTTGGCGTTACCGCAATGGCAGCATGAAGTCAATCATGTCTAGATCTTCACCACGACAGAGATGACGATAATCACCATCATAAGCGTCGGAACTTCGTTCATCATGCGGTATTGGCGGCCCGTCAGGGTGTTGCCGTCAGCTTCAAAGATGCGACGGCGCTTGGCGCACCACATGTGAAACCATGTCATCGCGATCAATGCCGCGAATTTCGAGTATGGCCAGATCGCACCAGTGTCCAATACCCAAGGCATGGCCGCCATAGTCAGCCCTGTCGCCCAAGCCACGATCATGGCCGGGTTCATGATAACCCGCAGAAGCTTGTCTTCCATGACCTTGAAGGTTGCGCTCATCTCTGCGCTGGCGCCGCGTTCAACATGGTAGACGAACAAGCGTGGCAAGTAGAACAGACCTGCCATCCAGCTAATTACAGCCATGATGTGCAGGGCTTTGATCCATGGGTAAAGCGTGGCGAGCATGTTTGGCCCCTTTCGACCCTTCTATATAAAAAGAAAAGAATAAAGGAAATGATGATGTAGATAGAGCCTGTGGATATGGGGATTACAGGTTTGCCCACAGTGATATCCACAGCCGGGCGCAGTCTGCGATCTTGTTTCACCCTTGTTAACTATATGTAAATAAGAGAAAAACAAAAGATCAAAAAAAGAACACGCCGTATCTGGGCAGCGCGGGTGCATTTTATCCACAACCGCCGGTTTGTGCCGCCAACAGGTGGATAACCTGTGCCCTGAACTTGCAAGATTTGTGGGAACATGCCAGCACCTTGCCAGTTGCGGGGGTCATGCCCATTTTACACCCGGCTTCGCCCGGTTCTGTGCACAAGGATATCCACATGGGTCTTGTTCTGGCGTCTGCCTCTGCCATCCGGGCCGAGATGTTGCGCCGCGCGGGTGTTGCGGTTCAGGTGCAACCCGCGCGGATAGACGAAGGCGCGATCCGTGACGCGCTTCTGGCCGAAGCGGCGCAACCGCGCGACATTGCCGATGCGCTGGCAGAGGGCAAGGCGCGCAAGGTTTCCGGCCGCCACGCTGGTTTGGTTCTGGGGTGCGATCAGGTTTTGTCGCTGAAGGGGCGGATTTTCGAAAAGCCCGTGACGGCCGATCAGGCCCATGACCAGTTGCGCGCATTGCGCGGCCAGACCCATCAGCTGCTATCGGCGGCGGTGCTGTATGAAAACGGCGAACCTGTCTGGCGGCATGTGGGCGTTGCGCGGCTGACCATGCGGCAGTTCAGCGATACATACCTAGATGAGTACGTTGCCCGGAACTGGCCCGATATCGCCGAATCGGTCGGGGGCTACAAGCTGGAAGCCGAAGGTGTGCGCCTGTTTGCCCAAGTGACAGGAGATTACTTTACCATCCTTGGGTTGCCGCTTCTGGAATTGTTGAACTATCTTGCCCTGCGTGGAGAGATTGACGGATGAAAATACCTTTGGCTGGCGTTATCGGATGCCCTGTCGGGCATAGCCGTTCGCCCATCTTGCACGGGACATGGTTGCGCCAATACGGCCTGGCCGGGCACTATGTGCCGCTGCATGTCGAAGCGGATGATCTTGCCGATATGTTGCGCGCCATGCCGCGTATGGGGTTCGTGGGCGCGAATGTGACTGTGCCGCATAAGGAAGCCGCGCTTGCGCTGGCCGATGACGTGACCGAAACGGCGCGACGGATCGGCGCGGCGAATACGCTGACCTTTGGCGCGGATGGGCGTATTCAGGCAGATAATACAGATGCTTACGGGTTCATGGCCAATCTGCGCCAGAATGCGCCGGGCTGGCAGCCTTCGGGCGGTCCGGCATTGGTGCTGGGTGCGGGCGGCGCGGCCCGCGCGGTGATCGTGGCCTTGCAAGATGCCGGTGTGCCGCAGATTTACCTGACCAACCGCACCACTGCGCGGGCCGACGCCTTAGCGGCAGAGTTCGGGGTCAATACCCTGCCATGGCAAGACCGGGAGCGGTTGTTGCCACAGATGGCCTGCCTCGTGAACACAACATCTTTGGGGATGCGGGGACAACCGGATCTGGAGATTGATCTTACCACCCTGCCCGCGTCGGCCTTGGTCACGGATATTGTGTATGCGCCGCTGAAAACGCCACTTTTGGCACAAGCCCGCGCGCAAGGCTGCGCGGTGGTCGATGGTCTGGGAATGCTGCTGCATCAGGCCGTGCCGGGGTTTGAGCGCTGGTTCGGCACAAGGCCAGAGGTGACGGACGCCCTGCGCGCGGCGGTGCTGGCATGACCTATCGGCTGGGGCTGACCGGGTCCATCGGAATGGGCAAATCCACCACGGCGCAAATGTTTCGCGAAGCTGGTGTGCCGGTCTGGGATGCCGATGCCGCCGTGCACCGCCTGTATCAGGGCGCGGCGGTCGGCCCTGTCGGCGCGCTTTGCCCTGCGGCGGTGCAGGATGGCCAGATTGACCGCGCGGCGCTGAAAGACTGGATCGCCCGCGACCCGGATGCGCTGTCGCAACTGGAAGCGGCGGTGCACCCGTTGGTTGCCGCCGACAGGGCGGCGTTCATCGCGCAGGCCGATGCGCCCTTGGTGGTTCTGGACATTCCGCTTTTGTATGAAACCGGGGCCGATGTGGATGGCGTGCTGGTCGTGACCGCCCCGCCCGATGTGCAGCGCGCCCGCGTGCTGGCGCGGCCCGGAATGGATGCTGCGCAATTCGACCGTATCCTGTCGCGGCAGATGCCCGATGCCGAAAAGCGCGCCCGCGCCGATTTCGTGATCGAAACACTGGATATGGACAGAACGCGCACGGCTGTGCAAGATCTGGTGGCAAAGCTGGGGGCGGAACATGCGTGAAATCGTTCTGGATACCGAAACCACCGGGTTTGAGCCGGAACAGGGCGACCGGATTGTCGAAATCGGGGCGCTGGAAATCGTGAACCTGCGGCCCACGGGGCAGAGTTTTCACGTCTATATCAACCCAGAACGCGATATGCCTGATGGCGCGTTTGGCGTGCATGGCATTGGCCCCGACCTGTTGGCGACCCCCCGCCCCGCGCGCGACGGTGAAGTGACCTTGCGTGACAAGCCGGTATTCGCGGCGGTCGGCCAGAAGTTTCTTGATTTCATAGGCGATGCGAAACTGGTCATCCATAACGCCGCCTTCGACATGAAATTTCTGAATTTCGAATTGGGGCGCATGGGCTTGCCAACGCTGCCATGGGACCGCGCGGTTGATACGCTTGCAATTGCGCGCAAGAAATTCCCCGGCTCGCCCGCGTCGCTGGATGCGCTGTGCCGCCGCTTCGGGATAGACAATTCATCGCGCACGCTGCACGGCGCGCTTCTGGACAGCGAAATTCTTGCAGAGGTGTATCTGGAATTGTTGGGCGGCGCGCAGCCCGATTTTGCGCTGACATCGGAACCCACCAATGCCGAGGGCGCGGTCACGCGGGCTGTTTTGCCCAAACGCCCTACCCCGCTTGCGCCCCGGCTGACAGCCGCAGAGGCAGACGCTCACGCCGCTTTTGTCGCCAAGCTGGGGGATGCCGCCGTCTGGAAGCGTTACGGCTAGGATAGGGGCAGCGGGCGCCATGGGCGCCCGCCGGGCCTGATTAGTTCGGCACGGGCGCAGGGTTTGCCGCTTGTGCGGCGGCTTGGCGCTGCAATTCCTGACGGTAAAGCGCCAGAAAATCGACCGTGTCCAAATTCAGCGGCGGGAAGCCGCCGTCGCGGGTTACGTCGGAAATAATGCGCCGCGCGAAGGGGAAGATCATGCGCGGGCATTCGATCAGCAAGAACGGGTGCAATTGTTCTTGCGGCACGCCTTCGACAAGGAACACACCGACATAATCCAGTTCTACAAGGAACAGGGTCTGGTTGTCGGTCTTGTTCTTGGATGTAATCTTGAACTTGGTGGCGACGTCATACTGGTTTTCTGCGTCGCGCTTTTGCGCATCTAGGCTAACCTGAACCTGAATATCGGGCTGCACATTGGCACCTTGCAGCTTTTTCTGCGCAGCCACGTTTTCGAAGGACAGGTCGCGCATGTATTGCGCCAGAATGCGCATGTTCACCTTGGGGGCCTGTTCTGCGGCGCCGTTGCCTTGGTTGGCTGTTTCGGTCTCGGTCATGTCTATGCTCTCTAACTGAAGGATATGTTGGTTGCGAAGCTATGTAGCAGCAGGCTTCCTGCGCCTCAATCCCGGTATTGGGTCGGGCCGCGCCGTGGCGGCAAGCGGTCGGGATTTGGGGCTTCATCGGGTTCTGCCGTATAATCACCGTCGATAATGTCATCCCGTGGGGCCGGGCGGGTCTGGATGACCACGCGGCGCAGGGCAAGCACCCGCACCGCCGGGATCAGCAGCAAAAGGCCCAGCGCATCGGTGAAAAACCCCGGGATTACCAGCAAAAGCGCCCCGATCATGCGCAAGGCAGAATGCGCCATGGGGCTTGCGGGGCTGCGGTCTTGTGCAAGTGCGGACCGTATGTCGGCGGCGTTGCGATAGGGTTCCAACCGCATCAGGAACACGCCCAAGGCACCGCTCGCGAAAATTTCAAGCAGCGTGCCCAGAACGCCCAGAGCGCCGCCCAACTGCACGAATAACACGATTTCAAGCAGCGGAATCGCCAGAAAGGCCAGCAGGATCGGCATGTCTTTTCCTCTTTCCCAAAGGATCGGGCCGCTTAAGGTGGACTTGCCCGTATCGGCACCTTACATAGGGACGGACATAGCCATACCAACCCTTGGCAGAGGTAACAATGGACCCCGCCGTGATTCAATTACTTGTCCTTGCAGGCATCGCCGTGTTTCTGATTTTGCGGTTGCGTGCCGTTTTGGGCACCCGCGACGGGTTCGAAAAAACACCTGTCAAGCGCGATGCCCCCGCAAGCCCGACAGGGCGCAAGCCGGCCTTCGAGGTGATTGAGGGCGGACCGGATACGGACATCACTGATTATGTGAAGGAAGGGTCTGACAGCGCAAAAGCGTTGGCACGCATGAAGGCCGTTGACCCGAATTTCGGGGTTGGCGATTTCATGCAAGGCGCGCGCGGCGCGTATGAAATGATCCTGATGGCATTCGAATCCGCCGATATGGAATCGATCCTGCCCTTCTTGTCGCGCGATGTGTTCAACAGCTTCGACGAGGTCGTGCAGATGCGCGAGCGCGAAGGGCTGGTGGTGGATGCCTCTTTCATCGGGCTGCGCGAGATCGAGATTTTGGAAGCGACCTTTGACGAGGACAGCAAGGAAGGCGAAATCACCCTGCGCTTTGTCGGAGAGTTGACGCAGGTTGTGCGCAAAACGGACAGCGGAGAGATTGTCGACGGCGACCCGAACACGGTCAAGACGCAGAAAGATGTCTGGACCTTTGCGCGTGACATGACATCGGATAGTCCGAACTGGAAACTGGTCGCCACCGGCGACTGACCCGATGGAAGGAGGGGCGCATGTCGCGCAAGAAGCGTCCTGCGCTCAGCCCCGAAGATAAAGAACTGTGGTCGCGGGTTGCCCAGACTGCGCGACCTCTGCGAACCGATTTTGCCCATCTGTTCGACCCAAAACCAGCGCCGCCGGATGCACCGCCACCGAAAGCTGTGCCTGACACGGCTGGACCGCGGCGCGTGTTGCGCCCTACAGGCAGCGGTGCCGCCCCCGGCCATGACCTGACACGCCCATTGTCCGATGCGCTGGCCGACGCGCCTGTCGCTATGGACAAGCGCCGCTTTCAGCGCATGACGCGCGGCAAATTGCAGCCCGAGGCCCGAATTGATCTGCACGGCATGACGCTGGCGCAAGCCCATGCTGCGCTTAACGGGTTCATCCTGCGCGCGCAGGCGAATGGGTTGCGGCTGGTTCTGGTGATTACCGGCAAAGGTCGGCAGGCCGATGATGATGGCCCGATCCCGCGCAGACGGGGCGCGCTGAAACATGACGTGCCGCAATGGCTGCGCATGGCGCCCTTGGCCGGTTGCGTTTTGGAAATACGCGAAGCGCATGCGCGCCATGGCGGTGGCGGCGCCTATTACGTTTACCTGCGGCGTATGCGTTAGGCCGTGCCGGGGGCTTCGCTGCCGCGTGGCTGCGCCATGCAGGGCCAAGATATTCGCGCAAGGATGAAGCCGATGCGCTTTCGCTTGGCAAAGCATGGGTTTTGCGGCAAAGCGTTGGCCCATGAAATTTGCATTCCAGATAGAGGCGCGGGACGGTCGCGCGCGGCAAGGTCGGATCGACACGCCGCGCGGCGAAATCCGCACGCCTGCGTTCATGCCCGTGGGCACTGCTGCAACCGTAAAAGGCATGATGCCCGAACAGGTGCGCCAGACGGGTGCCGATATTTTGCTGGGCAACACCTATCACCTGATGTTGCGCCCCAGTGCCGAACGCATCGCTGCCTTGGGCGGGCTGCACCGGTTTATGAACTGGGATCGGCCCATCCTGACGGATTCCGGTGGCTTTCAGGTAATGAGCTTGGCCAACCTGCGCAAGCTGACGGAAGAGGGCGTGCAGTTTTCCAGCCATGTTGACGGGTCGCGCCACATGCTGACGCCAGAGCGGTCGATGGAGATCCAGCGCCTGTTAGGGTCCGACATTGTCATGGCCTTTGATGAGTGCACCCCCTTTCCGGCCGATGAGCTTGTCGCGCGGCAATCAATGGAATTGTCGATGCGCTGGGCAAAGCGCTCGCGCGAGGCTTTTGGTGACCGTCCCGGCTATGCGCTGTTCGGGATTCAGCAGGGGTCAGTTTACCCCGACTTGCGCGCAGAGAGTGCCGAGGCGCTGCGCGGCATTGGCTTTGACGGCTACGCGATTGGCGGTCTGGCCGTGGGCGAGGGGCAAGAGCTGATGTTTGATGTGCTGGATTACGCCCCCGGCCAGTTGCACGACGACAAGCCGCGCTATCTGATGGGCGTGGGCAAGCCCGATGATATTGTCGGCGCGGTGCAGCGTGGCGTGGACATGTTCGATTGCGTTTTGCCCACGCGGTCGGGCCGCACCGGGCAAGCCTGGACCGCACGCGGATCGGTCAACCTGCGCAACGCGCGCCACCGGGATGACGGGCGGCCGTTGGAAGAGGGCTGTGATTGCCCCGCCTGCACCAAATACAGCCGCGCCTACCTGCACCATGTTGTGCGGCTGGATGAAATGATCGCGGGAATGCTGCTGACATGGCATAACCTGCGCTATTACCAACGCCTGATGGCCGGGTTGCGCGCGGCCATTGCCGAAACCCGGCTGGAGGCGTTTGTTGCTGACTTCCACGCTTTGCGTGCGCAGGGCGATATAGACCCGATATAGGAAAGGCCCGATATGGCTGCCGACATGCTTTCGACCGTTGTTAAACCCATTCACCGCGAGGGCCACAAGTTCCTTGCTGTTTTCGGTGTCGTCACGGTGGCGCTGTTCCTGTTCTGGGAGCCTTTGGGCTGGATCGGGTTGGGTCTGACGGTGTGGTGTTATTACTTTTTCCGCGACCCGGACCGCCAGACGCCCCTGCGCGAGGGCCTGCTGGTCAGCCCCGCCGATGGCGTGATTTCGCTGATTGAACCCGCCGTGCCGCCCGCAGAGCTGGAGATGGGCGACAAGCCAATGACCCGCGTGTCGGTCTTCATGAATGTGTTCAACTGCCATGTAAACCGCGTGCCGATTGCCGGGCGCATCACCAAGATCGCCTACCGCCCCGGCAAGTTCCTGAATGCGTCGCTGGACAAAGCGTCGGTCGATAATGAACGCAACGGTCTGGCGGTGGAACTGGCCGATGGGCGCAAGATTGCCGTGGTGCAGATCGCCGGTCTCGTGGCGCGGCGCATATTGTGCGAAGTGCAGGAAGGCCAGCAGATGCAGACGGGCGAGCGTTTCGGGATGATTCGCTTCGGCTCTCGTGTGGATGTGTACCTGCCGGACGGGGTGGAGCCCTTGGTCGCGCTGGGGCAGACCATGATCTCGGCGGAAACCGTGATTGCTGACCTGACCAGCACAGAACCGCGCCGCATGGCGGGTGTGCGCTAATGCGGCGCGACAGCCTTTCGCTGGTCCAGCTTGTGCCCAACGTGGTCACGATTCTGGGCATGTGCGCGGGGCTGAGCGCGATTCGCTACACGTTTTCCGAACGCTATGAACTTGCGGCAGCGCTTATCATCGTTGCCGCCATTCTGGACGGGTTGGATGGGCTTTTGGCCCGCAAGCTGAATGCGGCCAGCAGTTTCGGGGCCGAGTTGGACAGCTTTGCCGATTTCGTCAGCTTCGGCGTGGCGCCGGGTATTCTGGTCTATGGTTATGCCTTGAATGGTCAGGCGGCGGGCTTTGGCTGGGTCTTTGTGCTGACCTTTGCGGTTTGCGCCTGTTTGCGGCTGGCACGGTTCAACCTGTCGCGCAGCGCACCAGATGGCGGCATGATCCGCCATTTCATCGGGGTTCCGGCCCCGGCGGGCGCAATGCTTGGCCTGCTGCCGGTCTATCTGGGCTTGGCGGGCTGGCTGGAGCCGTCCCGCTTTCCCGTGCTTGTTGCGCTTTATCTGGGTGCGGTGGGCCTGCTGATGATCTCTCGTCTGCCCACACCCTCGCTCAAGGCCATCCGCATTGCGCGCCGCCATGCCATTTGGGTGCTGGTTGGCGCGAGCGCTTTCGTAGGGCTGCTGTTTTTGCGCACATGGGTCACGCTGGTGGTGGCGGACCTGATTTATCTTGCCGTTCTGGGCGGCCTTAGCTTTCGGCGCGCCTTTGGCCAGAAATCGTGACATTGCTGCAAAAAACCCGTGGCTTTGCGCTTGACGCCGCGCGCGCCATTGCGTAATTGCCCCCTATCGCGCGGTTGTAGCTCAGTTGGTTAGAGTACCGGCCTGTCACGCCGGGGGTCGCGGGTTCGAGCCCCGTCAACCGCGCCACTTTTCAAAACCCCTCGCCAGTTTGGCCGGGGGTTTTTTCTTGGGTTCATCCTTGCATAAATATCCTGGGGGAGTCGCGCGGCAGCGCGACGGGGGCAAAGCCCCCTAAAGCATCTCTTGCGCAGCACAATTTGAAAACGTCTTGCTCGACATTCGGGCGGTATGCGCCATCTCACTCCCCATGACTGACCGCGCGCGCCCCGTTCCTGAATCTGCCTTTGCCCGCTCACTTCGGGTGGGCCAGGTTGCGTCGGGCTTCGCCGGGGCAACGGTCATGGGCTTGGCAAATCAGGTCTTGCGCGGGCAGGGGGCCGATCTGGGGCGCGCGGCGCTGACGCCGGCCAATGCGCTGCGGGTGGCCGGTGGTTTGTCGGCCCTGCGCGGCGCGGCGATGAAGCTGGGGCAAATGCTGTCCATGGATAGCGGTCTGGCGCTGCCGCCCGAATTCAGCGCGCCCTTGGCGCAGCTTCAGGCCAATGCGCCGCCCATGCCGCCTGCGCAGCTTAAACAGGTTCTGGCGCGGGCTTGGGGGCCGGACTGGCTGGCCCGCTTCCAGCGGTTCGAGGTGCGGCCTTTGGCGGCGGCCTCTATCGGGCAGGTGCACCGCGCGGTTACACGCGACGGGCGCGATTTGGCGATCAAGGTGCAGTTTCCCGGCATCGCGCGCAGCATAGACAGCGATATTGCCACTTTGGGCCGCCTTATGCGTCTGCCCGGTGTCTTGCCCCGCGATGTCGATATCGCGCCCTTTCTGGCTGCCGCGCGCGCGCAATTGCATGACGAGGCCGACTATATGCGCGAGGCGCGGGCGCTGACCCGTTTTCGGGCCGCGCTGGGCGAAGATTTCATCGTGCCGCAGGTCTGGGACGATCTGACCACCCCGCAGGTTCTGGCGATGGAGTTCATCGACAGTCAGCCCATTGATGCGCTGGCCGATCACCCCCAAACCACCCGCGATCGCGCCATGGCGCAGCTTGTCTGGCTAACGCTGCACGAATTGTTCGAATTGGGCCAGATGCAGACTGACCCGAATTTTGCCAATTACCGGCTGGCGCCGGATGGGCGGATTGTGCTTTTGGATTTCGGCGCGACCCGCGACATTGCATCAGTGGATGCGCAGAATTACCGCGCCCTGCTGCGCGCCCTGCTGGCGCAAGACCGTGACGCCATGTCAGCCTTGATGCAGCGAATCGGCTATTTCCGGGGCGATGTGCCGCCTGCCCGCCGCGACCTGATTGTCGATCTGGCCATGCGCGCCAGCGGGCCATTGCGGCAGGATGAACCCTATGATTTCGGCAATGCCACGCTGATCGAAGACATCCTGCGCGAGGGGCAAGCCCTCGGCCAGGCGCGCGATTTCTGGCACGTCCCGCCCGCAGAGATGTTGTTTCTGCACCGCAAGATCGCGGGCATGTATTTGCTGGGCCAGCGTCTGCGCGCGCGGGTGGCGTTGCGCCCTTTGGTTGCGGCCTATTCTTCGGACAGCCGCCTTGCGGCACGCCAGCTGGCCAGCGCCATGACCCCGGCGGTCGCAAGGCAAAGCGATAGCCCACCCAATTGGTAGCTGACCCCTGACAGCGCGGTTCCCACCAGCCGCCCGCTGGCATTGGCCATGTAGTAGAACCCCACGTCGCGGGTGATCCGCTCTGCCGCGCCGAAGGCTAGGATCAGGTAGGAATGCACCGCCGAATTTATCGCAAAGACGAACCCGAACAGCAGCAACCCGGCAACGAGCGTCGCAGATAGCCAAGGTGCCGGGCTGCCCGCCAACCAGACCGCCAGCGCCAGCGCGAAGGGGATTGGCACCAAAAGCCCGGCCCAGAAAATGGCCTTGGCGGTGATTGCCTGTTCGGATTGGTTCGGGCCGCCTAGAAACTTTGGCGCGAAGGCTTGCACTGCGCCATAAGCGATAATCCACAGCGCCATGAACCCGCCAACCAGAAAGAACGCTTCGCGCCGTCCTTCGGCGGTGCCGTCCGACAGAACGGCCTGAAAATAAATCGGGATGCCCACGACGAACCACACATCGCGCGCGCCGAACAGGAACATGCGCGCCAGTGACAGCTTGTTCACGCGCTCGTCTTTCGACCGCCAGCCCGACCAACTGTCAGAGGCCTTCATCCGCCCCGGCAGGCCAGCAGGCAGGAACAGGACGATGGCCACAAGGATGACCGCCAGAACCGCCGCCATGGACCAGATTGCGGTTTCGAACCCCGCCGTTGCCAAAAGTGCGGCACCCAGCAGGAACCCCAGCCCCTTTACCGCGTTCTTCGACCCGGTCAGCGCCGCAACCCAGCGGAACAGGCCGTTGTTTTCAGACGGGGCCAGCAGCTTGACCGCCGATTTTGAGGACATCTTGGACAGGTCTTTCGCCACGCCCGATGCGCCTTGCACCAGCATAACAAAAATGACCGATAGCGTGATTGTCCAGTTCGGGTCTAGCTGCGCCAGCGCCGCCAACGCCACGATCTGCAAACTTAGCCCTGCGTAAAGCGTTGCCGCCAGCCCGAAGCGCGCGGCCAGCCACCCGGCGGCCAAGTTCGTCACGATGCCCGCCACCTCGTATAGCAGGAACAGCCAAGCCAGCTGCACCGGCGTGAAGCCAAGGGTGTTGAAATGCAACAGCACCAGCATGCGCAACGCGCCGTCCGAGAGCATGAAGGCCCAATAGGCCGCCGTGACGGCGGCATAGGCGCGGAGCGGGTTGGCTTTGGCAGTCATGGGGCACCTTTTGGCCGATGGGGAGGGGGGCTTGCCCCGCGCGCGCCAAGCGCGCCTCCCCAAGAGGTTTTGCTAGGATGTAAAGGTCAGAGGCTTTGCGCGACCATGCGGGTGATGTCGGCCAAGCGGCAGGCATAGCCCCATTCATTGTCATACCAAGCGTAAATCTTGACCTGCGTGCCGTTCACCACCATCGTGGACAGCGCATCGACAATGGATGACCGCGGGTCGTTGAGGAAGTCCGAAGAAACAAGCGGGCGATCCTCATAGCCGAGGATGCCGTGCAGCGGACCATCGGCGGCGGCTTTGAACAGGTCGTTGACCTCTTGCGCAGTTGTCGGGCGCTCAACCTCGAACACGCAATCGGTGAGCGAGGCATTCAGAAGCGGCACGCGCACGGCATGGCCGTTCAACCGCCCCTTCAGTTCCGGGTAGATAAGCGTGATCGCGGTGGCGCTGCCCGTGGTGGTGGGAATAAGATTGGTCAGTGCAGAGCGCGCGCGCCGCATGTCCTTGGCGGGGCGGTCAACCATGGTTTGCGTGTTCGTCACGTCATGGATCGTGGTGATCGAGCCGTGCTTGATGCCAAGGTGTTCGTGGATGACCTTGACCACCGGGGCAAGGCAGTTGGTGGTGCAGCTTGCCGCCGTGATAATGCGGTGCTGGCTGGAATCATACAGATCATGGTTCACGCCATAAACAAGGTTCAGCGCGCCGCCATCCTTGACCGGGGCGCTGACGACCACTTTCTTGACGCCTGCTGCGAAATAGGGGGCAAGCTTTTCCTCTGTCTTGAAAACCCCGGTGCAGTCGATGACCAGATCGACGCCAAGCTCTGCCAGCGGCAGGGCTTCGATGGTTTTTTCATGCGTCAGACGAATGGTCTGGCCGCCCAGCGTAAGGCTGTCGGCGGCATGGCCAACCGGGGTTGGCCAGCGGCCATGCACGCTGTCGAATTCCATCAACAGCGCGTGTTGCTCCGCGTCGCCCACCGGGTCATTCAGCAGCACGATCTGGCCGCCCGCGCCGGTATCGATCAGGTCGCGCAGCGCGAGTTTGCCGATGCGGCCCAGGCCGTTAAGCGCGATTCGGATCATTGGCTGCGATCCTTTTCAGCGGCATCCTGCCCAAGCTGGTCGATCTGCGCTTGCAGCGACAGGCGCGACAGGCTGGCGATGGGCAATTCGACAAAGGCCGCGATCCGGCGGCGCAGTGCGCCATAGGTCTGCGCAAAGACAAGCGCCTTTTCAGCGTCGGTGCCGGTGGCCTTGACCGGGTCAGGCAGCCCCCAATGCCCGGTGATGGGCTGGCCCGGCCAAGGCGGGCATTCTTCGGCGGCAGAGGTGTCGCAGACGGTGAAGACGAAATCCATCACCGGGGCTTCGGCGGTCTGGAATTCCGAGATATGCTTGGAGCGCATCCCATCGGTCGCATGGCCGTTGCGCTTCAGCACTTCAAGCGCGAAAGGGTTCAGTTGCGAATTGGGGTGCAGACCGGCCGAAAAGGCTGTGAACCGGCCATTGCCAAGGTCGCGCATCAGCGCTTCGGCAAAGATGGAGCGGGCGGAATTGCCCGAGCAAATAAAGAGCACTTTGAAGGCGGTATCAGACATGGGAGCGGGCCTTTCGGTTGGAAAAAGGTCGGGGCGCGCGCGCCCCAGATCAAGGACAAGATAAGACACAAGTGCATGGGCATTTTGCAGATTGACCGCGTAATATAGCGCCCGGCCTTCGCGCCGTTGCGCGACAAGCCCGCTTGCGGTCAGGTCGGACAGGTAATGCGACAGCGTGTTGGGCTTCAGGCCAAGGCTTTGAGCAATATCGGTCGGGCGCACGCCTTGGGGGGCAAAGCGCATGAGCAGCCGGAAAACCGACAAGCGGCCAGTTTGGCCAAGGGTGGCAAAAGCCTGAGTTGCGTCGTTATGTTCCATAATTCCTGAATAACGGAATTATATGATTCAGTCTAATGAATGTTTGATGACAGCCCCTTCGGTTTGGTCAGGTTCCGTCGTCCCAAAGTTCGGGCTGCCATAGTGCAGGGGTGCCGCAGATGGCAGGGTCGGGGGCTGCGATCTGATCTTTGTCTGTATAGGGGATTTGCCCAAGGATATGCTGCAACACGGCCAAACGGGCGCGATACTTGTCCTCTGAGCGGATGACGGTCCAAGGTGCCGCCGCGCTGTGGCTGCGTTCAAAGGTCTGGGCAATGGCATGGGTGTAGCTGTCCCATTTGGCCAAGCCCTTCACGTCCAGCCCGGACAGTTTCCAGTGCTTCATCGGGTCATCCTCGCGCGCCAGAAGGCGGCGCACCTGTTCGGCGCGGCTGACATTCAGCCAAATCTTGATGAAATGGATACCGTCCTGCACCAGCAGGTTTTCAAACCCCGGCAATTGGTCGAAAAACGCCGCGCGCTGGGCGGGCGTGCAAAAGCCGAACACATGTTCGACCACGGCGCGGTTATACCAGCTACGGTCGAACAGCACCATTTCGCCGCCTGCGGGCAGGCGCGCGACATAGCGCTGGAAATACCATTCGCGGGCTTCGCGGTCGGTGGGCTTGGGCAGCGCCTCTACCCGCAAGATGCGGTGGCTCATCACATCCGCGATGCGGTTTATGCACCCGCCCTTGCCCGCCGTATCGCGCCCTTCGAACACCACGACCACGCGCGCGCTGCTGGCGGTCAGCCAATGTTGCAGCTTCATCAATTCCAGTTGCAGGGGTTTTAGCGCGTCCTTGTAATCCCCCTTGTTCATCCAGCGCGGATAGGGGTAGTCGCCTGCCAGCGTGTCGCGTTTGCGGGCGTCCTCGACCGCTTCGCGTATCGCCTTGGGCGCGCCGTTTTCAAGGAACTCGCTGACTTCGCCCGCGCGGGGCATTGGAATGACGGACATGGGCGCACCTTTCACTGGGTAAGACACCAGCAAATGCCGAACAGGCGCGATTGGCAAGAGGAGAGGATGGAGCGGGCGACGGGAATCGAACCCGTATCATCAGCTTGGAAGGCTGAGGTCTTACCATTACACAACGCCCGCGCTGTGCGTGTCGTTAGCGCAAGGGCTGCGCCGGGTCAAGGCATTGGGCTGCCCCCTGACAACTGGTGCCAAGGGGCAGACATTGTCAGTAGCGGTAATGTTCCGGCTTGAACGGGCCTTCGACCGTAACGCCAATATACTCGGCCTGTTCGGGCTTCAGTTCCGTCAGCTTCACGCCAATGCGGTCCAGATGCAGGCGCGCGACCTTCTCATCCAAGTGCTTGGGCAGCAGGTAAACGCCGGGCTGGTAGTCTTCGCCCTTGGTCCACAGTTCGATCTGCGCCAGAACCTGATTGGTGAAGGATGCGGACATCACGAAAGACGGGTGCCCCGTGGCGTTGCCAAGGTTCAGCAGGCGGCCTTGGGACAGCAGGATCATGCGGTTGCCAGAGGGCATCTCGATCATGTCCACCTGGTCCTTGATGTTGGTCCATTTGTGGTTTTTCAGGGCCGCGACCTGAATTTCATTGTCGAAATGGCCGATATTGCCGACAATAGCCATGTCCTTCATATCGCGCATATGCTCGATGCGGATCACGTCCCTGTTGCCGGTGGTGGTGATGAAGATGTCGGCGGTCGAAACCACGTCTTCCAGCGTCGTCACCTCGAACCCGTCCATTGCGGCTTGCAGCGCGCAAATGGGGTCGATTTCGGTCACTTTCACGCGGGCACCTGCGCCGCGCAAGCTGGCGGCGGAACCTTTGCCCACATCGCCATAGCCGCAGACCACGGCGACCTTGCCGGCCATCATCGTGTCGGTCGCGCGGCGGATACCGTCGACAAGGCTTTCCTTGCACCCATACTTGTTGTCGAATTTCGACTTGGTCACGCTGTCGTTGACGTTGATCGCAGGGAAGGGCAGTTGGCCCTGCTTGTGCAGGTCATACAGGCGGTGCACGCCGGTGGTGGTTTCTTCGGACACACCCTTGATCGCGTCGCGCGTTTTGGTGAACCAGCCGGGGCTTTGTTCCATGCGCTTCTTGATTTGCGCCTTGATGACGGCTTCTTCCTCGGATTGTGGCACGGGGATGATCTCTTCGCCCGCTTCGGCGCGCGCGCCCAGCAGCACATAGAGCGTGGCATCGCCGCCATCATCCAAGATCATATTCGCGCCTTCGGGGAACTGGAAGGAACGGTCAAGGTAATCCCAATGCTCTTCCAGCGTCTGGCCCTTTATGGCGAAAACCGGCGTGCCTCCTGCGGCAATGGCTGCCGCTGCGTGGTCCTGCGTGGAATAGATGTTGCAAGATGCCCAGCGCACATCCGCGCCCAGCGCGGTCAGGGTTTCGATCAGCACGGCAGTTTGGATCGTCATGTGCAACGACCCGACAATGCGCGCGCCGCTCAAAGGCTTGGCTGCGCCAAACTCTTCGCGCAGCGCCATCAGGCCCGGCATTTCGGTTTCGGCAATATCCAGTTCCTTGCGGCCAAATTCGGCCAGCGAGATATCGCGGACAATGTAGTCTTGCGCCATAAGCCCAAGCTCCTTGCATGAGGGAATGTCAAGTTTTGCTGCGACATAGCACCCAAGCCCCTGTCCGACAATAGCGCCCACCCTTTGCGCGAGATCACGCCACCTTGTCCGAGTTTCGAGTTGTCGGCCCATGCCCGATCTGCGACACTCCGATAAAAAGCAAAAGAATTTCCAGTATAGCGGTGGTTTGGGTGACCCTTGGAAAATCGGGTATAGCAATGCGCCCTGCATGCGGGGCCGGAACGGTTCTGGCGGTGATCTGTGCGCTGGCCAGCCCGGCGGCTGCGCTAGAGACATTCCAGTTTCGCCTTGTGGGTGATAATCCGGCGCTGGAGCAAAGCTTGCGGCGTGCATCGCTTATCGCGCAGGCCGATTCACAGGGCGTTGGTGACCCGCTGGAATTGTTTGCGACCGCACGCGCCGAATACGGGCGGTTGATCGGCGTGTTCTACGAGGCGGGCTATTACGCGCCGCAAATTTCTGTCCAGATCGACGGGCGCGAGGCGGCCGATATCTCGCCACTGGCGCCACCAGACCAGATTGGCGAAATCGCGATAACCATGGTTCCGGGTCCGGCCTTCGCTTTCGGGCGCGCGCAGATCGCGCCGCTGGCTGACGGAACAGAGCTTCCGGGCGATTTTGCCGCAGGTGAACCAGCGCGCAGCACCGTCATTCGCGCAGCCACCGCCACTGCGCTGGACCAATGGCGCGCGCAGGGCCACGCCAAGGCCGCGCCAACCGGGCAGACGATTACCGCCAACCATGGCGCGCAGGCGTTGGATGTCGCGATCACGCTTACCCCCGGGCCGCGCCTGCGCTTCGGGGCGCTGCGGCCAGAGGGGCAAAAAGCCGTGCGCGCGGACCGCATTGTCGAAATCGCGGGCCTGCCGACTGGAGAGGTGTTCAGCCCCGATGATGTGGATCGCGCCACCGAACGGTTGCGCGCCACCGGCACGTTTTCTTCTGTCGCCATGCGCCAGGCCGAAACGGCGAACCCCGACGGCACGCTCGACATTTCTGCCGCGGTGGTCGAAGCGCCGCCCCGCCGAATCGGGGCCGGGCTGGAGTATGACACCGAACGCGGCGTCAAGCTGAGCGGTTTCTGGCTGCACCGCAACCTGTTGGGCGGGGCCGAACGCTTCCGCATTGAAGGCATGATTGACGGGATCGGCGCAAATGTCGGTGGGCTGGATTATGCTCTGGAGTTGGATTTCACCCGCCCCGCGACCCTGACCCCCGACACCACCTTTACCATCGGGCTGGATCTGGAAACCGAATCCGAGGACGATTTCGACGCAAGCCGCATCCGGGCCGATGCGCTTTTGGTGCATCGCTACAGCGACAGGCTGACCTTTTCGGGCGGGCTGGGCTTGCTGGCAGAGCGCGCCGATTTCGGGCCGGGCCGAACCATTCGCCGCGACTACCAGTTGTTGCTGTTGCCGCTGGCCGCAACATGGGACCAGCGCGACGATCAGACCAACCCCAAACGCGGCCTGTATGCCAATGGCACAGTGACCCCGTTTTTCGGAACATCCGGCACCGGGGCCGGGGTGCAGGCCACTGCCGATCTGCGCGGTTATTACCCGATGGGCGATCGGCTGGTTCTGGCCGGACGCGCCCAATTCGGGATCGTGCAGGGCCCCGGTCTGGCCGATACCCCGCGCGATTTCTTGTTCTATTCGGGCGGGGGTGGCAGCGTGCGCGGCCAGCCCTATCGCAGCCTTGGTGTAACATCAGGCGGGGTCGATTCTGGCGGTCAGGGCTTTGCAGCGACCTCGCTGGAATTGCGGATGCGCGCGACCGAGGAACTGGGGATCGCCGCCTTTTTGGACGCAGGCTATGTGTCGGAAGGGGCATTTTCCGGCGCATCCGACTGGCATGCCGGGGCGGGTGTTGGGCTGCGCTACGATACCGTCATCGGCCCGCTGCGGCTGGATGTGGGTCTGCCGGTTGGCGGCAGCACCAGCAATGGCGCGCAGCTTTACCTTGGCATCGGGCAGGCATTCTGATGCGCAGATGGATTCTTGCCGCCTGCGCTGTTCTGGGGCTTAGCTTTGCCGCATTGGCCCAAGACGCCGTTGTGCCCGAAGCGGGCGAAAGCGATGTCGGCTTCCTAACGCGCATTTTGCAAAACAGCCTGTCCGATCGCGGGCGCGAGGTTCGTATCAGGGGCTTTGCCGGTGCGCTGTCATCGCGTGCAACCTTTGACGAGATGACCATCGCCGATGATGAAGGCGTGTGGCTGCGGATCAGCGATGCTGCCTTGCAATGGAACCGCGCGGCCTTGTTTCAGCGCCGGATCGAGATTTCCGAAATCTCTGCCGCGCGGGTCGAGGTGCTGCGCGCGCCAGTCGCTGCCCCGTCAGAGGAACTGGTGCCTATGCGTCGGTTCGAGCTGCCGGATTTGCCTGTGTCGGTGGAATTGGGCAGCCTGTCGCTGGCCGAAGTGTCGCTTGCGCCCGAATTGCTGGGCCAGCCCATCCGCGCCGGGGTGCGGGGACGGGCCGATCTGGCGGGTGGGGCAGGGTCTGCCAACCTGACGCTGGACCGGCTGGATGCGGTCGAGGGCCGCTTCGAACTGGACACCACCTTTTCCAACGAAACCCGCGAATTGTCGCTGGTGCTTGACACGACAGAGGCCCCCGGCGGCATAGCGGTGTCTAAGCTTGGCGTGCCGGGTCGCCCCTCTGCCCGGCTGCGGATTGCGGGCGATGGCCCGATAGAGGATTTCGCCGCCGATATCGAACTGGCGACCGATGACACACCGCGCGTTGAAGGCCGTTTCGCCCTGCAAACCGCGCAACCGGGTGTGCAACAGGCCGTGTCGCTGGACCTGAGCGGCGATCTGCGCCCCTTGCTGCAAGAGGCGTATCATCCGTTTTTCGGGGCGGAAAGCACCTTGCGCACCAATGCTCGGCGCTTCGATGACGGGCGGGTGTCGCTGGATACGTTGATGGTGCGCACCCAGACCCTGAATGTCGAAGGACGCGCCCGTATTGGCGCGAAGGGCCTGCCGGAACTGATTGACCTGCGCGGCACGCTGGCCGACCCCGAGGGCGGGCGCGTGCTTTTGCCTGTGGCGGGTGCCGATACCAGCGTGCAAAGCGCCTATCTGCAACTGGCTTTCGATGCCGAGCGCAGCGAAGACTGGGATCTGGTTCTGGACCTGACAGAGTTCGACAATGGCGATGTCTCTGTCGAGGCGCTGTTCGTCAACGGTTTGGGGCGGATCACGTCGCAGGCCTTTGGCGAAGATCGGGACACGGTCGATGCGCTTGTCGATTTCACCAGCATGGGTGTTTCGGCGCGCGATCCGAATCTGGCAGCGGCGCTGGGACGGTCGGTGACCGGGTCTGTGGCGCTTATCTGGCGTGATGGGCAGCCCTTCTTGTTGCCCGGTTTTCTGCTGGAAGGCCGCGATTACCTGCTGCAAGGCCGCGCGCGGTTGGATGATGGTGTCATCGACGGTGATATTCGCGCGGAATATACGGATATTGCGCGGCTATCGGGGCTGGCCGGGCGCGATCTGAGCGGCGCGTTGAGCGCCCGGCTTGACGGCAGATGGGGGCCAGAACGCGACCGCTTTGACCTGACCGCGCGGCTTGATGGCGAAGATCTGGGACTGGATCAGCCGCAGGCCGATGCGCTGTTGGCCGGGGCAAGCGCCATCACGCTGGATATGGGCGGAACCGATGGGCAGGTCACGCTGCGCGAGCTTCGCGCGCAGGCGCAGAACCTGACCATGGATGTGTCCGGGCAATTGGCGCAAGCCGGGCTGGACCTGTCGGGCCGTCTGGATTTTCCTGATCTTTCGGTGCTGGGTGCGCAATATGGTGGCCGGGTCATGGCCGATCTGGCGGTCTCTGGCCCGGTGGAACAAGCCGCGGTCACGCTAAGCGCCGACGCAAATGAGCTTGCGCTGGGCCAGCCGGACCTTGACCGCGCCTTGCGCGGCGACACGCGTCTGACACTGCTGGGCCAACGCAACGGCGCAGGGTTTGATCTGGCCGAGTTTCAGGTCGAAAACCGCGCCCTGACGGCACAGATGCAAGGGCGGGTCGATCCCGGCGCGTCGGTGCTGGATGGGCGCTTTGCGCTGCCCGATCTTGCTTTGGTCCGTCCGGGCTTTGGGGGCGCGGTCAGCGGCACTCTGGGCCTGTTAGAAGAGGGTGAGAGCCGCCGCCTGACGCTGGATGCAGAAACGCGCAACTTGGCCTTTGGCGGGCAGGCCACCGACCGCTTGCTGGCGGGGCGGCATGTAGTGCAAGCGCGCGCGCAGGTGACACCCGATGCGGTGCTGTTGGAACGCCTGTCTATTGATGGTCCGGCCTTGTTCGCGCGGGTTGCGGGGCAATTGCGCGACGGGCGCCCCGACCTGACGCTAGAGGCTCGGCTGGCCGATATGGACTATGTCGCGCCGGGCATTACCGGCGCGCTGTCGCTTGGCGGCACCGCGCGCGACACGGGCCGGGCCTATGCGCTGGACCTGTCCGCGAACGGCCCTGCCGGGTTGTCTGCGCGCGTCAATGGCAGCGTGACAAAAGCGCTTCAGGCCAATCTGGCCATTTCCGGCACCACAGATGTCGCGCTTATAAACCCGCGGATCGAACCGCGTTCGGTTAGGGGGCCAGCGCAGTTTGACATCGCCTTGCAAGGGCCGCTGGCGCTGTCCTCTGCCTCTGGCACGGCCACGCTGGACGGTGTTAGCGTGGTTGACCCGCGCAATGGGGTGCGCCTGTCGGATGTTCAGGCCCGCGCCGATCTGACGGGTGGGCAGGCGCAGATTGACCTGACGGGGCAATCCGCCCAAGGGGGCCGCCTTGCGCTGGGTGGTTCGATCAACCTTGCCCCGCCCTTAGACTCCAGCCTGCGGGCGCGGCTGGACGCGCTGCGCATTATTGACCCGCAATTGTTCGAAGCCACCGTGTCGGGCGATCTGGAAATTACCGGTCCGTTGGCGCGTGGCCCCGATCTGGGTGGGCGCTTGCGGCTGGACAGTATGGAACTGCGCATCCCGCGCGTGGGTCTGACCGGCCCGGCCTATGTTCCGCCGGGCATAGAACATCTGGGCGAATCCGGTGCTGCGCAAACCACACGCGCGCGCGCCGGGATATTTCAGGGCGAAACCAATGGCCGCCAGCGCAACCCGTCGCGGCTGGACCTGAGCATAGATGCCCCGAACCGCATTTTCATTCGTGGGCGCGGTCTGGATGCCGAACTGGGCGGCACATTGCGTCTGACCGGCACCACCGCTGATCTTATTCCCATTGGGCAGTTCAACCTTATACGGGGGCGGCTGGACCTGTTGGGCAACCGTTTCGCCCTGAACGAGGGCTTTGCCAGCCTTCAGGGCGATTTCATGCCTTTCGTGCGGCTGATCGCGTCTACAGAGCGCGAGGGCGTCAGTGCCCGCGTGGTGTTGCAAGGCCGCGCCAACGCGCCAGAGTTGCTATTCGAATCCAGCCCCGAACTGCCGCAAGAGGAAATCGTTTCGCTTCTGCTGTTCGGGCGCGGGTTTGAAACGCTCAGCCTGTTTCAGGCCGCGCAGCTTGCATCTTCGCTGGCCACGCTGTCGGGCCAGTCCGAGGGCATATTGGAAAAGCTGCGTCGCAATGTCGGGCTGGACGATCTGGATGTCCGCACCAATGAAGAGGGCGAGGCCACCGTCCGCGTGGGCCGCTACCTGACAGAAAACGTCTATACCGACCTAGAGGTGAACCCGCAGGGCGATAGCGAAGCGTCAATCAATATCGACCTGTCTCCGTCGCTGACGGCGCGGGGGCAGGTGGACAATGCCGGGCGCTCCAGCGTCGGGGTGTTCTTTGAACGTGACTATTAAGGAGGTGGGGATGCCCGTTGACCTGTCATCACTGCACGGCAAGGCGGTTCTGATAACTGGCGCCAGCCGGGGTATTGGGGCCGAAGCGGTGCGCGCCTTTGTCGGCGCCGGGGCGCAGGTTGGAATGGTTGCGCGGGACGGCGCTGCGCTGGACGACCTTGCCAAGGCAACCGGCGCGCTGCCGATCTCTTGCGACATGGCCAATTTCGAAGCCGTGTCGCAAGCGGTTGCCCGGATGCAGGACCAATTCGGCGGGTTGGATGTGTTGGTGAATAATGCGGGCGTTATCGACCCGATCGCACCGCTTGCCCAAGCCGATCCGGCAGAATTCGGTCGCCTGATCGACATTAACCTGAAAGGCGTGTTTCATGGCATGCGTGCGGCCTTGCCGGTTTTGCCGCAGGGCGGCACGATCATAACCGTGGGGTCTGGCGCGGCGTATAACCCGCTAGAGGGCTGGGGCGCCTATTGCAGCTCCAAGGCAGGCGCGTGGATGCTGACCCGCGTTGCCGCGGTGGAAGCGCCGCATCTGCGCATCCTAAGTCTGTCACCCGGCACTGTCGCCACCGATATGCAGCGCACCATCCGCGATAGCGGGATAAACCCGGTCAGCCAGTTGGATTGGGATGTGCATATCCCGCCCGAATGGCCCGCGCGTGCCCTGACGTGGATGTGCACCGCAGATGCCGATGCATGGGTCGGGCAGGAAGTGTCCTTGCGCGACGAAGCTATCCGCAAACGGTTGGGGCTGGTTGGATGATTTCACTCGATATGGCCAAGGGTTTGTGGACCATCACCCTGGACCGGCCCGACAAGGCCAATTCGCTGACCGCCGACATGCTGGAACAGTTATGCCAGATCACCGCGCGGGCTGATCTGCCCAATGCCATTATCCTGACTGGCGCGGGGCGGGTGTTCAGCGCCGGGGCCGATCTGGATGCCGCGCGCGCGGGGCTTGCGACATCGCCGCTATGGGAGCGGCTTTCAGGCCAGATCGCTGCCTTGCCCTGCCTGACCATCGCGGCGCTGAACGGCACGCTTGCGGGGGGCGCGTTTGGCATGGCCTTGGCCTGCGACATGCGGCTGGCAGTGCCAAGCGCGAAGTTTTTCTACCCGGTTATGAAACTGGGCTTTCTGCCGCAACCCTCGGACCCCGCGCGGCTGGCGGCCTTGGTCGGCCCGGCGCGTGCCAAGATGATCCTGATGGCGGGTGTCAAGGCTGATGCGGACGACGCCCTGCGCTGGGGCCTGATCGACCGGATCACTGCGCCTGGAACGCTGCTGGACGGCGCCCGCGCGCTTGCTGCCGATGCCTGCGCCGCCGCGCCCGACCATGTCGCCGCAATTAAGCGCCTTGTGGCGGCTGAATAGGCTAGGCGCGCAGAAGATTTGCCGCTAAAACCTGCATCATGCGTCGCTGTTTTGCCCTTGTAACCCCTTTTGCGCTGGCTCTTGTGCTGGCCTTTGGGTCGGTTGGGTTCGCGTCCTCTCACCATAGCGGGGCGGGGGCGGATAAATATGTCATCTGCACCGGCTACGGGCTTGTCACCATCACGGTTGATGAGAACGGCAACCGCGTGGCCGAAGGCGTGCCTTGCCCGGACAGCATGGCGCTGTCGGCGGCTTTGCCGGTCTCTGCGCCAAGTGTTGCCTTCATGCGCTTGTCAGTGGCGCGGATTGGTGTCCATTCGGGGCCTGTGCGGGCCCGCGCCCAGACCAGTGACGCGTGGCGTGATGCGCGCGCACCGCCTGCGCTTGTTTTTGCCTGACCTGACGAAATCAACGCAAAAACAAGGATATGATATGACACGTTTTGCATTCGTGGCGGCAACTGCTGCCCTGTTCGCGCTGCCTGCTGCGGCAGAAATTACCATCAACGATGCCTATGCGCGTGTGGCTTCGCCCATGGCGCAATCGGGCGCGGCCTTTATGGGCATTCAGAACAGCGGCGCGGAAAATGACCGGCTGCTCTCGGCACGCTCTGACGTGGCCCAGCGGGTAGAGTTGCACACCCATATCGCCGATGGCGATGTGATGCGCATGGTCGAGGTTGAGGAAGGTTTCGAGATTCCCGCCGGTGATACCCATATGCTGGAACGTGGCGGCCATCATGTCATGTTCATGGGCCTGAACCGCAAACTGGCCCATGGTGATGAAGTTGCCGTAACGCTGGTTTTCGAGAACGCCGGCGAGATGGATGTCATCATCCCGGTTGATCTGGAACGCAATGACGTAACCGGAGAGATGGGCGGCAAGGCGATGGACCACGGCCATAACCATGACCATGGCCATAAGCACTAATATTCAGGGGGCGCGGGGGTAGCCCTGCGCCCGCTTTCTTGGGGGTAAAATGCGCGTTTTGTTCGTGTGCCTTGGCAATATCTGTCGCTCGCCTTCTGCCCATGCAGTGCTGCGCGCCAAGACGCAGCATTTGGGGTGGACCGTGGACAGCGCGGGCACTGGCGGTTGGCATGTCGGCGACCCGCCAGACCCCCGCGCGGTGACAGAGGCAGAGGCGCGCGGCTACCCGATGGCCGACCTGCGCGCGCGGCAATTCAGCCGCGCAGATTTTGATCAGTTCGACCTGATCCTTGCCATGGACCGCAGCAACCTGCGCGACATCATGGCTTTGCGCCCGGATGGTGCCACAGCCACTGTGGCGCTGTTTCTGGACCACGCCCTAGGCACAAACCGCGACATTCCCGACCCGTATTATACGGGCGGGTTTGCGGAGGTTTTCCAGATGATAGAAACCGGGGCAGAGGCGTTGGTCAGGCGCGGGGCCTGACCGGACACAGGCTTAGCGCCCGGCGCAATACTGTTCAGCCCGTTCCCCGAAAGCGCGGTAGCGCTCCCAGAAAGCGTTGTCGCGCACGGTTTTCGACATCCGGACGCGCTGGGCTTCATCAGGGTCTGAAAAAAAGCGCGCGGCGCGGCGCTGTTCAGAGCGCGTGAGAGTGCTTTGCGCGACGCTGTCGATACAGCGGCACAGCGCCCATGTGGCCTGAGAGCGATCTGACCGCACACATGCGTTTTCGATTGGCCCTGCAAGCGCACCCTGCGGCCCGACAAGGAAAACCCCCATCACCGCGGCGGAAAGAAATTGTTTCATGTTACCTCTGCCGATGTTCTACCACGCGCTGCCGCCGATACTGCTGATCGGTAAATTAACTGACAACGCTGACTGCCTGAGGTATAATCTTACCAGAAACGGCCTGGTTTTCCATTGAAAAACCGAGCCTTGGGCATTCTGCCGCGCCTTGGCCAGATATCGGTGCAGGACTGGCCCGCCCCACCAGCCCTAGCTGTTGGACCCGCCCGATAGCGCCGGATCATCCGCCGAAATTTCGACCGCCGTGATGAACACCGCCCCCAGAATGGCGAATCGTCCTTGCAAGACCGCCCCCGGCGCGAAGCCTGCAACTTCTGTTGTCAACTCTGCGGTGAAACGGTGCTGGGGCAGGTCCACCGTCAGGGTCAGGTCCTGAAAGCCCAGCATCTGGCGGCTGACCGTGTATTGCGCTTTGTAGACGGCTTCTTTCGCGCTGAAGACCAGCTTGGCGAAATGCCCGCGCTGAGACGGGCCAAGACTGGCCAGCCAGCGCATCTCTGCCATGGTGCAAATCTCGGGCCAAAGCGCGGGTTCCAGCGCCGCGGCCATTTCAATGTCCAGCCCCAAGGCGCGGATTTCGGGCGCGTCGGTGACCACGGCCATGCAATCGCGCGCGGTGTGACTGATTGACCCGGTCAACCCGCGTGGCCAGACCGGCGCGCGGTCTTCGCCTTGCAGCACTGGGCGCGGCGGGTGGCCCAGCAAGCCCATCGCCTCGCGCGCGGCGGCACGGCCTGCGCCGAATTCGCGAGCGCGCACGGGGCGAACCTGTTCCACGGCCAACACTTCGTCCCCGATCAGCCGGGGCATGGGCGCGGTCGGATCTGCCCAAGCCATCGCAACACGATCGCTGAACAGGGGCCGGGCGAATTCCGAAAAGGAAAACCGTTGCTGGATCATTTCGAACCTGTCCGTTTGTCGCGCATGGCGCGGCGGCGTGCCATGGCATCCATGCGGTCCGGCGGCGGTGCTGTATTGGACACCGGATGCAGCGGTGGCATAGCGGCCGGGGCGGCGGGGCGTTGCTTGGCGTCCAGATGGCGCGCCAGATCGCCCAGCACCGGGAAGCGGAAAATGTCGGTAATCGACAGGCCCGGCAGGTTCAGCCGCGCGCGCAATTCCCGGTGCGTCTGCACCGCCAGCAGCGAATGGCCGCCAAGGTTGAAGAAATTGTCCGACGCTTGCACCCGCGCCACGCCCAGCACGTCTTGCCAGACTTGGGCAATCATTGCCTGCGTGCCTTCGCTGGCGGGGGCATGTGCCACCGGTTGCGCGGCAGGTGCGGCCTGCGCGGGGGCGGGCAGCGCCTTGCGGTCAATCTTTTTGTTCGGGGTCAGCGGCAGGCTGGCCATGGGCACGAAATGCGATGGCAGCATATGCGCGGTCAGCCGCCCGGCCAGCGCCGCGCGCAATTCGCCCGTGGGTGTGCCGGTGTAATAGGCCACCAGCCGCACATCGCCGGGGATGTCCTCGCGCGCGATGACCACGGCGGCGGTGATGCCGGGCTGCGCTTCCAGCGCGGCCTCGATCTCTCCCAGTTCAATGCGGTGGCCGCGCAGCTTGACCTGATTGTCCACCCGGCCAAGAAAGTCGATGCCCCCTGCCGGGTTGCGGCGCACCAGATCGCCCGTGCGGTATAGCCGCCCCGGCCCGAATGGGTTGGGGATGAAGCGTTCGGCGGTCAGCTCGGCGCGGTTCCAATAGCCGCGCGTCACGCCGTCGCCGCCGATATACAACTCGCCCTCGGCCCCAAGCGGTGCGGGGTGTTGCGCAGAGTCCAGCACATGCAGCGTGGTGTTGGCAATCGGCGCGCCAATACCGACCACACCCGCGCCACCGCGCGATTCGGTGGTCGAGGACCAGATCGTCGTTTCAGTCGGGCCATACATATTGCGCACAGGCTGGCCGGTCAGCGCGGTCAGGTCTTGCGCCAAGGCCCCCGGCAAGGCTTCGCCGCCGACCAGCACATTCTGCACCGTGGCCAAGGCCGCGCGCGCCTCGTCGCTTAGGCACAGCATACGGGCCATTGACGGCGTGCATTGCAGATGCGTGACCTTGTGGCGCAGGATCTGCGCGGCCAGCGAGAAATCATCATCCGGCAATTGCAGACCGGCATTGGACCGCTTCACCACTTCGGCCAGCGGATAGAGGCCCTCCAACACCTGTTCGGTGGCAATGCCATAGTCGATCAGGCAGGCGACTTCGTTCACGCCGATGGCTTTCAACTGCTCGACCCGTTCAAGGCAATCTTCGACCGTGCCGAACAGGCCCGAATCCTCGAAATAGCGGTTGAAGGCGTAATCCAGAATGCCCTCGACCTCGTCCTCGGACAGGGTGGACAGGTCAATATCCATCGGGTTCTTGGCACCCTCGGGCCGCTTGAAAGCCGGAAACGCCCAAGCATATTGCTTGACCAACCCCGCCGCCGCCAGCAGGTAGCTTTTCATCGGGCCGCGCGCCACTTCGCGGGCATGGTCGCGGTCGCGTGCCACGAACGTGTGCAGCATCAGCGTGACGGTGAACTTGGCCGGGTCGTGCCCGGCTTCGCGCAGCCCGTCATGGTAGATCTTGATCTTGCCCGCGACCTCATCAATCGACTGGCCCAGCAAGTGGGTCAGCACATGCGCGCCCAAAAGCCCGGCTTCGCGCCATGTGTCGGGGTTGCCCGCCGTGGTCAGCCAGATGTTCAATTCGTCCGAGACGGGGCGCGGCAGCGTCTGGATCGGGACCATGCCATCGCCCTTGTCGAACTCCACCGCCTCGCCGCGCCACAGTTTGCGCAGGGTGTCCAGTGTTTCGAACATGGCCGGCTTGTTGTGGGGCGGGCGGTTTTCGGGCTTGATGACGAAATCGACCGGGTGCCAGCCCGACGCAATGCCCAGCCCGGTGCGCCCATTGGTCAGGTTGTCGATCATGGCCCATTCTTCGGCAATGCGGATGGGCGAATGCAGCGGCGCCACGCAAGAGCCTGCGCGCACGGCGATATTCTTGGTCACCGCCGCTACCGCCGCGCCGGACACCGACGGGTTGGCGAAGGGGCCGCCAAAAGCGTGGAAATGGCGTTCCGGCGTCCAGACCGCGCAGAAGCCGTGGGTGTCGGCGAATTTCGCGCCTTCCAGCAGCAGGTGGTATTTCTGCGGGCCTTGGCCATCGTCATTGCCCCAATACATGAGGCTGAAATCCATATGCCCATCAGAGACGCGCACCGGGCCTTTGGCCACCATGGCGCGATCCTCGTCGCCCATCAGCACAACCTTGAAACCGCGCGCCAGTGTCCAGAACAGTTCCAGCACCGAAATGTCAAAGCTGAGCGAGGTGACCGCCAGCCACACGCCGGGCGGGTCATGGCGGATGCAGTCATCCATACCGGCAAAGAAATTGGCGACATTGCCATGTTCGACCATCACCCCCTTGGGCGTGCCGGTAGAGCCTGACGTATAGATCAGATAGGCCAGATTGTCGGGCGTGACCGCGCTATCGGGGTTGGTCTGGGGTGCGCTGGCCAGCCGTGTGTCGGTGTCCAGTTGCAGCAATCCCGCCGTATGGTCGGGCAGCACATCCAGCAGCGTGTGTTCGGTCACGACAATCGGCGCACGCGAATCGCTTAGGTAATGCGCCAGTCGGTCGGCGGGGTAGGCCGGGTCCAGCGGCACATAGGCCCCGCCCGCTTTCAAAATGCCCAAAGCGCCGATCAGCAGGTTCGGCCCGCGTTTGGCGCATAGTGCGACCGGCGTGTCGGGGCGCAGGCCCATGCCCAGCAGCACATGTGCCACACGGTTGGCGCGGGCGTTCAGCTCGGCATAGGTCAGGCTATGTGCTTCAAACGCCAAGGCTTCGGCATCGGGGGTTTTGGCCACCTGCGCTTCGAACGCGTGGTGAATGCAGATGCGGTCATAGGGCCGCGCGCTGTCATCCTTTGGGGTTTTTGGTGCTTCAATCTGCCCTACCAGCGGCAGATCGGCAAGCGTCGGCGCCAGCGTTTCGATCTGCGCGCACAGCGCTTCGGCCTGTTCGACCGACAGGCAAGCCGGGTCAAACCGCAGGCAGGGGCCGGACAGGTCCAGCACCAAAGCGGCCTCGGTCGGGGTGCCATCGGTCACGGCCAATTCCGGTGGCGCGATGGGGCCAAGGGCCGGGTCGCGCGCGGGCAGGTCACGCGCCAGCGCGGGGGCGCGGGCGCTGCGGTTGATCTGTGCCGCAAGGTCGGTCAGCGGGCCAGTGTCATCCATGCGGATCGACAGCGGCACCCAGCCCAGCAGGAAATCGGGCGCTTGGGCGGCCAGATCGGCACCCGCGCGGGTAACATGCGCCACGCGCAGGCTGTCGCGCCCAAATTGCGCGGCCAAAGCGCCGGCAAAGGCTGCAATCAATTGCGGGGTGCTGGCGTCGCCACGGGAAAGCGCCAACAGGTCCGACGGTGTGCCGCGCCCAAGGCCCAGATCCGGTGCCGCGCGCAGCGCGTCGCGATAGTCCAGTTCGGCACCTGCAATTCTCTGCAACACGTCCTGCAAGCGGGTCTCTGGGGCGGCAATCGTATCGTCCACCGCCACAAGGGCTGCGGGCATCAGCGGTTGCCCCTGCTGGCAGGTCAAGGCGGACAGGCGCAGCGCCCCATCGGCAAAAGCAACGGTTAGGCTGTCCTCGGTCACGTCCAGAACTGTGCCGGGGGCGGCCTGGCCCTCGACCGCTTCGGCATGGCCCACGCAAATGACCGTGTCACGCAAGCGCAGCTTGGGTGTGGTCAGCGGGTTCCAGTAGGGGCCATGATCCATGGCGCGGACAAGGCGCTGAATAGCGCCGACGGTCTGTTGCGGGTCGATCTGGCCGCCAAGCGCGGGACGATCGGCACGGGCATGGACCGAGCGCGCGGTCATGTCCTGCGGCTGGTGGTCAAGGTTTCCGGATTCAACCATGTCCAGAACCCGCGAAAAACTGTCCAGACCGGCGCTGAAGCATTTGGTGTTCAGCGTCAGCGCCGTGTCGTCCGGCGTGATGTCGAAATCGGCGCGCACCAGCACATCGCCGGTATCGACCCCGTCTTCCATGATATGCCATGCAATGCCGTGGCGGGGCTCGCCCTGTAGCAGCGCCCAGACCGGCGCGTTCAGCCCGGCATGGCGCGGCAAGGGGCCATCGTGAAAGTTGATCGCGCCTTGCGCGGGCAGGGCCAGCACGTCGCGCCCCAGCATCCGCAACCCGGCCACGTTGAACAGCCAATCCACCGACAGCCCGGCCAGCCGCGCGGCCAGCCCCGCACCGGGGGCCAGCACGGTCACGCCCGCGCGCTTGGCCCAATCGGCCACGCGCGGATTGTCGGTCACGACCGCGGAAAGCGAATGCCCACGGGCCAATAGCTGCGCGCCGCATTCTGCGGTCAGCGTTTCGTCACCAATCAGGATGCTGTCAAATGTCATACCAAACCCCTATCGGGCCGCTTTGCGTGCCCCTTTACTGCCCCGAGAGGCCGTCGCGCCCGGCATCAGGTTACGCCATGAATGTGCCAGCAGATCGCGCAGAAAATATGGCGCAATGCGATCTTCTTTGCGTTCGACAACGCGGCGCAGGGTCCAGATGGCGGCCCCGGCCAGGTAGGCCAGCGTGGTCAGCGCGGCATAGCCGCGCCCGCCGCGCTTGGTGAAATACAGCCAGCGCGAGTCGAACCAGTAGGCGGGTTTGCGGGCGTTTTGCGTAACCCCGGTAGAGGCCCCGCCCACATGCACAACCCGGCTTTGCGGCAGATACATGCCGTGCCACCCCGCATCGGCAATGCGGTGGCACAGGTCGGTTTCTTCGAAATACAAAAAGAAATCCTCGTCGAACAGGCCGATCTGGTCCAGCGTTGCCTGCCGAAACATCACGCTGGCCCCCGCGCACCAATCCACCCGCGTGGGCGCGTCCGGCACGCCCATGGGCACGATATGGTTACGCAACAGTTTCGAGATGATGCCGGTATGTGCCGCTGTCTCGAATTCGGACCGCGCCGAATGAAAGCGAAACGCGGTCACATGGTCGCCCCCATCCTCGCCAGCAATACGGCTGCCCACGAAACCGCAATCCGGGTTCGCCACAAGATAATCGCGCAATGTAGCGATGGCGTCGGGTTCCGGGAAAGCGTCGGAGTTCAGCAGGTAGATGAAATCCGGTGCTGTGCCATCCGACAGCCCGGCGCGAATGCCCACGTTGTTGCCCGCGCCAAAGCCACCATTATGGCCCGACTGGATCAGGCGGGTCCGGTCCCAGCCCAGGATGCCCGCGCGCAACATATCTTCCGACCCGTCGCCGCTATCATTATCGACGATGACGATCTCTCCGGGCACATCGGCCATGGCAGTTTGCGCGGCCTGCGCGGCGCGCAAGGTCATGTCGGCGGTGCGGTAGTTCAGGATCACCGTCAGAACACGTGTGCTCATTCCGCTGCCTCCGAACAGCAGGGCAGGTCGGGCAGCAGGGCTTGCAGCTTGGCCGCCAGAACCCTCACATTGGGTTCGAGCACCATGCTGTCATGGTTGCCGGGCACTTCATACACTTCCAGCGCCGGGGCGTAGCGCGTCCACTCATTGTCGTGGAACACATATTCGCGTTCGCGGCTGACCCATTTGCCGCCCGTGACCTTCCAATGCTTGTCCAGCGGCGGGCGGAACAGCACAAGGCGACCGTTCCATGGCTGCAACGGATAGTCGGCGACCGCGCGGCGGAACGCGGCTTCGATCGCGGCATTGTGGAACGCATCCGCGGCATCGGTTGCCGGGCCGTCAGCCAGTTTCTGCTTCCATGCAGTGCGCGATTGCCACCATTCCGCCAGATAGGCCGGGCCTTTGCGTTTCAGTTCTGCCAGTTTGATAAGCGCGCGGTCCGGCGCGGTCAGCTTTGGGCGCACCGGAAGCGGCGTGTCCAGCATGACCACCATTTCGACCGTTTCCCCAGCGGCTTCCAACTGGCGGGCCATTTCATAGGCGGTAATCCCGCCGCCAGAGAAGCCCCCAAGAGTATAGGGCCCCTGCGGTTGCACCTGCCGGATCTCGGCGATGTAATCGGCGGCGGCATCCTCTATGCGGTCATGCGGGGCCTCTCCGCCGAACAGCCCGCGCGCTTGCAGCCCGTAAAAGGGCCGGTCGCGGCCTGCCAGCGTGGCCAGGTGGCGCAGGTTCAGCACATTGCCGAACATGCCGGCCACAAGGAAGAAGGGCGGCTTCGACCCGCCTTCGCCGTCATGCATGGGCACAAGGTGCTTGAAGCGGCGGCGCTTGGGCAGTTGCACCACGTTGTCGCCGCCCGTCTCTGCCAGGCTGGCGCCGGTCTGTTCCGCGATCATGGCGGCACAGGCGGCGATTGTCGGCGCTTCGAACAGCACAGAGATGGGGAAATCCACGCCGTAAGCTTTCTTGACCTGCGCAAATAGCCGCACCGCGATCAGCGAATGCCCGCCAAGGTCGAAGAAACTGTCTTCAACCCCGATCTGGTCAATCCCCAGCAGGTTTTGCCACATGCCGGTCAGCGTGCGTTCCACATCGTTGCGCGGGGCGATGTAATCGGTCCCAAGGTCGGGGCGTTCGAACCCGCCTTCCGGCGTTGGCGTGCTGGCCTCTGCCGCGACCTGCGCGATCAGCGCTTTGGGGTCGATGGACGACACGACAATCGGTGACACGCCCAGCGCCAATGCGCGCAAGAATGCCTCTGCCCCTTCGGAGCGGGTGATGCCCAGTGCCAGCATGTCGCGCAGCCGTTCTTCGGCGGGTGACAGCGTAGCATTGCGTTGCCCGTCATGCTGCACCTCTGCGGCGCGAATGGGGGGCGCATCGGCAAAGCTGCCCTGTTGCAGCCGCTTGATGGTAAAGCGCGTGATCTCAGCCAGAACCGCGCCCTCGGGCGTGGCCAGAATGATGTCGAAACTGGCAAAGCCGGGGTCGCTATCGCCGCGCAGCCGGGCATGGCTGACGATGTGCTGCGGCAGGTCGGCCCAGACACGCACCGCGCCATAAGACACCGGCACCCACAGATTTGCACCGCCATAGCCGGGGATCAGCCCCATGGCCCAGCCGGTGGCAAGGTCCAAAAGCGCAGGGTGCAGAATGTGGCCTGCCTCCAGATCATCCGTGAACGCATCGGGCAGGGCCAGATGCGCCAAGCCCTCGCCCTCACCATAGGCGGTGCGGTTCAGCACCCGCCAGCGCGGGCCAAAGGCCAGATGCGCTTCCTGCGGGCTGGACAGGCCCGTGCCTTCGGTTACGTCGGGGCAGCGCGCCGCAATGGCGGCAGGGTCAATCGCGGTTGGGCGTGCGGCGCTGTCCAGAAGCGCGATCTGTGCTTGCGCGTTCAGCACATAGCCTTCGGACCCGCCTTGCATGACATCGGACCGCAAGGTGAAATCATACCCTTCAGGCGTGCGGGCCAGCGTGGCGCGCAGCTTGCGCGCGCCGCCATCTGGCACGGTCAGCGCGCGGAAAAAGTAGAAATCGCGCAGCTCGAACGGTGCGGTTTCGCCTTGGGCCCGCAGGGCTTGCGCTGCCATATCCAGATAGCCCGTGCCGGGCAGAATGGCCGCGCCGTCGCGCGTGCGGTGCTGGTCCACGATCCAGTGATCGGACCGCAGACCCAGCGTCAGGCGACGGTTGCCTGCCGGGTCGAACCCGATGTCATCATACAGCGGTTGTGCGCAGGGGCTGGCGGGTGTGCTGGGCGTCTGGCCCAGACGGGTCGCCATGGCATCTGCGGCCATGCCTGCCTCTGCCCAGATCCCCCAATCCAGCGCGATCACGCGGGTCGCAGCGCCCACGCGCGACCGGGCGAAGGCGTTCAGGCATTCGTTGGCGGCGACATAATCCACCTGCCCGACCGGTGCGGTCAGGGTAGAGCTGGATGAAAACAGCACCATCACCGCCAAGCAGCCATCGGGCAACAGGCTGTCAAGCACACGCAACCCGTGTAGTTTGGGCGCGAACACCTCTTCCACATCGCCGGTGGATTTGGCCAGAATCGGGGCATCGGCCATATGGCCTGCGGCATGGATCAGGCCGTAAGGCGCGCCATGCGCTTTTGTGGCGGCATCCAGCGCGTCGCGCATCTGGTCAATGTTGCACACATCCGCACCCGCGACATGGACCTGCCCGCCCAAGGCTTCCAGCCGTTCGACCGCCAGAATGCGCCGGGTCGTGGGATCTGCCGGGCCACGGTTGGCCTGCCATGCGGCCCAATCGGCGCGGTCGGGCAGAGGGGTGCGGGCGATCAGGGTGATCTTTGCCGCGAAGCGTTTGATAAGGTCTTCGGCCAGTGACAGCCCAATGCCGCCAAAGCCGCCGGTAATAACCCAATGTGCGCCATCGGGCATGTCGGGCAGGGCTTCGGGCAATGGCGCTGGGCGCAGAACCTGCCCGTAGCGTTTGCCCGCGCGCAGCAGCGCCGTGCCATTGGCCGGGACCGCACACAGCTCTTCCAGCAGCGCCTCTGGCGTGGCGGTGGTGTCAATATCCAGCGTCGCGCAGGTCAGGCCCGCAATCTCGCGCGGGGCAACGCGGGCGGGACCGGCGATCATGGCCTTTTCCGGGTAGCGCAGGGCCTCGCCGTCCAACGCTTGCGCGCCGTTGGTGAAGACGACCATATGCACCGGCTGCGGCAAGGTTTCGCTTTGCATGGCCTGGGCCAGGAACATCAGCGCGTAAAAGCCCTGTTCGATATTGCGGTGCAGGAAGCTGGAACCGGGGCGGAAGCGTTCCTTCCCCGTGACCAACCAGAAATGCGCGATCCGCGTGGGCGCGGTGCCGCTGGCGATCAGATCGGCCAGCAGGCGGGCATAGGCCTCGCGCCCATGTTCGGGGGCGATGGTGAAGGATGTATCGGATTTGCGCGCATAGGTATCGCCCGCGCGCACTTCGATCACCTTGTGACCGGCGCGGCGCAGGCGGTCCATGACCGGGGCGGCGGTGCCGTCCTCATCGGCAAAGACCAGCCATGTCTGCGGGTCGCTGCGCAGATCGGTGGTCACGTCAATTTCGCAATCGGCATAGGCCGGTTTCCACGCGATTTTCGTGCCCCATTGGGAAATATCGTCGATGCGTTCCAAGGCGGGCGCCGAATCCACGGTGGTTTGGCCCGGTTCGATGAAATACCGCGCGCGTTGAAAGGCATAGGTCGGCAGTTCCACCCGGTGGCGTTTGGCGTCGCCCCAGATTTGCGCCCAGTCGAACGTGCCGCCCAAGGCCCAGATGCGCGCCAGAACGCCCAGATGATACAGGTCATCTGCAATTTCTTCGTCTGGGTGGCGCAGGGCGGCCAGCACTTGCTGGCCCGGCACCGCGCCATGCATCCGGGCAAGCGACGACAGCGCCTTGCCCGGCCCCATTTCAAGATAAATGCAGTTCGGGGTCTGGCTAAGCGTGCCGATGCAATCGGCAAAGCGCACGGTATTGCGCAGGTGCTGAACCCAGTATTCGGGGTTCGTGGCCTCTGCATCGGTCAGCAGATTACCGGTCAGGTTGCTGACAATCGGCAAGCGCGGCGCGTGCAGCGAGATGGCGCGCAGGTAATCGCCGAATGCGCCCAGAATGGGTTCCAGCATCCGGCTATGCGCGGCAATGTCGATGGCGATGCGGTTCGCCTCGACCTCATCCGCCGCCAGCTTGGCCTGAAGCCGGTCGAGCGCGGCTTGCGGGCCGGACACCACCGTCAGTTCCGGCGCATTGACCGATGCGATATCGTGGTCGTCGTCCAGATAGGGGCGCAGCGCGTCCAGCGACAAGGGCACCGACAACATGCCGCCCGCAGGCACCGTGTCGAACAATTGCCCACGCAGCTGGACAAGGCCGATGCAGTCTTCGAACGACATGACACCGGCTAGACAGGCGGCGGTGTTTTCGCCCATGGAATGGCCGACCAGAACCTGCGGTTCTACCCCCCAGCCCATGAACATCTGCGCCAGCGCGTATTCGGTTATCATGATAAGCGGCAGTTGCACCGATGGCTTGGTAAGCTGGGCATTCGCCGCCGCTTCCTGCCCCGGCTCTGGCAGCCACAAGGCGCGCAGGTCGTAATCCAGCTTGGGTTGCAGATGCGCTAGGCCCCGGTCCATCCATTCGGCAAAGACTGGCTCTGTTTCATAAAGCTCGCGCGCCATGCCCGCATATTGCGCGCCGCCGCCGGGGAACATGAAACACATGTCGGGCCGGTCGAGTGCTGTATGGGTGAACACCCGGCGCGGGTGGTCTTGGTCCAGCAGGTCGGCGGCTTCGGCATGGGTTTCGGCCACGACCACGCGGCGCTGGTCCAGCGCGGTGCGCCCTTCCTTCAGGGTAAAGGCGACATCGGCCAAGGGCTGATCGGGATGCGCGCGCAGATGCGCGGCCAGCCGCGTGGCATTGGCCGAAAGCGCGGTTTTGGATTTGGCCGACAATGTCAGAATTTGGAAGGGCCAGTCGCTGTCATCCGACGGGCCGCGCGCGGGCGCTTCTTCCAGCACCACATGCGCATTGGTGCCCCCCACGCCAAGGCTGTTGACCCCCGCCCGCAAGGGGCCATCCACCTGCCACGGGGTAAGCGTGTTATTCACGATGAAGGGCGAATGGTCGAAATCAATTGCGGGGTTCGGGGCTTCATACCCTAGCGAGGGCGGCAATTCACGGTGGTGCAGCGCCGATGCCACCTTGATCAGGCTGGCCACGCCTGCCGCCGTGTCCAGATGGCCGATATTGGTTTTCACAGACCCGATGCGGCAAAACCCGGTCTTGTCGCTGGCAAAGGCTTGCGTCAGCGCCGCGACCTCTATCGGGTCGCCCAAATAGGTGCCGGTGCCGTGGCATTCGACATAGGAAATGCTGTCGGATGGCACACCTGCGATCTGGTGGGCGTCGGAAATTGCCTGCGCCTGCCCTTCGACAGACGGGGCCAGATACCCCGCCTTTTGCGCGCCATCATTGTTGATGGCGGTGCCCTTGATGACAGCAATGATCCGGTCGCCATCGGCCACGGCATCGGCCAGCCGCCGCAGCACCACAGCGCCCGCGCCCGACCCGAACACCGTGCCTTGCGCCCGATGGTCGAACGCGTGGCATTCCCCATCGGGCGAAAGTATTTCGTTTTCCTTGTATAGATAGCCGCGCCCTTGCGGCAGCTCGATCGTGACACCGCCTGCCAGCGCCATGTCGCATTCGCCTGTCAGCAGCGCATTGACCGCGTAATGCACCGCCACGAGCGAGGTCGAGCAGGCCGTCTGCACGTTCACCGACGGCCCGTGCAGGTCCAGAATGTGGCTGACGCGGGTGGTCAGGAAATCCTTGTCATTGCCGGTATGGCGCAGCAGGAACATGCCCACGTCATCGACCAGATGCGGGTTGGAGCAGATGTTGAAATAGAAATAACTGCCCATGCCGCAGCCGGAAAACACGCCGACCGTGCCCTTTTCGCCGCGTGGCGGGTGGCCGGCATTCTCGAACGCTTCCCAAGCCACTTCCAGGAACTGGCGGTGCTGGGGGTCAAGAATTGCCGCTTCTTTCGGGGAAAAGCCGAACAGGTCGGGGTCGAAATCGGCAAACCCGTCCAGCGGCGCAGCGAATGGCACATAATTGGGCTTGCGCAGCATGGCAGCGGATTCGCCTGCATCCAGCAGTTCTTGCTCGGACAGCCGCCGGATCGCAGACCGACCGGAACGCAGATTGTCCCAGAATTCCGACACCGACGCGGCGCCGGGCAAATGCGCGGCCATGCCGATGATTGCAATGTCATTCTCGTTGGAAATCTGCTCGTTACTCATGACACTTGGTCCTGTTCGGAATGAAAACGGCCCGCGACGTTGCGGGGTTGTGCGGTGGTCAAAAGGGTTCGTCGGGTGCTGGACATGCGCAGCTTGTCAAGCCGCGCGGCCCGGCTGCGGCTGCTTTGCAGTTCGGCATGGCCCAGCAGCGCGCCGGCGACCAGCCATGTAAACGGAATAAGCGTGGCGTTTGGCAAAAGGTCGACAAGGTTTGCGCCAAGGATCAGCGCCAACAGTCCGACCTGCGCCGGGATCTGCGCGTTCGGCACCTGCCGATACCGCCACCACAGCGCAAGAAGTGGCAGGCATAGCAATCCGAAGGTGGCGATATAGCCAAGCCACCCGGCTTGCCCGATGGTTATGATCCATTGACCATCGGAAATGGTCAGTGCCTCGCCCGTTTCGGGATCGTAGACCAGGTTACGGCCCCACGCGCCCCAGCCGAATAGCGGTTTGTCGGCGGCGCGTTCCAGCAACATGTCTTCATTCATGAACCGATAGCCAAGCGATTCGGCGCGATCCTCGGAAATACCGGCCACGAAACGGACCATGGCATCGGCAGGCACAATGCCCGACCCGCGCAGCAGTGGATAGGCAAGCGCCGTCAAGGCCATCAGCGCCGAGACGCGCAATTGCATGCGTGGCCCGAAGAACAGCACCAGCGGGGCCACGACCAGCGCCAAGACCCAAGGGCCGACGCTGCGGCACAGCACCAGCATAAGCCCCAGCCAGACCGCGATCATCACCGCGCGGGTGCGTTCCGCGGCATCGGCTTGGCGCGCCTGTAACAGGGCCGATGCGAAACACATCATGGCAAAGAACGCGACCCACAGGCCATGCGGCATGAACACATATGGGCGGAAGCCGCCAAACCGGATGGCTTGTGCGTAATCATGCTGGATGAAGCCATACACCATGCGGTGCAGTTCCGGCCCGATGGCGTTTTCGACCACGATGGGCAGCGAATAGATCAGCCCTGCGACCACCAGCGCGCGCGGCAGCTCCGCCAAGGCACGCTCATGCGCCAGCAGGCTGCGTGCAAGGAAAAACGGCAGCATGAAGATAATCTGCGCCGCCACAACCGACAACGAATCGTACACCCGCAATCCCGGAATGGTGGCATTCGCGGGCGAAAAGATGCCCATCCATGTTGTATGATCCGACGTGACCAACCCGAAAAGCAGCGGCTCTGTATTGGTGAACACCGTGAACGCGGGGGACAGGATGAACAGCACCAGCAATATCCGCGCCAGCAGGTTTTGCGGCACGACCGCCACGCGTTCGCGCACCAGCGCCAGACAGACCACGAAGGCCGTGACATTGGGGATCAGCACCTTGTCCAAATCGGGCAGCAGCGGCAGGCCGATCTGGGTAATCTGGGGCAAAGCCATGTAGCCGCCCAGAATGGACCAGATAAAGGCCCGCTCTACCGGCATACGCTTGAACATGACAAGAATGACCAAAGGCCATGTCAGCAGCGCGAGATATGCGACAGCGTTGCCCATGCCACCCCTCAGCCGCTCATGCGCATCATGACCAGTGCCAGCGCGGTCAGCACCACAAGCGCCCCACCTGCGGCCCAGCCAATGCTGCGCCGCCGCCGTTCTGCGGGTAGTTCAATCTTTGGGATGACCAGCGCGGGCTGCATTCCCAGTTCACGTTCGACCTGTGCGGCGCTGCGTAGGGCGGGGTTCAGCCAGTCCATGGCGTAGGATAGCATCAGCCCAAGGAACAGGCCCGCCGCCAGCCCCATTACAACAATAGAAGCGCGCGACCGTGACGACGGGTAATCCGCCGGAAGCGCCGGTTCCAGTAGCCGGAAGCGTTCGAAATTCTGCTCGTCATCCAGTTGCTCGCCCAGCGATGCGTTCAGCCGCCGTTCGGCGATTTCGTTGGCCTGTTCGCGCAACTGGAATTCGCGGCGCTCAAGGGCTTCCAATTCGAACGCGACCTGCGGCGCGGCGCGGGCAAGGCGCTCCAGTTCGGCAGATTGTTGGCGCAGCTGGTCCTGCTCTCGCTGCGCGCCAGCCAGTTCGTCTTGCGCGGCATTCAGGCGGCGTTGCTCGGTGGCGCGCAACCGGCTTTGGCCCTGTAGCGTGGCGATCTCGCTCCCCAGCGCCGCGATTTCGCGGTTGGTGCGCAACAGGTCATCGCGGATCGAGATTTGTTCATCGCGACGATCTTCCATCGCTTCTGGCAGCAATTCGAAATTCTCGGATTTGAAGGCGACAATTTCGGCCGCGACCGCTTCAATTTCTTGCCGGATGCGGTCTTCCTGGCGGGCGAAAAAATCGATCGCCTCGCGCACGTTGCCAGCTACGGCAGAGGCGTTTTCCCGCACGATGGCATCGGCAAGCTCATTGGCCAGATCGGCGGCCACGCGCGGGTCGCCCGCTTCGGTCATGACCCGCACAAGCGACACGATGGCATCGGTGGCAAAAGCTTCGGTCACGCTGACCGTCAGGGTGCGCGAGCGGTTCTCGCTGGTCACATCGGTGCCAAGGGCGGCGCGCTCGCGGATAGCGGCGACCACTTCGAAACGGATCGATTCGCGCATAGCCAGCACGCGCTCTTGCGCGGTCAGGCCGGGGAGCATGTTGTATTGGTCCGCCAAGGCCAGCAGGTTGTCGCGCGACATCAGCCGCTGCTCGACAGAGGCTAGACGCCGCGCCGCGCTGGAAGGCACCGCCTGCGCTGTCACGTCGCTGCTGACGCTTGGCCCTTCAACCTGAATCACGGCCTGACTTTGATAGCTGTGCTCGGTGCTCAGCGCGAACAGGATCGCGCCAACCGTGGCAATAAAGGCCGTGGCCGCGACCAGCGCCGCGCGCCGCCGCAGGAAATCGAAAAACTCGTCAAGTGTCTGAATCGGACCCATCAGCGGCCCCCTGTTCTAACCGCGTCTGGCGTTGTTTCGCGCCGCGCTTGTGTTCTGGTTCAGGATCACGCCAAGGAAATCGGATTTTTCGGCTAACAAACGTTCGCATTGTGTAATTTCGGCGGCGGTGGTGGTGTTGCTGTCGGCCACCAGAAGCGTGGCCCCCATCTGCGGCAGAATGGCCATGGCGGCATCCCCCTCCAGAAGTGGCGGCAGATCGCAGATCACAAGCTGTGGTGCATATTCGCTTGTCAGCTCTTCCAGCATCTCTGTCAGGTCTTGGGCAGAGATGGACCGCGCCAGCAATTCCGGGCTGTCGCCCATGGCACCAAGGCCGACCGCGACCCGGCTGGTGATTTTGACAAGATGATCCTGCGGGCTGGCCGCGCCAGACAAAAGCGCCTCTATCGGGCCGGGGCTTTGCAGCTCGAAAAAGCGGTGCAATGCGGGTGCGCCAAGGTTCAGATCCAGCGCAAGCACGCGTTCTTCGTTGCGCCGCGCGAAGCTGGCCAACAGCCCCGCAGCGATGAAACTGGTGCCACAGCCAGAATGGGGCGCGGTGATGGCCAAGGTCCGCAAGCGCCGCTCGGCAAATGTCTGGGCAAGCTGGGTGCGCAGCACATCAAACAGCGCCACGATGTCGGGCGCGCGCGCCTGCTTGTTGAACTGCGTAATGCCCGCGTTTGGCGCGGGGTCGCGGGTGAAGGGTTTCAGGCGCGCCCATTCGGCCTCTATCTGGGCCAGACGCTGCGGCGACAGCGCGCGCGCACCATCGCGGCGCAGCTCGCGATGCCCGGACAAGGCAAGACTGCGCGCCGCAGAACCGCCCCCGCCGCCCGCGCGCTTCGGACCGGGGTCGGGTGCTGCCCCCATAAGCTTCTCTAGCCGTGTCGTGTCCACCATACCGGGCGCGCCTCGTTACATGTTCGTCCGGAGCATTGTTTCCGTTTCGAACTTATTAACAGCTATTCAAGCGGTTTGGCGACGATATTACGGCGAAAGCAAGGCATGACCCCGTCATGTTCTGCCCGGCTGCACGCGTTCAGGCGTTTTGGGGGGACTCTTGCGCCGTTCCCTTGGCTGTTTGCAGCGCGGCGCTTAGCACATCGCGCGATCCGATGTGATTGGCCAGAATCAACACCAGCCGGGCGGTCAGCGCGTCGCTCTCCGCCTTGGTCAGCCCGTCATGCACGGCCATCAGGTCGGCATAGAACCCGTCCGGGTCACTCAGGTTGCGGGTCAAGATCAGGTCAGGCATCGGCCATCTCCATCTGGGACAAAGCACGCGCCAGCGCGGCAGTCAGCGGCATGGTTTCGGGCGCGCGCCAGCGGGCGGCGATATGCTGGTCAGGGCGCAGCAAGTAGGCTGCGCGCGGCGCATCGCCAAGGTAGCGCTGCGCAAGGACCGGCGCTTGCGCAGGGTCAATGTGCAGCACCCGCAGCGGCACGGGCGTTTGCGGCAGGTCCGGCGGTGCGGCCCCATTCACCCATAGCAAGCAAAACGCGCCGCCGGTCTGGTCCAGCAACCAGCCATCCGGCAGCGGCGCGTCCGGCATGGGCGCGCCGGGGCGCGTGGCGTCGGGCAGGTCTTCGGTATCGGGGCTTGTCAGCCAGCTATCGTCATAGGCGCTGGGCATGGACAGCCGCCCCGAATTGACCAGCGGGCGCGCGAATTCATGCCGTCCGGCCAAGGCCAGCACGGCATCACGAAACAGGCGGCTGGTGTCGGATTTGGGCGTGATGAATTCGGTCGCGCGGGTGGAATGGAGGATATTCTCATCGGCTGCATAAACGCGTTCGAAATCGTAACTGTCGAGCAGCGATTCTGGCGCTTGGCCCTGCACCACGGCGGCCAGCTTCCATGCCAGATTGTCGGCGTCCTGAATGCCCGAATTCGCCCCGCGCGCGCCGAACGGACTGACCTGATGCGCCGAATCGCCGGCAAAGATCACCCGCCCATGGCGGAATTTTTCCATCCGGCGGCATTGGAAGGTGTAGATTGACACCCATTCAAGGCCGAATTCCACATCCGGCCCCAGCATGGCTTTCAGGCGCGGGATAACCCGTTCGGGGCGTTTCTCGGTTTCGCGGTCAATGTCCCACCCCAGTTGCAGGTCAATGCGCCAGACATTGTCGGGCTGGCGGTGCAGCAGCGCCGATTGCCCGCGGTTGAAGGGCGGGTCAAACCAGAACCAGCGTTCGGTCGGAAAATCGGCCTGCATGACCACATCGGCAATCAGGAAGTTATCCTCGAACACGCGGCCGACGAAATCCAGCCCCATCATCCGCCGCGTGGGCGAATTGGCCCCGTCGCAGGCGATCAGCCAATCTGCGTGCAGCTCATAGTCGCCCTCTGGCGTGGCCACGTTCAGACGCACATGGTCGTCATGGGTGCCAATGGTGTCGACCCGGTTGCGCCCGCGAATTTCCAGCGGTTTGCCTTGGGCCATCAGCGCTTGCGCGCGCTGAACCATGATATGTTCCACATGATACTGTTGCAGGTTCACAAAAGCGGGGTGTTTGTGGCCCTCTTCCTCTAGCAGGTTGAAGCCGTAAACCTCGCCCTCACCGTTGAACACGCGGCCTGTGTTCCATGTCACGCCCAGTTCGGTCGCGCGCCCGCAGCCCAGCCGGTCCAGAATTTCCAGCGTCCGCTTGGCAAAGCAGATCGCGCGCGACCCGAAGCTGACGCGGTCATTGTCATCCAGCACCACGACCGGCACATCGCGCTGCGCAAGGTCAATCGCCGCCGCCAAGCCCACCGGTCCCGCACCGACAATCACGACCGGGTGGCGCGCTGGCATGTCCTGATCGCGGTCCTGATCGGCATGGCGGGCATAGGGGTAAAGGGGCACATCAAAAATCTTGCTCATCTGTTCGTTCCTTCGCGCCAAAGCTTTTGGCCCGACCAAAACGCCGCGCCACCAAAGAACAGGCCCACGTCCGCGCGCACCTTGCCCCAAGCAAACCCTGTCATGCGGCGGGGTGCGATGATCCAGATCAAGGCACCAAGCCAAGGAAGCGACACGCCCAGCCGAAGCCCGGTTTCTATGCGGTCAGGGCCAAGGCTCATCCTTGCAGGTCTTGCCACATCTGCAAGTCACGTTCCGCTGTCCAGATGCGCGGGGTGGCTATGCCGCGCGCTTCGTCATAGGCGCGGGCCACGTTAAAGGGCAGGCAATGCTCGTAAATCGCGTAATCGGCAAATTTCGGGTCGCATGCGGCGCGCACGGCGTCCCACGCGTCTTTCAGGCTGCCGCCGCGCGCGGCCACACGGGCTGCCGGACGATAGGTGGATTGCACGAAATCGCGCGTGTTTTCGATGGCTTGGTTGACCATGTCACTGCCCATCAGCGCGTCACCCCGCCCCGGTGCAATGGCATCGACCTGGTAAGACTTGATCGCGTCCAGCGTATTGCCCCAATCGGCAAAATGCCCATCGCCGCAATAGCAGGCGGAATGATATTCGACGATATCGCCGGTGAACATGACGTTCTCATCGGGCACATGGATGACAATATCGCCCGCCGTATGCGCGCGGCCCAGTTGCATCAGGTCCACCCGGCGATTGCCAAGGAAAACCGACATGCGGCCCGTGAAACTGGTGGTGGGCCATGTCAGGCCGGGGATGCTGTCATGCCCTTGAAACAGGCGCGGGAAGCGCTGGAACTCGCTGTTCCAATCTTCCTGCCCGCGCTCTGCCACCATACCGCGCGCGGCATCCGACATCAGGATCTGCCCCGCGCCATAGGCCGAGGCGCCCAGCACCCGCACCGCGTGGTAATGCGTCAGCGCCAGATGGGTGATCGGTTTGTCGGTGACTTGGCGAATGCAGTCGATCACCTTTTGCGCCAGGCGCGGCGTGGCTTGTGCTTCCACCACCATGACGCTGTCATCCCCGATGATGACGCCCGAATTCGGGTCGCCCTCGGCGGTAAAGGCATAAAGATCGCGCCCCACTTCGGTAAAGCTGATCTGTTTTTCGGTCATGTCGCCTTGCGAGGCAAAGGCTTTGGCCATGGGGTTCGTCCTTCTAGTGTGGTGCCTGTGGCTGATAAGCGCCTGTGGCGCGGGTATTCTGGGGCAAGATGAAATCAGGGCGCATAAGGATTTGGATGTGCGGGCAGGACGGTGCCGGCGCAGGCACCAAAGCCGATGCGGTGGTCGGGGGCGATGGCCGCACCGTGGAAGGTGATCGTATCACCATCATGCAAAAAGGCGCGCGGGGTGCCGTTGACAGTGACAGGGGTTTGCCCGCCCCAGGATAGTTCCAGCATGGACCCCCGACTGTCGGGTGTGGGGCCAGAGATGGTGCCGGAGCCCAGCAGATCACCCACCCGCATGGGGCAGCCGCTTGTGGTGTGATGCGCCAGTTGCTGCGCGGGGGAATAGTAAAGCTCGCGCGTGTTGGTGCTGGCGATGGTCTGGGGCGTGCCGTGTTCGGGTGTCAGCGTGACCGACAGCGCGATATCGTGGAAATCGTGGCCCGCATCGGCCAGATGCGGCAGCAGCGGAGTTTCACGCGCTGGTGGGGGCGCGCGGAACGGGTCGAGCGCTGTGCGCATGACAATCCACGGGCTGATCGTGGTGGCGGTGGCCTTGGACTGAAACGGTCCAAGCGGCTGGTATTCCCACGCCTGAATATCACGCGCGGACCAGTCGTTCAGCAGCACATAGCCGAAGATCATGTCTTGCGCTTGCGCTACGGTGACAGGGCCGGTCGAGGACTGCCCGACGATCGCGCCCAGCTCCAGTTCGAAATCGAACCGGGCCGAGGGCGCGAAGCGCGGCGCGCTCTCATCCGGGCCTTTGACCTGCCCCCAAGGGCGGCGGATGGGCGTGCCCGACACAACGACCGAAGACGCCCGCCCGTTATACCCGATGGGAATGTGCAGCCAGTTTGCCGGCAGTGCGTTGTCCGCCCCGCGAAACATGGTGCCGACATTGGTGGCATGGTGGCGGCCTGCGTAGAAATCGGTGAACTCCGTTACAGTGAAGGGCATTTGCAGCGTTGCCCCCGCCATCGGGTGCAGATGGGGAGCAACCCGGTCGCGCTTTGATGCAGCCTGCCGCAACAGGTCGGTCATTTGGTCGCGGAACGCGGCCCATATGGCGGGACCAGCGGCCATCAAGGCGTTCCATGACGGGTGGGCCAGCAGGGGCGCGCCAAGGTCCAGCAGCCCGGCACCCTCTAAACCGGTCGCATCTGCGATCCGGTCGCCGATGGCCACGCCGCAGCGGGGGCCATTCCCGGCATCGAACACCCCCAGCGCAAGGTTGTTCAGCGGAAAATCGCAGTCCGGTGCATTGGCGCTTTCGACCCAGCTTGGCAGCAATCCCATCGCGCGCCCCCTAGAATTCGACCGTCAGCCCGTCATGGGCCAGTGTGAAGGGGCCATCCCAATGCCCGGAAATGGCGGCCTGCCAATCGGTCAAGCCGAAAGCCGGGTCATCGGCGGGGATGATGTGGTAAAAGACCAGATGCCCGACGCCCGCTTGCGTCGCGATCTGCGCGGCTTGGTCGGCGGTGGAATGGCTGCCTGTCAGGTGCGCGCGCAGCTTGTCGCCCATGCCTGTCTTGGCGATGATCGCTTCAATTCCTTGCGGCAACATGGCTTCGTGCAGCAGCACATCGGCGCCCTGCGCCAGATCGGCCAGCGGCGGGAAATAGGCGGTGTCGGCAGACAGGCACAGCGATTTGCCGTCTGCGTCAAGGCGCAGGGCGAAGCAATCGGTAACTGGCGGGTGCGGCACGCGCAGGGCACGGGCATGAACCGGGCCGAGGGTGAATGCGCCTTCGTCCAGTACATGCAGGCGGACCAGATCGTCCAGCGGCGGGCGGCCTTCATCGGTCACGCGCAAGTCGCAGTCAAACGCCATCGACGCCATGAACCCGTCCCAATAGGCGCGCAGCCCCGGCGGCCCCCAGATATGCAGCGGCGTTCTCAGCCCCGTGGTCCATGCCGTGTGCACAAGCGGGCCAAGTTCCAGAACATGGTCGGAATGCAGATGCGTGATGACAATCTGCGACAGGCCGCGCAAATCGACCCCTGCCTGCACCAGCCCGCGTGTCACGCCCAGCCCGCAATCAACTACGATCTGCGCGCCGCCCATCTGAACCAGCAAGGATGTGGGCATAGCCCCGTCCTTGCGCAGGGCGGGGCCACCCTTGGCCCCAAGGATGGTGACGCTTGCCATGGCTTACTTGCGCCCCGGCGTGCCGTCGAATTTCTTGTCCAGACTGTTCCAGCAGTCGATATAATCGTCCTGCAGCGGCGCTTCGGTGGCGGCGAACCGCGTCAGGTGTTGCGGGAAGCGGGTTTCGAACATGAAGGACATGGTGTTGTCCAGCTTGTCGGGGCCGAGGTTCGCGTTCGATGCTTTCTCGAACGCGTCGCGGTCGGGGCCATGCGGCAGCATCATGTTATGCAGGCTCATCCCGCCGGGCACGAACCCTTGGGGTTTCGCATCATACTGGCCATAAATATTGCCCATCAATTCCGACATGATGTTTTTATGATACCAAGGCGGGCGGAAGGTGTTTTCGGCCACCATCCAACGCTCGCGGAACAGCACGAAGTCGATATTCGCGGTGCCCGGCACGCCTGAAGGCGCGGTCAGCACGGTAAAGATGGATGGGTCCGGGTGGTCGAACAGAATGGCACCCACCGGGCAATAGGTGCGCAGGTCATACTTGTAGGGCGCGTAATTGCCATGCCATGCAACCACATCCAGTGGGCTTTGCGCGATCTGGGTTTCGTGGAATTGGCCGCACCATTTAATGGTCAGGGTGGACGGCGCTTCGCGATCCTCGAACGCCGCAACGGGCGCTTTGAAATCGCGCGGGTTGGCCATGCAATTGGCGCCGATGGGGCCGCGCCCCGACATCTCGAATTTTTGGCCGTAATTCTCGCAGACGAAGCCACGGCAGGGGCCATCCAGCACCTCTACCCGATAGACCAAGCCGCGCGGGATGATGGCGATCTCCTTGGGTTCTATGTCGATGATCCCAAGCTCTGTGCAAAAACGCAAACGCCCTTCCTGCGGCACCACCAGCAATTCGCTGTCTGCCGAATAGAAATAGGCATCCACCATCGATTCGGTCACAAGGTAGACATGGCTTGCCATGCCCACCTGCGTGTTCACATCGCCCGCCGTGGTCATGGTGCGCATACCTGTCAGCCATGTCAGCCTTTGGTCGGCATGTGGCACCGGGTTCCAGCGGTATTGGCCCAGCGAAATGACATCCGGGTCCACGCAAGGCGCGGATTTCCAATAGGGCAGGTCGATCTTGGTGTAGCGCGCCGAATGCTTCACGCTTGGCCGAATGCGGTAAGTCCATGTGCGTTCGGGCGGGTTGGCCGTGAAGGCCGTGCCCGACAGTTGTTCACCATACAGGCCATAGTCGCATTTCTGCGGGCTGTTCATGCCTTGGGGCAGGGCGCCGGGCAGGGCCTCTGTCTCGAAATCGTTGCCCCAGCCGGGCATGTAGCCTTCGTGCGGGCCAGTGTGCGACGGCGCGCGGACCATTCCTTGCGGCAGATCGTGACGGGTCATGGCAGCCCTCCCTTGCTTGCCCCTGTTATTTGTTGCAAATGCAACTATGTCAAGGCTATCGTGCAACGGCAATACACCTTATAGGTCCGACCATGCGTGACACGCCCCGCCCCGAATTCGACCTTGATGCCTTCATGCCCTATCTGCTGAACCAAGCGGCAGAGCATGTCAGCCTTGGCTTTGCCGCCACCTACAAGGCGGAATATGGCCTGACGCGCACGCAATGGCGGGTCATGGCCAATCTGGGCCGCTTCGGCGCTATGAGCGCGGTCGAGATTTGCCGCATCAGCCATATCGAGAAAACCCGTGTCTCGCGCGCCGTGGCGCAACTGGAAGGGGCGGGCTACCTGACCCGCGCCCGCGCCGCCGATGACCGCCGCCGCGAGGATCTGGCCCTGACAGACGCGGGCCGCGCTGTGTTCGTGGCTTTGGGCGCGCGTGGTGTGGCCTATCAGGCCGCGATGGTCGAGCGTATCGGGCCAGAGCGCTTTGCCGCGCTGGAAGACGGCTTGCGCGCCCTGATCGCGGCTTATGGCGCGCCTGCGGGTGATTGACCGAGGCCCCGCGGCACAGGCATAAGCGCGCCCATGCGCCTGCCGATTGACGATATCCTGCCCGACCTGAAAACCGCCTTGGCCGCCCATGGCCGTGCGGTGCTGCAAGCGCCCCCCGGCGCGGGCAAAACAACCCGCGTGCCGCTTGCGCTGTTGGACCAGATTGCGGGCCGGATTGTCATGCTGGAACCGCGCCGCATTGCTGCGCGCGCGGCCGCCGAACAAATGGCGCGGTTGCTGGGTGAAGACGTGGGCGCAACGGTAGGCTACCGTATTCGCGGCGAGGCGGTGGTGTCCAAAGCGACGCGAATAGAGGTCGTGACCGAAGGCATTCTGACGCGGATGCTGCAATCGGACCCGGAATTGACCGGCGTGGGCGCGGTGATCTTTGACGAATTTCACGAACGGTCGTTGAACGCCGATCTGGGTTTGGCTCTGACCTACGAAGTGCGCAGCGCGCTGCGCCCCGATCTGGTGTTGCTGGTCATGTCTGCCACGCTGGATGCCGACCCGGTCGCGGCACTGCTGGATGATGCGCCCATTCTGACCGCCCAAGGCCGCGCTTTCCCGGTCGAAACCCGCTGGCTGGACCGGCCCCGCCGCAAGGAGGAGCGGTTTGAGAATGCCGCCGCTGCGTTGGTTCTGGATGCGGCCGCGCAGACCGAAGGCGCGATCCTGGTCTTTCTGCCGGGGGAAGGGGAAATCCGCCGTGTGGCGTCGCTGCTTGAGGGTCGCGTGCCCGGCGGTGCAATCCGCCCGCTTTATGGTGCGCTGCCCATGGCGGCCCAACGCGCGGCGATTGCGCCCGACGCGACCGCGCGCAAGATCGTGCTGGCAACTTCCATTGCCGAAACCTCGCTGACGATTGAAGATGTCCGCGTGGTGGTCGATTGCGGGCTGGCGCGGCGCGCGCGGTTCGACCCCGGCACGGGCATGTCGCGGCTTGTTACCGAGCGCGTGACACGGGCAGAGGCCACACAGCGCGCGGGCCGCGCCGGTCGCGTGGCAGAAGGTGTGTGTTTCCGCATGTGGGCGCGGGCTGAAGAAGGCGCACTCGCCGCCTTCGCCCCGCCAGAGATTGCGCGCGCCGACCTTGCCGGGCTGGCGCTGGAACTGGCCGCGTGGGGTGGGGACGATCTGCGCTTTCTGACCCCGCCTCCCGACGCCGCGCTGGCAGAGGCGCGCGCGCTTCTGGCCGATCTGGGCGCGCTGGACGGGGCGGGGCGCATTACCGCGCATGGCCGGGCGATGGTGGCTTTGCCGCTGCACCCGCGATTGGCGCATATGGTGCTGCATGCAGGGCAGGGGGCAGCCCCCATGGCCGCGCTTTTGTCCGAAGGCGATGTGCTGCGCGCGGCGCCGGTGGACCTGTCCTTGCGGTTGGACGCGCTGCGCGATGCCAAGGCACTTCAGGCGCGCCACCCCTATGACCTGCACCGCCCCACACTAGAGCGCGCGCGCGACACGCTGCGCCGGATCAAGCGGCAAGGTGTCGGTAGCGCGGGGCTTAGTCCGGCCGAAATAGCGGCGCTCGCCTACCCAGACCGCATCGGGCTGCGGCGCAAGGGCGACGCTCCGCGCTACGTCCTGTCGGGCGGCAAGGGCGCAGTCCTGCCCGAAGGCGACCCGCTGGCGCAGGCCCGCCTGCTGGTCGTGACCGATACCGATGGCGACCCGCGCGAGGCGCGCATTCGCCAAGCGATTACGATAGCGGAAAGCGATCTGCGCGGCCTCTATGGCGCGCGCTTTCGCTGGGACCGTAGCTGCCACTGGTCGAAACGCGAGCGAAAGATCGTTGCGCGCGAATGCGAATGTTTCGGTGCCTTGGTGCTGCATGAACGCCATTGGCGCGACCCGGATGATGCCATGCTGATTGCAGCCGCTTGCGATGGACTGCGCGATCTGGGGCTGCCAATGTCCGATGCCGCGCGCCGGTTTCTTGCACGGGTGGCGCTGCTGCGGGCGCAAGGGGCCGAGCTGCCCGACATGTCGGAGAACGCCTTGTTGGACGGGTTGGAAGACTGGCTTGGTCCGTATCTGTCCCACGCGCGCAGCGCCGAAGACCTGCGCGCGCTGGACCTGCTGCCAGCCCTGCGCGCCCGGCTGGACTGGGCGCAGTCGCAGATGTTGGATGAGCAAGCCCCGGCGCATTTCGTCAGCCCCTTGGGCAACCGCGTGCCGATTGACTATTCGGGTGATGCGCCCGAGGTGCAGTTGCGCTTGCAGGAACTGTTCGGGCAGGCCACGCACCCGACCATCGGGCCGGGGCGGGTGCCCTTGCGGTTGGTTCTGTTGTCGCCCGCTCGTCGCCCGGTGCAGGTGACAACCGACCTGCCCGGCTTCTGGGCCAACAGCTATGCCGATGTGCGCAAGGATATGCGCGGCCAATACCCCAAGCACCCTTGGCCCGAAAACCCGGTGCAGGCCGATCCCACTTTGCGCGCAAAGCCGCGCAAGGGCTGAATGCGCGCCCTTCGTTGTCTTGGCAAGATGAACTTAGGGGTTTGGAAGGCGAATATGTGCCGTAACCGGACCGTCCGGGGCAATGCGGGCGATGGCGCTTTGCAGCGGTTCATAGGCGACCGACATGCTATGTGCGTTCGCGTGCAGAATCGTATCGCGGTCCATTACCCAAGCCACATGCCCGCGCCAGAACAGCAAATCGCCGCGCTGGGCCGGTGTGTCGGGCGGCAGGGCATGCAGCGCAAAGGCGCGTTCTTGCAAATCGCTATCGGCCGGGCAGGGGCGGTTGCAGGCGTGCAGCGCCACCTGCACCAACCCGGAACAGTCGATCCCTGCATGGCTGTTGCCGCCCCATAGGTAAGGGGTGCCGCGCAAGCGTTCGGCCACCGCGACAGGGTCGGTTTCGGGCCGATCGCAAGGCACGGCGTGCTGGGCAGGCACGAAATGCCCGCAATCGGTTTGCAGGAACGCCGCCTGCGCGCCGGTAATGACCAGTCGCGCGTTCAGCGATAGCGCGGCCTGTTCCGGGCTTTTCAGATCGGGCGCGGTGTAAAGATGGCTGGCCCCCGCGCTGATGCGATGCGTGGGCGTTTGCGCCGGGCCAAGCGCATCGGCCCGGACCCAGCCGCAATAGCCATCCCAAAGGATATAGGCCATGTCCTGCGCTTGCTCTATGACGGTGACCTGCGCGCCGCGCAACACTTGGCGGTCGCGCGGGCCATGCGGGTGGCGTAGCAGGTTGGCCAGCGGGGCGACAATGCTGGCGGGCCTGCCGGGCGTGAAGGCGGGCGCGTCGATCTGGCCGCGCAGGCTGTCATGCGCAATGCGGCCCGAAAACGGGGTCAGGCGCGGATCGCTCACAGACCCAGCACATCGGGCAGCGCGGCAAATAGCGCGCGCGCCCCTTGGGCCGCGCCGCCCTTGGGCCGGCCGGGGGCCGGTTTGGGCTGGTAGCCGTAAATGTCGAAATGCGCAAAGCGTGTGCCGTCTGTGACAAAGCGCTCAAGAAACAGTGCCGCCGTGATCGACCCGGCCATGCCACCGCTGGGCGCATTGTCCAGATCGGCGATGCCCGGTTCGATCATGGTCTGATAGCCGGGGTAGAGCGGCATTTGCCAAAGCGGGTCGCGCATCCGGGCGCTGGCGGCCATGAGCCTTTGGGCAAAGCCGTCGTCATGCGTGTAAAACGGCGCGATGTCGGGACCAAGGGCAACACGCGCGGCCCCGGTCAGCGTGGCCATGCAGATCAGGGCATCGGGCTGTTCTTCGCAGGCAAGCGCCAGCGCGTCGGCCAGCACAAGGCGGCCTTCGGCGTCGGTGTTGTTCACCTCTATCGTCAGCCCCTTGCGCGAGGTCAGCACGTCACCCGGCCGCATGGCGCTGCCGGACACCGCGTTTTCCACCGCCGGGATCAGCACGCGCAACTGCACGGGCCAGCCTGTTGCCATGATCATCTGTGCCAGACCCAGCACCGTGGCTGCCCCGCCCATGTCCTTTTTCATCAGGCCCATAGATGCACCGGGTTTCAGGTTCAGCCCGCCCGTGTCAAAGCAGACGCCTTTGCCGACAAGTGTCAGCTTCGGCCCGGTTTGGCCCCAGCGCATGTCCAGCAGGCGCGGCGCGCGGTCCGACGCGCGCCCGACCGCATGAATCAGCGGCAGGTTCTGATACAGAAGATCATCGCCATAGGTGACGGACATGTCGGCCCCGAAACGGGTGGCCAGCGCCATGGCCGCGCTTTCCAGCTCTTCCGGGCCAAGGGCCGCAGCGGGGGTGTTGATAAGATCGCGCGTGAAGACCTCGGCGGCGGCAAGGATCTGAAGCTGCGCGGTGTCCGCCCCGTCAGGCACCACGAGTTCGGCTATGTCGGGGCGCGGGCTGGGCGCTCCGGCGCGGAAACTATAGCCTGCCAGTAGCCAGCCCAGACATTCTTCGGCCAGCGCATCGGGGGCTAGCGCATGGTGCAGCTTGTAGCGTGCGGCGGGGAGGGCGCGGCGGCAGCCCCCCAGCAAAAAGCGGTCCCGCTGGCGGTCGCGGGCCGTGCCATGGCCGATCACGGCACTGACCAAGCCCCCATCCGGGTCGGGAACCAACGCGATATCGCCCAGTTTTGCAGCAAACCCGGTTGCACCGATCCAGGTGCGCACCCGGCGCGATTGGGTTTCCAGCCAGCTTTCGAAATTTTCCACGGCAACAAGGTGCAATTCCTTGGTGCCATGACCATCAGGGGCAAAGCTGTAGGGCGAAGCGGCGGTCATCCAGATATGTCCTTCCATGCGTTTGAAGGGACACTAGACCAGCCAGCTCTGAATTTGCAGCGCTTTTTCGTTGTCTTGGGCCGTGGCTACATGCGCAGTTGCGGCAAGTCCCATAGCATGACAAGCGACCGGTCGCCGATGCGCTTTACGCGCTCCCACAGCGCCGGAAGGGCCATGCGGTTGTCCGCCGCCAAGGCCTGCACCACCGCGCCCAAAGACTGCGCCAGCGTGATTAGCCCGGTATCCTTTGCCAATGCCGCCAAAGTGCGCAGCCTGTCGGCGTCCAAGGCGCTTGCCTTTTCCAGCGCCGTGGCGTCAAGCGAGGTGATCCCATCGGTAAGTTCGACAACGCGCCGCATGAGAATATCTTCCGCAATGACAGCGCCATGTGTGCGAAACAGAGCGCTGATAGCCGCGCTATCCACGCTGATACTGTCCGAGGGTTTGAGGCGGGTAATCGCTAACATGGGCATGTCCAGCATTATAGAAGAACGGCTGCAATATCGCAGCATTTGTTTAAGAAGCGGTTTAAGCTGGCCCGGTCTTCTTTTAAAATTAAAATCGAGTTCCTACGTTATGCCATCATTGCAGCGAAAATAAGGCAATTCGCACTGGATATTGCATCAGCTTGACATGTGCCTGCGCGTCTGGGTCGTCTTGACAAAGCTTTGCAACAGGCAGACAGCCGCCGCGAAACCTAGGATAGCGCCATGCCTACGAATACAGCCCCCGGTTTGGGTGAAGAATTGCGCCCGATGAGCCTGACCGCGCTGGGCCGCGGATACGGGCTGCACGACCTGCGCGCCGATGCGCTGGCCGGGCTGACCGTGGCAATTGTCGCGCTGCCATTGTCCATGGCCATCGCCATAGCCTCTGGCGTCGGGCCGGAACGTGGGCTGTATACGGCCATTGTCGGCGGCTTTCTGGTGTCGCTGATGGGCGGGTCGCGCTACCAGATCGGTGGGCCTGCCGGCGCGTTCATCGTGCTGGTGGCCGGCGCGGTCCTACAGATCGGGGTCGAGGGGTTGATCCTTGCCACCTTCCTGTCGGGCCTGATGCTGATGCTGGTCGGTTTGCTGCGGCTGGGCGATTACATCAAGTTCATTCCGTTTCCGGTAACGGTCGGGTTTACATCGGGCATCGCGATCATCATCGCGGCCAGCCAGATCGCGGATTTCTTCGGGCTGCGGCTGGAACAGGCCGCGCCACCCGAATTTCTGCACAAGCTGGCGGCGCTTTGGCAAGCGCGTGGCACGGTGGATGTAACAACAACCTTGGTCGCGCTGACCACGGTTGCGGTTATCCTAGGCCTGCGCCGTTATCGGCCCGGTTGGCCGGGCATGTTGATCGCCATCGCGCTGGGCGGGCTGGCGGCTTGGGCGGGTGTACCGGTGGAAACCATCGGCGACCGCTTCGGCGATCTGCCGCGCGCCCTGCCCGCGCCCGCCTTGCCGGGTTTTGCGATGGAGGATGTGCTGGCCGCGTTGCCCTTTGCCGTGGCCTTCACGCTGCTGGGGGCGATCGAATCGCTTCTGTCGGCGGTGGTGGCCGACGGGATGAGCGGGCAGCGCCACCGCTCCAACGCCGAATTGCTGGGGCAAGGCGTGGCCAATATGGGATCGGCGCTGTTCGGCGGCTTTTGCGTGACCGGCACGATTGCCCGCACCGCGACCAATGTGCGCGCGGGTAGCCGGGGGCCGATGTCGGGCATGTTGCACGCGGTTTTCGTGGCGATGGTGCTGCTAGTCGCCGCACCTTTGGCCGTGCATATCCCGCTGGCCGGATTGGCAGGTGTGCTGATCGTGGTGGCGTGGAACATGTTCGAGAAGGAAGAATTCCTTAGCCTGATCCGCGTCAGCCGGGCCGATGCGGCGGTGTTGCTGATTACCTTTCTGCTGGTGGTGTTCCGTGATCTGACCGAAGGTATTATCGCGGGCACGGCGCTGGGTGGCGCGGTGTTCATTCGCCGCATGTCGGAAGCCGCCAAGCTGGAACCCGTCACGCCGCCGGACCTTGCCCCGCGCGAGCAGGCCGATAACGTGGTCGTCTATAGTCTGCGGGGCGCGTATTTCTTTGGCGCGGCCGCCACCATGGGCCGGGTGCTGGACCGTATTTCGGAGAAGCCGCGCGCTTTGGTGCTGGACCTGTCGCGCGTGCCCTTTGTCGATACATCGGGCGCGCAATCCATCGCCGGGCTGGCGCGCAAGCTGGAACGGCAGGGCGGGTGCCTTGCCCTTGTCGGGGCCACGCCAGAGGTGGCCACGGTGCTGCGCAGCCAGTTCGGCCACCATGCCAGCCCGAAATTCTTTGATCGGCTGGAAGATGCGATGGCCGAAAACTGTGCCGACCGTCAGACCTGATCGGGCATGATAGAGGAATGATGTTCGATGATCTTCCAGACCTCGTCGAACAGCAGGTAAACGAAGGTAAACCGGCAGACCAGATCAAACGGCGTGCCGTCGTCGCGGTGCATCGTGAATGTGTAGATGCCGGAATTGATGCCGACCGTCTCAAACACGCGCGAATGCACCTCCATGAAGCGCGCACTTGGGTTGCGCTGCATGATATCGCGGAAATAGCGGCGGATCTGGCCGGGTTCCAGCCGGATCTGGTAGGATGCGGTCGGCAGCAGCACTGCATCGGGCGCGTAAAGGTCAGCGATCCTTGCAGGGTCGCCCGAGGCGAGCGCCGCGCCCCAGTCATCAAGCAAGGCAGCAATCTTTTCTGTCGGCATGTCGATCTGTTCGGCTGGATGTTGTCACACGGCAATCCGCGTATAGCTTGTGTAGCATAGTTTTATTGCGCGGCCAGCCCCATGCCCGATTTGCCTGACATCTCTGACCCGGTCTGCCCCCTATGTGGTCGGCCTATCCCGCCGGGCGTGCCGCAAAGCCTGCACCACCTTGTTCCCAAGCTGCGCGGGGGCAAGGGCGGACCGGTGATCTTGCTGCACCATATCTGCCACAAGGAAATTCACGCCACCTTGTCAGAGACCGAATTGGCCCGCGATTTCAATACGCCAGAGGCCTTGCGCAACCATCCGCGCTTGGCCAAATTCGTGGCTTGGGTTGCCAAGCGCCCGCCAGAGTTCATCTCGCGCGTGCCGGGCGCAAGGCGGCGTCCCGGTAAGAGAATATAAACTTGGCTGGGTTAAATTGTCCCTACGCATTGACGAGTGGGGGCTTGCATGGACGGGACAACAACAGCCGGGCGCGGGCGGCGGCGGGAAAGCCTTGCGGCGCGGCAGGCCCGCGTTGGGATTATCGCCAACCCGCAGATGCCAAAACTTCCACGTCCCATCCCGCGCGAAGTGTGGACCAGATGGCCCGATCTGCGCGCGGCGAAACGCAGGTCGCAAGGCGCAGATGCGGGCGGGCAGGATGGAAGCGATCTTTTGTCGCTGGACGCGTTCGTCCAAAGCGTGCGCCGAAGCGGTCCCGCGCCCAACCGTGCGCCTGCCAACGCGACCACGGCAGAAGACGACGCGCCGCGCAAGCGATCATCGATGTGGCGCGTGCCGCGCCGTCAAAAAACGGCTGCGACACGTCTGGAACCAAAGGGCGCGGACCGCACGCCTGAACTGCAAGACGGTGGCTCTACCGGGGCGTCATGGTTGCTCGTTTTGCTGATGCGGCTTGGAATTGGCGCAACGGCCCTCTTCGCGCTGTTCTACAGTTGGCGTGTTCTCTGGGCCATACCTTAGGCGGTTGCGACCCCGCGCTGGGCGAGTGTGCGTAAACGAACAGCCTTGGCGCGCGTGTCGCGGCTTGCATCTGGCGCGCAACAGACGATCTTCTTGGCAAGGAAGCTGTTTCAAGGGGAACGCCATGTCTATCCGTCCGACCATTGATATCCGCCAAGCTGTGCCGACGCTTGAAGGGGCAGGGGTTCACCTGCATCGCGCCTTCGGCTTTCAGGACCCGACAGAGCTGGACCCGTTCCTGCTGTTCGATGATTTTCGCAATGACATACCTGAACACTACCTGCGCGGCTTCCCATGGCATCCGCACCGGGGGATCGAAACCATCACCTATGTCCTTGCAGGCGAGGTGGACCATGGCGACAGCTTGGGCAATACCGGCACGTTGGGCGCGGGCGACGTGCAATGGATGACCGCTGGTTCCGGCATTCTTCATCAGGAAATGCCGCGCGGGAACGCGCGCGGGCAGATGCACGGTTTCCAGCTATGGGCGAACCTGCCCGGCGCGCTGAAGATGACGGCGCCGCGCTATCAGGATGTGAAATCTGGCGATATCCCCGAAGTGATTGACGATGACGGCACCAAGGTGCGGGTCATCGTGGGTGATTTCTGGGGCAAGCGCGGCCCGGTCGATGGCATTGCCGCCGACCCGCAATATCTGGATATTTCCGTGCCGCCGGGCGTGCGCAAGACCTTCAAGGTTGACACCTATCGCCGCGCCTTCGCCTATGTCTTTGCCGGGTCGGGTGCCTTTGCCGATGCCTCTGCGCCGTCGGGCGTGCTGCTGGAAAAAGAGGTGATGGGCCAAGAGGTCAATATCCGCGACATGTCCGGTGACCGCACGCTGATCCGCTTCGGCACCGGCGATGAGGTGACGGTGCAGGCGGGCGAAAAAGGCGTGCGCTTTTTGCTGATTTCCGGCGCGCCATTGCAGGAACCGGTCGCTTGGCACGGCCCGATCGTGATGAACACGCAAGAAGAAATCCGCCAAGCCATGCGCGATTTGCGCAACGGCACCTTCATCCGGCCTGCGCATTGACGGCACAGGGCGGGGGCACGGCCCCCGCTCCACCGGCATGTTGGGGCAAAGGGGTGTTCGCGGCCACACCCCATGCCTATATCCGGCGCAAGGCAACCAGAGGTGAAGATGAAAGACAGGGCAATCATCCGTGTTTCGGGCGACGACCCGGCAGGATTCTTGCAAGGGTTGGTCAGCAATGACACCCGCAAGCTGGCGCGCGACGGGATCGTCTATGCTGCGTTTCTGACACCGCAAGGCAAGTATCTGGCAGATTTCTTCCTAGTGGCCGACGGGGCCGATGTCTTGGTTGATGTCGCATCCCCCATGGCCGAAGACCTTTTCAAGCGCCTGAACATGTACAAATTGCGCGCCCCTGTCACCTTGGTGCGTGAAGATATGCCGGTCAGCCGTGGCACTGGCCCCGCGCCCGAAGGCGCGCGCCCCGATCCGCGCCACGCGGCGCTGGGTTGGCGTTTATACGGGCAAGCGTTGCCGGAGGATGGCACGGATTGGGCCGCGCTGCGCGTGGCGCATTGCGTGCCCGAAAGCGGGATAGAGTTGATCCCGAATGACAGTTTTATCTTGGAATGCGGGTTCGAACGGTTGAACGGGGTGGATTACCGCAAAGGCTGCTATGTCGGGCAGGAAGTGACCGCGCGGATGCACCACAAGACCGAATTGCGCAAAGGCCTGACCACGGTGCAGATTGACGGACACGCGCCGGTCGGCACAGAGATTGTGGCCGATGGCAAATCCGTGGGCAAATTATTCACCCAAAGCGGCGGGCAGGCGATTGCCTATCTGCGCTTTGGTCGGGCGTCTGGGGCTTTGCAGGCGGGTGATGCCACGATCATTGCCCCAGAGATGAGTGAGAGTGATTGAAACACGCCCCAAGGGCATGATAGCGATAGCAGCGGCAAAGTAACGAAAGGGGCCGCCATGCGACTTGGCCTGACATCGCGTTTCGCCGGTCCGGGGCTTGCGCTTCTGGCCTTCGTGCTGTTTTCCACGCATGATGTGATCGTCAAACTGCTGGGTGGCAGTTACAGCCCGGTACAGATCGTATTTTTCAGCGTGCTGCTGGGTCTGCCCATCGCCATGCTGCTGCTGATGCGCGACCGCACCGATGGCAACCTGTTGCCGCGCTATCCCGGCTGGACGGCGTTGCGCACGGGCGCGGCGGTTCTGACCGGGGTCAGCGTGTTCTACGCGTTTTCCGTGCTGCCCATGGCGCAGACATATGCGATCTTGTTCGCAACACCGCTGCTGATAACCGTGCTTTCGGTGCCCATGCTGGGCGAGCGCGTGGGCTGGCGGCGCAGCGCGGCGGTTCTGGTCGGCCTGTGCGGGGTGCTGGTGGTGTTGCGTCCGGGGACGGCGGGGGCCGAACTGGGGCTGGGTCATCTTGCGGCCCTTCTGGGCGCGCTGGGGGGCGCGATTGCCTCGATCATCGTGCGCAAGATCGGCGCGGAAGAGCGCAACGTCGTTTTGCTGTTATACCCAATGATGGCCAATCTGGCCGTGATGGGTCTGGCGCTTCCCTTTGTTTACCGCCCGATGCCGTTGGCCGATCTTGGCGCGCTTGCGGCCATGGCGGCGCTGGCGCTGGCGGCCAGCTTGGCGGTGATCGCCGCATATAAGCGCGCCCCGGCCTTTCAGGTCGCACCGATGCAATATTCGCAGATGATCTGGGCCATCCTGTTTGGCGCGCTGATCTTTGGCGAGGGGGTGGACCTGTTCACCATCCTTGGTGCCGCGATCATCATCGCCAGCGGCGTGTTCATTGTGGTGCGCGAGGAAACCGCCAATGTGTCCGAGAACCGCCCCGTGCTGGAAACCCGCACCCGCACCGATACCGGCACCTTCCCAAGGGTCAGCGGTTTGCAGACCCTGTCGTCAGAGGCCGCAGACTAACCCGCGCGGCACAAGTGCAACGTGAACTGCCCTCTGCGCTGGTTTGGCGTCGATGGGTTCTGGCCCTATTCTATTTGCAGCGCTAAGAGATGGCCTGCAAGACCAGAAGGATGCCCCATGCCTCATCAGATCCGCCCGCAACCCGGCATCATGGATATCGCCCTGTATCAGGGTGGCACCGCCAAGATCTCCGGGCGCGACGATGCGTTGAAACTGTCATCGAATGAAAACCCGTTCGGGGCCGGCGAATTGGCGCGCGAAGCCTATCGCCGCGCGGGGCATGACCTGCATCGCTACCCCTCGACCGACCATGCCAGCCTGCGTGAAGCACTTGCCGTGCAATACGGGCTAGACGCGGGGCGCATCGTGTGCGGCGTCGGCTCGGACGAGATCATCACCTTCCTGTGCCAGGGCTTTGCCGGGCCGGGGGACGAGGTGCTGTATTCGCAGCACGGCTTCCTGATGTATCCCATCAGCGCCATGGCGGCGGGGGCGACGCCCGTCAAAGCACCCGAACAGGACCGCACCACCGATGTTGATGCGCTGCTGGCCGCCGTGACAGAGCGCACCAAGATAGTCTTCGTTGCCAACCCCAACAACCCGACCGGCACAATGGTGCCGCTATCGGAACTGGAACGGCTGGCCGATGGACTACCGCCGCGGGTTCTGCTGGTGCTGGATGGCGCATATGCCGAATATGTGGATGGCTATGACGGTGGCGCCGCCATGGTCGATGCGCGTGACAACGTGGTCATGACGCGCACCTTTTCCAAGCTGCACGGTCTGGGTGGCTTGCGCATTGGCTGGGGCTATGGCCCGGCGCATGTGATGGATGTGCTCAACCGGTTGCGCGGCCCGTTCAACCTGTCGAACATGCAGCTTGAAGTGGCCGAGGCCGCGCTGGGTGATGCCGCACATATCACGCGCTCGCTGTCGGAAAACGCGCGCCTGCGCGATTGGCTGGCCGACCGGCTGAATGCGGCGGGTGTGGCCACGGACCGCTCTTTCGCCAATTTCGTGCTGGCGCGCTTTGCCAGCGCCGAACAAGCTGCAGCATGCAATGCCGCCTTGTTGGCCGATGGGCTGATCGTGCGGCAAGTTTCCAGCTACGGCCTGCCCGAAGCCCTGCGCATTACCGTGGGCGACGAATCCGCCTGCCGCCGGGTGGCGCATGTCATCGACCGTTTCATGGGGGGGCAGGGATGACGCCGCTCTATCAGCGTGTCGCCTTTGTCGGGCTGGGGCTGATTGCAGGGTCCATGGCGCTGGCCATGCGCCGTGGCGGGTTGGCGGCCGAAACCAGCGGCACCGCGCGGTCTGCCGAAAGCCGCGCAATAGCCGCCGAAATCGGACTGGTTGACCGCGTGACCGAAACCGCCGCCGAAGCTGTGCAGGGCGCGGATTTGGTTGTTCTATGTGTGCCTGTGGGCGCAATGGGTGCCGTGGCGCAGGAAATCGCACCCTATCTGGCCCAAGGCGCGACTGTGACCGATGTTGGGTCTGTCAAACAGGCGGTGGTCGATGTGGTCGGACCGCATATGCCCGACCATGTTCATTTCATCCCCGGCCACCCGCTGGCGGGGACAGAGCATTCCGGCCCGCGCGCGGGTTTTGCCGAACTGTTCGACAATCGCTGGACCATCCTGACCCCACTGGATGGCGCGGACCCTCAAGCGCTGGACCGGCTGACGCAGTTGTGGCAGGGCATGGGCGCGCAGGTCGATCTTATGGACCCGCCCCATCACGACCTTGTTCTGGCCGTGACCAGCCACACCCCGCACCTGATTGCCTATACCATGGTGGGGGTGGCCGACGATTTGCGCCGCGTCACCGATAGCGAGGTCATCAAGTATTCCGCCGCGGGCTTTCGCGATTTCACCCGTATTGCCGCCAGCGACCCGACCATGTGGCGCGACGTGTTCCTGACCAACAAGGATGCGACCTTGGAAATTCTTGGGCGCTTCACAGAAGAGCTGTTCGCCCTGCAACGCGCCATAAGGCGCGGCGATGGTGAGCATCTGCATGCCTATTTCACCCGAACGCGCGCCATCCGTCGCGGTATCATCGACGCGGGTCAGGATACAGACGCCCCCGATTTCGGTCGCACAAAACGATAGGGTTACACCATGCGCAAACCGCTTGCTGGCCTGCTGGTCGCCGTCATTTTGTCGGGTTGTTCAGGGGGCGGCGTGCGCGCGCCGGATGAAGGCAGCAGCGTCGGGCGGTTGATCGGGCGGGTCATTCCCTTCACAGGTGGCATCGCGTCGCGCGGCAGCGGGGCGGCTGGCAACCTGTGCGGCGTCGCGGGCCTGCAAGGTCAAACCATCGCGCCAATTTCATCCTCGACCAACGGCTGTGGCGTGGCAGCCCCCCGTGCAGGTCACGCATGTCGACGGAATCAGCCTCTCACAACCGGCAACGCTGGATTGCGCAACCGCGACGGCACTGCATCGCTGGGTCACACAGGCCATGCGCCCCGCGCTGAGGCGTGACGGCACCCGCGTGTCCCGGCTGCGCGTGCCGGCCCATTATGCCTGCCGCACGCGCAACCACCGCCCCGGCGCGCGCATCTCGGAACATGGCAAGGGCCGCGCGATCGATATCAGCGCGATAGAGCTTGCCAATGGCGACACGGTCACGGTGCGCGACGATTGGGCGGGCTCGCGCTACAGCCGCGCCTTGCGCCGCATGCACCAGAACGCATGCGGTATCTTCGGCACGACGTTAGGGCCAGGGTCGGACGGAATGCACGAGAATCATTTTCATTATGACACCGCCGAACATCGTGGCGGTCCCTACTGCCGGTAGCGCGAACCTGAAAATAAGTAACTTAATTTCAAGGGCTTAAATTTTATCCACAGCAAAACCACCTATCTTTGTCATTTTCCTGTTGCGTTGGAAAAGTGGATTCCCTAGATAGCGCTTCACCGGCGGCGGGGACGTTGCTGGTTGGCTGGGACGGCGGACGTTTGTTGTTTTGGCTATCATGATGGGAGGCGAGGTTGCATGGGTTGCGCCGTTATTGGTGCTGGCCTGTGTGGTATTGTCTTTTGTTGTGGTTTTGTTTGACAGTTTTGGAAACTTGAAGAGATATGTGGGCGGTTTGGTTCATTTCGATGGATCGGCCTGACACATATCGGTTCTCTAGGGGTGCGGAAGCGTCTCGATGATGGGAATGTCAGCTTCACTGTTTATGCGGCTTTCGGTTCTTTGGACTGGAGGCACATGAACAGGGTAACGCGTTTGGGCTTAGGTCTGGACGTGTTGATATGTGCTTGGGTTTGACGTCAAGGATACGGACCATGTCCGTTTCAACTTGAGAGTTTGATCCTGGCTCAGAACGAACGCTGGCGGCAGGCTTAACACATGCAAGTCGAGCGAGGACTTCGGTCCTAGCGGCGGACGGGTGAGTAACGCGTGGGAACGTGCCCTTTGCTACGGAATAGTCCTGGGAAACTGGGTTTAATACCGTATGTGCCCTTCGGGGGAAAGAATTTCGGCAAAGGATCGGCCCGCGTTGGATTAGGTAGTTGGTGGGGTAATGGCCTACCAAGCCGACGATCCATAGCTGGTTTGAGAGGATGATCAGCCACACTGGGACTGAGACACGGCCCAGACTCCTACGGGAGGCAGCAGTGGGGAATCTTAGACAATGGGGGAAACCCTGATCTAGCCATGCCGCGTGAGCGATGAAGGCCTTAGGGTTGTAAAGCTCTTTCGCTGGGGAAGATAATGACGGTACCCAGTAAAGAAGCCCCGGCTAACTCCGTGCCAGCAGCCGCGGTAATACGGAGGGGGCTAGCGTTGTTCGGAATTACTGGGCGTAAAGCGCGCGTAGGCGGATTGGAAAGTTGGGGGTGAAATCCCGGGGCTCAACCCCGGAACTGCCTCCAAAACTATCAGTCTGGAGTTCGAGAGAGGTGAGTGGAATTGCGAGTGTAGAGGTGAAATTCGTAGATATTCGCAGGAACACCAGTGGCGAAGGCGGCTCACTGGCTCGATACTGACGCTGAGGTGCGAAAGTGTGGGGAGCAAACAGGATTAGATACCCTGGTAGTCCACACCGTAAACGATGAATGCCAGACGTCGGCAAGCATGCTTGTCGGTGTCACACCTAACGGATTAAGCATTCCGCCTGGGGAGTACGGTCGCAAGATTAAAACTCAAAGGAATTGACGGGGGCCCGCACAAGCGGTGGAGCATGTGGTTTAATTCGAAGCAACGCGCAGAACCTTACCAACCCTTGACATGGGGGTCGCGGAACCAGAGATGGTTCTTTCAGTTCGGCTGGACCCCACACAGGTGCTGCATGGCTGTCGTCAGCTCGTGTCGTGAGATGTTCGGTTAAGTCCGGCAACGAGCGCAACCCACGTCCCCAGTTGCCAGCATTCAGTTGGGCACTCTGGGGAGACTGCCGATGATAAGTCGGAGGAAGGTGTGGATGACGTCAAGTCCTCATGGCCCTTACGGGTTGGGCTACACACGTGCTACAATGGTGGTGACAGAGGGATAATCCCTAAAAGCCATCTCAGTTCGGATTGGGGTCTGCAACTCGACCCCATGAAGTCGGAATCGCTAGTAATCGCGGAACAGCATGCCGCGGTGAATACGTTCCCGGGCCTTGTACACACCGCCCGTCACACCATGGGAGTTGGGTCTACCCGAAGGTGGTGCGCTAACCAGCAATGGAGGCAGCCAACCACGGTAGGCTCAGCGACTGGGGTGAAGTCGTAACAAGGTAGCCGTAGGGGAACCTGCGGCTGGATCACCTCCTTTCTAAGGATGTTCGTAGTTTGATGAGCTTGCTCATCACGTCGAACACTTAGCAGCAGCAATCAAAGCTGCATATACGAACCGGACCGTCCTCATATCTCTTCAAGACAAGGTAGCAAGCAACAGGGTTTCCTGTTTCTTGGTCCTGATCGGGGCCTTAGCTCAGCTGGGAGAGCGCCTGATTTGCATTCAGGAGGTCAGGAGTTCGATCCTCCTAGGCTCCACCATTCCTCGGCTGCGCCTCGTCATGGTGAAGCCTAGGATCTTTAGTGCGCCAATCGTCAAGTCGATTGGCGAGTGGCTCCACCACGGAGAACACTGGAAAGGTCAGGACAGGCCTGGCTGAGCAAACCTCGATCTTTTGCAGTGCATTGGGTCGGTAGCTCAGGTGGTTAGAGCGCACGCCTGATAAGCGTGAGGTCGGAGGTTCAAGTCCTCCTCGACCCACCATTGCCAGGCAAAAAAGACCGACAAGATCATCAAGCTTATCTTGTGCTCACGTAGCCCTCCGGGCGCTGGCACATGGAAAGATATGTTTGATCGTCCTGTTGGACGTTTGTGGCGCCTTCGGGTGTCACGTTTTACATCGTTTAGAGAGATACACATCAGTGTCATGTCGGCATCTTCGCGTCAGAAGATGCCAGCGGGTTTCGACCTGCAAGACATGAGACTATTCCAAGTCAAGTACACTAACCAAAATGTTCTCAGACCTGCACGGGTTTGAGAGCGGGAAACGTACAATGCTTTTGGTCTTGATTGTGAAGGGCGGGGGAACGCAAAAGGCTCCTGTCCGATTTGGACGAAAGCGGTGCCGTCGCGCTCAAGTAGCGAAGCGGTAGCGCATCAAAAAACGTCTGGCTCTTTCTGGATCAAATCAAGCGCAATAAGGGCGTTTGGTGGATGCCTTGGCAGCAAGAGGCGATGAAGGACGTGATACTCTGCGATAAGCGTAGGCGAGGTGAGAATAACCTTTGACCCTGCGATCTCCGAATGGGGCAACCCACTTGATATTCTGTTGTTGTTACTTCGTAACAACGCACACTCCGTGCCGAGCCTTGCTCGGTGGTCAGCTTCGCTGACCGGCAGTGCGTTGAAGCGAGGTGGTCATCAACGGGGTAAATCAAGTACTTTTAGGCTGAATACATAGGCTTAAAAGAGCAAACCCGGGGAACTGAAACATCTAAGTACCCGGAGGAAAGGAAATCAATAGAGACTCCGTTAGTAGTGGCGAGCGAACGCGGACCAGCCGAGCCTTGAGTGTGGGCAGAACTGTCTGGAAAGGCAGGCCATAGCGGGTGACAGCCCCGTATGCGAAGCACGATAGGACGTATCAAGTAGGGCGGGACACGTGAAATCCTGTCTGAAGATCGGGGGACCACCCCCGAAGGCTAAGTACTCCTTGCTGACCGATAGTGAACCAGTACCGTGAGGGAAAGGTGAAAAGCACCCCGACGAGGGGAGTGAAACAGACCTGAAACCGGACGCCTACAAGCAGTCGGAGGGGACATGATCCCTGACGGCGTACCTTTTGTATAATGGGTCAACGACTTGGTCTATCTAGCAAGCTTAAACCGTTAGGTGTAGGCGCAGCGAAAGCGAGTCTTAAATGGGCGCTTGAGTTAGATGGATCAGACCCGAAACCGAGTGATCTAGGCATGGTCAGGCTGAAGGTTGGGTAACACCAACTGGAGGGCCGAACCCACATCCGTTGAAAAGGATCGGGATGAACTGTGCCTAGGGGTGAAAGGCCAATCAAACTCGGAGATAGCTGGTTCTCCGCGAAATCTATTTAGGTAGAGCGTCGAGCGAATACCCCGGGGGGTAGAGCACTGGATGGGTAATGGGGCCCCACAGGCTTACTGATCCTAACCAAACTCCGAATACCCGGGAGTACTAGATGGCAGACACACCTCGGATGCTAACGTCCGGGGTGGAAAGGGAAACAACCCTGACCTCCAGCTAAGGCCCCCAATTCATGGCTAAGTGGGAAAGCAGGTGGGACGACCAAAACAACCAGGAGGTTGGCTTAGAAGCAGCCATCCTTTAAAGATAGCGTAACAGCTCACTGGTCTAAATAAGTTGTCCTGCGGCGAAGATGTAACGGGGCTCAAGCCATGAGCCGAAGCTTAGGATGCACGTAAGTGCGTGGTAGCGGAGCGTTCTGTTCTGTACTTCTTGCGTCTTGCATGCCCCAAGGGGTGTGACGGACGCATCAGAAGTCTGCTGTGAAGCCGGCCCGTGAGGGACCGGTGGAGCGTTCAGAAGTGAGAATGTTGACATGAGTAGCGACAAACAGGGTGAGAGACCCTGTCGCCGAAAGTCCAAGGGTTCCTGCTTAAAGCTAATCTGAGCAGGGTAAGCCGGCCCCTAAGGCGAGGCCGAAAGGCGTAGTCGATGGGAACGAGGTTAATATTCCTCGGCCAGTGGGATGTGACGGATCGCGGACGTTGTTCACCCTTATCGGATTGGGTGGGCAGCCAGGCGGTCCCTGGAAATAGCCCCACATCAGACCGTACCCGAAACCGACACAGGTGGACTGGTAGAGAATACCAAGGCGCTTGAGAGAACCATGTTTAAGGAACTCGGCAAAATACCTCCGTAAGTTCGCGAGAAGGAGGCCCCGTCTTTGCGCAAGCAAGGGCGGGGGGCACAGACCAGGGGGTGGCGACTGTTTACTAAAAACACAGGGCTCTGCGAAGTCGCAAGACGACGTATAGGGTCTGACGCCTGCCCGGTGCCGGAAGGTTAAAAGG